>ERZ1673738.38-NODE-38-length-222823-cov-10.920603_pt1 | contig 222823 bp, 202 predicted proteins | sample MGYA00580198_ERZ1673738 | MGnify/ENA primary metagenome ERZ1673738 (study PRJEB41218, sample SAMN15661784) | gut metagenome | host: Homo sapiens | place: Canada: London | collected 2015-08-20/2019-03-30 | study: EMG produced TPA metagenomics assembly of... | reverse complement strand
TCCAGTTCTTGACCGAGTTGTGAGTTCTCTCACGACTCGGTCTTTTTCTTTCTCTTTCACCGATAAACTTGCCCTTCTTTCCTCTATACTCCTTACTTTCGCCTGACCGTTTCTTTTCCTTCGCTCCCTGTTACGTCTGTCTAAAAAATTAGCCGCACGGATAAAACCGTGCGGCTTTTGTCATGAAATCAGTTCAGAGAAAAAATTTCTTCGTAATTTGTATGCAGAATTTTTTTCAGGAAGATTATTTCGTCGGGATATAAATGCCGTTGCCCGACTTCTATTTTTGCCAGAGCACTCCTTGTTATATCGCACCCTTCTAACTGTAATTTTGTGGCTACATATTCTTGCGTAAATCCGATTTTTTCCCGCAATCTTCTTATATTATCTCCAATCTTCCTTTCTATCGATACATTCATAAATAATTCCTCATTTTTTGTGCTTATACGGGAGCAAACCATTGACATTATTATAGCAAAGTGATAAAACGTATTTGCACTTATATAAGTGCAAATACGTTTAGGGAGAAATACTTATGGAAAAAAATCGTTGAAGGAATTTTTGTCAGAGATAGAAGCAAACAGGAGGGCGGCTGCGGGAAAAAATAAGATGTTTGAGGGAAACGACAAGATATTAAAGGCTTTCCGTACGGGAGTTCTTTTTTTAACGATAGTTTTGGAAATGCTGTTTTTTGTTGGCGTTACCATTGCTTGCGCTGATTGGAACGAGGGTTCTGTTGCTATTGCGGTTACGTTTGTCATTATGATGATTTTCGTTGCGATTTCCTATGCCGCAATGCAATTGAATTTTTCCTTTCTCGTCGACGTCAAAGCAATCAGAAATAAATTATACGGAATTAAAAACGACGATTTGTTAGAGTTGGATTCTGCCGAAAGCGATTCGGAAAACGGACAAGCGCAAATGAAGAGCCTTACGGGGACAAAAAGCATTGTCGAAAAGCAAAACGAGCTTTTGAGCTTGAAAAAACTTTTGGACGAAAAAGTAATAACGGAAGAAGAATTCGAGGCGGAAAAGAAAAAAATTTTATCGTAGGAAATCGTCGATCAAACGCTCTTTCCGTAATTGAACGGCAAAGGAATCAAAGAAGTATTGTCCGAGGATTACTTTTATAAGAAAAAACAGCAAAAAACCGCAAAAATTTCAAAAATCTCCCTTGTAAATTTCTTCCGGATATGTTATAATGCGGGTAAGAAAGTTCCTGAAAGGAGGAAAATCGGTTATGAAAATGAAAGGTTATGCAATGCTCGGAATCGGCAAGACGGGGTGGATAGAAAAAGAAGTCCCCGCTTGCGGTCCTTTGGACGCGATCGTTAAGCCCATCGCGGTTTCTCCCTGCACGTCCGACGTGCACACGGTCTGGGAGGGCGCTATCGGCGATCGCAGGGATATGATTCTCGGTCATGAGGCGGTCGGGGAAATCGTAGAGGTCGGTTCTTTGGTCAAGGACCTTAAAGTCGGAGAAAAGGTCATCGTTCCCGCCATTACCCCCGATTGGGGTAGCCTTGAAGCGCAAGGGGGATATTCCATGCACTCGGGCGGCATGCTGGCGGGCTGGAAGTTCTCTAACTTCAAGGACGGCGTATTCGCGGAATTTTTCCACGTAAACGAGGCGGATGCGAATCTCGCCCGTCTCCCCGAAGGCGTTGAGCCCGCTTCTGCCGTCATGCTCAGCGATATGGTGCCCACCGGCTTCCACGGTGCGGAGCTCGCTCAGGTGGAGTACGGCGATACCGTATGCGTCATCGGCATCGGTCCCGTCGGTCTGATGTCCGTCGCCGCAAGCGCTTTGAAGGGCGCGGGACGGCTGTTTGCCGTCGGCTCCCGTCCTAACTGTGTGGAAGCGGCGAAATATTACGGAGCGACCGACATCATTAACTATAAGGACGGCGATATTGTCGCACAAATCATGGACAAGACCCACGGCAGAGGCGTGGATAAGGTCATCGTCGCCGGCGGCGATAACGATACCTTTATTCAGGCCGTCACTATGCTCAAACCGGGCGGAAGAATCGGAAACGTCAATTACCTCGGTTCGGGCGATTATGTCCGTATTCCTCGCGTAGAATGGGGCTGCGGCATGGGTCACAAGACCATTGCCGGAGGGCTCATGCCCGGCGGAAGGCTCAGAATGGAAAAACTCGTCTCTCTCATGCAGTACGGCCGTTTGGATACCTCCCGTTTGCTCACGCATCGTTTCAAGGGCTTCGAGCATATGGAGGAAGCCCTCATGCTCATGAAAGACAAGCCCAGAGATTTGATTAAACCGGTGGTCGTTCTGTAAAGACTGTTTTTGATTGAAAAATCCCCCTTTCCGCCAAAAGCGGAGAGGGGGATAGTTTCCTTGTTTTATAAAGTCAGATCGCAGGTTACAGATTTATAAGTTCGCATTATGAGATAAATCCATAGTGTAGGCATAAATCATATTGCGGGGATAAACTCGCGCCGAAAATTACGAATTTACGCACGGGCATAATTGCTTCCGCGGGTTACAAATTCACTCCGTAATCGCTGACGAGAATCTGACCCGTAAGGGGCTTGGATTCGTCGGAAGCGAGGAAGAGCAAAATTCCTGCAACCTCTTCCGCCGTGCAGGATTTTAAGGACAAATCCCCGTGTTTGTTCATGGCGCCCATCATGCTCATATCCAAAGAGGCGGGATTGAGGTTCATGGTCATGGGCGTAATGATATTTCCCGGACAGACCGCGTTGCAGCGGATATATCGGTTTGCGAGCAGCATGGCCGTGTGTTTGGTGATTCCGATAATTGCGGCTTTGGAAGCGACGTAAACGGCTCCGCCTCCGCCATTATAGCCCGCCACGGATGCGACGTTGACGATGGACGCGCCTTCGCTCATTTTTTCGAGCGCCGCGCGGATACATTGCATGGTTCCCACTTCGTTGATGGAAATAACTTTTTCCGCGTCCTCGTCGAGATATTTGTCTATCGCTTTGAGCCCCGTGTCCAGCACGCCCGCATTATTGACGAGAATGTCGATTTTTCCGAACTTGTCCGCGGCGGCCTGCATCAGAGCTTTGCAGTCCCCGTCCTTGGAAATGTCCGTGGCGACGGTCAGGACGCTGCCGCCTTCTGCGCGGATTTTTTCCGCCACTTCATCGAGCGCGGACTGTCTTCTGGCGCTGATGACGACGTTCGCTCCTTCCCGAGCAAACAACAGCGCTGCAGCCGCGCCCACTCCCGAATTGCCGCCCGTAATGACGGCCGTTTTGCCTTGTAAACGATTCATAAATTTTTCCTCCAAAATTTTATTGATTGTAAAGCAGTGAATATTGTAGCATATTTGTGCACGCTTGTCAATACGGAGGAGTAAAATTTCACACAATTTTAAGAAATATCTTGCGGAGAATGCAAAAGCGTGATATAATGAAAGAACGGCGCGAAGAATGAAAAATCGGAGTTCGGGCGCAAGAAAACGCAGAAGGAGGACGGCTATGGGCGTGAGTAAAACGGATTTTGTCCGCGGGCTGCAATGTCCGAAGATGCTTTGGCTGGACAGTCATCGGCCGGAGGAGAAAATCATTCCCGAAGAAGTGCAAATAAAATTGGATGAAGGCAATGCGTTCGGGGACAGGGCGATGAACATATTCGGAGCGTACGTAGAAACGACTTGTTATCGTGCGGACGGACGGTTGGATTATAAGAGAATGCTGGAAAAAACATCGGAATGTCTGAAAGACGGGACGCCCGTCATCTGTGAGGCGGCTTTTTCCTGGTACGGAAATTACTGTGCGGCGGATATTCTGAAAAAGACGGCGACGGGTTACGAGCTCTACGAAGTAAAAAACGCGCCTGCGGTACGGAAAGAATTTCTCATAGATCTCGGCTTTCAGAGCTTTCTGCTCAAAAAGTGCGGCGTGGCGATAGAAAAATGCTGTCTGATTTTACGCGGAGAGCGGGAGGGAGAATATCGGATAGAGGACGAGACCGACGCGGCAAGAGTCCTTGAACGGACGGCGGACAGAAAAATATGGACGTTTTCCAGATTGAAAAAGCAGTCGGAGGAGCCGTGCGTTTCCGTGGGAGAACAGTGCGACGAGCCGTATCGCTGTTGGTATTACGAGTATTGCCATGGGGAAAAGCGTTGATTTATTACGAATAAAAAAATTTTTAAGCGTTTTGCAACGTCACGGCGCTTCTTTTCGTCTATATAGGTGAAAGGAGGAAAAGAATATGAAGGTGAAGGAAAAATTTTGGATAGGTGCAATTTTGGCCTGTGTTCTGGCTATGGGGTCCTGCGGGGCGAAGGCAAACGATTTCGCCGTCGGAGACGGTGGCGCGGAAACAGACGTTCTTCCCGCGGGCGAGGACGTCGGACCGGACGCCGCAGAGCCCGAAGGCGGTCAGGAGACGGATTTCCCCGCTCCGGGGCAGCTCACCGCGGGGGAATGGAACGATAACGAAAATTATGAATTTTTCCTCAGTCTTTTTTCAAAGGGCGGAACGGACATGGCCGTCGGGACGGAAGAAAATTCCAAGGAAGAAAGCGCGGATTCGGTAGAGGTTTCCGAGGGACAGAGCGCGGAATCGGCGCGCGAGGGCATTTTTTCCGAATATACGAACGAATGGGGGTTATATACGCAAAACCGCGTGACGATCGACGTTTTGGACACGGACGGGAAACCGTGCGCGGGCGCGACGGCGGAGCTTCGATTCGAGGGCGGAAAGACTTTGAAAACAAAGACGGACGCGCGCGGAACGGCGTATTTCTTCCCCGATACCGCCGCGCCTTACGAGGTGTTCGGCGGGTATGGGACGCTCGTCCGGCTCGAACGCGGGGATGAGGGGTATCTGCTCGACGAAACGAGCCGCTCGTTCTCCTCGCTCGATCTCTGTTTCATGATCGATACGACGGGATCCATGGGGGACGAACTCGCCTATCTGCAATCGGAGGTGAGCGACGTAATTTCGCGCGTGCAAGCGGAATTTCCCGCCGCGGATATCCGTCTCGGATTGGTGTTTTACCGCGACGAGGGAGACGATTACGTAGTCAGAACGTCCGATTTTACGGGGGATATACAGGCGCAGCAGCGTTTCCTCGCCGAACAGAGCGCAGGGGGCGGCGGAGATTATCCCGAAGCGGTTCACGAAGCATTCGGAGCGGCTTTGAAGCTCGGTTGGCGGGAGGAGAGCCGAAAAATTCTGGTATCCGTGCTGGACGCTCCGCCGCACGGAGAAAAAAACGAACAGGGAAACGCGGTCGATATCGAAGCGGAGTTTGGAAAACTCGTCTATGAAGCGTCGCAATGCGGGATTGCCGCGGTACCCGTCGCCGCCAGCGGAGCCGACACGCTGACGCAGTATTTAATGCGCTCTGCGGCGTTGATAACGGGCGGTACCTATGTGTTTCTGACGAACGACAGCGGGATCGGAAATTCTCACGAAATGCCCGCCGTAGGAGAATTTACCGTCGAATATCTCAATTCCTGTCTCGTCCGCGTAATCGGTGAATTGTACGACGGTATTCCCCGCGAACCCGTGGATTTCCGTCAGGAGACTCGTTAAGACTCGTTGAAGACTCGTCGGGGAATTTTTGTTTTTCTATTGACTTTTATCCCTTTTTGTGCTATACTATCGACAGAGTATGAAAAAGAGGTGAAAGGATATGAGCGGAAAAGAAATGCAAAAGGGCGTAAAAGCACCTGTTGCGGCCGTCGTGCTCGGAGCGATCGCAATCGTGGTCCTTTTGTCGAGCATCGTCATTTATGACGGGAATTGGAATAGAGAAATGCTGTTCAATTTCGTGCGGCTTTGGAAAGCGGGGTTTTATATTAACGCCTTTTTTGCCCTTATTTCCGAGTTGTTATATTTTCTGTTTCTCGCGTCGCTCGTCGCCGCGCCTCTTTTGACAAGAAAATATTTTTGGGCGTGTACGATTCCCTTTGGACTGCGGATTGCATCGGCGTTATTTTCGATGTTGGAAGAACTCCGCTCGTCGGAATATATTGCGACGAGAGCGGAAATCATAATTCTCCTGCTGATCGCCGGGATTCCCCTGCTGCTTTTTAGTCTGGGTGCCATAAGGGACAAAACCGTCGCGATCGCTTGCGCGGCGGCTGCCGTCGGATTGCTTTTTATTTTCAGTATTTTCAGAATGGGACCCTATATCATCGACAGAACCGTCGATTTATCGGGCCTGCTCGGATTTATTCTGGGCAGCGCGGAGTTGTTTGTGTTTCTTTCCGCCGTTCCGAAAAAAGCCGAAGAGAAAGCGGGCGGGGCGGAGTACGCTCCTTACGTCTCGGCGCAAAAATATAATCCTTATTCCCGAAGGAATCCCTCCGTGCCCGTTTCCGAACCCGTGAAGGAAGATGTTGAAACGCGGCTGCGGAAACTGAAAAAATTGAGGGAGGAAGATCTCATTACGGAGGAGGAGTATTCCGCGAGACGGGAAGAAATTCTGAAAGAAATTTGACGGAAAAATCAATGAAATGAAAAATCCCTGCCGCATGATTTAGCGGCAGGGATTTTCTTCAATAAATCGGAACGCTTTTACCCGTTTACGACGTCATAGGCTTCGCCTCTCAAAAACGCGGCGAGATGCTCTTCCACGCGGCGGTGCAGGCGGAGCCGCGTCTCCCTCGGCTGCCATGCCACGTGCGGCGTGATATGGCAGTTTTTGGCGTGTAGAAGAGGATTTTCGCCGCGTGGCGGCTCGGAGGAGAGCACGTCGAGATACGCGCCCGCGATTCGGCCTTCGTTCAGCGCCCTCGCGAGCGCGGCCTCGTCGATCAGTCCGCCGCGCGCGGTATTGATAAGGATTGCGGTCGGCTTGCATAAGGACAGGGCGCGTTCGTCCACGACGTGCAGCGTTTCCGCGCTCTGCGGACAGTGCAGGGAAAGAAAGTCCGAGCGCCCGAACAATTCGTCTTTGGTCACGTATTCGTAAGGGCAGTTCGGACGCCGCGTGCGGGTATGTACGATGACGCGCATGCCCAACGCCGAAGCGACGCCCGCCACTTTGGCGCCGATGTGGCCGAGCCCGAAGATTCCGATCGTTTTTCCGCTCACTTCGAGCATGGGGTAGTCGTAATAGGAAAACGCGGAACATTTTTCCCAATCCCCGCGCGCGACGGAGGCCGTATAATCGATAAGGCTTCCCGCGCCCGCCAAAAGCAGGGAAATCGTATGCTGAGCGACCGCGTCGGTGGAATAGTCGGGCGTGTTGGAAACTGCGATTCCGCGCGCTTTCGCGGCGTCCAAATCGACGTTATTGAAGCCCGTGGAATATAATCCTATATATTTGAGACGGGGCAGGGCAGCGATGACTTCCGCGTTGAGGTCGGTCTTATTCGCGAGCAGCACGTCCGCGTCCTTGCAGTTTTCGATGACCTGTTCCGCCGTGAGGCAGGGATACAGCCGCAATTCCCCGAAGGCTTTCAGGGAGGAAAAATCCACGTCTCCCGCAAAGGATACCGTGTCGGTGCCGATGAGACAAATGACCATAATTTACTCCTTTTACGGCGGCCGAGCCGCCGTCGAACAACGTTCCGAATTTGACGGAAATATTATAGCATACGGGCGGGGAAAGTTCAAACATTTCGGGCGCACAATCGGTAAATTCGGTAAAAAAACAAAAAAGGTTTACAAATGTCTTGACAGATGTAAAGAAAAGGCGTATAGTGTTAATGTCTCGGAAACGGTTGACTGTCATCGGGAGGTCGGAAGGCTCAAGGCAGAAGCCGGAAAATCGGAAATTTTAAGACAAAAACTGAAAAAAGCGCTTGGGCAAAAGCCGAAAAAGAGGACGAAAGAGATATGCCGGACGTGAAGAGCGAAGAAAACGAAATACCGTACGGGAAAGAAAACGAAACGTGCGCTGAGCTGAAAAGAAAGTACGACGTCATCGTCGTGGGCGCGGGCGTCGCTGGCTTGAATGCGGCGTTGTTTCTGCCGCGGGACAAAGAAATTCTGTTGATTTCCAAAGAGAGCCCCCGCCACAGCGATTCCTATCTCGCGCAGGGCGGAATATGCGTTCTGAAATGGGACGGGGATTACGACGCTTATTTTCGGGACACGATGCGCGCGGGGCACTTTGAAAACAATCCCGATACGGTGGACTGCATGCTCCGTTCCTCGCGGGAGACGATCGCCGATCTGCTCTGTTCGGGCGTGCGGTTTTCGCGGGACGAGAAGGGGAATTTCCTCTATACCCGGGAGGGCGGACACAGTAAAAACCGCATCATGTATCACGAGGACTGTACGGGCAAGGAAATCACTTCCGCTCTGTTCAGGCGGGTGAAGCGGCTGAAAAACGTACATATCCGCCCCTATACCGTGTTGCTGGACATTCTCGCGGACGAAAAGAACGACGTCTGCACGGGCGCCGTACTGAAAGACCGCGCGACGGGGAAGATTTTTCCCGTATCCGCGGATTACGTCGTTCTCGCTACGGGCGGAATCGGGGGATTGTTCCGCTTTTCCACCAATTACCGCAACCTTACGGGCGACGGCGTGGCGATTTGTTTAAGACACGGCGTAAAGACGGAGCACGTCGATTATATCCAGATTCACCCCACCACCCTGTATACGAAAAAGCGGGGCAGGAGATTCCTCATTTCCGAATCGGTGCGCGGCGAAGGCGCCGTCCTTTTGGACAGGGACGGGAATCGGTTTACCGACGAGCTTCAACCCCGCGACGTGGTCACGGCGGCCATCTATAAGCAAATGGAGAAAGAGGGAAGCGAATTTGTGCGTCTCGATCTCCGCACCATTCCCGAAAAGACGGTGCGGGAGCACTTTCCCGCCATCGTCAGAAGGTGCGCCGCGGAGGGGTACGACGTCTTTAAGGCGCCCATTCCCGTCGTGCCCGGTCAGCACTATTTTATGGGCGGAATCGCCAGCGACCTCGAAGGCAAAACGAGCATGCGGCGGTTGTTCGCCGTGGGCGAGACCTGCTGCAACGGAGTGCACGGAAAAAATCGGCTCGCATCCAATTCGCTCCTCGAAAGCCTCGTGTTCGCAAAGCGCGCCGCGCTGGCGATCTCCAACACCTATTTTCCCCTGTCGGCGGAAGAAGAAAAAGAAGGCATGCAGGGCTTTGATGAAAGCAATTATAAGGACGAGCGAAGGCTCGCCGCGGAATATAAAAAATCTGTTCTTGGAGAAATCCAAAGACAAAAGAAAGAAACGGAGGCAAAAAAATGAATCCCATCACACAGACGTTACAGGCGGATAAACTCATTAAAATGGCGCTGGAAGAGGACATCACCAGCGAGGACGTTTCCACCAATGCGGTCATGCCCGAATACAGAAAGGGCAAGGTACAGCTTATCTGCAAACAGGACGGCGTAATCTGCGGCCTGAGCGTGTTTCTGCGCACCTTCCGTCTGCTCGACGAAGCGACGGAGGCGGAATTTTTCGTCTCCGACGGCGACGAGGTGAAAAAGGGACAGCTCCTCGCGGAGCTGACGGGCGATATTCGCGTTCTGCTGTCGGGCGAACGGGTGGCGCTCAATTATTTGCAGCGCATGAGCGGCATCGCGACCTATACCCGTTCGGTCGCAAAACTTTTGGAAGGAAGCAAGACCAAATTGCTGGATACCCGCAAGACGACCCCCAACATGCGCATTTTTGAAAAGTACGCTGTGCGCGTGGGCGGCGGAAACAATCACCGCTATAACCTTTCGGACGGCGTTTTGCTCAAAGACAACCATATCGGCGCGGCGGGCGGCGTCACTGCGGCCGTCAGAGCGGCGAAGGAATACGCGCCGTTTGTCCGCAAAATCGAAATCGAGGTCGAGACGCTGGAACAGATGAAAGAAGCGCTGGACGCGGGCGCGGAAATCATCATGCTGGACAACATGTCCCCCGAAAACATGGCCGAAGCCGTGAAAATGGCGAAGGGCCGCGCGGAGACGGAATGTTCGGGCAACGTCACGAAAGAGAATATTTCTCGGCTCGTCAATCTGGGCGTGGATTATATTTCCAGCGGCGCACTCACCCATTCGGCGCCCATTCTCGACGTGTCTTTGAAAAATCTGCACCCCGTGGATTGAACAAAAAAGGGAGGAAAGGAAAATGACGACGGACAATATCGGCATCATGGCGCGGGAAAAGCGTCGGGAACGCATACTCGCCGCGCTGGGCGCGACGGCCGAACCGCAGAGCGCGGGCGCGCTGGGAGACCGCTTCGGTGTTTCGAGACAGGTCATCGTGCAGGATATCGCGGTGCTCAGGGCAGAGGGCTCGCCCATCGTCTCCACAAACCGAGGCTATATTCTGGCTTCGGGCAGACAGGCGGCGCGCGTCTTTAAGGTCTTTCACGGGGAGGACAGAATCAAAGAGGAACTGGAACTCGTCGTGGACAGGGGCGGGACGGTAAAAAACGTCATCGTCAGCCATCGGATTTACGGACGCATAGAAGCGGAATTGAATATTTCCAACCGCGTGGAAGTCTCCGAGTTTCTTCGGAGTATTCAGGGCGGGACGAGCCGTCCCTTAATGGTGGTGACGGGCGGGTACCATTATCATACCGTGACGGCGGCGAGCGAGAGCGATTTGGACGAAATAGAAACCGCGCTGAGAAAAAGCGGCTTTTTGGTGGATAAATAAAGAGGGCAGGTATGGAAGTAACGGTATTTTCGGGCGAGTACGGGGATTCGGATGCGCTGAAAAAGGAACACGCGCTGGGGCTTTTCGTCTCGACGGGGGAACATCGGATTTTGTTCGATTTCGGAAACAAAACGGCGCTTAAAAACCTTCGGGCGCTCGATCTGGCGGCGGCGGAAGCGGATCTGGCGGTGCTTTCGCACGGCCATTCGGGCGCGGGCGGGGGACTGAAAGAGCTCGCGCCCGCGCTTCGCGGCATCAAAATTTACGCCCGCGAGTCGGCGTTCGACGCGCACTATTTCAAAAAATCCCGTTTGAGCTACAAGACCGTTTCTCTGCCGAAGAAATTGCCGAGAGAGGGCTTTTCGTTCGTAAAAAGTTTTCTCAAAATCGATGACGAGCTTTCGATCATTTCCAATTTCAAACCGACGAAGCAGGTTTTGGCGGAACCGCGCTATTTCGTGGACGGCGATCGTTTTTTCGAGCCGGATACCTTTTCTCATGAACTCGCGCTGATCGTGTCGGACGAAGATTCGCTGACACTGTTTGTCGGCGGGGCGCATGCGGGATTGATGCAGATCATCGAACGCGCGGAAAAGACGTTCTCAAAGCAAGTCGGAAAAGTCGTAGGGGCGCTGGAACTTACGGACAAGAAGGGAAAGCCGCTGTACTCGGAAGAACGCACGCGGAATTTCGCCTTCGAGCTGGAAAAATTCACGCGTGCGGAATTCTATTTCGCGAGCGGCATCGGAGATTCGGTTTTCGGCGTATTACAGGAGGAACTGGGGGAACGGATTCGCCGTCTGCACGTCGGGGAGACGCGGCGGATATAAAAGAATTGACGGGGAAATGAAAAATCCGCGCTTTGAAAGCGCGGATTTTTTATTTTAAAATCGGCAAATCTTTTTATATCGTCATAAGATTTCAAAGGTGTCTCACGTCAACTTTTTTTCGTGTAACAAGCCGCTAAATTTTTTACGATACTCAAAATATTTTTTTGTTGTTCCGCGGGCAATCTGCCATAAGACTGTAATAAATCGAGCTGGTCGGATGTCAAATCGTTGAATTTTCCGTCGAGAAAAAGTTCAATCGGGGAAATATTCAGTTCCAGACAAAGCTGTTCCAATGTGGAAAGCGCAGGAATCGAGTCTTTTTCATTATACCAATTTTGCACAGAAGTGGACGATATTCCCAATCTGTGCGCTAGTTCCGAACGTGTTATTCCCCGTTCTTTTATAATTTTATCTATTTTCGGGCGAGGATCGTAAATCATAAAAGTAACCGTTAAATATAACTATATTTATACTCTACATAAATTAAACTGGTATTTTTTGACTTTGAAATAATAACACTTTACTTGCTTTTTAGAAAATTAAGATATAATAATGGGTAAAAAAATATAACCGTCAAAAGACGGTTATAGAGAAGCGGCGTTTTTCGTTATTTCTACTATACAATTTTGTTGTGTTTCGTTTAGTTTGCGAAAGGATTCCAGCAGTGTTATTTCTTTGGGGGTGAGCGTATCAAATTCAATATCCGTAAAAAGTTCCGCCATAGAAATTTCGAAAAGCAAGCAAATCGATTCTAGAACGGGAATTGTGGGCATAGAGTTTTTTTCGTTATACCAATTATAGACAGAAGTTACGGAAAGACCTATTTCGTGAGCTAATTTTGCCCGCGTCCAACCTTTTTTGATTCGTAAAGCGTCTATTTTTTGACGAGGATCGTGACTCATAATATACCTCAATATAAAAGTATACTTATATTTTACTCCAACTATACTTTCATATTGGTATAATTGATTATTAAAATGTAACACTTTACTTTTATTTGGCGGTGATGACGGTGATAAGTGAAAAAGGAAATAATGATGTGAATAAAAAATTGAAAATTAACGAAAACGAAGAAGTGGTCATAGATTTATATCATAAAAATAAATCTCTCGAAGAAATTTTCTCAGAGACCACCTATAAGGATAAAAAATCCGTTATCGATTGTATGATAAGGAATCATTTGCTGCCGCCGCGGAAACCGAAGTTATTCAGCCGCGATATGGACGTATGGCTGATTCTTCTCTATATGCAAGGAAAAACGATAGGGGAAATGCAGAAAATTGTAAGATGCAGTGCGCCTCAACCCATTATAAGGCGATTGAAAAAATGCGGGATTCGGTTATATTCGGAAAAAGAATTGCGGGAAAAGATTCTTTATTTGTTTAAGTCGGGAAAATATGCCGAGGAAATCGTCGGAATTTTACATTGTGAAAAGGATTTTGTGGTAGAGCTTTTGAACGAATACGGAGTAATTCCGTATGACCGTCAGGGCAGGCCGATGTTTTCGTCAAAAAAGTAAGGATTTTTTTGTTTTCGACAAAAGTCTCCCGAAAAATTTCCTTTTTGTTTGTTATAAATCGCGTTCGGCTTTCATAGATTAAAGCAGAACGATACCGAAAGGAAAAAGGAGATTTTTTTATGAACGAAGAAATCGAATATGCCGAAATGCTGGAAATTCCCGTTTCTACGGTCAATGTGGTCAAGAAAAAGAACCGTCGGGTCCGCGGGAAAAATCAGCCGAATCTCAAAGAGCGCCTCATTTCCCGCGTGAACGACAGAGTGGGGAATGACTCCTATGCGGAAGAAGGAGCCTATTCCGCGCCCGCGTCCGCGCTGGAACAGAATCCGATATACGCTTCCGCGGAGAACGCGGCGATCGAAGACGCCGCGCAGAACACGCCCGCGCCCGAATCGGAGGTCAACGCCTATGCCTACGCGGACGGCGGCGAGCGGTTGGAAACCGTCCTGCTTTCGGACGAGGAGGGGAAAACCGCGAAAAAGCGCCGCGGCCGTTTTTTCTTCGGCCGCAAAGACGAGTCCGTGCCTTTGGACGAGGAAGAGGGCGGCTACGGCGACGACGGCGGCACGGGAGTAATAAAGACCAAAGCCGAACGCCGTTCGGGAATTTTCCTCACGGTGGAATTTGCGCTCGCCTGCGCGCTCTGCGGGACGATTTTCCTCACCAACGTCTTTATGCCCACGAGCGCAATCAATACGTTTTTCCGCAGTCTGATGCCCGCGGAAGAGGAACAGGCCGACAACCGCATTTATTCCGACTTTACGCTGGCGAGCGTTGTCAGCGAGCTGTCCGACGCGGAAATCACCGTTTCTCCTGCGGGAGTGCTTTCCTTCACGGACGAGTGCTGCGTCTATCCCGCGGTGGACGGAAAAGTCGCGGAGGTGACAAAGAACGCTTCGGGGACTTACGACGTAAAAATTTCGCATACGGACAGTTTTTACGGAATCATCAGCGGATTGGACTATGTATATTATACCGTCGGCGATAAAGTGTATTCCAACGTTCCCGTGGGCTACTCGAAGGGCGAATCCGCCGTACAGGTAACGATGTATTCGGGCGACGAGCTTCTGAATTGCTATGCGGTGGACGACGAAAACTGCCTGACCTGGATAGAGAGCGAGAGCTGACGCGCGGCGTCTGAAAACGAAAGTGAATCTTTCGGAAACGGGCGCCCGCGAGCGCCCCGAAAAGCGTAAAAAGAAAAAATTCCGCTTCCCCCTTCGTCGGAACAGGCTGAAAATTCATCCTCTGTTTTTATTGCTCGGAGTATATTATTGCTTTATCGGCGAATTGCCCATATTTCTTTTGAGTGCGCTCGTCGCGCTTCAACACGAATGTGCGCACGCCTTTGCCGCGGCAAAACTCGGATATAAGCTCGACCGCGTGGTTCTGATGCCCTACGGCGCCGTCATAGACGGAGACTTGTCGGGCATCAGTCTCAAAGATGAATTTTTCGTCGCCGTCTGGGGACCTTTATGCAACCTCTTCACGGCGGCGGGGTTCGCCGCGCTGTGGTGGTTCTGGCCCGATACCTATGCCTTTACCGATACGGCGTGTTTCATCTCTCTGGCGATCGGGCTGGTCAATTTCATTCCCGCCTACCCGTTGGACGGGGGCAGGGTATTGAAATGCGCCCTAAGAACCTGGGTGAAGGAAAAAAGCGCGGAACGCATTTGCCGCGGCGTGACTTTGAGCGTGGCGGCGGGACTTCTGACCGCGTTCGTCGTTCTCTGCGTCAGAAAAACTCCCAATTTTACGCTGCTCGCATTTACGCTCTTTCTCGTCGCGGGCGCGTTCGGAAATCCGAAAAACGCCGACGCTGCCTATCGGAAAATCAATTTTTCTTCCAAAGCGGCTTTTCGCCGCGGCGTGGAAATCCGCCGCGTCGCCGTCGAGGAGACCTGTCCCTTAAAACGCGCCGTCGGGTTTATCGAGCGCGATAGATACCTGATTTTGGACGTCTACGACGAAAAGGAGAATTATCTTGGGGAAATCGGCCAAAACGAATTGGCGGAAATTTTCTCTCGTGCGGAAATATACGATCCCGTCGGCGACTTTCTGTAAAGAGTTTTGCCGCGCCGTGAAAGGCCGATAGGTTTCGCAAACGATTGACAGGCTTCGTAAACGGTCATATCGACGTGAATGGCTGACGGGTTTCTCAAACGGTCTTACTGTAAAGGGACGATAGCTTTCATAAAGACGGCGGCTGTAAAAATATGCAAAAAACGCCAACGAATTTTCAAAACCCCCTTGCAAAAAGTTTCGTTATATGCTATACTATGGTTAAGCGGAATTTTTCGCGCCTCAACAGTGCAAGAAATTTGAAGGTTCGGATATATATACATGAAGAAGGAATGGTTTTTCGACCGCTACTGCGGTCAGCAGTTCGTCGCGCTCTTGGAGGACGGAAAGCTTGCGGAATTCGCTGCGGAAAAGGAAACGGGCGGCGAAATCGTGGGCAATATCTATAAGGGGCGCGTTATGAACGTGCTTTCCGGCATGCAGGCGGCGTTTATTTCCTGCGGACTGGAACGCAACTGCTATCTGTCCACGGACGAAACTTATACCGATTATTCCAAATACGACGGCGCGCTCGGCGTTCCGAAAACCGGTCCCCTGGATTTGAAAGAAGGGGACGAAATTATCGTTCAGGTAACAAAGCCGCCGCGCGGAAATAAGGGCGCGAAGGTCACGACACACCTTTCTTTCGTCGGAAAAAACCTTATTTTTCTTCCGAATACCGATTTTGTGGGCATTTCCCGAAAAATCGAGGACGAGGAGCTCCGTCAGAACCTCATTTTTACGGCGGATAAGATGCGGGAAAAGGACAGCGAGGGCTTTATCGTCCGCACGCAAGCTCCGTTTGTTACCCGAAGACAGCTCAAACGGGAAGCCGAATACCTCAAAAATCTCTACCGCGCCATGCGCGATTACGCCGCAAAAGCGCCCGTGGGCAGCGTCCTTTATAAGGATTTCGATTTGCCCGTCCGCGTCATGCGCGACAGCATGGGCGACGACGTTACAGCCATGTACGTGGGGGATAAGGAATTGTATGAACGCCTTTTGTCCCTCGTCCGTCTGCGTGGGGATTTTCCCGAACGCAAACTCATTTTGTATACGGGCAAGCGCGCGATGATGCGGGAATACGGCATTTCTCCGCTGGTGTTTGCCGCGGCTCAGCCCATGGTCTCGCTGGAAAACGGCGCGTATCTCGTCATCGACCATACGGAAGCCATGACCGTGGTGGACGTGAACACGGGCAGTTTTATCGGAAATAAAAGTCTCGAAGACACCGTTTTCAGCGTCAATCTGGCAGCGGCGCGGGAAATCGCGCGGCAGGTGCGCCTGCGGAATATCGGCGGCATCGTGGTGGTGGATTTCATCGATATGACGGAAGAGGCGCACAAAGAGGCCGTGACGGCGGAATTGACGGCGTGCCTCGCCCGCGATAAGGCGAAATGCCACGTCCTGCCCATGAGCGAACTCTGCCTGACGCAGTTCACGCGCAAGCGGGTGGGCTTTGACGTGCTCTCGTACCTGGTCAAGCCCTGCGCGCATTGTCACAGCGTCGGTTATGTCCCCGAGGATATTTTCGTCGTCACCCGCATCCGAGCCGATATCCTCGATTGCTTTGCGAGCGGCTACCATTCCGCCGTCGTGGAGCTCAACGAAGGGATTTGCAGGCGCATTTTAAGCGAAGGTCTGTTGAAAACGGAAGCGGAAGGCGCATGGCGGAATAAGCGGGTCTATCTGATTCCGCACAAGACTTTTCAGGACTTTCAGTATTCCGTGCGCGGCGATAATTCGGGCGTCCTTCACCTTCCCGATAAGGCGCAGATTCTTTATTGAAAAATATTTTTGCTTCTCCTTATCGTTCGATATCGTTTTATGCAAAAGCCCCGCTCCGACGGAAGTCGGAGCGGGGCTTTCGTAAACTTCTGCCGAAAGTTTCAGAGCTTTTTTCCGAATAAAACGGAAGCGAAACAGGGCGATTTACGCCGCTTCTTCTTTCTCTTTGAAAATGACGTTCGTATTGCTGCCGAACGCATTTTCCGCAATTTCTTCCGCCGATGCGGGAATCTCTATTTCTTTAAGCGTGGTGCAGCCCCCAAAAGCGTTTCTGCCGATTGTCTTTAAGCCTTCCGATAAAGTCACTTCGGCAAGATTTTCGCATTTTGCGAACGCATTATCTCCGATTTCCGTGACGGGGGCGGGAATCGTCACGGAAACGAGAGTGGTACAGTTTATAAACGCCTTGTCGCCGATTTTCGTCACCGAACCGTCGTCGGGAATGACGGAGGTTTTACAGCCATACACCAAGATTTTTGTCGCCGTTTCGATAATGCAGTTTCCGTCGCTGTGGTATACGGGATTGCCCTCCTCGACGGAAAGGGCTTCCAAAGACGTACAGGAAACGAAAATATAATTTCCGATTTTCGTTACGCTCTTGGGAATGATAATACTTTTTAAGGACTGACACACTGCAAACGCATTGTTTCCGATTTCCGTTATGCTGTCGGGAATGGTAATACTTTTTAAGGAGTGACACATTGCAAACGTAAAGTCTCCGATTTTCGTTACGCTCTTAGGAACGGTAATACTTTTTAAGGAGTGACACATTGCGAACGCATGGTTCCCGATTTCCGTTACGCTGTCGGGAATGGTCACGGAGACGAGCTTTTCGCACCACACAAATCCGTTATCCGCTATCCTTGCGACGGGCAGGCCGTTATACACGGCGGGAATGATGGCTTCGGTAATATCCTTCTTTCGGGCTTTGACTTGGTAAGCGGGAGAACCGTTCTCCAAAGTAAAACGGCTGAAAGTGAGGCTTTCATCGTGCCCTCTGTGAATGACGACGGTTTCTTCGAAAGCGTATGCGTCAATTTGGATATCGTCGCCCTCGGGAAGCCAAACCTCCTCGATCGCGCAGCGCCTGAAAGCGTAAAATTCTATTTTTTCAAGGTCGGGAGCGTTGTCTGAAAAGGTTATGTATTTGAGCGCCGTACAGCCGGAGAACGCACCGTCTCGGATTTCTCGGATTGATGCGGGGAAAACGACGTGCGTTAAAGCAGTGCTGAGGAATGCACTCTCTTCTATAATCTCCACGCTGCTTCCCAAGCTGACTTCGGCGAGATTTTCACTCCTATCGAACGCATGATACCCGATTTCCGTGACGGGGGCGGGAATGACGATGGACTCGACAGAGGATAAGAAAAACGCCCTCTCGCCGATTTTCGTCACCGAGCCGTCGTCGGGAATGACGGAGGTTTTGCAACCATACACCAAGGTTTTTGTCGCCGTTTCGATAATGCAGTTTCCGTCGCTGTGGTATACGGGATTGCCCTCCTCGACGGAAAGAGCTTCCAAAGCCGTACAGTGAACGAAGAGAAGGCGTCCGATTTTCGTCACGCTCTTGGGAATGGTAAGACTTTTCAAGGACTGACATCTCATAAACGTACTGTGCCCGATTTCCGTTACGCTGTCGGGAATGGTCACGGAGACGAGCTTTGTGCAATTTGAAAATCCGTTATTATCGATTTTTGTAACGGAATCGGGAATGGTCACGGAAACGAGATTTTCGCAGAATGAAAATCCCTGACTCGCTATCATTGCGACGGGCAGACCGTTATAAAAAGAAGGAATGATTATTTCGGTAATAGTTTTCTTGTTCCGCGCGTTGACCTTATACGCTTCCGAACCGTCCTCCAAAGTAAAACGGCTGAAAAAGAGGTTTTCGTCCTCTTGCATGATATGGATCGTTACGCCGTCATCGAAGGCGTTTTCCGCAACCTCGGTTGCGTCCAAGGGAAGCCAGACCTCCTCGATTGCGCAGTCCGTGAAAGCAAAAGATTCTATTTTTTTCAAAGCGGGGGAATGGTCCGCAAAAGTTATGTATTTGAGCGCCGTGCAGCCGGAGAACGCATTACTTCGGATTTCTCGGACGGATTCGGGGAAAACGACGTGCGTTAAGGCGGTATCGCGGAATGCGCTGTTTCCGATAATCTTTACGCGGTCTCCCAAGCTGACTTCGGCGAGCTTTTCGCAGTTTGCGAACGCATAGCTTCCGATTTCCGTGACGCTATCGGGAATGACGACGGACTCGATTCCCGAAGCGAAAAACGCGCTCTCGCCGATTTTTTCGACGGTATCGGGAATATCTATTACAGCTAAATTGGAGCAGTTCGCAAACGCGGAGTTCGCAATTTCCGTAACGCGGGTACCCGCATATTCGGAGGGGATAACGACGCTCTTTATCGTCGGTTTGAGGTCGTCGGCGAGAGCGACCGCGTATGTACCCTTTTCGGTCGGAGTAAACACAAACATGTTTTCCACGTCGATTTCTCCGCACACCGTACAGACGCAGTTTTCGTAACGATGTCCCTTTGCCTCTAACGTTTGCAATTTCATGACTCCGCATTCTTCGCAAATGTGGACCGCCTGTCCGTCCTCCGTACAGGTGGGTTCGGATAAAACGAATCCGTCGTCCCAGACATGCCCCGTCGCTTTTGAAAAGTCGTATTCCGTGTCCCCGCAGATTTCGCAGCGCCGCATCTTGACTCCGAGCGAGGTGCAGTTCGGCTCCGCGATAATCATCCATTCGGAGTATCGGTGCGGGCAGTCTAAATCCAGCGTGACGGAGGTCCCGTCCGTGAACGCGACGACGAGTTCTCCCTTTTGGTTGACGGACACCTCGCGGATTCCCCGTCCGTCTTTACCGTCTATGCCGTCTTTACCGTCTATGCCGTCTTTGCCGTCTTTACCGTCTTGCCCGTCCTTGCCGCTGATCATTTGGATAAATTCTTCCAGCGAGCCGGCATATCCGAGCTCGGACGCTTTTTCATAAGCGGTTTCGACGGTGTAGACGTCTCCCCATTGCGGGGCGCTGCTGTCGGCGGGCGCCGATATGTCGGATGAGCTCGTCTGACCGCTCGGGCTTTGACTGTCCGTCGGGTCGGTTTTACACGCCGCAAGGCCGAGCGCGCACGCCGTCGCGGCTAACGTTGTCAACAACGCGGTTAAAATTTTTCTTCTCATGTTCCCTCCTTCGGCGTTTAAGAGCGCCTTTCTACTACCTCTATTATATCACAAACGGAGGAAATGTCAAGTGTTTCAGCATATTTTTGCATAAAACGGGGGGGGGTGAATTTTTATTTGGAATTTTCAAAAAAATTATGTATTTTTATAAATATTGAGAAATTATAAAAAAATTCTCCCCCGAGGAAGCGGAGGAGAAAGAAAAAAAATTCAAAGAAAGGTTTTGAGTTTTTCTTCAAAGCCTTCTTCGAGCTCGATGAGCTGTTCGAGGAGAGAGATGATTTCGGGGTCGTCGTTTTCGGGTTTTTCGCTGAGAGTGGTTTTGAGGGAGGTGATTCCCATGACGGTGCCTTGAATCATCATTTCCGCGATATGGGCGCGGGAGTTGTCGGTGAGGGTATTCATTTTGATAGAGCCCCACATCATGGCTTTTTTCATGGGATTGGGCTCTTTGAGTTCGAGCGCCTTATCCCGTGCGAGACAGGCGGCTTTGCCGCAGATTTTTTCGTATTCTTCATGCTGGCGCATGATTTCGGTTTTGAGTTCTTCGTCCTCGACCTCGGGCAGAATGTCGGAAATGGATTCGAGGGCGAGCTGACAGTTTCTGTAAATTTCCGCTAAAATTTCTTCGCTCTTTTTTATTTCCATAGAAAAGTCTCCTTTTCCATAAGTTTTTGCTTTTTCTCGTGAAATATGCGAAAAAAAGAGAAAAACGCTTGACTTATGCTTTCGGTGTGTGATATAGTATAAAACGAGCCGACAGAAACGGGCTTTTTTAAGCGTCGCCAAAAAATTCGGAAAGGCGGCCGCCTCGGGTTCTTCGAGACTGGAAAGAGGAGGTAAAATCATGTACGCTATCATCGAGAACGGAAACAAACAGTATAAGGTGGCGGAGGGCGATGTCGTCCGTGTCGAAAAACTTTCGGCAAAAGAGGGCGAAAGCGTTTCCTTCAACACGCTGATGGTTTCCGACGGAAACGGTATCAGAACGGGCGCGGAAGCAGCCGCAGTCAAGGTCACCGCTACGGTCGTCAAGCAGGACAAGGCCAAGAAGATTATCGTCTTTAAGTATAAGGCCAAGAAGAACGAGCGTAAGAAGCAGGGCCACAGACAGCCCTTCACCGCAGTCAAAATCGAAAAAATCGAGCTTTGAGCTGCAAGGCTTCCGCGGGGATTCGCGGGAGAAAAATTTGAAAAAAGGAGAAATAAAAATGATTTTCATCAGTTTATTCGCTCATAAAAAAGGTACCGGTTCTTCCCATAACGGGAGAGACAGCGAAGCCAAAAGACTCGGGCCCAAGCGCGGCGACGGTCAGACCGTTCTCGCGGGAAATATTCTCGTCCGTCAGAGAGGGACGAAATTCCACCCGGGTACCAACGTAGGCATCGGCAGCGACGACACGCTCTTCGCGCTGGTGGACGGCGTCGTTCGGTATGAAAGATGGGGCAAGGACAGAAAGAAGGTCAGCGTTTATCCCGTCGCGGATACTGCCGCTGCCGAATAATTTCAAGAAAAAAGAAGGCCCGACGCTTATGCGTCGGGCCTTTTGTTTTGTATTAAAGGGACGAACAAAGAAAAGCGAAGTCTTTCAACACCGATAATGCCTGTAATAAATATCCTTTTGGCGGTAAAGTCGGTTTGAGCTGATTTTTTATAACCAAAAGCTTACAGACTGTTTTTGTAATCCGTTCCCCAATCGAACATGGCGTCGAGGATGGGCTTTAATGTCTTTCCGAGTTCGGACAAAGAATAGACGACGCGCGGAGGAACTTCTGCAAATACTTCGCGTTCGATGAGTCCGTCGCTTTCCAGCGCACGCAAGTTATCCGTCAGCACCTTTTTGCTGATGCCGGGAATGGTCTTGGGAAAATCGGTGAACCGTTGTGCTCCGTTGTATATGAGGTTGCGTAAAATCAAAAGTTTCCATTTGTTTCCGATAAGCTGTACGGTCGTTGCTACGGGACATTCGGGTAATTCTTCTTTTGTCAGCATGATATACGCTCCTTTTTTCTTTCATTATAGCAAAATCATCTGAAAAAGTCAATAGTTCAAAAAGGAAACTAAGTAACAAATCTATTATCCGATAATTAAAAAGTAACTTCCGAGAAAAATTTTTTAATGTTTGATATACTGTGTCCGTAATCGGAAAAGGTTACGAAAGCAAAAAATTTTTTGGAGGTTTTTATCATGAAAAAAGTAGCTGTCATTTGTGCGGCAGGCAAGCAGGGCAAGTTGTTGGTGAACGAGGCGGTCTCCCGCGGGTATGAGGTAACGGGATTTGTGCGCGGAAGCGATAAGGTTGAAAACGCCAAGGCAAAGACGGTAGTCAAAGATCTGTTCGATCTGGCGCGTGAAGATCTCATCGGGTTCGATGTCGTTATCGACGCATTTGGCGCATGGACTTCCGAAACGCTTCCTCTCCACAAGACGTCGCTCAAACATCTTTGCGATATTTTGAGCGGAACGAAAGTTCGACTGCTTATCGTGGGCGGCGCGGGAAGTCTGTATGTCAACCCCGAACACACCGTGCAGGTCAAGGATTTGGAAAGCTTCCCCGACGTGTTCAAGCCGCTGGCAAACAATATGGGCGAAGCACTTGCCGAGCTTCGCGGCCGCTCCGACGTGCAGTGGACATATCTCTCTCCCGCGGGCGACTTTGTTGCGGACGGCGAAAGAACAGGCGAATACCTCCTCGGAAGCGAGGAATATTTCGTCAATGACAGGGGCGAGAGCCGTATCAGCTATGCCGATTACGCCATCGCCATGATCGACGAGATCGAAAACGCGAATAACATTCAGAAGCGTTTTTCCGTCATCGGGAAGTGATATATGGTAACCTATAATCCGCGAGCGCGATCTATTTGGTCGCGCTTACGCTGTATGAAAAGATAGGATATGAACAAGACGAAAATATTTAAATTTCTATACGAGCATATACACACGGTCATTATGGCGACGACGGACGACGACGGGAAACCCGTGACTTGCGCCATCGACATTATGGACTTCGAGGCTGACGGATTATACTTTTTGACCGCGAAAGGAAAGAGCTTGTATTCGCGGCTGAAAACCCGCCCCTATGTTGCACTGACAGGTATAAAAGGCGAAAGTACGATGACGCGCATTGCCGTTTCTGTCCGCGGCGCCGTGCGGGAATGTGACAGGCAAAAACTTTTGCTGCTTCTCGAAAAAAATCCGTATATGTATGAGATCTACCCGACCGGGGTATCCCGTAAAAACCTTACGGCATTTATTCTTTATCGCGGCAGCGGCGAGTGGTTTTCGCTTTCTAAAAAACCTATCGAGCGTTTTGCTTTTTCCTTTGGAGAAACCGTTATGCCGAATGGCAGGTATGTGATCACGGAAAAGTGTATCGGCTGCGGCAAGTGTCTTGCCGTATGTCCGCAAAGTTGCATTGAAGCGGAAACGCTTCCCGCCTCTATCCTGCAGGAACATTGTCTGCATTGCGGGAATTGTTATGATGTCTGTCCCGCGGGAGCCGTGGAAAGGAGGTAAAGTTATGACGCAAAACAAAATTCTCGACAGATTGATACAAGTTCTCTGTGCGGAGCGCAGCGAAGCGGTTTCGCCCCTTTCGGAAGAACAAAAGCCGGACTTTTTCCGCGCGCTCTGCAATGTACGCCCGCCTATGCCCGTAACGGAAGAATTTTTGCGCTTGCAGGACGAATATCTCTCGCAAAGGACAAAAGAGCGCGGTATCGTCGATGTGAACGGATTGGATTATGATGGCGGCATCGCGCTTTGGCGGGGCGACATCACGCGGCTAAATGCGGATGCCATCGTCGACGCTTGCAATTCGGCGCTCCTCGGCTGTTTTCATCCGCTTCATAACTGTATCGACAACGTCATCCACTCCGCTGCGGGAATACAGGTGCGGCTGGATTGCGATAAGCTCATGAAAGGTAAATGGGAGCCGAACGGGCAAGTTAAAGTAACAAAGGCTTACAACCTGCCTTCGCGCTATATCTTTCATACCGTCGGTCCGATCGTCTATGGCAGTGTGACCGGACAAAATCGGCACGACCTTGCAAACTGCTATCTTTCCTGCCTGAATGAAGCGGCGGAGATGAAACTTTCAACGCTCGCCTTTTGCTGTATTTCCACGGGAGAATATCGTTATCCGAAAGACGAAGCCTGCCGACTTGCCGTGCGGACGGTGAAGGAATGGAAAAAAGCGACGGGCAGCTCGCTGAAAATCATATTAAACGTGTTTTTGAAGGAGGATGAAGCGCTTTATGAAAGAGAGCTTACAAAACAGGATCGATAAGTTGCATTCGCTGATACAAGCCGCCGAATGTGTGATCGTCGGCGGCGGTTCGGGACTTTCGTCCGCAGCGGGGCTGACCTATTCAGGGGAACGCTTTACGGCAAATTTCGGCGATTTTATTAAACGATACGACCTTACAGATATGTATTCGGCGGCGTTCTATCCTTTCAAAACGCAGGAAGAAAAATGGGCGTATTGGTCGCGGCATATCCTCCTCAACCGCTGGCAGCCGCCCGCATTGCCGCTTTATCAAACCCTGTTTGAACTCGTCGGAGATAAGGATTATTTCGTTATCACGACCAACGTGGATGCGCAGTTTTATAAGGCGGGATTTGCGCAAGATCGCGTTTTTGCCGTGCAGGGTGACTACGGAAAACTGCAATGCGCCAAGGGTTGCCAAGATACGCTGTACGATAGCCAAAACCTCGTCCGTCGAATGGTATCGGAGCAAAAAGATTGCCGCGTTCCTTCTGCGCTCGTTCCCAAATGCCCCGTGTGCGGCGGCGAGATGGAGGTCAATATCCGTAAAGATTTGTACTTCGTGCAGGACAAAACATGGTATGCGGCAAAAAAACGCTATGAAGATTTTTATGACAGGGCGTGCGGCAAAAACACCGTACTATTGGAGCTCGGCGTCGGATACAATACGCCGACGATTATCCGCTTTCCTTTTGAGCGGATGGTGTATGAAAATAAAGGGGTATTTCTTGTCCGCATGAATACACAATACCCCGAAGCTATCCCCGAAAACGCCGCAAAGACGCTCTCTTTTGGTGAGGATATTTCGGCTGTGTTTGATAGGATAAAATAAATTGTGAGAATAAGTCAAAATATATATTATAGTACCATGAGTACGGGGGAAGATAATACTGGCACTCTTTTGCCCTACTAAAATGTGTCTATTCTCCTCAACAGATTCTTGAAATTAGTACAGAAATTATAACCTGTTTTTATCGCCCCATTCGCACAAGCCGTCGAGAATGGGCATAAGCGACTTTCCCCGTTTCGTAAGAGAATATTCAACTTTCGGCGGTATCTGCGGATACTCCTTGCGATGAACAAGTCCGTCCGCTTCCAATTCTTTCAGCGCAACGGAAAGAGTTTTATATGTGATTGACGATATATACCGTTTGAGTTCGTTGAATCGTACCGTACCGAACTCCATGAGCGTGTAAAGTATCGTCATCTTATATTTGCCGCTGATGAGCGACAGGGTATAAGCAAACCCCGTCGTCTCTAATTTTTCGTTTGCTATACAGCGTTTTCTGTCTTGCATACCGTTCTCCTTATACTATACTTTAAGATAGTATATTGCATAAAAGTGCGTACTTGACAAAACTATTATACAGGTTTATACTGTTGCTGTCAATAAAAAATTTATGAAAAGGAGAGCCTTAACATGAGAGGCAGTATCAAAGAGTATCAGGCCGTCGAAGAAGCAGCCATGAAGTTTGTCAAGAGCGTTGCCGAAGGCAACAGCAAATACGCCCGCGAACTGTTTACGGATGAAGCCGTATTGTTCGGGTATCTCGACGGGAAATTGGAACACGGTTCAATTGAGCAGCTCTATCACAATGTAGATACCGTTGCGGGCGGTGAAAATTTCAAAGCGCATGTCGATGTTCTGTTCGTCGAAGAATCACTTGCCGCCGTGCGGGTTTTGGAAGAAGGCTGGGGCGGAAGGATTGATTTTACCGACGTGTTATTGCTTTTGAAGATGAACGGCGAATGGAAATGCGTTGCAAAGGCGTATAACCAAAATTCAAATACCATTAAAAAATAAGGAGGTTTGTATGTTAAAAAATATCGGAGTAAAACCCTATACTTTCCCTATGCCCGTTCTTATGATCGCCACGTATGGCGAAGACGGAAAAGTAGACGTAATGAATATGGCTTGGGGCGGCGTATGCGCAGAAAACATGGTCGCGCTCAACATCGACGAAGACCACAAGACGAGCGCTAACATCAAGGCACGCGGCGCTTTCACACTGAGTGTTGCGGACATTCCGCACATCGAGGCGGCGGACTTTTTCGGTATTGCCACAGGTAACAAAATGGAAGATAAATTCGAGCGTTCGGGACTGCACGCTGTGAAGAGCAGCCGCGTAGATGCACCGATTGTTGAAGAGTTTCCGCTGACACTTGAATGTAAGGTGGCGGAGTGTCAGCATACCACCTATGGATTCCGCGTGCTGGGCGAGATCGTAAACGTTCTTGCCGACGAAAAGGTGCTGGATGAAAAAGGGAAAGTCATTCCCGAAAAGCTGAACGCATTCGTTTTTGACCAATGCCGCAGCGGTTACTATGCCGTAGGAGAAAAGGTCGGGCAAGCGTGGCAGACAGGTGCAAAGCTGATGCACAAATAACTTTATTTTATAAGTTTAAGGAACTTAAATCTAAAATGGTTTAGGTCCCTTTTTTACTGTCGATTTACGGTATTTATGTTAAAGCAATACCTTTAATGTTGGACTTTTCATTTTTAACGACGAGCGGCAGGACTTGTAAGACAATATCCGAAATGAATTTACCGACTAAATTTTTTGCGTTTGTACGAGTATCAAGAAGAACAGTTAGCTGTTAAGCAAAAAGGATATTAGAACAAATAAAACTATTTTCAGAAAACGAATTGGATTTAATAATCAGGTATTATAAGAAAAAAGGGCTATCCGAAATAACTTGGATAGTCCTTTTTTGGTGCCCGCGATCGGACTTGAACCGATACGTCTGTTAGGACTCAGGATTTTAAGTCCGGCGGACAGGGTTTTAAATCTTGTAAACGGTGACTTTTAGTGTTGTTTTATGCTGTTGAAAGAAAAAAATGAATTTGAGGCTATTTTAATAAGTATCACTATATAGCAACAAATGGTAGAAAATAGGTCTAAAATAATCTAAAAGCGCAAATTATTATCAAATATTTGAATCCTAAGAAATATTTGACTGACAGTATCTCTTAATGATTTATAGGTTTTTTGAGTGTCGTAAAATGAGTAAAAACGCAAATTTTTTCTAAATTTTTTTAATTTGTTAGGGTGGGGTTTTACTATAAAAAGGTCTGCTTATTGATTTTAGATTGACAAAGGCATTTTTTTCAGTATAATATAAGTAAAAATCAAAGGAGAAAACTGATGGGAAAAATATTAAAATTTCCGCCGGCAGGAGTAAGAGATATGAATATGGATAAAGCGTTTGTATTTTTTGCGAATGAGGCAATATGTGACAGTACGAATGAAATATTGATAGACGGGGAAGATATAGAAAAGAGATTGGAGCGTTTAAAAAAGGAAGATTCAATGGAAAACCGATTAAGCCTGTTAAGCGGGCTGTGTTATTTTTCGGAGGCGCTCGCATTAGGAGGAGAGGACTGGAAAGAATATAAAGTAAAAGACGGAGAGAAGAGCGTCGGATATGCAATATTTACGAATGTGGAGAAGTTTCCTAAAAAAGCGCAAAAAGTAAAGTATCGGGAAGTCTCCTTGAGATATATGATAAAAGAGTTGGAAAATAAACCGGGAGAGACAGACATATATATAAATCCGGGAAGCAAAGATGGATATATAGTGAGATTAGAATTAGCGAGATATATGTTGAAGCTGGCAGATACAGCATCGGATTTTGCCGATAAACAAATGAAGAAAGGATATAGAGGAGAAGAACTGACGGATGTCATGTTTGAAAGATATGAATGGAGGCAAGTAGAAATAACGTTGAAAGACAAAAGAAAGATAGTAGGAGAGATAACGGGCTGTTCTTTCGGGGACGATCCAAACGCGGAGTATACGGTAACGACGGGAAAAAAGGAAGAAACAGTATATAGAAAAGAAATAGAGTTTATAAAAGAAATATAAAGGAAAGACAAGAAAAAAGGAAAAACGTTAGAAGGTTTCAGGGAGTGGCGTTAGAAGGTTCGTTAGAAGAATTATGTTGGAAAAACGTTAGAAAAGTATGAATGAACACGAACAAGCACGAAGAAACATGAAGTGGAAAATCAGGTATTATAAGGAAAAAAAGACTATCTGAGTTATCTCGGATAGTCTTTTTTTGGTGCCCGCGGCCGGACTTGAACCGGCACGATTTTTTCAATCGAAGGATTTTAAATCCTTTGCGTCTGCCTATTCCACCACGCGGGCAAGCGTTCTAACGCGTTAGAAGGTTGGTTAGAAAACCTAAAAACAAGAAATAAGAAAAGTACGAAAATGAAGCAAAAATGCAGAAAAAAGAGCAAAAACGAGTGGTTTTGAGAAAAAGCGATTTTGATTTTAAGTCCTGTGCGTCCGTCGATTTTACGGAAAAGTTATTGTTATGAAAAACAATACAACTTTATTATAAATCCGAAAAAGTTACAAAGCAATTTCAAAAACCACAGAAATTATAGCATAATCATTTGAAAAAGTCAATAAGAAATAACACGATTTATTAATAAAGCGAAACAGATAGAAAATATTGACAAAAAAGAAAAAGTATGATATAATAAAAAAAGCAATTCACTGTTCGAGGCAAAGGAGAACGTCTATTCAAAAAAATTTTAAATCCGATATGAGAGAGATATGACCAGATATATTGAGCGCGAGACACGGATTGCAACAAAAGAGTTGTCGCGCGCTTTTTTATTTCGGCAGAAGAATTTTCAAATATAAAAAATTAAAAGAAAAAGGAGTGTCGTCATATGAAAAATGAGTATTCGAAAATCACGCCCTATATCAGAAAACTGGCCGAACTGTCCGCGCACAATAACAAAATTGTTCCGGAAATGTATACGGAGCATAAAGTAAACCGCGGTCTTCGGGATATGAACGGAAATGGCGTCGTCACGGGGCTTACGGAGATTTCCGATATCAAAGCGAAGGAAAAGGGCCCCGACGGGCAGTATATTCCCTGTAAAGGCGAACTCTATTATCGCGGAATCAATGTTCGGGATTTGGTGAACGGTTTTCTGAGCGATCATCGTTTGGGGTTTGAGGAAACCGTATATCTTCTGCTTTTTTCCAAATTGCCGAACGCGGAGCAACTGGCGCAATTCCGTCAGACGCTTTCGGATTATCGCAGTCTGCCGACGTCTTTTGTCCGAGACATTATTTTGAAGGCGCCGGGAAAGGATATGATGAACGTACTTTCCCGAAGCGTGCTGACGTTGTATGCCTACGACGAAAATCCCGACGATCTTTCTCAAGCCAATGTTTTGAGACAGTGCCTGCAATTGATTGCGATTTTTCCCTTGCTCGCCGTTTACGGCTATCAGTCTTTCCAGCATTATCATATGGGAAAGAGCCTCTTTATTCACCTTCCCAAGCCGGAGCTTTCCACGGCAGAGAGCCTGTTGCAGATTTTAAGGGAAAGCGGAGAATATTCTCCCTTGGAGGCAAAGATTCTCGACCTTGCCATGGTTTTGCACGCGGAGCACGGCGGAGGAAACAATTCCACCTTTACCGTTCACGTAGTGACTTCTTCGGGAACGGATACGTATTCCGCGGTCGCCGCAGCCCTGGGTTCGTTGAAGGGGCCCCGTCACGGCGGAGCCAACGTCAAGGTTGTCAGAATGTTCGACGACATGATGCAGAATGTCAATATAGAAAAAGAAGGGGAGATCAAGGATTATCTCGTAAAACTTTTGGACGGTCAGGCATTCGACCATGCGGGGCTTATTTACGGCATGGGCCACGCGGTGTATTCGCTGTCCGATCCGCGCGCGGATATCCTCATGAAATGCGCGAAAGAGCTTTCCGTGGAAAAGGGCTTCGAACGCGAATATGCGCTCTATGAGACGGTCGCGCGGCTGGCGCCCGAAATCATTTCCGAAAAACGGAAAATTTATAAAGGGGTCAGCGCCAATGTCGATTTTTATTCGGGGCTCGTCTATCGTATGCTCGAATTGCCGTATGAGCTGTTTACTCCCATTTTCGCGGTTTCGAGAATCGCGGGGTGGAGTGCTCATCGACTCGAAGAAATCCAGACCGCCGGGAAAATCATCCGTCCTTCGTATATCAGCGTAAAACCTCTGAAAGAGTATGTTCCGCTCGATAAGAGAAAATAAAGAAATAAAAGCGGCTCGAAAGAGCCGCTTTTATTTCTTTGGAGGCGCCACCCGGATTTGAACCGGGGGATAAAGGTTTTGCAGACCTTGGCCTTACCACTTGGCTATAGCGCCATTGAGGAGAAAAAACAGCGCGAACCGTTATGTGTTGGAGCGGGAAACGAGACTTGAACCCGCGACATTTACCTTGGCAAGGTAACGCTCTACCACTGAGCTATTCCCGCATACTCCGTCCGCGCTGTTTTTGTTGGTGGAAGTTATAGGGTTCGAACCTATGACCCTCTGCTTGTAAGGCAGATGCTCTCCCAGCTGAGCTAAACTTCCGAAAGCCTATATACTATACCATATATCGGCCCGAATTGCAAGCGTTTTTTAAGGCTCTCGATAAATTTTTCTGAAAAAATCCAATAAAAGGGCAGATTGCGTTTTATTCGGGGACATATCGGAAATTTATCGAACGGATCCCCGAAATTTTCGGGGATTATTTTTTGAACCGTTTCAAGGAGATACACGACGATTCAATTCATTGATGTCGCTTTCGCTTTTGACGGTCATTTGAACCCAAGCGGGGGAAAAACCGCTGCGCATCGCGTTTCTTGCGGAGGCGAGGTTCGACCACGCGCAGCAGTAAAAGGGGACTTTATTCCGACAGAGTATTTCGACGGCCAAAGCGCTCGTCAAAGCGGAAGCGACGCCGCGGTTGCGGTATTCGGGCAGGACGTCGATTCCGATCTGCCACATATTTGGGCAATCGGCGGAGGCGCCCGCGAGTCCGATCAATTTTCCCGCGTCGTAGGCTCCGATTCCCAGAATATCCAGCCCCTTTCGTTTTTCGCAGAGCGCGTTGCTCCATTCGGGCAGATAGAGTCCGCAAAAATCGTCCGGGCAGAGGAGCCTGGTCGGATAGGGGCAGGAGAGGGGCTTTAAGTGCGAAAGATCGGGGAGCCAGTATTCCGCCATAAAACAGACGCGGGCGCGCAAGGGGTTGAGGAGCTCGTCGAGCACATGCAGAGAGGGCGTTTCGAAGCAGTGTTCGGGCGGGAAACGGGAAATATACTCCGCGGCGACGCCGTAATATTGGGGGCTCACCGAAGCGACGACGTTGTGTCCGTAGGAGACGAAATCGCAGAGAAAGGGGAGTTCGAGGTACCGCCGTGCCTCCGCGCGTTTTTCGGAAAACACGATTTTGTTCTTTTCGGAAAGAAAGTCTTTCGGCGCACAGTTGCTGTCGGACGCCGATTGCGCCAGCGCGATTTCGAGAATTTCCTTTTGCGTCATTGTTTTTTCTCCTTTTCGGAAATCGGGAAATAAAAAAGGAAACAGGTTATACCTGCTTCCTTTGATTGGAGCGGGAAACGAGACTTGAACCCGCGACATTTACCTTGGCAAGGTAACGCTCTACCACTGAGCTATTCCCGCATACTCCGTTTGATGCTCTCATAATATATCATATTTCGGGGAGGAATGCAAGCGTTTTTTATTATGTTTTTACATTTTTTTCGGAAAAATTTCTTCCGACCTGTTGACAAACAGGAAAAAATAGGGTATACTGTAAGAAATCCTTATTTTGAGGAGAAGAAGATATGTTCTTTTCAAGGAATTGGTGGCGCGGATAAAAGTGCGTTCGCAGAAACGGTGTGTTTTGCGGATGCTTTTTCGCGTACGCAGAACATATCGGAAGAATGATACGTCTATCATACGAGACCCGACGGTATGTTTTGTAAAACAGCCGGACGGGTCTTTTATTTTATCTTTTTAAGGAGTAAAGTCATGAAAAACAAATTGCAGACGGGGTATTTCGGGGAGTTCGGCGGAGCGTATGTCTCGGAGGAGCTGAAAAGGGAGCTCGACAGAGTTTATGAGGAATATCTTCGGCTGAAAAAGGACAAAGATTTCCGCGCCGAGCTCGCCGTTCTCAGGCATACCTATCAGGGCCGTCCTACGCCCCTCTATTATTGTCGGAAATTATCCGAACAGACGGGCGGAGCGGACATCTATCTCAAACGCGAGGACCTCAACCACACGGGCGCGCACAAGATCAACCACTGTATCGGGGAAGTTCTTCTCGCCAAGCATCTGGGCAAGAAAACGGTCATCGGAGAAACGGGCGCGGGGCAGCACGGGCTGGCGCTCGCGACCGCCTGTGCGCTTTTAGGCCTGAACTGCCGCATTTTTATGGGCGAAACCGACGTGAAAAAACAGGCCATCAACGTCCGCAAAATGCAGCTTTTGGGCGCGGAGGTCGTCTGCGTGTCCTCGGGCGGGAAAACGCTGAAAGACGCCGTGGACGCGGCCTTTGAAGAATATTCGAGGACTTATGAAGAATCCCTCTATTGTATCGGTTCGGTGGTCGGACCGCACCCTTATCCCACCATCGTGCGCGACTTTCAATCGGTGGTGGGCAGGGAGGCACGCGCGCAGTTCAAGCGCCTCAAAGGCGGCCTGCCCGACGCGGTCGTGGCTTGCGTGGGGGGCGGCTCCAATGCCGCCGGAATTTTCAGTGCGTTTCTTTCGGATAAATCGGTGAAACTGTACGGCGCGGAGCCCTTGGGACGGGGGACGGGCATAGGCGACAACGCGGCGAGCGTCGCTTTCGGGACGCCCGCCGTCATGCACGGGTTCAGAAGTCTCGTCCTTCAAGATAAGGACGGGGAGCCCGCGGAAGCGTATTCGGTGGCGAGCGGCTTGGACTATCCCTCCGTGGGCCCCGAACACGCCTACCTTCACGCGATCGGGCGGGCGGAGTATGTCGGAGTGACGGACGAAGAAGCGCTGTCCGCCTTTCGGACGCTGTCGCTGTCGGAGGGAATTATCCCCGCGTTGGAAAGCGCTCACGCGGTCGCGTATGCGTTGAAGCTCGCAAAGGAGCTGGGCAGGGGAAAGAGTATCGTCGTCAATCTCTCCGGCCGCGGCGATAAAGACGTCGAATTTGTCTTGAACGAGTATTTTCGGGAATAAAACTGAACGGAGGCTTTGGAAAAATTTCGGTAAAGCGGTATCGGAATAAATCCGAAGGTATCTCTTTGGGAATAAATCCGAGCGAACACCCGCGGAAATAAAAAGGGAAGGCGCTTTTTAAGCGTCTCCCTTTTCGCGTTTGTAATAAAAGAGATATTGCTGAAAGATTCCCGCGTTCGGTCCGAATTTATCGACGAAAAAGCGGTTGATTTTTTCGCGGTCGGTCTCCGTTCCGCCGAAGTTTTCCCGATAGAGCTTGGCGATCCAGGTGTCCACGGGAAACGCCGCCGTTTCGCGGAAAGCGAACAGGGAAATGCAGTCCGCCACCTTGTTTCCGATACCCTTGTATTCGTTGAGCGCATTCCTCAAATCCCTGCCCCGCTTGTTTTCGAGCGGCGCCGTCCCTTCGGCGTATAGCTTTTTCGAGGTTTCGGAAATGTATTTCGCGCGGTATCCGAGCCCCAAATCCCGATAAAACCCCTCGTCCTTTTCCGCGAGCTTTTCAAGCGCGGGAAAAGCGAAGTACTCCCTTCCCGCGAAAGATTTTTTCTCTCCCAGCGCCGCGCAGAGACGGGAGAGGATTCCCTTGATTCTCGGAATGTTGTTTTGCTGGGAAACGATAAAGCTCACTATACATTCGGCCTTGTCCTGCCGCAGGATTCGCAGTCCCTTTCCGAACCGCGCGGCGGCGGAGAGAACGGGGACGGAAAAACTTTCCGCTTCCGAAATCAGAGCGGCGTAATCCGTCTGAAAATCGAAATAATTGCGGAAGTATTCCTCGTCCGCGTTTTCACATTCGAGGCGGATGTTTTTTCCGTCGGGAAAGAGCAGGCATGCCTTATCTGCGGACAACACAAAGTAGCCGCCTTCTTCGACGGGACAAAAGCGAAACGTCTGACCGCTTTCCAGCGTCGCTTTCGGGGAAAAATATTCGTTGGGAAAAAGAATAGAAACCATAAATTATCGTTACAGGGCGCGAATGGATTCGACGGGTTTTTTCTTTGCCGTGTGGTAGACGGGCAGGAATGTGGCGACGAGCGCCGTGACGAGCGCCACGCCCACCAGCATGAGGACGGACAGAGGCCCGAACACGAAAATGGAAACACCCGCTAAAAGCGCGCTCACCTCGGCGTTGATGAAGTGGCAGGCAACGATGCCGCCCGCGCAGGAGAGCAGGATACAGATGACGGAGATGACGAGGGATTCCGAAAAGAAAATTTTGAATACGTCGAAGCTCCTCGCGCCGACCGCGCGGAGAATGCCGATTTCCTTTTTCTTATAGGAAATGGATATGGAAATAAAATTACAGAGCAGCAGTGCGGAGAACGCCGCTATAACGAGCCCCGCATAGAGAAATACTTTATACAAAGTATCCACCATTCCAGAAGCGTTTTGAACAGCGCTTACAAGCGCGCAATCGAGGCGGATTCCGCTGTCGTCTGCCTGCCATTTTCCCGTATTCGCGGCGAGAAAATCCGTCTGAGCGGCGCTGCGGTCGTAGGGGAGAATGATTGCGTCGTATACGGCATCTTCGGGAACTTTGTAATTCGTGATTTGCCGTTCGTCGTTCGGGTCATAAAGTGCCTTGGTTAACATTTCCTCCGTCTCCTCGTCTGTGAGGATATACGAGTCGGGAATATTGTATAAATAGCCGCTCGCTAACGAGATTCCGACGGTGGTTAACGGATAATCGAGGAGGGGATTTTCGTAAGAGTCCTCCAAGGTAAACTCTTTCAGCGAAAGTTCCCATTCTTTCATGAATGAAAATATATCGGAAAGATATTCCAAGGTCATTTCTTCACTGAGAGGTTCACCGGTATAATCATTATAGCCTCGTTCGATCGCCAAAAGCTTATCGTTGATAGAAGGCGCGGAAGATGAACCGTAATTTAATTGTTTGTCAAGCTTCCAAAGTTCTTCTACCGTCAGGTCGGGGATTCTGTTTGCCAACGCAATTTCGAGCAATTTCGAAAATGTTCGGATAGGCACGACGACTTCTCCCTTGTCCGGCTGCGTCTTTCCCTCCTCGAAAAATGTAACCGGAATTTTATCGCAGAATTTTCCGAAAGAGGCATAATAACAGTCATAATAGTCGGAATCCTGTATGTAGACCTGTTTTGAGGAAAAAAGCTCCCTCAGACTTTCTCCCGAAGAAGTCCTTTTGAGGCTGTCGAAAAACGAACGTGTAAATATAGCCGCTTCGTAGGCTTTAATATCTTCTTGAAAAGAGTATTGTAAATCATAATCTATTTCCGCGGATTCCGTAGAATCTTTTACGGCGTCATACGCAGAGGGGATTTTCCCGCAATCGTATATACCGACAATCGTGAACGAAATATTGTTCAACACGGCTTTTTTTCCGATGAGGGAATTTCTATTCGTGAGCGTATATTCTTCCTTTGTTTCGGGGGCGAGAAGTCCGTTTTTTATGAAACAGTCGGCCTGATAAGAAGAAATGCAGATTTCTTCGTCCTCTTGGGGAAGACCGCCGCAGACCATTTTTTCGGAAAAATCCGTTTCCGAGGCAGAGAGGACATAGCGGTTCATATTTTCATAATAGACACTTTTGCCTTGATTGGAGTTATGGAAAGAACTCTGCCAACGGATTGCGGGCATGGCTCCGGGAAACCGTTGTTGATATGCCTCGACTTCGGCGGGCGTAAAGAACGTTTCTCGTTCTTGGTCCCAAGAATAAAGATTTTCGCCTTCGCCTTGTTCGATTGTCAGCCGATATCTCTTTGAAACGCTTATCGTCGTGTAGTCGGAATTGCGGAGATTGCTCTTCATCGTCGCTTCTTCGTCGTAGACCATCATGGTGGAAAGAAGCCCGAACATGACGAAGGAAACCGTACAGAGGAGTATGGTGAAGAACAGGCGCAGGGGTTTGGATTTCATTCCCGAAACGCCTATTTTCACCGCGTGGCGCGCGGGGAGCTTGGAGCGGATAAATCTGCTGTCGTCGGGGGAATATTCTTTCTTCGGCATCTGTTTTTCGTCCGTCGGGCGGAACACTTCTTTCGAACCGTCGTCTTGAAGCCTTGAAACCTGCTTAAACAGCGAAATCTCCCTTTGGTCGCCCGAGATGACGACGCTGCCCTCCGTGCGCGTCAGAAAGGCTTTTACGGCCTCAAAATCGGTATCCGAAAGCGCCGCGCCCGACTTCACGCAGAGCGTGTCGCCCGAAACCGTGAGGTTGGCGCTTAAAGCGGCGCTCTCCGCGCGCGCCTTGCTGACGTCGGAGATGATTTTTCCGTCTTTGAGTTCGACGATGCGATCCCCGTACTGTTCCGCGAAATCCCTGTCGTGGGAAACGACGATGACGAGTTTGTTTTCCGAGAGCTTTTTCAAAGTATCGAGCACCTGTTTCCCCGTAGAGGAATCGAGCGCGCCCGTCGGCTCGTCCGCCATGATGATTTCGGGATTTTTGACGAGCGCCCGCGCGATCGCGATGCGCTGTTTCTGTCCGCCCGACAGGGTGTTGGGCTTGCGCTTTGCGTAACCCGACAGATCCACGTCGGCAAGGAGTTTTTCTATCGTCTTTTTGTCTTTGGGCTTGCCTTGCAGTTCGAGCGCGAGCGCGATATTGTCCTCGACGGAAAATTCGTCCAGAATATTGTATTCCTGGAACACGAATCCCACGAAAGTGTTGCGGTAGCTGTCGAAATCGCTTTGGGTAAAGTCCTTGCTGCTCCTGCCCTTGACGACGATTTCCCCCGACGTGGGGGAGTCGAGTCCGCCGCAGACGTTCAAAAGCGTGGATTTTCCGCTTCCGCTCCGTCCCAAAAGAAAGACCATGCCCTTTTCGGGAAAGCGCAGGGAGACGTCGTCCAGCGCCCGGACGTCCGCGCCGCCCTTTGTCTTGTAGAGTTTTGTGAGGTGAATGACTTCCAACATATTCTCTTCTCCTGAAAATTCCGAGCCGCGTTTTCTTTTCCCGAAAGAAAATCTTCGGAAAGAGAAACGCGCTCATAGTTTCCCGCTTAATGGTTCATATTGTATACAGTATAGCATATTTTCCGCCCGAAAGCAATAGCTTGGGAAAAAATAAAATAAAACGAAAGAATTTACAATCCGCTATTGACAAAAAGCGGAAGATATGGTATAATTAGAAAAATCAAAATATTCGATAACGAGGTATTCGATTATGAAATATGCATTGAGAGGCATTACTGCCGAAGAACTTTCTTACACCATCAATCGGGTGAAAATGGAAAAAAACACGAAATTTGAAATCAAGCCCCAGTTTTCCCGTACCATCAGAAGAGTTCAGGAAAACGACAAGCTCTATTTCGTTTCCCTCGAAGTGAAAGTGGAATCCACCGAGACCGAACCCAAGCCCTTCAATCTGAAAGCGCGTCTGGTCGGCATTTTCGAGGCGGAGGACGTCAAGACCGACGAGGACAGACAGGTTCTCGCCATCAGCACCACCGAAATCGTGTATCCTTACCTGAGAAGCGCGGTTTCCGCTCTGACGGCGAACGCTTTCATCAACCCCCTCATTCTCCCCGTAATCCCCGCGGGTACCATGTTCCCCGAGGACAGGGGCGAAAAGAACGCGACTCTCTCCTTCGAGAATCCCGATATGCTCAACTGAGACGTATCGTTCGGTACGCGTGACGAAAATCGTACCGCTCGGTGTGTTTGGCTCAAACGCAATCGTTCGGTATATTTAATTAAAACAGAATCGTTCGGTATATGTAACCGGGACAACCTTTGGGTTGTCCCGGTTTTTTTCTGTGCGGCAAAAATCTGCTTCACCGCTTTGTTTGACGTTTTTGAAAACGTCTCCGTTCCGCGCCGTCTTTGTTTCGTCTCCGTAAAACGGCGTTTTTTTTGTTCAAAACGCTTGACTTTTTTCCGAAAACATTATAAAATAACATATGTTATATAACAGATGATATTTTACGGAGGAAAACGGATATGCCGCCGAAAGCGAAATTAAAAGAGAAGGATATATTGAACGGAGCTTTGGAGGAAGTGCGGGAGAAGGGATTCGGGAGGCTGAACGCTCGGGATTTGGCGAAGCGGTTAAGCTGTTCCACCTCTCCGATTTTTTCTTGTTTCGGGAATATGGAAGGATTAAAGGAAGCGGTCGTAAAGAGGGGATTCGAGGTATACGGAGTTTTTATCGAAGAGGGGCTGAAAGAGGAGAAAGGGTTCAAGGGGGTAGGCAAAGCGTATATCCGTTTTGCGCGTCGGGAGCCGAATTTGTTTCGGCTGTTGTTCATGTCGGCGAAAAAGGGGGCGGCGTTTCCGTCCGCGGACCCGAATGCTCCGCGGATCTCCGCCGCGGCTGCCGCCGCGTCGGAGTTGAATAAGGAGAAATCGGAAAAACTTTATTTGGAGATGTGGATATTCGTTCACGGAATCGCATCCATGATCGTGACGGGTACCGCGGAGTTTACCGAAGAGCAGATCGATTGTATGCTGACGGACGCGTTTCAGGGAATAAAAAACAAATTAAAGGAAGAGGTTTGATGGGAAAGGCGATTATTAAGGTTGAACATCTGAAAAAGTATTTCAAAGACGTCAAAGCCGTGGACGACGTATCTTTCGAGGTTCGGGACGGGGAGTTGTTTTCTTTTCTGGGGCTGAACGGTGCGGGAAAGAGCACGACGATAGACATTATTTCGGGCGTGCGCGAGAAAGATTCGGGGGAGGTAGTCGTAGACGGCGTAAACATTGACTATGACCTCGACGCGGTAAAATCGAAACTCGGCGTCGTGTTTCAGGGGAGCGCTCTGGATAAGGAGCTTTCCGCGGGGGATAATCTCCGCTATCGCGCGGCGCTGTACGGGCTCACGGGGAAACGGTATTCGGAAACGCTGGACGATTTGACGAAACGGCTGGATTTAAAAGGGCTTTTGCGGCGGCCGCTCGGGAAACTGTCGGGCGGACAGCGGCGGCGGATCGATATTGCCCGCGCGCTTTTGCATCGGCCGAAAATTCTCATTCTCGACGAACCGACGACGGGGCTCGACCCGCAGACGAGAATCATGGTCTGGAATTGCCTGAACGATTTGCGGAAAGAGACGGGGCTGACTATATTTTTGACGACGCATTACATGGAGGAGGCCGCCGAATCCGATTACGTGGTGATTCTGGACGGCGGAAAAGTCGTCGCCTGCGATACGCCCGTCGGATTGAAAAACGCTTATGCGTCCGATTTCATCAAAGTATACGAAAAGAACGAAACTCTTTTCTCCATGATCGAGAAGGAAGGACTGCTTTCGGAAGAACGCGAGGGGCATGTCCTCATTGAAATCCCGAACGTCGCGGAAGTCCGAAGGCTGATTTTCGCCTATCCCGAAGCGTTTTCGGATTTTGAGGTGGAAAAGGGGAAGATGGACGACGTCTTTTTGAAGGCGACGGGAAAACAATTATCGGGAGGAGCGGAAAATGCGTAAAGATCTGACGGATCTTCGCTGTCTGACGGCGAGGCACATCAAATTATATTTCAAGGACAAACAGACTTTTTTCATGTCGCTCATCACGCCGCTGATTCTCGTCGTTTTGTTTGCGACCTTTTTGCGTTCCGTATATGTATCGTCTTTGACCTCGGCACTTCCCGATATAGAACTTCCCGATAAATTGGTGAACGGGTTTGTCGCGGGGTGGCTGATTTCCTCTATTTTGGGCGTTTCGTCCGTAACGCTGGCGTTTTGTTCGCAGACGGTCATGGTTTCGGATAAGGCGAAAAAGCGCATCGACGATTTTCTCGTCGCTCCCGTGAAATCGAGCGTCCTCTCGTGGAGCTATTTTTTAGCCACGATATTTTCCACGCTTTTGGTCTGTCTGGTCTGTCTGGCGATCGGACTTGTCTATATCGCCGCCTGCGGTTGGTATTTGACCGCAGCGGACGTGCTTCTTATCTTAGGAAATCTCGTGCTTTGTACCGCGTTCGGAGCCTTGCTCGCGGTGATCGTGGAGACGTTTTTGAAAACGGAGGGCGCCGCCGGAGCCGCCGCCACCATCGCTTCCTCCATGTACGGGTTTCTCTGCGGCGCGTATATGCCTATTTCCCAGTTTGCCGCAGGTATCCGCAATTTCGTGATGTTTATTCCCGGAACTTACGGGACGGTATTGTTCCGCCGCTTTTTCATGGGCGGAGCGGTGGAGGAAATAGCAAAATACGCGCCGGCAGAAGCGGTTTCCGCGCTTCGCGACGCGTTCGATTTCAATTTGTATTTCTTCAGGAATTCCGTCTCTCCCGCCGTTTGTGTCGCCGTGCTCGGCGGCTCGGTCATCCTGCTCGCTGCGGCGTATTACCTGATCGTGCATTTTTCCGCGAGACGGAAAAAGCGCGGAAAGCTCAATACTCCGCGCTCTCGATGACGCCGCCGCCGAGACATTCCTCGCCTCGGTATAAAACGGCGTATTGACCTTCCGTAACCGCTCTTTGCGGTTCTTCAAAACTGATGTGAAGGTTTCCGTCCTCCTTTATCTTGACGCGAACCTTTTGGTCGGGCTGACGATAACGGAATTTTGCCATGCAGGAGAATTCCCGCTCGTTCGGGGGGAAGGGAATCCAGTTGAAGCCGCTCACCTCGCAGGATTTGGAATACAAAGGGGACTCGTCGCCGTGGGAGACGTATAAAACATTGTTTTCGAGGTCCTTTTTCACGACAAACCAGCGCCCCTGTTCCGTTTCTCCTTTAATTCCTCCGAGGTCTAATCCGCGCCTTTGTCCCAAAGTATAGTACATAAGCCCCATGTGTTCGCCGACCTGTTTTCCCGTCAGGTCGAGGATTTTGCCTTTTTGGGCGGGCAGGTAAGAGCTGAGGAATTTTCGGAAATTGCGTTCTCCGATGAAGCAGATTCCCGTGCTGTCCTTTTTTTTCGCCGTGGCAAGGCCGTTTTCGAGCGCGATTTTTCTGACTTCGGGCTTTTGGATATCCTGTAAGGGGAAAAGGACGTTTTTCAGCTGACGCTGGGAAAGCTGATTGAGGAAATAGGTTTGATCCTTGTTCTGATCCGCGGCTTTCAAGAGCCTGTGGATACCGTTTTCATGAGAAATTTTGCAATAGTGTCCCGTGGCGATATAATCTGCGCCCAGCTTTTCGGCCTCTTCGAGAAAGGGGCCGAATTTGATTTCCCGGTTGCAGAGCACGTCGGGATTCGGCGTTCTGCCCGCCTTGTATTCGGCGAGGAAATAGGAAAAGACTCTGTCGAGATACTCTTTTGAAAAATTGACCGTATAGTAGGGGATATTCAGCAAAGAACAGACGCGCCGCACGTCCGCGAAGTCTTCTTCGGCCGTGCATCGACCGCTGTCGTCGCTTTCCTCCCAATTTAACATATATAACCCGATGACGTTGAAGCCCTGCTCTTTCAGAAGGAGCGCCGCAACCGAACTGTCCACGCCGCCGCTCAATCCGACGACTACCGTTTCTGCCATAAAACTACCACCTTTTTCGCCGCACGGAAGGAAAATCCGATTGCGGCAAAAAAATTTTTTACTTTTTTGAAATATTATAGCATAAACGCTTGCAAAAAGGAAGTAAAAAAGAGTAAAATATAACCGTACATTTTTGTCGGCGGAATAAATCGGAGAAAAACGGCGGAAGAAAGCCGAAATCGGATTTGTTGCGGGGAGAAATGTCTTTTCGGACAGACGAAGAAAGCGGCTCGCGGCATATTGGTTGTTGTTAAACGATATGCGGCGGTTCTTCGATATGAGAATAATACGATATAGAAATGTGCCCGTAGTGGAATTGGATACCATAAAGGCCTCCGACGCCTTCGGTCCGGGTTCGAGCCCCGGCGGACACACCATATGTGAAAGCACCATTGAAATCCGAACCCTCTAAGTTCGAATGACAATGGTGTTTTTTCATTTTTGCCTTTATTTATGCGACTTTCAGAAGCCGCCTTTTTTATTTTTATATCGGACTACACAACAGAAAAATTCAAAATCGAGATGTAATTCAATCTCTAAAAAGAATCGAGCCGTGATTAGTAAAACTATTTTAGAAAATCGGAAAAAGTTGGAAGAACTTTTTGTGTGCCGTAATTTTAAATTTTTGTAGAATAGCGATAAATTTTACTCTCAAATATAAAAAAATTTATAATGATTGACATACAATAATTGATGAGATATAATGAAACCAGAATATTTTTACGAAAATGGAGGGATTGCGAGATGAAACTTCTTAATTATGAGAATAATGAAACCTACGATTGTTATATTAACGATGATAAGGGATACGAGTTAAGTTTGAACGAATGTGGTTATGAAAAATGTTCTCCGTCCCATTATTGGGGCGGCGTAAAAAAATTTTATCTTTTTCATTATATTTTGAAAGGAAAGGGTATTTTGAAAATTAATGATGGCGAGGAACGCATCGTTCGAGGCGGACAGGTATTTTTTGTTTCTCCGTATGATAAAATTTACTATGAAGCCGATGAAATTGATCCATGGGAATATATTTGGATAGGGTTCAGCGGCATTTCTGCAAAAAGTATTTTGCAGTGCAGTACTCTTTTGAAGACGGGAATACAGGATGTCAAAAATGAAAAATTATTACTTAGTTTATATAAAAATATAGCAGCTAGCAGTCGGAAGGGAGATGTTGCATATCTCTTGGTTTTGTCGGGATTGTATCGGTTTGTTGCGTATCTTCTCGAAAATTATGGAATAGACAGGAGTATTCGTGATTTTAACATTAAGGAACAAAATTTTCGAAAAATCGTAAAGATGCTCGATGAAAAATATAAAACAGAAATCGGAGCAGATAAAATTGCCCAACTCGTAGGATATGAAAAAACTTATATATATAGGCTATTTCAGGAATTTTTAGGGTTATCCCCGATGAAATATATTTATTATTTACGTATTATAGAATCCATGCAGCGGATGAAACTTGCCGGACATGAAAGTTTTGAAAAAATTGCGGAAGAAGTGGGCTTTAACGAATATTCTACTTTTTTTAGGACTTTTAAGACTCTTGTGGGAATTTCTCCGAATGAATATAAAGATAAATTAAAAAATAATACAATAGAAAGTTTACATCTAAAAACTTTGGACGAAGTGGAAGCAAAAATCGATAGATTCAGAAAATGAATCTAAAGATTTTTGCTTTTTAAAATTATTTGCAAATGAATGCAATGGAAATGCAAATTTTTATATAGTATAATAAAAATACTAAAAAACCTTAGAGAGGTGGAAATGTATGAACAAAGGTAAATCGAAATTCTGTGGCTTGGCCGCAACGGCTCTTCTCGCCGCAGCCGTAATGACTTCGGCGGGGATCGGAAATTTTTCCGCGTTGGCCGAAGGAGAACCCTCGAAAGAACCCGTTGCTCCCGAGCGTTTTGAAGCGGTGGAGGCTTTGCGGGAATCGGGAGAAAAGAACGGCTGGTCGGTCGGCGTATTTACGGGAGATACCCTCGCGTCCGTTTCCGAGGGCGAGATGTCGGACTATACGTATTATACGACGCAGGTTTGGGACGGTTATAAGTATGCGGCAAACGATAACGCTTTTGCGTATGTCCCTGATGAAATGGAATATACTGTTCCCACTGAGCCGGACGATTTGACGGGTGTACCCGAAGAACTCCTCGACGCCGAAAAGTACGGCTTTGTGCTGAAAAACGACGCGGAGAAAGACATGGCGCTCATCTATACGGCGGATAAAACAGGAACTTTGTATTTCCAGGACCTCGCGCAGGTCGCCCCTCTGCATTTCGACGATAGGGACAAAAAGGGCGTATACGGAGAATACCGTATCCTTTTGGAAAGCGCGGGCAGCGTGACGCAGGTGTATCCCGCCGAAGGCGCGCACGAATTGTTGGCGGACAACGCCGCGCCCACGACTTCCGCCTGGGTCAATTCCTCCGTGGAAGTGAAGAAAGGGGACAAACTGATTTTCCGCAGCGACAAGGCGGACTCCACGATTTTTTCCTCCCCCGTCGTCAGCTGGGAGGAATTTGAAGAAGTTTATGAACTGAAAAATTTTTGGAAGTTCCAACAAATCAACGACGCGAATTACTTTGAACCTGTCTACCGCCACAATCCGACCGATTCCTGGCTTCGGTTTCCGAATTTGGAAACGAAAAAGAATGAGTGGGATATCGTACAGCGCGGCGGTGTGGAAATGAAGTCGTCTTTGTATTGGAACAATGATTACGATTTTATGGGTGCGTTCGGAGGGTTGTTTATGCACGCTTCGGGAAATTCCGCGTCGGAAGGTGAAAATGCGGGAAAGGGGGATATTGCTTATGCGTTCAAAGTTCCTCATAACGGATATGTGAACATCGACCTCAATCTCGTGGGAAACTGGGCCGCAGGCGACTTTGAAATCGTTTATAACGGCGAAGTGCTCGATTCTTGCACTGCCGCGGGTGATACCATTTATAGAACTGGGCTCACGCTTTCTGCTAATGCCGTAAAAGTGACGGCGGGTACGGAAATTTATTTTGTTCAAAAGACACAAAGCGGCGGTTCGTTAAAAGTGGATATGAACCCCATCGTCACGTACGTCGATGCGCCTTATACGCTGGATAAAACTTCCATCGAAATGGATGCGCAAGAGGAGGAGACGCTTACGCTCACCATTAATCCCGACTACGACCTTGCGGACGAAGAAATCGAATGGACGGCGGCCAATGAGGGGATCGTGGAACTCACTCCCGACGGGAATACCGTAAAAGTGAAGGGCCTTGCGGCAGGACAAACAATCATTTCCGTAAAAATTGGCGCTTATGAAGCGGTGACTTGTGAAGTGACCATCAACGCGGCGCTCCAGAACGAATTCACCGTCGACCCCGAATCGCTCAGCGTCAAGAAAGGAGAGAGCGGAACGCTCACGGTGACCGTCAGCGATAAAATTTCCGTGGAGGATATTGAAGTCGCTGTCGAGGACGATACGATTGCGACCGCTTCGTTGAGCGGCACGACAATTACGGTAACGGGCGTCAAGAAGGGGAACACAAAGCTGTATATCACGGCGGAGGGCTCCAAGAGCGCAACGGTCGAAATCACTGTCACGGACGAAGGCGTATCGACCGATTCCTCCTCCGGAAGCTCTTCCGATTCGGGTAAAACGGAAAACGACGGAGCGGACGGCGGTTGCGGTTCGGTCGTGGGCATCGGCGCAGCTTCTGTTTTCGCACTTGGAGCGGCGACCTTCGTTTTAACTCGTAAAAAGAAATAAGGAAAGGGAACATTATGGAAAAGAGCGTGACGAAAGTCGGGGGAAATACGAAAAAGACGGAAAAGAGACGAAAGAAGAAGGATTTTTATTTCAGGCGCCTGTTCAGGGACATCAAGAAAAATCCTACTCTTTACGTCATGAGTCTGCCCGCCTTTATTTTGATTGTAGTGTTCAGCTACATCCCGATGGCGGGAATCCTGATGGCGTTTCAAGAGTATTCTCTGGCGGATGGATTGTTCGGGAGCGAGTGGATTGGCTTTACGAATTTTAAATTGTTTTTCAGTTCGTATTATTGCAAAAACGTTATTCTCAATACGTTTTTCATCAGTCTCTATTCACTGTTCGTGGGATTCGGAATGCCCATCGTGTTCGCGCTCATCGTCAATACGCTAGGGAAGAGCTTGGCTGGAAAAGCAATGAAAGTTCTTTCGATTATTCCGTACTTTATCTCGACCGTCATCATGGTTTCCATCATAGAGACGTTTTTTAACGGTTACGACGGAATTTTTAACTCTTTCCTGAATCTGTTCGGAATAAAATCCATCGATTTCATCAACCGCAACGAGGGCTTTTACAGTCTTTTCGTGTGGACGGACCTCTGGCAGGGCATGGGGTGGAGCAGTATCATTTACCTCTCCGTGCTCGGCGGGGTGCCGGCGGAATTATACGACGCGGCGAAGCTTGACGGCGCGAATAAAATCAACGTACTTCGCCATATCGAATTCCCGGAGCTGATTCCTACCATAACCACTCTCCTCGTGCTTGCACTGGGCGGACTTTTGTCCGTAGGGTTCGAAAAAATATATTTGTTGCAAGATACGCTCAATCTCGACAAATCGGAAGTAATTTCGACCTACGTCTATAAAATGGGCGTCCTTTCGCAGGATTATGGTTTCGGAACGGCGGTCGGCCTGTTCAATTCCGTCGTTAGCTTTACACTTCTCGTCACGGCGAACCTTATCGTCCGTCGATTCTCAGACTATTCTTTATGGTGATGCCTATGAATCATTTACTCGAAACGAAAAACGGGAAAACGGGCGGAAAGAAAAAGTTCTTCAATTCCGATATCCCATTCAACATCGTGACGGGAGTAATTCTGACATTCGTTGCGATTATCTACATCCTTCCCCTTCTGTATATTGTCAACGCATCTTTTTCCTCGGCGGAAGCCATTTTTTCCGGAAAAATGCTCTTTATTCCGAAAGGGGTGAATATCGAAGGTTACAAGTTGGTGTTTCAATACGACAGTTTTTGGCGCAGTTATCTGAATACGATCTTTTACTGTATTCTGGCTCTCATCATCGCCATACCTTTCACGGTCATGGCAGCGTACCCGCTTTCCCGCGAGGACTTCGTCGGAAAAAAGTTTATCATGATCGTATATACGATTACCATGTTTTTCAGCGGCGGTTTGGTGCCCACGTACCTGTTGATGACGTCGCTGGGCCTGTACGATTCTCCGTTCGCGCTCGTGCTGCCCGGAGTGTCAGTATGGAACATCATCGTCGTCAGACAGTATTTTATGACCCGAATCAGCAAGGAACTGTTTGAAGCGGCCAGCATCGACGGTTGTTCCAATTTCCGCTTCCTCCTGCATATAGGCTTTCCTCTGTCCGGTCCGATCGTCATCGTCATATCCATGTATACGATCGTCGGACAGTGGAATTCCTATTTCAATCCCATGGTCTATCTCAGTACCCGCTCCAAATTTCCCTTGCAGCTTATTCTGAGGGAATTGCTTTTGACGAGCGAGGGCGGTTCGGACATCAATAATTGGGGAGGAATCGCCTCGGAAGATCGCATTACTGCGCTGGAAGCCATGCGCTTTTCCACCATCATTTTGTCGGCTGTACCGATCATCGTGCTCTATGCGTTCGTGCAGAAGTACTTCGTCAAGGGCGTCATGGTCGGATCTTTGAAAGGTTAATATAGAAAAGGAGTTCAAAATGAAAAAATTCAGAAAATTGGCCGTAGCGCTCGGCATCGGTTTGGCGATCACCGCCGTCACAGGTATGTTTGCTTCCTGCAAAAAGGAGGAGCCCGTCCAGGACGTCATGAATCACGATTCGCTCTATCCCATCATCAAGGAAGAATATCAGGATACGTTCAAACTGACGATGATGGCCCCCAGCTATTATACCGTCGATCCCGACTGGGAAAACAATAAATTTTTTATCCGTATGAACGAACTCACGGGGGTCGATTTTGATTTCCAGGTATTCAATTATGAAATGTACGGCACGAAAAAGCCGTTGGCTTTGAGCAATACCAGCCAGATGCCCGACTTTTTCATGAAGGCCATGTTCGATAAGACGGAAATCGTGAAATACGGTTCCCAGGGACTGATTATTCCGCTCGAAGATCTGATAGACGAATACATGCCCAATCTGAAAAAGCTCATGGACAACGATCCGAAGGTCGCACAGCTCATTACCGCGCCCGACGGACACATTTATTCCCTGCCCACGATCGGGGACAAGGATACCTACAATTTCGTAGGACTTCCCTGGATCAACCAACAGTGGTTGGACAATCTAGGCCTGGAAATGCCCGAGACGCCCGAGGAATTCTACAACGTCCTCAAAGCGTTTCGCGACGACGACCCCAATCAAAACGGTTTGAAAGATGAAACGCCCATGCTCATCGCGGGCAATGCGGAGCTGAATTTCCTCTTTTCCTTCTTCGGAATCGACGCGGAGAATTTTTTCCAGATCGCCAAGAACGGATCGCTCGAATTCGGACCGGAGACCCAGCGGTATAAAGACGCCCTGGTGTGGTTCCAGAAACTGTATTCGGAAGGGCTTCTCAAAAAGGATTACGAGTCGCTCACGACCAATCAAAAATGGTTGGATGCTGCTGCGGGGGATACGAGCACTGTCGGCTTCTTCATCGACTATGCGGCGTACGCGGTGGTCGGATATGACAAGGCGGACGAATACGGTACTTTGGACACCGTGAAGAACGAATATTTCGGTGAAGCGAATTGGTACGGTTCTTACGACGTCACGGACGGATTCTTCGTCATCACGAAAAAGTGTAAGTATCCCGAAGTTCTGGCGCGTTGGATAGACGTCATGTACAATCCCGAATATTCCGTTTGGGCGGAAATCGGAAAAGAAGGAGAAGAATGGGAATGGGACGACGAGGAAAAGACTTCGTGGAGTTATCTCATTCCTCAGGAAGAACGTTCGGAATATATGAGCACGGCGACCATTCAGGGCGGCGGAGCCATGCCTTACGTCAAACCGAGCATAGATTTTATGATGAAATGTTCGGAAGAGAGCATTAGAAAAACGCAGACGGAAGCGGCGAAGATCCAGAAGATTGGCTTCGAGGGATTTCCTGCCATCTTCTTAAAAAATACGGTCGCCATCAAGCAGGCGTCCGTCATGTACGCGGATATTAATAAGTATATTGAACAAGTGAAAGATGCCGTTATCAAAGGACAGTCGATCGAACAGGCCTATGCCGATTACGATAACATGAAAGACCGCCTGAATATAGACGGATTCCTGTCCCTGTACAAAGAAGGATATGAGATTTATCTCGAAAACGCCGTATAATTTTTGAGAGGGTAAAAATGAAGAAGATTTTGACAAAGACATTAGCCGTCGTGCTCTGTTTCGCGTTTGCTTTTTCTGTGGCTTCGTGCGGCGAAGGGGAGAAAACAAAAGAAGATTATAAACTCTCTTTCGTTTCGGCGGGTGACGGATACGCCGTCGAAATCGGCCGCGGCGGAGAAAAATGGAGCAATGCGGCTACGGGTGTGTTCGGCGTGCGCGTTTCTTACGACGAAGTGAAAAATGTCAGCGATACGGAATATGCCTATTACGACCAATATCGGGAAATCGACGGCGGTTGGCTCGCCAGCGCCGAATTACAGGCGGAGGACGGCAGTACGTTTTTCGCCGAAGACACTTACCGCATTTCGGACAGCGGCGTGGAAGTCGTCAGGACGTTTACCGTGACAGGACAAGGAAGCGCGCAGGGCTTCATGACATATTATCCCGTCCGCGACGAGAAAGCGGGCGAAGTCCTGGCCAGGGAGTGGTTCGCGCCTGGTGCATACTACGGCAACGACGAGTATAATTTCTGGGGAACGGGAATCAAAATCGGCTATACGGAAGAGGCCGTGGCCAACGTGGACAATCTGTCCGCGCCCGTAATCGCCAATTACCGCGACGGAACGGCTTTTTCGATTACCGACCGTACCCGCGGTTATCGCGAAACGGTGGTGGACGATACCGTGGCTTCTCAAAATTCGATTCTCGTCGACGAGGCGTTCAACATTCCCGGAATTGGGCTGAAAGACGTCTACGGCCAGGGCGAGACGGCGTATGTGGAAATGTACCATTGCTATCCCGCAAATACGCATAACTATATCAACATTTATCCCTTTACGAACAATTACCGTATGTTGCCGATCGAGGAGAATCTGAGCCGGGAAACGGCGTTCGAAATCAAAATCGACGATTACGATACTTTCGACGAGACGGTAGAGAGTATTTGGCGGGATGTGTACGACGAATATTCCGTAGTCGAACGCCGCTATGCACCGTTAGACGTATATAAGGCGCTTACGGACAACATTTACAGAAGTTACGGAATTTTGAACAACGTTCCTCAATATATGACGAATACCGACCATCCTTATACGGAGAGCGGATTTTTGTACCGCAACGCCGATTTGGCTTCGCTTATGATTTCTGCGGGGTATCGGCTCGGGAAACCGGAATATATCGAACAGGCGGACACGCTCATTGACTATCACATAGAGAAGGATCTTATCGTCGATAATATCGTCAATAAGTCTGAGCGCGCGGAAGCGGAAGGGGTTATGGCGGTTTTGGAGGCGTACAAGACTCACCTCGAAGACGGCGTAAATAAGAAGGATTGGCTGGCGTACGTGCTGAGAAAGACGGAACAGAAAAGAGAGGTCGCAGATCCGATGTCTATTCCGCTCTTTATGCGGGTAGCGGAATATATCAAGGACGATTCCTATGTAGACCTGTCCGCGGAAATTCTTAAAGAATTTGAAGAGACGCACAAGGATTATTATTATACGGGAGCGATCGTCAACAATTCCGGAGATCCCATTCCCAATCGTGAAGCGGGTATGATCTATCTCGATATTTATCTCTATATGTATAAATTCACAGGAGACGAGCATTATCTCGATATGGCCAAACGCTGCGAAGTATACGTGGAAAGCAACATGATCATACAGAACATCATGATGAAGGCGGAAGGGGCCACAGGCTACGAGACGCTTTCCGACGGACGTTTTCGCGAACTCGGAACGGTGGGGAACACACAGGTGAAACCTTACGGATTGAGCTGGGTGTCTGGTCAGACGGCCAGCGCGGACAACGCTTCCGCTTATTGCGTGCCTTTCGTGCTCGAATTGTACGAACTCACGGGGGAAGAGAAATATTTTGAGTTCGCGGATTATGTCATGACCAACTCTATGCTCTATGTCAACATGGGAGACAAAACGTGGTTGATGGACGACATTCGTCATTCTTCGGGGATAGGTTTCCAGAATGAGTATTTCGGAATCGCCGCTTCGACGGACACTGTTTCCGCGGGACGGGGCACCATGCACATGAGTAACCTCGGTTGGAACATGTTCGTCGTGCTCAATAGTTTGGATTACTGGGCGGATTACGACGAAAATTTCCTTTCGGAAACGAAGGACAGTTATGATACGGCCGTGCTTAAATATGCGACGGCAAGCAGCAGTCAAAGCTCGATTTACCGTCCGTACAACGCGGTGGATAAGAGGGCGGATACCGCATGGAAGCCCGCGGCAGACGATGCGGAGCGTACACTTACTGTCGACCTCGGAGAATTTATTCAGGTGAAATCGGTGGAAGTGCTCGCGGAGGGTGAGACGAAAGTCTTCGCTTCGGACGACGGGGTCGACTTCACCGAAATTTCCCCCGCGGAAGTGGACGGAATCTATCGTTATGTCCGCGTCCAGGTCTCGGAGGGCGGCTTGGTCAAAGACCTCAAAGTCATCGGAAATCCCGTAGTTGCCAAAAACTACGCTTTGGGCGCGCAGGTAACCGTCATGGGTGCACCTGTAGAAACCATGTCTGACTGGAATTACGATACCGTCTGGCGCTCTTCCAAGCAGACGGATACGATCAACGTCGATCTCGGAAAAATATACGGGATCACGGAGGTGAGCATGCTTTTCAACGTGAACGTTAATTTCAGCGGCCAGGATTATGTTTCTTCCGTTAATAATATCCCGTATTCTTATAAAATAGAGTATTCCGCCACGGGCGATGAATGGTTTACTTATATAGATCGTTCCTCTACGCCCTTCGTTTCGGCGGTATATAAGGAGAACGTGTACGTGAGGGCGCGCTATTTCAGAATTACCGCCACGGCGGGGACGGGCAATCTCACGATGAATGAGCTGAAAATTTCTGGAGTATAAAATGCAGATAGAAAATCTGAGATGCGGAATCAAATTTCATACGGCGGACGGACGTGATAAAGTTATCTTCCGTCCGTACGACGAAATTTCGGAGCGCGAAGGACATTTCGAGGGAAAACTTTCCCTCCTTGACGAGGCGGGCAAATTTGTTTTTTTTGATAAAATAACGCCCGTCGGAGAAGGGTTTTCCGTTGAGTGCAGTTGTCTCGTCGAAAAGCTCGCTCCCTTCGTGACGGGGATAGGTCTAAGCGCGAGTGCTACACTCGCTGAGGCTTACGGCGATCTGCAATTTTTCATGCCGTCGGCATGGTACGGAGAAAAACGTTTTTTCGAAGGGAAAAGCAATAAATTCCCTATGATCGACGGCGTTGCGGGCGGCGGCGTAGATGGAATCGGCGCGCCCGTGTGTGCGGCGTTTTCCCTCAAAAATAAGCTGGCATATTCCGTGGAAGCCGAAGACCCCGGGTACGACGCACCCCTTCCCAAAACGGGAGACGTCGTCATAGACGGACGGATTACTCTCCCGGGGATAGGCTTTTCAAAAGGAGAGGAACTCGCGCTCGTCTATCAGTTTCCAGCCACGTCCTACCATATCGCGGGGGAGAAGAGGACGATTTTCTACTATCTTCCCGCCGAGGAGGGGATGCGCATTGAAGGACGTTTTTGCGTTCGTGCCTTTCCGTGTGAAAGCTATCACGGATGCCTGAAAAAGGTGTGGAGAGACGCATACGACAAATATGCCGTTATAAACGAAAACGTAGATACCTCGACTGCAAGGAAGGCTCTTTTAAGATATATTGCTGGTTCATACGGAGTCGTAAACGGTATCCCGCAATACATGACGAACGTCGATCATTTTACGCACGAGAGCGGTTTTTTATACCGCAACGCCGACCTTGCCCTCCTCATGCTCGAATATGGCGAAAAAGAAGGGCGAAAAGACATTGTAGACGATGCGCTTTCTGTGCTGACTTCTCAGGTGGAAAAAGAGTATGCGGGCGGAAATCAGGTCTTTGAGTTCGAGCGCAGCCGCGCCGAGGGCGTTCATTGCATTTTGAAAGCCTATCGATACTTGAAAGAACGAGGTGACGAGAAAAGAGAATGGCTTGCCTTTGCGGAGCGGGAAGCAGAGCATTTTTTGAATACGGAAGAATATTTTTCCGTGCCTTTGTTGTGTGACTTAGGAATTATAAAAGCTGCGGAAGAAAAAGCGGAAAAAATATGGAAAAAATTTTCCGATATGAATTTTTACGGCGGCATCGTAGATTTTTTGGCCGAGCCCGTTCTTGACCGTGAATCGGGATATATCGGCCTTTGTGACTTTTTGACTCTCTATGAATGTACTCAAGAGGCGAAATGGATCGAGAGGGCGGCGTTTTGTGCCGACTATCTCGAAACCTATCAGGTTTTACGTATAGACGGTTACGCAGCCTTAGATATAGACGGCAACGAACATTTTAATATGGCTGCAATCGGGAATGAGACACTTCGATGTAACGGATTGAGTTATATTTCCGCCAACTGTAACGGAACCGATGTTTTTAACGTCCTTGCCGTACCGCTTTATTATAAACTTTCTATTTTGACGGGAGATAAGCATTACTTCGATTATGCGAAATTGTTGGAAAGAAATGCTTTGGAATATATCGACTTGAACAATAAGGCGGGCGCTCTTTGTGACGTCATGTACGGTACAGGCATAGGATTTATGAATGAATACTATCAACTTGCCGTTTCCGACGACTCTGCGGGACCGTACACGGGCACTGCTCACGATGCGAATATTGCGTGGATGCCGTTTGCCGTTCTCTCATCACAAAGGGATATTGCAGCGCTCACGGGAAAACCTTTTCTTTCAGAAAATAAACGAAAAGAAATGAGACAGAATTTTTCGTTTGAATGTGATTTCTCCGGCAGGGAAGAAAGGAAAATCGATTTGACCTGCGGTGATTTTTATCGTAGGACGCATTTTTCTGCGGGAGAACGCCTTGAAATCGTTTTACCGCGCGAAGCGGATGAGATCGTGTTCGCTCACGGCGAAAAATATATTGTTTATCGATATAAGCTGGAATTTTTCGGCGATAAAGAACAATTAAAAGAAGTTTTTTTGGATAAATGTGCGAGATTTACTTCTTTTTCCGTCCCCTCAGGGTGCGATAAAATCGTTATGATATGCGAAAGTCCCGTGGTGCTTCGGCAAATTCAAATTTTCGGCGAAGCGCCGACGGAAAACATTTTCCGAAAGCCGAAACGCCCGAAAGAAGGTTTATATCTCAATGGGGCGGACTATTCTTCTCTGCAAGAGAGCTTGGCTCCTTGGTCATACTTCGCCAAGGCAGATGGGGAATATATTTCTCTTGTATACGATGACGTAAAGAACGCATGGCGCTTTGAGGGAGATGAATATTTGTGCGTGAAATCGGGCTGTCTGGTCCACCCGGGCGCTTCGGTTTCGGCGGTAACCGTGTTTACAGCTCCGAAATCGGGTATTTATGCGGTGCGGCGTTACCTTTCCCCCGCGCAGTATCTCGACCGCTTCGGTGCGGAGGTGGTGTGCTCGGTATATCGTGAGGACAATCTGATCGAAGAAAGAGTATTTAAGTTGGAGCGGGAGGCGAGCGAGGAAGTTCGTTTTGAAACTCTCCTCGAAGAGGGAGAAAAACTGTACTTTGAAGTTGCCGCGAAAAACGGTAACTCGCACTGTTTCCTTTCCGATGAAATCGAATTGAGAATAAAGAGGTGAAAAGATGAAAAATAAATTTCGCTTTTTAAGTATCCTTGTAGTGTTGGCGTTGTTGCTCGCACCCTGTACGGCAGGTGCTTATGCCTTGGCGGAGAACGCCGAGGGTGTGCCCGTCGACAGTACGGAGGATTCCGACGTGGCGGAAGAGACGCCTGATAAAACTCCCGAAGAGGACGTTCTTCTCCGCTTCAATGCCGAGGAAAATTTCAGCGACTTGGGGAGTCCGTTCTGGAAATATTATTACATTAATGAGGACCCTGATTCGGTATTGACGGAGCTTTCCGTCCATGGCGGCGGACCCCAAGGGGATTACGCCTATGACGGGAGCTGGGTGATGAAATATAAGTACGTGGTGGATTCCAGCGATTACATCTCGGACGAATATCATCAATACCTTGGAATCTGGGGAGGAATTACTATGCACCCGGGCGGAAAGGCAGACGTAGTACTCTCTTTTATCGCGCCCGTGGACGGCGTTATCAATATTGATGCTACTATCAAGGCTTCCAACGCGGGCAGCGACGGCGTGAAATTGTACACTACCGTCAATTCACTCGATTTGGAGAATAAGATTTATCCTGCCGATTCCGATTATATTCTTCATACCTCCAAAGGCAATACCGAATACGCCGTCGAGGGTTACGAGGTAAAGAGGGGAGACGAAATCTTTTTTAGGCTCAATAAAAACGAAACTCTCGCGAATGATCTGACCTATTTCAGCCCGACGGTATCGTATATGAGCTATGTAATGCCCGAGGATGTTGCAATCGTCGTAGGAGCGGAATCCTTGACCCTGCCGGAGGGCGGGATACGCCTTTTGGAAGCGGAAATGAACGTCAATTTAGGGCAATCCCTCGAATACGTATTCGTCTCCTCGGACGAAAACGTCGTCAAAGTAGAGAATAACGGACTTATTTACGGAATCAAAGAGGGCATGGCCGTAATAACCGTCACAGAAAAAGGGAGCGGGCTTTCCGCGCAATGTTCCGTCACCGTGGAAAAGGAAAAGTCCAAAAAGGACGAAAAGAGCGGGTGCGGAAGTACGGCGGCTGGAGGCATTATCGCCGGAACATTAATTATCGGCATGGCAGCGTTTGCAAAAAAACGACTTGAAAGGAAAAAATGATTCGAAAGTTCAAAGAATATATTAAACTGGATACTCCGAATACGACGCTTTTGTTTCGAGTACGAAAGGAATATACGGAAGTACTCTATTATGGGCACAGGCTGCCCGACGCAGAAGATTATGACGTGTTTGGGAAAAATTTATATCTCGGTACCGTGGGGTGTGAGGATTACGTAACAGCTCGTCTGCCTGTATCGTTTACGGGAATAGGTAACGGGACGGAAAGCTTTTTGATAGCGAAAAATGCCGACGGGTCTTATGTTAACCGATTTGAGTTTATAGGCGCAGAGGCCGAAAAAGAAAATGGAGAAGATTCTTCTTTTCCGCATGCTCGGAACAAGTCCGAAACTCTCATTTTGAAATATGCGGATCGATATGCCGATCTTGTTTTGGAACTCCGGTATTCGTTATTTTCCGATTCGGACGTTATTTCGGTGAAATCTCGGGTGACATATACGGGAAATTCCTCCGTTGAAATTCTGCGCTGTATGAGTTTACAGGCGGATTTTTGGGGCGACGATTTTGATATTGTCACTTTCGATGGCGTTTGGGCGAAAGAACGATTTTTGAACGAACGTAAGCTCGGTGCGGGCATATTCGTCAATGACAGTAAACTTGGCGGTAGTTCAAATCGCCATAATCCTTTTTTTCTTTTGCGCGATAGCCGAGGCCGCGGTGAAACATTTGCATTCAATCTTATTTATAGCGGGAACCATAAAGAAATTGTAGAGGTGACATCGGACGGCCGCACACATGTTTTAACGGGCATTAACGATTACCTTTTTAATTATCGATTAAAAAAAGGAGAAAGTTTTGACTCGCCCGAAGCCGTCATGCTCGTTTGCAATTCTTCTGATGAAGTCACGTCAGAAATGCACAAGTTTGTGAAAGGACACGTCATGCCACCTGAATTTGCAAATAAGCCGCGTCCTATACTTCTCAATAATTGGGAGGCGACCTATTTTAATTTTGACCTCGAAAAGCTCACGGAATTGTTGCAAAAAGCAAAAGCTGCGGGAATAGAGTTGTTTGTTTTGGACGACGGTTGGTTCGGCTGCCGAAACGACGATAGCTCCAGTTTAGGAGATTGGCTTATAGAAAATCCCAAAGTACGCGGGGGAATCGCGGGCTTTTCCACTTTGGTAAAGGCCGCGGGGCTTAAATTCGGGATTTGGATGGAGCCGGAGATGGTAAGCGAGAACAGCGAGCTTTTTCGTGCTCATCCCGAATATGCCATGGCGAATCATCGTCCCCCCGTCGCACGACGTAACCAACTCATGCTTGATTTGACGAATTCCGAGGTATGCGATTACGTGGTACGAGCCGTTTCAGGCGTGATAGAACGATACGGCGTCGATTATATAAAGTGGGACTATAATCGAAATATGACGGATATGTATGGACGGGGAATAGAAAATCAAGGCGAATATTTTCACCGTTATATATGCGGACTTTATGGTATTCTCTCGAAAATTCGGTCGACGTATCCGGGTGTTTTATTTGAATCATGCGCTTCGGGCGGAAATCGTTACGACCTTGGTATGCTGTATTTTATGCCGCAGATATGGGCGAGCGATAATACGGATGCTTTTGATAGATTGTTTATTCAAGAGGGAACTCTTTACGGATATCCTCAGAATTCCATGGGCGCTCACGTTTCTGCCTGTCCGAATCATCAAACGGGGAACAGTACATCTATCGAAAATCGTTTTAATGTCGCCGCGCTTGGACTTTTGGGATATGAACTCGATCTTTCGAAATTGAGTGAAAAAGAGTTTTCTGCGGTAAAAGAACAAGTCGATTATTATAAAGCTCGCAGAACTTTGGTTCAGAGAGGAAATTATTATCGCCTCGATAGTGCGTTTAAGGGCAATTATGCAGGCGCTATCATTGTTTCCGAAGATAAAAGTGAAGCTCTCGCGTTCGTCGCGGTACAGCGAAAAATAACGGGAGTATTGGGATATCGATTCTTCTTAAAAGGGTTGGACGGGAATAAAAAATATCGTGTGGAGGTTCGCAAACAGTGCGATGTTGAAAAAAGTATTATATTTACCGCTTGTGGTAATGCTTTAATGAGCGGCAGTGTCTTTTTCGGCGATTTGTTTGATGAAAATTCTCGGTCTGAAAATTCAGCTTCCCTCGCTTCGCGGCTGGTTTACTTAAAGGAAATCGATTGACTGTATTTACAAGGACGAATTATGCGTTGGTATATAGCGGAAAACAAGAGAAAAATAGAGACGGAAGATATGTCCGAACACTTCGGCGATATAGACATGAGCGGGGAGAAAGTTTTGGGTATCATACATTATGGCGCGAGAGACGGAAAAATCGAGATCGTGATAGACTTGGTTTTTCCGTCTCTCCGCGTTCAGCCGAATAACACTTATGGAAGTTATACTTTGAAAGGAGTGAAATCTCCGCAATTATTTATGGAGCAAGAAAGGTTTGTCCGTGCCGAGATAGACGGAGTATTAACCTTGTATTCCCGCATAAAGGCAGGCGACATTATCTGCCGATTTTATCCTTCGGAGACGGAATCCGTTTTTTACGAAGAAATAGACATTATTGCCCGTGAGGAAGTTGTGCCCGTTTGGGAGTTTTCGAAACGGTTGGAAACGAAAATAGGTTGTGAAGGTTATATTTACGTAGAATGTAAAGCAAACGGAGCGCCTTGCAAACTTGCGCCCGGAGAAAAGGAAACCGTTTTATTTTCTTATAGCGTAAGGTATAATGAAGAAAAATTGGGGAGGAGACAAAACCTTTGGAAAAGCGTCACGCTCGGATAAAAGAGCTACTGGAAGAGTGCGATCTCACTACAGGAAATGCCATAATAGATACGCTGTTCGCTTTTTTGAAAATCCGTACGGGGGAAAGTTTATTCAAAACGTGTAAAGGGCTGATTCACTCCCCGGGAGGGTATGCATATTATGCCATATCTTCCAAAGTCATATTGTTTTTTACCCAGCATTGCAGAGTACGTTTGATCATATCCATGTTGTTACTGCGTTATTCGCTATCCATTAAGCATAGGATATTAAGATAAGCTTTTCTATAAGAAAGCAAAGTTTTGTTATCTATATGTAAATATTGCGTCAATGCCTTTACCGTTTTATGCGCATAGAAATTTTCGAGGTAAATGACGGAGATGATTCTGCGATGATTAAAGGCGTAAAGATAGTCATCATCTGAGAAATGATTTAACATATAGCGGAAGGAGGAATAAATCTTGTCTTTTGAAAAATTTTTGCTGTTCAAAGCCTTGATAAGCAACAATTCTAAGGTTTTTATTTGAATTGTTTTCATAGCAATATTATTGTATCATAAGGCGTTTTTTGAAAATTTCCCAAATATGGAAATTTTTTAAAAAAATGAATAAGGACTATAAAAAATAAGCGGGTAAAGAGCAACAGAATAAGAGAGATTCTTTCCGAATAGAAAAAGCCGGATTACATAATCCGGCTTTTTCTATTAATCGTCTGCAATATTTTTGCGTTTCAAACTTTCCGTATTATAAAAGTCGGCTAGTTCGATGTCGAGTCCGCGGCAGATATTTAACATCGTAGTATCTATTCTTCCGGGTAGTTTACCGGATAAAACGGTGTTGAGCGTAGATGTCGAAATCCCGCTTCTCTTTGCCAAAGCATATTGGGTAAGCTGGCGCTCCTTCATAAGCTCACGGATTCGTAAGGCTACGGCTTTGCTAAATTGCATCATAAAAAAGTTCCTCCATAATAAATTTGTATTTCTTATTCTACTATGGCGAAGCGCCGTAATATTACGAAACTTTGTATTTTTTGGAAAAAATTTGTAATATTTTGAGTAATATTTGTTCTTGTAAAAAATAAGCGGGAATAAATCCTCATATAGATTTCAAAAGTCGTGTGCTCTGGGCTAAAGAAGAGAAAATCGGGAAGGAAATTGCGGACGGAAAAATGAAAGCGGAATATTCGGAAAGGATAAACAGACGGCCGGTTATAAACAAAAAGGTACCGATTTTTCTTAAAACGACAAATTAGGCAAAAAAAACAGCAGAATACGTCAAAAATATTGTTTTATTTTGTATTCTTATGGTATAATACAGACCCTTAGGAGTATAGATTAAATTGATTGGCGGAAAACGGAGGAAAAAAATATGAAACTGATCACGTTTGCAGTCCCCTGTTATAATTCCGAAAATTACATGTGTCAATGTATAGATAGCCTTTTGACAGGTGGCGAAGATGTGGAAATCATTATTGTGAACGACGGTTCGTCGGACGGTACGGCAGGAATTGCGGACAAATATGCGGAACAGTACCCTTCTATTGTCCGAGCGGTACATAAAGAGAACGGCGGACACGGTTCGGGAGTCAATAAAGGAATGGAAGCCGCTTCGGGGTTATATTATAAAGTAGTAGATTCGGACGATTGGCTCGACGGGGATGCATTGAGGGTACTATTGGAAACGATAAGAAAGCATCTGAGGGAAAAGCGCCTTCCCGATTTATATTTAACGAATTTTGTATACGAAAAAGTCTATAACGGAACGAGATTTGTCAGGAGCTTCAAAGGGAATTTTCCGAAGAAGGAAATTTTCGGATGGGAGCAGGTGAAGAGATTTCGCACGTCGTCTGTACTTTTGATGCATTCGCTCGTATATCGGACGGATAAACTGCGCGCAAGCAATACCGTATTGCCCGAGCATACTTTTTATGTGGACAATATTTTTGCCTATAAGCCGTTGCCTTATATGGAAAAACTTTGTTATCTGGACATTGATTTATATCGATATTTTATCGGCAGAACCGATCAGTCGGTGAGCGAAGAAAATATTGTCAGGCGTTATGAACAGCAGATCCGCGTGATGAAGGAAATGATTTGTGCCTATCGGTATGAAGGGATCAGGTGTTTCCCGAAGGGACTCAAGCGGTACATGCTGCACGACCTCGCCGTAGCAATGACTCTGACGATTATGTTCACGACGGGCGGAAAAGACGAGCCTGCCAAGCGAAAGGCCGCTTTGAAAGCATTATGGCGTTTCATTAAAACAAAGGATAGAAAATTATATCGTTATCTCAAGTATAATACATATCCCGCTATTGTGGATTGGATGCCCTTCCGAATGCAGGGAAAAGCAACTTTGCTCGGCTATAAATTTTTCCGCGCAAAACTTAAATGCAGTTGATCCAAAAGAAAAGATAAAAAGTCAAACAGCCCTCCAAAAGTCAAATAGACTTTTGGAGGGCTGGAATTTTATACTTCGTCGCACGGATTTTTGAGCAGATGCATAATAATGAATACAACACAAAAGAGGTATACCGATTATGTCTTATCGTCTGTTTCGCGGATTTCCGCCTTGTTTTTTTTCCTGCTTTGAACCCTGCCTGTTCGGTTCGGCTTTTCCCGATTCCGAACCTCTGAATTTTACAACTCCGCGTTGTTTTTCGCCTTGTTTCCATCCTTGTCCCCCTTGTCCGCAGCCCTGCCTTCCCCGTCCCTGTGTCTGCGGTGGCCCGGAGAACGGCGGAAATTCCAACGGAGAAAACGGCGGCCGCTGTCCCGTTCCCGCCCGTCCGACGGTGATTTTTCCCTCATCGGATTCGGCGCTTTCCTTTAATCGTTTGACTGCCGTGGGCAGGGGAGACGCGGGCAACCGCATTACGGTTTGCATAGACGGAAGGTGCGGGACGACCTCGGTCGATATTTCCGGTGTCTGGCGCTATACAGTTCCCTATGAACTTTCGGCCGGAAACCATTCTGTAACCGTGAGTGCCGAAAATTGGTGCGGCTCCGTTTCGTCCGCTTCGTCATCGTATTTTACGATAGGGGAGGACGCGGCAACCTTAGCGATTACGGATCTGAAAATGGGTTCGGTTTATCGTACGATAGACGCCGCGTTTCGGGTTGGGAGCAATTCCCGAAGTATGACCGTCTATTACGTCCTACTCGATCCGTCTTCTCCGCCTCCCACGGCCGACCAGATCATCGGATATTCCGACGAGCCCTCTTTGACAAACGGAGTGGCCGCTCGCGGCCGTTTCTCCGTACCCGCGGGCGGGACGGAAATCAAAAAGAGCCTTCGCGGTCGGGAGGTGGACGCGCCGCTCGCTTTGGAAACGGGCGTCGTGGACGGGTATCCCTATGTCTTGTATGCCGTGGGAGTCGTGGACGGGACGGGTACGAGAACAAACGTCGCGTCTTATACCGATTCCGCAGTGGGAATGCCCTTTGAATCGGGCGAAGGTACGGCGGGAAATCCCTTTATTATCCGCAGCTATTCCGCCGCCGAGCTTTCGGACTATCCCGACCAGAGCGCGGGACATTCCATCAACCGCACGGGGACGAACGAGCCCGCCCGCCAGCTGGATAATATCCAAGGCATGGCGGAGATGAATGCCGCCGATCCGTCGCGGGGACTTCGGGGAACGCTCGCGGCCGAATATCTTCTCGGTTCCGATATTGATCTCTCCGAATATGCCGCGGCGTATCATAATCAGGGCTGGCGTCCCATAGGAACAGTGGAACGCGATACGATTTATCGCTTTACGGGCACGTTTGACGGAGGCGGACATACGATTTCCAACATGACACAGGCGCTCGATTCTTCCGTACAGACGGCGAAATACAGCGGACTTTTCGGATATGCGGAAAGGGCTAGTATCAAAAATCTGACTTTGCGCGCGATTCGCTCCGCGCCTGCAATCTCCGGCCCCGTGAGCGTGGGCGGCCTGGCGGGAGCACTCTATATTCCTTCGCTTTCCAACGTAACGGTTTCGGAGGCGGTCTTTGATTTCAATTTCGGAGACGGCGGGGCGCAGAATGTCTTTGCGGGCGGCGTCTCGGGAGAACTCAACGGCGGGACTTTGGAAAATGTTCAAGCGTCGGATATATCCTTTGACGACAAAAACGGAGCGACGGACTATTCCGGCGGAGAATACGGCTACGTGTCCAATGCCGCCGCGCCCCTGTCTTTTGCCGATTCGACGGTGAGCAACATCCGCCATCTCGGTTACGGCGGCGTTCCCGGATTGGTTTTCGGGGGGCTGGCCGGATTGATTTACCTGCTCGACGCGGAAAAACCGATGACGATGCAGAGAATTTCCGCTTCCGACGTGACGGCGGACATTGAAAATATGGACGCGGGCGGCGTAATCGGCAGACTTTTCCAATATGCGGAAGCGGAAATTTCGGACATCGAGGCTTCGGGAATCGAACTCGCATCTTCCGCGTCCGGTTTTTCCTATATCGGAGGCATAGCGGGCGACGTTTACAGCTATGCAAAACTCGATTTCGGCGGAGCGGAGATTTCCTCGTCGACATTGAGTGCCTATTCGGGCGTCGGCGGTGCGCTCGGCCATCTGAGGATTTTTGAGGGGGCTTATATAGAAATGCACGACGTTTCCGTGACGGGAACGGGGGTGACGGCAAACAACAGTTATGCCGGCGGTCTGATCGGAGCCGTGTCCCGTTCGGGGGATTCCTATCTGCGGATTTTTTCTTCCCAAGTTTCCGACACGGTCAAAATCGACAGTCCCAACCAAGCGGGCGGTTTGGTGGGAGATCTCTTTCATACGTCCATCAGTTCTTATGCATTTATCGACGGCTGCCGCAGCGAAGCGGAGGTGGACGGTTCGTCCGTGGGCAGGTATGCGGGCGGACTTGTCGGCTTCGGAAATTACGTCGCCGTAAAGGATTGTACGGCCGCCTGTAACGTCGTGGGGACGCGGGAGGAATTTTCCGTCGGCGGGCTTTTCGGAGAGGGCTCGGGCGTCTATCTCGTCAACTGTCACTATGAAGGCGCGGTTTCGGGATATACCCGCCTCGGCGGACTCATCGGAACGGCGCACGGTTTGAATATCGGAACCTCAGCCTATCCCGCTCCGTTTGCAGTGAAAGATAACGTCGTCGAGCTGTGTTCCGCAAAGGGGACGATAAACGCTCTCGGCGTCGGTCAGTTTATCGGCGGACTTGCGGGAGAAGCCAAAGATATTTTGTTCGATCGCTGTTATTCCAAAACGGAAATCGCGGCGGCCGGCTCCTCCTATGTCGGCGGATTGACGGGAATTCGGGAAAATAATGAATACAATACCCTGACGTTGGCCGTCGATTGCTACTATTCGGGAAATATTACGAACGCGGCCGAATATGTGGGCGGGAGTGCGGGAAGTTCCGAAGAGACGCTTCAACGCCTGTTCGCCTACGGAACGATCGCGGGTACCTCTTACGTCGCAGGGATTCTCGGCGAACAGAGGAACGCCGCGAAACCGACGGAAAACTGCTTCGCGCTGCAAACTTCCGTCGCGGCGTCCGCTTCTCCCGCAGGGCGCGTGGCCAATCCCGACGGCGGAAATTATTCCGACAATTATGCTTTGCAGACCATGTCTCTCACGGAAAACGGCACGGCGAGAGCCCCCGTCGTAAACGTAGACGGCCGCGACGGCGGCGACGTCACCGCGGCGTCTCTTTCTTCCGTCATGCAGGCGGGCGGCTTTACTTCTTCAATCTGGAATTTTTCTTCCGTCGCTTCCTTGGGGTATCCTACCCTCATAGATAATCCCGAATAGACATGTTTTCGACTTACGATGGAATATGTTTTGCTTTTGATGCCGTTAGAGATGATTGAATAAAAAAACGGGCCTAAAGGCCCGTTTTTTTATAAGGAACGCATGGTCTCATTTTTTATTTTTAACTGTTTTTGTTTGCTTCCGCTTTCCGCATATCCGATAAACAGGCATTGTTATTTTTACCGTTATGGGATAATGCCTAATGCATCTCCTATTTTTCCGCCGTTGAGGATATATCTTTTCATATTTTTCTGCAAAGAGGTGTTTTCGGGTAATTCTTCTGGCGGTAAAGTTGTCGTTTTATATACCCATAATTTATAGCTATCGGCGTTTTCGTTTACTTCGAGAATTTCAAAGCGTCGCCGAAATTGTATAATTTTAGAATTTTCGGGCAGCAATTTTTCGAGCGCGGGGGAAAGCAGCCAGGAATAACAGGCAAATTTCGCGCCCGCATATTCCGGGGAATGCGAATCGAAAAATTTTCGCGCAAAAGAGAGCGAAGTTGTTATTTTTTCCGGCGAAAGATCCGCATCTGAAGGAATATGGATGGAGAGCAATTTTTTGCCTTCCCATTCTCCCGATTCATATTCCAGTTCGCCCAAACGAAAAAGGCATAGGGAGAGTTCTCGCCCTACCCAAAAGTCGCGGTCGAAGCCATAGGAGCCGAACGCGGCTTTATGTTCTCGCACGAATCGGGAAAAACATTTCATCGTATCGACAAAAATTTTATCGTCTATATGATTTTTTTCGTAAAGCGCGCGGGTTTTCAGCGCCGCCGAAAGCAGGAGCTTCAACTTTTTCAGTCCCCGCTCGTCGTCGGGAAAGAGCTTTGGCAGTTTTTCCGTCGCAGCTTTATATCCGACTTTGTCGCAAAAATCGGCGATCAATCCGTTTTCTTCGTTTTCGGACAGACCGAGGACGACGCCTTTAAGAAGTTCGTTCACTTCTTCGGGCATATCGATGTCGTTGCATAACTTTTTTAAACTATCCATAGCTCTTCTTTCCTTAAATTTTTATTTTCAAGTATATTATAACACGAAGGGGGAAGGAAAGTCAATATTTTCTCTTTTGCACTTCCAAAGAGGCCGCTCTCCGAAAGGAAAGCGGCCTCTTTGAAAAATAAGAACCTTTTTATGGATGAGCGATGTTTTTTATGCGTCTTTTCCGCATAATATTCTTTCTTCTATTATATAATAACTAACAGTTAGAAGTCAAGTATTTTCTAACTGTTGGTTATATAATTTTTAATATGGTAGAAGAAATCAAGACCCGATTAAGGGAAGAAATCAGAAGGAGCGGTCTGACGACGGTGGAGCTTGCGCGGCGCGTGGGGGTGACGCCGGAGATGATCACGCAATATTGCACGACGAAGAAACTGCCGAGGTTGGATACATTTGCAAAACTTTGTCAGGAATTGGACGTATCGGCAGATTATATTCTTGGACTTCCGGAATAAAAAACGGCCCTTGCGGCCGTTTTTTCGTTTATAGGCTTTCCGGACGAATACATTCGCCGGTGGAGCAGCTCTGGAAAATGACGAAGAAGCCTTCTTTGTCCGTGAAAGCGGAGGAAGGGACGAACGTGCAGATTTCCGCGATTTCTTCGGGCGGGGCGTCCTTATTTTCCGCAGGCAGGGCGTAGCAGATATATTTTGCCTTCAAATCGTCGTAAATGACGCCCACGAGATATTGAGGTTTTGTTTCGTCGCCCTGTATGCGCACCCATTCCGAATAGGCGAAGATATTTTTCAGGCTCTCGTCCTTAGGGTATTTTGCGAAGAGAGCGTCGATTTCTCCCTTGACGGCGAGATAGTATCCGTCGGAGTCCGTTTCAAACGGATTGCGTATATTCTCAGCATTTCCATTCTTTGCAGAGTCCTGCCGCTCTTCCTCTGTTTGTTGCGGATTTCCGCTTTCAGCGTGTGCATATGTACGAGATTCTTCATTCTCGAAGCGTTCATGTTCTTCCTCCTTGCGATAGTAGTTTTCCGTGGCGACGGTTTCATCGTCGTATTTTTCCGCCGAATGTACGGGTGTTTCGGGCGCAGCGCGTTGAGGAACGTCCTCCTCGTTCGGCGTATAAGGACTTTGCGGCGTTTCTTCGGCGGGGCGCGGGGGCTGGGGGCGTTCGCGCTTATCCTCGTACGCGGCAGGCGGAGCGGTTGTGCCGAGCGGATCGGGCGGAGCCTCGAAGCCGCAGGGAGAGTCGGGGGAGGGCGTTTCGCTTTCAGGGCGGAAGAAATTGTCTGCGGAGAAAGCGGTCTCTTTGCCTCCCGCGGGCGCGGAATTTTTGACCAGAGTGCGCCAGTCGTAGACGTTATCCCCGTTCACGCCGTAAGCGATGGGGATAATGCCGTTTTTGACGAAGCAGATGACGCCGCAGAAGCCCTCTTCCGCGTTGAGTTCGGAGACGATATTAAAGAGGCTTTTCCCGCGCAGGGGGAGCATTTCCGTTCTGCCTTTGCGATCGGATAAGAGGCAGTAATACTCTCCCGAAGAGAGGGGTGCGAAATTGATGACGGAGACTTCGACGGAGAGATTTTTTCCGTACTGTTCTATTTTGATGAGCCCCGAAAGAGTCTTTCCGTCGCCCGAAAATCCCTGCCTGACCTGTCTTAAAATACACATTTTTTTGATGAAATTCATAACGTCGCTCCCGAAAAGCAGATTTCTCTTCTATTATATATGCCTCGGGCGGGTGTTTTTTGCATTTTTTTGGCGAAATTCGGATAATTTTTCCGAAAAAATTTTTTTCATCTTTTTCCGTTATAATTTTTTGCCTTTTCTCCTCGGAATAGAAAGTAATGGTTGACATGGAAAATAAAAGCATGGTATAATGAAAAAGTCCGACGGAAATAAATTTGTCGGTGCAGGGAGGAAATATGGCGCAGGAAAGTCTGGAAATTGCCCTTATCAAGTATAATCGAAAAACATGGTGCAAGAGCGCTCTTCTCGGTTTTTTTATCGGATTGGCGGTCATTGTTCCGGGAATCAGCGGCTCGACCGTAGCGATCATCTTTAAGCTGTACGATCAATTTCTCTATGCCGTGGGAAATCTGTTCAAGCAGTTCAAAAAATGTTTCTTGTTCCTTTTGCCTATCGGTATAGGAATGGTTTTGGGATTGCTTCTCGGCTTTTTTACCGTGGAGAAGCTGCTGGCGATTCTTCCGTTTGCCGTAGTCGGGCTGTTTGCCGGTCTCATGAGCGGCGCTTTCCCCGCCGTCAAAGACGAATTGAAGGGTGCGCAAATGAACGGAAAACGCATCGCTCTGCTCGTTTTGGGCGTGCTCATTCCCATCGCCATCGGCGTGATTTCCGTGGCTCTCGAAGCGGGGGGCGGCGGTGCGAGCGCCAATGCCTTTGCGTCTATCGAGTGGTGGCAGATCCTCGTGTGTATTCCCGTCGGGTATGTCGTGGGCATTACACAGGTCGTTCCCGGCCTCAGCGCCACGGCCGTCCTTATGGCTATCGGCTGGTTTACCTCCCTCGTGGACAGCGTCAGCCTTACGTTCTGGCAGTCGAATCCCATGATTTTTGCCGTTTATGCCGCTTTGGTCATCGGATTTCTTGCGGGGCTTTTCACCTTTTCCAAATTTCTCACCTATGTATTCGGAAGAGCCCGTCATACCGCGTATTCCCTGATTGTCGGCCTGTCGCTCGGTTCCATTGTGGCCATGTTCTATAACCCCGATACGTTCGCAGTGTATGCGTCGTGGGCGGAAAACGGCGTTAAAGTGACGGATATCGTCCTCGGCGTCGTATTGTTTGCCATCGGTGCCGTAGGCTCATACCTGCTCGTGCGTTATCAGAGAAAAAAAGACGCGGAAGCGGCCGCCGCAGCGGAAAAAACGATTGCGCCGGAAAATGGAAACGAAAATTCGGCAGCCGTATCCGAAACGGAAGGCTCGTCCAAGGCTTCCGAAACCGATTCTTCCGAAAAGAAATGAAATTTTTCGGTTCGATTTTCGGGAAATACCGCAGATTTTCGTCGGAGCGGGGCTATTCCTGCGATTGTTGCGGAAGAGAAATCTTTTCTTATCCTTTTCCGCGCCTTTGCGAAGAATGCTCGTCCGCTTTGGAACGGAATTTCCGAACCTGCGACAAATGCGGGCGAAAGACGGTCGCGGAGGGGCTTTGTCTCGATTGTAAGCGTAAACCGCCCGAATTTTCCCGCGGTTTTTCCCCGTTTTGCTATCGCGGGAAAGCCGCAGAGCTTATCAATCGGATGAAGAACGGCGAACGATGGCTGGCGGATTATTTCGGAGAACAGATGTCGGTGTTTTGGAAACGTTTAGGGCTTTGCGCGGATATCGTCGTATTCGTTCCGATGACCGAGGCAGGGGAGCGAAAACGCGGTTATAATCAGGCGGCGGAGCTCGCGGAAAAAATTTCCGAACAGACGGAAATTCCCGTAAAAAGCGGACTTGCCAAGATACGAGATACCCTTCCGCAGAAAAGGCTGACGAAAGCGGAACGGAGAGAGAACATATCGGGAGCCTATCGCGCGGAAGGGGGCTTTTCGGGAAGAAAGGTCTTGCTCGTGGACGACGTAATGACGACGGGAGCCACGGGCAGCGAATGTGCGAAGGCTTTGAAACGGGCGGGCGCAAGCGACGTATTTTTTCTGACAGCGGCGGCCGCGCCGGAAAGAGCTTAAAAGGAGCAAAAACAATGAATATCGTAGAACAAATGCTAGAAGGAGCTTTATATCTTCCCGAGGACGGGGAGTTGGTCAAAATGCAGACGGCATGTCTCGAAAAATTATACGACTATAACGCGACTCGTCCTTCCGAGGCGGAAAAGCGTCAAAACCTGTTAAAAGAAATGTTTGCGGAAATCGGGGAAGGGTGTTATATCGAGCCGCCGTTTCATGCGAATTGGGGCGGAAAGCACGTACATTTCGGCAAGCACGTCTATGCCAATTTCAATCTGACCATGGTGGACGATACGCATATTTATGTGGGAGACGGCACTATGTTCGGACCGAACGTGACGGTCGCTACGGCGGGCCACCCGATTTTGCCCTGTTTGAGGGAAAGAGCGTATCAATATAACGCGCCCGTACATATCGGCAAAAACTGCTGGATCGGCGCGGGCGCCGTTATACTCCCCGGAATCAATGTAGGGGATAATTCGGTAATCGGCGCGGGGAGCATCGTCACCAAAGACATTCCCGCAAACGTTATTGCCGTCGGAAATCCCTGCCGCGTGCTTCGGGAAATCGATGATCGGGATAAAAAATATTACTTCAAGAAAAAGGAAATCGATTGGAAAAAGGTAGCGGAGGAGACGAAGTAAAAGCGGCGTCCCTACGCTCGAAACAAAGAAACGCGCGCAGCTTTATCGCTGCGCGCGTTTCTTTTATTTTTTCGATGAAAACCGCAGAGGAATTATTCGATCGCGATCTTTTTAAGCGCCTTTTCTTCTTCCGTATATTTGGGAACGGTGACCGTCAGAATCCCGTTTTCGTATTTCGCCTTGACGTTTTCATCGCTGATGCCGTCTCCGACATAGAAACTTCTCGTCATTCTGCCGAAACTTCTCTCGCGGAATACATATTCCGACTTTTCGCCGCCCTCCGACTCCTCGCTGCGGCGCACCGCTTCGATGGTCAGATACCCGTCTTTCAAAGAAATGTCGATGTCCTTCTTATCGACGCCCGGCAAATCCACACTCAACGTGTATTCCTTGTCGTTGCTCTTGACGTCCGTTTTCATGATGTTGTAATTTGTGTCAAACCAGCCCCCAAAGGGTTTTAATAAAGAATTCAAAGAATCAGAAGTTAAATATTTCATAATGGTTATCTCCTTTCCGTAATATTTTTTGTGGGGCTCAAAGGAAACCTGCCCTCCGGATTTTTCACCCCTTTTCCGAGGCTTTCGTCCGCGTCTCTTGTTTTCCTTTGAACACTTTATATATAAATCGTTTTTTTACTTTTCAAACATCTTTTCGTAAAATTTTTTGTTTTTTACGAAAAGTTAAGCTCAAAAAACAACCCCCGTCCGCTTGCGGGGCGGAAGGGGGCAAAGAAGTGCGCTATTTTCTCATTTACTTAAAATAGTGCGGGGGGGGGGCGATTTTTTCATCTTTATTTGATTTTGTCGGATCGGAATGACCTTCGCCGTAGGAGTAGTACGCATTGAAATACTTTTTGCGATTGCCTTTGAGTTTTTTGGGGTTGACAAAATGGGCATTGACGACGATTCCGAGGATATTCGCCTTTGCAAATCTCAAAGAATCGAGAGAAGTCTTAATGTCGCTCTCATACGTTTCCATGTGCCTGCAAACGAGCAAGGCTCCGTCCGTGGCGGGAACGAGCGCGAGTGCGTCAGAGACCAATTTAATGGGCGGCGTATCGTAAATAATATAGTTGAATTCCTTTTTGAGCCGTTCAGAGAGTTCCTTCATGGCGCGGCTTTCGAGGAGTTCGTAAGGGCGGGGGGAAGGAGTTCCCTGATAAATGACGTAAAGGTTTTCGTTTTCTTTGGAGGGGCGGAGAATCTCCTCAAAGGTGGCCTGCCCGGAGAGATAATCGCTCAATCCCGGGACGGGCTGTTCCTTAAAGTATTTGGAAATACGCCCTTTCCGAATATCGGCGTCAATCAGGACTACTTTCACATTAGAGATGGCGAACATAAGAGCCAGATTGACGGTAATCGTCGTTTTTCCCTCCTCGGGATAGTTGGAGGTAAATAATAAGCTGATCGCGCTGCCGTCCTCCTTTTTGGGAATGGCGACAGAGATGGAGGCTTTGAGATTGCGAAAGGCTTCCACGACGTTGAAAGGGGTGTTTTCGTCGATGAGATAGGTGCCGCGGAGGGAAGCGTTCGTCCTCTCCTCATAGCGCCGTTTTTGTTTATTGCGTCGAAGATTGCTGAAAAAATTATTTAACGATTTCATTTTCTCTCCTCCGTATGCTTAACGTCGTGTCTGTCGTCGGGAACCGTTTCGATCCTCGGAATGACGCCCAAAACGGGCACATTGAATTTGCGGGGGAGTTCTTCATAATCGCGCAGACGGGTATCCGTTCTGTCGACGATAACGACGGCAATACAGGCGACGATAAGGGCAACCAAGCCGATGATGAGGCCGAATTTAATCATTTCTTTGATGGTCTGTCCCTCGTTCAAAAGTTCGGAAGGGCGAAAACTAAGCTGCGTACACGTCGTTGTTTTTCCGTCCATGTCATTCATGACGCTTTCGATGTAGGAGGGAAGTTTCGCCTTGACCTGCGCTTCCAGATGCGAAGCGAGATCGGGTTCGTTGAGCGCGGAAATTTTTACTGAAAGTTTATTGCTCCCGACTTCGTAGGTATAGGAAATCGTCTTTTCGAGCAAATCGAAAAATTCACGTTCTTCTTCGGTGTCCTGTTGAATTCCTTCCGCTTCGGGAAGTCCTGCCATAAGCTGCCGGTCGAAGGCGTCGGAGTCGAGGAGCAGTTTAACCTGTTTGAGAACGCTTTCGCTGTAAGCGTTGCCGACAAGCTCGCCGCTGGCGTCCTCGAAGGAGGAAGAAACGAAATAGTCGATCGTCGTTCCGTAATAATAGACGTTATGATACTTCAAAAAAGCGATGCCCATGCCGGCGGCCGCACCGATGACGAGAGCCGCGACGATGGCCCAGATTCTCGACCAAATAGCTCGGAAAATGTCGGATAGACTGAGCTCGTCTTCGGTCTGCATTTCTTCTTGCATATTTTTCTCCTTATGCTGATAGATATATTGTATAGGGTTTGCGAAACTTTTGTCGGGAAATTTCGGCAAAATTCGACTTTGTCATTCTTCAAGTATTATAACATGTTCGGAAAAAGTTGTAAAGTATTTTTTAGAAAATATTCTGCATATACATTATTTTTCCCCTCTTATCCATAAAATATCGAAAAAAACCAAAGAAAATTCATAAAACCTGCAAGACGAAGAATTTGAGATACTGCGTTTCTTCCTCGCATAAAAGCGCGGGATGGTCGGGAGCCTGCGTTTTGACTTCCACGGTCCGCACTCTCCGTCCGCTCTCTTTCGCGGCTTCGGAGAGCATGCGTTCAAATAGGGGCAGGGTCATGTAATGGGAGCAGGAACACGTGACTAAAAAACCGCCGCTCTGTACGAGCTTCATTCCGAGAATATTGATGTCCTTATAGCCGCGGAAAGCGTCTTTGACCTCGTCGGCGCTCTTGCAGAACGCGGGGGGATCGAGGACGATGAGGGAAAATTTTTCTCCCGCCGTCCTGTATTCCCGAAGGAGCTGAAACACGTCCGCGCATTTTGTTTCGAGGTTGGAAATGCCGTTGAGCCGAGCGTTTTTTTCGACGTTTTCGAGCGCGAGGGGCGAAATATCCGCGGCGATGACGCGGTCTGCGGTCAGAGCGGCGTTCAGGGCAAAGCCGCCGCTGTTTGAAAAGCAGTCCAAAACGCGCCCGCCCTTCGCGTAGCGGCGGACGGCGAAGCGATTTTCTTTCTGGTCGAGGAAGTATCCGGTCTTTTGGCCGTTTTTGACGTCCACGGCCATTTTGAGTCCGTTTTCCTCGATGACGACCTCGTCGGGAACTTCTCCGAACAGGACGCCTTTTTCCAAGGGGAGTCCTTCCTTCGCGCGCACGGCAACGTCGGAACGCTCGTAAATTCCGCGGGGAGAGAAGATTTTTTCGAGGGCGCGGCAGATGAGCTTTTTCCTCTGATGCACGCCGAGCGAGAGGAATTGAACGACGAGAATGTCGGCGTATTTGTCGACGATGAGCGCGGGGAGATCGTCGGCCTCCGCAAACACGACGCGGCAGCAATTTTCGTATCCGAGGCGTTTGCGGTATTCCCAGGCGGCGGAAATGCGTTTTTCGTAGAGCGCTTCGCCGTCCTCCTCGTTTCCGCGGATGAACAGGCGGACGAGGATTTTCGAGGCGTGGTTGATATAGCCTTTGCCGATGAATCGTCCGTCGGCGGAACAGACGCAGGTGAGGGAACCGTTTTTGTCCTTTCCCTCTATGCGCGAAACCTCGTTTGCGTATACCCAGCTGTGTCCGGCAAGCAGGCGTTTTTCTTCGTTTTTTTTGAGATAAATCGTATACGGCATGTCGTTCGTTTCCTCGAAGCAGAAAAATTAACAGGGAAATTATAGCATATAATCGTTGACAAGTAAAGCGGATTGTGATAAGATATAAGAAATAAGGGAGTAGCACGGCTCTTGAATCAAAGAGCGGTCAAGTCCACATAATGGAAGGATGTCCTTCCGGGTTTGACATGAAACGGCGAGACTTATGCGAGGCGAAAGAAGAAGCGCGCATAAGGGCTCGTTTTTTTTCGGGAAAAAATCCTTTTTCGAGGAGAAAAAAATGGATATTTTGGATATACTTCTCTTGGCCGTGGCGCTTTCCATGGACGCGGCCGCCGTGGGAATGACGCACGGCATGACGGATCCGAAAATGCCCTTGAAGCGGGTGCTCGCGATCGGCGGATTTTTCGGCGCGTTTCAGGCGGTGATGCCCCTCATAGGGTATGCCTTGACGGGACTTATCGCGGGCGCTTTTCTCGACGTGTTCGAAGCGGCTTCGTCGTGGGTTTCGTTCATTTTGCTGGCGCTGATCGGCGGAAAGATGATTTTCGACTGCATAAAGGAAATGCGCGCCAAAGCGCGCGGGGAAGAGGCAGAGCTCCCCGCTTCCGAATTTTCCGTGGGGAAGCTCGCCTTGCAGGCCGTGGCGACTTCGATAGACGCCCTGGCGATCGGCGTCACTTTGCAGATGGCGTCCATTTCGCCCGAGGGGCTGTTTCCGCCCGTCGGATGGTCGGCGCTCATCATCGGCGCGGTGACCTTTTCGTTCAGTATTCTGGCCGTGTATATCGGGAAACTCATCGGGGATAAATTGGCGGATAAAGCGGAGCTCATCGGCGGAATCGTGCTGGTCGGTATCGGGGTGAAGCTCCTGATAGAGGGGCTGCTTTAAGGGCTTTGTTTCGTCGCTTTTTCGGGCCGTGGGGAATAAATCGGAGGGAAACTCCGGAAAATAATGAAAAAGACCGTTGAAAAATTCAAAGAGACGTGTTATAATAGAGACGAGGAGGAACAAATCATGGAACTGAAAAACATGACGGAAATCTATCGCAAAAAGGATAAGGTATTTTATCGCGACGGGAATAAGCTGATCAAATTATTCGAGGGGAACTATCCCAAGGAAAACATTCTCAACGAAGCGCTCAATCAGGCGCGGGTGGAGAGGACGGCTCTGCATATTCCGCGCATAGAGGCGGTGACTTCGATAGAAGGGAAATGGGCCATCGTAATGGAATATATCGAAGGGGAGACTCTCGCCGCCCTGATGAAAAAGAATCCTTCCAAGGAGGAAGAATACCTCGGAACGCTCGCAGAGTTGCAGACGGAAATCAGCGCGCAGAGAGTGCCGCTGCTCCCTCGGCTCAAAGATAAGATGTATGAAAAAATTTCAGCGAGCGAATATTCCGACACGGTGAAATACGACTTGCAGACTCGTCTGGACGGGCTCCCCAAACACTATAAACTTTGTCACGGGGATTTTCGTCCGAGTAACGTCATCGTCAGGGGCGACGGGACGTTTTATATCGTGGATTGGGCGCATGCCACGCAGGGAAACGCGGCGGCGGACGCCGCGAGGACGTATCTGATATTCCGCCTCTGCGGCGAGGCTTCGCGGGCGGAGACCTATTTGCGCCTGTATTGTGAAAAGACGGGGACCGCCCGCGCCTATGTGGAACGGATTCTGCCCATCGTGGCGGCGACGCAGACGGCGAGAAGCACAGAAAAGGAAAAGGAGCTGCTCCGCCGTTGGGTTGAAGTGGTAGATTGGCAGTAAATGCGAAAGAAACGGGAATGTTTTTTAGACGTTCCCGTTTTTTCATCGGGAAACGAAAACCCGAAAATATTGTAACCATCGGCACTCCGAAATCATATAAATGATTGAATGATTTTTTAAGGAGTGCGTATGAATCCATTTTGTGAAAAGTCGTGTCCCATAGACAAGGCGCTTGAAAATTGGCAGCAGCTCTATCCTCGGCCGTATAACAAGCGCGAAGTCGATCCCTATACCAAGACGCGCGTCATTCTCGCCAACGGGGCGGAGTTTGAAGCCAATTGGTTTTCCCATCAGTTTTCCCGTCATATCGACGACAACGATTTGCGGCGGGAACTTGCGTTGACTCGATTTATCGAGAAGCAGCAGCAAATCAAAATATCCCTGTTGAAGCCGTCCAACGAGAGTATTCTCGAACACACGATTTCCTATGAGCAACTGGCGGTAGATTTGACGGCGGAGCTCGCGCGGCATGAAAAGGATTGCTATGTAAAAAAGACGCTGGATTTCGCGCTTTTAGAGGATTTCGATCATCTCTACCGCTATGCGAACCTCTTGGAGGCGGAACAGGGGATATATGCGGAAAAGCTGGTGGGCCGATATACGGAAATCATGCCGGGCCGACCGACGATTTCTCACCATCGCTATCCCGTCGATAACGTCAGGCGTTCCATCGATTCCCGAACGGCGGACGTGAGGACGGTTTTGGGCTCCATGATCATCACGGCCGCGGAACAGCAGACGATGAATTACTATATGAACGTGACGAATTTTGCCATGTCGGACGCGGGGCGCAGCCTCTATGAAGAAATCGCTCTGGTCGAGGAAGAACACGTCACGCAGTACGAAGACCTTATGGATCCCCGTTCGAGCTGGCTGGAAATGCTCCTTTGGCACGAATACTCGGAATGTTATCTCTATTGGTCGTGTTATATGACGGAGACCGACCGCTGTATCCGGGAACTGTGGGAACAGAATTTCCTGATCGAAGTTTCGCACCTTCACAAGGCGGCGGAGCTTCTGAAAAAGTACGAAGGAAAAGATTGGCAGGAGGTCGTGGGAGACGGGAGATTTCCCGAACCGCTCTCCCTGCACGAAAACGTCGATTATGTCCGTTCGGTGCTGGGGAATACCGTACAGTTCACTTCGCTTAAAGAAGATTATTTCCTGCTCAAAGAGATTCCTCGCGATGCGGATTTTTTCCGTTATCAGGAAATCGTCAATCCTTCGACGGACATTGTCCCTTCGCATCGGATAATCAAATCCTATATTCGGCGTCACGGCAAGGATTATCGCTATCAGACAGCGCCGAATCCCGTTCCCGAGCTGCGCGACAGGCGCACGGACAATACTTCGGTGGGACGTTGCCCCAACGCGGCACCGAGCGGAGATTTTTTCTGTAATTGATGAAAACTCAAATTTGAAAGAGCGTCGAGAAAAGGAACCCGACCGTTTAGAGACGGACGGGTTTTCTTTTTTGGGCAAAATCCGTGAAAACACCCACGGAAGTGACGAAAAAAGGGAAAATAAAAAAAATTCCTAAAAAAATTGAAAAACACGACGCAAAACAGCTTGACAGAATTTTCGATTAATAATACAATTAGAGGGCAAGTTGAAGAAACGGCGTCTGTCCGCCCCTTTTAGCCCCGTAAGTTGAAAAGCGGACCGCTCGATATTCACACAGGATTTTTTATCGCAAGAAAATACACACGAATAAGGAGTAACATGATATGAAAACCTATATGGCAAACGCCCAAACGGTTGAAAGAAAGTGGTATGTCGTAGATGCCGCGGGAGTTCCACTCGGCCGTCTCGCATCCCGCGTAGCGTCCGTGCTCCGCGGAAAAAATAAACCCACCTTTACCCCCAACGTCGATACGGGCGATTTCGTCATCGTCGTCAACACCGATAAAGTGGTCCTGACGGGAAAGAAGACGGAAGATAAATTCTATCGGTATCACACCGGCTACATCGGCGGCCTGAAAGAAATTTCTTATAAGAAACTGCTGGCCGAAAAGAGCGATCTCGCTGTCTATGAAGCCGTGAAGGGCATGCTTCCCAAAAACAGCTTGGGCAGAGCGATGCTGAAAAAACTCAGAGTTTATAAGGGGGCGGAACATAACCACGCCGCACAGAAGCCCGAAGAACTCAAAGCAGACTAAGGAGAGGAAGAAATATGGCTAAAGTGAATTTGAAAAAGAAGCTTCAGTTCTGGGGAACGGGTAGACGGAAGAAGGCGATTGCCCGCGTTCGTCTCATTCCTGCCGGGAGCGGCACCATCGTCATCAACGACCGCGCCTTTGAGGATTATTTCCCTCAGGGTACGCTTCAATACATTGTCAAACAGCCCCTTGTCCTGTTAGAGGCGGAGAACAAATACGACGTATTCGTCAACGTCATCGGCGGCGGATATACCGGTCAGGCGGGTGCTATCCGTCTGGGCGTGGCTCGTGCGCTCCTCGAAGCGGAGCCCGACAGCCGTCCCGCACTTAAAAAGGAAGGCTTCCTCACGAGAGACCCCCGCGCAAAGGAAAGAAAGAAGTACGGCCTCAAAAAGGCTCGTCGTGCGCCTCAGTTCTCCAAGAGATAATTCCCCGTCTTTCGACGGAAAAAAGCCCGACCGCATTTCGGTCGGGCTTTTTGATAATTTTTTTTCGGAGTTCGGAATATCGCCGACTCTTTGTTTTCACTCCTTCATCGCGGAGAGCTTGTCCTGAGTCGTCTGCAATCGGCGCCTCTGTTCGGCGAGCGTCGTCCCTTTGGCCTTTTTTGCTTTTCGGTCTATATCGCGGAGGCCCCGCTCGACGGGAGACCGTTTATTCAGCGCCTCGGCTTTTTACGGTCTATATCGCGAACCGCTTTTTCATGGCGTTCCATCAATGCGAGGAAGGGATTATTCTCTTCGATATTTGTCGGTTCGTCGACATGCGCACTCTGCCGCGGGGAGGCGGCCGAGGGGGATTCGCTTTTCCCTTGGGACGGGGAGAAAAGATTCCCAAACAAGGAGATAGGGGAGTTCGAAGGAGCCGCCGCGGAATCGTTGTTTTCCGCAGGCGAACCGGCCTTTTCGTTTTGGGAAGTATTTTCGTCCGACGGTGCAGACGGAAAAAAGGCGTTTTTGAGAAAATTGAATAATCCAAAACTTTCCATACCCGAAAAAAATCCTTTAATTTCACAATTTTCACCGAAAATAGCGGCAAAAGCGAGGCATTTTTGTTTGCTTTAATTGACGAATTGATATATAATAGAATATGCGTTGATATTGTCGGGAAATGCACGTTCTTTTTTTTCCGGCCGACATTATTTTTAAGGAGTCCTTTACAATGCGGGATAAATTCAAGAAGTTGACAAGTATGATTGCCGCGGCGGCGCTCTGCGCTACGGTGATTTCGTTTGCGGGCTGTTCGGATAACTATTCGACCAAAGTCCCCGGAGACGATATTTTTGAAGGAGAGGTTGTATCCAATGGCGGCTTTGTCGTCGAGAAGGGGAATTACGTTTACTTCATCAACGGGGCGGAAGAATATACGGCGTCGAATAAATACGGCGAAGTTGTCAAAGGGGCGCTGATGCGCCTTTCCAAGTCGGATCTTGCGAGCAAGAATTACGACAATGCGGTGACGGTGGTTCCCATGCTGTTCGTCGCGCAGAATTTCGATGCGGGCATTTATATTTACGGCGATTATGTGTATTATGCCTCTCCGACGACCGAAAAGGATCAGGACGGCAACGTGCAGAACGATTGGGTCAGCTTCAAGAGAGCAAAGCTCGACGGCAGCGAAGCGATGAAGGATTACTACTTCCGTTCGGACGACAATGCGCTCGACTATCGTTTTGTCGAGGTAGATGACGTCGTTTATTGCCTGCATGTGGACGACAGCACGCTCTATTCCTATAATACGCAGACGAGGACGGACACGGTGCTTGTCTCGGGTGCGGGCTCCGAGTTCTTTTTCGATAGCTCCGATCCCGAAAATCCCACGGTCTATTATACGATGGGCGTGACGCAGGACGTCGATTCGGCCTCGTCCTCGACGCTCAGCTATACACAGCTTTACAGCGTCCGTGCAGACGCGCAGGTGGAAAAAGTAGATTCTTCCAAGGCTTCCTATACGATTAAGGGCGGAAAGACGTATTCTTTCGACGGCGCCTATCTCGAAGATAACTTGGAAGGCTTCGACGCTTCGGATTACACGACGTATCCCTATGTCAATTTAGGCGATCTGGTGCTGGACGGAAAGGGCTCTTCGGACGTATATAAACAGACGCAGTTCAACGACGATACGAGCACGCCCGCCACGCCCGACGGCTATACCTACACGATTCAGAGCTATCAGAACGACGGGATATATTTCACCCGTACCAACGTCAATAAGACCTCTTCGGACGGCGAGAACAGCAAGCTCTATTATCTTTCGGACGAAGCGGTGTCCGCGGCGGATTGGAAGACGATCGCCGGCAATCAGAGCGAGGAAATCGACACGGTCGCTTTGAATACCACGAATGCTTCGACTTCCGCACTTTTCTATATCGAAAACGGAACGCATTATTATATTTATGCTTCCGACACAAAAGTTTACAGAAACAAAGCGAATGCCGACGGAACGGTGGCGGAAAGCCTGCTGATGATTCCGAAGGCGGAAAGCGCGCCTTCGCTTTGGAAAACAGAGGGCGATTATCTCTATTATTATACGACGGGTACGAACGGCAATAACCTTTCGAGAATCAATTATAAGGGCGCGGAGGAGGACTATAATCCCCTGCTTTTGACGGAGGAGTATAAACCCGCGAAAATTTTGGACGTCGATTGGAATTCTTCGTGGTACAAGCCCGAATTTATCGGCACCGACCTGTTCTTCTCGAACGCGCAGTCCTTCGGGTCGACGTCGTATAATTATATTTATGTCGTCAGCCTTGCGGGCGAGAACGGAAGCATCATGAACGCGGAGGAGCTCAAAGCGTTCAACGATAAATACGAGGAAGTGACGGAGTATATCGACGAGTTCTCGTCGAATAACGCCGACCTTCAAACGGCGCTCAAATATTATTTCCGCACGGGCGAGACGAAATATTTTGAAGAGAACCTGCAGGAAGCGAAGGACGCGGGCTATAAAGACCATTATCTTTACAGCGAGTACGCCATCGAGGAATTCCGCGCTTTCAGCGGGAAGAGAAAGAGCAACAACAAGGATGCGAACGATTATAGCACCATGTTCGACGCCGATAAAGGCGACGCTTACTACGGCGTAGAGAGCTATTTCATGAATATGGTGGGGAAGGTGAAGGAGTCGGACGAAGAAGCCATCGACGAAGCGTGGAAGGATTCCTTGAAGAATATTCCCGAGGAGACCGAAGAGGGCTGGGCGACATGGCAGAAAGTTTTGTTGGGCGTAGGGATTGCGGCAGGCGTTTTGATTGTGGCGGCGGCGATTGCGATTCCGGTAATCTTCCACGTCAGGAAGAAGCGGAAGGCCGAAGCGGACAGAGAAGCCACGAGGGTGAAGAAGCCGGTCATCGATACGACGGACGATAAATCTATCGACGTATACGCCGACGACGCGGCGGAGGATTCCGCGGACTCTGAAAAAGCCGAAACGGAAGAAACGCCCGCGGACGTCGAAGCGGCGGAAGATTCCGAACCGGCGGAAGCGGATAAAAAAGACGAATAATGCAAAAGATAAAAGGAGCCGTTTCGAGGGGAAGCGGCTCCTTTTTGCGCCGAAAAAAAATTTTTTTTTGCGAAATATTCAAAAATGCGTGAAAAACAGTTTACAAACTCTGAAAATCTTAATATAATATAGCAAAATCGCGGCGAAGGAGCCGATAAAAAATAAACGAAATGAGGGAAGGAGTTTATGGCAAGATACGTATTATGCCCTAGATGCGAATTAAATTTTATCGACGCGGATACGCAGGAGTATTGCGACGTATGCCTGAAAGAAATGCAGGGGGCAAAGACTTTTGCGGACGATTTGGAAGAGGTGGAGGAGACGGAAGAAACGGAACTCTGCCCCATCTGCGGCGAGAACTACATGCGCGTCGGAGAGACGATGTGCGACGAGTGCAAGAAGAAGACGGAGTACGAGGAAGAGGAGACGGACGATCCCGATAAGGACGATGCGTGGAGGAGCTATCTCGACGACGACGTGGAGGATTTGGGGATACCGCTTTCCGACGAAGAATTTGAAGACGATGAGGAAGATGACGAGGACGACGAGTACGACGACAGCGAAGAAGGGAAACGGGAGGACGACGATTTCGAATACGTATCGGCGGACGATTATTATCCCGACGACGATGACGAAGACGATGACGACGAGGAAGATCCGTTCGATGACGACGATGCTCCCACGCCGAAGTCGGGCGGCAAAAAGAAGCGCCGCGACGATGATTTCTGAGCGCCTTAAAGAACAGAGGTATAGCCGAAAGGCTATACCTCTGTTTTTTCGCTTTCTTTTCGTTTTTCCGTCGCGGAAGAACGAAAAGAAAATTATTTGAAGAGCTCTTTTTGTAATTTTACAGGTCGTCCGCGTCCTGAACGGGAATTTCCCGCGAGTTTTTGGGCGTTCCCGTATAACTGCCGTTTACGTCCGTATCCGAATGCATATCGGTGAGAGCCGCAGCCTTCTTGGTGGGCGCAAAATGCGAGTTTTTCCGTTTAGTCGCAGTTTTGGGTTTCATTGTTGTTCTTGTTCTTATTGCAGTTCTTGTTGCCGCAATTTTTGTTCTGGTTCTGGGAATTGTTGTAGTTTTTGTTCTGATTGTTGTTTTTGTTTTTCATGATTTTTTAATCTCCTTTTTTATTTTGATTTTTTACGAAAGCGGTGTTTCTGCTTATCGAAATCAGAGTCTGACGCCTTCAAAGGGCAAATGCAACTCTACGTGACCCTGGTCTGCCTTGCATAAGGGACAAATTTTCCAGGCCTCTGTACCTACGTGCATATAGCCGCATTCGCTGCACACCCAGAGAATGGGTGAATCGTTTTTATAGAGCGTATCATTTTTTACTGCCTCATAGAGATAGTTGAAAATGATATTGTGCTGTTTTTCCACTTCGGCGACCATACGGTAGAGGGCCGCGACGTCCTTAAAGCCTTCTTTTTCAGCCGTTTCGGCAAATTTCGGATAAATCTCCGTAGATTCGCTTTTTTCGTCAATCGCGGCAAAACGAAGTCCGTCAATTAAACTGCCCGCATGGAAAGGGTATCCGGCGTCCAGAACGATATTGTCTTTGCTGCCTGCTTTTTCTTGAAGCATTTCAAAAAAGCGTTTCGCGTGATACGTTTCATTTTTCGCTATCGTTTTGATCGCATCGGAAAGGGTTTTCAGTTTTTCTTGCATGGCAAGTTTCGCCGTGAGCTGATAGCGCATACCTGCCTGACTTTCTCCCGCAAAACTGCGGGCAAGATTTTTGAAAGTTTCTGTCTGTTCAAATTGCATGTTATTTAATCTCCCGAAGGCACCGCCTTCGTTATTCAGTATGTCCCGCATTTTTTCTTTCATGCTCGAAAGTTCCTTCCAATGCTTGCCAAATTCGAGAAATCGGAGTAAAATATATAAGGATAATAAAAGGCGCCGAAACTTAGAGCTCGCGGTCTTAAATACCTGCGATTTTTCGGTAAATAGATTCAATCAGAGGTAATCGATTATGTTCAACATCGTTTTGGTGGAGCCCGAAATCCCGCAGAATACGGGAAATATTGCCCGCACGTGTGCGGCGACGGGTTGCAGACTGCACCTTGTGCGTCCTTTGGGATTTGAGGTCTCGGATAGATACTTAAAGCGCGCGGGGCTGGATTATTGGCACCTTTTGGAAATTTTTTACTATGACAGCTTTGCGGAATTGGAGTCGAAATTTCCGAACTCCCGATTTTTCTATTTCACGACCAAGGGTCGGACTCGCCATAGCGACGCCTCTTTCCGTAACGGAGATTTTCTCGTATTCGGCAAGGAGACGAAAGGACTTCCCGAGGAGCTGCTTTTAAGACATCCCGACGAATGTCTGAGGATTCCGATGTTTTCCGAGACCCGTTCATTGAATTTGAGCAATTCGGTGGCCGTAGCGGTATATGAGGCGCTTCGTCAGACGGATTATCGCGGGCTTACGGACAAAGGGGAGCTTCACGAGCATCGTTGGACAGAGGCAGAAAAATAAAATATTCGTGAAGGTATAAATTATTTCAAAGCCGTCAATAACTTCCGTATAAAGAAAGGCGCGGACGAGTTTTCCGCCCTTTGAAAAGCGGAGGTTATTTTTTTATGAAAAAATTTTGCATAACTTTTTTAATGTCAGGCATAATAATTTTGTCGGCAATCGGATTGTGTATGGGAGGCTTCGGGGGTTCGGCTTCTGCGAATACGGAATATTTGCGCATTCATATCCGCGCTAATTCCAATTCGGGAGAGGATCAGGCCGTTAAATATATCGTGCGGGACGCGGTCGTGGAATTTCTCACGCCGCTGGTTGCGGAAGCCGAAACGAAGGAAGAGGCCATATCCCTCATGAACGAAAATCTTTCCGGAATAGAACGTTGTGCCGACGAAGTTTTAAGGGCTCACGGCTTTTCTTACGGCGCGAAAGCGCGTTTGACGGAAGAGGAGTTCCCCACCCGCGTCTATGGAGAATATACGCTGGAAGCGGGCGTCTATCAGGCTCTTATCCTCGCTCTCGGAACGGGTACGGGCGATAATTGGTGGTGCGTCGTCTATCCGCCGCTCTGCTTTGCGGGACAGCCGGGCGATAACGTCATCTATAAAAGCAAAATAAAGGAAATCATCGACCGCTGGAAAGCCGGACATTAAGTTGAAAAACGATTGAATTGAGCCGCTCAGCCGAAGGCAAAGCATTAAATCGATGTCCCGAAAAAAACCGTTCGCCCCGAGGAAAAGCGTTCAGTCGGCAATACCCTGAAACAAACCGTTCACCCAAGGCAGAATATTTTGGTCGATGTCCCGAAAGCGAAACCGCTCAACCCCGCCCGCCGTTCTTTGAGGCGCCCTACATAAACAGGAGGATTTATCATGAAGAAGTTTATTAAAACGGGTGCTTTGACTGCCGCGATACTGTTGACGGGAACAATATCCGCCATTGCCGCGGCTCTGCCCGCGAGTCCTCGCGCCGATAGATCGGTGTGGGAGACAGCGGCGGGAAACTCCGCGCTCGTCGAGGCAGATAATAACGCATTCGGCGGCGCCGAATGGGCGGCCGTGCTCAAACCCGGCTCCAAAGGAGGCGAGGTAAAGGAAGTCCAGCGCCGCCTGAAACAGTGGGGATATTATAAAGGAGAACCCGACGGAATTTTCGGAGCAGGTACCAAGGCTGCGGTTATCGCGTTCCAGAAAAAGAACGGACTCACCGCCGACGGTATTGTAGGCGCGGCGACCTTCCGCGCGTTGGGCATGAACGATTCGTATAACGTACTCATGAACCAGACGCAGAATTCTAAGCCTTCCGAGTTTACCAGCTCCGACCTGTATCTTCTTGCAAAGACGATTTATGCCGAGGGGAGAGGGGAGCCGTATACGGGACAGGTAGCCATCGGAGCGGTCATACTCAACCGCGTCAGAAGTCCGGAATTTCCCAACACGATTTCCGGAGTCGTTTATCAAAAGCATGCTTTCACGGCGGTATCGGACGGTCAGATCAACTTAACGCCCAATGAGAAGGCAATGCGCGCGGCGCAGGACGCAGTAGACGGATGGGACCCTACGGGCGGGGCGTTGTATTATTATAATCCCGCCATTGCGACGAGTTCTTGGATTTTCACTCGCGAAACGATTACCGTTATCGGTAAACACGTTTTCGCTATCTGAGTCGGACCATAAAAAGGAGTTAAAAGCATGGAAAAGAAAGAAAACAATATTGCGAAAAACACGTCTTCGGGAGCGGAGAAAGTGGAGAACATTTCCGAGCGCGCTCAGGTAAAGGCGGAAACTATGGGAGAAGGATCGCCCAAGGCAGTCGTGACCAAGAAGGAGACGGTGACGGTAAAAAAGAGCGGAAAGAAAGAAAAGAAGGCGGGGAGAAGCAAGGAAGAGAAGGAAAAAGCCGCCGCGAAGAAGCGCGTGGACGCGGCGATCGCCAAAGAACAGCGCAAAGCGAAGAAGGCGGAACTGAAAGCCGCGCGAAAGGCGAAGCAGGAAGAAAAACGCCTTCAAATGAAAGCGAAGCGCGAGGAGCATCGCGCAAAAATGAAGGAAAAGCGCGCGCAGGCGAAAGCGGAGCGCCTTGCCCGCCGCGAACTTTTGCGCAGTGAAACGGCGGCCCAGCGGATAGAGAGGATAGAGAAGGAGCGCGCGGAAAAGCTTGCGCTTAAAAAACAGAAACGCGAACAAGCGTATAATCTGAAATTGGAAAAGCGGGACGCCCGCCTGAAAAAGCGCGAGCAGAAGCTTCGGGATAAGCAGCATAGAAGAGAAACCCGTCGGACGCCCGGTTTCGGCGGGTGGCTGGCGGCGGTGATTTCCCTCGGCGTGGTCACGCTGGCGATGACGGCGGTCGTTACGCTGGGAGCCATCAATATGTCGGAAATGAATGGTACAATGGCGGGCTCTTATCGCGGAACGCTGTACGAGCTGGTCGGGATTATGGAAAACGTAGACACGGATCTCAATAAAGTCCGCGTTTCCGCGAGCCCCGTGCAGCAGAGCCGGTTGCTCACCGACCTTCTCGTGCAGACGAGACTTGCAGAAAGCAGCCTTGAACGTTTCCCCATCGACAGCCATTCGGATGCGAACGTCACGTCTTTCATCAACCGCACGGCTGATGCTTCCCAGACACTTCTCAATAAGCTCGGGAACGGCGAAAGACTGACGGAATCGGATATTGCGCGCTTGGAAAAGCTTTACCAGACCAATCATAAAGTGAGGGAAGAGCTCAATCGTTTGGCCATGGAAATGACGGATAAAGACATGCAGGCCTTCATGAAGGAGAAGAAGGGCAACCGCGTATTTGAGAGCTTCCAGACGCTGGAAAACGCAACTCTCGAAGAGAATAAAGAAGAATCGGGACCTTTCGCGGAACAATCCACGGAAAATAAAGACAGTGCAGAACAGGAAAAGCAGGAAGAAATTTCTTCCTCGCGTGCAGAAGAGCTCTGTCTCGAATATTTCAAGGATTATTCGATCGTCAGCACGGGCTATGCGGGAGAAACGATTTCCGGGAATATGCAGGCATATAACTTCTTCCTGCAAGACGACCATGAAAGACAGCTCTTTGCGCAGATCGCCAAAAACGGCGGTGCGTTAATATCCTTCGATTTCTATGAAGATTGCACCGAAAAGAATTTCGACCTCGAACGCTCCAAGGCGATTGCGGAAGAATATCTTTCGGGCCTCGGCTATGAAAATATGACGGCCGTATGGGTAAACGAGAGCGGAACGCAGGTCACGTTCAATTTCGCCTATGAACAGTCGGGCGCGGTATACTATCCCGATATGGTCAAGGTAAAAGTCTGCGAGACGAAGGGCAAAGTCGTCGGTTTCGACGCCGTCGCGTTCCTGAAAAATCACCGCAGCAGGTCTGCGCCGAACACGAAGATTTCCCTCGGCGAAGCCCGCGAAAAGCTCAATAAAAACCTGAACGTGGAAGCGTCCCGCCTTACGGTCATACCCGTAGACGGAAAAGAAGTTGCCGCTTACGAGTTTGTGTGCACCTATAAGGAAGAGGACACCTATTTCATCTATGTAGATGCCAACACGGGCAACGAAGTCCGTATTCTCAACGTGCTCAATTCCAAGCAGGGCAGAATCTTGATATAAATTGAGCGCGGTAAAAAGAAACAAGCTCTAAAAAAATATTCTAAAATAGAAGGCACTTTCGCTGCTCGAAATGAAGCGGCGGGAGTGCTTTTGTTATAGGGATTCCCTGATATGGAAAATAATGTTTTTGCGCATATTTTGCGGAAAATTCTTGACTCTCCTAAAAAAATATGGTATAATTAATATCAAATCTCAATAAAAGGAGTTATCATGCAGGAGAGGCAGACGAAACAAAAACGGATAATTTACGATGCGTTGAAGTCGTTAGACCATCCGACGGCGACGGAGGTTTACGGGTACGTACACGAAAGACATCCTACGGTGAGCCGTGCCACGGTGTTTCGGGTATTGAACGGATTTACTTGCAGCGGCCGTGCGGCGGAGCTGAGAATGGCCGGAAGCGATGTCCGATACGATTATAACGTCAGTAGGCACTATCACGTGCATTGCCGTAAATGCGGACGGGTGGCGGATATTCTCATGCCCGCGGATTTTCCCGTCAAGGAGTCTGTGCAGGATTGCTGCGGCTTCCGGCTCGAAGATTTCAGCATAGAATTTCTCGGCACCTGCCCCGATTGTCTGAAACAAGAGGGCGCGGCGGAAAAATTATCTTAAAATATCATAGTTTTTCATTACAATCGTTGACAGATGTAGTTTTTTATGGTACAATAAGGAAAACTGCGGAAGGAGGGACGGGAATGAAGAGAGGAGCGGCCATTGTTTTGACATTAGCCGGTTGTTTATTGGTGATTGCTTTGGGGGTCGTGGCGTTCCTGTATTCCTGAAAGAGCCGCAAGAAAATAGAAGAGGTGAAGCGGGAGAGACCGAAAGGTGCTCTCCCGTTTTTTGGTAAATCAGAGAGTCATAGAAAGCGGTAGAGTTGCGAAAGACTTGATTTTTCCGGAAAATTATGGTATGATAAAAGTGCACGACGAGCGAACGGGAGGAGGTTTCATGAAAAATTTTCAAAAATACGCGAAGCAGTATTTTTTGCCGCAGGAAACCTGTCTGGATTGGATAGCGAAAGACGCTCCCGATAAAGCGCCCGATTGGTGCAGCGTAGATTTGCGCGACGGAAATCAGGCGCTTGTAGAGCCTATGGACCTGCATACGAAAATAGAGTTTTTTCTCATGTTGGTGGAATTGGGCTTCAAGGAAATTGAGGTAGGCTTTCCGGCTGCGTCGGAAACGGAATATTCCTTTGTCCGTACTTTGATCGAAGAAAATCTCGTTCCTGACGGAGTGACGATTCAGGTATTGACGCAAGCGCGGGAACGCATTATCCGTCGTACCTTCGAGGCGGTGCGCGGTGCGAAAAGCGCGATTATACATATTTATAATTCCATTTCACCCGCACAGCGGGAACAGGTATTTCACGGCGGCAGGGCAGAGGTGAAGAAGATTGCTCTAAACGGAGCGGCATTGGCCGAGGAGCTTTCGAGACGAGAGAATGTGAGGCTCGAATACTCGCCTGAAAGTTTTACCGCGACGGAGCCGGAATTTTCCCTCGAAGTCTGCAATGCGGTATTGGAGCTTTGGAAGCCGACTGCGGAGAAGAAGGCAATTATCAACCTTCCGGCGACGGTGGAGACGTCCCTGCCGCACGTATTTGCGCAGCAGGTGGAATATATGCGGAAGCATCTCGTTTACGGCGACGGGGTGATTTTGTCCGTGCATCCTCACAACGACCGCGGAAGCGGCGTGGCGGCGACGGAATCGGCTCTGCTGGCAGGTGCGGAGCGCGTGGAAGGGACGCTGTTCGGCAACGGCGAGCGGACGGGGAACGTGGATGTCGTCACGCTCGCGCTCAATCTCTATTCGCACGGAGTGGACCCGAAACTCAATTTTGAAAATCTGCCTTATGCGGCGGCGAGATATACGTATTTGACGGGAATGAAAATTCCGCCCCGCCAGCCCTATGCGGGGGAATTGGTGTTCGCGGCCTTTTCGGGGTCGCATCAGGACGCGATCGCAAAGGGAATGCGGTATCGGGAAAAAACGGGCGCAAAAATCTGGAACGTTCCCTATTTGCCCGTAGACCCTCGGGACATCGGTCGGGAGTATGAAAAGGACGTCATTCGCATCAACAGCCAATCGGGAAAAGGCGGAGTGGGATATATTTTGGAGAGTGCGTATGAAATGCACCTTCCCGCTCGGTTGAAGGAGGCGTTTTCGGAAATCGTCAAGAGCGTTTCGGACTCGGAGCATAAGGAATTGAAGCCGTCGGAAATTTATCGGCTGTTTGTAGAGCATTTTGTAGAGAACACTTCCCGTTTAGACGTTTCACAGGTTCGTTTTCGTCAACAGGAAAAAATTACGGCAACCGTTTCGATACTCGACGCAGAGGGAAAAAGCCGAGAGATTTGCGCGGAGGGAAACGGCCGGCTCGACGCCGTGTCCAATGCTCTGAAAAATTATCTGGGAATCCCGTATCTCATGAACGGATATGAACAGCATGCGCTTTCCGCGGGAAGCTCGTCCAAAGCGATTACCTACCTGAGCATAGAGAACGGCGGGAAATCGTATTGGGGCGCGGGGATTCACGACGACGGTACGACCGCTTCGGTGAACGCGCTCTGTGCGGCGATCAATAATCTTTTGTCGGACAGAAAAAAAGGATAAAGAAAATTTTTTGTTTGTTATCGGTAAAAAGTGTTGACATTTGAGCGCAAATAGCATATAATGAAAACACTTGAATGCAGGTGTCGCCTAGCGGTATGGCGTCAGCTTCCCAAGCTGATTCCGGCGAGTTCGACTCTCGTCACCTGCTCCACGAAAAAAGCCCCTTTTGGGGCTTTTTTGCTTGAAAAACGGCATTTTTGGCCTGTTTTCATAAATGTATAGACAAAAAATACACCCAAAATACACCCGAAGAGATATATATGTCCCTTGACAGGCGGAAATATTGACTTGAAAATTTTTTATTTTGTATATTTTTTGCATTTTTTTCATTGTATATTTTTGGTATAATTGTATATCAAGTTTTAAGTAAAATAGAAAAGTCCCAAAAATATCGGGACTTTTTTACTTTTTGATTATGTATATTTCGGAAAGCACAGCGTGTTCAAGTTCTTCATAGTTCAGAAGCCAGTGACCTCCGTTTTTTATCTTAAATACTTGCTCCGAATGAAACGCTTTCATTACTATATCCATCGTAATTTTTAAGTGTGGGTGACATTGTTTCAGGGATTGAAACGCACCGCAAAGGGAACGTATTTTAGGCGGTTCAGCCTTTTGATGAATACCGCGGGGATTAATAGCTTGCATAAATTCTTCGACATTTATAATCCACTTGCTTCGATTAAAACGGAAAAACGATATTCCGTTCGTTTCTACAAAACGCCGCAAATTCGGACGACGTATCAGTGTGTTTTCGTCTTGTGTGCGGAACAGACGGAGAATTTCCGTGGAAGTCATCATTTTTTCTGTTAGAGGTTCTATGACGCTTTTGTTTATTCCGTCGGCTGTCAGGTAGGCATATAACTCGTCGAGATTTACAAGCCATGCGTAGCCGTATTTTAGTTGCGTAAGCTGTTGAGAATAAATTAAAGTTTCGAGAAAGTGAGGGGTAAGGGCGGACACGGGATCGGTTTTTCGCAATTCATCGATTGCATCGGACATTCTTCTTAAACGGGGGATATACATAGGGCATCGGAGTATGTAAAAAAGATTAAGTCTGCGGGATTTTCCATGTTAGTCACCCGCGACCTTGAAAAGGCGAAGGAATATTGTAAAACGAGGTATGCGGGCCAGCGTACAAAACGTTATGGTTTGATTGCTTCTTCAAAAAAAGATAGCTTTATGAAGAAATACGGTGTCGATAACGGATATGCGGCGACCAGCAATGTAAATATCGGTAAATGGTTCAATACCGACGCTCGTAGTGGCTGTTCTTGTTGCAATCTCGAAAAAGTAGTGACGGAATTTGGCTGTCAGGGTTTAGAATTGGATATGCCTATTGTGTGTTGGGGGCCGGATATGATATGGAACGGAAATTCATGGAATCTATACCAAAAATTCCAATCGGCCGACAGTGACGAAAATATATATCGAATAAACAGTTATAGGGTGTTATTGACGCGCGGACGCGACGGATTTATCATATTTGTTCCGAACGCTCATTTGCTCGACGGAGTATATACCTTATTGATTGGACTAGATATGGATGAATTATAATTTCCGAGCCGCTGGGAATTTTCTGAAAAAATTTTTTTCATGGTCGGACTTCGATTTTCTCTTTTGAAGCCTGTGTTCTGCTTCCGATTTGTTTTCTCCTTTTCCGCATGCCGATCTTTGGGCATAAAAGGGGCCGCGATTGCGAAAAATAACGGTGGCGGGGAAAATCCCCGCACATTTTTCGCAGGTTTGCGGAAGAAGGACGGGAAGATGAAAAAACAATCGTTTTTGAAGGGGGCGGCGACCATCGCCGTAGGCGGATTTATCGCAAAACTCATCGGCGCGCTCTATCGGATTCCGCTCACGAACATCATCGGCGGCTACGGCATGGGGCTCTATCAGATGGTCTATCCCTTTTACTGCCTCCTGCTCACCGTTTCCGCGACGGGAATCCCTTCCTCCATCGCCAAAATGGTGGCGGAAAAGCACGCGCGGGGCATATCCTCCCAATCCCTTCTCAAAAGTTCCTTTGTCCTCTTTCTCTCGATCGGCGCGTTGGGAACGCTGTTGATGATGGCGCTTTCGCCCCTCCTTTCCCGCGCGCAGGACTGCCCCGAAGTAAAAAACGGCTATCTGGCCCTCGCGCCCTCCGTCCTGCTCGTCTCCGCGATTTCGGTGTTCCGCGGCTGGTTTCAGGGGGAAAACAATATGTTTCCGACGGCGCTTTCCGAAGTGACCGAACAGGTCGTAAAGGTGGGCTTCGGATTGCTGTTCGCTTACCTGTTCCGTTCGGACGTCGAAAAAGCGGTGACTTATATCCTCCTGTCCGTATCCGTTTCCGAGGCGTGCGCGCTCGCGCTGATGGCCTTTCTGTTCCGCCGCGTCCCCGAGCCCTTTTCAGGCTTGAAGAAGGGGGACAGGGTTTCGATGAAGTCCGTCCTCAGACTGAGCATTCCCGTCACGCTGTCGGCAGCGCTCCTGCCGCTCTCCTCGCTCTTGGACAGCGTGATCATCGTTAGGCTGCTCAAACGGTATACCGAGGACGCCGTCGCGCTTTACGGGCTGTTTTCCGGCGGCGCCGTGACGATTATCAATCTCCCCGTATCCGTCTGTTACGGAATCGCGGCGGCCAGCGTTCCCGCCGTCTCGGCTTCCTCCGCTTCGGAAATCGTCGGGGGAAAGAACGGCGCGCGCCGCCGCATGGTCTATGCGCTCCTCGTCACCTTGGCGGTTTCCGTTCCCTGCGCCGCGGGGCTCTTCCTTCTCGCCTCTCCCGCCGTGCGTGTCATTTTCCGCGCGCTCTCCGCGGAGGAGACGGCGACGCTCGTGAAATTGGTGAAGGTCTTTTCCGTCAGCGCGGTGACGCTCTCCTGTACGCAGACGCTCTCCGCCTGCCTTACGGGCATGGGAAAGCCGAAATTCGCGGCGCTGTCCATGGGAATCGCGGTCGCTGTCAAGACGGCCTTGAATTTTCTGCTCGTTTCCCGCCCGCAGATTTCCGTTTTCGGGGCGGCAATCGCCGCGGACGTCTGCTATTTGGTTGCATTCTCGCTCGATTTGATGTATAATTTATTCGTTACGAGACGTAAGAAAGGGCGGGGAGCGGCGTTGTCTGCGCCCGCTTCGCCGAAAGGAGAATAGAGCGTCGGGTTAGGCCGCGCGAGCGTTCCTGTTCGGGCGGAGCATTTCGGAACCGAGAAGAAGGAGAAAGGATTTCATGATTACGGTAGTCGGCTTGGGAGCGGAAGAAGGCGATTTGACGGAGAACGGAAAACGGGCGATTTTAGAGGCGAAACGGGTGATTGCGCGGACGGCGCTCACCCGTTCGTATCGGAATCTGGCTGCACTGGGCGTGGAGCATACCTGCCTCGACGAAGTGTATAAGCGCAGCCGCAGTTTTTCCACGCTGAACAAGAATCTGGCGGCGGAAGTGGCGAAATCGGGCGACGGGACGGTATACTGCGTGGACGGAGCCGCGTCCGAAGACAATTCGGTGCGCGCGCTGAAAAGTCGGCTGAGGGGAAAGCTCAGAATTATCGACGGCGTTTCCCGCGTGTCGGCGCTGGTGCGGGCGGCGGGGTTTGCGGAGTGCTCCTATACGGCGGTTTCTGCGTACGAGCTGGCGGAGACGCCCGAGCTTCCCGCGCCGCTCGTCGTGTACGACATGGACGACCGAGCTTTGGCGGGCGACGTCAAGCTGCGGCTTTCGGACGTATTCGGGGAGGAGACGGAAGTTCTCTACATAAGCGGCGGAGAAACGAAAAAAATCAAACTCTTCGAACTCGATCGCCAAAACGCTTACGGTTACGATTCGGCGGTGGCGGTGGAGCGTATTCCCCTGCTCGAAAAGAAGCGGTTTACGCTTTCCGACCTCAAAGAGCTCGTCGAGCGGCTCCGTCGTCCTGACGGGTGTCCTTGGGACAGGGTGCAGACGCCCGAGAGCATAAAAATGAACGCCGTCGAGGAGGCGTACGAGCTGGCGGACGCCATCGAATCGGGCGACGACGACAAAGTTTTGGAAGAGACGGGGGACATCTTGCTGCAAGCGGTCTTTCACGCGGTGATGAAAGAGGAGAGCGGTTCGTTCGACCTCGCGGACGTCACGACGGGAGTCTGCGAAAAGCTGATTACCCGTCACACGCACATTTTCGGCAAGGACAAGGCGGACGGAGAGGCGGGCGCGCTGTCCGTGTGGGAAAAGAACAAGATGAAGGAAAAGCATCAGGAGACGTTTTCGGACGCGGTCAACGACGTGCCGAAGGTCTTTCCCGCGCTGATGCAGGCGCAGAAGGTGGCCAAGCGCGTGGAAAAGGGCGGCTGGGGATATGCGGATTACGAAAGCGCCGAACAAAAACTGTTCGAGGAAATTTCCGAACTGAAAGCGGCGCGGGATGCGGGCGATAAGAAGGAAATCGCTTCGGAACTCGGCGACGTGTTGATGAGCGCCGTCAATTTGGGACGCGAAGTCGGGGCGGACTGCGAGGAAGCGCTCCTCGATACGGTGAAGAAAATCAAAAGGAGATTTACAGCATACGAAAGCGCGGTGCTTGCGGACGGAAAGGACGTCAACGCCCTTTCGGACGAGGAGAAAGAGGCTTATTACAGGGCGATGAAAGCGGCGGAGGAGAAGGGGGAATGAGGCTGAAAAGAATCCAAATAGGCCCCGTGGAGACGGAAAACAACGTCTTTCTGGCTCCGCTGGCGGGGTATACGAATTATCCTTTCCGCATGCTCTGTAAAAAATACGGCGCGGGGTTTGCGTTCACCGAAATGGTCAGCGCGAAGGGCTTGAAATACGGCAGCGAGAACACGAAGGAGCTGCTGTATACGACCGAGCTCGAAACGCCGCGCGCGGTGCAGCTTTTCGGGAGCGAGCCCGACGTTCTGCGCGCGGCTTGTGAGAGCGAAGAGCTCGCGCCCTTTCCCGTGGTCGACATCAACATGGGCTGTCCCGTGCCGAAAATTTATAAGAACGGGGAGGGCAGCGCGCTTTTGGAAAATCCGTTGCTGGCGGAAAAGATCGTCTCGGAATGCGTAAAGAGCGGCAAGGCGGTGACGGTAAAATTCCGTATCGGGGTGACGGGAGAAAAATTGATTTCCGCGGAGTTCGCAAAGCGCATGGAAGGCGCGGGGGCCGCGCTTTTGACCGTCCACGGCCGCACGCGGGATAAATATTATTCGGGCGAAGTGAATTTTAAGGAGATCGCCGCGGCGAAATCGGCCGTGAAAATTCCCGTCATCGCCAACGGCGGGGTATTTTCCGTTTCCGACGGAGAAAAGCTCATGGACGAAACGGGCGCGGACGGAATCATGATCGCGCGCGCGGCGCTGTCCGACCCGCAGATTTTCTGCGCGTTTACGGGCTCCCCTTCGGAGGATAAACGCGAAATGATCGAGGGGCAGATGTCGGAGACGAGAAAGGTGTTCGACGAGCGTTTCACGACGGTGTTCATGCGGAAAATGGTCGTGTTTTACATCAAGGGAATACGCGGCGCGGCGGCGTATAAGGAACGCCTGTTTTCCTGTTCTTCCCCCGAGGAAGTGCTCTCCGTCGTGCGGGAAATTTTTCCGCGGTAATGAGAAGGCGAAAAATCAAACGCGGGATAACGGCGGAAAGGCGGAGAAAATCATAAAGACGGGCGAAAGCCTGCAAAGGATAAACGCAAAACAAATGGAAGAAGAAATGACGATACAAGACGAAATTTTTATGAAACGGGCGATAGAGCTTTCCCGTTCGGCGGTGCGCCGCGGAAACGAACCGTTCGGCGCGGTGCTCGTCAAAGGCGGAGAGATCGTTTTCGAGAGCGAAAATCGGATTTACACGGAGCACGATCCCACTTATCACGCCGAAACGGGACTGATTCGGGATTTCTGCGCGAGGACGGGGATCGCGGACCTCAAAGAATATACGCTGTATTCCAGCTGTGAGCCGTGTTTCATGTGCAGCGGCGCGCTCGTCTGGGTAAAGCTGGGGCGTCTGGTATACGGCGCGGGCAACGCGGATCTGGAACACATTCTCGGAAACGAAGGAAACGGCTGCTGCGAGACGGTATTTGAAAATTCTTTTTGGCGGCCGCGGGTTACTTCGGGCATCCTGCGGGAAGAGAGCATAAAAGTCCTCGAAGAATATTTTTCAGACCATAAGAAAGGCTGACTTGTATAAATTTTTTACAAGCCTTTTGAAGAAAAGAAAATTTTAACGGTTTTTCAAATTAACCGATTGACCGACTAAAAAACCGCGGCGGCTTCCGAAAAAGGCCGCCGCGGTTTTTTAGCCGCGGGAAAAATTTCTTTCTTTTGCGTTCCGTCGGGCGGAAAAAACGTCATTGCGCGTCGCTTTTTCCGTTCTCGTTTTGTTTGCGCAGGCGTCGCTCGTTGACGATGAGCAGAACCGCGCAGACGACGCTCCCGAGCGCGGCAAAAATCGCTAAGGGATTGAGCGCGGCGTATTCTCCGGAAAAGTCGAGAAGGGAAATAAAAGGAGCGCTCAGGCCGAAAACCGTTCCGCACAGCAAAAACACTGCCTTTTGCTTTTTGATTATGCACCCGACGGCAAAGAGTACCGAGGCGGCGGCAAAAAATCCTATGGCGATGCCCCGACAGAGAAAGCTCTCTTTCAGTCCGAAAAAGAGAAGGAAAATCCAGCTTTCCGCCGTTCGGGTTGCCTCGGACCATACCCCGCCCTCTTCGGTCCATACTACATCTGCTGTCGTCCATACTGCGCGCGATTCGGTGTGTTCAAAAACGGAAACGAGGGCCGTCGCGGCGAAAAGGGCGGAAAAGACGGACAGGACGAGCGCCGTCGCATAGAGTTTTTGGGAAAAGAGGTTTCGGTTTTCCCGTATCCTGTATTTCGAGAAAAAGGAGCGGAGAATCAGATAACCTGCCAAAAGACAAACGAGAAAGACGTAAAAAGTAAACGTTCCGCAGTAAAGAGGGAAGAAGCGGATATCTTCTCCGTTTGCGGGAAACATGATGCCGACGAGGGCGAGGGAGAGGAACAGAACGCCCGCGAAAATATCGGCGAACAGGAGATTTTTTCTCCGAATCGTCTTTTTGGCTTTTTCTATGCCCGCCGCGAGAGCGTCGTCTTCGTTTTCCGAAGAGATCCGTTTGATTTCGGAATTTCCGTATGTTTCGACGAGCAGTGCCGCGGCCATGCCGAGCGGCATGAGCACGAGCGCCGCGAGTTTATCGACGAGAAATCCCAAAAGGATTTCGAGAAGCAGAAAAAATCCGAGTACGGAGACGGCGACGATAAAGAATACATTGTATTTTTTAAGCAGATTTTCCTGTATCATTCTCGCTCTGCCGTCGTTTTTCAGCCTTTTTGTCTGTTCGGTCAGGTTTTCCGATCTGTCCGTCTTTCTTTCGCCTTGCAGGATTTCGTCCACCGTGACGCCGTAGAGGGCCGCCACGCCCGAAATGATATTGATGTCGGGAAGTCCCGCGCCGCTTTCCCACCTCGAAACGGTTTTCGGGGAGAGAAACAGTTGCTCTGCGACCTCCTCCTGCGTAAGTCCTTTTGCTTTCCGCAGAGCCCGAAGAAATTCTCCCGTCTTTTGCGTATCCATTTTTTTAACGGCTCCTTTTATGATTTGATGAGCCTATTATACAGGAAAAGAGACAAAAAGAAAACCCAATCGGCGTGGGATTTTGTCTATTCTTATGGGAAGTTTTCTCCTTTTCGGCAAAAAACGCCCCCGAATACGGACAAACGCCGTACCCGAAGGCGCTTTTTTCGCGCAAGGTTTTTTCGGCTCGGAAAATTCGTTTCAGCTGAACCTTTCGAGCGGAGAAAAACACCGTCGGCACATACCGCGGTTCTTTTTCGCGCAGTCGGGGCAGACGATCTCCCCGCAGTCGGGACAAAAAAATGCCTTTCCCGTTTCGATTTCTTTTTTGCAGCCCTGACAGGCGGTCGTTCTTTCGTCGATACTCATGTTTTGCCTCCCGTATTTTTACCGTTTTCGTTTCTTCGCTTTCGCCGCGCTTTTTTCGCGGCCGCTTTTTTGTTTCGCTTTTCGGATATAAGTATCCGCAATTTCCGTAAAAAAATTCTCGAACGCCGCCTTTCGTTAAAGGCGGAAAAAATCGCCGCAGAAAAGAGCCGCGTCGGGGGACGTATACTTTATCAAAGACGATTGAAAAACGCGTCTGAACGCAAAAAAACGGGTTAAAAGGGCCATGCGGAAAAGAAAGATAGAAAAAAACGGGCAAAACGCTGTACTTTTTTTTTCGATTGTGGTATAATAAGAAGGTAAAATAACCCGCTTTTCTTAAAGAAAAGCGAACAGGAGCTTAAAAAATGGCGGAAAGAGTTGAGGGCGAATACGGCGCCGAACAAATTCAGGTTCTGGACGGTCTGGAACACATCAGAAAGCGTCCCGGCATGTATATTTCGTCCACGGATGCGAAGGGGCTTCACCACCTCGTGCACGAAGTGGTGGACAACTCCATAGACGAAGCGCTTGCGGGATATTGCACGCACATCGAGGTCGTTCTGAACGCGGACGGCAGTTGCAGCGTTTCGGACAACGGCCGCGGGATTCCCACGGACATTCACCCCAAAGAGGGGATTTCCACGCTGGAAGTCGTCTTTACCAAGGTCAACGCGGGCGGCAAATTCGGCGGCGATTCGGGCTATAAGGTATCGAGCGGCCTGCACGGCGTCGGCGTCAAGGCTGTCAACGCGCTCTCCGAATGGCTGGAAGCGGAGGTGTATCAGAACGGCCACATCTATAAACAGGTCTATAACCGCGGCGTGCCGCAGCGCTCGGTCGCCATCGTCGGGGATACTCAAATCACGGGCACGAAGGTCACTTTCATGCCCGACGACGAAATTTTCGAGACGACCGTCTTTAATTACGACGCTTTGAAGGGGCGGCTCCGCGAGCTCGCCTACCTCAACAAGGGGCTCAGGATTTCCTTGGAGGACAAGCGTCCCGGTCAGGAAAAGCGGGATTCCTTCTGCTACGAGGGCGGAATCCGTTCCTTCGTCGAGGAACTCAACAAGAGCCGCGAGGAGCTGCTTTTCCCCGAGCCCGTATATTTCGAGGAATCGGACGGCGACACCGTCTGCGAAGTGGCGATACAATACAACGAGAGCTATAACGAAGTCATATACAGCTACGCGAACAACGTCAACACCATTGACGGCGGAACGCACGTCGAGGGATTGAAAATGGCGCTCACGAAAGTCATCAACGACGCGGGCAGGAAGCTCAACGTCCTCAAAGAGAACGACAAGCTCACGGGCGAGGACGTGCGCGAGGGGATTACGGCGGTCGTGTCCGTCAAGCTCGTCAACGCGCAGTTCGAGTCCCAGACCAAGGACAAGCTGAACAACAGCTCTATCCGCGCGTTCGTCAATAAATGCGTGACCGAGCACATGGGTACCTTCCTCGAAGAAAATCCCGCGGTCGCGCGGGAGCTCGTGCTCCGCTGTATCACCGCGCAGAAGGCGCGGGACGCCGCGCGCAACGCGCGCGATCTGACGCGGCGCAAGGGAATCCTCGAAAGCACGACATTGCCCGGAAAGCTGGCGGACTGCTCGGACAGGAGAAGCGAGCTTTGCGAAATCTATATCGTAGAGGGAGACTCGGCAGGCGGCACGGCGAAACAGGGACGGGACAGAAGGTTTCAAGCCATTCTGCCCCTGCGAGGCAAAATTCTCAACGTCGAGAAGGTGCGGCTCAACCGCGTGCTCGAAAACGAGGAAATCAAGTCCATGATCACGGCGTTCGGCTGCGGGATTTTAGACGATTTCGACGAGAGCAAGCTCCGTTACGACCGCATCATCTCCATGACCGATGCCGACGTGGACGGCGCGCATATCCGCATACTGCTCTTTACCTTCCTGTTCCGCTTCATGCGCCCCTTAATCGAGCACGGGCACGTGTATTCGGCTCTGCCGCCTCTCTATAAGGCAAGCAGCAAGGGCAAGGAGGAATACCTCTATTCGGAGGAAGAAAAGATTGCTTACGACGCGCAGGCGACGGGCAAGGTGGAATATCAGCGGTACAAAGGTCTCGGGGAAATGAGCAAGGAACAGCTTTGGGATACGACGATGAACCCCGCCACGCGGACGCTGGTGCGCGTGACGATGAAGGACGCCGCGGAGGCCGATCAGATGTTCTCCATGCTGATGGGCGAAAATCCCGAACTGAGAAGAAAATTTATCGAAGAGAACGCGTCCCTCGTGACCGATCTGGATATTTAAGGGAGTGAAAAATGGCTAAGAAAGAAACCAGCCCCGAATTAACCGAGGAATTTAAGAAAACGCTCGCCATGACCAAAATGCTGGATGTGGAGGTGGACAACGAGCTCAAACGCTCGTTTATCGCCTACGCCATGGCGGTCAACAAGTCGAGGGCGATCCCCGACGTGCGCGACGGTCTCAAACCCGTGCACAGGAGAATTTTGTTCTCCATGCACGAAATGGGGCTGTATAACGACAAATCCTACCGCAAGTGCGCCAGAATCGTCGGCGACACGCTCGGTAAATATCATCCTCACGGCGACAGCTCCGTATACGACGCTTTGGTGCGTCTCGCGCAGGATTTCACCATCAATTTCCCGCTCGTGGACGGACACGGCAACTTCGGCAGCGTGGACGGCGATCCCGCCGCGGCCATGCGTTACACGGAAGCGAGGCTTTCAAAGCTGGCGGCCGAAATGCTCAAAGACCTCGACAAGGAAACGGTGGACTTTATCCCCAACTTCGACGGCAACGAATCGGAACCCACCGTCCTGCCCTCCCGCTTCCCCAACCTTTTGGTGAACGGTTCGGACGGCATCGCGGTCGGCATGGCGACGAATATTCCGCCCCATAACCTCGCGGAAGTCATCGACGGCACGGTGGCCATGATCGACAATCCCGACATTACCGTGGACGAGCTCATGGAGTATATTCCCGCTCCCGATTTTCCCACGGGCGGCATCATCATGGGACGGAGCGGCATCCGCAACGCCTACCGCACGGGACAGGGGAAAATCGTCATTCGCTCCAAATGCGAGATAGAGGACTACGGCTCGGGCGGGAACGCTCGTCAGAGAATCGTCGTCACGGAGATTCCCTATCAGGTAAATAAAGCCATGCTCATCAAGACGATCGCGGACATGGTCAAGGATAAGCGCCTCGAAGGCATTTCCGACATCCGCGAGGAATCCGACCGCGACGGCATGCGCATCGTCATCGAGTGCAAAAAGGACGCAAACGCGCAGGTGGTCTTGAACACCCTCTATAAGCGCACGAACTTGCAGGTTTCCGACGGAATTATCATGCTGGCGCTCGTCGAGAACGGAACGGAGCCCAAGACGCTCAATTTAAGGGATATTCTCTACTATTATCTCGAACATCAGAAAGACGTCATCACCCGCCGCACCCGCTACGACCTCAACAAGACGGAGGAGCGCGCGCATATCGTCGCGGGACTCGTGCTCGCTTTGGCGAACATCGACGAAGTCATCAAGATCATCAAGGAATCCGCGGATAAATTCGTCGCGATCGCAAAGCTGACGGAAACGTTCGAGCTGGACGAAAAGCAGGCGAACGCCATTCTCGAAATGCGCCTGCAAAGATTGACTTCTCTGGAAGTGGAAAAGCTCAGGGAAGAGCTGGCGGCTCTGGAAGCGACGATTGCCGACCTCAAAGACATTCTCGCCCACGAAAGCCGCGTGATGGCGATTATCCGCAGCGACCTCATCGACATCAAAAACCGCTATCCTTCCCCCCGCCGCACGGAAATTTCCGTCGATTACGGGTCCATTGAAGAGGCGGACCTCATTGACAGGGAGGACGTGGTCATTTCCCTGACGCATACGGGGTATATCAAGCGCCTTCCCGTTTCGGAATACAAGGCGCAGAATCGCGGCGGCATGGGCATTACGGGCCATAAACCCAAGGAAGAGGACTACGTGGAAAAGATGTTCATATCTTCCACGCACGACGATATTCTGCTGTTCTCTTCCTTCGGAAAGGTGTATTCGGTCAAGGGCTACGAAATTCCCGAAGCCAACCGTACCGCGAGGGGCCGCGCCGTCGTCAATATCGTGCGGCTCGACCAAGGCGAAAAAATTCAATCCGTTCTCCCCGTCAAAGAAGGGGACGACGGCTATATCGTCATCGCGACCAAAAAGGGAGTCATCAAGAAGACCTCCACGAAGGAATACGAACGCATTCCCAAGAACGGCAAAATCGCAATCAAGCTCCCCGAGGGCGACGAGGTGATTTCCGTACAGCTCACGACGGGCGAAAACGAGCTTTTGATCGCTTCCCGATTCGGCAAATGTATCCGCTTCTCCGAAACGGACGTGCGCGCGATGGGAAGGACCGCCACGGGCGTGCGCGCGATGAAGCTGGCGGGCGACGACGAGCTGGTGGATATGCTGGTCGTCAATCCCGAAATGGATATCTTTACGCTGACTTCAAACGGTTACGGCAAACGCACCTCCGTCGAGGATTACCGCATTCAGAGCCGCGGCGGAAAGGGAATCAAGGCGGGCGTGTTCAACGAAAAGACAGGCTGGCTCGTCAATATGAAGCTCGTTTCTGACGATAACGACATCATGATCATCACGACGGGCGGCACGATCATCCGCATGCATGCGGATTCTATCAGCCGCATCGGCCGCGCGACCCGCGGCGTCCGCGTCATGAACGTCAAGGACAGCCTCGTGGCGACGGTGGACGTCACCGAGCGCGACGACGAAGCGGAAACCGCGGCTCCCGAAGAAACGGCTGCCGACCTCTCGCCCGAGGAACTCGCCGAGGGCGCCGAAACGGTCGAGGAAGAGGACGACGCTCCCGATACCGACGACGAACCCGCCGAAGCGGAGGACGAAGGCAATATTGAGGAAGAAACGGAAAGCGATTCTCCCGACGAAGAATAAAGAAAAACCGTAAAGAATAAAAATAAGGAAACCCGCGTCCGATATTCGGACGCGGGTTTTTCTGTAAGCCGCCGCATAAACCGAAAAAAGCACATACGGAGAAAATCCGTATGTGCTTTGCCGTTTTTTGATGGTACGACGCTCGGTTGTTTTTTCGATAAATGGTACAGATACAGAGCGCCGTTGTTTTGCGGGGACAGTTCTGTTTGTTTTTCCGATAAATAAGCGACGATTCTCTGTCGTTTTGTTTATTCGTCGGCAGGATTGAACATGTCGAAAAATTTAATCAATATGCTGGAAATGGGTACGGCGGCCTGAACGATGACGACGAGCAGCAAAATCTGCGTGAGGTTGAATTTCAGGGCGTCCCAGCCCTCGTAGACGATATTTCCGAGTACGGGAACAGCCAATACGGTGACGCACAGAGCAGTCATGCAAAAGAATAGTGTCGTGCGAATGAGATTGAGCGGCTGACAGATGCGGAACAGCATCACGAGTCCCGTAAATGTCAGAGACATCATCAGCATGGCGTTGTAAACGGTTTCCGTTTCTCCCGCGGCATTCGTAAATTCAAAGAGGGAGGAGAGGGAAGTCTGATTGATGATATAAAGGGCCAGAATTCCGAAAGCCATGGTGAAAGCTCCCGGCATGGCGCGGCTGACGACGAAGGGGATAAATTTCCCTTTGACGCGGTTCGTATTCGGCTGCAAAGAGAGCACGAAAGAGGGGATCGCGCTGATGAGCACTTCAAACATGAGCATGTTGTTCGTCGTGAAGAAGTATGCGCTTCCCGTAAAGATACAGACGAGCGCCAGCAGCATGGTGAGCAGGGTCTTCATGATATAGAGGGAGGCGGAATCCTTGATGTTATTGATTACGCGGCGTCCCTCGTTGACGATTTTCGGCATGGAGCCGAAATTATTGTCCTGTAAGACGAGGTTGGAGACGTTTCTCGCGGCGTCGCTGCCCGAAGCGACGGACACGGCGCAGTCGGCCTCCTTCATGGCCAGAATGTCGTTCACGCCGTCGCCCGTCATGGCGACAGTATTGCCCGCCTTTTTAATGGAGCGGATAAGGATTGCCTTCTGTTCGGGCGTGACTCGTCCGAAAACGGTGTATTGATTTGCGGCGTTTTCCACTTCTATATCGGAAAGCCCTTCGAGGGAAAGGAACTGCGAAGCGTTCTTTATTCCCGCGCGGCGGGCCACTTCCGAGACGGTCACGGGATTGTCGCCCGAAATGACCTTTACCGCCACGTCGTTTTCGCGGAACCACTTGATTGTCTCTATCGCGTCGGGACGAATGTTGTCCGAAAGAGTGATGATCGCGATCGGGCGGAATACGGTGGGCAGCTTGTCGCCCTGAATCTGCGCGGGAGAGTGCGCCAGCACCAGCACCCGAAGTCCCATCTGCGCGTATTGTTTGACGATTTTTTCCACGCGTATGGGCATGGGCTTCAAGACGAATTCGGGCGCGCCCATGGCAAACGTCCCCGCTTCCCCGAAGGTGACGGCGGACAGCTTTCTCGCCGACGAGAAGGGCAGAATCGCACTCGCTTGCAGGGCGGAGGAATGTCCGAACCGCTCATAGAGCGCGATAGAGGTCTGATTGTTGTCTTTCAGGGACGCCAGCATGGAGCCGAGAATATCGTCCACCGAATATTCCGTGGCGTTGTTGAGCAGGACGCAGTCGCTCACCTTCATGCGCCCGTCCGTAATCGTGCCCGTCTTGTCGAGGCAGAGCACGTTGACGCGCGCGAGCATTTCGAGGGAATACATGTCCTGAACGAGGGTGTTGTATTTCGCGAGCCGTATCATGCCCACGGACAGAGCCACGGTCGTCAGAAGCAGGAGGCCCGAAGGAATCATGCCGATGACGACGGAACAGGTCTTTTGTATCGTGTCGTTGAGCGTGGGGTTATTGGAAAACAGAGTGGCGAAAAAGCCTCCGCCCGCGCGGATATCCGCCCAGCTCCCGCCGAGATTTTTGAAATTGGTGAGGAACATGAAAATCGCGATGGGAATGATGATGAATCCGATGACCTTGATGAAGAGGTTTATGGAGTTCATGATTTCCGAGTTCGGCCGCTTGTACTTTTTCGCCCGCGCGGTGAGCTTGCTGATATAGGTATCCTCGCCGATTTTATCCACGCGCACGGCGCAGTGTCCGCTCGCGACGAACGAGCCTGCATAGAGCGTCTCGCCGTTCTCCTTTTTGACGGGTACCGATTCGCCCGTCAAAAGGGACTCGTTGAGCTCGGCGGCTCCGTCGAGCATAATGCAGTCGGCGGGTACCTGCTGGCCCGCTCCGAGCAGGAGAATGTCGTCGAGGACGATTTCGGAAATGGGAATTTCCCGCTTTTTTCTGTCGCGGATCACGCGGGCGGTGGGGGAAGATAAAATGGATAACCTGTCTATCTTCTTTTTCGCGCGGATTTCCTGAATGATTCCCATGCAGATGTTGCAGAGGAAAATGAGCACGAAGGTAAACTGCGTAATGGGCGCGTGCGCGGACAAAAGCGCCAGAGCCGCCAGGAGACACAGCAGGTTGAAGAAAGTGCAGATGTTGCTAATAAAAATGCTCTTGTAGGTCTTGGAGTATTTTTTCTGCGCGCGGTTGACGAGACCCTGCTCCTGCCGTTCTTCCACCTGACTCTTGGAAAGGCCTTCCTCGGCGTCGGCGTTGAAACGCGGTACGTCCGAAGGGGGCACGCCCTTTTTATTCTTCTTGCGGGAAGCGGGTTTTTCCTTCGGAAAAAGGGACTGAAATCTCTTTTCCCGCTTCTCTTCCTCGGAAGTATATTCCGGTTTTTGCTGTTTTTTCTTTTTCATGATTTGCGTTTTCTCCGAAAGTTCTGCTTTCCATAAAAGAACGTTGTTATCCCTTCTATTATAGCATAGCTGTTTGTAAAATACAAGTTTTTTGAGGAATTTGCGTCAGTTTCGTTACATTTAATTGCTTTTGCCCCGTAAAAGTAGTATAATATTTATCGAAAATGAAAATATTTCCGCCCGGAGGCAAAATTTTATGATAGACATCAATCTCATCAGAACCAATCCCGAATTGGTGAGAGAAAACATCAAGAAAAAATTTCAGGATAAAAAGCTCCCCCTCGTGGACGAGGTCATCGAACTCGACTTAAAGCGCCGCGCTTTGATTGCGGAGGGAGACTCCCTCCGCGCGGCGAGAAATTCTCTCTCCAAGCAGGTGGGCATGCTCATGAAACAGGGGAACAGAGACGAGGCGGAAAAGATAAAGGCGCAGGTCGTCGCGGACGCGGAACGCCTCGCCGCCATCGAAAAGGAATCGGAGGAAATCGAGGAAAAGCTCAAAAAGGACATGATGGCCATTCCCAATATCGTCGCCCCCGATGTACCCGTCGGAAAGGACGATTCGGAAAACGTCGAACTCAAACGCTTCGGGGAACCGATTGTGCCCGACTTTGAAATTCCCTATCACCTTGACATTCTCGAAAAGCTGGACGGCATCGACGTCGATTCCGCCCGCCGTACCTCGGGACAGGGATTTTATTATCTGACGGGCGACATCGCAAGATTACATTCCGCCGTTTTGACCTATGCGCGCGATTTTATGATCGATAAGGGCTTCACTTACGTCATTCCGCCCTTTATGATTCACGGCGACGTCGTTTCGGGCGTCATGAGCTTCGACGAAATGGAAAATATGATGTATAAGATAGAGGGAGAGGACCTCTATCTCATCGGTACGTCCGAACACTCCATGATCGGCCGCTTCATGGGACAGATTATCGACGGAAACAAGCTCCCCCTGACGCTCACGAGCTATTCGCCCTGCTTCCGCAAGGAGAAAGGCGCGCACGGGATAGAGGAGAGGGGAATCTATCGGATTCACCAATTTGAAAAGCAGGAAATGATCGTCGTCTGCCGCCCCGAGGAGAGCGACGAATGGTATGAAAAACTTTGGAACTACACGGTAGAGCTCTTCCGCTCCATGGAAATTCCGGTAAGACAGCTCGGCTGCTGTTCGGGAGATCTCGCCGACCTCAAATACAAGAGCTGTGACGTCGAGGCATGGAGCCCTAGACAAAAGAAATATTTTGAAGTGGGTTCCTGCTCCAACCTCACGGACGCACAGGCGCGGCGGCTCGCGATCCGCTATAAGGATTCGGACGGAAAGACGAAGCTGGCGCATACGCTCAACAATACCGTGGTGGCGCCTCCCCGCATGCTGATCGCGTTTGTGGAGAACCATTTGCAGGCGGACGGCAGCGTGACGATTCCCGCAGTGTTGCAGCCGTATATGGGCGGCAAGAAGGTCATTACCCCCAATAAATAATGAAATATCTCTTTTTTGACATCGAGTGTGCCAGCGTGTTCAAAAATACCGCGAAGATCTGCGCATTCGGCTACTGTCTGACGGACGAACAATTTCATATTCTGGAAAAAGAGGATATTCTCGTCAACCCGCAGGGCGGGTTTCATCTGACCGACCGAAAGGGCGCGCAGGGACTCGTTCTGCCCTACGAGTATAAGGAATTCAAGAATTATCCGACCTTTCCCGAATTGTCCCCCCGCATCTACGCGCTTTTGGAGGATTCCGACACGCTGGTGGCGGGGCATGCGACCATGAACGACGTCAAGTATCTCAATCTGGAAACGAAACGCTTTTCCCTGCGTTCGTTCCGTTTCGACTTTTTGGATACGCAGTTCGTATATATGAACAAAATCGGCGTGTTCAACCGCCAGTTCGGTCTCGGTTCCATCGCGGAAGCGCTGGGGGTGGAATTTACGCCCCACCGCGCGGCCGACGACGCCTATGCGACGATGAAAATCGCCGAGGCCATGTGCCGGGAAGAAGGGCTGGATTTTTCCGCGCTCTTAAAAAAGTACGAGATTACCGCGGGGCATATCGAAAATTACGAGGTGCGCCAGAATACCTCCTCCGCCTATGCGGCGTATGTCGCGGAGGTGCAGAGGCGAAAAGAAGAGCGGGAAAAAGCGCGCGTCGAGTTTCATAATTTCATCGACCGCGAAAAACGCCGCCGCAAAAAGGAGGGCATACTCAAAAATAAGACGGTGTGCTTTTCGCATCCCTTGGAGGAGTCGCTTTCCGTCAGCAAGCCTTTGGCTGCCGCGCTGTTTGCGGCCGGCGGATTTTACGGCTTTCGCGCGGAGGAATGCGATTATTACGTCTGTCTCGGAGAGGAGAGCGGCCCCAGAATCAAGTCCGCCGCTTCCCGCGGCGCCCGTATTCTCACGCACGAAGAGTTTGCCGCCCTCACGGCGCGGGACTCGGTGCGGGGATAGAACAGCCGACGCAAGGAGAGGCCATGAACGATTTGCCCGAAAAATTTATCGAAAACATGAAAAAACAGCTTCCCGAGGACGAATGGGAGGCTTTTTTTGCCGTCTATGCCCGTCCGCCGTACAAGGGACTGCGCGTGAACGCCTTAAAGATTTCCGCGGCGGAGTTTGAAAAAATTTCCCCCTTTCCCTTGCGTCCCGTCCCTTGGGCGGAAAACGGCTTTTATACGGACGGGGAAAAGACGGGCGCGCACGCTTATCACTTTGCGGGGTTGTATTATTCTCAGGAACCTTCCGCCATGTGCGCGGCGCCCCTTCTGGACGCAAAACCGAACGAGAGAGTTTTGGATCTTTGTTCCGCTCCGGGCGGGAAGGGAACGCAGCTCGCGGCGGCGATGAAGGGGGAAGGGATTCTCGTCCTGAACGAGCCCGTCTTTTCCCGCGCGCAGATTCTCTCCCGCAACGTCGAGCGGCTGGGCGTGAAAAATGCCGTAGTCCTGAGCGAATACCCCGAGACGCTGGCAGAATATTTTCCCGAATATTTCGATAAAATTTTAGTGGACGCCCCCTGTTCGGGCGAAGGAATGTTCCGCAAGAATGCGGAGGAGGCGCTTTCCGAATGGAGCGAAGAAAACGTCGCCATGTGCGCCGCGCGGCAGAAAGAAATTTTGGATTACGCCTTTCGGATGCTGAAAGCGGGCGGAAAGCTCGTCTATTCCACCTGTACGTTTTCAGAGGCAGAGGACGAGGAGCAGACGGAAAATTTCCTCGCCTTGCATGCGGAAATGCGCCTTCTCGCGCAAAAAAAACTGTATCCGCACAAGGAAGAAGGGGAAGGACATTTCGCGGCGCTGTTTGAAAAGGAAGTGCGGGAGAAAAACACGGACGGGGAAAGCCATTTTGCGCTACTGTTTGAAAAGGAAGTGCGGAAGGAATACGCGAAAGGAGAAGATACAATCGAGCGCGGTTGTTTTCAAGGCGGCGGGAAAAGCGGCGACGGTGCGCGGGGACAAAGATATTCTTCCGCCGTCGCGGGCGCGAGACCGCCGCGGACGCTCGTCCCCCGCGTTTCCAAAACGGCGGAAAAGGCGTATCGGGAATTCGAGCGGGATTTTTTCTTCCGACCATTTGCGGAGATTCTGCACGAAGCGGGAAACTTTCTGTATTCCCTTCCGAAAGAATGCTTCGATTTCGGAAAGCTCAACGTCCTGCGCGCGGGCGTGCGACTCGGAGAAATGAAAAACGGCCGTTTCGAGCCGTCCCATTCACTGGCGATGTGCGTGTCCCGAAAAGAGTGCAGAAACGTCGTTTCAATTCCGTCTGACGACCCACGTACGGACAAATTCCTGCGCGGCGAGACCGTGGGTGCGGAAGAGTGCAAAAACGGCTGGTGCATCGTCTGCATAGACGGTTATCCCGTGGGGCTCGGAAAGGCCGTAAACGGGACGATAAAAAATCATATTCCGAAAGGACTGAGAAAATTTTCCTGAATAAGGCCAATATCATACCAGAGAAAATACAGGTATTTCCGACAACGGCAGAAATACCTGTATTTTTGTTTGCGGAGAAAAGGATTTTCTCCGTTTCTGGGCGTTATCTTACAGGGATACGGTAAAATTTTTTGTCCGAGTAAGGTTGTAATATGAATTGAGGCGATATTTTTGAGGATACCGTATTTTCTGATCAATTATATCGCAATCGTTCAATGAAAACCCCCGCTTCCAAAGAAGCGGGGGTTTTGTGTTTACATGCTGCCCGTTAAAGGGCGGGGAAATTCGACATCAATCGTTGTAAGGGTCGTTATCGTCCTTGTTTTCCGGTTTTTCCTCGGGCTGTTTTGCCGGGGCTTCAACGGGTTTCTTGGAGTAACGGCGCTTGGCCGCATTCAGCGAAGCCGCATTGCTCGCGCCCTCGCGTGCCTTTTTGAGGTGGAATTTCTTGACGAGCTTCTGTACCAACAATCCGATCATTGCGATGAACAGCGCGATGGCGATGACGAGAGAGCTGATCAGCAGCCACATGTTCATATCGTTCGTATCGTCCGTCGTGTCGTCGGTGCTGTCGTCCGTATCCGTCGAATCCGCGGTCACGGAAACTTCGGTATAGCTGTAATCGACGAACATCGTATAGAGAGGATTGTCTTTTGCCGTCTCGGAATCTTCGTAATACAGATACGCGACGCCTTCGGTATAGGAGGATTGCGTATAGGAAGTATACTTGTTGCCGACCTCGTCTTTGTCGAGCGTCGAATCGTATCTCAAAAACAGAGGACTGTCGTAGAAGGAATAAGTGTAATAGGTGACGTTGTCCTTATAGCCTTCCTTGAATTCTTCGTCCGTCGTCCAGCCGTTGTCGTTCTTGATTCTCTCGATCGTTTCGTCGACGAGGGAGGAATACTTGTCGTCCACCGCGTCGGGAGTATTTGCGTCGAATACGACGTAGCTGCCTTCGGCGCTCTTCGTTTCTCCCGTGCGGTCGCCGCTCCATACTTCGAGGCGGTAATTCTTTTCTTCGTTTCCGGTGTGGATATAGAAGGTGCAGGTGACCCATTCGCCGTTCGTTTCGTCGCCATCCACGGTCATCATGAGGTCGTGCTTCGGCGTTTCCGTATAACGGGCGAGGCCTTCGATCGTCGCGAGGTCGAGAACCTCCGTCGAGAGATTTCCCGTGGTATAATTCTTGTAAGCGTAGTATTTGCCGTCTTTATGATAGAACGCAATACCGTCTTTGCCCTGACCTTTCCACTTGGAATCGTCGTAGTTATAGGAGACTCCGCCGTCCGCGACGATGAGATTGCCTTCGTCGTCCTTTTCGTAGTTGGAGAGGTTGGCATAGAATTTGCCGCTCATTTCCGACGTATAGCCCGACCAGCGGGTATTCGCTTCATACAGACCGTTTTCTTCGTTGAGATAGAACGCGATGTCCGTCTTTTTGTCGAATTTCTTGTCGGAGGGGTCCTTCGCGCAGATATTTCCGTCGTCGTCGTACCAGTAACTGTATTTCGGCGTGGTGAGCGAAAGGGTATCGCTGTATTTCTTCTCCGTTGTATCGACGAGGTAGATATACGCTTTGGCGCCCTTGCTTACCTTTACCTTTACCGAAACGGTGGCATAGGAACCCGAAGAAATCGTCTGCGAGGAGCCGATATATCCGTAGGCCTTTTCCGCATCATTATAGACGAGAAGGGGCTGCGTCGCAGTTCCGAACAGTTCGTTCCACCATTTGTCCTGATCGTCGATCGTGACGTTATGAGCCGCCGCGAGCTTGTTCAGCCAGTAGTCCGCATTTCCTTTTTCATATTCGGCGCGATAGTTTGCCGCATACTTTTTGTTGATGAGACCGGCGTATTCATAACCGTTGACTTCCTTGTCCGCGCCGCCCGCGACGACATAGCCGCTGCCGCCGTTTACGCCCTTATAGTTCTTGGGTACGGCCAGACCGTTTTCGATCTGTTTGTCGGGAATGGAAGCGGGGGAATCGAAGCCCGTAGATGCGGAAGCCGAGCTGTCTCCCGTGAGGGAAACGGATTGCGCGTAAGTACCCGTCGCCGAATAGGAGAACATTTTTTTCGTCATGTCGCAAATTTCAAAGTTTGCGAAAGCGGCATAACCGGCATAGTAGCTGTCGTTCGTGGTTCCGACGATCGTCGTGGGACCGTAGGTGAAATCGATTTCAAAGCTCCTTTCCTCGTCCGTCTCGTTTTTCACGAAGAGGAAGCACTGCTGCCAGCCGTCGTAGATGTCTTCTATCGTCTCGCCGTCCTCTCCGTCGATATCTACCGTCGTGATGGAGGTCGTGTCGAGAGAGGAGAGGGAGGTCGCGTTGGTGGTGCCCGTCTCGCGCACCGTGATGCCCGCGCCCGTGAACCCGCCGATGTCCGACGTTTTCAGCCAAAAGGAAAGCATCAGATAAGAATCGGGAGCCAGCGTGAAGGCGTCGTCTTCGAGCGTCGCCGTATACGAAGCGCCGTCCGCACTCAGAAGCATGAGCAGATCCTTTGTTCCGTCGAAGGGGTAATTCTCAAAGTCGTCCTTGACGATTCTCTGCACGTATTTATTCTGATTATTTTTAAGCTCGTCTAAATTGACGCGCCCTACAAGGTCATTTGCCGTAGACAGTTTAAGGTCGCCGTAAACTTCTTTGCCTTCCGTGGGGGCGGAGACATAGGAGACGCCGTTATACTTTTCTTCGGTAAGGCCGGTTTTCAGAGTTTTTCCCGACAGGTCGTAAGCATCCGAAGTCACTCCCGAAGAGAGGTCGATCGCGTATTCGAATTGGTCTTTGTAGGACTTATCCGCCTCGAAGATTTTCTTTTCCGCGTCCGTGAGGATATCTACCTTGTTGTCCTCGGGTAAATCTTTCACCTGTTCGTCGTAGGTTTCATTGGAAACGACGGTACATTCCGCATCGTCGAAGAAGGCGTATCCGTCCACGTATTCGAATTTGTCCGTACCGCCGCCCTGGCCGAGACCGAGGACGATGGTGAAGGTGCTGGACGCATAGGAACAGCCTTTGAGACTGATGGTATATTCGACCCAGCCGTTATTTTCCCATTCTCCGTTTTCGGGCTTGGCATTGATTTTGGAGGTATCGATGTTTTTGATCTCCATCTGGGCGAGCGTAGTGCCGCCGACGGTATGCGTAACGCCGATATAGGCGCCCCTGTTTCCGTCCACTGCGGGGCCCGCTTCGTCCTTAGTGCCGTTGTAGGTCATGTCGAGCGTCTTGACCCAAACGGAGAAGATGGCGGAAGTGCCCGGTTCCAGAGTGACGGTCGTAGAGGAGGTATATTTCTGTGCGGTTCCCATTCCGTTGGAATAGGTGTTGTGGAGCATGAGGACGTGGTCGTTTTTGTCCGCGTCTTCTGCATCTTCCGCATAGTGGGTTAAAGGATTTTCGCAATCGGGGACGTCGTCGATGTCGATATTGAAATTATCCTTGTCCTTATCGTAGAAATCGAGGTCCTCGACGTCGTTGTCGTCGTCCTCTTCCTCCCACTTATCGTAGAAATCCAGCTTGTCCTTTGCGGTGAGGTTATCCCAATTTGCCTTTGCTTCGCTTTCCGTGTCGTAAGCGAGTCCCGAAGAAGTAGTGAGATTTTTCCACGCTTCCTCGGAGGTATCGATAATGCCGCTGGCCGCCTGAGAGGAGGAAGCGGAACCGCTCGCGGAAGAACCCGTGGACTTACTCCAGCCGGTGGGAGAGGTAATAATCAGATTCCTGCCGTTGTCGTCCTCGAAGAATTCGAAACTGCCGTTCGTAATGCGCGAGGTATCGTTTTCCGTGGTGGAGACTTCGGAATCGTCCACGCTGGAATCCTTGCTGTCACCGCATGCGACGAACGACGCTGCGGCAGCGGCAAGCATGAACGACGATAAACACAGGGCAAGAATTTTCTTATGCCTGCTTTTTTTGAAACTTGTTGTCATGTAAACACCTTCGGTTTTGTTTTTTACTTTTCGCTTTTGCGAACATTCCAAAATGTATGCTCTATTATTTTAATATAAAATCGATTTATAAGCAAGCGATTTACGGTGACAAATAAAAGAAAAAGTTTTATAAAATAGAAAAAATTACGCAAAATATCGTGTAAAGGGGAAAAGTCCATGCGCGCGGGACTTTTTGTTTCGTATATAACAAATTTTTCCGCGCGCACGGTTAAGGAGTTTTATGGAAAAATCCAAGGGAAAAATTTGGAAACTGGGCATCTGCGGCTGTGCGGTCGGAATCGCGAACAGCGTATTCGGCGGAGGCGGTGGAATGTTGGCGGTGCCCTTGCTCGAAAAGACGGGCATGCCCTCGCAAAGGGCGCACGCCACGGCAATTTTGGTCATTCTTCCCGTTTCGCTGCTCACTTTTATTCTGTATGCGATCAAGGGAATTTACGATTTTTCCGTGCTCATTCCCACGGCTCTCGGCGTTACGTTCGGGGGATTTTTGGGCGCGAAACTTCTCGGAAAACTCCCTCAAAAGACGGTGGGAATCCTGTTCGGGTGTCTGCAAGTCTTTGCCGGCGCGTGGCTGTTCTTCTTTCGTTGAGCTGCGGACGGTACATATGTCTTTTTACATTTATCTTTTACTCGGAATCCTCGGCGGTATTCCCGCCGGCATGGGCATGGGAGGGGGAACCGTGACGATCCCTCTCCTCATTCTCGTGGGCGGCGTGGAACAAAAGATCGCCCAATCTGCCAATCTCTTTTCCTTTCTCCCCATGAGCGCGTTTGCCCTTCGCGTCCATGCGGAAAACAAACTGCTTTCGACGGATGGGATCGGCTGGATGATTGTTCCCGCTCTGGCGTTTTCCGCCGCGGGAACGTTTATCGCTTATGCGCTTCCCTCGGAAATTCTCCGTCGCGCCTTCGGAGTCTTTCTCATTATTTTGTCCTTTTTTCAATTTCGCGGCGCCCTTTCGCAGGAAAACGGATAAGTACCCGAAAACAGTTGAAAAAATTTTCCTTTTGTGGTAAAATAATAAAAAAACAAATCCGGCGCTTTGTCACGAGGCGAGAAAAGGAAGGAGCTCTTTTGAAAAAATATCGGTATTTGCTTTTTGATTTGGACGGCACGCTCACCTATTCCCACCCCGGAATTTATGCGAGTATTCGTTACGCGCTCGAAGATGCGGGGCGCGGGGAACCGACGGAGCGGCAGCTCAGAAGTTGCGTGGGACCGCCGCTCGTTTATTCTTTTCGTCATATTTTCGGTATGACGGAGGAGGAGACGAATCGGGCCGTCGTCAAATATCGGGAACGCTACTCCGAAAAGGGACTTTTTGAAAATTCTCCCGTTCCGGGCGCGCGAGAGACGCTGAGGCGCTTAAAGGCGGCGGGGTACGTTTCGGCAATCGCCACTTCCAAGCCGAAAATTTTCGCGGAAAAGATTGCGGACAAATTCGGGTTTACGCCCTTTTTAGAGACCGTGGCGGGCAGCGGAACGGACGGCAGCTTTCCCACCAAGGGGTCGGTGATTCGCGAAGCCATGCGGCTTTTAAGGGCCGAGAAAGAGCTTTGCTTGATGCTCGGGGACCGCAGACAGGACGCGGAGGGCGCGCGGGAGTGCGATATCGATTTCGCGGGCTTTTCGGGCGGGTATGCGGAGCCGGGGGAGCTGGAAGCGGAAGCGCCGGCGTTTTTATTCTCCGATTTCGAGGAACTGAGAGCGCGGCTCTGCCTTTGACAGCTTTCGCGGAGCCGGACGATTTTTCGGCGGTCGGTTCGGCGGATGGAAGCGTTTGTTGTTTTTTATCAATGAAAATGTGAAAATAAGGGGAGAAAGGGAGATTGTCTGCAAGGGAAGCAGACAGTCTCTTTCTCATACTTTTTCGGGAGAGTACGAAGAAAATTCGTGAAAAAGTTGCACAAAAAAGGAGCTCGAAAAATGTCTGAAAGTGTCAAATACAAAAAAAATTTCGTAAATTTACAAAAAATTTTTCAAAAGGGTATGGACAAATACGTTTTTATGTGATAAACTATGGGAAAACTTATTATGGGTAATAATAGGTTGTAAAGGGCGTTAAAGCGTCCGGGCCGAAAAAATTTCGGTCAAAAATTTTCCGGTTTACAAAAATTTGAAAATATCACACAGCGCGAAACGTCCGAACAGGGCGGTTTTTGCGCGGAATCGAGGTAAAAGAAAAGTGGAAAAAATAGGTATTATCGATTTGGGTTCCAATTCGGCGAGATTGGTCATCGTCAACTTGTTCACGGAAGGGCATTTCATGGTCGTGGACGAGCTGAAAGAGAGCGTGCGTCTCGGTCAGGATATGGACAGAGACGGCTTTTTGAAGCCGCAGAGAGTGGCGGAGACGATCAAGACGCTGAAAATGTTCAAGCGCCTTTGCGATTCGAGCTCTGTGGACAGAATCATCGCGGTTGCAACGGCGGCGGTCCGCCGCGCAAAAAATCAGCGCTCCTTTTTGGACGAGATACAGGCGACTTGCAATATAAAGATCCGCGTGCTTTCGGAGGAAGAGGAAGCGACGCTCGTCTATCGCGGCGTCATCAATACGATGGATATTCCCAAGGGGCTGATTCTGGAGATCGGCGGCGGAAGTACGAAAATCGTCTATTACAACCGTCGGAACATGCTCAATTACGCGACGCTTCCCTTCGGAGCGGTGACGCTCACGGATCTGTTCGCGGGGGATTGCACGCCCGAGGAAGCGGCGGAGAAAATCGAGGAATTTTTCACCGAGCAGCTCAAAAAGCAGCCTTGGCTGAAAGAGGTGGATCCCGAAACGCAGATGATCGGCGTGGGCGGGTCGTTCAGGAACCTGTTCAAAATCAGCAAGCTCGTCAAGAAATATCCGCTCGATACGGTGCATAACTACAATTTGGCCGTAGAGGATTTTACGAATATTTACGACATGATCAAAGTGTTGGACATCGACAAGCGCAAGAAGATCAAGGGACTCTCCCCCGCCCGTGCGGACATCATGCCCGCGGCGATGGCGATTGTCAAAGCGTTCGTTACTTATATGAACATCGAAAAGTTCACGATCGGCGGCAGCGGATTGAGAGAGGGAATTATGTTCAATCAGGCGCTTCCCGTCACGCTGGAAAAGCCGGTGTCCGACGTTTTGAGTTACAGTCTCGAAACGCTGGTGCGCTATTACGATTGCGATCCCAAGCACGTGGAACACGTGGTGCATCTGTCCATTCAGCTCTTCAAGCAGCTTCGGGTATTGCATAAGTTTTCCCGTCAGTATCTGAAAGTATTGAAAATCGCGGCGAGCCTGCACGACTGCGGCATGCGGATTAAATACTATAATCATCAGAAGCACAGCTGTTATATGATTCTCAATTCCTGCCTGTACGGGGCGACGCATCGGGAAATCGTGCTTGCGGCGTTTGTGGCGTGCTGCCATAAGAAGGAGGACATCTCGCTTGCGGAATGGCAGAAATACAAGGACATCGTTCTCGAAGAGGATCTCGACGCGGTGAAAAAGCTGGGCGTTCTTCTTCGGATCGCCGAAAGTCTGGACAGGAGCATGTCGGGCATGGTGACGGGCGTGAACTGCGACGTTCTCGGCGATTCGGTCATCATGAAGACAGAGGTCGCGGGAGACGCGGCGCTGGAAATCCGCGACGCTTCCACGGCGAACGGGGAGTTTAAGAAGGCTTTCAGAAAAAATCTGGAAATCCTCTGAGAAAAAGAAAAAAGGATAAAGTGCCGCTTCTGCCTTTCGGGAAAAGCGGCACTTCGGTTAATCGGAAGGAGAAAACATGAAAATTGTTCTTGCCAGCGCTTCTCCGAGAAGACGGGAGCTTTTGAAAGAGCTCGTTCCCGATTTTCGGGTGCTTCCCGCGAAGGGCGAGGAGCGCGCAGATCCTTCCCTTTCCCCCGAAGAGACGGTGAAGGAGCTCGCGCGGCGGAAAGCGGAGGAGGTAGCGGCGCTTATTCAATCTCAGGAGTGTGCGGTTCTCGGTGCGGATACGGTGGTCGCCTTGGACGGAAAAATTCTCGGAAAGCCCAAGGACGAGGCGGACGCCTTCCGCATGCTGTCGGCGCTGTCGGGGCGGACGCACGAGGTCTTTACGGGCGTGTGTCTCATTCTTCCGGGCGGGGAAAAGACGGTGCGCGCCGAACGCACGGAAGTGGAATTTTATCCTCTGTCCGAGGAGTGGATAAGGGAATACATCGCGGGCGGATCGCCGATGGATAAAGCGGGCGCATACGGGATACAGGACGGGGGGCTTGCGAGGCGAATAACGGGCAGTTACAGCAACGTCGTAGGGCTTCCGCTAGAGCTTTGCCGCGAGCTGTTGACACCGCTGCTTTTCGGCGGAAGATAATTTTTTCAAGGAGTTCGGATATGATAAAACTTGCGATAGATTTGGGTTCGTCCGTGACGAAGATATACCGTGCGGACGCGAGCAACGGAATCGTTCTCGCGGAGCCCTCGTGCGTGGCGGTGAGCGGCGCGGAACGGGAAATCAAAGCCATCGGCAAGGACGCGAAAAAGCTGGTCGGCAAGACGGCGGAGTTCACGGAAATCGTATTTCCCGTATACGAAGGGGAGATTGTAGACGCCCGTTTGGCGGTCGTCATGCTGAAAGAATTTCTCTCCCGCATCGGGATAAAATCCGCGCGCCTGAAACGCTCCGAAACGCTGTTTTCCGTTCCCTGCGGCGCTTCGGAGCGTCTGAAAGCGGACTATGCGGCGCTCGGGGAAGAATGTGGGCTGAAAAGAATCCGATTCGTAGAGGCGCCGTTTTTGGCGGCGCTCGGCGAGGATGCGGTTTTAGGAGAAGCGAATCCCGTATTTTGTCTGGACATCGGCGGCGGCGTCACGAACGCGGCGGTGGTGTCTCTGGACGGAATTATAGCGGGGTTGTCCATGAATATCGGCGGGAATAACATGGACGCGAATATCATCGAGCGGATAGAAGCGTGCAAGGGGCTGAGAATCGGCGCGTTGAGCGCGGAGCGCGTCAAGAATGAAATCGGTTCTCTGGCGCTCGGAGCGCGCGGCACGACGGTGGTGGAAGGGAGCCTCGTCTCCACGCAGCGCCCCGGATCGGCTTCGGTGCAGGCTTCGGAGATAGAAGGGTGTATTCGGGTATACATCGATAAAATTTTGGAATATGCTTCTTTGGTATTGCAGAAGCTGCCCGCGGAAGTGGCGGCTGCGGTCAATCAGAACGGAGTCTATCTTTCGGGCGGCGTGGCCAAGATTTCCTTTGTGCCGGAATATATCGCAAAAAATCTCGATATGCGCGTCCATGTCTGCGACGAGCCGCAGTTCGCCGCCGTTACGGGCGGCGGAGTCGTCGCGCGCGACGGAAAGCTGCTCCAACTGTTGTCGAGCGAAAATCCCTTGGCTTAAAATTCGTTGCCCGTTCAAAAAGTTAACCCCCGCAAGCGCGCTTGCGGGGGAAATTTTTGTTCAGAAGATATTTAATTGTACGGAGTCCTTTTCTCGTCTTACCCGTACCTTTCCGGAACTATCTCCGGGCTGCGGTGTCCTGTTGTTTTCCGCGCTGATTGCCGTTGCCCACGGGATTTAACTCTTTATAGACTCCTCGATTTCACTGTACATTGGAGTAGCACCTCACTTTCAATTCTGCGTAAAGGGTCCGGAATCTCAGAAACAATTTCATCTCGTTTTTTGAAACCTCCTTTCTTCACGTAACCTTTCGGTTCGGTTGTAACTGTGCCGCGTCCCCGCGGCTCGTGCCAATCGACTTTTGGCGCTGAGAGTTAGTTGTTCATTGGTCTGTGCTCCTTGTTACTGAAAGATAGTCACAACTTTTGGTCGTTCTTATCTTTTGTACCTATATTATAGCACAGATTTTGAATTTGTCAAGGGGTTTTTGGAAATTTTTTTTGTGAAATTTTGGTAAAACTCCGTCACATTTTTATCGCAGGCTGTCGAAGCGGACGTCGACGCTGAAAACGAGTCGGTCGAGCAGGTTCTCGTGAAAGGCGGAGAAATATTTGTTCTCAAATTTTTTCAGCCGACCTACGACGTTAAAAATATCGCACTTGGTCTTTTTGCTCTTTTCAAAGACGCGGGTAATTTTTTCCGTCAAGTCCTTGGAAGCGTCCTCGAATACCTTTTCGGGCACGTTTCCCGAATTGGCCATTTCGTGAACGGATTGAGAAAAGGCGGTTCCCTGTAAACCGGCTGTCACTTTGAGCTTGATGTTCAGCTTTGCCGTAGCGTTTTTATCCACGGAAAACTTGACGGAAGGCTGATTGTGTTTGACGATGAGCGTATAGGGTACGCCGTCGCTCACGGGCGTATAAGAGGCGAGCCGCAGCTTATCCATGACCATGCTGAACGCGAAGGTCTCATCGGGATCGAGCTTATCCGCATAAATTCCGTCGTAAAAGAGGGCGGTTTCCGCGGCGCTGAAAACTTTTTTTTCTTCCTCTCCTTGTGCTTTTTGCCCGCCGGCGCTCTGTGTCGAGCTGCCCGCCGCAGCGGGAATATACGGTAAAAAGGCACCGGCGTTCTGTCCTTCCTCCGATTTTTGTTCTTCCTGTCCGCTTTCCCCCTGTTTTTGTCCCTCTCCGCCTTTTGCCCCCGAAGACTCCTGTTCGCTTTCCGGTTTGAGGATAGGCATATATCCGCTCTTGTTGTCGTTGAAATATCCGATGGAAAATTCTCTCAGCGTCATGGGAGCTACGGTGCCGACGCGCGCGGCGTGCGCAGAGAGCACTTTTTGCGCGGCCACGCCGGACATCGGATCGATGGGCGTTTGGGTGTTGAGGATCTCCTTGGCCGTTCCCTCGCAAGCGGCGACGAAACAGTTGTCGGACATGTATTCGTCGCGTATGAAGAAGTCGAGCGCGTCGAATACGTTGCTCTTTATCGTGTCCTCGCCGAGCACGAGCAGGTTGCAGAACACGAGCTTGGGATACCAGCCCGTCTTGGCGTTGATTTGGTTAAAGGCCTCGGCCACGGTTTCGCCGCGGCTCTCTATCTGTACGGCCTGAGCCTGTTCCCCTTGGTCGGAGGACTGAGGCACGGCGATTTGAGCGGTCAGGATAAAGGTAGGTCCTTCTCGGTCGATTCCGGCGGCCATGACGATGGCGGTCTTTTGCACGTCGGTGAGACCGAAGTCATTGGAGAAGAAAAGGAAAATGAGGACGGCCGCAACGATCAGATAGTATCTTACGGAATTTCTGCTATGCATAAGTTGCCTCCTTTTTCGTTTTTTTCTTTTTCGGAGCTTCCTTTCCGCTGTCCCTGCGACGGAGACAGAGGGCGAGAAGGGGCACGAGATCGGCGAAGAGGATAAAGATCCAGAATAGTTTTCCCATAATGGTTTCGTAGAGCACATTGTAATATTTTGTGCTTAAAATGGAAAAGGCGAGCAGGCCGATGTTCAGAGCGGCGGAGACCCATACTTTTCTTTCGGTGTTCACGGCCTTGCAGAAGCAGTGCACGGAAAGCTGTAAAGGAAAACAGCAATAGAAGAGGAGCACGACGGTCATGAGATAGGTAAGCAGCAAATCGAATCTTCCGACGACGGAAAGGGCCCCGAAATACTGACCGATTTTGGCGAAAGCGTAGGGCTGCTTAGGGGCGAGGGAAGCGAATATGCCATAGAATACCGCGAGAAAAAATAAAACGAATACGGCGCCCAGTCCGTAGGAGAGCATGATTTTTTTACCGTCGCCCTTTTTGTAGCGATAGGTGCCGAGTAAGGGAAGAAAGAGAGCGGTATCGGAGAACTGTCCGAAGGTGCGCACGATTGCGTTTCCCGTCGATTTGAAAGGGGTGCCGAACATAGGCAGGATATTGGTGAAATCCGCTTCTCCGACCGACAGAACCATGAGCCCGACAAAGGAGACGATAAAGAGCGGAAAGGCAATATCCGCGCATCTCCCGAAGGATTTCAGATTTTTCGTGCAGATGAATCCGCTGAGGAAGAAAAAGGGAGTAAAGGCGAAGAGGTAGGGCGCCGTATCGAAAAAGGCCGAATATACGAACCTTTCGACGTTGAGAATCGGCAGAAGCATGAAAAAGATAAAATACAGCGAATAGAGGATATAGACGATGCGCGCCGTCAGGACTCCGAAGGTATCGGAGAGCAGGTCGAAAAAGCTCTTGTCTGTGCGGGACGCGAGAAAGAGGATAACGGCGAGAATCGCGGCTTGTAAGAGGTAATGCGTCAAAGCGGGAATGAGTAAATCCCCTTTTGCGAAAAACGCAAGGGCCGCGGGAGCGGACAGGAATTTCGATACGGGGATGAGAAAGGCCGCAAAGAAACAGAGCTGCCGTCCGTTGATGGCGGGTCTGTCCTGTTGAATGGCGTGTATTGCGGGCATATTATTCTTCTCCTTTGTCGCCCGAGGGTTTTAACCTTGTCTTATTGGGCGAACGGAACAGCTTCGGCCTTCTTCTGAGGCTCTGCATGTTATATTTGATTAAAGAATCGCGGAGATCCTGAGGCACTAAGGGCGAGAACGGCGCCAGAAGCGGCATTCCGAAGGCGTCCGCGCTGATGATATAGTAGAGGAGGAACGCGATCAGCAGCACGATTCCGAACGGTCCCAGACTGCCCGCGACGATGAGAAACAGCCATCTCAGAATGCTGCCCGTCTCCGTAAAATTGGGGACGGTATAGAGGCAGATACCCGAAAAGGCGACGATGATGATCGCGGGAGTGGACAGAAATCCCGCCGACACGGCGGCTTCTCCGAGCACGAGCGCTCCGACGATCGACAGCGCCATGCCGACGTATTTGGGCATGCGCACGCTGGCTTCCTTCAACACTTCCAGAACGAGAAGCACGAGGAACATTTCGAGACTGGGCGAAAGGGGCAATCCCTGCACGCTGCTGGCGATGTTCAGCATGAGGCCGAGCGGAATGAGCTGCATTTTGAATAATTGCGCCGTCACGTAAAAAGCGGGAAGCAGGAGCGCGATAATCACCGCGACAAAGCGTATGGCGCGGAAGATTGTGGCCATAAACGGAGAAACGAAGTAGTCTTCGCTGCTTTGGAAATCCTCCGTGAGGATAAAGGGAGCGGTGAGGGCGATGGGGGAACCGTCCACCAGAATACCCACCCTTCCTTCCGCGAGTTTTGCCGCCAGAATATCCGGCTTTTCCGTCGTTCCGATTTCGCGGAAAATAGAATGCTTGCGCGGGGCGATAAACGCCGCGACGTAGGAGGAGTCGGGAATACAGTCAATATCGATTTCCTTGATGCGGTCGATGACCTCTTCCGCTACCTTTTTGTCGACGATTCCGTCGAGATAGCAGACGGCGATATTCGTCTGAGAGCGCCTTCCCGCCTTTTGCAATTCAAATTTCAGTTCGGAGGTTTTCAGACGCTTTCTGAGAAGGACCATATTCGTTTTGATGTCCTCGATAAAGCCCTCGCGCGGTCCCTTTATCGCAATATCGGTGGGCGGTTCGGCCACGGCGCGCACGGGCAGCATTTTTGCGCCGACGATCAGTCCCGTATCGATTCCGTCCACGAGGAGGAGGCTGTTTCCGTCGAGCACCTCCGCGAAAAATTTTTCGGGCTGCGTCTCTTCTTTGAGCTCGGGAAAGAGTAGCGCTCCCTTGATTTCGTCCAGCGTAAAGCCCGTTTTTTCGTCGCTCGGAACGAGCGAGGCGAGCGGACGCGCGGCGAGATCGCCGAGCAGTTGTTTATTGGTCATGCCGTCGGTATAGACAATTGCGCAATCCGTTCCGTCTCCCGCCTGAAATTCATAGACGAGAATATCCTGGGCGCTTAAAACCGACTTGATGCCTTGAATATTTTCTTTGAGTTTTTTCGTCAATTTTTCCACATACCGAGTATGTTTCTTTTTTGGGGAAGTATGTATTTTTTTGAGGCGTTCATCGTTTTTTTCGGGCACTTTTCAGAGAAGCGGCGGAGAAAGATTCTCCGCCGTCCCCTTGCGTTCGTTTGCGCCTCGTCCGCCGTTTGTCGGCCGCTTTTGTCCTTCGAGCGTAGAGCGATTTCTTTTTCGGAGCGTTTATCGCCTTTGTTTTTCGAGGATTCAAGCGTTTTTTTCGGCGTCGTCGTTTTCTGCGGCTTTCCATTCTTTCAGCGCCGCGACAATGAGGGCCGTCAGGGCTTTTCTCTCCCCGTCCGTCAATTGCGGAGCGTAGGTTTTGAGAAGTTCGCTTATCTTATCGATCTCATTGTTTTCCGTTTCGGATTTATCGCCGTTTTCAGACGTTTCGTCCGTTTCGGAGGTGCCGTTCGTTTTGGATTTATCCTCTGTTTCAGAGGTGCCGTCCGCTTGGTTTTCGTCTCCGTCTATCCCTTCTGTTTCCCCGAAAAACGCCTCCGAGATTTTTTCGGCCGCTTCCGTAAGGGCAGGCTCCTTTATGCAGTCTTTGAGGAGCTGTTTTACGAGCGAGGCGGCTCCGCTCGTTCCGTCTTTTTTCCCCGTGAGCCGCGCGAACAGCAAATTGCAGAGAATCGCCGTCAGACCGACGCCGAAGCCGCGTTCCAAAACGACGGAAAAATCTTCGGCGGATAGATTTTTGATGAGCGGAAAGAAAAGGGCGTAAAGCAGAAATCCCAACAGGAAGGGAATGAACGTCAAGTACTTTTTCGGTAAAATTTTTTCCGGAATTTTTCCGATGAGAGCGGTGAGCAGAGCGTCCGCCGCTCCGAGTATGAGAATATCGACGCCGTAGGAGCGTAAAAGGTCGATGAGCTGAGCAATCGTCATAAATGCCTCCTTTTTCGAATCGATTTCAAAAAAGGTACAAAAACCGTCGCCTTTTTGTGCCCGTTGCTTGCCCGTCGCAAGGGGATTATACCACAGAATTTTTTTAAGTCAAGAGGGTACTGCCGGCTTTTTTTCAAAAATAAAAAAAAGTCCCGAACGATTTCGTTCGGGAAAAAAATTGGTTAAGAAATATTCGGAATATACGGACGAATGAATAAATGGAAATCCGCATGAACGTAAAGGAAACAAATCCGTATATGGATTGCCTGCAACCTATGGCTATCCGACTGGCGGCGGGGCATAAATACATATATGAATCCCCTGTAACCTGCGGCCATCCGACTAATATCGGTACATAAACGTAAAGGAACAAACCCGCGTATGGATTTTCCGTGCGCCGCGGTTGTCCGATTAATGTCGATCCATGAACATTAAAGAGCCCTTACCTGAACAGACGAATGGCGGGTTGTCGTGCGGCCTAAGAAAAACGGAGGCGAAAGCCTTTTCAAAGTTCGTAGGAGGGGAGCTTTCTCAACCGCGCTTTGAGGCTTTTGATTCCCGCTTTTGCGGCGGCGGTGCTGCTGCCGCCGACGCTGTTTCTCGCGTCCGCCGAAGCCCGTACGGAAACGACGGAAAGAATATCTTCCGTGAACACTTCGCTGTGCGCCTTATATTCTTCCAAGGTGAGAGTGTTTAACGTCTTGTCCTTTTCGAGGCAGTACCGCACGATTTTTCCGACGACTCCGTGCGCGGTGCGGAAAGGAACTCCGCGTTTTGCGAGATAGTCCGCCACGTCCGTCGCGCAGGTGAAATCCTCCGCGGCGGCTTCCTCCATGCGCTTTACGTTCAAGGTAATCGCTTTGAGCATTTCCGAATAGATGGACAGGCAGTCTTTTACCGTCTTTTCCGCGTCGAAGAAGCCCTCCTTGTCCTCCTGCAAATCCTTGTTATAGGCCAGAGGAACGCCCTTGATTGTCGTGAGCAGGGCCGTGAGATGGCCGTAGACTCTGCCCGTCTTGCCGCGAACCAATTCGCAGATATCGGGATTTTTCTTTTGCGGCATGATAGAGGAGCCCGTGGAATAGGCGTCGGGCATTTCCCAGAATCCGAATTCCGTCGAGGTATATAAAATCGTGTCTTCGCAAAGTCTCGAAAGATGCGCCATGACGAGGGAGCAGTCGAAGAGATATTCCGCGGCAAAATCCCTGTCGGAAACGGCGTCGAGAGAATTTTGCGACATCGCCGAAAATCCGAGCAGAGTTCTTGTGATTTCCCTGTCGATAGGATAGCTCGTCCCCGCGAGAGCGCCGCTGCCGAGCGGCATGACGTCGATCCGTTTATAGGTGTCCGAAAAGCGCTGCGCGTCCCGAAGGAACATTTCCCCGTAGGCATTGAAATATTGCGCGCAGTTGATGGGCTGCGCTTTTCTCAGATGCGTATATCCGGGCATGATATGGCGTACATTTTTTTCGGATAACCCCACCAGGGTAGAGATTAGTTCTTTAAGCAGGCGGAGGATTTCGGCCGCGGAAGCGCGCGCGTAGAGACGGAAATCGGTGGCGACCTGATCGTTGCGGCTCCTCGCCGTATGCAGGCGCTTCCCGGCGTCGCCGATGCGGGAGACCAATTCGTTTTCCACGAACGAGTGGATATCCTCCTGCCCCGCGATTTCCAGCTTTCCCGATTCTATATCGGAAAGGACGGACTTCAATCCCTCCTGTATGGCCGTTTTATCCTCTTCGGAGATAATGTTGCAGCGACCCAGCATTTCCGAATGCGCGAGAGATGCGGTGATGTCCGCCTTATACAGTTTTTTGTCGAAAGAGAGAGATTCGTTAAACTTGTCCGCGTCCGCCGCCGTGGGCGCCGCAAACCTTCCTTCCCATAATTTCACGTGCCGAGGTCCTCCCGAAGTATTTTTTTTGACAAACCGAAAAAATTTTCCGAAAACGTGCGACAAATGTTTTCCAAACTTCTTTTTCCGCACGTTTGTTTGACTTGACTTTTTTCGGCCGTTGCGCTACAATAGAATATAACCATTCTACTATTTTTTCGGAAAATTGGCAAGTCTTTTTAAGGCATAAAGTGAGGAAATATGATTATACTCGGTATAGACCCCGGAATTGCTACGCTCGGCTACGGAGTGGTGGACAAGGACAGGAGCGGCAACTGCCGCGCGATCGATTACGGAGTCGTGCTGACCCCGAAAGAGGAAACGCTGCCCGTTCGGCTCGCAATTCTGGAAGAGGGCGTCAACCGCGTCATCGATCGGTTCTCTCCCGAAGAAATCGCCATGGAAGAATTGTTCTTTTCCAAAAACATCACCACGGGCATCGCTGTGGCGCACGCGAGAGGCGTTACCATGCTCGCCTGCGTCAAAAAATGCGGCAGATTGTACGAATATACCCCCATGCAGATCAAGCAGGCCTTGACGGGGTACGGCCGCGCCGATAAAAAACAAATTCAGCAGGTGGTCACTTCCCTCCTCCGCTTGAAAAGTATCCCGCGTCCGGACGACGCCGCCGATGCTCTGGCAATCGCGCTCTGCCACGCGTTCACCAGTCGGTTCGGCGCTCTGTTCTCGGTGGAGAACAGCACGCGGACGAAAGGAAAAAACGCCGTGACGGGAAGTTATTTCAAGTCGGCCATGGATCTCGAAAAGATCCGGAGCCGTCGGGAAGAATAAATAGGTGCTTTTTTAAGGCGCGCATTTCAATTAAGGAGATTCGGTTATGATCGCATATTTGAGAGGCAGGGTTGCGGCTACGACCGCCGAAACCGTGATTATAGACGTCAACGGGGTGGGGTATGAGGCCTATTGTTCCGGCAGCGCTTTCGCCAAAATCGGAAACGGCGATACCGCCGAATTATATACCTATTTACAGGTAAGAGAAGACGGCATGATGCTTTTCGGATTTTCTTCGCTCAAAGAAAAAGAATTGTTTTTGAAGCTCATTTCCGTGTCGGGCGTCGGCCCGAAAATGGGAATCGCCATTTTGTCCGTACTCAGCGGAGAAGAGGTCGTGTCCGCCGTCGCGACGGCCGACGTCAAACGTCTGAGCGCCGTAAAGGGGCTGGGAAAAAAGACGGCCGAAAAAATCATTCTCGAACTGCACGGAAAGATTTCCGCGGCGGAAGTCATGAGCGCGGGCGGCGACTCCCCCGTAGGGGGCGCGGAGGTCGCCGAAAGCAGGCTGTCGGCTGCGGACGAGGACGCGGTATCCGCTCTGATGGGATTGGGCTTTACCCGTTCCGAGAGCGTGCGCGCGGTCAAACGCGCGCACGACGCGGGCGCAAGGACGACCGAAGAAGTCATCATGAAAGCCCTGCAATCGGGCGTGTGACCCTCCTTGCGGGCACGCGGAGACTTATCACGGAGAAGGCGCAAAGGTGCAAAGGTGCAGGGAAGAAAGAACCGTGCGGGTGCGAAGAGGCTCGGAAAAGAAAGAGTCGTGCAGACTTGGAAAAGGCGAGGGGAAGAAAAAACATGCGGACACGAAAAGGTTCGGAAAAGAATAGGGGCGTGCGGGCGTAGAGAAAGCGCAGGGTAGAAAGAGGCATGCGGAAAATAGGCGAAAAAAAACGTGTGAAAATAAAGCCGCACAAAAAATAACGAAAAGGCACAACGAAAAAACAAATCGGAGAAAGACATGTTTGAGGACGAATACGAGGGCGATAATTTAATTGTCAGCACAAAAACCGAATACGACGCGGAGGAAAACGCTCTCCGTCCCAAGGTCATGGCGGACTATATCGGACAGGAAAAGGTAAAGGAAAATCTGAGCGTCTATATCGCCGCGGCGAAACAGCGGGGAGAGGCGTTGGACCACGTCCTTTTATACGGTCCTCCCGGCTTGGGAAAGACCACTTTGGCGCACATCATCGCCGCGGAAATGGGCGTTCAGATTAAACTGACGAGCGGCCCCGCCATAGAACGTTCGGGCGACCTCGCCGCCATTCTCACCAACTTAAACGAAGGCGATGTACTCTTTATCGACGAAATTCATCGGCTCAATCACTCCGTGGAGGAAATTCTTTATTCCGCCATGGAGGACTACGCCTTGGATATTATCGTCGGAAAGGGACCAAACGCCCGCAATATCCGCTTCTCTTTGAAACAATTCACCCTCATCGGCGCGACGACGCGGGCGGGATTGCTCGCTTCGCCCCTCCGCGATCGGTTCGGTATCATCAACCGCCTCGAAATGTATACGCCCGCGGAACTCGAAAGGATCGTCACCCGTTCCGCTTCCGCTCTCGGCATTTCCATCGAGCGGGAAGCGGCGGCCGAAATCGCCAAGAGAAGCCGCGGAACTCCGCGTATCGCAAACAGGCTTTTGAAACGGGTGAGAGATTTCTCCGCCGTAAAGGGAAACAGCGCCGTTACGCTCGCGGACGCGAAGTTCGCGCTCGAAAGGCTGGAAATCGACTCCCTCGGACTGGACGAGACGGACAGAAATCTGCTCCGTGCCCTGATAGAAAAATTCGGCGGCGGACCTACGGGGCTGGAAACTCTGGCGGCGACCATAAACGAGGACGTAAATACCATAGAGGACGTGTACGAACCGTATCTTTTGCAGCTCGGGTTTATCGCGCGCACTCCGCGCGGCCGCATCTGCCTGAAAGGCGGATACGAGCACATGGGGCTGAAAATGGGGGAAAAAGCGAAGGCCCAGATTTCCTTATTCGATATGGACGAGTGACGGGGAACGGGGACGGCGCAACGGTATTGTAAACGAAAAGGGCGCGCGAGAAATGAAGAAACGAATCGAGGAATATAAAGACATTGGAAACCATGGAAGAAAAAATGCAGTACAAAAAGAGCGATTTTTATTACGAGCTGCCGGAAGAGCTGATTGCGCAGACGCCGGCGGAGCCGCGGGATTCATCGAGGCTTTTAATCTATGATACTAAGACGAAAAAGGCGGAGGACAAAATTTTTCGGGATATTGTCGATTATATCCGCCCCGGGGACGTTCTCGTGGTAAATAATACCAAGGTCATTCCCGCCAGATTGTATGCACTGACCGAGCATGGGGGAGTTGTGGAGGTGCTGCTTCTCAAAAGATACGATTTGGCAAAATGGGAAGTATTGATGCGGCCCGGGAAAAAGGGAAAAATCGGCGCGAAAATGAAAGTAAATGACGAGCTTTCCCTGACCGTCGAGGGGATCACCGAAACGGGAGAACGCATTGTGAATTTTTCGTTCGACGGCGTATTTGAGGATATTCTCTCCCGCGTCGGTACGATGCCCCTTCCTCCGTATATCAAGGAGAAGCTCGAAGATCAAAGCCGATACAATACGGTATACAGCAAAGTGGACGGTTCGGCTGCCGCTCCGACGGCGGGACTGCATTTCACCGAAGAGCTCCTTCGGAAAATTCGGGATAAGGGCGCGGAAATCGCGGAGGTGCTTCTGCACGTCGGGTTGGGGACCTTCCGCCCCGTCAACGAGGAGATTATCACCGATCACAAAATGCATTCGGAATATTACCGCGTCGACGAGCGCGCGGCGGAAATCATCAACCGCGCAAAGGCGGAAGGGCGGCGGGTCATCGCCGTCGGAACTACCTCCGTCCGCACGTTGGAAAGCGCCGCGGACGAACGCGGCTTTGTCCGCGCTTGCAGCGGAAATACGGAAATTTTTCTCTATCCGCCCTATAAAATGAAATGTGTCGACGCCTTGATTACCAATTTTCATCTCCCCGAAAGCACGCTGATTATGCTGGTTGCCTGTATGACCGGTCGGCAGGAAATTCTCGACTTATATAAATATGCGGTGGAGAAAAAATATCGGTTTTTCAGCTTCGGCGACGCCATGTTCATCGTATAGGCGGCGCATCTCTTTGTCGCGCTTGCGTTTTTCCTTGCTCATTTACTACTTGTAAACTCCCGTCGGAAAAGCCGCGCGCTTCGCGACCTGCTTGCCTCTACGAAGAACTATCCTGTTTCCCGTAAACATCGGGAACGCGATGATGATTGTATAAGCGGCGCAATACGGTGTCGGACTTGCGTTTTGCCTCGGTCGTGTACGTCTTTGTGCACTCCCTGCGGTCAAAGCCGCGTTCCCCTTGTCTTGCTTGTTGCTCCAATCCTCATTATGTTTCCCGTAAACTTTGGCGAAGACATTCGAAATTTTCATATACGATAAATCCAAAATAAGGAGGAAAGAAAAATGATCAACAGAGGCCCCGTGAAAAGTAACGAATCGGAGGAGGATTACCTCGAAAGCATTTTGCTTTTGAGCGAAAAGCTCCCTTACGTACACCGAATAGAAGTCGCAAAAAAAATAGGCGTGTCGCAGGCCGCCGTCAATAAGGCCGTGAAACTGCTCTGCGAAAGGGGTTACGTCTACGAGGACGGCAAACATCTCTATCTCACCGAAGAAGGCAGGGATTACGCTTCCTCCGTCTATCAGAAACACTGCGTGATCCGCGGTTTCCTCATCGCTCACGGAGTCTCTCCCGCTTCCGCGGAAGAGGACGCCTGCAAAATGGAACACCTTCTCGGCTCCGAAACCTTGAATATGATGAAAAAATACGTGGACGAAAATCAGAAAAATTTTAAGAAAAATTCTTAACTCAGGTTAAAATTCTCTTGACAAGCGCATACAATAATGATATAATGTGACTGTAAATAAAATCAGCCGGGGTTGAATTTTTTGAAAAACGGCGCAATGCCGTTTTCTTTCAGAAAAAATAATTAACCTTGGTTAAAAACGGAGGAGTGCAGATATGCCTTTGAAAATGGCGCCTTTGGGCGAAGAAGTGGAGATCAGGAGACTGGCTGCGGACGAGAAGGTGAAGAGGCACCTTGAAAATCTGGGGCTGGCGGTAGGGCAGAAAGTGACGGTGCTTTCCTCGGAGGGCGGCGCGCTGATTCTGAAAGTCAAAGACGGACGCATGGCTCTGGACAGAAAGATGTCGGCAGGAATTTTTATTTGAGCTTACATAGCAAGAACTTGGTTCAGGAGAAAAAATAATGACGAAACTTTTATCGGAATTCGGCGTCGGAGAGAGCGGAAAGATTCTTTCCGTTGCAGGCGCGGGCGCGATCAGACGGAGACTTTTCGACATGGGCGTGACGCCTGGCGCAGAAGTCGTTTTAAGAAAGAAAGCGCCGCTCGGCGATCCTATCGAAATCACCATTCGCGGGTATGAGCTCACGTTGAGAAAAGCGGAAGCCGCCTGTGTGCAAATGCAATCCGCCGGGGATAAGGAGTCCAAGTGACATGTTAAAATTTGCTTTGGCCGGAAACCCGAATTCGGGAAAAACGACTCTGTTCAATGCTCTGACGGGAAGCACGGCGCACGTGGGAAACTGGCCGGGCGTCACCGTAGACAAGCGCGAGGGAACTTATAAAAAAGACGGGCAGCATGTCGACATCGTAGACCTGCCCGGGATCTATTCCCTTTCGCCCTATACGCCCGAAGAGGTCATCGCGAGAAATTTCGTCCTCGACGAACGGCCTGATTGCGTCATCAATATCGTGGACGCGACCAACCTCGAAAGAAATCTCTATCTCACGACGCAGCTCATGGAAGTGGATATTCCGCTGATCGTGGCGCTGAATATGACGGACGTCCTCGAAAAGAACGGGGATAAGCTCGACGTCAAGACGCTTGAAAAGCGCATGGGCGTGCCCGTGGTGGAAATTTCCGCACTCAAAGATACGAATACGGATCTCCTCATGAAACGCGCCGTAGAAACGGCGAAAAACAAGCGGGAGGGCAGCAGCGTCCTGCGCACCTCCGGGCTCGGTTCCGCCGTCGCGCACGCCGAAAAGCTCTTGAAGGACGCGGGCGTTCCCGCTCCTTTATTCCATGCGGTGAAGCTCGTGGAAAAGGACGAACTCGAAGTGAAGTCGCATCCTTCGGAAGCGGCGGAAGTCGAAAGATATCTCAAAGCAAACGATTACGAGAACGGAGAGTTCGGCGGAGATTCGGAGGCGGAAATCGCCGACGCGCGCTATAAGTACATATCCGAAAACTTCTCCCCTGTCCTCACGAAATCCAAAAAACGTGCGGACAACGGGTTGACCGCGTCCGACAAGGCGGACAGGGTGCTCACGAATAAATGGGCGGGAATTCCGCTGTTCCTCGTGATTCTGTTTGCGATTTTCCATCTGACGTTCTCCGAGGACTTTCTCTTCCTCGGCGCCATCATCAAGCCGTTCGGCGCATGGGCGGAAGAAATCAGCGGTACGGCCGCGGGCGGCGTGTTCTTTGCGGGCGGGCTCAATTCGCCCGGTGTAATTTTGGCAAATGCCCTGGGACTTTTGACGGATACGCTGACGGAGCTCGCTACGACGGGGCTGGAATCGGCGGGCGCGAGCGCCTGGGCGGTCAGTCTCGTATGTGACGGCGTTCTCGGCGGGCTCTTTTCCGTGCTGTCTTTCCTTCCGCAAATTCTCGTGTTGTTCCTGTTCTTCTCGATTCTGGAAGACAGCGGATATATGGCGCGCGTGGCGTTCATTCTCGACAGAGTGTTCCGCCGTTTCGGCGTTTCGGGCAGGGCGTTCATGCCCATGATCATGGGATTCGGGTGCAGTGTGCCCGCGATGATCAATACTCGTACCCTCGCGGACGAAAAGGAGCGCACGGCGACGATCCGCGTGATTCCCTTCTTCTCCTGCGGAGCAAAATTGCCCATTCTCACCGCGATTTCCGGCGGTATCGTCATGAAATTCGGGATTGGCAACGCGGACGTCATTACCTATTCTATGTATCTTCTCGGCATGGTTGCCGCCGTGGCGTGTCTCCTTTTGATGCGCAACACGACGATGAAGGGAGAAACGCCGCCCTTCATTATGGAATTGCCCGCATATCACGCGCCGCGGTTCCGCAACCTCATGCTTCACCTCTGGGATAAGATAAAGCATTTCATCAAAAAGGCGTTTACCATTATTCTCGCTTCGACGATCGTCATCTGGTTCCTGTCCAAGTTCAGCTGGGATTGGCATTACATCGCGGACGATATGGATAATTCCATTCTCTCTTCCCTCGGCAAGTTCATTCAGCCTTTGTTCACGCCGCTCGGGTTCGGTTCGCAGTTATCCGCGTTCGGCTGGGTTTTTGCCGTCGCTGCCGTGACGGGACTCATCGCGAAGGAAAACGTCGTGGCTACCTTCTTTACCCTTGCGGTCTGTATCGTCAGCGCCGCGGAAAGCGGAAATCTCAACATCGATCAGAGCATCATCGACGCCATTCTGGCGGCGGAAGAGGCCAGCGAGGACGGCGTTATAGAAGCCGTCGCCATGATAGAGGCTACCGGGATCACCATTCCCGCACTGATTTCCTTCATCGCGTTCAATATGACGACGATTCCCTGCTTCGCGGCCGTAGCGACCGCCAAGGCCGAGCTCCCCAAAGGAAAGCTCAAATGGACGATGCTTTTCTGGCTGGTGGCCTCCTATATCGTTTCCGCGGCCGTATACACGATCGGCAGCTGGTGGTGGACCGCGTTTATCTGGCTTGCGGTCGCGGTTGTAACGGCGCTCGTGATTATCCTCAAAAACAAATCGGATAAAAAATTCGGCAGTGCCGCTACCGCGTAAGGGCGGTTTGATAAATACAGCTCCCGACGGAGGTGGACAGCGACCATGAAACCTATCGAAATTATTATCGTTATCGCGGCCGCGGCGATCGTCATCGCCGTTGCGGTCTGCGGAATCATACGGAAGAAAAAGGGAAAAACCGGCTGTGACTGCGGTTGTTCCGATTGTCCTTACCACGGCGCCTGCGCTTCCAAAAAGAAGGAGAAAAAAGACCTTCCGCAAAAATAAGCGCCGCGGAAAGACCTTCATAATTACGTTTACTCACTTACCGATTTATATAACTCTGTTTCATTGACAAAAAGGCGGACGAGGTGTGTTTATACTCCTTCGGCCGCTTTTTTGTCGGCTTTTTATTTGCCTTTTCGACGATTCTGTGATAAAATAAAGATGATAAATAATGTGTAAATTCATACAGAGGAGCAAACATGAAACTGGTAAGAAGATTTTTTTCCTACTACAAACCCCATAAACGCCTGTTTCTGCTCGACCTCGTCTGTTCGTTCACCATTTCCGTCTGCAATATGTTCTATCCCATGATCGCGCGGAATATCATGAACGATTACGTCCCCAATCAAAACCTTCGGCTTCTCATCGTCTGGGCCATCGTTCTGGCCGCGATTTACGCCGTGAAGAGCGTTCTCACCTATATCGTGGGCTATTGGGGACACGTACTGGGCGTGCGGATTCAGGGAGATATGCGCCGCGCTTTATTCCGCCATATCGAGACCATGCCCTTTTCCTTCTTCGACGAGCACAAGACGGGCAGCGTTATGTCCCGTATCATCAACGATCTCTTCGAAGTTTCCGAACTCGCGCACCACGGCCCCGAGGACGTGTTCAATTCCTGCATTTCCATTCTCGGCGCCCTCGTCATGCTGTGTCTTATTAATCCCTGGCTGGCGCTCATCGTGCTCGTGTATATTCCCTTCATGCTCTTTTTCGCAATCAAGGCGCGGGGGCGCATGAACAAGGCGTTCGAGGAATCGAGAAAGAAAATTGCGGAAATCAACGCCGAAATAGAATCCTCCGTTTCCGGCGTGCGCATTACAAAGGCGTATAACGCCCTCGATACCGAAGAAAAGAAATTCGACGTCGTCAACGGAAGATTCAAAAAAGCAAGGTCGGATTCCTACCGCGCGATGGGAATGTTTCAGGGCGGCATGTCTGCGTTTAACGATTTTCTCTACCTTCTCGCTCTGGTCGCGGGCGGGCTCTTGTTCTATTTCCGCGTGATAAACGGCCCAGATTTCACCGCGTTCATTCTCTATATTACCATGCTTCTGACGCCGCTCCGCACGCTCGTCACGCTGTTTGAACAGATTCAGGACGGATTGACGGGCTTCCGCCGCTTTTGCGAGCTCATGGATATGCCCTCCGAATATCAGCCCGAACACCCCGTCGAAGCGGATATGGACGGAGACATCGTATTCGACGACGTGACTTTCGGCTACCGAAATCGGGAAGGCGACAGCACGGACGTATTGAAAGGAATTTCCTTTACGGTAAAGAAGGGAGAAACGGTCGCGCTCGTCGGCTCCTCCGGCGGGGGAAAGACGACGATTTGTCACCTCCTGCCCCGTTTCTATCTCCGAGACGGCGGAAAAATTACCATCGGCGGGACGGATATCAACGACGTTTCCAGCGAAACGCTTCGGAGCAAAATCGCCGTGGTCGCGCAGGACGTGTTCCTGTTCGCGGGCAGTATCCGCGACAATATCATGTACGGCTCGCCCGATAAGTCGGAAGCGGAAATGATTCTCGCCGCAAAACGTGCAAATATTCACGATTACGTCATGAGCCTGCCCGACGGCTACGATACCGAGGTCGGCGAACGGGGCGTCAAACTCTCCGGCGGACAGAAGCAACGCATTTCCATCGCTCGGGCATTCCTCAAAAATCCGCCCGTGCTCATTCTCGACGAGGCGACCAGCGCGCTCGACAATATGACCGAAATGCAGATTCAAAGCTCCCTTTCCGAACTTAGCAAGGGGCGCACGACGCTCGTCGTGGCGCACAGGTTGTCCACCGTCAAAAACGCGGACGAAATCCTCGTCGTGACGGACGGCGTCATTACCGAGCGCGGCACGCATGAACAGCTCGTCGAAAGCGGGGGACTGTATGCGGAATTGTATCGCTATCAGTTCCGCGAATAAGGAGGTGTGATGACGTTATGAAAACGTCAAAGCGGATAATCGGCACAATCCTCGGCGTTTTTCTGGGCCTTTTCGGCTCGGTGAGCCTGTTTTCGGGCTGTAAAGCAGAGGACGAAGATAAAAAATACGACGTCACGATCAAAATCGCTTCGGACGACGGCGACGAATAGGATATTCACCCCCGATATTCAGGAAATGCATACGACCAGAGAATATGACGGACAGGAACATCGGTTCTATGTCAAAGAATATCAGCTGGCCGACCATCCGCGTTGGGGAGATAAGTGGTTTGCTCCTGCGAGCGGAGGCGCAAATGTATTTAGTTGTAATATTCTATATACAAATTTAGAGGGCAAGCAAAGTGAAGTTAGACGTTTGAAAGACCTCGGAGAATATAATCTTCATTTTTCCGCACGAGCAACTTCCGATTTATGGAATTTTAGAAGTGTTGACTTAAAAATCACGGTAGTATAAGATATAAGTATCGTAAATTATCTGCTAAGGGGAGGTGAAGAATATGTGGAAAAATTTTCGGAAAGCAATATATAGCATTATTTTGACGGGCGTCTTGTCCCTGACATTTGTTTTTGGCGGATGTGTAAATACAAAGGACGGGAAACCAAGAATTTATATCGAAGTCAAAAATCCGTTGACAGGGGAATGGGTTTCTCAAACGGAAACGTATGGAGGAAATATCTCCTGCAAATGGGAATATGGAAGGGAAATGCCGGAGAAGCTCGAATACCGCTTCAAGCAAGGAAAGAAATATATAAAATTGGAGAGTTGGAAAGGAGAGAATCTGACGGGTACGGGCGAAGCAAAATCTTATGGAAGTACTTTTATTCCGACAGAGATCGGATTTCATGCTTTATACGTAGATGTAAATGTCGATTCCCAAAAATATGACCCGGTTAGTGAATTCGAAATTTCTATTTCAATCTTCGGAAAGGCAGAACTCGGGGACAATGAGGTTCTGATAGAAGAAGAGCTTGGGCATTTGCATACAAGTCTCAGCGGGACTTTTACAGAAGCAACAAAATGGTTTAAATTTAAGGCACCTGAGACAGGGACTTACCGATTTGAAACGGTAGACGAAAGAATTAGGCGAGATAAGGAACTATATGTTAATATTCCGAGAGATGAGTGGGTTTCGGATCATTATCCGAGTGAAAAGACGGGGACGGGCGAGGACAGGTTTTTAGAATTAACTTTGCAACAAGGTCAATATTGTGATATTTATACTGAGGTAACAGACGCATTTTATATTGATGGAGACAGTTCGTATATTTTAAGAATTACGAAAGCAGAGGAGCTATAAATGAAAAAGTGGTATGACGAGGAATACGAGTTTGAAATAGAAGTGACGGGATTTCTCCGCGGGGAGCATACGGAGCGGTATTGCCGAAACGGAGAGGAAATCGGCGACAAATATAGATGCACATACGGCTGTCCCGTAAACGCGGAGGGGCAGGGGATTTGTTCCAAGGTGATGACGGTATTGTTTCCGATTATGGAAGCGGTACGGAGCGGCGGGGATTTGGAGAATATCGGCGGCGACGGAAAATACAGCAAAAATATCGTATGTCCCGACGGGTGTGTAATGTTTCGTCTGACGGCGAAAAAAACGGGTAACGAAAACTTTTTCAAAGGGAAATTTTTCGATTAACGGCGTTTCGGAACGCCGTCAATCGAACGGAAGGTGATAAAAAATGGTAAAAATCATGTTTGTTTGTCACGGGAACATCTGCCGTTCGCCCATGGCGGAGTTCCTGTTTCGGGATATGGTAAAGAAGGCGGGCAGGGAAGGGGAAATTTCCTGTGCTTCGTCCGCCGTGTCCGCGGAAGAAATCTGGGGAGAGAACGGAAGTCCCGTCTATCCGCCCGTCAAAGCGCTTTTGAGCTCTTTGGGCATTTCCTGCGAGGGAAAGCGGGCCGTACAGCTTCGGGCTTCCGATGCGGAAAAGTATGATTTTTTCGTCTGTATGGACGAGAGCAATCTTCGCGGCGCAAAGCGGATTTTAGGCGCGGCGGGTGCGGGGAAATGCCGAAAACTGCTTTCTTTTGCGGGAGAGGACGGGGACGTTTCCGACCCGTGGTATACCCGCGATTTCCAAAAAGCCTATGAGGACATTCGTAGAGGTTTGGAAGGAATATTGCGCTCCGTCTGAAAACCACAAAACGCGCCCCGCCGAAATTCGGCGGGGCGCGTTTTTTATTTGCGTTTATGGAATACGGAACCGAAAAATTTCTTGATTCTGCCCTGCGGCTTTTCCTCTTTTTCCTCGGAAGGAGACGAAGGGGAAGATTGTTCCGCTTCTTCCCGAAGCTGTTTTTCCTCCTCGCTTTCGAGATACAGGGGCTGTTCTTCGTCGAAAAATTCTTCTTCCGCGGCCGAGGCTTTTTCCGTCTCCGGCTCTTCCGCGCCGTCGTAAAGCGCCCGAGAGTCCTCTTCGGAAAGCGCGGGCGGTTCCGCGCGCTTAAAAACGCGGCGGAAGCGGGAAAAGACGGAACTCTTTTTTTCCGCGCCTTCCGAAGCCGCGATTTCGGAAGCTGCGGGCGGGGCGGTTTCGGAACTTTGAGGAAGCTGCAAAATTTTGGAAGCGTCATCCGTTTCGGAATTTTCGGCCGACTGCTTTTTCCGCGCGGCGCGGAGCAATTGATTCTCGATGCGAATGGATTGTTTCTGCTCGCGGCGGCGTTCTTTTTCAAGCGCTTTTTCGGCGCTCTTTTGTGCTTCCCTGCGGAGTCGTTCTTCTTCCTTTTTGCGCTTTTGTTCGGCGCGGAAAGCCTCTACTTTCGCTTTCAGTTTCAACTGATTTTTTGTGGGTTCCTTGGGAGGGGCGACTTCTTTTCCCGTTACTTTTTTGAAGAAATTCCCCACGGAACGGACGGGCTTCAACATGTTGTCGAGATCCGCTTCGAGCCCTTCCAAAATAAAGTTGACGCGGTTTGTCAGGATTTTGATGAGAACTTCAAAAACGATCTGCAATATCCAGCCGACGATCATCAGCGCCGCGAGTATGACGGAAAGAGGCGTGACTTTTTCCACCGCGGTGCAGATGCCGTAAATCGTAAGGCCCAAAGTGAATAATTTGATGAGACGTTTCGCCCATACATAAATTTTCGTGCCCGCGTTTTTTACGTTTTTTCCTTCCGGGGTTTTCCCGCAGGAGGTCATCGTCAGAAAAAACACCGTATACGACACGGACAGGACCAAAAGCACGATATTGGCCGCGAGATACCCCGCGCCCGCTATCAGAGTATAAATTAAGTAAATTATGTAAATGACTTGTGTGGCGACGTTGCGGATATAATCCGTCCTTTTCAGGTCGGTTATGGTCTGCTTGATCGCCATTTTCGTGTAATCCAGCAAAACGGCAGCTCCCGAAAGGCGTATGGATTTATAAAAGTGCGCCTTTCCTTTCTTTTCATTATACACCAAAACGGCGGAAAATCAAACCAAATATAAGAGGAAATATTTTCTTTTTTGTCAAAAATCCTTTCAAAAAGCCCGATTTGGGCAGGAAGAGCTTCGGGCGCTTGATTTTTTGCCGCACCTATGGTACAATGGTAACAAGCGAAACGGCAAATGAGGAAAACTTATGAAAAGAAAAAAACGGGATAAAGAGAGCACGGAACTCGTCGCCGAGCCGAAAGCCGGGCGCTACGCAAAGGCGACGCAGGAGGATGCGGCGGGATTCGCCGATTCCATGTCCGACGCGTTCAAACAGAGCAACGAAAAGAAATATTTTATGCTCCTGATCGTGGCGGCCGTCATCATCGTCATTCTGGTGGCGGGGGCTCTGTCCGACATCCTTACTCTCTGTTTCAATATCAATCGTTGGTTCGGATATACCATGGTAGCACTCACGGCGATTCTGATCGCCTTTTTCGTCGTGCGGCCGCTGGTCAAGGTCCTCGGCGCGAGATTTTTTATCACGGACGTCACTTCCGATAAATGCGATGCGGCGAAACGCAGAAATTACCGCGCCATGAAAGATATTTCCCGCGCACTCGTCGAGTACAACACTTCGCCGAGAAATGCGAAGTTTCGATATATTTCTTCCGAAAATACCGATAAGCTGACTGCCGCCGTGGAAAGCGGGGATAAAGTCGCGCTGAAAGCGACGCTCAAACAGATTTATGCCACGGACGTGGCTTCCTGCGCCAATTCGTTGATCTGGAAGAGCGCCGGAAGAGCGTTTCTCACGACGTCCATTTCTCAAAACGACAAAATAGACGCGCTTTCCGTGCTGCTCGTCAATCTTTCTTTGGTCAAGCAGATTGTCGGCGTGTACGGTTATCGTCCTTCGTTTGCCAAGCTGTTTAAGATTTATACCGCCGTTCTCCGCAATTCCCTCATTGCCTACGGCATGCAGAACGTCAACTGGTTCAACGTATTCGGGAAATTTTTTACGGGAATCGCGCGCAAGATTCCCTTCCTCGACACGATCGTGGACAGCGCCGTGCAGGGGACCGTCAGCGCGTTTTTGACCGTTCTCGTCGGCTATAAGACGAAAAAATATCTCTGCTCCGATTACAAAAAACAGGAAAAATTGGACATCGACATGAAAGACGCGGTGGACGTGGGCGACGACGAAGTGAAAATCGCGTCCGCATGGGCGAAAAAAATCCAGCGGGAAAACGACGAGAAGGTCGCGGCGGAATAAAAGGAGCTTTCGGATATGCAGTTATTGATTCCCGTCGCGGCGGGCTTGGAAGGAGTGGTAAAAAAACAGCTCCTTTCCCTCGGATACGGCAAGGCGCCCGCCGAAAACGGCAGAATAGAACTCGCGGGGGACTGGGCGGACGTGGCGAGGCTCAACGTCTTTCTGAGAAGCGGGGAGCGCGTCCTTATCAAGCTGAAAGAATTTCCCGCAGAGACCTTTGACGAGCTGTACGATAATTTCTATTCCGTCCCTTGGGAGGAATGGCTGGCGCTGGATTCCAAAATCCTCATGGACGGTAAGAGCGTTTCAAGCCGTCTCGCCGCGGTCAAAGCCGCGGGCGGCGTCGCAAAAAAGGCCATCGTCCGCCGTTTGGCGGATAAAAAGCGTTCGGGCAGAAAGACTTTGAGCGAGACGGGCGCCCGTTCCGTCGTCGGATTCTCTATTTATAAAGACCGCGTCACGGTCACCTTGGATACTTCGGGCGACGGACTTCATAAACGCGGATACCGTTCCTTGGCTTATACCGCGCCGCTGAAAGAGACCTTGGCGGCGGCGATCATCGATTTGTCTTTTTATCGTCCCGAAACGGATAGCGAAAAACCGTTTGCGGACGTGTTCTGCGGGAGCGGGACGCTGCCGATCGAAGCGGCGATGAAGGCGCTTCGGATTGCGCCCGGTGCGGAACGCGATTTTGATTTCAGACATTGGGAATGTGCGCCGGACGGAATTTTTGAACGGGCCAGGGAAGAAGCGAAGGACAAGGAATTGCGCGGCAGGCGGGTGTGTATCCGCGGGGCGGATATTTCCTCCGAGGCGATTTCCATCGCAAAATTTCACGCCCGCCGCGCCGGCGTCGGACATGCCGTGGATTTTTCCGTCGCGGATATGCGGCGGTTTCAAAGCTCTGTTCCCTGCGGCGTTATGATATGCAATCCGCCTTACGGGGAAAGATTGTCGGACGTCGAGGAAGTGAAAACGCTCTGTCGGGATTTCGGAAAAATGTTCCGCGCTCTCCCCGATTGGAGCGCTTATATCCTTACCTCCTTTCCCGAGTTTGAAAGATATTTCGGAAAACGTTCGGACAGGAAAAAGAAACTTTTTAACGCCAATCTCGCCTGCGGACTGTATACCTATTTCGGGCGGCGTCCCGAGGAGAGAGAAGAGTTTTAGATATTCAACGGTAAGGAAAGCAGGCAAGCGAAGAGATTTATGGTGCGGAAGGCGCGGATTTTTCGGAAAAGTGCAGGGAAAAGATAAAGACGATAGAGACAAAAAGGCGAGGGCGGAGCGTTAAGACGGTCGAAGGCGGAGCGGAGAAAGCGATTAAGAAGGATAAACGAAGGATTAAAAAATGATAAAGTTATATTCGTTGACGGACGAAGATTACGAACTGATAAAGAAAGCGCGGGACATCATACGGATAAATTATGATCAAAAAAATTATAATCATACGGTAGGTTCGGCGCTTTTGGGAAAGAGCGGACGTATCTATGCGGGGATTAATTTGTATTCTCTGCACGGAGCCTGTGCGGAACAGGTCGCAATAGGCAGTGCCGTCGCACAGGGGGAAAGAGAGTTTGAAACGATCGTCGCGGTTCGCGGAAAAGAAGGCGAAGAAATTATTCCGCCGTGCGGGAATTGCCGACAGATATTATGCGACTACATGCCTGAATGTAAAGTAATTCTTTCGATCGGGAGAGAAGAAAAAAAGATAAAAGCGAAGGATTTACTGCCGTTTTCCTATATAGTCGGGCAATAAAAAGCGGGACGCTTTTCATTCGGCCTGAAAACAGGGCGGACGGAGAAGAAAAAAGAAATATTTTTGGTTCTTGGTTGTGTTTTCGAAATTATTGTGCCGCTCAATCCGAAGAAAACAAAGAAAAAACCGATAAGGAAAGAATAATTTCCTCAATTATCCTTTGTTTTCCAAACCAAAACGCGAAAAAAACGAATTTTTCAGAAGTTATTTGCCGTCTGTACGGTTTTTAGCGGTTTTTGTCAAAAGGCAGGGGAAATTCGATTGACTTTTTCAGAGAGTTTTCCTATAATTTTCTATGATATAATAAAGCGCTGCTGCGAAGGAGTCAATACATACTATGAATATTCCGGAGATTTTCGGAGAAAACGTCTTTAACGACGTCGTAATGAGAAGTTCTCTTCCCAAGGAAGTTTACAGATCGCTCAGAAAAACGATAGACGCAGGCGAGCCTATCGATATGTCTATCGCGGATACGGTGGCAAACGCCATGAAGGATTGGGCGGTTTCCAAGGGCGCCACGCACTACACCCATTGGTTCCAGCCCCTCACCAATCTGACCGCGGAAAAGCACGACAGCTTCATAGAACCCTGCGGCGGCGACGGTGTCATCATGCAGCTCACGGGGAAATCCCTGATCGTCGGAGAGCCCGACGCTTCGTCTTTCCCTTCGGGCGGTTCGAGAGCTACCTGCGCCGCCCGCGGCTATACCGCCTGGGATCCCACTTCGCCCGCGTTCGTCAAAGAGGGAACGCTCTATATCCCCACCGTTTTTGTTTCCTATACGGGAGAAACGCTCGACAAAAAGGCGCCTCTGCTCAAATCCATGACCGCGCTCGACCGTGCGAGCAAACGCATTTTGAAACTGTTCGGAATCGACTGCAAAAAGGTTTCCACCACGGTCGGCCCCGAACAGGAATATTTCCTCATCGACAAGGAAGTGTATGAAAAGAGAGAAGATCTCGTTCTGACGGGCAGAACGCTGTTCGGCGCGCCCGCGCCGAGGGGACAGGAGCTCGAAGACCACTATTTCGGCGTCCTCAAACCCCGCATTTCCGAGTTCATGCACGACCTCGACAAAACGCTGTGGTCTTACGGCATTCTCGCAAAAACCGAACATAACGAAGTCGCGCCCGCCCAGCACGAGCTCGCGCCCATCTTCAATACCACGAATGTTTCCGTGGACAATAATCAGCTGACGATGGAACTCATGAAGAAGGTCGCGCAGAAGCACGGCATGGCCTGCCTTTTGCACGAGAAACCCTTCGAGGGAATCAACGGTTCGGGAAAACACAACAATTGGTCGCTTTCCACGGAATCGGGACTCAATCTTTTAGACCCCGGCGATCACCCCGAGGGGAACACGCTGTTCATGCTGGTTCTCGCCTGCGTCATCGCGGCGGTCGATAACTATCAGGGGATCCTGCGCGCGTGTATTGCCTCTGCGGGCAACGACCATCGTTTGGGAGCGGACGAAGCTCCGCCCGCGATCATTTCCGTATATCTCGGAGACCAGCTCGGCGCTCTGGTGGACAGCATCGTGAACGGCAAGGATTACGTTCCCTGCGCGCCCGTCAAAGGCTCGATCGGCGTCCCCGAATCGCCTATCTTCCCCATCGATTCCACGGACAGAAACCGCACTTCTCCGTTTGCGTTTACGGGAAATAAGTTTGAATTCCGCATGCTGGGGTCTTCCGCTTCCGTCGCAGATCCCAACATCGTCCTCAATACCATTGTCGCGGAGAGCTTTACACAGGCGGCCGAGAAACTGGAAAACTCCAATAATTTCATTAAGGACTGCAAGGCCTATACCGAAAAATTACTGAAAGCGCATTACCGCGTCATCTTCAATTATAACGGTTACGGCCCCGAATGGGAGCCGGAAGCGGAGCGCAGGGGACTGCTCAACAACAAAAATACCGCGGACGCCGTACCCGAATTTTTCAAGAACGAAAACATCGAAGTCTTTGTAAGACAGGGCGTATATACGAAATCGGAAGCGATTGCGCGGGCGAATATCCAGCTCGAAAACTATATCAAAACCATTCGGATAGAGGCTTTGACGATGATCGACATGGCAAGAGGACAGATTTATCCCGCCGTGTCCGCTTATATCAGAGAGCTGTGCGAATCTTTGAGCTCCAAAAAGGCACTGTTCGATTCCCTGCCCTGCACGGCTGAAATTTCTCTCATCAAGACCTTGGCTACGGCAAACGAGAAGATGCTGGACGGCGTGAATAAGTTGGAGGCAGACTTGGCGGATATGCCCGAAGGCGAAAAAGAGGGCTCGCAGAGAATGGCGCACGTCGTCGTACCCGATATGGAAGCGATTCGCGTATATGCCGACAAAATGGAAAAACTCTGCGCCAAAGACCGCTGGCCCTTCCCGACCTATACCGATATTTTATTCAGTGTAAAATAAGAAGAGAGCTTCAAACAAAAACTTCCGGGAAAGCAATTCGCTTTCCCGGAAGTTTTTTGTCCGACGTTTCAGAGACGGATAAAATTAAAATTCCCCGCTTTCCTTCTCTTCCGATATTTCCTCGGACTCGGAAGGGGAGGATTTTTTCTTTTCAAGAAATCTGAATACGAGCCGCTAAATAAATTCCGCGGCGACGAGGACGACGGAAGCAACCAGAAGCCCCGACACGCCCGCCGTATATTGGAATTTCGGAAAACCTTCGAGCGTATTTGTGACGAGTGCCGAATAGGCGATGACGAGTCCCAAAAGTACGACGATAAACACGATTTCCAAGATTCCGTAAACGAGTTTTGCTTCGCGGTCGGACGTGAGAGCCTTGATTCTGTCAGTGACGGACAGCACCAAAGTTACGACGACGGCTCCGACGAGAAGATAAATGAGTATTCCCAGCGCCGCGAGCAGGTTTTCTATTTCTACCTGTCCGATGATTCCCATAAGGGAAGGGGAAAGCTGGAAGATTACCTTATCGCCGTAAACGGCGGAGGTTCCCGCGCCCGAAAAGACGGAATTGAAATAGGATTCCGCGGAACCTATAAGTTCGGGATTTAATTCCGCCAGCTTCAGGGAATTCCATGCGGAGGCCAACATAGATACGTTGTATCCCGCGTGGAATTTGGCGGCTTCCTCGTAAGAACAAGTGACGCTCAAAAGAGATGAACCCATGAAGCACAGCACGAGGACGGCCAAGACCGTTCCGACGGCGGCAGATATGTAACGGGGAAGTTTTTGTTTGGAAAAACGCAGCTCGCCCGAAAAGATCCGATACCCCGTTTCGACGGCAAAGCAAAGGAGTGCAAATACAAGGAAAGTAATAATTCCGAAGCCGAGACTGCCTCCAAGGGCAATATAGCCGAATACGGCGGCGCCAAGCGCAGCGGCTAAGGCGAACGCGCATACCGACAGATTCGCTTTTGATTTTTTACCTTTCAGGGTATTGATAAAATCGACGAGCGATGTGATGAAGAATGCAAAAGAAAGCCCGATATACAGGAGCGAAAGCGCCGCACAGAACCAAAGCTCCATCGTCGCGGACGGGGTGTTCTCCGCCACGGGCTTAAAAGAAATTATTTTCAGAACATTATAATCTTCGATGATTCGTTCGAGAATTTCTATCGCGCGCATCGCGTCCGAAACAGAGGCACCTCCCACCGTAAGCCGATCAAAGACTTTCAGATCCTGCTTGGAAAGATGATCCTTGAAATACAGGGCAAAATCTTTTTTGAGCGCTTCTTCCGTCATCGGATCGATCCGATAGAAAGCGCCCTCGATAAAGTCGATCGTCGAAACGTTTGCTTCAATGAGTTCCATGGTCACTCCCGTGCCCATATCCATGTCCCCGAGATCCATATCTTCTGTATTTATCTTGGCAACGCTCATGAAAGACATGATGAACATGACGAGCGAGAAGACCAAAATCAATGCCGCACGGGTAATATCCAGCGCACGCGAAAGGAGACTTTTACAGATTCTCCTTTTCTTGGGCGCAGCCTTGGGTGGCTCTTTTTCGACAGGCGCGGAAGCGCTCGATCGAGCATACACGCCTTGGGAACGAACGGAGTAGGGATTGGGCGCGCGGCCTTTTTTAACGGGAAGAGCTTTCAAGGGCGCGCCGCAGAGTTCGCAAAAAGCGGCGGTTCCGTCGTTTTCGGCATTGCATTTCGGGCAATTTACCTTTCCGTCCAAGCGCGTTCCGCATTGAGGACAGTAGATTTCTTCTTCTCCCACTTCGGCGTTGCATTTCGGACAGTGCTTTTCGAGGCTCTTTCCGCATTTTACGCAGAATTTTGCGGTATCTTTATTTTCATGACCGCAAAAGTGACAGCTTTTCATTCTTTTTCTCCCTTTTATTGTTTTCTATGATACATTATAATATACTTATGGGGGTTTGTCAATACCTTGTTTTATAAATCATTTATCTTTTTCGATTTTTGCGAAATGGGAAGGCAAAAAGAAAAAGCGGTCCCATAAGGGACCGCTTAAAGCCATTACAAACGACGACTTTTCATTATTCTGCCTTTTCAAACATGTCTTTGGCGACGCCGCAAAGCGGGCAGGTGAAGTCGTCGGGAATGTCTTCCCACTTGGTTCCGGGCGCGATGCCTTTTTCGGGATCGCCCTTTTCCTCGTCGTATTCCCAGCCGCAGACAGAGCAAACGTATTTCATGATTTTTACCTCCGAAACGGAATTTCTTCCGAATTTTATTTTGTGCCGCCTGCGGGAAGTTATGCCCCGAAAGCGTATCAACTATATTATAAGCACTTTCGGGATTTTGTCAATAGTTTTTGGGAAAATTTTCCGAAAGAATTTTCGGAACGCGCTTTCCGTTTGACAAACAGCAAAGAGCGGGCGTATAATTAAAGCCATGAAAGTAAACTACGATAAAAAAATGAGTGAAATTCTCTCTTCCGTTCCGAAGGGAACGCCGCTTCTTTTGCATAGTTGCTGTGCGCCCTGTTCGTCAGCTTGTATCGAAGCACTCAAAGAATATTTTCGCCTCACCGTTTTTTATTATAATCCGAATATCGACGAAGATAAAGAGTACGAAAAACGAAAAGCGGAACAAATTCGCTTTCTTCAAACCACGGGCTGGGCGGATTTTCTCGACTGCGAGTACGACAAAAACGCCTTTGAAGCGATTGCCGCCGGAATGGAATCGGAACCCGAACGAGGAAAGAGATGTTATCTCTGTTACGGACTCCGCCTCGACAGAACGGCGCGGGCGGCCGCAGAAAACGGATTTGAATGGTTTTGTACCACGCTCTCTTTAAGCCCGTATAAAAACGCCGATTGGCTCAACGAGCTCGGAAATATGGCGGCGGAAAAATACGGGGTGCGATTTTTGACTTCCGATTTCAAAAAGAAGGGGGGATATTATCGTTCGTTGGAGCTTTCCGAAGAATACGGACTGTATCGGCAGAATTTTTGCGGCTGCCGGTTTTCCAAGTCCGAAGCGGAAAAAAGAAGAAAAGAGAAAATTTCCGACGAAGAATAAAAAAGACGGCGGAAACGGGAAGTCGGAAAAAACAGGGTTTTTTATATGCCCCGCGGTTCATCTGACAAAATACGACAGTCGAAAAAGGTCGGTTTGAGCCGCGTGCGGGAAAGGGCATATGCGGGGAATCCGCAAACGGGCAAAACTTCCCTTTTTTCGTCAAAAAAGGAGGTTCTGAGAAAAGTCCTTACCGCACGTCGAAAAAATAAGTTTTTTCCAAGCTCCTTTATCGTTTTTTGAAAACGGACTTGCGTTTGAAATCCTTTCGCCGACAAAACGACAATCCGAAGAAAAATATTTTTACGGAGTCTGCGGGACAGGCATACGGTTCCCGCAAAAAATGCCGCCCCGACAAAAAGTCGGGGCGGCGATTAAATTCCGCGCGAAAAGCGCCGAAACGGTTTACGAAAGATGCGAAGGACAGTCCGTAAACGCGGAAATAAGCGGTAAATTATAATTACAGTTTACAGCGATCGAAGATTTTTCCGCCGAGTTCCTTCCAGACGATTTCTCCCCCTTCCAGAACGACATAGGAATGAGGGGTATTTTCTTTGGGCAGGGATACGGAACCGCAGTTTGCGTACAGGATTCCGCCTTCGATTTCCCGATGGCAGGGGATATGGGTATGCCCGTTAAAGAGAATATCGCCCGCGGAGAGAGGCGGGGGATTCTGTTCCCCGAAAAGATGTCCGTGCGTGGCGAAAATCGTGCGGCCCGCCGAAAAAAGCAGCGCGTAATCGGCCATAACGGGAAATTCGAGAACCATTTGGTCTACTTCGCTGTCGCAGTTCCCGCGGACGCAGAGGAGCTTTTTTTTCAGGGGGTTGAGCATCGCAAATACTTCTTTGGGAGCATAACCTTCGGGCAGTTCGTTTCTCGGACCGTGATAGAGGATGTCTCCGAGAAGAAAAATTTTGACGGGGTTTTCCCGTTCGATTGCACCCAGCAATTTTTCGCACCAGTGCGCCGAACCGTGAATGTCGGACGCAATCACAATTTTTTCAGACATTTTTATTCTCCTTTTCCCGCTCTTTTAAGAGCGCGGCAATCGTTTTCAATACGCCGTGTTCGGCATTGGAGGGCACCACCGCGGCGGAAATCTCCCTGACGGGCGGATAGGCGTTTTCGACGGCTCTGGAATGCGTGCAGGCCTTCAACATTCCGACGTCGTTCATGTGATCCCCGAAGGCCATGCACTCGTCGGGAGAAAGACGGAACCGCCTTTGAATTTCCTTGATCGCGGTTCCCTTATCCGCCGTGACGGAGGAGACGTCGCACCAATGTTCGCCCGATAAAATGATATTCAGTCCGCAAAGACGGGGCGGCAGGATTTTCATGCCCTGTTCCCGCGCCGAAAGCGTATTATACACGGAAATTTTACAGACGGGCTCCCGCTCGATCACCTCGTCGAGATTGTCTACTTCCAGACAGTTGGAGTAGGGTTCCCGCGCGCGGGTGCGGAACGGTTCGTCCGTATCTTCTATGTATGCGTTGTCCGCGCCGCAGAGAATAGGATAGAGCCCTTCGGTTTGCCTGACGGCGTCCAGTGTTCCCTTGATGAGCGATACGGGTATGGGGTCGAGGTACAAAGTTTCCTCTCCGCGGCGCACCAAAGCGCCGTTTTCACAAATAAACAACAGCTTCTCCCAAACGGGAAAAAAGAGCTTTTTGAGATTTGCGTACTGTCTCCCGCTGGCGGGGGCGAAAAGAATGCCGCACTCCGAAAGGCGCGCGACCAAGGGGAAAATTTCTGAGGGAAGGGCGCCTTCTCCGTCGAGAAGCGTTCCGTCCAAATCGGTGGCGATAAATTTAATCATACAAAATTATTACAGGGGAATCGTTTTTTCGCTTGCGGGGGAGAGGAATGTTGCCGCTTTCCCGCATATGCGGGGAAGCACACACGCCGCCGTGGAATATATTGCCGCGAGATACGCCGTTGCAAAATACGCCGTCGTGGAATGTATTACCGCGAGATACGCCGTTACGGAATAACCGCCTGAGATTAAGGCGCGCGGGAATGCGAAAGACCTCGCCGCGGCACAATGCGGGATAAAATCAAAAAATCAGAAAATAAACTTGACGATATCTAGCTGTTCGGGGAGGGCGGCTCCCTCTGCGGCGAGCGCCGCATATTTTTTCAAGAGTTCGGGGAGCTGTTCCTCGGCAAAACTGCCGTAAGCAAATTCGGAAAAATTGACGGCCTTATTTGCGAGAATGTTGATGGCGGTGCTGACAAATTCCCGACTTTCGGTAATTCCTTTTACGGTCACGTTGTTTTTCAGGGCGTTTTCCAGATTGACGACGAGGCTCTTTCCCGTCATCGCGCAATACGCCACATACGCTTCCCGCGCCACGAGGGAAAAGACGGTGGAAGGTTCGCTCTTGTTGGAAAAGGCGAGGTATACCGCCGCGTCGGCGAGCTTTCCGCCCGTCACTTGGAGAATATGCTCCTTTAAGGTTTCGTCGTTGGGATAAGTATAATAGATTCCGCTCTTTTTCGCGCGGTTGAGTCGTTCGGCGTTATTGTCCGCCAAGATGGGCACCGCGCGGTGATAGATGAGGATCTGACAGAGAATATTGCCGTACAGTCCGCCGCCCACGACGAGGACGTGCTGACCTATGGAAACGTGCATTTGTTCCACGACGTGTTCCGCGGTCGCTACCGCGTCGATTAAAAAAGCCGCTTCGTCCGAGACGGAGGCGGGAAGGACATAGGCCTCGTCCGCACCCGCGAGCACGAAATCGCGGTAAAAGCCGTTCATGCTCTCGCCCGCGATTTTTAAGCCGTCGGGAGCGCACTCGTCCTCCATGGCGCCTGCGAGATAGACTCTGTCGCCCTTTTTCATATAGGAATCTTCCGTCGCTTCCGTCACCTGCCCGATGGCATATCTGCCGGGAACGACGGGATATTTTACCTTCGTGGCGCCCGAATAAACCGCCACGTCCGCTTCGGAGAGGAGAGCTTTCGTGACCTTGACTTTCACTTTTCCCGAGGAGAGCTCGAGGTCGGGTGCTTCGGCGCGCTGTAAATTATTGGGGGAATTGAGTTGCCAAACTTTCATTTCGATGCCTGTAATCCTTAAAATTCGATGGGGCGGTCCCGGTCGGGCTGCCCTTAAAAAGGAGAAAGAGCATTTGTTTTCTCCGCTTGAAATCAGTATAACGCATTTGAAGGATTTTTGCAACTATTTTTTGCAAATTCACTCAAAAACAGTTGACGGGCAAAAAAAAAAGCGCTATAATGGGTAAGCATCTGAATGGAAAGCACACAAACAGCGAGGTGATAAAAATGAAACCCGATATACATCCCAAATATCACGAAGTAACGGTAGTTTGTGCCTGCGGCGCTACGTTCAAGACGGGAACCACGAAAGACGGGGACGTCATGAAGGTGGATATTTGCAGCAACTGCCATCCTTTCTTCACGGGCAAGCAGAAGCTGGTGGATACCGGCGGACGTATCGATAAGTTCAAGAAAAGATACGGAATGTAAGGAAGAAACGAAACGGGCTTTAAGGTGTCTTTTCATCTTAAAGCCTTATTTTTTGTGGAAAAACGATTTGCCGCGGCACTTGCGGAATATAATATAGGCGTATGAAAAAATCAGATACCGAGAAAAAAAACTGTACGTATATCGGCGGTCAGGCGGTTATGGAGGGCGTGATGATGCGGGGAAAACTCGCCATGGCCACTGCCGTCAGAGACCCCGAGGGAAATATTCAGGTGGAGGCGGAACGCATTACTCCGCCCGAAAAAAAGAGCCGTTTTTCCCGCCTGCCCTTCATTCGGGGCATTTTTAATTTCGTTTCCTCTCTCGTCGTCGGAAACCGCGTTTTGATGCGCAGCGCCGAGGTCGCGGAAGGAGACACGGAACAGCCTTCAAAAGCCGAAAAATGGCTGGCGGAAAAACATAAAATCAACGTCAATTCCCTCTTGAACGGTCTGGCCACCGTTCTCGGAATTGCGCTCGCCATCGTCATTTTCGTCATGCTTCCGCAGTATCTGACGGGGCTCACGCCTTTCAAGACCACGGGGTTGGAAGGACTTTGGTTCAACCTCATCGAAGGGGGAATCCGCATCGCCGTATTTATTTTGTATATTCTGGGGATTTCTCTTTTCCCGTCCCTTCGCCGCGTGTTTATGTACCACGGCGCCGAACATAAGACCATCACCTGTTTCGAGCGGGGACTCCCCCTGACGGTGGAGAACGTGCGCGGCTGTTCCCGCGTACATGACCGCTGCGGCACGACCTTTCTCTTTCTCGTCATGGTGGTGAGTATCCTCGTGTTTTCCCTCGCCAATACGGTCGTGGGCGCGTTCATCTATACGGGGCATAAGACGCTGGATTTCTTTATCCGCTTGATTTTTAAGCTGCTGCTTCTTCCCGTCGTCGCGGGTGTTTCCTATGAAATATTGCGCGCGCTCGCAAAGACGCAGAATAAATTTTTCCTCGTGTTCAAAGCGCCGGGGCTTCTTTTGCAGCGCATTACGACGCGGGATCCGGACGACGGCATGCTGGAATGTGCGATCGCCGCCTTTGAAAAGGTCCTGAAAATGGACGCCGACCCGACGATTCCCGAAACGGTATTCGCGACGGCGTGCAAGATGACGGAGCTCCTTTCCAATACGAAAAAACGTTTCAAAGATAACGGAATAGAGGAGGAAGAGGCCGAGTGGATCTTCTCCATTCTCCTGAATATTCCCAAGAGCGCGGTGAGCGGCGAGGAACATATTCTCAGAATCGCGCAGGTCAAGGAAATTCTCAAAGTCGCGGACGAACGACTCACGGGCCGACCGCTTTGGTATATCATCGGGGATACGGACTTTTACGGCTATAAAATAAAAGTGGACGAAAGGGTGCTCATACCTCGCCCCGAAACGGAGGAGCTCGCCCAGCAGGTAATTTCCTCAGCGGAGGAAGGGGACAATATTCTCGACCTCTGTACGGGCAGCGGCGCGATCGCGATTGCCGTATATAAAGAGCTGGAAAAAAATCGCCGCAAAGTGAGCGTGACGGCTTCGGATATCAGTGCGGAGGCGTTGGAGCTCGCCAAAGAGAACGCTTTGGAGAACAATGCGGACATCGCTTTCGTGCAGTCCGACCTGTTTTCGCGGATTCGCGGGAGATACAACATCATCGTGAGCAATCCGCCCTATATTCCCACGAAGGAGATAGAGAGCTTACAGCGCGAGGTGCGGGATTTCGAGCCGCGCGGAGCTCTGGACGGAGGCGAGGACGGACTCGATTTCTATCGCCGCATCGCGGAGAACGCGACGAAATATCTCTCCCGCGGCGGTATGCTCATCATGGAAGTGGGGTTGGGCGAAGCGGAGGAGGTCGTCAAGCTGTTCAAGTACTGCGATTACGCGATGATTCTCAAAGATTTGCAGGGCGTGGACAGATTTGTGAAAATCGTCGTCTGATAAAAAACAAAGAAACGGCGGGATAAAAGGGTATGTTCAAGAAACTCGACGATATTTTGAAAAGATATGAATTTTTGTCCGCGCAGCTCTCCGATGCGAACGTCATTTCGGACATGGGCGCTTTTGCGAAAATTTCCAAGGAACGCGCGGATATTCAGGAGACAGCGGAAAAATATATCGAATATCTCGCGTGCGAAAGAGAGATGAAAGAAGCGTTCGCGGGCGCGGAGGAAGAATCCGACCCCGAAATGCGCAAGCTGTTTTCCGATGAAGCCTATGTCTGTAAAGAAAGGCTTTCGGGAATCAAAGAGGAGCTCAAAATATTGCTTCTTCCCAAGGACAAAAACGACGAGCGGAGCTGTATTCTCGAAATCCGCGCGGGTGCGGGAGGGGAAGAGGCGGCGCTGTTCGCCGCGGAGCTTTGCCGCATGTATCAGAATTATTGTGCCGCGCACAGGCTCCGCGTGGAGGCGGCGGACGTAAATTCCACAGAATTGGGCGGCGTCAAGGAGGCCGTATACAACGTTTCGGGAAAAGGGGCGTATAAGCTCCTCAAATACGAGAGCGGCGTCCACCGCGTCCAGCGAGTTCCGGAGACGGAGACGCAGGGGCGGATTCATACCTCTACCGCGACGGTGGCGGTGCTCCCCGAAGCGGAGGACGTGGAGGTGGAAATCAACGACAAGGATATTCGGATCGATATTTTTCATTCGGGCGGCGCGGGCGGCCAGAACGTCAATAAGGTGGCGTCGGCGGTTCGGATCACGCATTTCCCTACGGGAATCGTCGTCACCTGTCAGGACGAGCGTTCTCAACTGAAAAATAAGGAGAGGGCGTTCAAAGTCCTGCGTTCGAGACTGTACGACTACTATAACGGCCGAAGCGAAAGAGAACGGACGGAAAACCGCCGCAGTCTCGTGGGAACGGGGGACAGGAGCGAGCGTATCCGCACTTATAATTTCCCGCAGAGCCGCGTCACCGATCATCGGATAGGACTCAGCCAATACAATCTCGATTCGTTTATCATGGGGGACATCGATTCTATGGTAGAAGCTCTGGCTTTGGCGGACAGAGAGGCGATGCTCGCGAGCGAAAACAGCGCGGAATAAACTCCGCGTTTTTTTGCGTCCGAAAGGCGGGAGGGAAACGAGGGTGCAAATTGAGAAAAGAAAGGGCCGGCATAAGAAGAAACGCAAAAAAGCCGTCGAGAGGACGAGGAACGCAAATAGGGGAAAAGTCCCGTCGCCGAAGGTGCAAGATGCACGAAAAACGGAAGAAAACGGAAAACTTTTAATAAATGAGAAAGGAAAAAGCGTGCAAAAAAGCGAAAAATTTGAGCAAAAATAAAAATTTCTTTTCCGAGGCGCGCGATAGGTTGATTTTTTTGCCGAAAACGAGTAAAATAGAAAAAAAGAATATTATGGCCCGTTAAAATCGAAAAAACAATTTTTTTATCGGAGAATATATAGTCATGAACAAAAGAATCGCATCGAGAATGTCCGCCATTTCCCCGTCACTGACCTTGGCCATTACGGCGAAGGCGAAGGCGATGAAGGCGGCGGGCGAACCCGTCGTTTCGTTCGGCGTGGGAGAGCCCGATTTCAACACCCCCGGTCACATCATCGACGCAGCGAAGGCCGCGCTCGACAAGGGCTACACGAAGTATACCCCCTCTTCGGGGCTCGCGCCTTTGAGAAAGGCCGTGTGCGACAAATTTCTCAAAGATAACGGCCTTTCTTACGAGCCCTCTCAAATCATTGTTTCGGACGGCGCAAAGCATTCCATTTTTAACGCCTGTTTTGCAATTTTGGAGGAGGGCGACGAGGTCATCATTCCCGCTCCCTATTGGCTGACCTATCCCGAAGTGGTGAAGGTTTGCGGCGGCGTGCCCGTATACATACAGTGCAAGAAAGAGGAGAAGTTTAAGTTTACCCCCGAAGAGCTCAAAGCCGCGATTACGCCTAAAACGAAAATGCTCATCTTCAATTCCCCGTCCAATCCCACGGGTGCGGTGTATACGGAAGAGGAGGTGCGCGCGATTGCAAAGGTCTGCGAGGAGGCTGAAATCTTCGTCCTTTCCGACGAGATTTACGAAAAGCTCTGCTATAACGGTGTGAAGCCCTTCTCTATTGCGGCTTGTTCCGAGAAGATGAAGGATTTGACGATTACCGTCAACGGCGTTTCCAAGACGTACGCCATGACGGGCTGGCGCGTCGGTTACCTCGCCGCGCCGAAGGACGTCGCAAAAGCGATCGATTCCTTCCAGAGCCACGCGACCTCCAATGCCTGTTCGATTTCGCAATATGCGGCAATAGAGGCGCTCGCCTCCCCTGAGAGCGAAGTTCAGAAAATGGTGGAAGTATTCGCTTCGAGACGGGAAAAGATGCTCCGCCTCATCGAGGAGACGGACGGCGTTTCCGCCGTGGAGCCGGACGGAGCCTTCTACGTGATGCTGGTCGTGAACGGTACGTACGGGAAGTCGTATAAAGGTAAAAAAATAGACGGTTCGATTTCTTTCTCCGACGCGCTTTTGGACGCGGAGAAGGTCGCAGTGGTGCCGGGAATTTCCTTCGGTGCGGACGACTGCGTGAGACTTTCCTATTCCCTTTCCGAAGAGGACATCGAAGAGGGGATTAAACGAATCGGACGTTTTGTCGCTTCGCTTAACTAAAAAATGAATAAAAACGCAGAAAAAGGAAATAATTCAAAGGATAATTTCCGTACGAAAAAAAATTTTTCCGAAAAAGCAAAAAATTTTCTCAAAAGGTCTTGAAATTAACACGAAAACTTGATAGAATATAGTAAACCGAATAATCTTCGGAAAAAAATATTTTATCGTCAAAAAAATTCGGGAGGATTTTTATATGATCAAAGTAATTTACGGCGCGAAAGGCACGGGAAAAACCAAACAGATGATCGACGCGGCGAACGCGGCGGTCGCCACTGCCAAGGGACATCTTATATTCATTACGGATACAAAGCGCGGCATGTACGACCTCGCGCGCGACATTCGCTTTATCGACGTCACCGATTTCGACGTGGCGGGAGAAGCGGCGCTGTGCGGCTTCATCAAGGGCGTTATCGCGGGCAATCACGACAACGAGTACGTATATATCGACGGCGTGATGCGCATTGCCGGCAAACCCGTAAATGAGCTCGCCGCATTTTTCTATATGCTCGACAAGGTCGCGGCGGAAAATTCGCTCACCATCACCGTTTCCATTTCTGCGGCAAAGGAAGAACTTCCCGATTTCGTACAGAAATATCTTTAATGCCTTCCCGTAGGGAATTTTTCGGGAAAGAGTTTTAACGATCCGGATACCGGGCGGTTCTTTCCGTCCGGTTTTTTATTCCGCGGGGCAAAAACGACACAAGACGAGAGGTAAACGTTATGTATTTTATCAGCACACGAGGAAATGAAAAAGTGACGGGCGCGCAGGCGATCGTGCAGGGGCTCGCAAAGGACGGGGGCTTGTTCGTCCCCGAAACTTTCCCAGCCGTTTCGCCCGAAGAAATCGGAAAGCTCACCGAAATGAACTATCCCGAACGCGCCGCTTTCATCATCGGAAAATATCTCGGAGAGTTCGGCGAGGATTTTCTCAAAGACGCCTGCACCAAAGCGTATTCTTCTTTCGAGGGCGACCCCGCTCCGCTCGTCAGAATCGATCAGGGACTCTATATCCTCGAACTTTTCCACGGCCCGACTTGTGCGTTCAAGGATATGGCGCTCACGCTTCTGCCCCTGCTCCTCAAAAAGAGCTTGGAGCTCACCGACACGAAAGGGGAAGTGCTCATTTTGGCGGCGACGAGCGGCGATACGGGCAAAGCGGCACTCGAAGGATTCCGAGACGTGGCAGGGACAAAGGCAGCGGTACTGTATCCCGATGAGGGTGTGTCCAAGATGCAGAGATTGCAGATGTGCACGCAGGACGGCGGAAACGTATTCGTCGCGGGCGTCAAGGGTAATTTCGACGATTGTCAGCGCGCCGTGAAAAAGCTGTTCGCGTCCGAGGAATTCAACGCGGCGTTAAAGGAAAAGAACGTCCTTTTGTCCAGCGCGAATTCCATCAATTTCGGGCGGCTGGTGCCGCAGATCGCCTATTATTTTTCGGCGTATGCCGACCTGCTTTCTTCCGAACAAATCGAACCGGGCACGGAAGTGGATTTTGCCGTTCCCACGGGAAATTTCGGGGACATTCTCGCGGGCTGGTATGCGAAGAAAATGGGACTGCCCGTGCGCAAGCTGATTTGCGCTTCCAACCGCAACCGCGTTTTGACGGAGTTTTTCTCCAAGGGCGTCTATGACGCGAAGCGTCCCTTCTATCGCACGATGTCGCCGTCTATGGATATTCTCGTCTCCTCCAATCTCGAAAGGCTGTTGTTCGAAGTTTGCGGAAGAAATGCGGAACTGACGGCGTCGCGCATGAAAAATTTGTCGGAAAAAGGTACTTACGAAATCTCCGGAGCGGAAAAAGAAATTCTCGCGGAGGACTTTTTCGCCGCGTATGCGAGCGAGGACGACACCGTAGAGGCGATGTACGAAATTTTCGAGGAATACGGCTATCCCATGGACACTCATACGGGCGTGGCGATGCACGCCACGATGTTCTTCCGCGAAAAGCGGGATAAAAAGGACGAAACTCCGATCGTCGTGCTCTCGACGGCAAATCCTTATAAATTTCCGCAGGATGTCCTGTATGCACTGTCGGGAAACGATGTCAAAGACAGCTTCAAGGGGATAAAAAGACTCAATCTGCTGACCGCCATGAAGCCGCCTAAATGTCTCCTGGATTTGCGATATAAGCCCGTCCGTTTCAAACAGACGATTGCCGCCGACGAGAAAAAATTGAGTGCGGAAATTCTCAAATTTGTCGGAGGAGAGGTGACTCCCGTCCCGTCGGCGCCCAAAAACTGATTTTCTTTCGCCTTTTCGATACGGAAAAAAGTTTTCGTTTCACGGGGAACAGAAATTTAATCGGTAAAAGCGATTAATTATCGTTTTTTACGGAAAGAGAGTAACGGTTGCGAAAGAAAACCGATATTCAGTTTGTTAAACGTGTGATAAATTCCGTTATTTATTGTGAAGTGTGCTTTTTGGGTTTGCTTTTTGAACAAAGTCGTGTTATAATAGAAGCAGAAATACGGAAGTGAAAATGTAAAAGCGCGGGAGTCTACGATCGCCAAAGGATTTAAAGCGCGCGGAGGGATATGTTCGGTTATATTCGTACGGATACGCCATATCTATATATTAAGGACCAAATGCTGTATAAAGCGATGTATTGCGGCGTATGCAAAGGAATATCCGCTTCGTGCGGCCAATGTGCGAGAATGGGGCTCACTTACGACGTCACGTTTCTTTCGGTCATACTTCACAATATTGCGGGAGTAGACGTCACGATAGAAAAACAGCATTGCCTGACGCATGTCCTGCGTTCCAAACCCATGGCCTGCGTGGACGATATGACGAAAAAGCTCGGCGCTCTGAATACCGCCCTCGTGTATTATAAATATACGGACGACATCAAGGACGGAGACAAGGGGCGGGGCAAGCGCCTTTGGTTCGTAGCGGGACATAAGCGCGTGGTCAGGGATTATCCCGAAATCGAGCGCATTGTCCGAGATAACCTTGCGGAGCAGGAAAAGACGGAAAAGTCAAAGACGGACAGTCTCGACCGCGCGGCGGACGCTTCCGCGAACATGATGGCGGAATTCAGCGATTATATTTTGAAAGAAGCGCGCACGTCTTTTACGCACAATCTCTTTTATGCAATCGGCAAATGGATTTATCTCATCGACGCGCTGGACGATTATGACAAGGACAAGAAAAAAGGAGCGTATAATCCCTTTGTGCTTGCGTTCGGCAGTGAAGATAAATGCGAGCTTTTGAAGAGGCATAAAGAGGAAGTGGAATATGTGTTCCATTCGCTGTTTTTCGACATCAGGGAAAATTTGTCAAAGATAAAATTTCATTTTAATCGCGATTTGTCGGATAATATATTATTGCGGGGACTTCCTGCGGAGACAAAGCGGATTATGACGGGAACGGCGTGCAAAAGCTGTAAGGACGCTCCGCCGAAGGAAACCGCTTCGGAGAAGAAATAAAAAGGCAACAAGTGTTTTTCCGCAACAATACGCGGAAAAAGGAAAGGAGAAATTTTTTTTAGAAATGAACAGGGAATATTACGACCTTCTCGGCTTGAACGAGGACGCGACGGACGAAGAGATCAAAGAGCGCTATGCGGAACTGAAAAAGAAGTATAACGAAGACCGTTGGTTAGACGGGGAAGCGGGAAACGAAGCCGCGCGCATGCTGAACAAGCTGGACGCCGCCTATACGGAAATTATGTCGGAGAGGAGGGAGCGCTCGAAAAATACAGACGGAAAGGACGCTTATCAGGAGATCGCAGAACTTTTGAAGGGCGATAAACTTGCGGAAGCGCAGTCCCGTTTGGACGATTTCAACGAAAGAGGCGCGGAGTGGCATTATCTTCAAGCCGTAGTGTTTTATAAGAAGAATTGGTCCAATGAGAGCAAGAAACAGCTCGAAATCGCGATGCAGATGGATCCCGGAAACAAGAAATATCAGGAAGCGTACGGAAAGCTCAACGCGAAGAATGATTATGCGCGGCAGTCCGCACAGGCTGCCGATCCTTACGCGGGCGGAAACGGCGCGCCGGTGAACAATCCCGACGCCGATCAGATGGGCGGCAACGTCTGTTCCAACTGCATTTCCTGCTGCTATACCTATCTTTGCGTGGATTGCCTGTTCAGCCTTTGCTGCGGGTGCAGGTAAGGGACGATTTTTCCGCGAATGAAAAAAATTTCCGCCTATGAAATAGCGCTCTCCGCGATCTCCTGCGCGATTGCCGCGATCGCCCTGACCGTCGGGACGCTGTATACGCCGTTGCTCTTTACGGGCTATCTTTTGGCATGCTTCGCGCTGATGATTCCTCTGTCGAAGAATTGCTATTGGGGAGATGTGCTGGCATTTATCGGCGCCGGAATTTTGGCCCTCATGTTCAACGGATTCAATATTTTCGATACGCTTCCGTTCCTCGTGTTTTTCGGTCTGCATCCGTTAGTAAACGCTTTGCAGCTGAAATTCAAAATCAACCGCTGGATTGCGCTCGCCGTCAAAGCGGTTTGGTTCGATGCGGCGATGTACGTCGTGTGGCGGTTCACGCTCGACATGAATCTGGGGATAGAATTTCTCGACAAATACATCATTCCCGTTATCCTGATCGGCGGTACGGCGTTCTTCGTCTTTTACGATTACGTGCTGTTCAAATGCCAGATTTCCGCAAATCGGATTATCAATCAGATCATTCGGAAATAATCTCTCGAAAGGAGGTAGGAAGAAGGAACGATGCTTGAAAAAAATCAAATCATAAGTGCCGTGACGGAAGGCTTGGGAAGTAACGGCGAAGGAATTGTCAGGCACGAAGGAATTACTTTTTTCGTGCCTTATTGTTTACCCGGGGAAAAAATTCGTTTCCGTGTCCTCAAAATCAAAGATAAAATCGGCTACGGCAAGGTAGAGGAGGTTCTCACTCCCGCAGAGGAACGCGTGCGGGAAAAATGTCCCGTCTTTATGCGCTGCGGCGGGTGCCAGCTCCAACATCTCCAATATAAAGAACAATTGCGCTTTAAGGCGAACGTCGTCAAAGACACCTTGCGGAAAATCGCGGGACTATCCGTCGACGTCCCCGTCGCCGTAAAGAGCGATCTTCCTTACGGGTACCGCAATAAATTACAGCTCCCCGTCGGCGTGGATAAAGAGGGAAAAAACGTCGTGGGCTTTTATGCCGAACGAAGCCACAGAATTATTCCCGTCGATTCCTGTGTCATTCATCCCGATTGGGCGGAAAAAATCATCGCGCTCCTGCATCGGTATATGAAGGAGTGCGCCGTCAAAGGCTATGACGAGGAGACAGGCAGAGGAAGCATTCGGAGAATCGTCGTTCGGGAAATCGGAGGAAAATTTATCGTCGTGCTCGTTTCCGCGACGGAGAAGCTCCCTAATCTTTCCTATTTTGTAGAACTTTTGTCCACCGTTTTGAAAGAATTTTCTTTTTGGATGAACATCAACGACAAGAATACAAATGTCGCTTTTGGCGAAAAATTTACGCTCGTTCACGGCCCCGCCTTCTTTGAAGCGGTGGAACAGGGAATACGCTATGAAGCAGGCCCCATGACTTTTTTACAGGTGAATGCGGGTGTTCGCTCGAAGTTGTACGAGGCAGTATTGCGGTCTGTCGTCGGAACGGGCGGGAAAGTCGTTGTGGACGCCTATTCGGGCGGCGGGCTCCTGACCGCGATGCTGGCGAAAGCCTGCAAGCGCGTTTACGGTATCGAGCTGGAAGCGGAGGCAGTCCGCTGTGCGGACGAACTCATGCGGAAAAACGGACTGAAAAATATGACGAATATCTGCGGCCCTGTGGAGGAAAAGCTAGAAGGCGTTCTCGAACGAGAAAAGGGCGAGGAGATTCGGCTCGTGCTCGACCCGCCCCGCGCGGGAATTGCGCGCAGTGTGTTGAAGGCGGTTTTGGCTGCCGAAATTCCCGAAATTGTCGTGGTGAGCTGCAATCCCGCGACTTTGGCTCGCGATGTGGGGATTTTGACGGGCAGTTTGACGGAAAAGGAGGGAGAACTTGTCAAAAATCCCGATTTTTCCTCCGAGGGATTAGCGGGATATTATCGGATAGATTTCGTTCAGCCCTTCGATATGTTCCCTCAAACAAAAAATATAGAGACCGTGATAAAGCTTTCCAAAGTGACCGCAAAATAAATAAAGCGAATGAACTCAGGGGCCGTTCCTGTTAGGAACGGCCCCTGAGTTTTTATAAACCCGTTAACGCTGCTTAAATTTCATGAGAATATCTTGTGGATAATCGCCAAATTCCCGACCGAATAAATTGAGTCCGCCTTGATGTTCGGCGTCATCTTTAATTCCGATTTTTAATTCCAGTCGATCGCTGGAACTGCCGAGAAAATCGTCTATGGTAATCTCGCTGTTTACGGGTTGACTGTTGAGACTACACCCATTTTTAGAGATAGAAATTTTGTATAGGAGCCCGTATTGCGTAGCATTGACGGGCCAATAAGCGGGAGAATAATTTCCTGCACGACCGCCGAAATCTCCCGGAGCCGTAAAAGTAACGAGCTCTTTTCCGTTTAGCCAAACCGTAATATCGGAAGGCCATTCATTGCGATAGTAGGGGGCTTCCGAACAACATTCAAAGGAGATTTCTAAGGCATTGTAATAGGGATAAGAGGCGAAATAATTCGGAAAATTATAGACGACATAACCGTCGGAAAAGCCGAGAATTTGCGCAGTCGTCCGTTCGGGCAAAAAGAGCATGGATACAATCTGGTCCTTTTCAAAGAGGTAACGTTCTGTATTTGCGAGATAGCCGCTGTTTTTAATATGGAGGTCTACATAGTTTCCTACCGGCATTTCCACGCTGAGCGTGCGGTGCTTTCTGGAAAAATCCTTATCGAGATAGAGAATATTAATTTCAATGACCGCTTTGTAGCAAAGTTTCATGTGTCCTTTTTTGGCGGGTTGGTATTGGATATTGATGAGATTTGCCTCTTCGAGAACATTGATGTGGTTGGAAACAGAGGAGGCCGGAAGGGAGAGCGCCTCTGCAATTTCCAGAACGTTCATGGGCTTTTCGGAAAGAACTCTTAAAATCCTCAGTCTGTCGGGGGAGGAGAGCGCCCTTCCTAATGCGCATACTTTTTCGTCATCTTCCTCGTTCATGAGGGAGAGGGGCATTTTTGCCGATTTATGTAGCATATATGCAACTCCTTTGAAATATTCAATGATATGATTCAAAAATATTGTATCACAAAATGCCTGTAATGTCAACATATCCGAATACTTTTGCATATTGACAGACGGAGCTTTATCGTATAGAATATAGACACCAGAGGCGAAAGAAAATGGAATGGTATGTAATTGTATTATTATTTTTAGTCATCACGACAGCTTCGGGCGGAGCCGGATTCTTTTATAAAAAGATTACCTCTCTGCATGAAGAGGGAAACGATATTCCCGTCGTTTTATCGTCGGCGCCTATTCCGCTCGTGCTGCTCTTTACGATTTTGGCAAGTATAGCGGGCTGGGAGTTTACTCTGCCCAATATTGTGTGCGGTATGCTGGGCGGACTATGCTTTTCCGTAGCGGTGGCAATGCTTCTCCTTTCGGTTTCGAAGGGAAATTATAGCGTTTCGGTTATCATTATCAATCTTTCTTTTTTTATTCCTATTTGTTTGGCCTCTGCCTTTTTAGGAGAAAACGCCAAGGTGACACAGCTTATCGGAATTGTGCTCCTCGTATTGGTCATCGTATTTTCCAATATTCGATTCCGAAGAAAAGAAGCAGAGGGGAAAAGGTCTAATATCTGGCTGATATATGCGCTTTTGTCCTGTCTGTGCAACGGCCTCGTGAATTTCTCTTTGAAGGTACAGCAATATTATAGTCCGGGAACGGGGCAGGATACATTCTATTTCGTCATGTATGCGACGGCGTTGGTTTCGGGGCTCGTCCTGCTTTTGGCCTTGAAATCGTCTCGGGTACATAGGGCGCACGCTCTGCGGGTTCCTTTGGCCGGTGCGGGCCTCGGACTGTGCGTTGCGTTTAATTATTATCCCATGAGCTATCTCGCTCCGTATGTCAATTCCGCACTTTTATTCGGCGTTTCGACGGCGGGAGCCATTCTGATGAGCCTGTTGGCGGGCTGGATATTTTTTCGAGAAAAAATTACCGCCCGCAGCATCGTGAGTATGATAAGCTGTATAGCGGCTATCATCTTACAAGTTTTATCCCTTTGAAATTATAAGATAGGAGACTATATGAAAGACATTCACGCAAATCCTCAATTCCGTCGGGAGCACACCCTTTGTTTGAACGGGGAATGGGATTTTGAAATTTTATCTTCGCCGTTCGGGGACGGCCTTTCCGAACGCGAACTCAAAGGAAAAATTATCGTGCCCTATTGTCCCGAGAGCGAATTGTCCGGGATCGGATATACCGATTTTATTTATTATTGCGCCTATGCAAAACGCTTTTCTCTTTCAAAGTCAGATTTGTCGGGGAGAGTTCTTCTGCGTTTCGGCGCGTGCGATTACGAAGCGTTTGTATATGTCAACGGAGAACGAGTGGGCTCACACAGAGGGGGATACTCCTCCTTCTGCTTCGATGTGACGAGGTTTGTTTCGGAGGGGGAGAACCGCATATTTGTGCTCGTTTATGACGATGTTGCGGACGATTGTCCGTCGGGAAAACAGACGTTCAAAAAACATTCTTACGGTTGTTTTTATACCCGCGTCACGGGAATATGGCAGTCGGTATGGCTGGAATTTGTTCCGAATCACTATATTAAAAACGTACGATTTACTCCGAATGCAAAACGCGGAACATTGTCTGTGCGCGCAGATTGTGCGGGCGAGGAAGATTTTTCCGTCGAGGTCTCTTATGAGGGGCGCAGGGTGGGAAGCGCGTCCGCGAGAATTATCCAATACGGGGATTTAGAATGTGCGCTGTCGGAAAAACATCTTTGGGAACCGGGAAAAGGCAGATTGTACGATGTAAAGTTACGCTTTGGAGAGGATGAGGTATATTCTTATTTCGGATTACGGGATTGCGGCTTTGAAGGAAAACGATTTATGATCAACAGGAAGTGCGTCTTTCAGCGCTTCGTGCTGGACCAAGGCTATCATCCGAAGGGCTTGTATACCGTTCCGACGGAAGAGGAAATGCGGGAGGAAATCGCGATGGCGACCGACTTGGGCTTCAATGGAGCCCGTCTGCATCAAAAGGCTTTTGAACCGCAGTTTCTCTATGAGTGCGACAAGGCGGGCTTCATGGTCTGGGAGGAGCTTCCGAGCTGGGGAATCGACTATACGGACCTTTCCAACGTCGGGGCGGTGCTGGACGAATGGCGGGAGCTTATCGAGCGGGACGGCAATCATCCGAGTATCGTACTCTGGTGTCCGGCGAATGAATTTTGGACGGACGAATTCCGAGGTAACGAATATATTCGCCTTTGCGATTTGCGGTATGTAAAGCTGTTATATGAGTTTACCAAAATTCTCGACCCTACTCGTCCGTGCGTGGATTCGAGCGGAGGCTACCATATTGCGGAGACGGATTTATATGATTTTCATACCTATCAAGGCGCGGAGGATACGAGGATATATCTTTCCAAATTCGAGCGGGAAAAAAAGCTGGATATTCCTCTCCTCATGCCTCCCCGAAAGGAGTGTCGGGCTGCTGAGTTCGGCGGTCAACCGGTGATGGCCAGTGAATTTGGAGGAATATCCTATTGTCCGTCGTCGGAGGGGTGGGGATATTCTGCTGCTTCTTCTTCGGAGGAATTGGCGGAGCGGGTGGCAGAGCTCTGCTCGCTGTATATGGATAGTCCGGAAATTTCGGGAATGTGTTATACGCAGCTTTACGACATCGAACAGGAAGTCAACGGCCTGTACTATGCGGATAGGCGCCCCAAACTCAAAGAAAAGGATAAAGAAATCGTGCGAGCCGTGCTGGCGCGGCGCGCGAAAATAGAGGAGGTACAATGAATGGAAAATGACGCTGCGGCAAAGAAAACCGAAGAACGCCTGCATAGAAGCGGGCCTGTCCTGACGATGGCGCGAAGCAGACGAAAGGAGACAATTTTTGTGTGGGCAATGTTGGCTCTGCCCATCGTACACTTTTGTATCTTTTATATATGGCTGAATTTCAATTCTAGAGGAACTCAAAGAAATAGAGAGCGCAAAGCCCGCGGATACCCGTGCCTATGGCGTCGTCATTTCTCCGGAGCTCAATTATTGGATGTATGCAGTGGAGACATGGTGGGGGCAATATGAGGGATACGACGATTTTTATAACTATTATTACGGCGAATACTATGACGGGAACACCAAAAAAGTAGCGACCGACCAAGCGGGATATAGAAAATCTCTCGACGTTACGGGGCGGTTGAGAGCGCTGGAAGTTTTGACGGAGATTCTCGATGAGAAAAACGGCCACGTCAATCCGGTTTCGGAGGGCTTGGGCTATGTCGAGCATCAAGAACAGCTCGCGTCGGGCAAATATCAGAGCAATAAAAATCCTTCTGCATTTTTAGTATGCGGAGATTGGTACGAAAAGGAGACCTTTGCCGCGGTTCAGCAGAATGGCGAGCCCGTGCGTTTCATGCGCATGCCGGTCATCAGTTCAATTACCGAGACTTTGGAAGATAAGGACATGAGCGATGAGACTCTCGCGGAGGTAATTCGTGCCATCGATGCGGGAAAAACGGAATATGCGGGTGTTTCAGCGAATGATTTTGCACGGATCAAAGAGGCCCGCCAAATGATTTCCTGCGGCACGATGAATCATACGGTAGCTATTCCTAAAAATGCCAGAAATATCGATAACGCGAAAGCGTTTCTCGTATTTATGGCTTCGGACCTCGGTCAGAGCATCTTTGCTCAACAGAACGGCGGACGCACTCAGCCTTACGGCTACGATGCGACGAATGATTCGAGTATTACGATTTCCAAGTATACACAGAGCATTTTAGATGCCTACGGAAAAGAATTTCTTCCCGTGACGATGGATTATCGTTCTCCGCTGGTAGCGTTTGGCGGACTCACCAATTACGGCAATCAGGCCGCGTTAGATATTACGTTCTGGAAGAATAATTCCACGCCGAAAGCGTATCACGATTATGCAGTGGATTACGAAGCGAAACGGTATGATCAAATCAAGATGTATATTTCGTCTTCGGTGAGAAGCTAAATTGAAAAAAAATAAATCATAGGGAGAAAATTGCATGAACCGAAAAATTTTTAATGTTGCTGTCTCTTTTGCTCTGATGTTTTCCATGCTTGGAGCGGTCGCCTGTACCACTGCCGTCGATCAGTCTGAAAAAATCGAGTATACGCTGGACGGTGCAGAGAACCTGACCGCCTCGTTCGGGGAGCCGTATTCCGCTCCGCAGTATAAAATTCTGCGCAACGGCACGGATACCGGATATAAGGCGAAACTTCAATCGGTCACAGACCCCGACGGCGAAGCCGTTACCGTCTCTTATAGTTCTTTCACGCTCGGACAAATAGGGACATATACGATGACGTATTTATCGGTGGGATTGGTCGGAGGCGAATTTACCGATGTCAAAGAGGAGATTTCCTTCGAGGTGGAGCTCGTCTCGGAAGACAAGACGGGACCGACCATCACCGTTTCCAATACCAGTGAATATTGTATTTGGACGGGGCGGGAAATCGGTGTTCCCGCACATACGGCCGCGGACGCTTCGGGAGTAAAGGGGGAGAGCAAGGTATATGTAGAATTGCCCGACGGAACGCGGGAGGATATTACGGGAAAAGATACTTATACTCCCAAGGTAGCCGGTACGCATTATTGGGTGTTTACGGCTTCCGATATGCTGGATAACATATCGGAAAAGAAACTGAAATTCGAGGTCGTCGGGGCCCCCGTTCCCGAACAGGATGTCATCGCCTATTTTGAACAGGAATTCGGCGCCAATCAGATAGAGGCGTATAACGGAAATCTTTCCTTTGACGCAGACCACATTTGGCCGGACGGTTCCAAGGGAGGAACAGTATTTACGACAACGGTGAAGCAGGACGATTTACCCAGTCAAGTGGCGGGAGAGGATAACGGCTATGCGATAGATTATGTCGGTGCCTTTGAACTGCGTCAACCGTATATCAAGGAAGTGACGAAGAATTACGACACAATCGTTTTACCCATATATAATCCCAATGATTATTATATTTCTTTCCGCGCTTGGTGGTATTCAGTCGTCACCGTCGGACCGGGCGAAACAGTGTATTATGCGATTCCCAGTGCATTTTTTGAGGTCGGAGATATGGACGCGGGAAACTATACACCCATCTACGATGTGACGAATATGCTGTTCGCTTTCTGCGACCGTTGGTATAGCTTTGGAAGATACGAACAGGAAGACGGGAGCATAAACATTTACGATAATTCCTATCATCTCCCCGCCGGTGCGCAGCTCATAATCGGCAATTTGACTGCGATGAATTATGCGGGAAAAAATGTCGAGGGAGAAACATATTATGTGGCGGACTTCGACGGCGAGTATGCCAATTCCCACATAGAGGCCTATGATTATTATCAGACGACTTATCAAAGCGGAACGGAAATCGAGGACGAGAAGCTCGGGATTACGGGTGCGCTCGTATTGACGGCGGACGTCAATCCTCAGGAGGAATACCTTCAAGACTCCGGCTGTGCGATAACGATTGATTTTACCAAATATTCTTTGGAAGAATTGCAGTCGATGATGTCGCCCAACGATTATGTGTCTTTCTATGCCAAGACGACGTCGAGGAATACAGCCAATAAACCGCTTTTGGGAATCGACTATCAATCGATTGCTTTGCCTCTTACGGACGAATGGCAGGAGGTGCGCATCTATAAGAGTCAGATTCATCATTTATTCCCCGATGTCGGAATGGGTGACGGAACAAAGAATATCACGATTAATTTATTCACTGCCAATGGCGGCTCGACCGATATAGAGGGGCTGGAAGTTGCGATTACCTCTTTGAAACTGCACATCAATCAGAGCGCAGAAGGAACATTTGAATATCGCGACGACGAGGGGAACGACTTTGTATTCTCCTCTCCCGGGGCGCAGATTGTACTCGACGAGGACAACGTCGCGGGCGATGATACCTCTTCCGTCAAGGTCACATTCTCCGAAGAAGCGCCGGGCGATAGGGGAGAGACAGTCTCCACGATTACGATTAAAGGGGATTTTATCCGCGAAGCCCGAGAGACCGCCGACGCATTGATTATTCCCGTCTATAACGGAAATCCCGATACCACGGGAGAAATGTTCGTAAGTGGCAACGGCGGCTGGGATTATTATTTATCTGTAAAGGGACAGTCATGGGGAGAATTTGTCGTCAATATTGACGATTGGGACCGCGTGACAAATTCTACCCAGCCGGACGAAATTACAATTTATTTAACCAATTATTATGTCTCGCCCGGAAAAATTTCCGCCAATGTAGGAAATTTGTACTCTGAGACCTATGTCGTAAATCCGGTGAAGGACGAACTCGTATACTTCGATATCAACGCGGGGGCTCGTCAGGCAGAGGGTATTCGTGCCGATTTGAGCTATGATACAAACGTCAAGTTTGAAAATCAAGCGGGGTCGACGAAAGTTGTCTCTCAAGTGGACGGCACGGGCGGAGAAGCGGATATGCGTTTCGGGGTGCGCTTTAAGAATCCCTATATCAAAGACATTGCCGAATACGATTATTTGGAAATTCCCATCTATAATGCCAATGACTACGATATTCAAATGAAATGTTGGTGGTCGAATCACGTCCTTTTGAAAAAGGGCGAATGGACAAAAGTAATCCTCTCTGCATCTGTTGTTTCGGGCGGTTATTTCAATGATTTGGACTATTCGAGCGCTGCTCCTTGGAATTCGGGAAAATTCTTTATCGCGTTCATCGACGGAGACGGCGGTGCCATTCAGACAGATTGTACCGTTTATCTCGGTGCCATGATGGGCAAAAAGCTCGCTTTGGAGAATAACCTTATCGACCTTACGAAGAGTGCCTCTATTCTCGAAGAGAGCGCATATAACCAGGGAAAACAAGGGCTTTATGTGTCGAACGGAACGGCGCAAGCGACGGAGGAGGGCTTGAAGGTAACGACGAGCAATGCAGCCTATGTGAAATTCAATCCCGCAGACGGCTTTACGCTTACGGCGACGCAGACGATCGTTCTTACCGTGAAGAATACTTCCTCTACGCGCATGGTCCTGTCCGTAGATGAATATTATCCTGCCGACTGCTACGTGGAGCCGGGAAAGACGGCGACCATACTCATTTACGGCGATGAACTTTGCAGCCGTTATGAAGGAAAGTTCGGAAGCGTGGAAGCGGACATGAAGGGCTTTACTATCAAATTGTTCAATGGGGAAGATTGGGCGGATACGCTCCCTGAGGGTTCCTCCTTTGTGGTGACGCAGTTCGGCGTTGTTGACGGACTCGGCGGAAGCTATTGCTATCGGAATTGATAGAACTTATAAATACGGAGCCGCAGTTTTCTGCGACTCCGTATTTTTATGGGAAAAGAGGGTTGTTTTTTTGCAAAAAAGATGATATAATGAAGCGGTATAGGAGAATAAACATGGCTTCGAGCAAGGAATACGTCGATTACATTTTAGAACAGCTTTCGGGATTAGAGGAGATTTCCTGTCGTTCTATGATGGGGGAATACATTGTATATTATCGAGAAAAAATCGCGGCCTATATCTGTGACGAACGCTTTTTAGTAAAGCCGACCGCCGCCGCGAAAGCGCTGCTTCCCTCCGCGCCGTCGGAACCTCCCTATGAGGGGGCAAAGGAGATGTTGTTGGTGGAGGACGTGGACGATAAGGAATTGCTTCAAAGGCTGTTCAAACGCATGTACGACGAGCTTCCTGCCCCGCGGCACAAAGGGAAAAAAGGAGAAAGACAATGACCATACATCACGACAAACTTGCCTATGGAAAGCTGGCGTCGACGAGAGAGGAGCTCTCGGAGGATAGGTTGCTCGAAATGCTTTCCGAACTCGAATCGGAGGCGGAAATCCGCGAATCGACGGGAGAAGAGGCGGCGTTAAGAGATATTCTCGCGCTTTCGGAGGCTTGGGAGCGGGAAAATAGCTGTTACGGATACCGAAAAAACGAAAAGGGCGATATCGAAGGCCGAAGAATTTTTACGGCCGAGCGCGAGGGAAAGACAGTCGGCTATTTGTTCGGCAGGAAGGAATACTTAAAAAATACCTCATCGGTGGCGCCGGACGGGACGGAATATTTTGAAATCGAAGAGATATACGTAGTTGCCGAGTATCGGAGCATGGGCATAGGACGGGCGCTGTACGAATTTTTGGAGGAACGTCTGAAAGAGGAAGGGACGGACTATATTTTTTTGAGTACGGCGACAAAGGATTGGCGGAAAATTTTTCATTTTTATATCGAGGAATTGGGCATGGAATTTTGGAGTGCGAGACTGTTCAAAAAATTACGGTAGAGCGCGGGCATAATTTGGGAGAAAGTGGCGGATACTGCGATATATGGAAAACGTAGTCAAGGTGCTGATATTTTCATTGTCGTCGTTCGCGTTTTTATTTATCGTGACGAAAATTCTCGGCAAAAAGCAAATTGCGGAGCTGAGTTTTATCGATTATGTCGTCGGGATTTCCATCGGGTCTATCGCGGCGGAGTGGAGCACGGAGACGGAGGAGCCGTTTTATCATTTTCTCATCGCCATTTCCATCTACTGCGCGCTGAGTCTTATTCTCGATATAATGGAGCGCAAGCGTCCGTTTCGGAAATTTTTGAAGGGAGAGGTTCTGACGATTATCGAGGAAGGGGAATTCAACTATGAAAATCTGAAAAAGTCCAAGTTAGACGTAGAGGATGTTTTAGGCATGGCGCGGGAGAAGAATTTTTTCGATGTGAACGACATTGCGTTCGCGCTGTTTGAGACGACGGGAAAATTGAGTATTCTCCCCAAAAGCAATAAGCGACCTACGGTGCTCAAAGATCTCGGAAAGGAAGAGGATAGCGCGTGTCCGCCCGATTATGTCATCGTCAACGGAAAACCGCAGTATCGGGTAATTCGGGATTTGGGACTTTCCATGGAGGAAGTGTTCGAACGGCTGCGAATTCGTTCCAAGCGGGAGCTGAACGATATTTTAGTCGCGTCTTACGACGGGGAAAAGGGAGAATATCAAGTCCATAGGAAATAGGGAGGGCGGCCGAAAAGCCGCCCTTCGTATTGTTGACAAGCACGAAAAAAAGTGTTATAATACGGGCAGAAGAAACGGAGTAAGGAGCAAACCGGTATGGAAAATCAAATTATATGCAATTGTAAGCAGGTTTCGGTGGCGGATATAGAGAAAGCGTTACATACGCATGCGCGTTTCGACGACGTGGATAAAGAATTTGAAGAGGTACAGCGTCTGACGAAATGTTCGACGGGTTGCGGCGGCTGCCACGACAAAATTTTAGACGTCATTTCTCAGTTGATGAGCGAATAAAAAACGACCGGGCTTAACTTAACATGATTCCGATAGGAATTTAGCGCGGCGAAAGAAGTATAACGATTATACTTTGCAAGATGTTATGCGTTTGGTTATTTTACTTTTTAAGCCGCTTGTAATACGATGGCGGCAGGATAAACGATAATTTATAATAGTAGATTTATTATGGAATACAGAGTAAAAGTTACGGTTTTAGATAAAAAATTATTTCCCGAACTGCAAGCACAGTATTGTGCCGTACCGAACAGCGGTAAATGTCCCTGTTTCAATGTGGGCGATGAATTTATGTTTTACCGGAACAATGAACGGGATGACTATTGGCATATGGGAGCGGGAACATTGATACGTAGCGGAAATCCCGATGAAGGCGTATTACTCTCTCCCGGCACAAAACATTGCGGAACAGACGGCGTTCCGTTCTGTTCGGAAGCGTGGGATGCAATCAGCAGATATATTTATTCTGCGCTTCAAGGGGGAGCAATCATGCACGGATGGACAAACGACGATAAAGTCATGATTGCTTGTTGTAATGACGGCACCAGACCGGTTATTTTCAAAATTGAAAGAATCGACGTTGATAGCCGATAATTTCAATTTATAGAGTAACTGAAAAGAGCGAAGATTTTTAGAAATCTTCGCTCTTTTAATCCCTATGAGAATTGAACTTTTCCCGTCGCTGTTTTTTATTTACGGTTAAAGCACTAAGGACGGCGCGGAATAGACGCGGGCCTTCAATTCGTTATCCAGCATGTAAAGTCCCTTCGCGTCGGAGCCGAATAACTGCATTTTTGTGATGAGGTCGGAGGCGTTCTTTTCCTCTTCCCCCTGTTCTTTTACAAACCAGTCGAGAAACTGCATCGCGCGGAAATCCTTGACGGCATAGGCGGCTGCATAGATTTCATTGACGAGAGCGGTGACATATTTTTCATGCGCCAAAGCGGCTTCCAGCACGTCTAAGTCCTTTTTCCCTTCCGTCTTGGGTGCGTCGATTGCTTCCAGCGTTACGGTTTCGCCGTTGTTGAGTAAATAACGATAGAACAGCATGGCGTGATCGCGTTCCTCCTGTGCCTGCACTTCGTACCAGTGCGCAAAACCCGACAGCCCTCTGCGCTCGAAATAATTCGCAAAATCGAGATAGAGATATGCGGAATAAAATTCCTTGTTGATTTGTGCGTTGAGCAATTCCGAAACTTTTTTATCCATATTTTTTTCTCCTTTCGCATTATATATAAACGACTTTTGTCCTCTTATAACGCTTTCGGAAAAAATTTTCTTGTTTTTGAAAGGATTTTTGTTTTTTGTACACTTTGCATAAATTTATATGCGGTTTTATGAATATGCCTTATTTTACAGGAGATATATAAAAAAATATTGTTTAGAAATGTAGAATAATTGATAGATAAAAAGAATAAAATTTCAAAAATGACATTCCAAGATATTTGACAAAGAGCAGTGAAATGTGATATAATCGAAGAGAAAAATAGGGGAAGGGTGCGCATGAGAGAACGGGCGCACCTTTTTCGACGAAAAAATTCCCCGAAAAAAATCGAAATAACCGGAGACGGAAAGGAGGAGCGCGAAAATGAAGATCGGCAACAATCTAACGGATAAAACCGGAAGGGGACTGAAATTTCTCTGTATCGGATTATTATTGTCTGTCACGCTCATTTGGGGATACGGAATCATCGCCACGGATGAGGCGTTGACGGGAAGCATGGGTGTTTTCACCATGTTGGCAGGGCGTTTTTTACTGGCGGCGGTCATTCTTTTCGTTTTGCGCCTTTGCCTTTTCCGCACGAAAGGATATACAAAAATCGCTAAAAGGGAATTATGGGCGGGAATTGCCGTCGGGACGGTCAATTTTTGCGGCTTTGTTTTTCAATCGGTCGGACTGCTGTATACCGATACGGCAAAGAGCGGTATGTTAACGGGGGCCTATGTCGTCTTTGTACCGGTCATCTACTGCGTTTTGCGCAAAAAATTCCAGTGGCGTCCGCTCTTTAATGCGTTGCTTTTTCTCGTGGGTATGTTTTTTTTATTTGACTTTCGGGGAACGACCTTGAATTTTAATCGCGGCGATGCGGTCACATTGCTTTGTGCCTGGTGTTTCGCGGTGCAGATTATTTTAGTGGACCGCTTTGCCGACGACATCAATGTATTTAACTTTAACGCCGTGCAGATGTTGACGATGGGGCTTTTGGGGTTGACGGGCGCGCTTTTGGTCGAACGACAGAATTTTGCCTTTATCAATTGGAGCGTATGTCTCCCCGCAGTCATCTATTTGGGAGCCCTCAGTTCTGCCTATGCGTATATTGTCCAGACGTTTGCTCAGAGCCGCGTTTCGCCCTCTCTTACGGCGATTTTGCTCAGTTTGGAATCATTGGCGGGAGTGCTGTTTTCTTTGACGGCAGGAAAGGTCGGCTGGACATGGACATTGGGCGTCGGCTGTGCAATTATGGCGGCGGCGTCTGTGGCCGCGGCGCTGGGGGATTCCCGAGCCGCGAAAACTTCGGACAAAGCGGTACGGACGCGGAACCCGGAAACCGGAAAAACGGTGCCGACAGAGAAATCGGCGGGAGAGTCCGAACCGAACGGCCCCGAACCATCGGCCGCCTTCGGGAGGTTGGAGCCGACGGCGGCATTCAAGGCGGAAAATAGAGCTTCGCTTGCGGCCGCGGAAGGATTTTTTGAGGAAATCTCCGAGGAATTTTTTGAAAGTTTTTCCGAAGAGGGGGAGGGAGCCGGCGCCTGTATGACGGCGTACGGCCCCATGCCTGCTCGGAACGATAAACGATAAGAGGTGAAAAGATGAGAACGGGAATTTCTACGGCGTCTCTGTTTTCGAGAAAAAATAACGAAGAGGCGCTTCCGCTTTTGGACGCCATGGGCGTAAGGACGGCGGAGGTGTTTCTCACTTCCTTTTCGGAATACGACGGGAAGTTCGGAGAACTTCTCGCTTCCCGAAAAGGGAAGGTGAACGTTCATTCCGTACACGTTCTGAATACGCAGTTCGAGCCGCAATTGTTTTCCGATCATTCCCGCGTGAAAGGAGACGCTTTTTCTTGGCTGGGGAAAGCGATGGAGACGGCGCGGGCGCTCGGCGCGGAATATTATACCTTTCACGGCATAGCGCGCATCAAGCGGGCGGCGCGTTCGGGCGCGAACGACAGGCCCGCGGCGTGGGGAAAATCGCTTGAAGAAATTTCCGCTTTCTGTAAAAATTACGGCGTTTGTCTCTGTCTCGAAAACGTGGAGTGGGCGATTTATAACCGTCCCGGAGTCTTTCGTTCCCTTTTGAAAACCTGTCGGGGACTGTGCGCCGTGTTGGACATTAAACAGGCGCGCATTTCCGCTTATCCTTATCCCATGTATATTCGGGAGACGGCAGGCCGTTTGAAACATGTGCATGTCTCCGACATAGATGAAAACGGAAAAATCTGTCTGCCGGGAAAGGGCCGATTCGATTTTCCCGAACTCCTCAAACGTTTGGACGGAGCAGGCTTTTCGGGCCCCTTGCTCATAGAAGTCTATAAGGACGATTATTGCAAGGAAGGGGAACTTAAAGCCTCCTTGGATTATCTCGACGAACTTCTCTATAAATATTCTTTCGCCGATAGGGAATAATTCCCATCGGCGAAAATTTTTTCCGCTATTTTTCCGTATACTATTGACAAACCGCTATAATCGGCGTATAATAAAATCAAGATTAAATCTTAATAAAGGAAGACGGAGTTATGGAAAACAAGATTGAAAAGGAAGCGATGTTCAAAATTACTTACGGTTTGTTTGTTCTGAGCGCGAAGGACGGGGAGAAGGATAACGGTTGTATCGTGAATACGGTCTCCATGATTACGGAGACGCCCAAGCGGATTACGGTATACGTCAATAAACTCAATTATACGGAGCAGATGATCCGAAAGACGGGGGTGTTCAACGTATCCGTACTTACGGAAAGCGCGCCGTTCGAAGTATTCAAGCAATTCGGTTTTTGCAGCGGGCGTGACACGGACAAATTTGCGGGCAAGGAATATCCGAGGAGCGCGAACGGACTTTACTATGTTCCCGAACATACCAACGCGCTGATTTCCGCGAAAGTGGTGGACGCGCTGGATTACGGAACGCATACACTGTTCGTGGCGGAGGTTACGGAAGCGAAAGTGCTTTCCGCAGAGCCGTCGGTAACATATGATTATTATTTTGCGCACATCAAACCCAAGCCCGAGGCGAAGAAAGCGGAAGGGGAGAAAAAGGTAAAGCGCTGGATATGTAAAATCTGCGGTTTTGTCTATGAAGGGGAATACCTTCCCGAGGATTATATTTGTCCTCTCTGTAAGCACGGCGCGGAGGATTTCGAGCCGCTCGATTGAGCGAAAATTCCTCTTTTATTGAGGCGCGGCTTTCCGTTTTTTCGGAAAAAAATCCGAGCGAAAAAATCGGGGAAAAAGGTTGGAAAAAACGGGGTAAAAGACTTGACAGAACTTTGTCCGGCTGATATAATAACAGAGTAGCTTAAAAAACGAAGAAGCCTACCAAAAAAGTGCCTGAGGCGAAGGAGGGTTGAGAGGAATGTCTACGGTTAAAGTCGGAGAAAACGAGAACGTGGAAAGCGCATTGCGCCGTTTCAAAAGAAAGTGCTCCCGCGACGGCATCATCGGCGATCTGAGAAAGAAGGAATTTTATGAAAAGCCTTCCGTGAGAAGAAAGAAGAAGTCCGAAGCCGCCAGAAAGAGAAACAAGAACTAACGAAAGAAGAAAGCTCACGCGAGAGAGTGTGAGCTTTTTTGTTTGCAAAAAATGCCGAAGCGTGTCGAAAACAGGCGAAAAAAGGATAAAAAGACAGAAAAAATACGTTGGAGAGGTGAAATACAAAACAATGGCACAGCAGCGCACTTTAAGAGGCCTTGCACGTCAGGCCAAGAGCCGCATGAAGAGCGGTTTCTGGAACGAGTGCATGGAAGATCTGAACGCACAAATGGAAAAAGCGAAAGAGCAGGGTTTGAACGAAAGCAAAGCGGGAAGATATTTCAAGAGCCGCGTCTCCGCTTCCTTGTCGGGGGAGAAGGAGGACGCATTTTATCTTAAAGTCAAGGCGCTTTTGACGACGGAAGGGGAAGTGAGCGACGCCATCGGCAGATTGACCGACCGCGAGTATTACGAAACGCTGTCGTATGAGGAGAAACAGCGCTACACGCTTTCTTTAAGCGAAAAATATCTGCGTGCCTTGGAGCGTTTCCGCAGGGAAAGCGAGTTCGAGCTTCCCGCAAAGAAAGCGTAAAAGAGGGGCGGGAAAATACCTCAAAACCCCGAATCCGCTTGCCAAAAGGCAGGCGGTATGTTATAATAATTTTATGAATCAGACGACGGAAATACGCGATATACTCGACAATTTGAACGAAGAACAGATAAAGCCGGTGCTGGCGACGGAGGGACCCGTTCTGGTGCTGGCGGGCGCGGGAAGCGGCAAGACGCGGGTGCTGACTTCCCGCATCGCCTATCTGATAGCGGAAAAGGGAGTCCCGCCCGAAGCGATTCTCGCGATCACGTTCACGAACAAGGCGGCGAACGAGATGAAGGAACGCATCGCGCGCATCGTGGACGCGCAGGGAATGTGGGTCTGTACGATTCACAGCATGTGCGTGCGGATTCTGCGCATGTACGCTTCCGAGGCGGGGCTGACGCCGAATTTTTCGATATACAGCGAGACGGAGCGCGCGAATATCATCAAAAAATCCTTTCAGGAATGCGATTTCGACGACGAAAAATTCTTGAAAAACGTCAAATTTCATATCGCCAACGCGAAAATGCTGGGACTTTCTCCCGAGGAATACGCGGAGGAGAACGCGAAGGAGCGGGATATAGACGAGGTGACGAAGGTGTATGCCCGCTATCAGGCGCACTTGAAGGAGAACAACTCCCTCGATTTCGACGACCTTCTCAACGAAACGAGAAAGCTCTTAAAGCGGAACGAGGAAGCGCGGGAGTATCTCGGCGGAAGGTTCCGCTACATACTCGTGGACGAGTTTCAGGATACCAACGAAGTGCAGTTTGAAATCGTGAAGCTCCTTTCTTCCGTACACGGAAATCTTTTCGCCGTGGGGGACGACGACCAGTCCATTTACGGCTGGCGGGGCGCGAAGATCGAAAACATTCTCCATTTCGAGAAATCCTATCCCAAGGCGAGGACGTTCAAGCTGGAAAGAAATTACCGCTCGACGAAAAGTATCTTGAAGCTCGCTAATACGGTCATTCACAATAACGGCAACCGCAAGGACAAGACGCTTTGGACGGAGAACGCCGAAGGCGAAAAGCCGCAGGTGTTCGAGGCGGAGGAGGAGAGCGGCGAAGCCCGCTACATAGCCCATACCATCGCGGGGCTTTTGAACAGGGGATATAAACTGTCCGATTTCGCCATTCTGATGCGGCTCAACGCTCTGACGCGGTCGTTCGAACAGGAATTTACCTCCGACGGAATTTCCTATAAGGTGTTCGGCGGCTTCAAGTTCTACGAGCGCAAGGAAATCAAGGACCTTTTGGCGTATTTGCGGCTGGTCAATAATCCGTTCGACAGCGAAGCGGCGGTGCGGATTATCAATTTTCCCAAGCGCGGAATCGGCGCAAAGACGGTGGAGGCTTTGGAAAATTATGCCTATGAAACGGAGCTTTCCGTATACGACGCGCTGTTGGACGCGGATTCCATGGGCTTTTCCGCGGGCACGAAGCAAAAATTGACGGCGTTTGCGGAGCAGGTAAAGGGCTGGATCGTGGACAGTCAGGACGTTCCCGTAAACGAGCTGGTGCGTCGGATCGTGGACGATACGGGTATGCGCGCGGCGTATGCAGACGACAGCGACGAAAGCATCAACAAGCGGGCGAATATCGACGAATTTATCAATTCGGTGGACGAATACTGCCGCCTGAATCCGGGCACGACGCTGACCGATTACCTCAATCAGGTCACGCTGAGTTCGGATACGGACGACATGGACGACAGCAACTATGTGACGCTGGCGACGATTCATTCGGTGAAGGGGCTGGAATTCCGCTGCGTGTTCGTGTGCGGCATGGAGGACGGCGTAATGCCGACCTCCCGCGCGGACAACGACGAGGACGAGCTGGAAGAGGAACGCCGCCTGATGTACGTCGCCATCACCCGCGCCCGCGAGCGGCTGTATCTCACCCGCTCCAAGAGCCGTTATCTCTACGGCAAGCGGGAGCCGACCATGCGTTCCCGCTTTTTGAAGGAGCTCTCCTCGGAGCTGGAACTTCCGAGAGAGTCCCGCCCCCGCCCTCTGTACGGCGGTTCGGACGACGGTTATTTCGCGGACGACGATCCCGAGGCTTACGGAAATTCCGCCTACGGCGCGGGGAGGTATTCCGGGCAGGGACGCGGCTACAATTCTTCTTACGGTTCGTCGTATGGCTCTTACGGCGACAGGCAGAACTCCGCGCCGAAAAGGAGCGCTTGGAACGGCGGTTCGTCTTACGGGAATCAGACATATAGAAGCGGTTCGTCTTCCTACGGCGGAGGTTCTTACGGCAATTCGTCTTACGGGAGCGCGTACGGTTCCTCCTATGCGAAGAAATCGACGGGGGCGTTCACCTACGGCGGCGTGGGCAGTTCCGCGGGTAAACCCAAGGAGGGCGGAAAGGATCTTTCCGCGTTCCGCGTGGGGATAAAGGTGTCCCACCCCAAATTCGGGGACGGGACGATCGTGGGCGTGCGCGGCGCGGGCTCTAACATGATTTTGGACATTGCATTTTTCAGTGTAGGCATCAAACAGCTTTCCGCGGCGCTCGCGCCCCTGACGGTAAAGAACGGATAAGGAAAAAATCATTATATGGACAGACAGAGAGAACTCACCGACATTCTGAATAAATGGGCGTACGAATATTACGTTTTGGATAATCCCAGCGTTTCGGACAAGGAGTACGACGCCCTGTACGACGAACTGAAAAAGCTGGAAGAGACGAGCGGGGAAGTCTATCCCGACAGTCCTACGCGGCGGGTGGGGGGCGAGCCGATAAAGGAATTTGTCCGCCACGAGCACATCGCCCGCCTTTACAGTCTGGACAAATCGGTGACGGACGAGGAGCTTTCGGCGTTTCTCACCCGCGTTTCCAAGGTCGCGGGCGGGGAGACGGAATACACGGTGGAATATAAATTCGACGGTCTCACGGTCTGTCTCACCTATGAAAACGGCGAATTTCTCCGCGCGACGACGCGGGGGAACGGCGTGGCGGGAGAGGACGTGACGGCGCAGGTGCTGACGATAAAATCCTATCCCATGCGCATCTCCTATAAAGGGACGCTGGAAGTCCGCGGAGAGGCGGTCATTCGTCTGTCCGTTCTCAAAAAGTATAACGAACGAGCATCGGAGCCGCTGAAAAACGCGCGGAATGCGGCGGCGGGCGCGATACGCAATCTCGACCCGAAAATCACGGCGGAACGTAAGCCCGACATCTATTTTTACGACATCAACTACATGTCGGACGGCGAAGAGCTTTCCCAGACGCAGGCGCACGATTTTCTCGTGAAAGAGGGGTTCAAGGTGTTTCCCTATTTCCGCGTTTGCAGGACGGAAGACGACGTACGCGCGGCGGTGGACGAAATAGAGGTGGAGCGCAAGACGATAGACGTTCTGACGGACGGCGCGGTGATCAAGGTCAACTCTCCCGCGGTGCGGGAAGCGATGGGGTATACGGATAAATTCCCCCGCTGGGCGATGGCGTTCAAGTTTGAGGCGGAGGAAGTGACGACGAAGGTCGAGGACGTCGTCTGGCAGGTGGGAAGGACGGGAAAACTTACCCCTCTCGCCCTGCTCGAACCCGTAGAGCTCGGCGGCGCGACGATCCGCAAAGCGACCCTGAACAACTACGGGGACATTCTGCGCAAAAACGTGAAAATCGGTTCCCGCGTGCTCATTCGCCGTTCCAACGAGGTCATACCCGAAATTCTCGGCGCGACGGAGCACTCCGCAGACAGTCGGGAAATCGAAAAGCCGACGGTCTGCCCCGCGTGCGGCACGCCGCTCACGGAAACGGGCGCGCATATCTTCTGCCCCAACCGTTCCTGCCGTCCGAGGATAGCGGCGAAGCTCGACCATTTCGCGGGCAAGAACGCCATGGACATCGACGGCTTTTCGGAAAGCACCGCCTATCTTCTCATCGATAAGAAGGGGGTAAGGAATTTTTCCGACCTCTACCGCCTGACGTCCTCGGATTTGAAGGATTTGGAGGGTTTCGGGAAGAAGAAAATCTCCAACCTTCTGGGCGCGATAGAAAAGAGCAAAACGCCCGCGTTCGACGCCTTTATTTACGCCGTCGGAATCGACGGCGTGGGAAGGGTGGCCGCAAAGGACCTTTCCAAGCGCTTCAAGACAACGGAAAATCTGAAAAACGCGACGGAGGAGGAACTGCTTTCTCTCGAAAATATCGGGGAGGTTACGGCGAAGAGCATTCTCGGCTATTTTTCCGACGAGGAGAATCTCAAAGAGCTGGACGCGCTCGCCGCGGCGGGCGTGAAGCCCAAAGAGGCGGAATCGGCGACGACGGGCGGTCCGTTCTTCGGCGAATCTGTCGTCCTCACGGGGACGCTGTCGAATTATAAACGCAGCGAAGCGCAGAAGCTCATCGAATCGCTCGGCGGTACCTGCCAGAGCGCCGTGACTTCCAAGACGACGCTGGTCGTGGCGGGCGCGGATGCGGGGAGCAAGCTGGAAAAGGCGCAAAAACTCGGGATACGGGTGATAGACGAAGCGGAGTTTGCGTCGCTTTTGGGAAAAGGCGAAAAAAGTTGAGACAAAAAATTGCAAATTCCGCCGTTGCCGCTTGAAATTTCGGAAAAAATCTGCTATAATAGGAAGAACTTCAAAAGACGGGGAAAACGGCTATGCTGAGCATGACGGGTTACGGAAAAGGCGAATACAAAGAGGGCGGCATCGAACTGACCTGCGAAATCAAGACGGTGAATAACCGCTATCTCGACGTATCGGTGAAGGCGCCCAGGATTTTTACCGCGTATGAGGACGTCATCCGCACGCTCGTCAGGGAGAAGCTCACCCGCGGTCACGCGGACGTGTTCGTGTCGTGTAAGGACAAACGGGAACGCCCCGCGGCGCTCGTGCCCGACATGCAGCTCGCCGCGTCGTACGTGGCGGCGGCGACGGCGCTGAAAGCGGCTTTTCCCGCTTTGGCGGACGACGTGACTTTGACCTCCGTGCTCCGCTTTCCCGACGTATTGAAGCAGGACGAACAGGCCGCCGCGGACGAGGAGCTCCTCTCCGCATTGAAAAAGGCGCTTTCAGAGGCGCTCGACAATCTCAACCGCATGCGGAGGACGGAGGGCGAGAAGCTCAAAGCGGATATGCTTTCGAGAATGGACTCGATAGAGGCGCGCGCGAAAGAAATCGCGGCCCGCGCGCCGAAGGTGGCGGAGGAGTACCGCAAAAAGCTCGAAGAACGGGTTCGGGAATACCTTAAAGACGCGAACGCGGACGAGGGCAGGCTGCTCACGGAGGTCGCCGTCTTTGCGGATAAGAGCAACATTGACGAAGAACTGACGAGACTGTTTTCGCACATTTCCCAGTTTCGCTCGATTTGCGAGGAAGGAATCGTGGGGCGGAAGCTGGACTTTTTGGTTCAGGAGTTCAATCGGGAAGCGAACACGACCTGTTCCAAAAGCAACGATATCGAAATCACGCGGACGGGGCTGGCGTTGAAGAACGAGATAGAGAAGGTGCGGGAGCAGGTGCAGAACCTGGAATAAAGGCGCAATCCGCATTTGCAGGAAGGAATCACGTATGAAAAATATTCTGATGGCAATTTCCGGGCCTTCGGGAGTGGGCAAAGGCACGCTGGTGAAGGCGCTTTTGGCCCGCAGGAAGGACCTGATTGAATCGGTGTCTTGCACGACGCGGGCGCCGCGGAAAGGCGAACGGGACGGACGGGAATATTTCTTTTTGAAGAGAGAGGAATTTTTGAGCCGTATAGAAAAGGGCGATTTTCTCGAATACGACGAGCATTTCGGAAATTTCTACGGCACGCCGAAATCGTTCGTGAAGGAGGCTCTGAAAGAGAAATCCGTCATTCTGGAAATCGACGTGGTGGGCGCTCTGAACGCGAAAAAGGCGTTTCCCGAATGTGTTCTCGTCATGATCGTCCCGCCGTCGGAGGAAGAGCTGAAAAGGCGCTTAAAGGGGCGGAATTCGGAGACGGACGAGGAGATCGAACGTCGGCTTTCGCGAATGGAATACGAATTTTCCAAAAAGGACGAATACGATTACATCGTAGTCAACGACGCGCTGGACGGCGCGGAAAGCAAGCTGGAAGAAATCATCGATAAAGAAAAGAACCGATAAGGCTTAAAGGAGTGTGAAATTATGATAAACGAACCTGCTGTGGATGTATTGATCCGCGATTTGGGAACGGAGGAAGAACCCGTGAGCCGCTATGCGCTGTGCGTGGTGGCGTCCAAGCGCGCCCGCCAGATCATCGAGGCGGAAAAGAGCCGCGGTATCCGCGATTTTACGGGCATGGACAAAGAGCTTTTGACCGCCTGCAAGGATATTGCGGAAGGCAAAGTCGTCATCGCCAAGGATTGACGGACGAAAAAGGAACAACGGACAAAGGCGTGGCCTTAAAAATGTATATTTTCGCGTTGCCTCGATTCGATCGGGGCAATCCGTGTTTTTGGACATCGGAGAAAAAAGGGGCTTTGCGTGGCGTTTCAGATCATTTTTACGGCGAAAAATCGGGATAATTTATGATAGCGGAAGTCATCGTGGATATCGCTTCGGGCGAGACGGACAGGATATACGATTATCTGTGCGGGGACGAAACGCAGGCGGGCAGCCGTGTTCGGGTGCCCTTCGGCGGAAAGGTCGTCCCCGGTTTCGTCATGCGCTTGAAGGAGACTTCCGACTGCCCGACGGAAAAGCTCAAACGCGCCTTTCCCTGTCCCGACGAACGCCCCGCCCTCAACACGGAATGTCTGGCTTTGGCGGGCAAGCTGGCGGCGCGGTACCGCGTGCCCATGGCGCTCTGTTTAAGGCTGTTTCTGCCCTCGGAAATGCGCGCGGGGAAGGTGAGGGAGCTCAAAAAGAATTACGCCTCTCTCCTCGTCCCGCTCTCGGAAATGAAACTTTCGAGGACGGCGAAAAACCAGCTCGGTGCGGCGGAATACCTCGCAAAGAACGGAAAGACGGAATGCGGATTTTTGAACGGCCTGTTTCCGGGCGGCGTGTCGGCGCTCGAAAAGAAAGGCTACGTATCCGTCGCCAAGGAGCAGATTCTCCGCGACCCGTATAAGGGCATGGAGAGCGCTTCGGCCGAGCACGTCCTCACCGCGGACCAAAGGGCGGCGGTGGAGAAGATAAAGTCGGACGGAAGGACGGTCCAGCTCTTGCACGGCGTGACGGGGAGCGGCAAGACGGAAATTTACCTCACGCTGATCGCGGAGTGCCTGAAAGAGGGCAAAAGCTCGATATTTCTGGTTCCCGAAATTTCTCTGACGCCGCAGATGCTGTCCCAGCTCCGCGCGCGGTTCGGTCGGAACGCGGCGATCATGCACAGCGGCCTGTCGGCGGGGGAGAAGTTCGACGAATGGTGGAGAATGCGTTCGGGGGAGGCGAAAATCGCCATCGGCGCGCGGAGCGCCGTATTTTCGCCGCTGGAAAACCTCGGCGTCATCATCGTGGACGAGGAGCACGATTCCAGCTATTCGAGCGAGACGGCGCCGAGATATAACACGTTCGACGTGGCGTATCTTCGGGCGAAGCATAACGGCTGTAAGCTGGTTCTCGGCAGCGCGACGCCCGCGGTGGATACCTATAAAAGGGCGGTGGACGGAGAATTCAATCTCATACGGCTGGATAAGAGAATCAATCAAAAGCCGCTTCCGGAAATCACGATTGCGGATATGCGCAGGGAGGTAAGGCGGGGGAACAATTCCGCGTTTTCCTCCGTACTCAAAGACGAGCTCGGCAAATGCCTTTCGGAGGGGAATCAGGCGATTTTGTTCCTCAACCGCCGCGGGTATTCCCAGACGGTCATCTGTAAGGAATGCGGCTATGTGGCGAAGTGCGAGGCGTGCGACGTGTCGCTCACCTATCATAAGGACGAGGACTGCCTGAAATGCCATTACTGCGGCGCGAAGTACCGCGTTCCGACGGTATGTCCCGACTGCGGCGGGCATAAACTGTCCTATGCGGGGACGGGCACGCAAAGAATCGTGGCGGATTTGCAGAAGCTGTACCCTTCCGCAAAAATTCTCCGCATGGACAACGACACGACGAGCGGCAAAGAGGGGCATTATAAGATATTGAAGGCGTTCGGGGAGAAGCGCGCGGATATCCTCGTCGGGACGCAGATGATCGCCAAGGGGCACGATTTCCCGTCGGTGACGCTCGTGGGGATTCTCGACGCGGACATGAGCCTGCATTTTTCCGATTACCGCAGCGGGGAGCGCACGTTCCAGCTCATCACGCAGGTTGCGGGGCGGAGCGGCCGCGCGGAGGAAAAGGGCAGGGTGGTATTGCAGACGTTCAGTCCCGAAAACGACGTTTTGCGCTATGCGGTGGCTTACGATTACGAAGGGTTTTACCGCAACGAAATTTCCCTTCGCGCGGCGACGATGTTCCCGCCCTTTTCCAAAATCGTGCGGGTGCTGGTCACGGGCGAGGACAATAAAAAGACGGTGGAAGCGCTCAGAAACGTATATTTTTCGCTGGAAAGACTGTATACGGAAAACGCGGAAAAATTTTTGTTTTTCAACAAAATGCACGCTCCCATTAAACGCATTCAGAATAAATTCCGCTATCAGGTGCTGATGCGGCTGGCGGATACGTCCGTTCTTCCCGCCGTATACGACGCCTGCGCGGCGGCAAGAACCCGCGACGTGCTCGTATCGGTGGAGGAAAACCCGACCAATCTTTCTTAAAAATAAAGGAGTATCGAAATGGCAATCAGAAACGTAGTACAGGTAGGCGACGAAACGCTCCGCAAAAAATGCTTTGCGGTGGAAAAATTCGACGAGGGGCTGTGGCAGCTTCTGGACGACATGAAGGACACCGTCCGCATGGAGGAAGGCGCGGGATTGGCGGCGCCGCAGGTCGGCGTTCTCCGCCGCGTCGTCGTCGTGGACGTCGAAGAGGGATTTTTCGAGTTTATCAATCCGAAAATCACCGCACAGAAGGGCGAGCAGTGCGGCTGGGAGGGTTGCCTTTCGGTGCGCGGCAAGCGCGGCGTGGTTTCCCGTCCCATGAAGGTAAAGCTCTCCTATCTCGACCGCTACGGCAAGGAGCAGACGCTTTCCGCGAAGGGCTTTTTCGCGCGCGCCATCTGTCACGAGCTCGACCATCTCGACGGGATTTTATATATCGACAAAGCGCAGCACATCGAAGCCGCGGACTGAGGAGGGAAAAACCTCATGAAAATCGTATTTGCGGGCACGCCGTCGTTTGCGGTGAAGCCCCTCGAAAGGATACTCGAAGGCGGCTGGGAGGTCGTCGGAGTCGTCGTTCAGCCGGATAAGCCGCAGGGCAGGAAGGGAATCCTCACGCCCTGCCCCGTGAAGGTCTTTGCGTCCGAACGCGGAATCCCCGTATTTCAGCCCGCAAAGCTCCGCGAGGAAATCCCCGCGCTTAAAGCGCTCGGCGGCGACATCATGGTCACCTGCGCTTACGGTCAGATTCTGAGCCTCGAAGCGCTCGACAGCTTTCCCCTCGGCGTGTGGAACATTCACGCCAGCCTTCTCCCCGCCTATCGCGGCGCGTCGCCCATTCAGAGCTGCGTGCTCGCGGGCGAGAGGGAAACGGGCGTGACCGTCATGAAGACGGCGCTCGGAATGGATACGGGGGACATGCTTCTTTCCTTAAAGACGGAAATCGGCGCGGAGGAGACCTTCGGCGAGCTTTCCGAAAGGCTCTCCCTTCTGGGCGCGGAGGCGATCGTAAAGGCTCTGCCGCTCATCGAAAGCGGGAACTATACGCTGGTAAAGCAGGACGAAGAAAAGGCGTTTGCCGTGAAAAAAATCGATAAGGAGCAGGCGAGGATCGACTTTTCCCTGCCCGCGAAAAAGATCGTCGATCTGGTGCGCGGCATGAACCCCGAGCCCAAAGCCTTCGCGGAAATCGAGGGCGGAAAGCTCAACGTCTACCGCGCCGAAATCGCGGCGCGTCCCGCGGACACGGAGGGCGCGAAAGTCGGCGAAATTTTGTCCGACAGCCCGAAACAGGGTTTCTTGGTGGCCTGCGGAGACGGGGCGGTAAAGCTGACGGAAGTGCAGGCGGCGGGCGGGAAACGCATGAAGGGGAGCGACTTTTTAAGCGGCCGCAAGGTGAAAAAAGGACAGGTGTTTTCATGCTGAGCAATCCCGTTTACGACCCGTACCAGATTCTGACGAAAATCTATTCGGAGGGAGCGCACTTAAAGCAGGCAATCGCGGATACGTACATCGAGGAAATCAACCGCGCGCGGACGGTAAAAATCGTATACGGCGTTCTGGAAAACGATCTCTATTTCGATTTCTGTATCCGCCGTTATGCGCCGAAGGCGCCCAAGCTCGCCGTGCGCACGCTCCTCAAAATTTCCCTGTATATGCTGCTTTTTATGGATAAGCCGCGGTATATGGTCACCGATTCCGCGGTAGAACTCTGTAAAAAGCTGGGTAAGAGCGGCGTTTCGGGATTTGTCAACGCATTTTTGCGCCGTTTTTCTCGCGAGGAAGCGGACTCGTCTCTTCCGAAGGGCGACGAAGGCGCGGCGATTCGCCTGTCGTGGCCGCTTTGGGCGTATGAAAAGCTCCAAAAGGAATACGGCGCCCGTGCGGAGTCGATTGCCGCCGCTAAGAGCGCGGGCGTCAGCGTGCGCTTCGAGAAAAACGAGGAAAAGTATCTTTCCAAAAAGCATATAGATGCTCCCTTCCCGCATATGTACCTGTTTGAACATTTCTCCCGCGACGAGGGCTACGACGCGGGGGACTACACGTTTCAGTCGGTGGGGAGCGCGGCGATCTGCGACGTCATAGAGCCGTGCGGCGAACTTCTCGACGCGTGCGCGGCGCCGGGCGGGAAATCGGTGCTGCTGTCGAAAAAGTGCGGCCGCGTGACCGCGTTCGAACTCCACGCGCACCGCGCGGAACTCATTCGCCTGTATAGGGAGCGCATGGGCGCGAAAAACGTATTCGAGCGGCAGCATGACAGCTCGGTGTTCTGTCCCGAATATGAGGAGAAATTCGACGGCGTTTTGTGCGACGTTCCCTGTTCGGGCTTCGGCACGGTCAGCGAAAATCCCGATATCAAGCTGTTCCGTAAGGAAACGGATATGGTTTCCCTGAAAGAGACGCAGGGCAAAATATTGTCCGCGTGTTCGCGCTATGTCAAGGCGGGCGGGACGCTGTATTATTCCACCTGCTCGGTGTTCGGGGAGGAAAACGACGAAATCGTGCGGGAATTTCTCAATGCGAACCCGAATTTTGAACGGGCGGAGGCGGACAGCCCCCTGCCGCACGAAAGAAAGGAATTCGGGTTGCAGTTCCTGCCGGATCAAGCGTTCGGCGCGGGCTTTTACGTAGCGAAACTCAGAAGGAAGAACGCATGAAAAAGATTTTACAGGATTTGTCCTTTGCGGAGACGGAGGAGAAGGTACTCTCCCTCGGGGAAAAGAAATTCCGCGCGAAACAGCTCTTCGAAGGGCTCATGCAGGGCAGGCGGATTTCCGATATCACGTCGCTTTCGGGCGCGTTCAAGGCGCGGCTTTCGGAGGAATACGAGGACGAACCCGTCAGAATAAAGGAGACCTTTTATTCCTCGGACGGAACGGAAAAATATCTCTTTTCTCTGTCGGACGGAAATCTCGTCGAGGGCGTGCTCATGAAATATAAATACGGCTATACGCAGTGTATCTCCACGCAGGTGGGCTGCCGTATGGGCTGTAAATTCTGCGCTTCCACGCTCGGCGGACTCGTCCGTAACCTTTCCGCGGGGGAAATTCTCTCTCAGATTCTCGTCGTCAACGCCCTGCATAGAGGGGAGGAAAAGGGCGGCCGCGCAGTGACGAACGTCGTCCTTATGGGCAGCGGCGAACCGCTGGACAATTACACCGAGACGGTGAAATTTCTGAAAAACGTCACGGCGGAGGGCGGAATCTGTATCAGCGCGCGGAACATTTCCCTTTCGACGTGCGGGCTGGTGCCGAAGATGTACGCGCTCGCAAACGAAGGAATTCCCATTAACCTGACGGTTTCCCTTCACGCGACGAACGACGCGGACCGACAAAGGGTAATGCCCGTCGCCAAGGCGTACTCTATCGCGGAAATTTTGAAGGCGTGCGCCTATTACTTTGAAAAGACGGGCAGGAGATACTATTTTGAATATACGCTCATCGAAGGCGAGAACTGCGACGAAGCGCACGCCCGCGCGCTCGTATCGCTCCTGAAAGGCAGACCCTGCCACGTCAATCTCATTCGCCTCAACGAGGTGAAGGAGCGCAGCTTGAAGGCGACGGGCGATAAAGAGGTGTATCGGTTTTTGGGATTTTTGGAAAAAGGGGGATTGAGCGCCACCCTCCGCCGTCAGATCGGCTCGGACGTCGGCGGCGCGTGCGGACAGCTCCGCGCGGGGTATCTCGAAAAGAACAGCGACAAGGAGAGTTTATGAAAGAGATAAAAATAGCTCCGTCCATTCTGTCGGCGGATTTTTCAAAGATGGGCGAAGAGGTGAAATCTCTCGAAGAGAGCGGCGCCGACCTCGTACACTGCGACGTCATGGACGGCGTATTCGTGAATAATATCACTTTCGGGATCAAGATGGTGGAGGATTTGAGGAAAATCACCTCCCTCCCGCTCGATTGCCACCTGATGATCGTGGAGCCGCAAAAGTATGTCGAACGCTTCGTCAAAGCGGGAGCGGACATCGTCACCGTCCACGCCGAGGCCTGTAAAGAGCGCTTAAAAGACACGCTCATGCTCATAAAGAATGCGGGTGCGAAGTGCGGGGCGGTCATCAATCCCGATACGCCCGTTTCGGCGATTTCGGAGGTTTTGCCCCTTTCGGACATGGTGCTCGTCATGAGCGTGTTCCCCGGCTTCGGGGGGCAGAAATTCATACCGGAGGTGCTCGAAAAGGTACGGGAACTCCGTTCCTTGGCGGAGGAGAACGGGTGGAATTTCGACATAGAAATCGACGGCGGAATTTCTCCCTCGAACGCGGCGGAAGTCAAGTCCGCAGGCGCGAACGTGCTGGTGGCGGGGAGCGCCGTATTTAAGGCGCCCGACAGACGGCAGGCGATAGAGGCGCTCAGAAAGAACTGAAATGAAAGGAATCATTCTGTTGAACGGGGAACCCTACCGCGGGGAGATAGACGCCCGCGACGCACTGGTATATTGCGCGGACGGCGCGTACGATTGGGCGAAAGGAAAGGTGAAAATCGACGAAAACCTCGGCGATTTCGATTCCGCGCGGGAAATGCCCGTCCCGCCCCCGAAAGAAATTTTTCCCGAACAAAAGAACGAAACGGACGGGGAAATCGCGCTCGAAAGAATGCTTTCCGTTGCAAAGGAGAAAGCGATTTCGGAAATCGAAATTTACGGCGGCGGAGGGGGACGGGAGGACCACTTTCTCGGCAATCTCCACCTCCTTTACAGGGCGTGCATGGAAGGCATGCCCTGTTCGCTCGTCACGAATACTTCCGTTCTCTCCGCACATAGGGGCAAATTCACCTTAAAGGGAATAAAGGGAAAGACGGTTTCCCTGTTGCCTTTCGGCGGCGACGCGCATATAATAAATAATAAAGGGCTGTTCTATCCCACGGACGATCTGACGCTTTTTTACGGCTGCTGCCGCGGTATCTCCAACGTGGGAACGGACGAAAACGCCGAAATAAACTGCGACAGGGGCGTGCTCCTCGCCGCGGTCAATAAGGAGAAAGATGTCAAAAATCATTTGTTTGAAACCTCCGAAGGCAATCCGACTCATTCTGCGCCTCTTTAAGCGCAAATCGCGGGCGTAAACTTTGTTTCGCCCGCCCGTTTCTTCCCATAGAATCCCTTACGGCGATTTGCACGCGGATACCCTTACGGTTTCCGATATTCCGCCCGCGGACCTGTTCGCGCGTTCTGCCGCTCTGCACGAAAATGCTTTCACGACTTCCGTTTCTCCGTTCGCAGACGCGCTCACACGTTCAGCCGCCCCGCACGCAAGTGCTTTCACGACTTCCGTTTCTCCGCTCGCAGACGCGTCCACACGTTCTGTCGGCTCACACGCAAGTGCTTTCACGGCTTCCGCGGTTCTACCTGCGGACGCGCCCGCCCGTTCTGTCGATTTGCATGAAAATGGGCTCGTATGTTCCGATGCCCCATATGCGGGCGCGGACACGTTTTCCGCCCGCGGCGCCGACGGCTCTTCCGCCCCGACCGCTTTGCGGGGAGCGGAATTTCTACATAGGAAAAACGCGCAGATCTCCCTTGAAAAACTCGTCGGGGGAGGTTGTTTTTTACAGTGCTTCGCATTGTTTACGCCGCCCGACGCCAAGGAACCGTGGAAACGGGCGCAAAGATTTATCGCCGCGTTTTGTGCCGCGAAAGGGGAGTTGGAGCGGGCGGGCATACGCGGGATTTTGACGATTGAAAACGGCGGAATTTTGGAGGAAAACCTCTCTCGACTGGAATTTTTGATTTCAGCGGGAGTAAAGATGTTCGGATTCACCTGGAACGAAGAGAACTGTCTGGGTTTTCCCTGTGGGGAAAGGGGCGGACTCAAACCCTTCGGCCGCCGCGTCGCGGAGGAGCTGTTTTCCCGCGGCGTTTTCGCGGACGTCTCCCACCTTTCCGACGAGGGCGTATCCGAACTTTCGGAGATGGCCGCTTCGTTCCGCGTGCCCGTGATTGCCAGTCATTCCCTTTCGCGGGCGGTTTGGCGCCATAAGCGGAACCTCACCGACGGGCAGATAAGGCGGATAGCCGATACGGGCGGGCTCGTCGGGGTGAATTTCGTGCGGGAGTTTCTCGGAAAAAAGAGCATTTTCGAACATATCGCGCACATTGTGGATACGGGCGGGGAGGACGTCATCGCCCTCGGTACGGACTTTGACGGGACGGAAAATCCGCTCTATGCGGGGGCGGAGGAAATGCCGCGCTTTTTTGAAGATATGAAAAGGGCGGGGCTTTCGCCCCGCTTGACGGAAAAAATCGCTTACGGGAATATTTCCCGATTGTTTTAAGGAAAGAGGAAATAAAAATGCGCGAAAAAAGACTGCCCGATGAAAGGCAGTCTCGATTTTCGCTTAAAGGGGGACGCGCGGGATTTACGCGCGTTCTGCTTTTTTCAGGCATCTGGCGCAGACGTAACCGCTCTGCTCTTTGCCGTCCTGAATGAAGGAGACTTTCTGCACGTTGACTTTAAACGTTCTTCTGGTCTTACGGTTGGAATGGCTGACGTTGTTGCCGCTGGCCTGACCCTTACCGCAGATACTGCATACTCTCGACATATTGACACCTCCCAACGGGATAAATTACCGTACGAATTTTGCGATGCGCGATTCCTTAGCGCAAAACAGTAATAATAATATAGCATTATTTGTCCGAAAAAGCAATTAAAAACGAGCCCCAAACGACAAAAAAATAAAAAAATATTTGCAAGGGGAAATTTTTACTTGCAATCCTCGTGAAAATAGTGTACAATAAGAAAGAACTTGGAGAAATATCTATGTCAGTCAATACAAGCAACGCTTACGGTAAAATTTCAATATCGGACCTCGCCATCGCCAAGGTCGCCTCGCATACCGCCATGGAATGTTACGGGATCGTGGAGATGGTTTCGCGCCGTTTTACCGACAGCCTGTCCGAGCTTTTGAAGAAAGATCTCGGCGGGCGCGGCACAAAAGTGACGACCTCCGGGAACAGAATCTATATCGACGTATACGTAATGATGAAATACGGCGTTTCCATCAACGCCGTAGCCGAATCCTTAAAGGAAGCGATCAAATACAAAGTGGAGAAATTCACGGGAATGATCGTAGATACGGTAAACGTAAACGTCATCGGGGTAAAGCTGTAAGGTAACGTTTCGCGGGCCGTGCTTCGGCGCGCGCTTTTGTCGTGTTTTTTTACTTAATCAAACGTTTTTTTGAGCCGCGTTTTTTATAGTTGAATAAAATTTTCACCCTCTTATAAGGAAAACCTCTGATTTTTCCGCGGCGGCAGGCTACCCCTTTTATTTTTAATTGAGATCAAAGGAGCATGTATAATGCAGAAAACGATAAACAGCACCGAATTCCGCAAGATGATAATGTTCGGTGCAAGGTTACTTGAAAATAACAGAAGTAAGGTGGACGCGCTCAACGTGTTCCCCGTACCCGACGGAGATACGGGTACGAATATGTCGCTCACCATGCAGTCGGCGGTAAAAGAGCTCTCCGCCTGTCAGTCGAACTCGTTTATGGAAATCTGCGACTGCGTTTCCAAGGGCGCCTTGAAGGGTGCGCGCGGCAATTCGGGCGTTATTCTTTCCCAGATTTTGCGGGGTATTTGTTCCGTACTCAGGGAATGCGGAAAGGAATTCGACACAAGAACCTTTTCCAAAGCGATGGAGGCGGGCACGAAAGTAGCGTACGGCGCGGTGTCGGTGCCGAAGGAGGGCACGATCTTGACGGTCGTCCGCATGATGAGCGAACATTCCGGCAAGGCGGCGTCGAGAAAGAAAAACTTTGAAGACTTTTTCGCGGACGTGATTGCGGAGGGCGATAAAGCGCTCGCCATGACTCCCGAGCTTCTGCCCGTGCTCAAAAAAGCGGGCGTCGTAGACAGCGGCGGCGTGGGACTCATGACGATATTCCGCGGCTTTTTGGCGGCGCTCACGGGCGAGGACGTCGGCATGGAAATCCAGACGCAGGCGGCGGAGGATAAACCCGAAAACGATTTCGGGGACAATTCGGACATCATCAATCTCGACCTCGGAGAAATTCAGTTCGCCTACTGTACGGAATTTTTCATTATAAACCTGAAAAAGAGCACGACGCTCGCGAACATCGACAGACTCAGAGAGCGGCTGATGAATCTGGGCGACAGCGTCATCTGTATCGGCGATCTGGAAATGGTCAAGGTGCACGTGCATACGAATACGCCCGGCGTGGCGCTCACCTACGCGCTGGAACTCGGCGAGCTCGACCGCCCGAAAATCGAGAACATGCTCGAACAGAACCGCCAGCTCCGCGCCAAGCGGGAGGCGGAGAAGAAGGAAATGGGCATGCTTGCCATCTGTGCGGGGCAAGGGCTCGCGGACATTTTCAAAGATTTGTTCGTAGACCGCATCATCGAGGGCGGGCAGACGATGAACCCGTCGGCGAGCGATATTGCCACGGCGGCGCAGAAGATAAACGCGGAGCACATTTTCGTATTCCCGAACAATAAGAATATCATTCTCGCGGCGGAGCAGGCGAAAGCGCTGGCAGAGAACAGAACGATACACGTCATACCGACGAAGAACGTCCCGCAGGGCTTTGCGGCGGCTTTGGAATTCAATCCCGAAGCCAGCGCGGAGGAGAATAAGACGAACATGATTCACGCGATGGACAACGTGAAGGCGGGGCAAGTTACCTATGCGGTGAGAAACACCAGCATGAACGGTTTCTCCATCAAACAGGGCGACATCATCGGTCTGGACGACAAAAAAATTCTCGCAAAATCTTCCTCGACGGAGGAGACGGTCATGAAGCTCTTGGCGCACATGAAAGAGGATTCCCATCAGGTCATCACGCTGTATTACGGCGAGGACGTGAAGGAGGACGAGGCGGCGGCGCTTTGCGAGAAAATCGCGGAGAAATATCCCGACTGCGACGTGGATTACCACAGCGGCGGACAGCCCGTTTATTACTATATCATTTCTTTGGAATAAACGCATATATGTAAATTTTGCAAACGGGAAAGCATAATTATTCGATTTTTTCCGCAGACTGAAATCATGAGAGAAGAGGGAGGAAAACTCCCTTGTACGGGGACGGAAGTCCCTTGAATATATAGACGTTACGAAAGCGGGGGCGGAGGCAGAGCCTTTCCCCCGCTTTTTTCTTCCACGGGAGGTATGACCATGAAACTTTCTTCCCTTCGTATCATCAGCGAAAAGCGGGAAAAGGATTTCAATAAGCTGGGCGTTTTCGACGGGGACGATTTGATCCGTTTTTATCCGCGCGCCTATCTCGACCTCACCGAGCGTTCGTCCCTTCGGACGGCGTACCATAACGACATGGCGCTCGTGGTATGCGAAGTGGTGCAGGTCGCGCCCGTCAATTACATGAGCCGCTTAAAGACCGTCAAGGCGTACTGTAATCAGGACGGACTGCCGTTCACGGTGGTGTGGTTCAATCAGCCGTATGTGCGGGACAGGCTCAAAACGGGCGAATATCTCTTTTACGGCCGAGTTCAAAACAAATACGGACAGGTGTCCTTGGTCAATCCCTCGTTTGAGCCGCTCGATAAAAATTACCGTCTGAAAGGGATCGTGCCCGTCTATTCCCTGAAAGGTTCCCTGACGCAGAAAATCGTCCGCGAAGCGGTGAAGGCGGCACTTCAAAAAGTCCGGATCGACAGCGTGATTCCCGAAAAGATCGTCGAAAAATACGGGCTCAGCCCGCTCGCGAAGTGTTATTTCGATATTCATAACCCGCCCGACATGGCGTCGAAGGACGAGGCTGCGGAGCGCATCGCTTTGGAAGAATACTTTGTCCTCATTTCCGCTTTCAAGCTGATCAAGGGGGATAAGGAGGACGTCAGGATTCATAAATATACGGCTTCCGCGGCGGACGTCAAGGGGTTTGCCGATCGTTTCGGCTTTGAATTTACGAACGGGCAGAAACACGCGGTTAACGAAATTTTTGAAAATCTCCATTCCCCGTCGCGCATGAACAGGCTCCTGCAAGGCGACGTGGGGAGCGGCAAGACGGCGGTGGCGCTCTGCGGCATTTTCATGGCGGTAAAGAGCGGTTATAAGGCGGCGTATCTCTCTCCGACGGAAGTGCTCGCGGCGCAGAATTACGCGCTCCTTCAAAGATATTTTCCCGATTATACCGTAGGGTATCTTGCGGGCGGAATGACGGCAAAGGAAAAGCGGGAACTGAAAGCGCGCCTGAAAAGCGGAGAAATCGACATCGTGTGCGGCACGCACGCGATGCTGCAAGGCGACGTGGAAATTCCCGACCTCTCGTTTATCGTCTGCGACGAACAGCACCGCTTCGGCGTTGCTCAGCGGAACGCGCTTGCGGAAAAGGGGGAGGGCGCGGATATGCTGGTCATGAGCGCCACGCCCATTCCCCGAACGCTGTCGCTCATCTTTTACGGGGATTTGGACATCACGACGATTTCGGATAAACCCAAGGAGAGGCAGGAGATTGCGACGAGCATCATTTCCGCTTCCCGCTATGAGGATATGCTGGACTATATCGGCAGGGAAGTGCGCGCGGGCAAGCAGGCGTATTTCGTCTGCTCCAAGATAGACGAGGACGACGAGGAGGGGACGCTCATCAGCGTCAAGGAGCTGTTCGAGGAATTGAAAACCCGCCTGCCGTTCGTGCGTTTCGCGCTGTTGCACGGGAAGATGAAAGATAAGGAAAAGTCGGAAATCATGCAGGCGTTCAAGGACGGGAAATACGACTGCCTCGTATCGACGACGGTCATCGAAGTGGGGGTGGACGTGCCGAACGCGACGATTATGGTCATTTATAACGCGGAGCGCTTCGGCCTTTCGCAGCTCCATCAGCTCCGCGGGCGCGTGGGTCGGGGCAGCGAAAAGAGTTATTGTTTCCTGTTGATGGGCGCGGAGAGCGATACGGCAAGGGAGCGGCTTTTAACGTTAAAGAACAACACGGACGGCTTCAAAATCGCGGAGAAGGATTTGGAGATGCGTGGAAGCGGCGACTTTTTCGGCACCCGTCAGTCGGGGAAGATGCTGAACGAGATACGCAACCTGCAATATCCCGCCAACGTGATTTTCGCGGCGAAGAAGATGTCGGACGAAGCGTTCGAGGGGCATTACGACACGGAGGAATTGCGCGAAGCGGCGCTGAGAAAATATAACAGTCTAAAAGACGTGGTGCTCAACTGAAATCGGCAAAGCCGCGGGACGCGGAAAAGTTTTGCGTTCCGCGGCTTTTTTCTTTGTATAAACATTGACGAAACGCGGAATTTGTAGTATAATAAAAGAGGAGTTTAATTATTGCGTATGAATCATTATAAATTGCCTGCGGGCGTGCAGGATTTGCTGCCCGAAGAATACTACAACGTTTCCCTGCTTACGGAAAAGCTGAAAAATAAATTCCGTCTGGCGGGCTGTCGGTTCTTGGAGAGTTCCGCCGTCGAATATTACGATACGTTTGCGGAAATCCGCAACCGTATCCCGCAGCGTCAGATGTTCAAGATGACGGACGGCGACGGCTCGCTGTTGGTGCTCCGCCCCGACATGACGCTCGCGGTGGCGCGGATGGCGGCGACGAAGCTCAAAGCCCCTTCGGGTCGCTTCGCGTACGTTTCGGAGGTCTGGAACAACGCGGAGACGGCGGGAAACATGTCCCGCCGCGGATACTTGCAGGCGGGCGTGGAATTTTTGGGCGTGAGCGGGGCATTTTCCGACGCACAGGCAATCGCGTTTGCCGTGGAGTGCATGAAGGAGACGGGGCTCGACGATTTCACGGTAGACGTGGGGCACGTGGGATTTTTCAAGGGGCTGCTTTCGGGATTGGGCGTGAACGAGGAGTATACGGAAAAAGTCCGCGTCTCCATCAACGCCAAGGACTCGGTGGGTACGATGCTCGCCTTGAAGGAAGCGGGGGTGGACGGCCGCGCGGCGGAGGCTCTGCTCTCTCTCCCGTCGCTGTTCGGCGGGGAGGAGGTATTTTCCCGCGCGGAGAAGCTGACGGAAGATAAGGGCGCGCTTTCCGCGCTCGAACATCTCAAAAAGGTGCATGCGCTCCTCAAAGAATTCGGTTTGGAAAAATACGTCTCTTTCGACTTGGGAACGGTCAAGAGCCTATCCTATTATTCGGGAATCGTCTTTACGGGCCTGACGGGCGCTTTGGGCGCGCCCGTCCTGAGCGGCGGCCGCTACGATTATCTCGCGGACGATTTCGGGAAACATATTCCCGCCGTGGGGTTCGCCATGGGCTTGAAACGCATTCTGATGGCGCTGGAAAGCAAGGGAAAGGTGGAAAAGCTCCCCGCGCCCGACGCGGTCATCGTGGCAAAGGAAGGCGCCGAGGCGACGGCATACAGGGAGTACCTCCGTTTAACGGGGGAGAGAAAGACCGCCGATCTGTATACGGGAAGCGAGAAAGAGGGAATACGCTATGCGGCGGAGAGAAACGCGAAATGCGTTCTCGTCGCGGAGAAAGAGGGGGTGAAACGCTTATGATTACGGTGGCGCTCGCAAAGGGCAGGCTGGCGAACGAGAGCGCGGAGCTCTTTGAAAAATGCGGTATCGATGCGTCGGTCGTCTTTTCGGACACGCGGAAGCTGGTGCTGGAAAGCGCGGATAAAAAATTTTCGTTCTTTTTGGTCAAGCCGTCGGACGTTCCCACGTATGTGGAATACGGGATAGCGGATATGGGAATCGTCGGAAAGGACACCCTTCTCGAACACGAGAAAGATCTGTACGAAATGCTGGATTTGAAATTCGAGCCGTGTAAACTGTGCGTGGCGGGCTATCCCGAGAAGAAGGAGCTTTTGACCAATCCGCACCTTCGGGTTGCGACGAAATACGTGCACACCGCGCGGAAGCTGTACGCGGGGCGCGGCGAGGACGTGGAGATTATTCCGTTGAACGGCTCTATCGAGCTCGCGCCCGTCACGGGGCTTTCGGACGTGATTTTCGACGTGGTGCAGACGGGCTCGACGCTTCGGGCGAACGGGCTGGTGGTCTTGGAGGAAGTATTCGACGTTTCCGCGCGGCTGGTGGTGAATAAAGTCAGCTTGAAGAGGAAGGCGGACGTGATTTTGCCGATTATAGACAGAATGAAAGCAATCGTCGGATAGTTTCGGAAAATATATACTTCGCGATACTGCGTCACATTTGCGTTTTCCTCTGGTCATTTACGCAAAGTAAACTCCCCGTCGGAAATCCGCATGTTCCTTGTCTCGCTCGTATCTATATCCCGAAACGGCGGGACGGAAATGACGCAATCCGTTGTCGCGCTTGCGTTTTTCGTCGGTCACGTACTTCGGTGTACGCTCCCTTCCGAAAATCCGCGCGCTTCGCGGCTTGCTCGCAACTGTTGCCCAAAATCGGTTGTCCCTGCAAGTTCCTTGTCTCGCTCGTATCTGTTTCCCGAAACGGCGGGGCGCTCATCTGACAGGTTTTTACGGCTCCCTGTTTCCGTTGTCCGACATAAAGCTGTTTTTCAAAATCAAAAGAGGAGATTTTGTCATGAAAATTTATACGGCCGAAAATTGCGGCGAACTTTTAAAGCGGAGTAATTTCGACGACGCGGAAGCGGCGGAGACGGTGCGGAAAATCGTCGACGACGTGCGCCGCTGCGGCGACGAAGCGATATTCGGCTATGAAGAAAAATTCGACGGTACCCGCCTTACGAAAGATACTTTCCGCGTGAGCGAGGAGGAGTTTTCGAAGGCGTATGCGGCGATAGAGCCCGATTTGCTCTCTTCTCTCCGCCGCGCGAAGGAGCGGATTTTGGAATATCATTCCCGCGGGAAGACGGAAGGAGACGTCCGCACGGACGAAACGGGCAGGACGACGGGTTACGTATTGCGTCCGGTGGAGCGCGCGGGCATTTATGTTCCCGGCGGCACTGCGCCGCTGTTTTCTTCGGTTTTGATGGGCGTTCTGCCCGCGAAGGCGGCGGGGGTGAAGCACATTTATATGGCGACGCCCGCGAAGGACGGAAAAATTCATCCCGCGACGCTGGTGGCGGCGAAGGAATGCGGGGTGGAAGCGGTGTTCAAGATGGGCGGAGCGCAGGCTGTGGCGGCGTTTGCCTGCGGCACCGAGAGCGTCCCGAAAGTCGACGTCGTGGCGGGGCCGGGGAACATTTACGTGACGCTTGCGAAAAAGGAAGTTTACGGTCAGGTGGGGATAGACATGCTGGCGGGGCCGAGCGAAATTCTCATTATCGCGGACGGTGCGGCGAATGCGGCATATGTGGCTGCGGACATGCTTTCGCAGGCGGAGCACGACAGGCGTTCCCGCTCGATCGTGCTGACGGACGACGAAGTATTCGCGGATATTCTGGCGGCGGAGACCGCGCGTCAGTGCGCGCTTCTTCCCCGAAAGGAAATCACGGAATATTCTTTGGAGCACGGCGGAGGAATCGTCGTCGTGAAGGACTTGAAGGAAGCGGCGGCGCTCGCGGATAAAATCGCGCCCGAGCACCTCGAAATTTACACGCGGGACCCCGAGGGGCTTCTGCCGCTCATTCATAACGCGGGCGCGGTTTTTTTGGGCGGATGCACGCCCGAGCCGGTAGGGGACTATTTTGCGGGGCCCGACCACATTCTGCCCACGGGCGGTTCGGCGCGGTTTTTCGAAGTGTTGAACAGGGACACGTTCTGTCGGAAGATGAGCGTTATCCGCTATTCGGCGGAAGCGTTGAACGCAGACGGGGAGGACATCGTCCGTCTGGCGGAGAACGAGGGGTTATACGCGCATGCCAACGCGGTGAAAATAAGGCTGAAAAAGCGTTGAGTTTTTCAAAAGGAGGTCGGACGTCATGAGACGCAGGGAAGCGGAAACAAAGAGAAGGACGAACGAGACGGAAATATTCCTCTCGCTGGACTTGGACGGAGAGGGCGCGGGCGCCGTGGACAGCGGCGTGGGATTTTTGAATCATATGCTCGATTTGTTCAAGACGCATTCGGGAATCAATTTATCCGTCGTATGCCGCGGGGATACGGAGGTGGACGACCATCATTCGACGGAGGACGTCGCCATCGCCTTAGGCGAGACCTTCCGCGAAGCGCTGGGCGACAGAAAGGGCATCGAGCGCTTTGCCGACTGCGTAGTGCCGATGGACGAAACGGCGGCGCTCGTGGCGGTGGATCTGAGCGGGCGGGGGTATCTCTCCTTCGACTGTCCCGACCTTGCAAACGGAAAATGCGGAACGTTCGACTTGGAGCTCGTGGAGGAATTTTTGCGGGCGTTCTGCTACCGCGGCGGAGTGAACGCCTATGTGAAGATGCTGAAAGGCGGCAACCGCCACCACGAAGCGGAGGCGGTGTTCAAGGCGCTGGGAAGGTGCATAAAGAAAGCCGTCGCGGTCACGTCGGATAAGATTCCTTCGTCGAAAGGAGTGCTCGAATGACGGGGATTCTCGATTACGGAACGGGCAATCTCCGCTCGGTGCAGAAAGCGTTTGAATTTTTGGGCGAACGCGCGGAGATTTCCTCGGAAACTTCCGCTTTGGATACCTGCGACCGCCTGATTTTGCCGGGAGTCGGTTCTTTCGGACAGGGAATGGCGGCTTTGAGAGCGCGCGGACTGGATATTTACGTCAAATCCCGCGCAAAGGATACGCCCGTGCTGGGCATCTGCCTCGGCATGCAGTTTTTGCTGGAACGCTCGTTCGAGGACGGAGAGAATACGGGGCTCGGCTTCTGCCGCGGCGACGTCGTCCGCTTTTCGTCGGGAAAAGTACCCCAAATCGGCTGGAACGGCGTCTTTTCCCTCCGTTCTCCGCTCTTTGAAGGGCTTGAAGAAGGGAGCGAGTTCTATTTCGTCCATAGCTATTACGCGGCGGCGGGAGACTTTGACACGATAGCGAAATGCGAATACGGCGTGCGGTACGCGGCGGCGGTCTGGAACGGGCAAAACGTCTACGGCGTGCAGTTCCACCCCGAAAAGAGCGGGGACGCGGGGCTCAGACTCCTCAAAAATTTTCTTTCCATCAAGGGGGTGAAGGCATGAAACTGTTTCCCGCAATCGATATTTTAGGCGGCCGCGCGGTGCGGCTCCTGTACGGAAAAAGGGAGCTCGTCACGGATTACGGACTCCCGCTCGACAGGGCGAAACGGTGGCGGGACGCGGGCGCGGAATGGCTCCACGTCGTGGACCTCGACGGCGCGTTCGACGGCGGAAGCCGCGCGGATAAAATTCTGTCCGAAATCGTCGCCTTGGGAATCAAAGTCCAAAGCGGCGGCGGGCTCCGCACGATGGAGGAAATCGAAAGTCGCCTCGAAACGGGCGTTTCCCGCGTCGTCCTCGGCACGGTATGTCATACCGACCCCGCGCTTTTCGAGGCAGCTGTCGCCCGCTTCGGAGAAAAAATCGTCGCGGGAATAGATTGTCGCAACGGCTTTCTTTCCGTCAAGGGCTGGACGGAAACGGGAAAGGAGACGGGCGAGGCGTTCGGGAAACGGGCGCGTTCGCTCGGCGTGAAATACTGCGTTTTCACGGACGTTTCCCGCGACGGAGCTCTTTCGGGCGTTGCGGCGAAGGAAACGGCCGAATTGAGCCGTAAAACGGGCCTTAAAACGATTGCGTCGGGGGGGATAGCCTCCCTGTCGGACCTCGAAAAGCTCGCGTCAGAGGACGTTTACGGCGCTGTTTTGGGGCGTTCGATTTACGAGGGAAAGATAGATTTGAAGGAAGCGGTCGCCCGTTTCAAAGGGGGCGGAGAAGATGCTTTGTAAAAGGATTATTCCCTGTCTCGACATCAAGGACGGCAGAGTGGTCAAGGGAGTGAATTTCGTGTCCCTGCGGGACGCGGGCGACCCCGTAGAGGCGGCAAAGACGTATAACGCGGCGGGCGCGGACGAGCTGGTTTTTCTCGACATCACGGCGAGCTCGGACGGCAGAAAGACGCGGCTGGACGTCATCTCCCGCGCCAGCGAGCAGGTGTTTATTCCCCTGACGGTCGGCGGCGGGATTTCCTCGGTGGAGGACTTTTCATCGCTCCTATCCTGCGGGGCGGACAAAATCGCGGTCAATTCCGCGGCGGTGGACAATCCTTCGCTGCTGTCGGAGGCGGCGCTGAAATTCGGCAGCCAATGCGTGGTGCTGGCGGTGGACGCGAAATCGAACGGCCGCGGCGGCTGGAACGTCTATAAGCACGGCGGGCGCATCGATACGGGGATAGACGTCCTCGAATGGGTCGTCCGCGCGGAGAAGCTGGGCGCGGGGGAGATCCTCCTCACCAGTATGGACAGAGACGGAACCAAGGAGGGCTTCGACGTGCCGCTGACGAAAGCGGTTTCGTCGCTCGTGAATATTCCCGTCATCGCCTCGGGCGGGGCGGGCAAAAAGCAGGACTTTGCCGAAATTTTGGAGGACGGCGGAGCGGACGCGGCTCTCGCGGCGTCGCTGTTCCATTTCGGACAGCTCGGCATAAAGGAATTGAAAAATTATTTATCGGAACGGGGGATTCCCGTCAGAGGAGGTTATCATGGTTGATGCGAAAACGAAGAAAGTAAATTTGGACGAATTGAAATTCGACGAGAAGGGCCTTATCTGTGCCATCGCGCAGGATTACGAGAGCGGCGAAGTGCTCATGCAGGCATATATGGACAGAGAAGCGGTAGAAAAGACGTTTTCCACGGGATACGCGCACTATTACAGCCGTTCTCGGCAGTCGCTCTGGAAGAAAGGCGAAACGAGCGGCAACACCCAGAAGGTGATTACGGCTTATCTCGACTGCGATAAAGACTGTATCCTTTTGAAGGTCAAACAGAAGGGCGTGGCGTGCCATACGGGTACGTATACCTGTTTCTCCGAACAAGTGAAGGGGGAGGATAACCAGATCGGCGCGGAGATGTTCGGCAAATTGCAGCGAATCGTGGACGACAGAAAGCGGAATCCCGAGGAGGGCTCGTATACCAGCTTCCTGTTCGCGCGCGGAATCGATAAAATCGCCAAGAAAGCGGGCGAAGAAGCGGTGGAGCTCGTCATCGCGTCCAAGAACGACGACAAAGGGGAGGTCATCGGCGAAGCGGCGGACTTCCTGTATCACATGATGGTGCTTTTGCGCGAAAAGGACGTCAAACTCTCGGAGGTCTGCTCGGAACTCTATAAGCGCAACAAATAAAGCCGTTACGGTCAAGGTTGTCGGCAGTTTCGGCGGTTGCAGGCAGCTTTCGCCGCGGCTTTAACGGTTTCGGTCGGGCTCTTGGGCGGCTTCGACGAAAACCCCGAAAAAAGCCGAAAAAATGACAAAAAAAGCGCACGGCCGTATGGTATGATTATCCTTGCAGAAAAAAGCAATACGGAAAAACGGCAGGGAGAGAAGTACATATGGCAAGAAAAATCGTGGTAACGTCGGGAAAGGGCGGGGTAGGCAAGACGACCGTGGCCGCCAATCTCGGCGCGCAGCTTTCGAGGCGCGGACAGAGAGTCATACTCTGCGACACCGATTTCGGGCTGAACAACATGGACGTGGTGACGGGGGTGGAAAATCTCGTCGTCTACGATATCGTGGACGTCATCGAGGGGCGGTGCCGCGCAAAGCAGGCGCTCATCCGCCATCCCGATTTCGGAAATCTGTATATTCTCGCCAGCAATCATTCCGCGCCGGAGCGGTATATTTCTCCGCAGGCGGTGAAATTGGTGCTGGACACGCTCTCTCCGCAGTTCGATTTTATCTTTATCGACTGTCCCGCGGGGATCGACGAAGGCTTTCACCGCGCGGTTGCGACCGCGGACGAGGCTTTGGTCGTGACGACGCCGCATATCTCCGCGCTCCGCGACGCGGATAAGGTCATTACCGTCTTGAAGAGCTACGAGCTCGCTTCCGTTTCCGTCGTGATCAATATGGTGCGGGGCGATATGCTTCTTTCGGGTGAGATTCTTTCCCCCAAGGAAATCGAAGAGATTTTGAAAACACCCGTCTTGGGAATCCTTCCCGAAGAGGACGACGTATTTCTCCATAACCTTTCGGATAAGACCCGCGCGTTCAAATTGCTGGCCGGCAATCTGCTTTCGGAAAAACAGCGGCTGTACGACGTCACGCGGCGGTATACGGGAGTATTCGGGAATATCCGCCGCTTGCTCCGAAAGGGACTGTGAGAGAGGGGAAACATGAGAAAAATCAACGATAATTATGCGCGCACGAACAATGTCATTCAGTCTGATAAATCGGTCATGAGCGACGGCTGTAAATCTCTCGTTTTGCAGGATTTTGCAAAGACTTTCGGGGAATATTTCGAGCTGAACGGCCTGCCCGATATGGAAATCGTGTGCGAACGGGGCGTATATAAAGTGACGGTTTCGTTCGAGGCAGACAGAGTCAAGAAGTTTAATGTGCTCAAATAGAGCGATTTTATCTCTGCTGAAAACCTTTCGCCTTTTTGTTCATTTGCTCGCCCATTCGCCCATTCGTCCATTCGTTCGCCCATTCGTTCGCCCGTTCGTTCGCTCGTTCGCCCATTCTCCCGCCTATTCCTCAATTCTCTCATTTCCCCTTCGTTCCCCGTTTCGTCTTAAAAGGGCTTTTTATACGAACAAAATCTCTTTTTTGTCAGTGAAAACGGCGGAGACTTGACAGGGAGAGGGAAATATAGTATAATGGCAGAGGTAAAATGGATTATAATAGCATGTAAATAAAGGAGTACATACTTATGGAAAAGAGACTTTTTGAAATCGTTACGGATTCTTCCTGCGATCTGCCCGAAGAATATTATAAAGAGCATGGGCTGGAATGTATTCATCTCGGCTTTTTGATGGACGGAACCAACTATGAAGGAGAGGACGGGGAGCGGATCGACGCAAAGGCGTTTTACGCGAAGCTCCGTGCGGGAGCCATGCCGACGACCTATCAGGTGACGGCGGAGGCGGCAAAGACGCATTTTGAAAAATTTCTCTCCGCGGGTCGGGACGTTTTGGTTCTCGCGTTTTCCTCCGGACTTTCGGGCACGGAGGGGAGCTATCGTGTAGCGGCGAAGGAACTCAAAGAAAAATACCCCGATCGGACGGTTTTGGTGGTGGATTCGCTTTGTGCGTCCATGGGCGAGGGACTTTTCGTGGATTACGTCGTAAAAAAGGCGGATTCGGGTGCGACGATAGAGGAAACGGCGGAATATGCCGAGTCGCTCAAACCGCATATCTGCCATTATTTTACGGTCGATAACCTGTTCCATTTGAAACGCGGCGGACGGGTTTCTACGGCTACCGCGGTGATGGGCTCCGTACTGAACATCAAGCCCGTGCTTCACGTGGACGACGCGGGGCATCTCGTTCCGGTATCCAAGACGATGGGCAGAAAGAAATCCGTTCAGGCGCTCGTGAAGTATATGGAAGCGTTGCAGACGATGGAAAAGGACGATCCCATTTTTATCAGTCACGGTGATTGCCGGGAGGATGTGGATTATCTCATTCGTCTCCTTGAAGAAAAATTCCCCGGTCACGAAATTTTAGTGAGCTATATCGGTCCCGTCATCGGTACGCACGCGGGTGCGGGGACGGTAGCATTGTTTTTCAGGGGACGTCACCGCTGAGAGTCAGAGGGCTAACGGAGAAAAAGGATTATGAGAGATTACGGAAGAAGACCGAAAAGATATGATTCGGCGATCGGTGAAGTGATCGCGGGGGGATTTTTGACGATCGGAGGAGGTGTTTACGGCTTCGTCTCCTTTGCTTCCGGTTGGTTGGAAGCCCTCATAGGGCTCGGTATTGCGGCGATCGGCGGAGTACTGTTGTTTTTCGGAATTTACGGTTTAGATAAGTACGCCGCGCCCGAAGAAGAACGGAAACAGCCCGATTTTCGGGATAAAGCGCGCTGCCATGCCCTGAGAAATATATTTTTCATACTCGGCTGGGTGGGCGTCGTGTGCTTTCTCATGGTCGCCGTACATCTCGCATCCGAATTTTCCTGGGGTGGACTGATCCGCGCGGCTGTGTGCGCACTCCTTACGGCGGCGTCGATGACTGCGGGAATCGTATTCAAAAAGAAATACGAGCGGTTGTAGTAACAACATAAAAATCCTCCGCATAGCGGAGGATTTTTATGTTTTGTTTTATTTCTGCACTTTACTGCTTTGCCTGTTTCAGGATTTATCTGTTTTTTTAATCCGGCGGCTTATTTGTCTTGTTTCTATGCCGCCTGCATCTTTTGTCCGCTCTTTAAGATTTATTTCTTTTTCTTGTTTGCGAAAGCGAGAATTTTTTCGGTATTTCCGAAAACAACCATGTGATCTCCTTCCGAGAATAAATATTCCGCATCCGGGGAGGGAACGATGGCATGGTCTTTTTTAATGGTGAGGATATTGATGCCGTATCTTCTGCGCGGGTCGACGTCGACGATTTTCTTTTTGTACCACTCGTTGGGGACGGCGATTTCAAAAATAGAGTATTCCGAATCCAACTCGATATAATCGTATACTTTTGCGGCATTGAGCTTAACGGCCAGCTTTTCAGCAATATCGTGGTCGGGATAAACGACTTCGTCCGCGCCGTTGCGAAGGAGGAATTTCCGCTGGATTTCCGTCGTCGCTTTGGATACGACGTATTTTGCTCCCAAATCCTTCAACAGGGAAGTAATTTCGAGGGAGGATTGGAAATCGTCTCCGATTGCCACGACGCAGATATCGAACGAGGGAATATCCATTGTGGCGAGACTATCGGCATTCATGCAATTTGCAATGAGGGCGCCCGTATACTTGGGGGCCAAGGCGTTGATGATGGATTCGTTTTTGTCTACGATCATCACTTCGTCGCCCATGCTCAGAAATCTTTCGCCCAACGTTTGACCGAATTTTCCCATACCTATCAGTAAAATGGATTTCATAGTAAATTGTACTCCTTAAAACTTCTGTATCGATCAGCCAATCAAAAGCGTATCGAGCGGCTTTCTGACTTCTGTGGTCTTTCTGCTTTCCCCGAAGGCGAGCGCCAGCGTCAGAATTCCGACTCTTCCGGTATACATGAGGAGAATGAGGATGATTTTGGATATGGCGGAGAGGGTAGGGGTGAGGGACATACTCAGCCCCACGGTTCCCAACGCCGAAACCGTTTCAAAGAGTACTTCTTTGAAAGGAGCGACCGTATCGGGTTCGGCGGCGCAGATGAATAAAGTAGCGGTCATGACGACGATGAGGCAGGAAACGAAGACGGCGAGCGCCTGATGCACGAGGGAATAGGCAACTCTGCGCTTTCCAATATCGATGTCCTTGCGTCCGCGGAAAGCCGCTATCATTCCCATGAGAATAACGGCGAGCGTGTTTACTTTAATGCCGCCCGCGGTGGAGCCGGAGCTTCCGCCGATAAACATGAGCATGACGGTCAAAAGGTATCCGCTGTCGGAGAGAGAGGAGAGGTCAACGGTATTGAAGCCGGCCGTGCGGGGAGTAGTGGCATTAAAGAACGCAACCAACCATTTGTCCCCCAAAGAGAAATCCCCGTAAGTGGGATTATTTCGCTCGAAAAAGAAAAAGAGTAAAGTAGAAATGAGGAGAAGGAGGGTATTGACAAACAATACGACTTTGGTATGCAGACGGAATTTTTTGAAATTACATCTGGTATCTACGATATCTCCCCAGACGCAGAAGCCCAAGCCTCCGATGATGATGAGGAAAGAGATAGTGAGGGAGACGACGGGATCGGTGGCGTAATGGGTAAAAGAAACGAATTTTTCGCCTCCGAATAAACCTCCCATGAGGTCGAATCCTGCGTTGCAGAAGGCGGAAACGGAGTGCCATATAGAATAATAGATTCCCTTTCCGATTCCGAAATCGGGAATGAAACGAATGGAAAGAAATACGGCGCCCAACCCCTCGAAAATGGCGGTTCCGATGAATATGCGGCGGATCAATCGGCGAATGCCGCTCAGATTGCCTTCCCCCGCGGAATGCATGAAGGCCTTCTTTTCATAGAGTCCGAGATTTCTTCCCAAGATGTTGATGAGCACGGAAACAAAAGTCATGAATCCGAGTCCGCCCGTCTGAATGAGCAGAATAATGACGACCTGGCCGAAAATGCTCCAATGAGTATTGGTATCATAGGGGACGAGTCCCGTGACGCAGGTCGCCGAAGTGGAAGTAAAGAGGGCGTTGATATAGGTAGTGGATTCCCCGGCTTTGGTGGCGAAGGGAAGCATGAGGAGAGCGCTTCCGATGAGAATGACGGTCAGATATCCCAAAGAAAGATACTGCCAAACGGATAGTTTCGATTTGGTTTTCAGTTTCATGATGTTTTTCCGAAAAATCTTTGAGAGTATTGTAGCACAAACCCGTAGGGATGTCAAACAGGAAAGGCATATTGATGACAGAAATAGGAAAAATAAATTCGAAAAGTGAAAAAGCATTGACAATTCTTCGAAAAGGAGGTATAATAAAGATAGAAAACATACGGAGTGTTATCGAAGCGGCCATAACGAGGCGGTCTTGAAATGCGATTGATTTCAAAGGGGTTAATTCCGTAAATTTTTCTACAACGCCCTTGCCCGATTGCTTTGAAACCTACCCAAACGCCCGATTTTCGGCTTGAAACAGTATTTTCGGGCGGCAAATCATAAACGCGTGAGCGGTTGACTATTTCTACAACGGAAGTCTCAAATTGTAGACTTCTACAAACTTTTCTACAAAATCATTTTCTTTCGATTTTGCAGACAAAAATTTAATAATTTTATACGGAAGGTTGGCCGAGAGGTCGAAGGCGCGCGTCTTGAAAACGTGAAACGTCAAAAGCGTTCAGGGGTTCGAATCCCTTACCTTCCGCCAAGATGAACCCAACTGAACCCATAAAAAGGTTAAAGTTCGGGTTCATTTTTTTATGCTCAAAATACGGGTTCAAATCACAAGCGAATAGCCAACGGGATTTGAACCTGCGATATTATTTTCTATACGATTTACGGTTAAGCGTTGATTTAATGCTTAACTTTTTTATTTGCAGTTAGTTAAATTTCCATATTTCAATTGCCTTTCGTCTGTGGTTTGTATCACAAGACAGCGAGAATATCAACTTCATCGCGAAAATAAGTACTTAAAAATCGAATATTTATCGAAGAGTCAGGCTCGAATCAGAGTTTGGCTCTTTTTTTATTTCTACGATACTTTTTTTCGCTGCGGGTTTAACCTTTTCGTTGATATTCTCAATGGCAACAGAATTTCCACTTTATCTGCGTTTCGTCTTGTGATACTTCTCCAGTGCCGAAAGGCAAAATTAAATATGGAGGTATCTCTAAGATGAAAAAAGAAGTTTCTCAAAATGAATTCCGTAAGTATTATCTTTCGGAGTTCGAACTGTACGACGGCGAAGCGTTTATAACCTTCAATATCGTATCGATCAACACGGAAAAGCGTGAAATCGTTGTTGCGGTAACCGACCGTGGCAAGATCAGCGTCATTACCTATGACCTGTTGACGGACAAAAACGGCGATATGTATTTCGAATACGGTTGCATGCTTGAAAAAGTCAACATCGACGACTTTGAGGAGGCTTAACATGGACACACCTATCATTGATTTGGAAGAATTGCTTGAAGAAGCAAAAGACAGAATCGAAGAAAAACTTATGATTGAAGGAGAACTTGAAAATGACTGGTATTAAGGTAGTTATAGGCTCTTGGGGCTCATACAACGAGTGCAACGAAAGAGCCTTAGGCTCGAAATGGCTTGACCTTTCGGACTATTCCGACTGGGACGAAATCGTTGAAGAACTTAAAAAAGAAGGCTTTGAACTTGACGGTATCGACGAAGAATTGTTTATTCAAGACGTTGAAGGCATCGAAGATCGCTCGGTAAACTGGGATTACGTCAACCCCGAAACGCTGTTTAATACTCTGAAAGAATCGGGCGTTCTGGACGACGATTACAAATACAAAGTCTTTTGTGCATTCCTTGAAGTCCGCAATTTCGACGATTTTGAAGAAAAAGTCAACTCGCACGGCGACCGTTGGGACGATTGTATCAACCTTTGGAGCGGTTATTCGTGGGAAGATTACGGACGTGAAATGCTTGACTGCTGCGGCTATCAGATACCCGACCACATTTTAGACTTTATAGACCTTGAACGCTACGGAAAATACTGTGGCGAAGAAACGTTGTCCGAATACAGCGAAGGCTTAATTGAAATTTATTAAACATAAAAGGAGTTATTACTATGAATATCACTATTGAAAATAAGAAGCAAAAAGCACTTGAACTTATGAAAACTTTGGACATTTACAAACCGTATATTAAAGGCTTTGAAAAAGACAATCACGTTTGCTTTTTTGAAGGCTTCGGCGGATTTTGGGCTTATCAAGAGCCTGAACTGTTGGCAAAAATCAAGGAATTTGAAGAAAAACACAACGTCCTTGTATATGCCGTTACGCACGAATACTTGGAATTCGGCGAATGTTACGACTTTCTTTACATACCCGACTATAAAGAAGAATGGGATGAAGTGCTGTATAGACAAGGCAGAACGTTCTATGCTTACGCTTACGTTTGGAACAAATCCGACGACTACTGCTCGGAGTTCGGCACAATCGGTATCCGCTCGTTCGGTGGCGGTATTAAACGCGTTGCATGAGGAAAATATGAAAATTTATCTTGTTTTATTTCAATATTGCACAGATGATTGCGATGGCGTAGATACGCAAGCGTTTTCTTCTTATGAAAAAGCCGTTGAACGCTTTAATGAGATTATCGAAGATGAAAAGAAGCCCGAAATGAGTTGGGCTTCAAACGCTTTTGAAAACGGCGAATTACAACACAACTATGAACTGGATTGCAACGAAACCTTTACCGACGGCGAAGAACACGAACTTTGGTGGAATCTCTCTTGCAAACTTGACTGGTATTTACACGAATTTCTTGAATTACGTATTTTGGAGGTAGACTCAAATGAGTTATAAAACAATGGCACATATTCACTCGCTGAAAGGCGAAATGGCGGAAATAACCGTCTTAGAAAAAGTCGGCGATAACGACTACATAGTTGACTACAAGGGTGTGAAATGTCACGCCCTTTTTAATTGGTTCGTATGCGAATATTACGCCGACGATGTTTACAGAATTGTAAAGGAGTAACGTTTATGGCTAAACTCAAAGATTTAGAAAAATACTTAGGCTACGAATTTTCGTCCGGTTGCTATACGGGCGAAGATTATAAATCCTTTCAGACGAAATATATAAACTTTCTAAAAACAATATGCAAACAAAATCATTGGCAACTTGTAAACGTCGGCAGAAATCATTACTGCTTTTCGGTGTTTATCAAAAGTGCGGAAAACAAATGCGTTTATATCTCTATCCCGGACGTCAGATACTTTTCTAACGAATGGCACGATCACATACTTATCCGTACAGCCGAAAACGAAACAGATTATCGCGGCGGTTTTAACAACTATACTTCGCTTGACGGTTTGGAAGGCGTTGTCGCAGATTTACTTGAAGATTTACCCTTCTAAGGAGCAAAACTATGATTGAATTAAACTTAACAGCAAATACGGAACCCGAAAAAAGGATTCTCGAATACTTACAAAACAACGTAAGTGAATTCCTTGCCGACAAGATAAATAACGGTACTCCGTTTGAAAAAGACGGCAAACAGTTAATCAACAAAAAGACACTCTCCGATTTTATGAAATACGCTTGCGACGAAGCGAGAAAACTTGCCGAGAAAGGTGCTAATTCCGCTTGTATCGAAGATTCCGTTGTCTACGGTTGGGCAATACACTATTTTGAAGAAGAATCCATCGTAGGAACTCTTTACAATGCCGACGGAACCGAATATAAACCGGTTGTAAAAGCCGCCGCAAAGCCTATTACAAAGCCCGTAGTAACTGAAACGAAACCGAAACAAGTACAATGGTCGCTTTTCGATATGGTAAACGAAACCGCGCAAGAAAGCGAAGTTAAAGATACCGCTAACGATACTTTAACCGAAGAACTTGATACTGACGGCGAAGAATTTACCGAAGAAGAAAAACTCGACGCTATGCGACAGGTTGCCGAAGAGGAACAATCTCAAGCCATTGAAGCGATTGTTGAAGAACCCAAAGGCAATCGACTTTATCAAGATTACAAATTGTATCAAAGCGAACGTCCTACGGCTGTTGTAGCACTTCGATTAGGTGATTTCTATGAAGTTTTAGGTGAAAATGCCGTTATGCTCGGTAACGAAATGGACCTTACTATTACGAGCCGCGACGTAGGCTTGAAAGAACGTATTCCGATGGTTGGTTTCCCTTACCACGCTGCTGAAAATTACTTCGCGAAAATCGTAAAGAAACACGACCTATACATCATCGAAAACGAACGCGATACGCAGTTTATTCCAAGCCTGTTATGTGTGGATAATCGACTTATAGACCAAGATACAGGCGAAATTATAGACGTTACGCCGATCGACGATTGTACCGAAAAAAGACAATACGTACAGCCGAAACACGACCAAATCATCGATTATCTTACCGAACTTTTTAGCAACGAAATGGAGATAAAATTATGAAGATAGAAAAGATAAAACCCATTCCGAAATACATACAGAAAAAGATTAAACTTTACGACGATCAATTGAAATCCGCACCATTCGGCAGAACTCGTTTTTATGCTTACTTTACAAAAAACGACGGCGAACTTGTCAAAGTTACGGTAGCCGTCCGAGAGTATAAAAAGCAATGGTATTGTAAGCTGGTTGTCGTTCACGGTATTCATTCCGACAGATGTTTCGGCAAAGATATTAAGTTTACTTTTATCGCCGGATATACTGTCGGCTGGCACGAACAAGGGCTTTCAAAATATCAAGATTGGTACGAAAGCAAAGATTGGGGTTGGGCAGACGACAACTCATTCGATCCTTATGCCCCGATAGTCAACCGAGATTATATTTTGCAGCACTTTCCCGAATACAAATACAGCGCCGTTGACAGATACACAGGTATGAACGTTTTCAAATATTTACGGCTTTATGAACAGTATCCGCAAATCGAATATCTTACAAAACTCGGCTTACATAATATCGCTATGTCAACGCAGATTTTACGGCTATGCGGTAAAGACAAAAAATTCCGCAAATGGCTTGCGAAAAACAGACAAGATATCGTTCTATCCGACTACTACGTTTCTTCTATCATGAAGGCTTACAAGACCGGCAAACCGATACGAGAAATCAACAATTTTACTAAACGCAAGATAAAATTCGATCACGCCGACCAAATAGACAATGTAAAAGCACTTGTAAAAAAGGAAATCGGCAAGTTTTTAGATTATATCGAAAAACAAAATACAAATTTCTACAGCTACCGAGATTATCTCAATGCTTGTGAGTATTTGGGGATTGATATGACGGAAGATAAAAACCGCTATCCCCACGATTTCAAACATTGGCACGATATTCGTATCGATGAATACCGAACTGCTTTAGCTTTGGTAGACGAACAAAAGCGAAAAGAGTTTTACGAAAAATTCGCCGCCGTTGCAAGCAAGTATTTAGGGCTTGAATATGATAAAAAATCCGTCTATATAGTGATTATCGCACAAAAACCGTCTGACTTAATACGCGAAGGCGAAGAACTTCATCATTGCGTGGGACGTATGGGTTACGATCAAAAGTTTGCACGCGAAGAATCGCTTATCTTCTTTATCCGAACAAAGGAAGAACCGGATAAGCCACTTGCAACGGTAGAATATTCGTTAAAAAATCACTCGGTACTACAGTGCTATGCAGATCACGATTCCAAACCGAACGAAGATATACTCAACTTCGTAAATAACAAATGGCTGCCTTATGCCAACAGAAAAATCAAAAAATTAGCGGCTTAACCGCAAAGGAGTAAAAAATTATGACCAACTATTTCAGAATTACAGGCTATTGCCCCGAAAAAGACTTTTCTTTCATTATGGATTGCTACGGGAAATTCGAGAAAAAGTGGAAATTCTCAGCCGAACTCGTAAAATGCGGACTTAAAATTATCGAAGTGTCCGACGATGAACAGTTTCTAGAGGGAAACTTACCGCTTTTAGCTAATCCAACAAATAAATTCGTACTTCGAGCCTATACAAACGGAAAACCCGAATACGTTACTCAAACAATTCGCGGAATCGATTGCAACGCCGTAAAAATCGGCGACAAAATCTATATTCCCAATAAATCAGATGTTTACAATTTGTAATCAACTCAATCCAAACTAAAAGCCGGGAGAAGATTTTACCTTTCTCTCGGTTTTTTAGAGTTATATGCCTTTATGGAATTGGATGTCCTTAGAACCGCATACAGGACAAAACTTTTCATGCTCTTTTCCAAATAGAGCACGGCTTGCCTGCAAACAATCATTACAAAAAATATAATCTTGTGTCATTAGCCCATTTATCTTATCTTTTCTAAATTTAAGAGCCTTGCTTTTTACAATTTCGTCATCCGTAAAGATAAAATCTGGATAGGTGTATAAAGTAGATTTTGTTTTAAGAAAATTATTCTCTATTGTCGTTTCATTATATGTTTTATAGTCGAAGATAAAGAGCTGGTAACGTCGTTCTTTTTCAGCAGCCCATTTTTGATCCTTAAATGACAAATACCAATAAACCATGATATCTTCAAAGAATTGTGATTTTTCGGCATCGCTTAAATCAAAAGCATCTATAATATCACAAAGGTAGTTGATTTCTTCTTTTGCGACCTCTCTGTCATAAATTATGTCATACCATGCGACTTGATCTAAACGCGGATATCCATTTATAATTGTGATTGGGGCAAGAAGATTTGCTATTCGGTCAGATTTGTAACCAAAAACAACGCTACCATATTTCCTTTTCATTATTGATGACGGGGCTTGCGTTGAGAACGAGCAAACAAAACTATCTTTAAGCTCATGAATTTGTATTTTTTTTGCCCACTCGTATTTTAACCAGTTTTTCCGTGCAAATAGTTCTCTGACAACTTTTTGTTCGCGTTTATCGTTTAACTTACATATTTCACTCATCCATATTTGATTGTTGAAATATGCCAACATGGTGTTCTTTATAGAAATTGATTTATATATGTATCCATAATTATAATTTCGGGATTTCAATATCCATTGACGAATTGCAATCTTTAAGGTGCCTCTAAGTGGATGTTCGCCAACACTGCATTTAACCATCTTGTTCAGCTGGGCACAAAGTTGAAAAAGATTTTTTATAGTTTTTCTATCAAAAGAAAGATATGGGAAAACGTTATGAGAATTAGCAAAGTTCAAATCAAACAATAACATTGTAAAACTTCTGCATATTTGATCTTTGATTTGATCTTCTGCTCCATAAAATACGCTTTTTGTGATTTCTTCCAAATATTCTGCAAACTCTTTTTTCTTTAAAATTTTGAATTGTGCATAACTATAATAGAATAATTTCAGTGTAGGATCTAAACCTTCAAATTCTTTTATAAAAGCAGAGGACGCCTTACCTATGGAAAGTCCCATATTATTAAGAGTTTTATATATTAACGTTTTTCTTGCTATGTATCCATAAAGATACAATTTCAAACTTGTACAACCAAGAAATGTTGCCTCACAATATAAATGATTAAGTAATGCAACTTCATAGTCGCTATAATTAATAAGCCCTCTTTCATCTATTTCATTAAGGTCTGTCACATCTAAAAGTGACAAAAGACGCTCTTTGTTTTTATAATTTGGTTCATTCTTTAATTTATCCACCGCTTGTATAATAAGATCAAGATTTACTTCCCCATTATTACACGGCCAATCAACAGGTTTTTCCACCACATTAATTTCCATTTCAATGCCCCTTAACTTTTTTGTAATTATAGCATTTTTTGAGAAAAAAAACAATTATATACGCGACAACACAACTGTTTCAATAAAAAAGAAAGCCAGGAGTAAAAACTCTCGGCTTTTTTTGTGTTAAATGACTTTTTCTTTCATTATTCTTGTGCTTGGTATCATAATGTATTGCATCTTGCTTTCGGATGCCATTTCTTCTGCTGCCAACGCTTTAGCCCTAACGACCAAATCGTCAATTTTATTATCGCCTTTGACTTCAATTATTTGAATAGTTCCGTCATCAAGTTTTGTAATAAAGTCAGGATAGTAAGAGCGAATTGCGTTCGTTTCAGGATCTATATACTGGATGGCAAGACCGTTGTATTTGCTTGTAAACATACCGGTAAAATAGACTTCTTTCACTCTATTACTAAACACATATTGCAAGAAACACTCTTTTTCAGGAGCAGAGTCGAAACAGTAGGTATCGGTGTGGAAAGTCTTATCTCTATACTCATGTCCAGATTGCAAATCGATTCGAGAGTAGTCGGTATCAGTATCGTTTGCAGCAAGTGCTGGTTGAGCAAGAAATTCGTAATATGTTTTGCCCTCTGGCATACGTAACAAATCAACTTCTCGCTCTTCGGATACGGTTTCGCAATTGACGTTAAATAACTTGCTGAATATTTTAGGTATTACAACGTCGTCAAGAATATCGTTATACTTTGATACCCTATCGATAACTGTTTGTTCTCCGTCGATACACTCGGACAAAATTTTGTCAATCAAACAGCACGAAATGTTCAAATACCGTGCGATTTCTCCAACGAGCATATACTTTGAATAGACATATGATCCGCCAAGTTCAACAACCGTTTTCTTCATGGTTCTTTGGTCTGTTAAACTATCTTTCTCATATAGGTGAGTTTCATATTTGTCCAAATCAATATTCTTCAGTTGAAAATCAATAGGCGTGGTATAAGCAATTTCATTTAACGTATACTTATGGGAAATACGTTTTAGAATCAACTTCTTGTTTTTCAATAAATGAACTTGGTATACCTGTTTTTCCTTTGTATTTCCGCTGTTGTTAATATCATCAATCGAAACACGGAAGTTTTTACTGAGCTCGTTGTTAAGAATATCGAGATTATCTTTCGACAAGCGAACCATTGCTTTTTGTTGGATGTCTGTGATTTGGCGCAGGCAACGCATTGTTGCTTGTAAAACAAATACTGTTGACTTTGGTGCGCGATAAAGTGCAACGCCAAATAAAGACCGACAGTTCCATCCTTCACGTCCTTTATTGCAAAGAAGAATAAACTGTTTATCAGCGCCGATAGTTCCAACCCTGTCAAGATCGTTAAAAGCTTTTATATCGTTGTCTTTTGTTACTGTTGCATCGCCTGTATTTACAAGAATTTTATCAAGAGGGATGCCAAGTTCTGTTAAAACAGATTCTACGACAGGACGGATTTCTGTTGTAACTTCATCAATGGTCGCTCCGAAAATAGCGAGTTTAGGTAAGAGCCCCTCATATGTTTTTCCATTATAGGTTTTCCAAAACTCTGTAATTACCGCACGTAAAAAGGCATCGCTTTTAACATTATCATAGCCTTTTATATCAACGTCTTTAAGGTAATTGTGAATTATTGCATCTTTCAAACCGTAACTATAAACGACCTCCGGCAATACAGAGTTCTCAAGATAAGGCGTGCCGGTATAGTTATAACAACCGACGACTTTAGTATTGTTTTGAGTCAGAGCCGAATTGAGTTCGTTGATAGTCAATCTTAAACTTGTCATAGATTTTTGAAGATCATTGCCAAACAAGTGATGGGCTTCATCCACAAAAATGCCAAGTTGTTGCAAACGAGTCAATTTTTCAAAACGTTGGTTCGTAAGGAGTTCGCCTTCGTCACGAACGTTTTCTTCCGAATAAACAGAACCAAGGATAGACGAAATTATGTCTGCTGTTTCTTCTTGCTCGTTAGACATCTCCAGTAACTTTTCAATAGGGGATTTATCCTTGTGAACGCGTTTTTTGATAATTTTTTGCGTATTCGATATTACAATGTTAAAGTCCGAGTTATCCAAGGTATTCAAAGTTAATCCCGTGTCATCAAGGAAATGAACTTTTATATTTTGCTCAAGAACGCGACAATACTCAGGCGGAACGACCTTTTCTTTATCCATTGTTACAATCTCGCGCAAAGACTCCAACACTGTCTTATCGGGAGCAAATACGAGAACGTTATGGCAAAAACGGTCGTCTTTCGGATACTTATTTGCAAGCAAAAACTCGTAGAAGATACAAGTCGCCATAAGGACAGTCTTACCAAGTCCCATCGTCAACGCATATATGTAATTTGGATAAACGGTCGCGTTCTTTTTCATGGCGGAAAAGACATCTTTGTAATTTACCGCAGACACATCGTAAAGAGTCATTTGCCCCTGCGCGCCTTTATTCACCATATAAACCGTGTCATCGGCAAAATCGCCCTTTCGATTATACCATCTATCGAATAAGTCGTAGACCTGTGCATTTGAGCAAAATTCTTTTAGAAACACATACATTTCCAATGCTTCAAATTGCGGATCTCTTAAATAAGCACTTGGGTTTTTAGATTTATCATTGTAATCCAAAAACTTCTTTGTTAAATCTTTATATCTGTTTCTGATACGCCCGCGATTGCTTACGTAAAACTGACGCAAGAAATCGAAAAACGCAAAAGAACTGGTTTCTACGTTTTTCTTAGCCATTTTGAACCTCAACTTCCAAAGACTCGGAGAGAACGTCTGTGATTTTCACTCGTATAATTCCGGCATCGGAGGGAATTTTATATCTACCTACTACCATTTTGTCTTTGTCAGGTAAATCAATAGTCGTCGGTTGCATTATAGCTCCGTCGTAGTTGAAGTCTATCATTACCGATTCGACAAGTTGACGCCATTCATCTACGGTTTCCTTATCCAAAGACAGTTTTTGCATAAGGTTAAGGGGATAGAAATTCTTTATCACAAGTTCATTGCCTTCAATGGTAATCTCTGCCTCGGAATCTCTCTTGAATTGCAAATCAGATCTATCGTGAAGAATATCCACAACATCGATATCTGTCTTGTATTGGCTTAATTCTTGCTTAAGCGCAGCCGCAAGATCCGATTCATGTCCCATACAAACCAAAGTAAGTTTTAATACTACAGCCCCGGGATTTTCTTCCTTTATCCGCTCAAATTGTTTGTAAGGCAGGTTGGATACAATCCCTTGTAAATCTGCCTTTGTAGCGATGCGGTTGACCGGCATAATTTTTATCATCCTGCCGTCTTTTTCACCGTCGTAAACATTGCTTGTTTCATAGGGCTGAACTTCCAATGCTTGCAAGATTAAATCTCTCGCCTCAATCGGATTTCGGAATAAATCATAGTTATTTACGTTATACACTTCAAACCCTGTATATTTATCTTCGCTTTCGAATTGAGAATTTAGTTCGTTTGCGACGTTTATAAGACGTTTTGTAGTTGTTTGAATTGCACCAAGATTTATGTCAGCACCAATAAAACGCCTACCAAGTTTCATAGCAACGGCTTGCGTAGTTCCGCTGCCCATAAAACAGTCAAAAACGATATCTCCGGGATTTGAGGATGATTTCACAAGTCTTTCTATGAGAGATTCTGGCTTTTGCGTGGGGTAGTCTGTTCTTTCTCTATCGGTAGAGGCCATTATAGGTTCAAAAATTACATCTTCAATTTTCTTTCCGGCCTCATTAAAATAGCATTTACCATAATAGACAGAGCCATCAGTGCGCACACGTTTAATAAGCGCATATCTTTTGCCATCTTCGTCAACTTGGTTATATCTCGACATTTTGGCGTCTTTATATTCTTCAAATTGTTGATTCCAAATCCATTCTGAAGTTTTAGAATACCAGAAAATGGTATCATGCGTTCTTTGATAAATATTTTTACTTTCAGTTCCGCGGAATCCTTTATCCCAAATAATCTCTGCACGAAATCCTTGACCATTTGGACTAATCATTGCACCTAAGCCGAATACTTCATCTAAAATCATACGTATTTGATGAGATTTATGATAATCGCAGTGCAAATACAAGCTTCCGTTATCCGACAACAATTCGCGACAAAGAACTATTCTTTCATATAAGAATTGCAAATAGTCATCATTAGTCCAAATGTCTCCATATTGTTTTTCTTCAAATGTCGACTGGTCATTTTCTATAGTTTTTCCTCTTAATTTAATTTTTTTCTTGTAGTCTGCTTTACTATCAAAAGGAGGATCTATGTATATTAAATCAATTTTACCGCGATAATCTTTCAAAAGATGGCTCATAACCTGAAGATTGTCGCCCCAAAAAATTTTATTAAGCCAATCATTTTTCGCTTCCCCATATACTTCCTTAAGTTGTGCCGGATAATAGACAGTTGATTTGTAAGGGCGTTTTCCAGTCCAATGTAATTCCGGATAACCTTTGATAGGTTTTCTCTCTATAAACTCAAAGCTCATTTGTTCATTGTCAGCCATTTTATAATTCTCCTAAATGTTTTTCTTTATGCTTTTTGACAAAAGTAACGTAAATCACAATTTCGACAAAGATTAGCAGAAACACTCTTTGTTGAATAATCTCTGCATTGAATCTTGTGGACCACATTCGTAAAATCATCAATCGTATCTTGAACTTTACTCGGTTCATTCTTGAAAGAGATTGTTGGAATGCCACTTTCAGAATCCCCGGTATAATAGAGGTGCAATTTACTTACAGGAATACCTGTGCGTTGCTCAATGATATATGCGTAGATTTGTAATTGTCTTTTATATCTATCAATTCGGTCTCGGTCCTTAATCATATCAGGCTTTTGTTCCGCCTTGAAATCGACAATTTCCAAAGTGTTATCATCTCCGGCAATTAGGTCAACCTTTCCCGTAAGAATGTAGTCTTTCTCAACGTGGCTTACCTCGACCTCGGCATCACGAATTCTATCCCAATTGCCACCTTGTCTGTCCACATACTTCATAACCTGTTTTAATGCTACGATTCGAGCACTTTCTTTCAAGTAAGCATGTTCCTTTTTAGAGATAGTTTCATAGTTTTCATTGAACCATTGCTTGATATTATCTTCTGTAATGGAAGATGATTCTCCTCGCATAGCAGCTTTATGGATATCTTCAATAGTGGCATGAACAAGCGTTCCGAAAAGAGTAGCTCCTTCTCTTACGGGGATAAAGCCTAAATCCTTGAAAAACTTGTATTGCAGGGAGCAGTTTTCGTAAACTGCGATATGCGACGTAAACGAATAACTTTGCTTAATGTTTACATCTTTTACCGGCTCACATTTGATTTTTGAATAATCGATATCCGTATTCCAATAATCAGGAAGCAGGTTGTAGACATCTTCAAAATACTTTGACGGTTCTTTACCGTTTCCTTTTCCGCCTTCATCTGCTGTTAAAACAAGTAAATTCTGAGCTCTTGAAAATGCCGTATAGAAGATACGCCAAAAGTCATAGTATTTTATTGCATCATATGGTTCAAAAGGTGGACGCGAATACACATTCTGCTCAAGTTCTTGAACAACTTCTTTGTTATCGTTTCTTGGACAAGCAGAGAGCGAACCAACAACCACAACAGGAAACTCCATTCCTTTGGACTGGTGTATAGTCATAAACGACACACATCCACTTGGAGCATACTCAGACTCGTCTTCATATTCGGCAATGCCGCCGTCATATAAAAAGCGAAGATACCGATTGAAAAACTGCGTAGTATCAATGCTCATACCTTGTGCGGTAAAGACGTTTATTCTGTGCAAGAATTCGTATCGTGTAGTAAGTTTCGTGAACTCCGCAATATTCCTGATTGCTCGAGAATCCACAACACCTGACAATTCCGATTTCATAATTGAAAGGAATGGCTCGAATTGAAGTATTTCATAAACCAAGCCTGTAAATGCGTAGTCAAATGATGCGTTAGGATCACAGTGCTTTTGTCCTGTTTGAGCACACCACTTAATAAGGGGTGCTGACGAATTTTTCTTTTGATAGTCTTGAAATGCCTTCAAACACTTTTCCGTGTAGAACTTCAACATTACTTTCGGCATAAATTTATCTGCCGTCATCTGCCGTAAATAATTCGGGAAGACAACAAGAAGTGTGCCAATCAAAAGTTTTATTTCTTCTCGTTCGAAAAACATATCCGAACGAGGAGAGTAAATTGGTATTCCGTGCTTTTCGAGATAATCGGCAAGAGATTTTACCCGTTCCCCCTTAACCGAGCGGAATAGGAAT
>ERZ1673738.37-NODE-37-length-223451-cov-12.900191_pt1 | contig 223451 bp, 164 predicted proteins | sample MGYA00580198_ERZ1673738 | MGnify/ENA primary metagenome ERZ1673738 (study PRJEB41218, sample SAMN15661784) | gut metagenome | host: Homo sapiens | place: Canada: London | collected 2015-08-20/2019-03-30 | study: EMG produced TPA metagenomics assembly of... | reverse complement strand
TACAAACAGCCGAAATGAATTTTAATACTGCGGCATACCATACCCCAATATCTCACCCTGCGCGTCCCGATCCTTGGATCGTGGCGGTTGGGGTGGGCTTTTTGCGGATGTGCCGGATCACGGTTCCTCGGTCTGATACTGGGCGCGGGGACCGCCGATATAGGGCGGACGCGTGCGGGCAAAGACAACGGGCGCCTCGCCGATACGCGACACGGACAGCCGCACCGGGACTGCCACCCGGCGCAGGTGCATTCCGATGAGCGTCTGCCCGATGTCCATACCCGCATGGGCACGGATGCACTCGACAGCGACCGGGTCGGCAAAGCGTTCCCACACCGCTGTGGCGAAGGAACCGCCCGCGTGCGGCTGGGGTTTGACCCAGACAGGCTCCAGCCCGTAGCGTTCCGCGCACGCACGCTCCACGATGAGCGCGCGGTTGAGATGCTCGCAGCACTGTGCGGCGAGCAGGATGCCCGCAGCCTGCAGGGGCGGGAGCAGGGCGTCAATCAGGGCGGCGGCGGCGTCCGGACTGGAGCATTTGCCGATGCGCCCGCCGACCATTTCGGAGGAGGAGCAGCCGACGACGAGAATCTGCCCGGCGGTAAGATGCGCGGCGGGGATCAACTCGGCGACGGCAACGCCGGCGTCAGCGCGGATGCGGGAAAGAATATTGTCAGACATGGTGTTCTCCCTTTTCGGATATACCCCCCGACCTGAGCCGGGGGGCTGCCCTCTGCGGGCGGAGGCGGGGGATCAGGCTCAGTAAAACGTTGCCACTTCCTCGGCTGGCTTGGAGGTCAGGGCGGAGTCTGTGGCGTAGAGAACGGGACCGGGGCGGTTGGCGTAGAGCTTGTGAGTTTCAATGCGGATTTTAGCCGTGACAAGAATCCAATCGCGGGTCTTGTAGGGGACGGGGGCGGAGAAATTGCAGACCAGCGGGGAGTAGGTAATATCGGCTGCGCAGCAGGTCATGACGTGTCTGCCGACCAGCAGGGCAGCCTTGCCCAGCTTGGGGTCGCGCATGACGATGCCCTTCACGCGAACGGTCTTGCCGTCCCATGCCTGCAGTTCCTCGGTCAGGTCACGGTACCAGACGGCATAATCCTCGTCGCCGATCTCCACAATGGGGGCATTCAGGTCGAAGGGCAGGGGATCCTCAATGTTGTCGGATTCCACGTGCCCGTCCGGATAGTCGTAGGAAATCTGCGCACGGCGGGAGCATCCCCGCACGATCTTGTGGATGGTTTCCTTGTCAATATCCGCCGGTGTGCGGTTGAGCACGACCAGATCGGTGTTCATCAGCTTGTCCACCATCAGCTGGCGCATATTCTGGTTGTAGCTGAGGAAGGTGTTGGCGTCGGCGAACATCATCTGCTGATAGATAACCCAGCTCTGCGGCATGGCGTCATACAGCGTGCTCAGCATCCACATTCCGTTGTACTCAATGAGGATGCGATCCAGCTTATGCTTTTTCGCCATGGCGGAGAGAAGGTCGGGCGTCAGGTCGGACTCGTTTTCCACAGTCTCCAGATAGACATTCTTCCCGTTGAAGGTCGAGATGTCCAACTCGTCCATACCTTCCTCGCACTGGATGATCAGCGTTTTTTCTCCCGTATTGAACTGCGGACTTTCCATCGACTCCTGGATCATGTGGGTCTTGCCGCCCTCAAGGAAGCCGGTGAAAAGGTAAACAGGTAAATCGTATGCCATGGTGTGCTCTCCTTATGCGTCAGTCCTCCTCGGACTTGTGCAGTGTTACGCCGAACAGCGCGGACAGGGCATCTACCTTCAGCCCGGAGCCGATGACGCACAGCCGACCGATGACAGCCGGAGCACCCGTGCGGACGTCGGGCTCGCCGGGAACGTAGTCAAAGTGAATCCAGCCTTCGCTTGCGCTGTCGGCGGGTGCCACAATGCCCTTGGCGCGCAGAACGGTGCCGTACTTGCCCTCATCACACAGGGCGGTCAGCATACTTTCCAACGCCGCGCGGTCAAAGCGGACGGTCGTCTCGGCACCGCAGCTTACGAATACCTCGTCGGCATCGTGGTGATGGTGATGGTGTCCCTCGTGGTCGTGGTGGCAGCAGCCGCACCCGCACTCGTCCTCATCCTCATCCCCGTCATGATGGTGATGATGCTCATGCTCATCATGGTCATCCTCATCTTCGTGATGATGGTGGTGATGCTCATGCTCATCATGGTCATCCTCATCCTCGTGGTGATGGTGGTGATGCTCATGCTCGTCCTCGTCCTCATCGTCCTCCTCGGCGGCAAGGCGGGACAGCTCTGCCTCCAGCGTGTCGCGGCGCTCCATTGCCTCGCGCAGCTGGTCGCCGGTCAGCTGGTTCCACGGTGTGGAGACAATGACAGCCGTAGCATTGTGTGCGCGGAGCAGTTCGACCGCTTCCTCGACCTTCTTGGCGGGCGTGGAATCGGCGTGGCTGACGATAATGCAGCCGGCGTTTTCAACCTGGTCATTGAAGAATTCGCCGAAGTTTTTCATGTACATCTTGCACTTGCCGGCATCCACCACGGTGGTAAAGCCGTTCAGTACGGCGCCCTCGGTGGCTGCGCCCTCCACGGCGCGGATGACGTCGGACAGCTTGCCGACGCCGGAAGGCTCGATCAGGATACGGTCGGGGTGGTACTCGCTGATGACCTGCGCCAGCGCCTTGCGGAAGTCGCCGACCAGGGAGCAGCAGATGCACCCGGAGTTCATCTCGTTGATCCGGATGCCTGCGTCGGCAAGGAAGCCGCCGTCAATGCCGATCTCGCCGAACTCGTTCTCGATGAGCACCAGCTGCTCGCCCTTGTAGGCGTCCGTGATGAGCTTCTTGATCAGCGTGGTTTTGCCTGCGCCGAGGAAGCCGGAGAAAATGTCGATTTTTGTCATGGTATATCGCTTCTTTCTTTGTTTCGGGGTACCCCTTGGCGGAGCCCCGGCGTGCCGGACCGCTGGGGATCCCCCTAAATTTTTGTTTGACAGAACCGGAATTGCAAACGGGAAAATAAGGCTCTTACTTTCCTCTGTATACGAAATTCATGCGTCCGAGCGGGGCGACATCGCCCTTGTCATAGAAATCCTCAACCGAGGCAATCGGCTCACGGCTGTCAGCCGCCTTGAACCAGACGGTGAATCCGTCAGGGTCAAGCCCCAAAGCCCGGAGGGGCACCTTGATCTTGAACTTGTCACCGTCCGCCTCATAGAAGGCGGCAACGTCCGGCAGATCGGCTGCGGTCAGATCATCGTCCGTTCCGGTCACACGTGCCAGTGTGGTGGTGCCGTCCGGCGCGGGATGCGTGTTGAGCACGAACTGATAGCCCTGCCCGCCCGTCGTATTCAGGTACAGGCGCATCCAGCTTCCGGTGCCGTCGTAGGGCGTGACGGGCTGCTTGGTACGCAGGAGGAAGCACAGGTACTCGCCGTCGTGCTTGACCTTAATCTTGCGGATGGCGTTGCGCTGGGTGCGGTTGTCGTACACACAGCCGGAGCCCTCCGCGTGACGGGCAAAATCACCGTCGTCGAAGGAATCATAGACGGCGTCGGACTCGCAGAAGCACCCGACAGCCGCCCCGTCCGGGACAGGCAGGCGTCCGAACACCGGCGTGTCCGCCACGCCCTTGTAGCGGCGGACATTCTCGATGAGCTGCATGAAATAGTTGTCAAAATACCCGCCGCGCATCATTTCCAGATCGCGGCTGTACTCGTAGTTGGCGCAGTCCACAAACATCAGGGGACGCTCCGGGATACCCTGCCAGCGTCCGGCGATCCACTCGTTCCACCCCGTCACCAGCACGATGGGCGGGTCGGTCTCCACGGCGCGGTCAAACTGCTCGGCAAAATTGTACCCCTTCTTCCAGGCGTCCGGTGCAGGATCATTGTGCCCGTCGTGGAAGGCTCTGCCACAGTTGCCCGTCTCGCCGTACAGTACCGAATCGCCGAAGCGAAGCTGGGGGTGCTGTGCCACCGACACGTTGATGACCTCCGGCACGCCCTGCAGGTTGGAGAACACGCGCTGCGGGCGGGTGAAATCCATCCACGGCCAGCCGCCCAGCTTATCCGGCTCGTTGGGCCATTGGGACATCTTGATATTGAAGAACGCACGGCATTCGGGGGAGCATTCCGCCTCCACCGCGATGATGACCGGCTTGCCGTCCAGGCAGAACCACGTGTCGCGGGCAAAGCCGGGGCGGTAGATCTTCTCGTAGATTTCCTGCACGGTCTTGCCGGAGGCGGTATTGGTGTAGAACATGACCTGCGGAATTTTCCAGCCTTCGTCGTGGTATTCCTGCAGCACGCGCATGACCAGCTTGGAGTTGTGCTCGTACATCAGCGCGTTGGTGGTATCGAAGAAGAGGAAGTCGATGTCCGCCTGCATGATGAGCTTCATGTGGTGGCGCACAACCCACTCGTCATCCGAATAGTAGTAGCCGTAGAACGGTTCGCCCCAGTGGTGGTAGGTTCCGACGCCGCCCCAGACGTCGCTGTCCGGCTTGTACCCTGCCTGCGGATCCGCCGCAACGATCTCGGAGATGTTGTACGGCTTGTGCTTGCCGCACTCGCCCAGCCAGAGAAAGTAGAACAGTCCGACCAGACGGTTCTCGCGCGGGGCGGGGACGCCTGCGGCGCGGTCAGGGGTGGTGCGCCCCAGCGCATCGGTTGCCATGAGGGGACCGGAGGTGGAGCGCGGTGCATTCTGCGCGCATCTGCCTGTATGTTCCATGAGTATTGTCCTTTCTGCACCTGCGTCATGCAGGGGTATTCACATTGCCCTACCATTATATATCAACGCGCGGCGTTTGTCAATGAGAAAACCGAAAAAAGCCCGGTTCCCCGCATAGCAAAACCGCTCCCCGAGAGGAGCGGTTCCGTAGGGTTGTTTACTTCTTGTTAAAGACAAACAACTTAGCCAGCGTGATGGTCTTCTTGTCCTTGTCCTGAGAGAAGGGCATCGAAACGGGATCCTTGCCTTCCTCAACCGTGAACTCGATGGTCTGCGAGCCGTCGTCCTTGTCAACGATCTTGTACGTGACTTCCTTGCCGTCAGTCACAGCGGTGAGACCGGGGATTTGGGACGCGCCGGTAAAGGTTGCCTTGCTGCCGCTGAACTTGATGCTGACGGTGACAAGACCAACCTTGCACTCATACTCGCCGGACAGCTTGTTGCCGCAGGAAGCCAGAACGGTAACAACCGTCAGGAGAGCCAGCGCCAGTGCCAGAATACGAATAGACTTTTTCATGGGGATACTCCTTTCAAAAAATGTCACGGTCGCACAGGATGTCGCGGAGCGGCACGCCCGGCGCCGATTTCGTCTGTCATTATAGCCCTTCCCCACGGATTTGTCAAGGGGCATTCCGTGATTATTCACAAGTTTACCATACATTCATCAAGTTTACGGACAGTTCATGTCACCGGACAGCCATCAGCACGGGGGTTCATTCGCTTTTTCTGCCCGCGCGCAGGCGCCGCACGACCATTTCTGCCGGGTTGGCAAGCACAGCCGCCGCACACAGTGCCGCGCACAGGTACGCGAACAGGTTCCCGATGCGGGTGTACAGCGTCCGTTCCTCGCACAGACGTACCGTTCCCGGCACGTAGCCGGTCAGAAGCGGATCCAGCTCCGCCGTGACCTGCCCGGTCGGATCGATGACGGAGGACACGCCCGTGTTGCCCGCCCGGACGACATACCGCCCGGTTTCGATTGCCCGCAGGCTGGACTGCGCGTTGTGCATCCAGACGCCGCGCGAGTCCTGGAACCAGGAGTCGTTGGTGGACACCGCCAACAGTTGAGCCCCGCGGCGCACACTGTCCAGCGCGGTGCTTTCGTAGATGGAATCAAAGCAGATCAGGGACCCGACCCGCCCGGCCCCGAGGTCGAACACCTCGGAGCGGTCGCCGACCAGCAGATCGTTTTCCAGCATCCCGATGTCTGCCAGCGGCGGCACCAGCAGCATGACCAGCTCCCGGTAGGGGACGAATTCCCCGAAGGGGACGGGCTTCTGCTTGCTGTACACTGTTTCGCACATACTTCCGTCCGGCAGGAAAGCGACGACGGAATTGTACTGCCGGTTGCTTTCGGTGCCCGTTCCGGAGGTAAATACGCCTACCAGCAGGGTTGCGCCGGTTTCGCGTGCGAGCCGGCTCAGCCGGTCGCGGGCAGCGGCGGAACGGTCTATCGTGACAGTCAGCGCCGTTTCCGGCCAAACGATCAGCGTAGCCCCCTCTGCCGCCGCCTTTCGCGTCAGCGTCTCGTAGCGCTCGGCGGAAACGGAATTGCCGGACCATTTTTCCAGCGAGGACATATTGCCCTGGATCGCGGCGACCTGTACCGCATTGCCCTCCGCCGGGCGGGTCAGCAGGCGCAGACCGCCGAGTGCGAGGTTCCCGACCAGCAGACTGCCCGCCAGAATGCCGCACAGCCGCGCCCGATCCGGGTGCAGGAGCAGGTCGGCAATCAGCATACTCACCGCGATCAGCAGGAAGGTGACGAAATAGGAGCCGAGAAAGGCGGCACTCTGCAGAGTCAGGCGAAGCCCGACCTGCCCGAGCGGCAGTCTTGCCCACGGTACACCTGCCCACCCGATGCTTGCCTGAATCCATTCCCGCACTGCCCACAGGGCGGCGAACAGCAGCGGCTGCAGGATCGGCTTGCCGGACAGGAATTTTCCGCGCACGGCGACCGCAAAGAGCGGGAACAGTGCCGCCGCGCCCACTGTCTGAAGTGCCGACAGCCCGAACCACGCCACGATGACCACGACCGCCGAGGCGGCATCCGACAGTCCCGCGAAGGTCAGCGGGTACATATACAGGAACCAATGGAAGTTGACAAGGTAGAAGCAACCGAAGAAGCAGAAGCCGTAGCCGTACATCCGGCGCAGGCGTATGCTCCGGTCACGTGCCGCCGTCAGAATGGCAAGCCCGGACGGCACTGCCGCCACCCATTCCAGTACACCCAGTACAGGAAACAGGATGCACAGTCCCAGCAGCAGCGCTCCGGACAGCAGCAACAGCCAGAAGAGCCACCGGGGCGCGGCGTGCAGGCGCGGGGCGAGCGGCTTCATGTTGTGACCTCCCTGCCGTCCGACAGGGGAAGGCGGTAGCCCTTGGTGAACCAGATGTCCGCCGGATTCAGGCGGAAGGAGCGCCCGCGCAGGTAGGCAAGACTCCCCCCGTCGCCGGGGATATCAAAATCCAGCCGCCATGCGTACAGTGCCTGATACTTGAAGCCCTCCTGCCGGTCGGCGCGGTTGATGCCGTACTTGCCGTCCCCCAGCAGGGGGTGCCCGATGTGCGCGAGGTGCGCGCGTATCTGATGCGTGCGTCCCGTGACCAGCTCGACCTGCAGAAGTGACACCGCATCCGCCCCTTTTCCCCGCATGTCCAGCACGCGGTACTTGGTGATGATCTCCCGCGCGCCGGGGAAGGGGTGATCCTCCACGCGCACGAGATTGCGGGCGCTGTCCTTGGCAAGGAAACCATGCAGGGTTGCCGCTGGGCGTTCCATGCTGCCGTGGCACAGGCAGAGGTAGAACTTGGAGAGCTGATCCTCCCGGATGAGGCGGTTCATGTCGCGCAGAGCCTCCGCGTCCTTGGCGGCGATGACGATGCCGCCGGTGTTGCGGTCGATGCGGTTGCACAGGGCGGGGGCGAAGGACTGCTCGTCGGCGGGATCGTACTCCCCCTTGCCGTACAGGTATGCCTGCACGTGCAGGATCAGCGTGTTTTCGCCGCCTGCGGCGTCATCGTGAACCAGCACGCCGGGGCGCTTGTTGAGCAGTAGAATATGCTCGTCCTCATACAGGATATTCAGTTTGGGACGGATCGCGCCCAGCGCACTTTTGTCCTCCGAGGGGGCACCGAAGAACTCGTCCTTGATGAAGAGCTGGATTTCGTCCCCCTCGCGGAGCAGCTGGGACTGCTCCGCCCGTGCCCGGTTGACTTTGATTTTCTTTGTGCGGATGAATTTATACATCAGGGAGGCGGGCAGCCCCCTGACCGCCTTGGCAAGGAATTTATCCAGCCGCTGTCCGGCGTCGTTCCTGCCGATTTTCATGGTGCGCATAGCACAGGCTCCTTTGCGGGAAATTCGGAAAACCGGGGGCTGTCGATGGGAATCCGACAGCCCCCGGTGCAGAAAAACTTGTTGCGGTCTGCCGCCGGACGCTTACAGCGTGCCGAAAATGCGGTCGCCCGCATCGCCCAGACCGGGCACGATGTAGGCGTGCTCGTTGAGGCACTCGTCCAGCGCGGCGGTGTAGATGTCCACGTCCGGATGCGCTTCCTGCACGGCTTTGACGCCCTCCGGCGCCGCCACAAGGCACATGAAGCGGATGTTACGGCAACCGTGCTCCTTCAGCTTGCACAGCGCGTCCACGGCGGAGCCGCCTGTCGCCAGCATGGGATCGACCAGAACCACCAGGCGCTCCTCAATGTCGGTGGGGAGCTTGCAGTAGTACTCTACCGGCTTATGCGTCTCCGGGTCGCGGTACATACCGATGTGTCCCACTTTGGCGACCGGAACCAGGTTCTGCAGACCGTCCACCATGCCCAGTCCCGCGCGGAGGATGGGCACGATGGCGAGCTTGCGTCCGGACACCATCTTTGCCTTCATCTTGGTAATAGGTGTCTCGATGGTGATTTCCTCCAGCGGCAGATCGCGGAAGACCTCATAGCCCATCAGCATGGCGATTTCGTTGAGCAGCTCCCGGAAGTCCTTGGAGCCGGTCTTGCGGTTGCGCATGATGGACAGCTTATGGGTAATCAGCGGGTGGTCGATAACGTGCAGGTTGCTCATGATGTTTTCTCCTTGCCTTCATACAATATCGGCGCGGCGCCGGGCGGCACCGCCCATGCATACTGAAGGTATTATACTCCCTTTTCCCGCATTTTGCAAGAGCTATCGGCAAATTCCCGCGCAAAAACATAAAACTTTTACACTTTGCGTATTTACATTCCCGGAGCGCCGTGCTACAATAAGAGCAACTGCGGCGGTTCCGGGTGCTCGTGCGCCAATCCCGCCGTACCGCAAGGAGATGTTTCCACTATGTCCGTGACCGAATCCCGTCCCAGCGCCGCTGTCCTGACGCAGGGCTGCAAAGTCAATCAGTACGAATCAGAAGCGATTGCCGAGGCGCTGGCGGCGCGCGGCTTTACGATCCGTCCGCCGCAGGAGGTTTGCGATCTTTACGTGGTCAATACCTGTACCGTGACGGCAGAATCCGACCGCAAGGCGCGGCAGGCAATCCGGCGCCTGCTGTCCGAAAACCCGGAGGCGTTCCTGATCGTCACGGGCTGTTCGGCACAGAAGGCGGCGGATGCCATCGCTGCCATTCCCGGCGTGGACTGCATCGTCGGAAACCGGAACAAGCTGGCGGTTGCGGATGCGGCGGTCAGCCTGTGGCGCGCCGGGGTGAAGCCGGCGCGTCCGCTCCTTGAGGTCGGAACGCTGGAGGGGAGCGCCTTTGAGGCGATGACCATCACGCACTTTGAGCGTACCCGCGCCTATGTCAAGATTGAGGACGGCTGCGAGTGCCGCTGTACTTACTGTGCCATCCCGGATGCGCGGGGACCTGTGCGCTCCAAACCGGCGGAAGCCGTGCTGGACGAGGTGCGCGGATTGGTCGCGGGCGGATGCCGCGAGGTGGTGCTGACCGGCATTGAAACCGGCTCCTGGGGACGTGATCTCCCCGATTCGCCCCGGCTGTGCGACCTTTTGCGCGCGGTGGATGCGTTGCCCGGCATCGGACGGGTGCGGCTGGGATCGCTTGACCCCTCGGTCATGACGCCGCGCTTTGTGGAGATTGTCTCCGCCCTGCCGTCGCTGGCGCCGCACTTCCATCTCTCGGTGCAGAGCGGATGCAGTGCCACGCTTGCCCGGATGCACCGCCGCTACAACGCAGACCAGGCGGAGGCGGCGATTGCCCGTCTGCGCGCGGCAATCCCGCACGTCCAGCTGACAACGGACATGATTGTCGGCTTCCCCGGCGAAACCGAGGAGGAGTTTGCCGCTTCGCTGGCGTTCGCGCGGCGGGTCGGTTTCCTGCATATTCATGTTTTCCCGTACTCCCGCCGGGCGGGAACGCCTGCCGCGACCATGCCGGAGCAGGTGCCGGAGCCGATCAGACGCCGGCGCGCGGCGGAGCTGTCTGCCGTGTCGGAGCAAAGCCGGGATGCCATTCTGGATGCCGCCCTGCGTGCGGGGCGCCCGCTGTCCGTGCTGTTCGAAAGCCGTGAGGGGGGGATGTGCTTCGGGCACACGCCGGAATTTCTGGAGGTGCGGGTGGCTGCCGGGGCTGATCTGCGCGGCAGTGAGGCAACCGTTCTGCCGCGCTCCCGCGACGGCGGGGTGCTGACGGCAGAGCTTATCTGAGGTCGTACCCCGGCGGAAGAGAAACAGGAAACACGTGCCGGCAGAAAGGATTTTTGTATATGGAGCAATACACCTTCAGAACCGATGAATTCCGGGAGCCGCCGTTTGAGAGTCGGCAGATCCACCCCTTCTGTGAGCTGTCGCCCGATGCTCTGCCGAGGCTGAACCAGTCGTTGGGACTGGATATGTCCGTCGCTGTTTTCGCCGCGATACAGGCGGTGTACCGGGAGAGGGAACTGCGTGAGCCGCTTGTGGGCGAGGTGCGCCTGCTGGCGACCCTGCACAGTCTGACGGCTTCCGATGCCGCCCGTGTGGGTGTGGGCGAGGTCTGTACGGACAGTGACGCCGTGGCGGAGACGTGGGCTGACCTGATGGCGCGCCGCCGCCTGCTGGCGGGCGGCGTGCCCGCGCCCTGCACCCTGCCGGAGATTCTGACCGCGACGGACAGCTACCTGCGCCGTCTGGGGGAACGTCCTGCCGATGCACCGGTGCGTGTGCTTGCCGAGGATGCCGCCTGTCCTGCCGCCGCCGGAGCGCGGGCGCTGGCGGACGGATACGTGCCGGTTGCCCGGTTTGTTGCCGGAGATACGGCGCGGCTTGTCTGTATCCGTCGGCAGGAGGATGCCTCTTTCCGCACGGAACGGGCGGCACGCTTCGCGTCCGATGATCTGATCCTGCTGGCGCGTGACCTGCCGGATCGGGCAGTGTCCGCGTTTTTCCGTTCCGGCGAGGATCCGCACAACGGAGAGCGGAGGACAAACATTGTTGCCTTAAGCGGGCGTCCCCTGCCGCTGGCGGCAGCGGCGCTGTGCCCGGACGGCGCACATATCCAGACGGATGTCGTTTGCCCGACGTGTACCGGGGATATCATGGCAGAGTTCACGCGCGTGGGGACGGGAGCGGAGGACGCCGTGCGCCCTGCCTACCTCCTGCGCCTGCGGCGTACCGATTTGTCTGCCTTCTGGACATTCTGCCGGGAGATGAATCTGCCCGTTTCCCCGATCGTGATCGGGCAGGCGTTTAGCGACCGGCACCTGTCGCTCTTGACCCGGGGGCATTTACTGGCGCATTGCGGGATCGAAACGCTCGGAACAACGATCGGCATATGCCTGTACGGTGTCCGTCCCGACGCGGCGCGGCCGGGCGGAGCCGAGACTGCCCCGATCGAGGCGGAGGTTCCCGCGCCGACTGTGCTGTCCCTGCCGGGCGGGGTGCTGGCGGCGGAGACCTCGGTCACTCTAACGGCGGGAACGGACGCCGACCTGATGCCTGCTGCCAGCCGGCAGAGTGCGCAGGCGGTTCGCGCGGTACTGTCTGCCCTGACGGAGGCGGGCGCCGACCCGGCGGCTGTGTCGCTGTCGGTTGCACTGCGCGGCATCCGCCTCGGGCAGAGGGACGCAGAGGGAACGCGCCTGCCCGATGTGGCGTTCGGCGGGCTGTGCGGGCTGTACCGCGCCTGCGCCGAACTGCGGCTGCCCGCACCCGACCCCTGTCTCACCCCGGCACGCACCGCCGGGGAAGTGTGCCGCCTTTCGGTTTGCGCCTGGGCATCGGGTGTCAGTGCACCATGCACCGGACCAGCAGACTGAAGGAAAATACGAACAGCGAGAGGAACTGTCCGGCGCGAAGCAGGGCATAGACCGACAGTAACCAAAGCAACGACAGAAGAAACAGCGAGAGCAGGCGCAGGACACGGCGGGCAGCGTCCGCGCCGAGGGTCAGTGAAAGCAGGCAGGAAAGTATCCGTCCGCCGTCCAGTGAGGCGACGGGCAACAGGTTCACGGCGCAAAGTCCCAGTGATGCGGGCAGCAGAACGCCCAGAACCAGCGCCCAGCCGGACAGGGACGGCGATGCGCCGCAGACCGGACAGCCGCAGGCTGTCCACGCGCGGAACAGCACGGTCGCCGTTAGCAGATTGGCGGCAGGACCGCCGAGGGCGACAAGCAGCTCCTGCCGATAGGAAAGCAACCCCGGCAATTCCAGCCGCGCACCGAACAGGTCAAGCCGCATACCGGCTATCCGGACACCGCAGGCGACCGCCGCCGCGAGGTGTCCCAGCTCGTGGATCAATGCCGCAAGCCCCAGAAGAAGCAATGCCGCGGGGCGTATGCCTTCCTCCGCCGCCGCCGAAGCCGCCCATACTGCCGCTCCGCCGGCGAGCAGGAGTGCCGCCGGACTGACCTGCAGGCGGAAATGCCTTTTCCGGATAGTGCTTTTCTTTTCCATAGCGGAGCCCCCTTGCCTGCGGCACCTTGATTACGGACACCTCCCTCGCCGCACGGTGAATATGCAGAGGTGCTCTTAAAGAATATGAAAGGAATTGTAAATGATTCGCAAACAATCGCATGACCTTCTTGACAATCGCAAGACCGCAGGATATAATGAAGACAACACAATACAGAATGATAGCTGTGTGGGAGGTGGCTGTATGAATCTTGAAATACATGATACTATGGTGCCGGGAACCCGGCTGACCAGAGCGGCGGCTGGAAACGTCACCGGGCGGGACTTCCTTGACCGCGTGTTTTTCCCCAGTGACGGCGTTATGCTGTCCCGCATCCGTGATGTTTCGGGGATTGACGGCTCCACGCTTCAGAACTGGATCAAGCGCGGCTGGGTGGAGAATGCGCCGCTCAAGCGCTATACCGTTGACCAGGTGGCGCACATTCTCATCATCAATATGCTCCGCTCCTGCGTACAGCTGGATCATATCGCGTTCCTCCTGCATTACATCAACGGCAGAGTGGACGACCGGAGCGACGATATTATCCGCGATTCCGTTCTGTACGATTACATCTGCAAGATACTGGATCGCCTGATAGAGGAGGACAACTGCTCCGGCGCCTCGATTCGCGGTGTTATCCGGGAAGTTACGGCGGACTATGCCGAGATCCGCCCGGGCGCACATGAGCGCCTCAACAACGCGCTGGAGATTATCGTTGCGGCGTACTATGCCGCTGTTCTCAAGCGGCACGCGGACGATATGCTGATCGACCTGCGCACGCGTGTCACCGACACGGTCGGGTAAGGGGGTGCGCATGGGAAGGGTCAGACGGGTTCTGCTGAATGCGGCAATCTATTTTGTCTACTTCTTTCTGTCCTGCGTTCTCGTCATGCTGATTGAGGCGCTGTTCCTGAAGCTGTTGGATCGCTTTGTGCTGCTTTCCTACCTTGCGCAGACTGTCATCCGGCTGGTGATCTACTCGCTGGGCGTTCCGGCTCTTGTCGGGCTTGCCGCGTATGCGGAGGGATACCGGGAGGCGGACGCGCATCCCGGCGAGACGTTCGTTTCCGGCTTGCTGGCGGTGTTGATCCCGCATCTTCTGCTGGCGCTCCTGTTTCATTTCAGGCAGTTCTGCGCGGGCGCGGTTCCGTTTTTGGCGGGACTGCTGCGTGACGGAGCTGACGTGACGGCGGACAGCATTGTATTCAATGATATCGGAACGGTCGGACTGTTTCTGGCGGTATTCCTCGGGTACGGGCTGTTGAATACCGGCGTTCTGACGCTCCTGCGCCAGTGCGGTGTCAGCCGCCGGCACGCTGAACGCGCCGGGATGGGCTTTACGCCGGACGGGCGGGGCAGAACCGACGGAGAATAGAAACCGCCCCGGACTTCCGCGTTGGAGAGACGGGATTGACCATAAAAACGAAGGCGGGCTTCCCCGCCGCGGTGCCGGCATACGTTGCCGTTTGCGGTACCCGGCGGGGGCTTGCTTTCACTGCCGCCGACCCGATATGCCGCCGGGCATTTTTGCTTTCGCAACTTGCTATTGCAATTTGCGCTTTATTTTTTTTGCAAAGCGGCAAAAAAAGAAAAAAACGGGAAGGAAAAAGAAGAAAGCCTGCGTATCTTATACGGTAGCGGAGAAAAACGCGAAAACGGGCGGAAAAGGGGGACTGATGGCGATGGACGGAACCGCAGGAACAGACGGCGGGATTGCCGGAGTTGCGGAGTGGTTGACGCAGCGGGAGGAACAGCTGCTCGGTCCCTACGCCGCGCGCAGCGCGGATTCACGCGGACGGGCGCGTCCGCAGGCACCCTCCCCGATGAGGACGGAGTATCAGCGCGACCGGGACCGTATCATTCACTGTCAGGCGTTCCGGCGTCTTATGAACAAAACGCAGGTGTTCCTTGCTCCGGCAGGCGACCATTACCGTACCCGGCTGACGCATACGCTGGAGGTTTCGCAGATTGCGCGTACCATGGCACGTGCCCTGCGGCTCAATGAGGATCTGACCGAGGCGGCGGCGCTGGGGCACGATCTGGGACATACCCCCTTCGGGCACGCGGGCGAGGCGGCACTGCGTGCGTGCTACGATAGCCGCTTTGCCCATTACGAGCAGTCGCTGCGCGTGGTGGACAGACTGGAAAACGACGGACGCGGGCTGAATCTGACCTTTGAGGTGCGGGATGCCATTGTCAACCACACCGGTGAACACATGGCAGCCACGCTGGAGGGCGTTCTCATCAAGTATGCGGACCGCATCGCATACATCAACCACGACATAGACGATGCCTGCCGCGCCGGATTACTTGACCCCGGCGATATACCTGCCGACATCTGCCGGGTGCTGGGGGACAGCCATAGCAGCCGTATCAATACCATGGTGTCCTCGGTCGTGCGGGCAAGTATGGATCGGGACAGCATTTCCATGGAGCCGGAGGTGCAGGAGGCTACTATGCAGCTCCGGGAATTCCTGTTTGAGCAGGTCTATCTCAACCCGAGGGCAAAGGGACAGGAAAGCAAGGCGCAGGAGCTGGTCAAGACGCTGTTCGGCTACTATGCGACGCATCCCGACCGGATGCCGGAGCTGTACCGCCGCCTTGCTGCCGAGGGGGAACCGGTGGAGCGATGCGTGTGCGATTTCATTTCCGGCATGACCGATCGGTACGCGATTGAAACATACGAGGAGCTGTTTGTTCCCCGCGTCTGGAGAGGACTGCACGAATGAAATACCCACGGGAATGGATAGACAGCGTCCGGGAACGGTCGGACATCGTGGAGCTTATCGGCTCTTACGTCACGTTGCGCCGTGCCGGCTCCAACTATACGGGGCTTTGCCCCTTCCACAGTGAACGGACGCCGTCCTTTACGGTGTTCCCCGATACGCAGAGCTTTTTCTGTTTCGGCTGTGAAGCGGGCGGGGATGCCTTTACCTTTGTGATGCGCTCCGAAAATCTGGAGTACCCCGAGGCGGTGGAGTTTCTCGCCAAGCGGGCGGGCATACAGATACCGGAAACGCACGAGGACAGCGATCAGCCACGCGGCATCAGCCGCGCCCGTGCCTATGAGCTGAACCGCGCGGCGGCACGTTTCTACCGCGACTGCCTGTTCGACCCCGCGATAGGGGAGGCGGGTATGAATTACCTGCGCGACACGCGCGGGTTGGATACCGCTGTTATCCGGCACTTCGGACTGGGTTACGCACCCAATGAGTTCGGGGTACTGCTGCCGCACCTGAAGAGCCTCGGCTTCACGGAGGAGGAAATGCGCCAGTGCTTCCTCTGCGGCAGGAGCCAGAGCGGGCGGTACTACGACTACTTCCGAGGACGGGTTATGTTCCCTGTCATCAATACGGCGGGGGAGGTCGTGGCGTTTTCCGGGCGCGATGTGACGGGGACGTCCAAGGCGAAATACCTCAACTCCTCGGACACGCCGGTCTTTCAGAAGCGCAAGAACCTGTTTGCCCTGAACTTTGCCAAGGCACACTGCGCCGAGCAGATGATCCTCTGCGAGGGAAACATGGACGTCGTGTCCATGCACGCTGCGGGCTTTGAGAACGCCGTTGCGTCGCTGGGCACTGCCCTGACAGACGAGCAGGCGCGCATCATGGCGCGGTACACCAAGCAGGTCATCATTGCCTACGACGGCGACAGCGCCGGACAGCGCGCCGCCGGTCGCGCGATGGATATTTTCGCGCGCGTCGGGCTGGATGTGCGGGTACTGCGCATTACCGACGCAAAGGATCCGGATGAGTACATCCGTAAATTCGGGACGGATGCATTTGCCCGCCTGCTGAAGGGAAGCAGTACCGGCTTCTCCTACCGGCTGGACGGCGTGCTGAACCGTTACAACATCAAGGAGCCGGAGGACAGGATCAAGGCGGCGGCGGAGCTGTGCGGCATGGTGGCACGGGTTTGGTCGTCCGCCGAGCGGGAGGTGTACCTGCAGGCGGTCTCCGAGCGGCTTGGGTTGCCCATTGACAGTCTGCGGCGCGACGTGGAGCGTGCGCAGGCACGCATCCAACGCGACCGGCACCAGAGCGAGGCGCGCGCGGCACGGATGTCGGCATTGGCGCTGGATGACCGCGTCAATCCGGAGGCGGCTGGAAACATCCGTGCAGCCGCGGCGGAAGACACCGTTCTCGGACTCATGCTGCTGTACGAAGAGCACCGCCGGGCGGTGCGGGAAGGAGCCGTGTCCCTGACGGCGGACGATTTTGTCACCGCCTTCAACCGACGTGTCTTTGAAGCAATTATGGAGCTGGAGAACAGCGATGGCGGCTTCTCGACTGCCGTGCTGGGCGAGAAGTTCGATCCGGACGAGATGGGGCGTCTTGCCAAGCTGGCACAGGCACGGCGCAATCTGTCCGAGAACGGGCAGTCGGTTCTGAAGGCGGCAGTCCGGACGCTGCAGGACGAGAAAAACGCCGTCACCAAGGACGATGCGCCGCCGGAGGACAGTCTGGAGCGCCTGCTGGAGAAGAAACGGCAGAAAATGTATAAATCAAACGGTTAAAAAACAACCGATTGTTTATATTCGGGCTTCGTATGCACGGAAGCCCCAAAAACAGGGAAGGGAAACATACACATGAACTACGATGAGAATCAGAGCTACGGAGCGGATCAGGATATGGACGGGGAGGCGATGCCGGATCTGGATCGCCTGAGTCTGCCGGACGATGCGCTGGACGATGATATGGAACTGCCGCTGGAGGATGTGGCGGCGCCGACGGACGAGGACGCTAAGGACAAGCCGGAGGCGAAGAAGCCGTCTTCCAAGAAAAAGGGCAAGGAGCCTGCCAAGACGGACGAGGAGCGCGAGCGCCGCACCCGCATGGAGGATCTGATTGCCAAGGGCAAGCGCGGTGATCTGTCGGCATCCGAGCTGGACGACGCGATGGAGGAGATGGGCTTTGACATCGACAGCATCGGCCATCTGTACGAGTCGCTGGGCGGTGCGCTGCCCGGCAATATCCCCTCTGCCGAACTGCACGAGATTGAGACGGAGGTTGAGAGCTTCGGAAGCGGCGAAAATATGCAGCGCATCCTGGAGCAGGAGGGGCTGGTGGATGACCCCGTCCGCCTGTACCTCAAGGAGATCGGTAAGGTGCCGCTCCTAACCAACGAGAAGGAGCACGAGCTGGCGGAAAAGATGACGCAGGGCGACCCGACTGCCGAGGAGGCGGTACTGGGCATGCTGACGCTTTCGCCTGCCCTGCGGCGTGAGGTCGCCGCCAAGACACTGCCCCTGCTCGCCGAGGACTTCATGCCGTATCCCAACCGGGATCTGTTTGAGGCACTTATGGCGGCGGATATCCCGGCAGAGGACGCTCCGGCGGAGGATATGGATCTGACCCATCTGTCTGTGCGCAGTGAGGGGCGCTTCCTGACCGAGGAGGATGTGCAGCGCCTGTCCGCCATGCGGGAGGCGCGCCGCGATGCCGACAATAGCCGCGCGGCAATGGAAGGCTACCTGGCAACGCTGAAGGCGGCTACCAAGGTGCGTGAGGTTGCCAAGGGAGAGCTGGTCGAGGCGAACCTGCGCCTGGTGGTCAGTATCGCCAAGCGGTACGTCGGGCGCGGGATGTTCTTCCTTGACCTCATCCAGGAGGGCAACCTCGGTCTGATGAAGGCGGTGGACAAGTTCGACTATACAAAGGGTTACAAATTCTCCACCTATGCCACCTGGTGGATACGGCAGGCTATCACCCGTGCCATCGCGGATCAGGCGCGTACCATCCGCATTCCGGTTCATATGGTGGAGACCATACACAAGGTGTCCCGCGTGTCGCGTCAGATGCTGCAGGAGCTGGGGCGCGAGGCAACCGCCGAGGAGATCGGCGAGAAGCTGGGCATGAGCGCCGATAAGGTGCGCGAGATTATGAAGATCGCGCAGGACCCCGTGTCGCTGGAAACGCCCATCGGAGAAGAGGAGGACAGCCATCTCGGCGATTTCATTCAGGACGAGGACACGCCCGCCCCGGCGGATGCCGCATCGCAGACAATCCTGCGGGAAGTCATTGAGCGCGAACTGCATACCCTGACACCCCGGGAGGAACACGTCATCAAGCTGCGCTTCGGACTGTACGACGGCAGAACGCGGACGCTGGAGGAGGTCGGCAAGGAGTTCGACATCACGCGCGAACGCATCCGTCAGATCGAGGCAAAGGCACTGCGCAAGCTGCGTCATCCCAGCCGCACCCGCCATCTCAAGGGATTTCTGGACTGAGCGCGCGGCTTGCCGATACTGGCAGGATGACCAAATCGGCACCCGGCTATTTGTGCAAACCGACTCTTACATGAAAAAAGTGCTGATGGACAGGCATTTTTCTGCCCGTCAGCCTCTGTCGGAGACGAACTGTTCAAAAAAATCACTTGACATATTCACAAAAAAAGTGTACAATGTAACGGTATGGAATCATCTGCCGGACTGCGCACTGGCGCAGACGGCGTGATTTTACGTTTTACAGGAGGAGTTCTCGTTATGAAGAAAAAACTCGTGTGTCTCTTGCTCGGCATCGTCATGCTGATGTCCTGCGTCCTGACCGGATGCAATAAGGCAACAGACTCCGACGATGATGACACGACCGACAACAGCGCCAAGACCATTACTATGTGGGTCATGACCTCTGAGGAGACGACCGAGAAGGCAAAGGAGCTTGTCAGCGCGGAGTTTACCAAGATCACCAAGTCGCTGTACAAGACCAATGTTGTCCTGCGGTTCTGCACCGAGGATGAGTACTATGAGAAGCTGGAAGGCTCTATCAAGGCACTGAAGGATTATGCAAAACTCAAGGAGGAGGCAGAGAAGGCTCTGCGTGCCTACCTGAAGGTGCATGATAAGGAGAAGACGCGCGAGGAACTGACAAAGGACTTCTACGCGGCAAACCCCCAGTATGCGCAGTTCCAGAACGCGGATGACGAGGACGACGAGAACGAGAGCGCGACCGAGGAGGAGACCGTAATCAACGATTACGGTGTCACCGAGATCAAGTATCCGGACGTCAAGGAGAATCAGGTCGATATTTTCTACCTCGGCGGTCGGAGCAATTACTATGCGTTCTACAAGAACGAATGGCTGGCATCGCTGGACGAGGAGCTGTCGGCTTCCTCCAGCCAGCTGACGCATTACGTTTCTCCCTCCCTGCTTAACGGTGTCCGCATCGACGGCGGCGTGTACGGTATCCCGAACAACGTCGCGGTCGGTCAGTATACCTATATGCTGGTTGACAAAAAGATGTATGACGACAACTACAACAGCGGCATTGAGAACACCAAGTCGGTGCTGGATCTGGAGGTTTTCCTGAACGATATCAAGAACCTCAACGGCAATAAGACGCCCGATGATCCGGATTATGTCGTTCCGCTGGCGTCCACCTTTGAGGACTGCCTCAAGATGCTGGTTTGGTTCTGGGATCTGGACTATGTGGACGCATCGGTGTACGAGATGTACTACGATGCCGAGCGCGGACGCAACTATGTTGTGAACGAGAAGTACAAGGTGGAGACCGAATCGGATGATGGGGAAGGCGGCGGTTCCAAGAAGACCAAGGAGCTGATCGGGTACTCCATCGGTGCCGGGATGATCTATAAGACCAATGCGGATCACCAGTATGTTGACAAGGACGGAAACGTTCTGAACTATACCTACGTGATCGACAGTGAGGGCGGCATTCTGCGCTCCACCGCGAAGAGTGTGGCATATTCCGCCGAGGCGAAGAGCGTGGGTATGTATCTGGTCGATGAGAACGGGCAGACCGTGACGCCCGAGAACGACAAGCGCGTGATCCTTACCTACGATCCGGAGTCTTTGGATGCGGCATTCGTCGGTTCCCATACCGTGGAGACCACCGACGGGGAGAACGACCTGACCGGTACGGATGCCAACGGCCGCGTGAAGCCTACCTACTATTACAGCTACAGCCAGAACGCGAATTTCTCCGTGTTGGGGCAGGTGGTTGCGGATCCCTCCATGTGGTCGCGCGGCAAGGTTGAGATGGGCTTTGGCAGTCTCTTTGCCGATTCCTCCTTCCGCACCCTGTATGAGACGCTGAAGGGGTACTCCTATAAGGGTCTGTACGGTACACCCAAGGACGGGCAGAGTGCGGCAGTTTCCTTCATTGAGGGCGATTCCCGCATCAAGCTGGAAGCGGATCGTGAGGATACCGTGACCGGCAAGGAGAAGGGCGTCATCACACGGGACGGCAAGCAGTACTATGTGGTGGTTGCAAAGTATCCCGAGGCAAGCGAGCGTGAGCTGTACGGCAATATGTTCTGCGTGTACGCGGAGAGCGCATATCTGGGACGTAGCATGGAGGTTATTACCCGCCTCAACACCAATGCCGAGCTTCGCAACCTGCTGCAGTACGGTATTCTCGGACAGCACTACGAGCTGAATGCTGACGGTACCGCCCACCTGCTCACCAGCCCGGAGAGCGAGTACGGCACCTACCGGATGGACATTGAGAAGACCGGTAACTGCTTCAAGGCGATTCCCAGCGAGGCAGACGGACCGGATGCATGGGTGTATGCCAAGATGCAGAACAACGATGCGCTGATCAATCCGCTGCTGGGCTTTGATTTCAACGATGAGATGAAGGAGAGTGAGAACACGCTGGATGTTGCGCTGATCCGCCACATCCGCGAGTTGAGCGCCGGTGCCCAGGAAAAGATCGATGAGTGCGCTACGCTGGATGCGCTTGTGGAATTGCTGGAAAACGACGATGACGGCTTCAAGAGACAGTTCTCCAAGTCGTCCGGAGACGATAAGCTGGTTAAGGCGATCAACAAGAACTATGATCCTTCCCAGCCCAAGGGTCCCGAGGTGCCGGATCAGGAAGCGGACACGAGCGGAGAAAGCCCGTACGCTATCTACTACAAGTGGATGAATCAGTATGGCTACCTGCCTTCCACTAAGTAAAATATCAAGCCACGCAGTCGCGCGATGCCGTGACAGCAGGCAAAGGGCGCCCGTTGCCGGAGGTTTCTCCGGACAGCGGGCGCCTTTTATCCCGTTCCTGTAAAAAAGGGTTGCCGGTCGGCAACCCTTTGCTTACTTGCTATCAGAAATATCAGGACTTGGATGCTTCGGTGGCGGTGGCGGTATCGGCTTCGGCAATGCATTCATTGCTGATGTAGTATTCCCGATCCTCCGTGACTTTCGCACCGTCCTTGGTGTAGGTGTAGGAGAACAGGACGCGGCTCCAGCCGTCTCCGATGCCGGTGCGCGTTACCTTGGTGCCCTTCAACAGTGTGCCGCGGATGCTCAGGTCGTTGGCACTGCTCTTGATGGCTTTGGGCATGGAGCGGACGTTAACGTTCTGCGAGATTGTGACCTCGTCGCGGACGTCCTGGAAAGCGTCGATCAAGGCGTTGTCGCAGACAATGCTCTTGCGCACATAGCAGGTCTTTTCGTTGTACAGCACCCGGTACCACTCCTTGCTCTCGCCCGTTGCCGCCAGCGTGTCGCCCTCCTTGACATAACCGCAGATGGCGCCTTCTGTCAGGACAGTTTCTGTCTTGCTGCGGATATTCCCGTTTGCCACATACACGTACAACGTCATGGAGATGTCGGAGAAGGTAGGATTCGCCTCCAGCGTTTCCTCGACAGGGGCTGCCGTGCTGTCGCCGCCCGGACCTTGGGGGAGCGTCGCGGGCTCCACGGAATAGTTGGGACCGGTCGGATATGTGGACGTAGTGCCCGTTTCCGTTCCGCCCGGCGTCTTGGCACATCCGACAGCGGACACCAGCGCCAGACCGGCGACCAGGGTTGCAAGTATTTTTTTGTTCATGTATAACTCCTCCTTGATTTTCATTCCTGCCACTGTGTACCGCAAATCGGCAGCAGATTCCTGTTTCATTATATCACAGCCCTGCCGACCTGTCAAGGGTAGTACGGAAAAATATCGCAGTAGCATTCTGCTTTTTCACTGTGCAGGGCATGGGTGGAGACACATTGGGGGGACTCCCGAAAGAGTCCCCCGGTTTTCCGGAAAGTTCCGTGATTCTGACTGGTCGGAGCCGGTAGCCACAAGCCGGGACAGATTACTCCGGCTTGTCCTCCAGCGTCAGATCATAGTCGCCCAGCTTGTTGACCTTGAAGCCGTTCTTCTTGTACTCCTCGTAGTTGAAGGCTTCCAATTCGTCAATGGCGAGCTTGTGGAACTCATAGAAATTATGCCACCACTCGTAGCCGGAGCCAAGCTCGGCGTTCAGATAAGCGTCCGCAATGTCACAGCCCATTTTGGGGGCAACATAGAAGGCGCCCATTGCCAGTACGTTGACACCGTTCCCAGTGATGGCGCGCAGGGCGGCGGGGACGCTTTCCACTACGCCTGCATGAACGTGCGGGCACTTGGAGGCGGCGATATGGATGCCCATACCGGTGCCGCAGAAGATCAGGGCGCGCTCAAACTCGTGCTCGGCGATCATGGAGCCGACGCGCAGACCGAGACGGTGGAACATCAGGTCGGTGTTGTTCGGGTCGCTGTCTGCCTTGACGCCGATATCGGTGATTTTCCAACCCTTCTTTGTCAGATGCTCCACGACCGCTTCCTTCAGCGGAAATCCGGCAAAATCGGCGGCAACAAGCAGTTCTTTGTTCGCAATAGTTTTCATGGGATCTGTCTCCTTTATACGCATACGCAGATTTGCTTTTGGGCGGAGAGTCCGCCCGACAACTGTATTGTACCTTATTTTTTGTGCAATGTCAATAGCCAAATTGGAAAAATCAAAAGAAAGTTGCGCAGGCACCGAAACCAAAGCCGCGCCCGGACAGACCGGGCGCGGCGGGGGATACGTGTATGGTCGGATCAGCTATGCTTACGCTTTGCCAGCGTGAGAGCCGCACCGGCGGCAATCAGCAGGACAGACAGTCCGCCCAGAACCGACTTGCATCCGCCCGCGGAGCTGCCGGCGGCGGTGGTAGTCGCGTTCGTGCCGGTCACTTTGCCGGTGTCGGAAACACCGGGCTCTGCTTCGGTGACGGTAGTGGTCTGCGCGGAGGTCGACGCGCCGGTGGCAGGAGGCGGTGCTTCCGTGTCAGTCGGCTCTGCGACCGTGGTCGCAGGCTCGGTGGTAGGCTGTGCAATCATGGTGTACTCTGCCATGATGGTGATGTTCTTGTCAGACAGCGTATAAGCCTTCCACTTGCCGGTAAAGCCAGCCTTTTCCGGCACGGCAGGCTCCTTGATGGAGGTTGTGCCTGCCTCAAAGATCACGCGATCCACGACCTTTCCGTTCGCCATAAAGGTCGCGGTGTAGGTCTTGTACGTGTGCATGTACTGGTACGCCGCATCTTCGCTGTCGAAGAAGGCGATGAACTCCAGCTCCATGGTGCCGGAGGACGCGGCGTCAAAGAAGTCCACACGCAGGAATTTCAGCTCATAGGTATCTGTGTTCAGCGTGGAGACGCCGACCGTGCTCAGGTCGATGATGTCGGTGTGCCATGCACCGTCAGCCGCCAGCTCGCGCTTGAAGGACTGTCCGGCGGCGGGCGCCGCATCGGAGGAGCTGAGGAACACCTCCATATTGTCCTGCACGGAGGTTCTGTAACGGATTGCCATATAGCGGGCGGCAGTCTTGCTCTCGTTGAAGTAGGTGGCGTTGGGGTCACCGCCGGTCACGTTGATTGTGGTGATACCGGTCAGGGGATCCATCTCCAGCGTGGCACTGTTGGCGTCAACCTTCAGGCGGGAGCCTGCCAGCAGCAGCTTCGGGGTGGTGTCGCAGGGAACGCGGACGTCCTTCTTCTCGTAGGTGTAGGAGTAGGTACCGTCCTCGTTTTTGGTCACGTCCCAGGTAACGCCGTTTTCATCGGTATAGGTTGCCTTGTCGCCAGCCACCGTGACCTGCGACTCCTGCAGGACGGCAGTCTTGGTGACATCGTGCAGCTCATTGGCTTCCAGGTAGCCCATCAGACCGGCTTTGGTCGTAAAGCCCATGATATAGGCAACGTCAATGGCTTCCTCCCCGGTAAACTGGTAGGAGCCGCCGCTCCAGTTGCGTGCCTCCAGCGGGTCAAAGCGGAAGTGCTGAACCGTCTGGTTCTCTTTGTCGTAGAACTGGTTGGTTGCCATATCCACGATGACATACGTCCAGCCGCTGCCGTTGGCGGCGATGGGGAACTCGATCATGTTGTTGTCCGACGTGATGCCGGCGCCCTGCGCCATGTACAGCTGCATACGCGGAATGACGGAATGGTTGTTGTACTTGACCAGCAGCCAGCGACCGACCTTGGTGGACGTGCCGCCGATGTAGTACAGGTAGGGGTCGCCCGTCTGACCGGCGGTAAAGGTCACATATCCGAAATCATTTTCGGTTACGGTTACCGCATTGAGCGAACTGCCCTGCGCCAGCGCACTGGGGGTCAGCGTCCAGCAGGGTGTGAATTCCACTTCCTTGTCATCGGGAACCGAATTCTCGGCAGCCGTGACCGTGATGTTGGTGAACTTCAGGACATCCATCTGCACGCCTTCCTCATCCGTGCCGCGGGCAATGACCTCGGAATAGGTGCCCTCCGGCAGGGTAATGAAGACGGTGGAACGGTTGGAGCCGGCGTTGTAGTTTGCCTGAATCCAGGCGGCATGCTCCGTGCCGTCCACGATCAGCGTGTACTTTCTGACCGCCGTTTCGGACGCTGCCGAAACCTCGACCAGATAGGAGCAGGTAGCGGACACGACCGCGTCGGTCGCGGCGGAGCCTCCTGCAAACACAACAGGGGAATTGGTTGCCGAGTAGTTTTCCGTGGTGAAGCCTGCCTGCTCTGCCACGATGACCGTGTAAGTTCCGTCTGCCGATACCGTAAAGGCAAGTACGCCAACCGCAGACAGCAACATGGTGACCGTAACGAGGACAGCTAAGAGCTTTTTCATGATTTTCCTCCCTAAATAGTGATTTTGACAGAAACCACTTGTATTATACACATTATTCCGGATTTTGTCAAGGGCTTTTCATATATTTTCATCACGCGGAGTCTGCCTGCGCGGGGCGTGGGTGCACCGACTGCAAATATTTTTTGAATTTTTTCAAAAGCTATTGCAAAACAGGACATTTTACTGTATAATGAACCTGAATGGTCAAAAGGCTCCCTCCGAATGCCCCTGCCGCACGCGGCGGGCGGTGATCCGGCACGCTGCTCCCCATTATATCTGTAACAAAAACACAGGAGGTTCACCATGAACGCACGCTATGAGTCCGCCAAAGAGGTGTACGCAAAGCTCGGTATTGATACCGAGGCAGCCCTGGCAAAACTCCAGAACACCCGCATTTCCATGCACTGCTGGCAGGCAGACGATGTCCACGGCTTCGAGGGCACCGGCGCTCTGTCCGGCGGTATCCAGACAACCGGTAACTACCCCGGTCTGCCCCGCACGCCGGATGAGGTCTTTGCCGATCTGGACAAGGCTCTGTCCCTGATTCCCGGTTCCCACAAGATCAATGTTCACGCCAACTATGCCATTGCCGAGCCGGGCGAGGTCATTGACCGCGACACCATTGAGCCGCGTCACTTCAAGAGATGGGTCGAGTTCGCCAAGGCGCACAACTGCGGGCTGGACTTCAACCCCACTTTCTTCTCTCACCCGAAGGCTGCCGGTCTGACCCTGACCAGCCCGGATGAGGACATCCGCAATTTCTGGATCCGCCACGGTATCGCGTGCATCCGCATCTCCGAGTATTTCGCCCGCGAGACCGGATTCCCCTGCCTGATGAACATCTGGATCGGAGACGGCTTCAAGGACGTTCCCGCTGACCGCATGGGTCCCCGTATGCGTTACATGGATTCCATCGACAAGATCCTGTCCTGCGGCTATGACAAGAGCCTCGTATACGTGGCACTGGAGTCCAAGGTGTTCGGTATCGGCGTCGAGGCGTACACTGCCGGCTCTGCCGAGTTCACGCTGTCCTACGCCATGAGCCGCCACCTGACCCCCCTCATGGACAACGGTCACTACCATCCGACCGAAGTGGTTTCGGATAAGATTCCGGCTCTGCTGTGCTTCAATGATCGCATTGCCCTGCATATCACCCGCGGCATCCGCTGGGATTCCGACCATGTGGTCGCTTACGACGACGAGACCAAGGAGATGATGAAGGAGGTCGTGCGCTGCAACGCGCTGGATCGTGTGTTCCTGGCAACCGACTACTTCGACGCCTCCATCAACCGCGTCGCCGCACTGGTCATCGGTATGCGCAACGTACAGAAGGCGATCCTGACCGCCCTGCTCCTGCCCAACGAGAAGCTGAAGGAGCTGCAGGACAACGGCGAGTTCACCAAGCTGCTGGCTCTCCAGGAGGAGAACAAGCTGCTGCCCGTCGGCGCTGTCTGGGATGAGTTCTGCACCCGCAACAACGTGCCTGCCGGCTCCGAGTGGTTCAAGGATATCGAGGACTACGAGAAGAACGTCCAGCTGCTGCGCAAGTAATGTAAAGCGATACCGCAAGCCCGAAAAGGGGGAGTCCGCTCCCCCTTTTCGGTTGCCTGTTGCCGCGCCAAAAAATCCCGCCGAGCGACGCAAAGCCGCCCGACGGGATCTTTTTTCGGAGACGTATCAGTCGATCTGCTCCTTGACCTTGGAAGCCTTACCGACGCGGTCGCGCAGGTAGTACAGCTTCGCACGGCGAACCTTACCGACGCGAATGACGGTAATGCCCGCAACGTTCGGGGAATGCAGGGGGAAGGTCTTTTCCACACCGCAGCCATACGTGACGCGGCGAACCGTAAAGGTCTCGGAAATGCCGCCGCCGTGACGGGCGATGACAGTACCCTCATAAATCTGAATTCTCTCTCTGTTGCCCTCTTTGATCTTGTTCTCGACGCGAACCGTGTCGCCGATGCTGAAGGAAGGCACCTCAGCCTTGAGCTGCTCGTTTGTAAAAGCCTTGATTAAATCCATCTTGACCCTCCTGATATCGGATGTTCATGCAGAGCGTGGCAGCGGACCATCCGTGATACGTGACCGCGCGGGCATACGCGCCCGCACACACACAGATTATTATAGCACAAATGTCGGCGGAATGCAATACCTTTTCTGCATTTTTGCAAAAAAGTCTTGGCGCAATCAGTGCTTCAGCACCGAAACGGCATCGGAGATGGTCTTTTCAAAGGCTTCGCGCCCGTACTTGTCCACTTCCGCCTTGTTCTTTTCGCCGTGGGTCAGGCAGCCCGCACCGCCGATACAGCCGCCGATACAAGCCATGCCTTCAATGAAGTTGGCGTCCAGCCGGTTCTTGCTCTTCTGAAGCAGGGCGAGCTTGCAGGCTTCAATGCCGTCACAGGCGCAGGGCTTGACGGTGAAGTCAATGTTCTGCTCCTTCAGACCTTCTGCCACTGCATCGGACAGACCGCCGCACCGTGCGAAGATACGCCCGAAGTAGGAGGCGTTGTCCAGCACTCCCTCCTCCAGCGTTGTGATGTCGATATCCCGGCTGTCGAACAGTGCCTGCAGCTCCTCAAAGGTCATAGCGGCATCCACGTACGGTTTGACATCCTCGCGCTGCACCTCCATCTTCTTGGCAGTGCAGGGACCGATAAAGACCACCTTGCAGGGCGCCTCATGCTCCTTGATGTAGCGGGCAATCGCCGTCATGGGGGAGGGGTTGTGCGACACGAAGGGAATCAGGGACGGGAACGCCTTATGTACGTAATCCACGAATGCCGGGCAGCAGGAGCTTGTCAGGAAGCCCTTTTCTGCCAGCTCGCGCGACTCTGCCTGCGCGACCATATCCGCGCCCAGCGCCGCCTCAATGACGGTGTAGAAGCCCAGCTCCTTCAGTCCCGTGATGACCTGCCCCAGCTTGGCATAGGTAAACTGGCTGGAAATAGAGGGCGCGACCACGGCAAAGACCTTGTACTTGGCGTTGCGCTCGCTCTTTTTGATCATGTCGATCACGTTGAGAATGAAGGACTTGTCTGTAATGGCACCGAAGGGGCAGGCATACACGCAGGCGCCGCAGGAGATGCACTTGGAATTGTCGATGCTCGCCTGCTTCTCGTCACCCATGGAGATTGCCTTGATCTTGCAGGCGGATTCGCAGGGGCGGCGGTAGTTGTGAATGGCGCTGTACGGGCAGACCTTGGCGCAGGCGCCGCACTCCTTGCACTTGCTCTTGTCGATGTGCGCCACATGGTTGGCGTCAAAGGTGAGCGCGCCGAAGCGGCACACATCCTCGCACCGGTGCGCAAGGCATCCGCGGCACGCCGCCGTGACCTCGTAACCGCCGACCGGGCATTCGTCGCAGGCGATATCAATGACCTCAATCACGTTGGGGTTGTGCTGATCGCCGCCCATGGCTATCTTGACGCGCTCGGTCAGGATCGCGCGCTCCTTGTATACACAGCAGCGCATGGTCGGGACCTTGCCCGGGACGATGGTCTTGGGGATGTCGATCGCGCTTTCCGGCAGACGGTCTGCCCATGCTTCCCGCGCGACTTCCCGCAAGACCTTATATTTCAGATGCTGTACCTTTGTATCAAACTTTCTCATGGTTTCTTCCTGTTCCTCTGTTTTCCTTTGAAATTGTCCCCGCAGCGGCGGACGGGCGTTGGTTCAGCAGTTTCTCAGAAGTAGCTGACCTTGATGTGCTTGCCCATCTGCTTCAGGCAGGATGACAGCTCCTCCACCAGATTCATCTTGATGTTGAAATTGATCGGCAGATCCGGGTTCTGGTGGGCGGGGTTGACCGCCCGTCCGACATAGAAATTTATATCCGTGGCTTCCTCAAACAGCATACGGCAGATCAGAGACGCGCCGTCGTGCCCGAAGCTCCACTTCTCGTACAGTCTGTTCTCGCCCAGCGCGTCCTTGGCGTACTCCACCACCCGGTTGATGGTGATGACACCCTCCGTGACCAGATCCACGCCCTCAATCTCGGCAATGGGCGGGATGTCGCTCGCGGCGAAGGTCAGCTGTGCACGCACCGGCTTGCCCAGATATTTACCGGCAAGCGTGGAGGTGGTGCCGCCGCAGACGATGTGCTTGCCTTCCTTGGAGAAGAACAGCGCCATCATCCGGTTGACGTCGTCGCGGTCGCGCGGGGGACCGAACAGCAGATTCATCGGTACGCGCCGCCGCACCTTGACCACGCAGGCGGTTGCGTCATCTCCGGGCTTCTTTGCATAGAGGCGGTTAACCTCGTCTATGAGGATGGTGGACAGCGTCTTGGCTGTGTAGCCGACCTGCGCCACGTTTTCCATGAAGGAGATGATGTCCTCCCGCTTCCAGCCGAAGTTGTATGCCATGCCGATGCCGGCGTGGGGGCAACCGTCGCTCATGGCGACGAACAGATCCCCCTCCCGGAGTTTGATTTCGGATTTGTATATCTTTTTGCCGTCGATGTTCATTTCGGTGCGGGGGTAATCGTAATTGGCACCGTCCCGCAGGAGGATGACCATCGGGTTGTCGTACTGGATCAGCTCCATTTCGCTGTTGTTTACCAGATGCAGGATGGTGAAGGTCGAGTAAGCCACGCCGCGCACCGAACAGATCGGCAGCGTCTCGGCAATGGTCTGCACGCAGTCCTCCAGCGACAGCCCCTGCGCCATCATGGTGGAGATGATCTTGCTGGTCAGCGTGGACAGGATGCTTGCCTTGACGCCGCTGCCCAGTCCGTCCGCCAGCACGATGACCATGGAATCCTCGCCCTGCTCCACCACGTCCACATGGTCGCCGCAGAGCTGCTCGCCCGCATGGTTGATGCTCTTGTAGCCGATCTCGGCGCACAGATCATTCATCGGAAATGCTCTCCTTCAGCTTTGTCAGCGCGATCTTGGTCTCGGCTGCCGTCTCGCCCAGCAGCGAGGCGATCTCCTGCACGATGCGCATCTGCTTATCCACCACGCGGTCGGCAATCTCCACGGTCTGGCGGCTGATGCTCTCTTTCTTCTCGCGTTCCGTTTCCTCGTCGGTCACGTCGCGCAGGATGCATACCAGCAGGTGACTGGCGGCGTCCGCCACGATGGTCTGCTCGACATACCGCTTATACTCTGCGAGGTACGCGCGCGCGTCCCGCAGATCCCGGTGCGTTTCCAGTACCTTGAGGAAGGGCGCCGGATCCAGAATGCGGATGACCGGATCACCCAGCACGTCTGCCTGCGAACGCAGATTGAGCATCCGGCAGGCGGCGGTGTTGACCTGCTGTACCTCCAGCGATTCGTTGAGCACGATAAGTCCGTTGGGGGTGTTGTTGACGATGCAGTCCGAGAAGCTCTCCGCCTTGTCCTTGAGGAAGGGCAGGCACATGGATACCTCCGCCTTGCCGTGGCAGATGGCAATCGCCTTCTCCCGGCAGGTGTTGTAACCGCAGGATCCGCAGTTCAGCTCGTCCTCCGGCTTTGTCTTGCCCATGCGGCGCAGGGCATCGCGGATTTCTGCCTCGCTGGGGGTGACGTTGCGCCGCTCGATCGGCTCAAACACCTTGCGGATGGAGAGCGGGTCGGGCTGTTCGACCGGGAAATCTTTGGCACCGGCGTAGTGCGCTACCGCAACATAGTCCGATACCGGCGACGGATGGTATTTCTCCATCACGGGACCGCCGATACAGCTGCCCACGCAGGCGGACATCTCGATGAAGCAATGATGTATCTTCCCGCTTTCAATGTCCCGCAGGGCGGCGATGCAGTTGTCCACTCCGTCTATCGCCATGCGCGTGTATTTTTCCGCGCCGGGAATATCCTCCCGCATGGTCTTGAGTATGCCGCCCGCCGTCGGGAAGAAACGGGCACGGCTCTCCTCGGTATCATCCATATCCGGTTCCAGCTGTACGTGCGCGGACTCCAGCCAGCGGGACAGCTCCTCGAAGGTCAGCACGGCGTCCACCAGCCCGGTGTAATGCTGTGCCTCGTCCTTCTTGGCAACGCAGGGACCGATGAATACCGTCCTCGCGTCCGGATGCCGGCGCCGGATATCGGCGCAGTGCGCCTGCATGGGCGACAGGATATCCGCGAGGCAGTGCAGCTCTGCCGGGAAGTACTTCTGAATCAGCAGATTGACCGAGTGGCAGCAGGAGCTGATGATGACATCGCGGTCGTCCTCTGCCAGCATCCGCTCGTACTCCGCCTTGACGATGGTTGCACCGATGGCGGTCTCCTCCACGTCGGCAAAGCCCAGCTTTTTCAGCGCTTTGCGCATTCCGCCGATCCCGATCCCGTCATAGTTTGCAATGAAGGACGGGGCGAGACTGACATAGACCGGCGCGCCGGACTGGATCAGCACCCGTGCCTTTTCGGTTTCGTCCACGATCTCTTTGGCATTCTGAGGACAAACCACAAAGCAGTGCCCGCACAGGATGCACTCGTTGCCGATGATGTGCGCCTGGTTGCCGGAGAAGCGGATGGACTTGACGGGGCAGTGCCGGATGCACTTATAACAGTTCTTGCAGTTGGATTTTTTCAGGGTAAGACATTCTGCCATGGAATCACGCCTCCCTGTCCTGCCAGACGGCCGGCAGGACGGTGTCCTGCCAGAAATCCCGGAACGTTTCTTTGGTGATGCCGGTGTAGGGGGCGTCGTTGACCGTCACGGTCACGCCCGTCCGGTTACAGCGACCGGCGCAGAACGCACCGGTCAGGATGATATCATCCTCCAGCTGTTCGTCCGCTATATGCTGCTGCATCAGCTCAACGATTTCCGGTGCGCCCTTCAGATGACAGGAGCTGCCCACACAAACTTCAATATATACCATACCTGTGACTCCCTTTTCTGTGGAATTGCGGCTGGTTGAAGATCAGACGGCTTTTGCCTTGATCTCGTTCTCAAAGAAGCCGTCCACCGTGTCCGGGGACACCGAGAAGAAGCGGTCGTCCACCGTAACGCAGACGCCTTCCTGGCATTTTCCCATGCAGAAGGTGCCGCCCAATTCCACGCGGTCGCCGAGTTTTTCCTGCGCAATCAGGTGCTGGAGCCTCTCCACGACCTGCCGGGAGCCTTTGATGTGACACGACGATCCGATACAGACTGTGACTTTCATGATGGTGGTTCCTTTCCTTTCCTTCCATGTTTTTCTGGATTTACTCGTAATCGACCACGTTGACCCACTGGTGGAGCAGGGCGCGTTCCGTTTCGTTGCCCTTGACCGACTGGGATGCCGCCACGATGGGCATCCACTTCTGGACATAAGTCAGTGCCGTTCCGCTCTTCTCGCAGAACAGCTGCAGGTAGCGCTGTGCCAGCTCATCGTTGCCGCTCAGGCGGAACAGCAGGTAGGTGCGGGCGGCGTCCGCCGAGGCGTTGCCCTGCGTCGCGTGTGCCCAGTCCAGTACATACAGCTTTCCGTCCTCGCCGACCACCACGTTGGAGGGGTTGAAATCGCCGTGGCACAGCTTGGTGTGCCGGGGCATGGCATCCAGGCGGGTATGCAGATCATAGCGCGTGGTGGCGTCGAAATCCGTCTGCCCGATCTTGCGGTTCATCTTGTCACGCAGCTTGGTCAGGAGCGGGCAGGACTTGGACTGCACTTCCAGCTGGAGGTCAACAAACCGGTTCAGGTAGGTCTCGATATTGTCCGGATCCTCCTGCATGATGCGTTCCAGCGTTTTTCCCTTGATGTAATCGGTTACGATAATCCATTTGCCGTCCAGTACCGTGACCTCCCGCACCTTGGGGATGCAGAGCCCGGTCTCCTCGACGCGCGCCTGGTTGAGTGCCTCGTTCAGTACGTCCGCCTTGGAATAGCTTTCATCAAAGACCTTCAGGCAGGCGTCTCCGTCGCGGTAGACGGTCTTGTTGTTTCGGACTGCAATAACACGATCCAGCTTCATAGCGGTGCCTCCTTTCACTTTCCTGCCTTGCGGTAGGTGCGTTTGAAGTCATGCGGATCCGCGGCGGGCTCAAAGTCTGCCGCTGTGGGCATGGACGGCTCCTCAAAGTGCCGTCCGCCGTAGTAGGCGTTGAGGTACATCTGCTTAATCTCGCTCATCAGCGGGTAGCGGGGGTTGGCGCCGGTGCATTGGTCGTCAAACGCCTGCTCGGTCATATCGTCCAGCCGGGCAAGGAAGTCCGCTTCGTCGATGCCGTAATCCCGGATGGTGGGCTTGATACCGACGCGCGCCTTGAGCGCATTGACCGCCGCAATCAGGCTCTCCAGCTTTTCCTCGTCTGTGGTGCCGGCAAGCCCCAGCGAATCGGCGACCTCCGCATAGCGGGACAGGGTCTTGGGGTGATCATACTGCGGGAAGGTGCCCATTTTGACGGGCGCCTCCGCGGAGTTGAAGCGCAGTACCTCCTCCAGCATCAGCGCGTTGGCAACGCCGTGCGGCAGGTGGTGGAAGGCACCCAGCTTGTGCGCCATGGAGTGGCAGACACCGAGGAAGGCATTGGCGAACGCCATACCCGCCATGGTGGCGGCATTTGCCATCTTCTCGCGTGCCTCCACGTCGGTCTGCCCGTTGTCGTAGGCGCGGGGCAGGTACTCAAAGATGACCTTCAGCGCCTGCTTGGCAAGTCCGTCGGTATAGTCGGTCGCCATGACCGAGGCGTAAGCCTCCAGCGCATGGGACACGGCGTCGATGCCCGAGGCGGCGGTCAGTCCGCGGGGGGCGGACATATGGAAGTCGGTGTCAATGATCGCCATGTTGGGCAGGAGCTGATAGTCCGCCAGCGGGTATTTGATGCCGGTCTTCTCATCGGTGATAACCGCGAAGGGCGTGACCTCCGAGCCGGTACCGGCGGAGGTGGGCACTGCGATGAAGTACGCCTTCTCTCCCATCTTAGGGAAGGTGTAAACGCGCTTGCGGATATCAATGAAGCGCATTGCCATATCGGCAAAATCCACATCGGGATGCTCATACATAACCCACATAATCTTGCCGGCATCCATTGCGGAGCCGCCGCCCAGTGCGATGATGCAGTCCGGCTCAAAGGTCCGCATCTGCGCGGCGCCTTCCTTGGCGCACGCCAGCGTCGGGTCTGGCGCCACATCGAAGAAGGTGGTGTGGGTGATGCCCATTTCGTCCAGCTTGCCCGTAATAGGCTTGGTGTAGCCGTTGTGATAGAGGAAGGAGTCGGTCACGATGAAGGCGCGCTTCTTGCCCATGACAGCCTTCAGCTCGTCCAGTGCCACCGGCAGGCAGCCCTTTTTGATGTAGACCTTTTCGGGGGTGCGGAACCAGAGCATATTCTCTCTCCTTTCGGCTACGGTCTTGATGTTCAGCAGGTGCTTGACGCCCACGTTCTCGGAAACGCTGTTGCCGCCCCAGGAGCCGCAACCAAGCGTCAGGGAGGGCGTCAGGCGGAAGTTGTACAGGTCGCCGAGACCGCCGTGCGAGGAGGGGGTGTTGACCAGTACGCGGCAGGTCTTCATGCGGGCGCAGAACTCATCCAGCTTTGCCTTCTGCGTGGTGACATTCAGATAGATGGAAGAAGTGTGTCCGTAGCCGCCGTCCGCGATCAGATGCTCCGCCTTGGCGAAGGCGTCCTGAATATCCTTGGCGCGATACATGGCAAGGACGGGGGACAGCTTTTCGTGCGCGAATTCCTCGGACAGCTCGACGCTTTCCACTTCGCCGATCAGGATTTTGGTCCCGGCAGGCACCGTGACGCCAGCCAGCTCGGCGATGCGGGAAGCCTTCTGCCCGACGATCCGGGCGTTGAGGGCTCCGTTTATCAGAATGGTCTTGCGAACCTTTTCGGTTTCGGCGGGGTTGAGGAAGTAGCAGCCGCGGTCTGCGAATTCGGCGCGCACGGCATCGTACACACCGTTCAGCACGATGACGGACTGCTCCGAGGCGCAGATCATGCCGTTGTCGAAGGTCTTGGAGTGGATGATGGAGTTGACAGCCAGAATGATATCGGCGCTGTCGTCGATGATGGCGGGGGTGTTACCCGCGCCGACACCCAGTGCAGGCTTGCCGGAGGAGTACGCCGCCTTGACCATGCCGGGACCGCCGGTGGCAAGAATGATGTCCGCCTCTTTCATGAGCAGGTTGGTCATCTCCAGCGAGGGCATATCAATCCAGTCGATGATACCTGCGGGGGCGCCGGCGGCAACGGCGGCATCCAGTACCAGGCGCGCGGCGGCGATGGTGGACTTTTTGGCGCGGGGGTGGGGCGAGATGATGATGGCGTTGCGTGTCTTGAGTGCCAGCAGGCACTTGAAAATGGCGGTGGAAGTGGGGTTGGTCGTGGGGATGACGGCGGCAATCACGCCGAGTGGCTCGGCGATCTTCGTCATGCCGTAAGCCTTGTCCTCCTCAATGACGCCGCAGGTGCGGGTGTTGCGGTAGGCGTTGTAGATGTACTCGGCGGCGTAGTTGTTCTTGATGACCTTGTCCTCCACGACGCCCATGCCGGTCTCCTCGACTGCCAGCTTGGCGAGCGGGATGCGCGCCTGATTGGCGGCGATGGCGGCAGCCCGGAAAATGGCGTCCACCTGCTCCTGCGTGTAACGGGCGTAGAGTGCCTCCGCCTTGCGCACGCGGCGGATGGCTGTTTCCAGCGCGTCCACGCTGTCAACAATCGGTCTTTCCTTCGTTTCCATGTGAATCCTCCTTGCGAGTTGGTTTTTCGGTTGCGGCAACGGGTCAGTCTGCGGGGCGGTTTACCTTTTGGTAAAGGTGGGCGAGCGAGAGCGCCAGATTCTCATACTGCACGGTCACGCCCGGCGGGACGCGCAGGCGGAGCGGTGCGAAGCACCACAGCGCCCGGATGCCGAGGTGTACCAGGCGGTCTGCGACCTCCTGCGCGGCGCCGGTCGGCACCGTGATGATACCGATCTCGACCTGATGCAGGCGGCAGTACGACGCAAGGCTCTCCATGGGCAGGATGCGCGGATCGTCCGACGGCGCCCGGTCAAAGGCGCAGGGAACATGGATGCCGTATTCGGCAAAGCCGCCGAAGTCCAGCAGAGCCAAGCCCAACCGCCCGGCGCCGACGATAACAGCTTCGCACCCGGTGCAGCTGCCCAGCGCGGCTTCCAGACAGGAGCACAGCGCCGCCCGCTCATAGCCGACGCGCGGTTTCCCCGCGCCGCAGACGGCAGACAGATCCTTGCGTACCTGCACCTCTCCCAACGACAGTCCCCGCGCGATGGCGGCGGCAGAGATGCAGGTCACGTCCTCCGGCAATGCCCGCACGAAACGCAGATAGGAGGGCAACCGCCCGATGGTAGCACGGTACAACTCCGCCTTTGCCATGGTGCGACTCCCTCCTTCCGCGTTCTTTGCCCCTATTATACCACACATCGGACGGTTTTGCAATAGGCAGAATCACGAATCGATATAGCATATATCGATAAAATGTGTATCGAATGGAAGCCGCGCCGGAATCTCCCTCCCCGGAGCGGTGCGAACCGTTACGGTTTGCAGATGCCGCACGGCTCATAGCCGTCGGTCAGCAGGCTTTCACGGGTGCCGGTATAGGTCTCCTTTTTGTCGTCCGACAGCTTCTGCGCGGCGGAGCAGTCCGGTCGGTGGAACTTTCCGGTCGCCGTGTTCAGGATGTAAGTGACCGCAGCGGCATCGGTCGCGGCGCCCGTCGCCGTTCCGGTGCCGGGGAGACTGTCCGCCGCGCGGCTGCTGCCGTCAGCATAGGAAATCTCCACGCCGGGCTGTACATTGTAACAGTAGACATTGAAGCGGATTCCCTCGCCGCCGTCCTCGACCGACTGTGCTTCCATCAGCACGCCGGACGCTACCAGGTTGTTTCCCTCGAACATCGGCGTGACGCGGTACATCACGTGGTAGCCTGTTTCCTTCACAAAATCCGCCACCATGTTTTCAAAGGGCAGCATCCCCTTGATGTTGAGGTAGCGCGTGCCGGTGATGAGATTCTTCTCGTTGGCATTCTCGCCGGTGAGCTGGTAGCCGATGAGATGACAGCGGTTGTACAGGTATTTCCCGTCCACGAAGTCGTACTTGACCGTTACCCAGCCGGACGGCTTGACCGATCCGATGCTGCCCCGGTCGGTATCGGGCATCAGGTCGCGCCCGACCGATGCCACCGCCTCGCCGCAGCGGCCCAATCCGTCCAGATCACTGTAATGTTCAAAGGACACTGCGGTCAGCTCGTTCGCCATGAAGAAGGGAATATTCCCGTTGATCTCGACATACGGCTTTCCGGAAAACGCGGGGATGGCATGCAGCGGAACCGTCGCAGTCGTCGTTTCGGTTTCCGGTCGGAAGGGCAGGGTCAGATCGGCGCAGGAGGACAGCAGTCCGCCAACGAGGCAGAGGATGAGCAGCAGTGCAGGCAGGGCGGTGCGCAAACGGGCGCCGCAGGTGGTTCCGGTTCGGGTCGTATACATACGGATTCCTTTCATGTGGCGGGCGGCAGGTACCGCTCCAGTGTGATTTTGTCGTGGGAGGAACCGGGAAATTCCTCCTGCTCCGTCCGCTCCCAGCCCGACAGATCGAGGTCAAGCCGCCGGTCGGCGGGGTAGTCGCGGTTCCAACGGAAGACGTACAGGCACGTGATGCGTGCCCGGTGTGGCGCAAGCGGCGCGTCCTCCACGAAGCAGACGTCACCGGCTCCCGCACGGTCGAGAAAATCGGCGGCGGCAACGGCGCCCTCCGGCAACCCGTCCGGAAACAGTCCGGCGGTGTAGGGAGCCATGAGAAGCCGTCCCGTTCCGCCTGCCGTCAGACTGCGGGCGAGCCTGACTAGACGCTCCAGCATGATCCGGTCACGGCTCTGGCGGCGGTGGTTGAACATCATGCCGTTCTCGTTGTCCAGTGTCAGGATACAGTACACGGCGCGCTCCTTACTTTGCGTAGAACACCCGCCCCTCGCGGCGGGGCTTGGCTTCGGGAATCTCGCCGTCGGGATACCCGACAATCAGGTTTCCGATGCCCTCGTAATCTCCCTTAATGCCGAGCGTGCGCAGGAGCTCCTTGCCCTCCGGGGAATCGAACTCCTCGCGGGCGCGGTGGATCCAGCAGCTGCCCAGTCCCAGCGCGTGGGCGGCGTTCATCATGTTGCCCATGACGAGACTGCCGTCATACAGGTAGGTGGAATACTGCCGGTCGGACAGGACGATCAGCAGGGCAGGCGCACCATAGAAGGGGTCGGTGTCCTCGCGCCCCATGACGGCGGCGTTCAGGCGCATGAGGCGGTCGCGCAGCGCCTTGTCCGTCACCTGCAGAATGACGGAGCCCTGCCGTCCCATGCCGCTGGCGGCATACAGACCGGCTTCCATGACCTGATCCAGCAGTTCCTGCGGGACGGGGTCAGGCTTGTACCGGCGGACGCTCCGCCGGGTAATGAGGGAGTGCAGAACAGCGTTTTCCATGGTATATTCCTCCTTAAAATAGTATTCAGTGCGGATCGTGTGTCGCATAGGCGGTTATTTGTCCTGCGGCTTGCCTGCCGCGAGCAGGAGCGCCGCCTCGACCGGAACCGCGTCGGTCAGCACCAGTCCGGCGGCGCGCAGGAGCGAGGCGATCCGATCCGGGTCGTCCGGATAGAGCGGCAGACGCCGCCCGTTCATATCCAGCCATTCCGCGCGTTCCAGACTGACAGACAGCACAAGCCGCCCGCCAGGGGCGAGCAGGGAAGCCATCCGTGCCAGCGCGACGGCTTTGTCCCGGATGTGGAACAGAAACAGCGACGCGTACACGCGGTCGAAGGTTTCCCGGAAAGGGAAGGTCATGAAATCGCCGCACAGCAAGGTCGTGTTGCCGTAGCCGGACAGATGTGCCCGTGCGCGTGCGACAGTGACGGGGGAAAGGTCGATGCCGGTAAGATGCCGGCATCGCGGTGCCACCCGGCGCGCCAGCCGTCCGGTGCCGACACCCGGCTCCAGCACGGATTGCGTGCCGTCCAGGGACAGCAGTTCCATGAACGGCGCCCCGTCCCAGCGTTCCATGTATGCCGCCAGTGTCGGCGGATCCAGTACGGGATCGTTGTTCTCCGCGATCAGGGCGTCATAATGGTCGGTCAGGAGCCGACGTTCATCCTGCGGTCGCATGGCGTTTCCCCCTTCCGAAGACGGGGGACGCCTTGCGACATCCCCCGGAGATAACGTATCAGTGAACCTCGATGAGAGATTCGTCCCACATAGCGGGCGCCTCGTAGCCCATCAGGTTGACCATAGTCGCCGCCACATCGGACAGTCCGAATCTGCCCGTGTCGGGCTTGACGGTATAGTGCTCCCGCGCGTCGGTGTTGTCGTAGATGATGCAGGGAACGGGATTGAGCGTGTGGCTGGTTTTGGCTTTGAAATGCCCTGCCTTGTCCACCTTGGGCTGTCCCGACTTCTTGTCGATCTCGTACATCTCGTCGGCGTTGCCGTGGTCGGCAGTGATCAGCGCCACGCCGCCCAGTTTGTCGATGACTTCGAGGATGCGCGCGAGCTGGATATCCAGCGCTTCCATGGCGCACCGGGTCGCCAGCAGGGAGCCGGTGTGTCCCACCATGTCACCGTTGGGGAAATTGACGCGATAATACTTGTACGCGCCGCCCTCCAGCTCGGCAATCAGGCGGTCAGTTATCTCGGCACACTTCATCCACGGGCGCTGCTCAAAGGGCACCACGTCGGAAGGAATTTCCACATAGGTCTCCAGCTCCTCGGAGAACTTGCCGGACTTGTTGCCGTTCCAGAAGTAGGTCACGTGTCCGAACTTCTGGGTTTCGGAGATAGCGAACTCACGCACGCCGGTTCCGACCAGATACTCGCTCATGGTGTTGGTGATTTCAGGCGGATTTACCAGGTAGCGGTGCGGGATATGCAGGTCGCCGTCATACTCCAGCATTCCGGCGTACAGCACGTCCGGTACGCGCACGCGGTCGAACTTGTCAAACTGTCCGGCAGGCGCGTCGAATGCCTTGGAGATTTCAATGGAGCGGTCGCCGCGGAAATTGAAAAAGATCACGCTGTCGCCGTCCTGCACGGTGCCGACCGGCTTGCCGTCCTTTGCGATGACAAAGGGGGGCAGATCCTGGTCGATGACGTGCAGCTCGTTCCGGTATGTTTCGACCGCCTCTGCGGCGGTGGCGAACTGCCGTCCCTCGCCCAGCACGTGGGTGCGCCAGCCCTCGGCGACCATTGCCCAGTTGGCTTCGTAGCGGTCCATGGTGATGCGCATCCGTCCGCCGCCGGAGGCGATGCAGATATCGAAATCGGGGCTGCGCAGCTCCGCCATGAAGGCTTCAAAGGGATTGATATACTCCAGCGCGGAGGTCTCGCCGACGTCACGTCCGTCGATCAGGATATGGACGCGCACGCGGCGGACGCCCTCCTTCTTGGCCTCCACGATCATTGCCTTGAGGTGGTCGATGTGGGAGTGGACATTGCCGTCCGAAAAAAGCCCCAGGAAATGCAGGGTGGTGTTCCGATCCTTTACGTTGGAGATCAACGCGCGCCACGTGTCGGAGGCAAACATTTTGCCGGACTCGATGGACTGGCTGACCAGCTTGGCGCCCTGCGCAAAAACCTGACCGGAACCGAGGGCGTTGTGCCCGACCTCGGAGTTCCCCATGTCGTCATCCGACGGCAAACCGACGGCTGTTCCGTGTGCCTTGAGTTTGACCATGGGATAGGTCGCCATCAGACGGTCCAGCGTGGGCGTGTATGCCTGTGCGACGGCGTTGCCGGGGGTGTTCAGCGCCAGTCCGACGCCGTCCATGACCAGTGTCAGGACAGGGCCCCGGACGCCCTCAAAATCGGTAAGATGTTTCAGCTGTTTCATACGGAAGAGTTCCTTTCTTTCCGGCGGCATCTGCCGCGCGGGATTGCACTTCCCCTCTATTATACCCATTTCTGTCGGAAAAAGCAAGAGGTTTCGGGAAATTTTGCGTGGCGGCTCGCGGCGGAGATGCGGAGATGCGGGGATACGTTGGGGGTTTCCTGAAAGAAGCCCCCAACCTCCCCCAAGAACTTTTCCCGGAGTTTTCCGACAAGAAGCGGGCGAAAAATATGTGCCGCTGCACGCATCAGGGGTTCCCGCAGAAGGCAGGATGGGCAGGAAAGGCTGGGGAAACGCACTATTGTCCGGCATATTTGCAGGATTGTCATTAAACTCTTTCATTTTCTCTTGACATTTTCCGGCTGCCGTGGTATAATAGACAGAAATTTTACAATTTCGGAGATACGATTATGCATCTCCGGCAAGGAGGCTGCCCATGAACCGCATCACGATCCCTACCGGATACCGCCCGGTGCTGGATGAATACGATACCCAGCGTGCCATTGAGCATATCAAGCGTACCTTTCAACGCGAATTTGCCGCCGCGCTGAACCTTAAGCGGGTCTCGGCACCTCTGTTCGTCACCGGCGCATCCGGACTGAATGACAACCTTAACGGTGTGGAGCGCCCCGTTACCTTTGATGTGCCCGCACTCAACGCCGAGGCGCAGGTGGTACATTCGCTTGCAAAGTGGAAGCGCCTGGCGCTCAAACGCTATAATTTCAGCGTGGGGAACGGGCTGTACACCGACATGAACGCCATCCGGCGCGACGAGGCACTGGATAATGTCCATTCGCTGTATGTCGATCAGTGGGACTGGGAAAAGATCATCACGCGGGAGAGCCGCAACGCGGAGTACCTGAAGCTGATCGTCCGCGCCATTGTCAAATCCATTTGCGATACCAATGACGCACTGCGCGTGCGCTTTCCGCAGCTTACCGTCTCGCTGTCGCCCGACGTGACCTTTATCACCTCGCAGGAACTGGAGGATATGTACCCGACGCTGACGCCCGGTCAGCGGGAAGATGCGTTGCTTCGGGAGCACCGAACTGCCTTTATTATGCAGATCGGCGGTCGTCTCCGTTCCGGCAAGCCGCATGACGGCAGGGCGCCCGACTATGACGACTGGCAACTCAACGGCGACCTGTTCTTCTGGGATGACGTGCTGGGGCGGGCGCTGGAGATTTCCTCCATGGGAATCCGGGTGGACGCGGAGTCGCTGGATCGCCAGCTGACGCTGGCGGGTTGCGATGACCGCCGCGCTCTGCCGTTCCATCAGATGCTGCTGCGGGATGAGCTGCCGCTGACCATCGGAGGCGGTATCGGGCAGTCGCGGCTGTGCATGCTCATGATGGGGTGCGCCCATATCGGTGAGGTGCAGTCCTCCCTGTGGGATGCCGAAACGGTTGCCGTTTGTGAGGCGGCGGGTGTGCGGCTTCTGTGATTGGGCGGTTTCCGGCGGACAGGCTGTTTCCTTACGAAGGACCACTCCCGGTAAAAGATACCTTCACCCGTATGCCCGCCCTTGACAAATCCTGCCGCGTGTAGTACAATAGCGACAGAGAAAAGGGCGCCGCCGGCTGGCGGGGAGGGTACACGCATGATTCAGACACCACTGGCGGACGCTATCCGTCCGCGTACCATGGATGAGATTGTCGGGCAGGAGCATCTGTTCGGAAAAAGCGGCGTACTGCGCCGCATGATCGGGGCAGGGCGCCTGACCAATATGATTTTTTACGGACCGCCCGGAACCGGTAAAACGACCGCCGCTTCGGTCATTGCCGCCGCGTCCGGCATGGCGTTCCACAAACTCAATGCCACCACCGCCTCGCTGGCGGATGTCAAGGCAATCCTTGCCGAGACGGGCGGGATGTTCGGGGCGTCCGGCATCCTGCTGTACCTGGACGAGATACAGTACTTCAACCGCAAGCAGCAGCAGAGCCTGCTGGAATACATGGAGGACGGTCGCATAACCCTGATCGCCTCCACCACGGAAAACCCGCATTTCTACGTCTATAACGCGCTGATTTCGCGCTCCTCCCTGTTCGAGTTCAAGCCGGTTGCGCCGCGTGCCTGCCTGCCCGTCCTGCACAGGGCACTGGACTGGCTCAACACGCAGAATGCCACCTCAACGACTCTGCCGGACGATGTAGGACTGCTGCTGGCTGGCGGTGTGGAGGGCGATGTCCGAAGGGCGGTCGGACTGTTGGAAAACGCCTACTTCGCCGCCGGGCTGGAGCCGGATGCCGTTATCACGCGGGAGCACGTTGCCGCTTTTGACGTCGGCATCGGCAACTTCAGCGACGATGTACACTACGATCTGCTGGGATGCCTCCAGAAGTCCATTCGCGGATCCGATCCGGACGCGACAGCGTTCTATGTGGCAAAAATGCTGGCACTGGGGGAGATGTTCTCTCTCTGCCGCCGCCTGCAGGTTATTGCCAGTGAGGATATCGGGCTTGCCTATCCGCAGGCGGCAGCCATCGTGCGTGCCTGCTGTGAGTCGGCGCGTGAGCTGGGAATGCCGGAGGCGCAGATTCCGCTGATACACGCCGCCCTGCTGCTGGCGACCGCGCCGAAATCCAATTCTGCGTATATGGCACTGCACGCCGCCTCGGAGGACGTGACCGCCGGGCGGGGCGTGCGCATTCCCGTCCATCTGCAAAGCCCGCTGTTCAAGGGCTACAAATACCCGCACGATTATGAGAATCACTATGTGGAACAGCAGTATCTGCCGGATGACCTGTTGGGGCGCCGCTACTACGTTCCGGGCGGAAACAAGACCGAGCAGGCGGCGGCGACGTACTGGAATGCGATCAAGGGCAAGCCGAAGTCGTGATGTTCGGTGACTGCCCACTGCAAAGACCGGGGACACCGCGTCCGTCGAGAAGGAGCGCGGTATCCCCGGTCTGCTTTTCCGGATGCGTGCTGTACGGGCAGAGCCGTCCTTACTTTCCGGCAGTTGTGTCGCCTTCCTCCAGACCTTCAAAGGTTTCCCTTGTCCGGAACAGAAGCGAGATGCACCAGATACCCGCCAGCGCCACGACGGTGTACACAATCCGTGCCCACACCGACGCGGAGCCGCCGCATATCCATGCCACGATGTCGAAGCGGAACAGCCCGATGCTGCCCCAGTTCAGCGCGCCAATGATGGAAATAATCAGCGCGATACGATCCATGATCATGGTAACAACCAGTCCTTTCCTGTCCGCCACGGCGGACGCACATACGGGCGGCGGAAAGCCTGCCGCCTGTACACGCGCTTCCGGCGCGCCGCGGAGGATCCGTACCGTCCGCCCTTAGTTTGTCCGGCGGCTGCGTTTTTATGTATTGCCCTGCGTGACGCTTTGCCGCGCGGGGAATTTTTATACTTCTGCGCAAAAAGATTTTCATTTTCCACCTTTACAAGCGGATGAAAGTATGCTATAATAACCTACGTATGCGGATTTTGTCTTTTTCCGATAGGGGAGACTGGTTCGCACCGATAAATGTACTATTCTGTCAGGAAAGAGGAACGGAAGAGAAATGGAAAACAAATTCCTTGTCGAGACGTCGGCACGCCACATCCATCTGACCGACGAAGCCGTCCGGGTTCTGTACGGCGAGGGCGCGACATTGACCGTCAAAAAGATGCTCAGTCAGCCCGGGCAGTTTGCCTCCGCCAACGAGAAGATCCGTCTGGTCGGTCCCAAGGGGGAGATGGCAGTCAGTGTGCTGGGTCCCACCCGGTCGAAGAATCAGGTTGAGCTGTCCTTCACCGATGCACGCGCGCTGGGACTGAAGGATGTCCCCGTCCGTGAGAGCGGCGATGTCGCCGGCACCCCCGGACTGCGGCTGGTCGGCCCCGCCGGTGAGCTGGATATTGCGGAGGGCGTTATCATCGCCAAGCGCCACATCCATATGACCCCCGCAGATGCCGAGGCGTTCAACGTGACCAACGGACAGATCGTCAAGGTTCTGATCCGGTCTGCCCGCACCACCATCTTTGACGATGTGGTCGTCCGCGTCAGCCCGAACTACGCTCTCGCCATGCACATCGACACCGATGAATGCAACGCCGCCGCCGCATTCGGCACGGTGTACGGCGAGCTGGTTCCGTAAGGGCAGCAGACCGACAGAAAGACCCGTATAAAAACCGCAAGAACAAAAAAGCAAAGAGAGAAAGGGAAGGGAACAGGCAAGCGCCATGAAGATTCTGTTTCAGGGTGACAGCGTGACCGACGCCGGACGGGACCGATCTAACCCCCACGATATGGGGGAAGGGTACCCGCGGTATGCGTCGGCTATGATTCAGGACAGCTATCCGGATACCGGGTTTGAATTTGTCAATCTCGGCATCAGCGGAAACCGTACCGCTGATCTGGTCAGCCGCCTGGAGAGTGATTTTGTTGATGTCCAGCCTGATATCGTGTCGGTCATGATCGGCATCAACGACGTTTGGCACCACTATTCGTTCACCTACATCGAGACCACTGACGCCGAGTTTGAGGCAAACCTGCGGCTGATCCTGACGGCGCTCCGTGAGCGCACACATGCCCGCATCCTGCTCATCCAGCCGGTGCTCCTGTTCGGGGGCACGGACGAAATGAGGCAGGAGCTGAAGCGCAAGCAGGCGATTTTTGCGCGGCTGGCGGAGACATATGCCGATGCATACCTGCCGATGGACGATATCCTGCGGGAGGCGCACTTGGAGAATCCTGCCGAATACGCGGCAGACGGGATCCATCCCACCCCGGACGGCGCGATGCTGATCGGGGAGGCGTACCTGCGCGCCGTCGCCCCGCTGATCGAGGCGTGCGAGGCGGACGGAGAACGCGACTGACCTCTGCATCCGGCTTTCCCCTTACCGTTTTCCCGTAAGGCAGCACCGCACCTTGCCGGCGGTATAATGCACCGCCGGGGCTTTAGCCGTGCATGGCGCGGTATTGCCGTAAGTTTTTCCGTACACTATTAACTGGAGGAGATAATAAACATGAGCAATGAGAACACGAAGCCCTGCGCATATGCCATGAGCCAGGAAGTTCAGCATATGTGCACCGTGGCACAGGGACCCAATCATGGACCTGCTCCGCTGCCCGAAGAGGGCAAGTGGATTCAGGCGCGGCAGATTACGGATATTTCCGGATATACCCACGGTGTGGGCTGGTGCGCGCCCCAGCAGGGAGCCTGCAAGCTGTCGCTGAACGTCAAGAACGGTGTCATTGAGGAGGCGCTGATTGAGACCATCGGTTGCTCCGGTATGACTCACTCTGCCGCAATGGCAGCCGAGATCCTGCCCGGCAAGACCATCCTGGAGGCGCTGAACACCGACCTTGTGTGCGACGCCATCAACACCGCCATGCGTGAGCTGTTCCTTCAGATCGTCTACGGTCGCACACAGTCTGCCTTCTCTGAGGGCGGTCTGGTTATCGGCGCCGGCATGGAGGATCTGGGCAAGGGCGCACGCTCCATGGTCGGCACCATGTACGGTACCCGTGAGAAGGGCGTCCGTTACCTGGAGATGACCGAGGGCTACTGCACCCGCATGGCACTGGATGAGGACGATCAGGTCATCGGCTACGAGTTCGTGTCGCTTGGCAAGATGACGGACTTCATCAAGAAGGGCATGGAGCCGAACGAGGCGTATGAGAAGGCGAAGGGTCACTACGGGCGGTTCAACCCCGAGGACGGCGCCGTCAAGTACATCGATCCCCGCAAGGAATGAGAAGGAGGATATATCAGAATGGTACAGTTTGAAGGAATTGAGAGACGCGAGGCGAAGATCCTCGGCGTTCTGAAGGAATACGGTATCTCCTCCATCGAAGAATGCAAGTCTATCTGCGATGCCAAGGGCGTCGATCCCTACACCATTGTGACCGAGACTCAGCCCATCTGCTTTGAGAACGCCAAGTGGGCGTACACCGTCGGTGCCGCCATTGCGCTGAAGCAGGCTGAGAAAACCGGCGACAAGTCCGCTGCCACCGCCGCCGCCAATATCGGTATCGGTCTGCAGTCGTTCTGCGTGCCCGGTTCGGTTGCAGAGAACCGCAAGGTCGGTCTGGGACACGGAAACCTCGGCAAGATGCTGCTGTCCGAGGAGACAGAGTGCTTCTGCTTCCTCGCCGGTCACGAGTCCTTTGCCGCCGCAGAGGGCGCTATCAAGATCGCGCTGAATGCCAACAAGGTTCGTGTCAAGCCCCTGCGCGTGATCCTGAACGGTCTCGGCAAGGACGCCGCCATGATTATCTCCCGTATCAACGGCTTTACCTACGTCAAGACCGTGTTTGATCCGTATACCGAGACGGTCAGTGTCGTGGGCGAGCACGCGTACTCCAACGGACCCCGTGCGGCTGTCCGGTGCTACGGCGCAGACAACGTGCCGGAGGGCGTGTCCATCATGCGGCTGGAGAATGTCGGCGTGTCCATCACGGGTAACTCCACCAATCCGACCCGGTTCCAGCACCCCGTTGCAGGCACCTACAAGAAGTGGTGCATCGAGAACGGTGTCAAGTACTTCTCTGTTGCATCCGGCGGCGGCACAGGCCGCACCCTGCACCCGGATAACATGGCAGCCGGTCCTTCCTCCTACGGTATGACCGATACCATGGGCAGAATGCATTCCGACGCCCAGTTCGCCGGCTCCTCCTCCGTCCCCGCACACGTGGAGATGATGGGTCTGATCGGTATGGGCAACAACCCCATGGTCGGCGCAACGGTCGCCGTTGCCGTGGCTGTTGAGGAAGCGCTCAAGAAGTAAGCCCGGAAACTCCGGATATACAGGAACTGCCGCATCATAAATCAGCGGTTTCTTCAGAGCCCCCGTTCCGCTTTCCGGCGGAACGGGGGCTCTCTCTGCGTGCTTCGCGTAATGCAAAACGGGGGACTGCCGCACGCGGCAGTCCCCCGGATTTGTGTGGAATGGTATCAGGCAGACTTCTTTTCCGCCTTCGCAATGCTATCGCGGAGTCTTTTCAGTCCTCTATTGATGGACGACTCGGCAGTCCTTGCCACAACGGCGACATTCTTCTTCGAGTCGGGGAGCATGGCGCTGGCAACGTTAGCCACAACGCCGCCCAGCTGGTACGTGTACGCCACATCATACACACGGTTGGCAAGAATCAGGTCGATCATAGGACCGGACTCGGCATCCTTGGCGTTCTTGGTCTTGAGGTTCAGCTCATAGTAGAGGTGAGTCAGCGTGCTCACGGAGTGGTAGGAAATGGCTTCCAGCAGGTAAGCCACGCGCTCGCGTGCCTCGCCCTGCACAGACCGGGGAACCGAGACGACGCCGCCGACCAGGTGCATCATGCTGTAGTAGCTGGTCTGCTCCTCGTCGTACTTGGGGAAGGGCAGGATGCCGAAATCCACATCGTAGTTACGCATCCGGCTGACGCACTGCATGCACTCGCCGAAGAACAGGGCATGGTTCTCGCCGAAGCACTTCTGACCGATCTCCACGACGTTGGTGCCGGGGGCGTTCATATCCACGGTCAGATCCTTTGCGAACAGGCGGACTGCCTTGTCGGCAACATTCGAGCCACGGGAGACATCGAGGTTGTAAACAAGCTCGCCATCCTCCAGCCGGATAATCTGCAGACCGCCGGCATACGTGATGCAGAATGGAGAGTCGCCGGTGTAGGCGAAGCCGCAGACGTCGGTGTCATAGGAGAGCTTGCCGTCACCGTTCTTGTCGTTGATAGCGAGTCCCTCAAACGTGTACATCTGATCCATCGTCCAGGTGCCGTTATCGACCATCTTGTACAGGTCGGGCATCTTGACCTCGGTGGCAATCTTCTTGTTGAACAGCAGGGCGAAGGTGCCGTCGTTGTCGCTGGTGAGGATATCACCGGTGGCGAAGTACACCTTTCCGTCAATGGTAAGGTCCTTTACCATCTTGCCGTCCCACCACGGCTTGCTGAAGTTGATGTACTGCGTGCATTCCTCGGCGGACAGATCAATCAGGGAACCCTGCTGAACCAGACCCGCGGCGGTATCCATCCGGGAGATGATTGCCTGGAAATCTCCCGAGGGGCTCATGGTTTCCTTGTTCACCTTGGTCGGGTATTCCGAGGGATTGGTCTTGAGCTCCTTGAGCGTCACACCGTACTGCGACTTGAGGATCTCATTCCGCTCGGTCACGGCTTCGGCTATGTTGACGAAATCGGAAGTCGTGTCCGGGATAATTTCCACGGTGGACCACTCTGCCTCGTCGCGGGTGATGAAAGTCAGTTCAAAGTCGTCGAACCGCTTCTCGGGCAGATCGAGCGTTGCCTTTGTCTCTTCACCGGTTTCCGCATCGGTAGCGGCGTTGACCGTGCTTGTCGACGTGCCGGTGTCCTCTTCCGTGTTGCCGCAAGCGGCGAGCGGCAGGATCATCAGGGACGCCAACAGGGCGCACAGAATTCTCTTACATTGCATTCGTGTACCTCCTGAAAGCTGTTTGTTGTACAGGGCACCTGCCGGATCCGGTATGCGGAATCCGCCGGCACCCTGCGTCAGCGTGCCGGATGCACCGCTGACTCAGTGTACACAATCCTACCACATTTTCACGTCAAAAGCAAGTCTTAAATGTAAATTTTGTGTGATGGGACGGCAGAAAAGCAAAAGGTCGGTCTGACGGCAACGGAAGATTGCCGTCAAATCGACCTTGGTTGCCGTCCGGGAGGGCGGCTGTCACATACAGATGTCGTAGGACATCTGGTAGAGGCGTGCGATCTTGGCGCGGCGGAACTCGCAGCGTGCCTTCATCTGCGCGATCTGATAGGAGGTGAAGCCTTCCAGATCCCCATCCTTCAGCTTGCCCTTGTACATCCTGTCCAGCGCCAGAGCAAAGTTGATATCAACGGCGGAGATGCGGCTTTCGTTGACGCACATGACCACGTTGGAGCGCCCCTCCAGCAGGCTGTTGACAGCCTCCACGCCCATCTGCGATGCGGTCATGCGGTCACGCAGCGTGGGATTTCCGCCCCGGATGATGTGCCCCAGCCTGTTGATGCGGGTGCATACGTCAGTTCTCTGCTGGATTTCGGCGGCATAGCTGTCGGTGAAGGGAACCCCGTCGAGTTCGGGCAGCTTTTCGCTGCAAATGGCGATCATGCCCCGCTTGCCGACGGCGCGGGCGTTGGCGATCTTCTGGCAGGCATAGTCGAGGTCAAAGGGAATCTCGGGGATAGCAATGGAAATCGCCCCGGCGGCAATGCCGGTGTACAGCGCCAGCAGTCCGCAGCCGTTGCCCATGACCTCGGTAATGATACAGCGGGCGTGGGATTCCGCCGTGTCGCGCAGATCATCAATCATGCGCAGGCAGGTGTTCAGCGCCGTGTCAAAGCCGATGGTCAGCTCGGTGGCTGTAATATCGTTGTCGATGGTTCCGGGGATACCGATGGAGGGAATGCCGTGGTTGGTCAGGTCGGTCGCGCCCCGGAAGGTTCCGTCGCCGCCGATGGCGATGATGGCGTCAATGCTCTGCTCGTGGCAGACGCGGAGCGCCTTTGCCATGCCCGCCTCGGTCTTGAACTCCGGGCAACGGCTGGAGTACAGGATGGTGCCGCCGCGCGTCACGATGTTGGAGACGCTGTGCGCGTCCAGCGGGCGCAGGTGCTTCTCGCGGATGACGTCGGGATCGCTCTCATCGGCGGCGCCCAAAAGACCGGCGTAGCCGCCCAGGATTCCCACGACCTCTATCCCCTGACTCAGTGCCCGTCGGGTGACGGCACGGATGGCGGCATTCATACCCGGCGCGTCGCCGCCGGAGGACAGGATACCGATTTTTCTGAATTTCTGCATAATTTTAACCTCCTGCCGCCCGCACGGGGCGGTTTGTGTATTGCTTTCGCTATCAGTTTTTTCTGTCGCCCGACTGTGATGCGGGCGTCAACTGCAGTGCCGCGCGGAGCGCCTCACGCAGGGCAAAGGAAGCCGAAGCCTCCCGAATAAAGCCGCGCGTTTTGTTTGCCGTCCACGACAGGCGGAATGTTTGTACGCCGGTGCGCGTTGCCAGCCCGATATATACGGTTCCGACCGGATTTTCTGCCGTGCCGCCGCCGGGACCGGCGTAGCCGGTGGCGGACAGTGCAATGTCCGTATCCAGCCGCGTCCGCACGCCGCACGCCATGGCGGCGGCAACCTCTGCGGATACCTCCGTGTGCGCGGCAATGACGGCAGGATCAACGCCAAGGAGGTTCTGCTTGACCTGATTGGTGTAGGTGATACACCCGCCGGCGAACACGGCGGATGCGCCGGGGACAGCTGTGATGCGCTCCCCGATCATGCCGCCCGTGCAGGATTCCGCGCAGGAAACAGTCAAGCCGCGCTCCCGCAGGACGCGGACAAGTCCGGTTTCCACGTCCGGTATGTCGGTGCCGTAAATGCAGGCGCCGACAGATGAGCTCCGGATCGCCTTCTCCAGACCGTCGCACAGAGCAGAGGCTTCCGCCCTGTCGGCGGCACGCGCCGTGATGCGCAGGCGCACCTCACCCGCCTGACAGTAGGGGGCGAGCGTCGGGTTGACGGACGACTCCATCAGCGGACGGAGCACCTGCTCCACCTCGGCTTCGCCCATGCCCATGATGTGCAGATTGCGGCTGACGAGAATGCCTTCGGCGCGGGCGGCAAGGAACGGCGCGGCGCAGGCGTCAAACATCGGCTCCAGTTCGCAGGGCGGTCCCGGTAACAGAATGACCGTCCGGTTGGCGTCGCCGAATGCCATGCCGGGGGCGGTTCCCCAATCGTTGGGGAATACGGTCGCGCCGCGCGGGAGCAATGCCTGCTTGCGGTTGTTGGCTGTCATGGACTTGCCGCGGGCGGCAAAGTACGCCTCGATGCGCCGGAGCGACGGCTCGTGCAACTCCAGCGGCAGTCCGAAGAACGCGGCGACCGTCCGGCAGGTCAGGTCGTCACAGGTGGGACCCAGCCCGCCGGACAGGATGACCAGATCGGCTGGCGCGCCCCCGTGACCCGCGAACGCTTCGGTCAGTGCCATGCGCAACCGTTCCGGACTGTCCCCGACCACGCTCTGGCGGTATACGGCAATGCCAAGCTCAGCCAGACGGCGGGACAGAAAAGCGGCATCGGTGTTCACAATATCCCCCAGTAACAGCTCGGTTCCCACACACAGGATCTCGGCTGTGCGGATCTTCCCCGGATGCCTGTCTCCGTACACTACGCATTCCCCCCTCCGTATATCGAATCGCTATTATAGCACATCCCCGATGATTTGTAAACAGGAAAATGAAAACAGATTGGAAACTCCGGGATAAATTATTCCGCAAACCCGCGATTCTTAAACGGGGAGGCGGGGAAGCGGCGGTGCCGTATGGTTTCAAAATTTTGCATGGCAGCTGCGATTTGTTAAAAACTATTGACAAACCGGCATATATATGCTACAATGTAGTTGATGTTGCCGGATAGGCTTGCGATGCTCCCGGTGGCACAGAAAAAATCTGACTTTGGGAAGGAGAGCCACTGTACGTATGAAACACACGAAGTACCTGCGCGCCGGCAGTCTTGTCTGCCTGCTCGCGCTATGCCTGGGACTGCTGACCGCCTGCGGAGGCGCGACACTTCCGCTTGACAAACTGTATGTCGACGACGCACGTCCCGGAAAGCCTGTTACGCTGAATACCGCGACCGAAGTTTTCCGTGAGAAGGGCACGTTGGAGGAGGTGTACGGAAACCTCGCACTGTTCATTACCCGGAATGAGGACAGCTCCCTCCTCAAGGAAATCGTCTGCAATCTCGCAAGCGGGAAGAAACTGTACGAATCGGAAGCGTACCATGAGCGGCGAATGGTTCACCTGTTGGACGGAGATCTGTACAGTGTCCAGACGCCGCAGGATGGCGGCGACTCGGTTTTGACACTGTATGATGCTGCGGGAAAGCAACAGTTCCGTGCCGAGGGCGCCTCTGTTTTGGACAGAGATCTCCTGTACGCAAAATCCTCGGTGTACCGCATCAAAAACGGTAAGGTAAAAGACTCCGGCATTCCCCTTGCACGTGCTTTCGCGGCCCCCCCGGTGCTTGATTATGCGGAACGGCCGTCCGACGGATATATGATGGAGTTGAAGACGACCGACGGGCGGATGCTGACGGTATACGATCTTGGTATGAACCCGGTCGCACAGTACCGGTTCCCGTCCGATGCGGCGGAGGAATCCGGCTTTTGCAGAATGCTCAACAACGGCGACGTGCTGATCCAATATCAGCTTGAAGTGGGTAGAACGGACAACACCCGTATAACCGAGGATGAGTACGATTTTGAACAGAACGGAAAGCTGATCCGTCTGTGCACGCTGATTCTGTCAGTTAAGACGGGAGAGGTACGATCGATTTCGTTTGACGGTGTTTTGGTTAATTGCCAAAGCCGGCGGTACTATAACTACCAGAGCCGGCGGTACTATGAAGCCAAAAGGGCAGACCTGTCGGATAAGGTGGATAACATCGTTGCGTACACGCCCCTTGACGGCAACGGGCGGATTGACAGCCAAATGGTTTGGGCAGTCATGGACAATGATGGTACAGTTCACCCCGTGGAAAAGCTGTCCAGCGTGCCGCCCGTTGGGGTGCCATACCCGCTGGGCAAAGACTTTTGGATGGTGCAGCTGTGGGCAGGAGGCAACTATATATTCCAGCTGTACAACAAATCCGGTAAGTTGCTCAAGTCGGCTGTTGAAGTCAGTGGTACCTATCAGTTCAAGATAGGTTGGGATCGCTTTTCTGATTATTTTGACATTTACGATGAATCCGGAGATGTTGTCCTGGAGGGCGGCAAGTTGCGCGTGACGGTTTGTGCAGCCATGTATGCCGTCCTGCAGGATTCTGAAACGCAGGAGTACTTCCTGTATGTGTTTGACGGCGGGCAGACCGTGCCCCTCCCGTGTGACCAGGATAAGCAGGGGGAGATATTGAGTACCGCGGACAGTCTCATTCTGACCCGCGATACCGACAATGTGTACCTGTACAACTACCGCGGCGAGCTGCTGGGCACCTACCCCAACGGCACCTCTGCCCGTTTCGTTTCATCGGGCAAAAACAATTGGCTGGCCGTGAAAACCACAGTCAATGATGTGCAGACAACCACGGTTTACAAACTGACCAAATAAAGCAGGAAGAGGGAGCGGCGAATGCCGCTCCCTCTTCCGGTACTCCGGGCAGCGGGTTTCCGGAGAATCGCTTACTCCCCCACCCGCCTTGTCGGCTTGTGCGCCGCGACGGAATGCACCATGCCGAGCAGAATGAAGGACGCCAGCACGGAGGAACCGCCGCAGGATACAAAGGGAAGAGTCAGTCCCACAACAGGCAGCAGAGCCAGACACATACCGAGGTTCTCTGCCGACTGCGCGATCAGCACCGCCGCAACCCCCATGCAGATGTAGAAGCCTGCATCGTGGCTTGCCTGCCGCCCGATCCACAGGATTCGCCAAACCATGACCGCCAGCACCGCGATGACGAGCAGTCCGCCGACAAAGCCGAATTTCTCGCATACCGTGGCGAAGATGAAGTCGGTGTGTGAGGCGGCAAGATCCTCATAGTTGCCGCCGGTGCGCAGTCCGACACCGAGCAGACCGCCGTTCTCGATGCACTGGCGGCTCATGAGTGCCTGCCAGCCCTTGTCCAGCGGGTCAAGCTCCGGATTGAATCCCACCAGAATACGCTCCTGCTGGTAGGGTTGCAGTCTGTTCCAAAGAAACGGGAGAGCCACTGCCCCTGCCAGCGCCCCGCCCCCGAACCACCACAGCGGCAGTCCCGCGCAGAACAGGAGCAGAAGAATCATGGTGATGTACACCAGCGCCACACCGAGGTCGCCGGAGAGCAGGATCAGCCCCACGATGAGCAGGGCATGGACAGCCAGCCACGGCAGAACGCGCGGGGAGCGGATACGGCTCTGCACCAGGGCGAGATGTCGGGAATAGGTGCAGATAAACGTTATTTTGACGAATTCCGAGGGCTGGATGGCGATCCCGACGACCGGGACGGTCAGCCAGCTCTTGTTTGAGGTCTCAATGCCTTCGCCGGTGCTGCCCGCAACCAGCGTCAGCGCCAGGATGCCGACCGAGAAGATGAGGAACGGCAGCCATAGACGCTCCAGAATGATATGGTAATCCAGATTCGCCACGACAAAGGTCATGATGATGCCCAGCACCGCCATGGCAAACTGCATTTTCAGCTTGCGCTGCCCGAAATTGTCCACCGCGCCCCATATCGTGAGCAGTCCGAGACCAGTCAGTACCAGCGTGCAGACAAGCAAAACGGGGTCCACACGTCGGAAAAAGTCGTGCAGGGCGGAGCGAACCGCCTCGGCGGTCCCGCGGCGGCTGCGGGCTGTGTATCCGGTCATGTGGACCTCCTTGCTTACCGAGGCAGCACCGGGGGACTCCCGAAAGAGCCCCCCGGACCCCGGAACTGTATCCGATGGGTAGCCTGCATCGGCGTTCCCTTAATACTGTCTTCCCCAGACCACCATGTGCTTGGCGGGTTTGCCACAGCAGACGCACACGTCGGAGACGGTATCCTCATGGAACGGGATGCACCGCGACTTGACGCCGCCGGTCACATCCTTCAGCTTGTCCTCACAGGCGGTTTCGCCGCACCACATCGCTTTGATATAGCCGGGATGGTTGGCGGCAATGTCCAGGAACTCCTCGTAGGAATGCGCCACGAAGGTCTTTTCCTCCAGGTTTTTCTGCGCACGGGCAAGCAGCTCGTCGTGTACCTGATTCAGCATGGCGTTGACCTCGTCCGTGATATTGTCCAGCGACACGAACTTTTTCTCGCGGGTCACGCGGCTGACCAGCACGCAGGAATTGGCGGCGATATCGCGGGGACCGATCTCCAGCCGCACCGGCACGCCCTTCATTTCGTACTGGCTGAACTTCCAGCCGGCAGAGTTTTCGGAATCATCCAGCTTGACGCGGATTCCGGCAGACGTCAGCCGGTCGCGGAGCGCACCGGCGGCTTCCAGGACGCCTTCCTTGTGCTGGGCGGCGGGGATGATGACTACCTGAATGGGCGCTACGCGCGGCGGCAGAATCAGACCGCTGTCGTCACCGTGCGTCATGATGATGGCGCCGATGGAGCGGGTGGAAAGCCCCCACGATGTCTGATGCGGGTAGTAAATCTGATTGTCGCGCCCGGTGAAGGTGATGTCAAACGCTCTGGTAAATCCGGTGCCGAAGTAGTGGGAGGTGCCGCCTTGCAGTGCTACGCCGTTGTGCATCATCGGCTCGATGGTGTAGGTCTCCTCGGCGCCCGCGAACTTTTCCTTTTCGGTCTTGCGGCCGGTGATAGCGGGAATGGCAAGCGTGTCCCGGTAGAAGTCGGCATAGACGCCCAGCATCCGCAGGGTTTCCTCGCGTGCCTCCTGCTCGGTCTCATGCATGGTGTGTCCCTCCTGCCACAGGAACTCGGATGTCCGCAGGAAGGGGCGGGTGGTCTTTTCCCAGCGTACCACATTGCACCACTGGTTGTACAGCTTGGGCAGGTCGCGGTAGGACTGGATGATATTCTTGTAGTGCTCGCAGAACAGCGTCTCGGATGTGGGGCGGACGATCAGACGCTCGGAGAGCTGATTCTGCCCGCCGATGGTGACGATGGCGCATTCCGGCGCGAAGCCCTCTACATGATCCTTCTCCTTCTGGAGCAGGCTTTCCGGAATGAACATGGGCATATACACATTCTCATGTCCCAATGCCTTGAAGCGTGCGTCGAGATCCTTCTGTATGTTTTCCCAGATGGCGTATCCGTACGGGCGGATGACCATACAGCCGCGCACGCCGGAGTAGTCAACCAGTTCGGCTTTTTTGACCACGTCGGTATACCACTGAGCGAAGTCGGTATCCATGGAGGTGATCTGCTCTACCATTTTTTCTTTTGCCATACGATTATTCAACCTTTCGATGCCTGCGCGGTACGCCGCGCGATTTTACGCTAAAGATACCATATTATATACCAAATCCTGCGGGTTGTCAAGGCGTGGCATAAAGGAAACGTCGATTTATTCGGGGGCGCAAGTCTGAAAAATATTTTCAGACAGGAAGTTTTGCGCCTTGGCAGACGGCGCAGCTGCCTCTCCGGCAAACCGGGACCGTCCGAAACCTCCGCCTCCGGATAACGGTCTACACCAGATCGGCGAGGATCGCATTGGAGACAAGCCAGCCGGATTCGGTGAGGGCAAAGCGTCCGTCCGGACGGCGGGCGAGTCCGGCGCGGAGGAGCGGCTCGCAGACAGCCCCGCGCGTTGCCCAAAAGTCCACGCCGAAGCGGGTACGGAAGTCTGCTTCGGAAATACCCTCCGCGAGACGCAGTCCGAGCATGATATACTCCTCCATTTGTTCGCGGCGATCCGGGATGTAGCGATCCACCGTGATATCCCTGCCGTCAAGGAAAGCGGAAAGGTCACGTGACTGCCCGAAGCGGACGCTGTGCAGGTAGGAGTACGCGCCCACGCCAAGCCCGATATAGGGCTTGTCCTGCCACGTATGCAGATTGTGACGGGAGCGCATACCGGGACGGGCATAGTTGGAGATTTCGTAATGCTCGTATCCGGCAGCCGACAGCAGGCGCGCCGACAGCTCGTACAGAGCCGATGCCTGCTCCGCCGCCTCGTCCTCGTCGGCAGGCAGTCCCAGTCCTGCGCGTCCGCGCCGCCCGAACGGCGTCCCCGGCTCCAGACTCAGGCAGTATGCCGACAGGTGCTCCGGCTCCAGTGCCAACGCCGCCTCCAGCGTCCGCCGCAGACTGTCCGGCGTCTGCCCCGGAATGCCGATCATGAAATCCAGACTGATATTTCCGATACCGACCGCACGCGCAGTTGCCACCGCCCGCACGGCGTCCGGGAAGCTGTGCAGGCGCCCCAGCGCCCGTAGTTCGTCCGCGTTGGCGGACTGCACGCCAAGGCTCAACCGGTTGACGCCGCCCGCGCGGAATGCCGCCAGCCCCTCCGCCGTCAGCGCCGCCGGGTTGCCCTCCACGGTTACTTCCGCATCCGGCAGGACAAAAAAGGCGGCATGAACCGCCTCCATGAGGCGTGCCGCCTGCGACGGAGTCAGAAGAGTCGGCGTTCCGCCGCCGATGTACACCGTGTCCAGTGCCTGCACGCCGCCCGCCGCTGCCGCCTCCGCCGCCCCGGATAGCCGGATGCGGCGGATCAGTTCGTCCACGTATGCTTCAACCATTGCCGCATCCGGGCGCGGGAAGGAGCAGAAATCGCAGAAGGGACACTTGCTCCGGCAGAAGGGTATATGCAGGTACAGACCGACCGGCTCTCCGCCTCTTTCTCTGCCCGTCATTTTACAAGATGCCGCTTGATTTTTTTGGATGTCGTCTTTTCGAATTCCGTCTGCCGGTATTCCACCGCCTTGACCTGCTTGAAGCCGGGCAGGCGGCGGTTCATGGCATTGATGGAGTTCCGGATGGATTCCCGGATCAGCTCCTCGCTCGCACCGGTCGGGAACTTGTCGTAGGCAGGGAATACCACCGCCGTTAGGATGATGGCATCGCTGTCCGGCGCCTTCCGCCCGACCACGACGCTTTCACAGATGGTGTCGATTTTGCCCAGATACTCCTCAATCTCCTCCGGGAAGACGTTCTTTCCGTTTTCCAGTACGATGACGGATTTCATGCGTCCCGTAATGTAGACGTACCCGTCCCCGTCCATGTACCCGATGTCGCCCGTGCGGTACCAGCCGTCTGTCGTGAACGCCGCCTCGTTTGCTTCGGGATTGTTGTAGTAGCCAAGCATGACGTTGTCACCCTTGATCTGTATCTCACCTTCCACGTATCCTTCCTCGTTCTCTCCGGAGCCGGTCTTTTCGTCGATGCGCACCCGGCAGCAGGGAACGGCGGGACCGACCGAACCGTACTTGCGTGCAAAGTACGGCGTGACGCAGGTCAGCGGGGAGCATTCGGTGATGCCGCAACCTTCAAAGATCGAAATTCCGAAATCCTCAAAAGCCGCGATCAGGTCAGGATTGAGCTTGGCACCGCCGCAGATGATGTGATCCAGCCGCCCGCCGAAGGCGTCCAGAACCGATTTGAATATCTTCCGCCGTGCGTCGATGCCTACAGCCATCAGCGTCTTGGAGGTGGCAAGACCTGCCTTGAGAATGGTTTCCTTCTTGCTCTTTTTGGCTTCGGACCATATCTTGGCGTACATGGTATTGATGAACAGCGGGACCAGCACCAGCCCCGTCGGCTTGAAGAGCTGGAAATTCTTCATGACATGGCGCAGGGAGTCGTTGATGCATATCTCAATGCCGTACACCATCTCGGCCAGCACGCACATCAGCTCGTAGGTGTGGTGGATGGGCAGGACGGAGACAACCACGTCATCTGCGGAGAAGCAGACAGTCTCCACTGCCGCATTGACGGCGGCAAAAATATTCTTCTGGCACAGCATGACGCACTTGCTGGTGCCGGTGGTGCCGGAGGTAAACAGCATTTCCGCCAGCTTTTCGCGGTTGCGGACGATGGGGTAGTGGTAGCCGTCGCGCTCGACACGCTCGCGTCCGCACGTCAGCAACTGTTCAAAGGCAATGACCTTATTGTCGAAGCTGCTGTCGTAGGCAGGCGTGATGGGGATAAAGTACCGGATGCCCGTATCACCGTCCGAAATGGATTTGATGAACTTCTCGTTGAAGCTCTTGCTGTACACGATGGCGCGTGCATCCACCATGGCGATAAAGCGGCGGATCTCCTCCGTGTCCAGCTCCTTGTCCATGGGTACGATCACGCATCCTGCGGCAAGTGCGCCCAGATATGTGCATACCCACTGCGGAGAGGTTTCCCCGATGACAGCGATCTTTTCGCCGCACAGACCCATAGCCGTAAAAGCGGCAGCCGCTTCCCGCACCTGCGTGCCGAACGTGGCATAGGTCATGCTCTGGATATCCTTGCCCTCGTAGTATCGAAACAGGGTCTTGTTCCCATGGCGTTCAATGATGTCGCACAGATCCGTTACGTCCCATATGTGGGGCAGGACGCGCTCCATGCGGCGGCGGTTTATTGGTTTGTACTTCTCCATTTTTCCTCCCGTTGCGGCGGGTACAGCGTTGCTTTCCGACCGCATCCGTTTCATTGTACCACAATTTTATTATTATTCTGTAAACATATTCCTGCTATCGGGTAAATTCATGATTATTTGCCTGCCGTTCCGTTTCCGCCGGGGACTGCCGATACGGCACCGACTGACCGCGCCCGGCACCGGTTGCCTTTTTCATCGGGCTGCCGCTACGCCTCATATACCGTTTCCACGCTGATGTCCTGCGGGTAGTCGCCGAATCCGCGTCCGAAGATGTTGAACCCGCCGCGATGCCGTGCGTCCTCCTTGTTCCCGATACGCAGGACAAAGGTCTCGGCGTGGTCAAAATCCGCTATCGTGGGACCGCTTTCCGGTTGCGTTGAAAAGCCGTTGATGGATACGCCGTTTTCGGTTACGGAAATCTCAATCAGTTCCCCGTACTGTGTCGATGGATCAGGCCACCAGGAAGGGGTGAACTTTCCACGCCGCCCGCCAAAGTCCGAGGGGGAGGTCTTGGTACACAGCTCCACGCCGTTCAGCCAGAACGTGATGTCGCTTTTCCATCCGATGCAGTAATTGAGGGTTTCGGAGCAGATTTCGAGCGTGACCGTAAAGCGCCGGAGCGTGCTGTCCCGCCGCGTGTTGGATACGCTGTATTCCACGTAGCCGCCACTCGCCCACAGTATCTGTGCGTCTGCGCGGCGCGGCGTAAAAATGTTGCCGTCCGAGAACATGATCTGTTCATTTGCTGTGCAAAAACCCGCATCCGGCTCCAGATGCGCTCCCGTGTAAAGTCCGACAGGCACTTCGTGCGTCACATGCACCCCCGCGTCCATTTCCCGGGTCGGGGCTGTCAGCAGATTCAGGGAAACAAAGCGGCTTTGGCAAAGTTGCAGAGTGCCGTGCTTGCCCTGCATGGTTGTGACGTTTACCAGCCCCGCTTCCTGCAGGGTGCGGACGTGGAAACAGGCGGTCGATACGGATATTCCGATCGCCCTGGCAATTTTGGTAATGGACATGGACTCTGCATACAGCATACGGAGGATGGTCAAGCGCTCCTGCGAGGACAGCGCATGGCAAACGGTTATGATGTCCTCCGTGTCCTTCGGATCGGATAGTGAAAACCGATACTGACCGAACGGGAGATCCGGACTGTTCTTTGGCATGGAGAATTCCTTTGTTACAGCAATGCTGTACCTTTCTGCAAAGATAATCATGTAAAATTATACTCTTGACGAGGCGGCAGGACAAGTGTATAATTGTTAATAATGGTGAAACAGCACCTTTTGGCAACAAAAAAATGAAAAGAAATGAGAGGAACTGCACATGAAAAAGAACATCCTGCTTGCGATGATACTCGCATCGTGCGGCTTATTTGTAGCCTGCAACGGCGCCGGTGGACAAGGCTCGGGCGAAACCGCAAGCAAGCCCATGGAAAGCACGCGTGAGCAGACGGAAGAATCGGTCACGGCTTCCGGCACGGACGGGGAACCAACCGCGCCCGCGACCGAAGAGGAATCCTCTGCTACGGAAACGGGCGGGGAAGCCGGACCCGCCGCCGAGACCATTGTGTACAGGGAGTATGATTTCAGTGCGGAGATCCAGGAGTGGACTCCCGAAAAAATGGCGGACAACATCAAATCGGACGATCCCGCCTATGTTATGGCATTTCAGGATCCGACCGTCACGCCAGTCAAAATCAACAAGACCGGACTGCAACTCCACCTGAACGCGCCGTTCTCCGCGTTGACGATCGGATTTCCCGCATGGGGCGTGCCGGACACGTTCTGCACACTGTCCATTTACGAATGGAAGGGTACTTATTCGGCGACGGTCGCGGAGAAAGCCCTCCTGTCCGTGGAAGTCAGGGACATCGTTGACTGCGCATTCACAAGGATTGAACTGGGGCGGTCCATGCCAGCAGGGAACTACCTGATTCTTTTGCATGACCCCGGAAGCAAGTCGAACGGCGGTGGTCCCGGCATCTGGAATTTCCAGTCCAACATCACGGCGGGGCAGCTGTACCAGGACGGCAAACCGATCGACGGTGAAATGCAGCTGTGGGTTCAGTTTGACAAAACGCCGATCAAGCCGTTCGGGTTGCCCGATACGACGGGCAGTGTTGCCGCTACCAGAACCGAGAAGGAGAAGGCCGTACGGCAGTTCCGCACGCTCATGAAGAGTATGTCGAAATTCCCCGTTTCCTTCCGGGTGGGCGACACGGCTTACAACGGCTTCGGACGCGACTTTACCGAGTTGGGACGCACGCTGGAAAACACCGATACCTCCGAGACTACGACGGTGCGCTTCCTGTATAAGGACAGCATCGAGATCAAGCTCATCTGTACCCTGTATCCCTACCATGCCGCGTACGAGTGGACGGTGTATTTCACCAACATCGGCAACGAGAATTCTCCCGCGATTTCCGAGATCAATGGGTGTAACTACACGCTGACCGCCGCAAATCCGCATCTGAGCGGCATTCTGGGCGACGGCGGCTACGACAATCAAGCCAACACGCCCTATGATATGAACATCTCGGGCATGGAGCTTGTCATCAACAATGAGACGGGGCGTGCGACCTACAACCGCTTCCCCTATTTCAAACTGAAGTGGAACGGTGGCGGTGCGTTCTTTGCCGTCGGCTGGCCGGGGCAGTGGCGGGCAGGCTTCTCCTCGACGGGCGATCAGCTGACGGTCACTGACGGGCAGGTCAAGCTGAATACCTATCTCAAACCGGGGCAGACCATCCGCACGCCGCTGTCCACCTTCGTTTTCTACGAGGGGGACGACAGCAACCGCGAGACAAACCTGTGGCGCAACTTTTTCATTGCGTGCAATATGCGCAAGATCGACGGCGGGAACTTCAGCCCCGCGACAGCGGCAGCATCCTCCTCGACCTACGAGGAAATGTTCAGAGCGACCGATGCCAACCAGATTGCCGCTATCAAAAAGTATCATGCGAACGGTGTGAAACTGGGGTACTGGTGGATGGATGCCGGCTGGTATTACAAGACCGGGACGCAGTCGCTCGACCAGAACTGGCTGCCTACGGGCACCTGGTATGTGGACGAATCCCGCTTCCCGAGCAAGTTCAGGGATGTTTCCGACTACGCGCACAGTGTGGGTACCAAGACCATTCTGTGGTTTGAGCCGGAGGTTGTGCGCCTGCCTGTCGGGCAGTTGGGCGCGACGAGCGTGAAAAAGGAATGGCTGCTGCCCAAAAGCAGTACGAAACTTGTAAACTACGGCAATCCCGAGGCGCGCGAGTGGCTGCTGGAACGGGTCTGCACGGTGTTGAAGGAGGGCAATATCGACCTCTACCGCCAAGACTACGGTGTAGCCTATCCCGCGTCTGAGTGGCAGGCGAACGACCCGCGCGGGCAGGCAGGCATCACCGAGAACCTGTATGTGCAGGGTTACCTGTGGTTTTTTGACAGCCTCATTGCGCGTTTCCCGAACATGATGATTGATGCCTGTGCCGCAGGCGGCGGTCGCAATGACCTGGAGACCATGCGCCGTGCCGTGCCGCTCCACAAGAGCGATTCGGGCTACCATGATCCGGAGATCAAGATGTCTATGAATACCGCGCTGTTTTCTTGGTTCCCCTATTTCGGCACGTACGCTATTGGCGATGAGTACGGCTTGCGTGCGTCCTTCAGCTCCATGCCTGTGCTGAATTACAACGTGGTTGCCTCCAATGTGGACTGGAAACTCATTGAGAAGTGCGTCAACGAGTGGGAGCAGGTCAAGGAATTCTACTATTCCGATTACTACCTGCTGACCGAATGGAACGTTTCGGACGAGGAGTGGAACGCGTGGGAGTTCTTCGATCCCGACAAGGGCGCGGGCTTCTTCCAGGCATTCCGCCCGAAGAATTCCGGGGATGAGAGTCTGAACGTCCGGCTTCACGGCTTGCGTCCTACTGCAACATACCGTCTTACCGATACGGACGGTCGCATCGATGTCACCGTGACCGGCGCAGAACTCATGGGGAAGGGATTTTCCGTCAGGTTGCCTGCATACTCCAGCGCGGTGGTATTGATCCGCGAGGTCGGATGACTCTGGCAGGACACGGCTGACCCGGCGACTGCTTTTCCCCGACCGTGAAAAAAGATCTTCGCAGAGGGCTCTTTTGATGGGCTCTTTGCGGAGATCTTTTTTTGTACGGGAATTCTGCATCAGATAGCCGGATAAGCAGAATTCGGAACCGTTCCTGAAAGAATATGCGCACACGGTATAATTCCTGTCGCTTTTTCAAATAATAGCCACGTACCCCACCATGCGGCAATCGTCCGTCGTGGGGGCACAGCGGGCGCGACCCGCCTTTCCGCGAGTGCAGAAAACCCTTGCGGAGGGCGTGGACCGGAATGCGCGATGCGCCCGCCGCCGCGAGAAAGGATGTTCTGAACATGAAAGCAACCGGAATTGTCAGACGGATCGACGACCTCGGGCGCGTCGTTATCCCGAAGGAGATACGCCGCACAATGCGGATACGAGAGGGCGACCCGACACTGATAACATTGACACCCGTTGCCAGATTCTTGTATGCTCTGATGGATTTATCCGAGAGAATTGGACTGAAGTGAAGAAAACCACATACACATATACCAGTGTACGGGAACGATCTTGCTGTTCAATCGCGTACGATGAACTTGACAGAACATCTGAAATATGGTACACTGTAAACGATAATGAATCAAAGGCGTATGCATCCGTTCTACTCGCTTGTGAGGGGGTGAACAAGCGCAGTTGACCTCAGAGCCGATGAGATTCTCGTTATGCTGGGCGGATACGGAAAAGTACCTGTCGGTAACGCAAACGGAAAGATCAGTATAGGAAAATGGTAATTAATTTGCTCCTCTAAAAGGCGTTGCTGATGAACTTGTCGCTACTGCTCAAGCTGGCTTGCACTATAAAGGTGGATTCGGAATCGGAGCCAAAGCAAAAGCTTCTGTTTTGTCAGGCAGAGCTACCACGGAATTCAATATCTTTGGTTGGCAAGTTGAATTAGAGTGTGTTTCTAAACACAATCGTTTGAAAGAAACCGAATAATATCTTGCAAAAATCGCTCATATCGTATATAATATGATTACGACAAAGATAATCGTGGGGGGCGCAAATATGGCAAGACGATACACCGATTTCTGTCACTACAAAAAAAGGCATCTTGTTGAATGCTTTTTCATGAAGATCAAAGATCATCGCAGAATCGCTATGCGCTTCGAAAAGCTCGCTTGCAGATTCCTCGCTTTCCTTCATTTGGCGGCTACTCTGCTCTGGCTTGCATAATTTCGCGGGCCGATGACTTTGGAAACACACTCTAATATTTTTGGCTTATCAAAACACTTTTTCTATTGATTCTTAGTGCAAATTTTCTTATTGTAAAAATGAAAAAACAATGTCTTATTGACCGAAAAAATCATGAAATAATATGCGCATGTTCTCCTACGGTACCGAATGAAGTGTCGAGATGGTATAATGAGGGACATGATATTAACATTGCCTCATATGGCAAGTTAATTAACAATGTTGTCAATTGTGTGGGTTCTAATGATATAAAACTAATATCCTGCTTCACATTTTATGACAGACCTAACCTTCTGACGCAAAAGAAGGGGATGAAGGGTGTTTTCTCAAAGTTTAATGTGACCTATCAAAGTGCATTTGAATCACTTTCAGAGGTCAATGGAAAGATATCATTCATTTCTGTTGCTCAAGCCCCACTTCAAAATCTAAATTTCTTTTTCATCTCACCGGTACAAAGCGTTATTTGCTTGAATTGTAATACTAGTGATACAGAATTAATGTGTCAAGCTCGAAAATGTGATTGGGATGAGTTTGTGCATGATTTGACACAAAGGTCAGAGGTTCTCATAACTTTTCTCGATGCAGGGTGCGACGGGAACAGTACAAAATTTCATTTTAAGACTTTCAGCGATGAACTTATTAGTCAACTTCGTGGTTTTGCTATAATGGATAATTACGAGATTGTCAAATGCAATGACCAATAAGTGTAGCAATGGAGAACGTGCATGTCAGAACCGATCCTGCAGAAACCTTAAGATGGACAAAGAAAAGTCCACCGGGCGAATAGCCGGCGCAGTAGCGACCGCTATGGCTCTTGACCGAGCAATTTGAAACGAAGGTTAGACCGATAATGTATATAACGAACACGGAATCATCGCGATTTTTTCTCACTTGCCAAAGCCGGAATGAGAAAAAGTTTCACATTGCAATTCAAAAAATGAGAAAAAGTTTCTCAAACCGCTTGATTTTTAGTGAGAAAAATAGTATAATGTCCGTGAGGTGAACGAAAATGAGCTTAAAGGACATTCGGTTACGAAGCAACCTAACGCAAGAAGAGGCCGCACAATTATTAGGTGTTACCAGAAGAACGTATGTGAATTACGAGGCAGGGAAAATCGATGAATCATCCTTGAAGTATAAGTATGTCGTTGAGACGCTGCAAAAAGCGACTTTAATTGACGAGAATCACGGGATATTGACCATAGACCAAATAAGGAAAATATGTGGTGAAATATTCAAGGATTATTCGGTGGAGTACTGTTATCTGTTCGGATCTTATGCCAAAGGCAAAGCAACGGAAAAAAGCGATGTCGATCTGCTTGTCGCAATGCCGGTAGACGGAATGAAATTTTTCGAACTTATAGAGGTATTGAGAGAACAACTAAAAAAGAAAATCGACCTGCTGGATATAGCGCAGTTGGAAAATAATCCCACGCTTGTACAAGAGATATTAAGGGATGGCATAAAGATTTATGGATAACGTAAAAAACGATAAATACTATCTTGAAAAAATCATATCGGACTTGGGGTTCATAATTGAACACACCAAAGGAAAAACAAAAGACGAAATCGAAAACAACGATTTGCTGGTCGACTCTATTATGTTCCGCATTATTCAAATCGCAGAGAACAACAGCCGTCTGTCGGAAGAGTTCAAAAAGAAATATAGCGAAATTCCTTGGGTTGCAATCAAGGGAATGCGTAACAAAATAGTTCATGATTATGGTGTCGTAAATATGGTTATTGTTTATGACACGGTAACGCGTTGGATACCGGAGATGTACGAGAAATTGATGAGGATACAATGAGATATTATGTGGTAGCCGATGTTCACGGATTCTATTCGGAACTACAAGCGGCTTTGACGGAAAAAGGGTTTTATGAAGACAAAGAACCACATAAACTTGTGGTTTGCGGTGATTTGCTCGACCGAGGGGATGAAGCCTTAAAGCTGCAGGAATTCATACTCGAACTGTTAAAAAAGGACGAGGTAATCCTTATTAAGGGGAATCACGAAGATCTGTTCCTTGACCTTATAAACAATGCGGAGAAGTGGATGACTAAAGCAAATATCTACTCAACGCATCACTGGCGAAACGGAACGATTGACGCGGCTCTTCAACTGACAGGGAAAGACTTGCAGACATCAGTCCTATATCCAGAAGACTTTAAGCTGAAAGCCAAGAGTACTCCGTTTTATAAAACAATAATCCCGGCGATGAAGGATTACTACGAAACGAAAAACTACATATTCGTTCACGGGTGGATACCTTGCGCTGTAATGGGCCGTGGGATAGGGACGAAAGACACTTTCATCTACGAAGAGAATTGGAGAGAGCAAGGCGAAGATCGGTGGAATAAGGCTCGCTGGCTAAACGGAATGGCGGCGGCAAGCTGTGGTGTGCGAGAACCGAACAAAACCATTGTATGTGGACACTGGCACTGTTCCTATGGACACGCGGAATTAGAAGGAAAGGGCAAGGAATTTGATGCCGATTCGGACTTCTCGCCATACTATGCCGATGGAATCATTGCGATAGACGCTTGCACGGCATTCTCAAGAAAAGTCAACTGCATAGTGATTGAAGATGATATTCGATTCCTTTCAAACGATTGAGTTTAGAAACACACTCTAGCACACCTCTTTTTGAATATTTCGCGCGAAACTGAACAGTGCGACCGCACAGAATGAACACCCGGACCGCGCGAGTTGAACACCCTCGCCGCACAGGTTGAACAGCCGGAGATTTCGAGGTAAAATATGGGTACACGCGCGAGCGTGAATCCAATTACACTTTAATATTTACAGAAATAGTTTACAGTAACCCGACAGAAAAGTCAAGCCACGAATTCATACCTTCTGTCTTCCCGGCGCGCTTGTCCGAGGCACATAGTGCGTGAATATCCAAAACAAGCAGAAAAAGAGCAGAATCCACGGCATCGGATTTTCAAGCAGGTTAAAGCCGCGCCACAATTTCGGCTCGGCGCTTAACACCGGACGGCAGAGCCGACCGAATTTACGAGATTTCACGAGAAAATGCGAGGATTTGAGAGATTTTGAAAAAAGTCGTTTGTGTCACTTTTTCATAGCCATGGCACTGAAATTCGCTTTCTATACCACAATTTGCGAAAAAGGCGGGCTTTGAAGCACTTTTTGTGCGACCGAGGAATGTCACTGATAAAAAATGAATTTCCTCTGCTATCTCCGTCAATCATGAAAGGGGTGATGCGACACCAAAAATGCGGGTTTGCGTACATAAAGGCACTGCCGGACAGACGGTCGGATATGCTATCGGACATAGCATCCGGCGCGGGCAAATCTGCCTTTTCGGAGGAACGATTGAACTTTTTCTTTCTGAAAAACGCAAAGCCGCGAAAAAAACGGGCGCGTTTACGCAAAGAATTGAAGAAATAGGTGAGTCATATGGAGATGAACATTCATCATGACGGCAAAACGGTCGATATATGGCTCACCAAAAGCGAGGCACGGGACGAAATTTTCCGTAACTCGCTTGAACCGTATTACCGGCAATTTGCGAAGCACAAGTATTTTGTGTCGGTGTTTGAATCGGGCGACCGGGAGCTGTTATCGGACACCACCCTGCTCCTCCGCCACAATCTTGAACTTCAGATGAAAGCCGAGCCTGCAACGGAGCAGGTTCAGGCGTAAAAAACAGGGCAGGAGGCGTAAATGTCTCCTGCCCTGTGTTATACTGCTCCTTAAGCAAAACATGGAATAATCCAATTTCTACCCGTAACAGATTTGATTACTGAAGCTGCCCGATGCCGAATCCCTCTTTACAACAGTTTTTGATTATTTTGGCAAGGCTGAGATTTTCAAAATTAACAATATAGTCAAAGCAAAGAAACAGACGAGACATATTTGACAAATGTTCATGTGCTATAATATAACAAAATATTGTATCTTTTGCACAACAGGCGTAAGACAATTGTTCGTTGTGGCGGTTATCGCATCAATTGTCCGGTACCGAGGGGGAGGGCTTGACTTGAGTGAAATAATCTATGTTCCTGAAGATCGTGACGGCAGTACCGTGATATCTTACACTGCCCCGTTTAAGCTTGACAGAAAAGCGAAAATCACCGTGCCGCATCAATACACCGCCTTAGTTTTTGCCGACGGAAAATTATTACTGCGCATGGAACCATGTGACAGCAAGATAATCTACAGGGTGTGCGGCAAGGAGCAGGTAGGACATACATTGCAGATAGCATTTGTTCACGGAAAAGCAATACCGGAAACTCTGTGGGGATTCGGAAACGTCCAGGTGAATAATCAGCGCCTCCGGGAATTATATCGTGCCGGTGCAAACGGAGCCTGTAAGGTGGTAATTGCTGATATAAGTGGCTATGGAAGACTTGCCGCAGCGTTTCCTCATGGTATGACCGTTACCATAGACAGCATCAGGGAAAGGTTAAACGCGATAATCGGTTCCGTCGGTGTCCAGGTTCTCGGCAGTTGCCTGGCAAATAGCCCCGTGTCAGCCTGTGAAGTAAGCAGTTTGCTCGGCGAAGTTCAAAATAAAATGCAAGTCCTGCTTGCCGATAACCAGAAAATCAAGGAGATGGGGTTGCGAATCTCTGCATTGACAGTCGTGGGGCTTTTTGTCAACTGGGAAGACCTGGAGAGTATCCGTTCTCGCTTAAACAAACCGGAATCGACAAAAGAAGCCGTTTCGCCTGCGGACGGGAAGTCCCTTGCCGCGGGGGATGTCACGGCTCATGCATCGGTTGAACATCAGGCGGATGACTGCGCCGATGAGACTCTGATTATGAAAGCCGCGGTAATTCAGTCCAACGTAGAGAAGAACCTGATAACTAAATTTCAATTACCGCATGAGGGAGCGCATTTCGTTATCAATTATGACGAGTACTTGCGTATGGTTGAAGCGATGCCGCCTGATGTTATCAGTCTCCCGAAGATGAAAGAAAAGCTTCATGTTCTAAGTAGCGACGGGGTTGGCAATCCAATCAAAATTGAAATGTTCCCGCTGATTCGATTTGTCAAGGCGGGGCTGCCGATAGGCGAAGCGAAAAAGGCTACCAGGATATGGAAAGTTCTTAACTGCATCCGGCATCGATCACCGGGAAACACGGAATATCTCCGCAAATTTTTTGACGCTCCTGGTATGACAGTGGAGAAATTCATGTCGGATGCTTTGGACTTTTACCATAAAAACGGTCTCTATACGAAAGATTGAGAGGAAAACGATAATGTGGCTTTTATGGAAAAAATCGTCGCAGGTTAAAACAAACAACAAGAAAAAAGATGACTTGCTCCAGGAGATTAACAGACTGCTTTTCCGAATTGATAAAGGCAAATACGCTGAAAACCTTGACACCGACCATATTAACAAGGTCGGTGAAAAAATAAGGCAATATGTCACGAATCTCGAATATACAACATTCACTTGTGATGATAACATTGATATTGTCATCGGCAAAATACAGGAAAGCGTAAAGCATCTGCGTGAAGCTTTAGATGGTGGACTCGCCTCCCGCGTAAATTCTGCCACTGAAGATTTGGCGTACTACTTTGATGTTCTGATAAGCGGTAATTTCAACGCGCTCAATTCGGACGATGAGAAAACACTCAGGCAGTCATCCTTACAGCGCGGGCTGTCCGAAAAGATCAGGGAATTGGTATCCATCAAGGAATTTGCCTCTGCCAAAAAAGCCGAACTGTCCAGAGATATTAAGAAACTGAGATTGGAAAAAGAGGAGCTGGAGGACAGACTTTGCGAGGAGGAGGATGATGACCTTGCCAATGATATCGATCGTCAAATATCCGCCAATGAAGAAATAATCAAGACCAAATCCGCGTCATTCCACAGCTATTCTGTTTGTGAAACCCGGTTGGAAAGTCTATATAATTACGCCAAAGAAGCCTGTGACGCAGGAGAGGATCAGGTCAGGAAAGTCAACGCGTACCTGGACATGGAAAAAATCCGTGCCGTCACATCAGACCCGAGCAGTTTGGATACTGTCTGGCAGAGGATTAACTCGGAAATTGAGCTACTTGAAGGCAAGGTCAGAAAGAGCGACGAAAACCGTGCCAGACAGAATATGGGGAATTCCTCTACAATCAGCAGTTCTGCCGCAAAGCGCAGGGAGGAATTGCGCAACAGAAAACGCCAGAAGGAAGAGAACGCCAAGAATATGGAAACCATAGACCATATACTTGATGGAAAAGATACAACTGTAACACAGGAGGTAAAGTAACATGGCATTCTTCAAAACGGCACAGGAAAAGGAAATTGAAGCTCAAATGGAGCGTGACGAGCAACTACAGGCTTTTGACGATCGGATTCAGGAGCTGAAAGGAAAGCTTACCGAGTACGCTACATTGGCGGCACAGGCTGAAATCAACGGGGACACCGATACATACCAAACTGCCTGCAATGCAATGATCGAACTGAACGATATCATCGGAAACCTCAGGCAAACCAAGGCAAATTTTGATGTTATAAACGTGTACAATTCCGTCGCGGTTATAACAGGAAAAGCTCTGAATGCGCTGGATGCTATGTCAGGCAATAACCCGGATCTTGTGGATATCCGAAAGGTTCAGAAGGTAAATGCGAAGGTTTCGAAATATATGAGGAACATAAAGATATCGCAAAAAGCAATGGGCACTGCTTTGCGCACGGCAAATCCTGCCAACAGGACAAGAAGCGCCGCCGAAATGGACTCTGTCCGCCCGATGATTGATGCCGCCAGGGCAAAGATAGCCGGGGCGGGAGTGCCAAACGCCGGAGGTTTCGATATTTCTGCGGATATTGAGGCGGAAAAAAACAAGAACACGTAATTGCTTTTTCATGAGGGGAAGTGTAATAATTGGCTCACGGCAACGATTGCAATATATGCAATATATGCGGAGGAATCCTGAAAAATGAAAACGGCAGATGGCGCTGTCCCTATTGCGGAGCGTACAAATCGGAGGACGTCTCCAACGAGGAGAGTATCCTCCTGAGCAATGCCGGTCAGGCATTGCGGTTGGGTCACTTCATCGAGGCTGAGGATCTTTACGAGGATGCTGTCGGCAAATATCCGAAAAGTTCCGAAGCGCACTGGGGGCTTGTGTTGGCGCGTTACAACATCAAATTCGAGGATGATTTCGACGGGCGCAAGTTACCGACCTGCTACGCTGCAGTAATGGAATCCATGCTGGAAGACAAGGATTACCGTGCCGCGCTTTCCTGCGCCCGGGTTGATGAAGCTGATTACTACCGGAGTCAGGCACAGAAAATCGAAGACTACCGCAAGGAGTGGGCTGAAAAAGCATGCAAGGAACCGAGCTATGATGTTTTCCTCAGCTATAAGGATTCAGACCCGGAAAACGGTATTGAACGGACAGAGGACAGCAGGGAAGTTTCCGATTTGTATACCTACCTTTCTTCCGAGAAGGGATATCGTGTCTTTTACAGCCGTGTATCGCTCAAAGACAAAGCAGGCGAGAAGTACGAACCGTATATTTATCACGCATTGAGCACGGCGTCTGTAATGATTGTTTACGGGAGCAAGGCAGAATATTTTGAGTCGACATGGATAAAGAACGAGTGGACTCGATACTTGAAGCTGATGCGTGAGGGGAAAAAGGCAGACGGCTCGCTCATCGTAGCGTATAAGGATATGAGCCCATCCGAACTGCCGCGACGTTTGGCAGAACTGCAAGGGCTTGATGCCGGCAGCAGAACTTTCTATACGGATGTGGCAAGGCAGATAGAAAAAATCAAAGCGTCTCCGATCGAAAAGAGCAAGAGTGACTCTTTTTCCCCGCAAAAGCCCGCACAGGAAGTTGAAAATGCCCGCTATGAGATTCTCGATGCGGTGGAACAGATTTACCGCAAAAACGGGTTACAGAAATGCAACAGTGAGGCTTCCAGGTTTGAAGTGCTGTTGCAGTATTCCATGCTGCAGATCGCGAAAAGCGATCGGGACTTTGATAAGAAGGAAGCGGAACTTATTGCCGGATTTGCACTGAGAGACAGTCTTTTCAACTATATGAAGAGCGCAAATTCAGGCATAGACAGTTGGGAGGATCTGTACAGAGCCCCGTCGGAAAAACAGAAGAAAGTCCTTCAGAGTCTGTCGTACAACATGGAAATAAATAAGATTAAGAACAAGTTTGTCAAAGCTGTGGGGCGAACGGATGATCCGGATGAAGCTGACAAATATTTGGATTCCATAAATCAAAACTGGCTCACTATCCTGAACTCGGTTATCAGTGCCGATGGGGTGCGCTCCAAGCAGGAGACGGGGGCTGGGTGCCTGATTGCAGACGTACTTGATGACGCCCGACGTGAAGTATGGAAACGAAGAGAACGGATCCGGAAGAAAGCAAGCCGAAAGCCTCTTTCGGCAGGGGCAAAGAAATGCATCCGACTGCTGATTGCTTCCGCGGTACTCGTCACGGCGTTGGGCGCTATTTCCTGGCGGGGCGCCTCCTACTGCAGGAAAACTTCGTTGTCTTACCGGGAGGTTTCGGGTGGCTATGAAGTTTATTGCAACTCTGATTATGAGGGTGGTGCAACGCTGACCATTCCGGCGAAACGTAACGGAAAAAATGTTGTAGCCGTTGCCTCATCCGGCTTCCGGGGCAGGGCGGAAATTGAGGGCGTTGTCCTACCGGACACCATTCGGTCCATTGGAAAGGATGCGTTCTCAGGTTGCACGAATCTTGTCCGCATTTCGTTTCCGGATGGTCTTGAAAAGATCGGAGACGGTGCTTTCAGCGGAACGGCTGTGGAAGTTGTGGAGTTGCCGGACAGTGTCCGGTCGATCGGAAAGAATGCGTTCACGGATTGCACGCAATTGACGTCTATCACGCTTGCTTCCGGACTGCAGAAAATTGGCGACGGTGCCTTCAGCGGCACCGGGCTGGAAACGGTTTTTCTGCCGGAGACGGTAAAAGCAGTAGGGGACAATGCCTTCGGCAACTGTGCAAACCTTAGTGTTGTCAGGATTGCCCAGGACAATGTTATTCCGTCGACATGGGCGAAAACATGGAACAGCAACATGACAGCGGCAATTTCCTTTGTGTACTGCTGTACCTTGGATTACACGTCTGCGGATGAATCCGGGAGCAGCACGATTTATTTTGACCCAACCTCAGTTCCTGTTTTTCCGATTCCTGCAAGGCAGGGCTATTCGTTTCTCGGATGGCTTAACGGAGACATAGCCGTTTCCGACTCTGCAGGGAAATCTGTTTCTTCGGAGATCATTGACTGCTCCTGCACGCTGACGCCCGGTTGGGAGCCGAAGGAAAACCAGATTACCTTCAACGCAAACGGTGGAAAGGGAACCATGGGGAAGCTGACTGTCTTGTCTGATCATTCCGAAAAGCTATTGGCAAACCAATTCGCAAAAGAAGGATATCGTTTCCTTGGTTGGTCACCGGCAAAAGACGCGACCAGGGCAACACACGGTGACGGTGCTGTCTACCGTATGGGAACCAGTTCTGTCACGCTGTATGCAGTATGGGAGGCAGTGGAAAACCGGATAACCTTCGATTCAAATGGCGGAAACGGGACTATGGACAGTCAGGCAATTCTGTCCGATCATTCTGCGGTACTTTTGACTAACAGGTTTACAAGAACCGGGTACTTTTTTATAGGGTGGGCAACCGCCAAAGATGCACGCGAGGCAGCATACGGTAATGGCGAAACCTATACGATGGGAACAAAATCCGTTACGCTTTACGCTGTGTGGTTAAAGAACAGCTACGCTATAACACTCAGAAATGATTCCTCAAAAAACAGCGTTGTGATTACAGACGAAAAGCCCTATTCCGATGCAATCAATCCGGAGTTGGACGTTATGGAACTGGCGAGAAACGGATATACGCAAGTTCTTATTACCATTGCGTTTGATTGCTGCGAAATTGATGACGGCTATCAGGATGTTGAGATTTGCACCGTCAGCGGGAAAAGTTTGGCTACGACCACGGTGGAGCATGGAAGCGGTCTGTTTGCAAGCACAACATGGGGAATAGAACAGTGCAGCTTTACCATTTCGCTCACTGATCTCGAATCGGATGGAGCATTTGTTGTCAAGTGGGGGGCACACGGAAAACTGGACGACGACTGGAAACTCGGCTGTACCGAAATATCAATAACAGTAGCTGCGCCAAAATAGAGCCCCAATAGAGCCAAAATAGAAATGTGAGTGCCGACATGTGCCTGCACGGACGGCAGGGTAAGGATTAGTATAATGAACAATCAACCAATTATTGAAGCTTACAACAGTTTCCTGTCCCGGGCAAATGCACTCTATGCTTCCGGAAATATTCCGGAAGCGCGGGAGGCATACCTGCGGGCGGCAGAACTTGCAAACCGAATATCCGCAGGAGCGTTAAGTAGTCAGGTCAGAATGGAGTATCGCGGGTATGCGGAAAAAATACTGAAGTTTGTCAAAGTGAAGTGTTCCGGAGAAAAGCCTGTAGCGAACGCAGACGGAACCGACAGCGGCAATTCTGACGGAGCAGGGAAGCTCGCTTTCACCCCGCTGCAATCGGCAAGTGGACCGGACAAAGTTACATTTGCTGATGTCGCGGGGCTTGAGGACGTCAAGGAGCAGATAACATTCAAAGTGTTGGCACCCCTGCAGAAGCCGGAACTCGCCAAGAAGTATCACATTCGCGCAGGAGGGAAAATTCTGCTCTACGGTCCTCCCGGAACAGGCAAGACATTCATCGCCCGTGCGATTGCCGGGGAGGTTGATGCAGAGTTCTTTGCAGTAAACTGCCAGGATCTGATATCAAAGTACATGGGTGACAGTTCCAAACAGCTTGACAGCCTGTTTGGCGAAGCAGAAAAGCACGAAAGAGCCATAATTTTCTTTGATGAATTTGATTCGGTTGCCTCCAAACGCAGCGATAGCATCGGCGGCGTTGATGCGGAAATGGCGCGATTTGTAGCTACCTTTCTCACGAAGGTAGATGGATTCAAGCCGACTGCGAACAAAATGCTTCTCCTTATTGCCGCAACAAACCGTCCATGGGCGCTCGATTCCGCTATGCTCCGCGGCGGTCGCTTTGATACACAGATTTATGTTGGAGTACCGGATCAGGACGCACGGATATTTCTCATCAGGCGGGCACTTGATGGCATTGAAAAAGCGGATAACGTCGATCTCACAAAGTTAGCGCACGCGCTGGAAGGATATGGCGGCGGCGATGTGACTGCAGCTTGCGAGAAAATCAGAATGGAGCCATACAAGCGTGAGTTGCAAACGGGTGTCCCTCAAAAGATCACCTGCGAGGATTGTAACAAAATACTTGCTTCATTGCGGAATGTTATCACGGCTGAGGAACTTGAAAAATTCAAGGAATATAGGTATTTCGGCTGAAAGTCAGATATAGATCCATCAGGATGCACCATTAGTTAGTTGGCTGCGAGTATGTTTATAGAACTCTGGAACAACCGCCGACAGTCCATGATTCGTTGTCGTGTCGGGCACGTTTTCTGCTTTATGACGATTTTATGACGATGTCGGGGTTTGATGTTGCGTGCCATAATTCTTCCAAATAAGGAGTCAGAAAATGGAAAAAGACAAACACAATTTACTACGTCATCTTTTGCTTGTAACTTCCTGTTTGCTTTTGCTTGTGAGCATTCTGTCCGCGTGTACCTGTAAAAAGGCAGATGATGTCGCAACCGGTTCCGAAAGCACTTCTCTCGATGAAACAGCTGCCGATACGGCAACGGGTACCAAAGAGAACACCGAAACGGGAACAGAAACCGAATCCGATGTGACACTTGAACTCCCGGAAGAACGTTCAATCGGCTCTGCGAATGTCGCTCTCGGTTGTCCCGTCATTACCAACGGCTGCAAGGACGGTTCCAATCAGAATCTGACCGACGGAAAAAGTAACACCAATTACGTATCGGATGAACACGAAGATTTCTATTCCTTTGAAATCGTTGTAGACCTGACTCGTTCCTACCCGGTGAACGGGATTCGGCTGCAGAACGGCAACGCCAAAAAAGTCGGGAAACTGACGGGATTCATACTTTCTGTATCGGCAGACGGACGCACTTATAATGAGGTTGCAGATCAGAGTGCACTGAAAGACGGTCAGCTTCTTCTTGACGCGGTCACAGACGCACGTTATGTAAAAATAACTGCAACGGAAGTGACAAAAAGATCTTCCGACAAATACGCAATTTCTCTGTCCGAAATGGAAGTTCTCTCCGAGATTACAACGTATGATAATCTTCTGCCTCAAAAGCGGGCACTGGCTATGCAACCGGGAGCAACCGACCAGTTTGCGGTCCGTTGCCGCCTTGGGACGCCTGCCGATACCCTGCAATGGGTTTCTGACCGACCGGAAGTTGTGAGCGTCGAAAGAACAACCGGTGAAATCACCGCACATGCGGACGGAACCGCAACAATTTACGTTTCGGACGGCATAAACTGTACTGCCATCCCCGTGACCGTTGCCACCCCCAAGCCCGCCTACACCATTTCTACCTTCTATCTTGCGAACCACGCGCCCAACACCCTTGAGGTATTCGACTATCTGAAAGAGTGCGGCATTACCTTTATTGAAAATTGCCGCCCATATGATTACTATGGCAATCTGACGACCGAATATCTGCGTGTCATGGCGAACGATTACGGGTTGACACTGTCGGTCGCGGATCCCGTAAAAGAGGACGCATGGCTGTCAACGACCGAAGGCGAGATTACTGCCATTGTCAACCGCTACAAGAATCTGCCCGGCATCGGCGGCATCTATCTGAGAGATGAACCTTCTCAACCCAATGTATTTGCCCCGATTTACAAAGCCGTTGTGGCAGCCGATCCTGCCTCCAATCCGCACCTGAACCTGCTTCCCAATGTCGGCGGCAATTACTACGGTTATGTTTCCGATTGGGTAGCAACGGTCGGCAGTCAAAATCTGAAATGCCTTTCCTACGACATGTACCCGTTCGGCACCTCCAGAAATTCCATCAATAATGCCGTTTACGATCATCTTGATCTCTACCGACGGGTGGGAAACACCTGGGGCGTCAATACCGGCTACTATATGCAAGCCATGGGAATCAACGGCGCTTACCGCGTGCCGAATGACAATGAGATGATGTATTACGCATCACTCGGCGTTGCCTACGGACTGAAGGAATTCAAATGGTTCGTCTGGTTTACACCGCCCTATTCGGGAGCAGGTGAGCATTTCATCACAGGCATCCTGGACAGCGAAGGGAAAAAGAGTGCTTTGTTTGACGGCGTGACTGCTGTGAATCAGATGCTCTCGACGCTCAGCCCGTATCTTGCGAACACCGATTCTGTCGCTGTCTATCACACGGACGGCAAAAACGGGAGCAAACTGCCTGCCGACTTTTGCCTGAACACAACCGGCTCCTATGTTGTTTCCGTCATGCGCGACCGTACAGACGGTCAGGAATACTTGGTCGTGGTCAACAAAAGCTTCCGCAAAGAAATGACCGCCGACTTTACCGTTGTAGGCAATTTCCTGGATCTTTCCGCTGTAATGGACATCACATCGGGGACACCCACTGCTCTGAAGAAAAACGGAAACGGATTTTCACTGAGCCTGAAAGCAGGCGGACTGGCAGTTCTGCAGTTCCCGCAAGGCTACAGCGCTCTTCCCGCAGCCGACCAAAAAGACGGCAAGAATCTTCTCCAAGATTGCGGTGCCTCGGTATCATCTTCTGCAGGTGACGGCAGATACGCCTATATGCTCAATGACGGCGATCGCACCACAAACTTCGCGACGGCGCAAGAACAGACAGGCTGGATTCTCTATGACCTGCATACCGTGTGCACCTTCAACCGTGTGGATATTTACCCCGCCAGCGGTCAAACGGTCGGATTCTTCTTCCCCAAGGCACTTTCTGTCTGGATATCCGAGGATGGAAAAGAGTTCAAAAAGGTCGCGTCGTACGCCGATATTGATGTATACAAATGGGGCTCCATCCGTTTGGACACTGCCAAGGCGCGCTACATCCGGATTGATATTGATGACATTGAAGAAAGACTCGGGCAAACAATCGCTGAAATCGGCGAAATTGAAGTCTACTTGGACAACGGAAAAGTTCCCGCGATGGTCCTTCCGGAGGAAAAAGAACTGAAGCCTGCCGAAAACGGCAACCTTCTGCTCGGTCAGACACCGTATGTATCTTCCTCCTATGAGGAATACGGCTGGACCAAAAATCAATTGACGGACGGTTGCATCGGCATGAACGTTGGTGTCCACCAGGGATGGTGTTCCATGATCGGCTCCAAGACGCGCGACATTACCGAGTGGGTTATGTTTGCACTCGGCAAGCCTATCACCATTTCCAAAATGGTGGTGTACCCCAGCTATGACAGCGAATTTGTTGAAGATTATCACGTGGAAGTTTCCTTGGATGGTTTGACATGGACAACGGTTTGGTCCATTACAGGCGACAACAAGGACAACGGTGATCCCAGAGTCATGACCTTTGATCCGGTCGAGGCACGTTACGTCCGTTTTGTTGTAACCAAGATGGGCAACGGAAACCCTGCCTCTGCCATTGGCTACAAGGTACAGATCGGAGAAATCGAGCTTTATCAGTAAAACAGCACACGAAAAACGCACCCTCCGCCACTGGGGGGTGCGCTTTTGCTGCCGCATCTGCAAGCCGGATTATATACCAATCCTCCAACAAAACCATTGATATGGTAATCGACCGCCTTTGTCTTGCGATCTGTTCATTGACTGAATCCATAATCAAATCTGTAAAATGATAACAATTCATGTCTTTGCAAATATATCATTGACAGCGGGCGTGTTCTGTGATACAATGTTATCAGCAATATATCAAAGGAGCGATTATCAATATGGTTGAAAGATTCCGCATTGCCGCGTACACGCGAATCTCCGTTGACCTGGAGCTTGACCGCGATAACACGAGTATCGAAAACCAGAAGGCAATCATAGACGAATACTGCCGTCTGCACTTTCCGACAAGCACGGTCGATTACTTCGAGGATCGCGACAAATCGGGCTATACCTTTGAGCAACGCCCCGATTACATGCGTATGCGCGAAAAGCTCATGCAGCACGAATACGATATACTTATCATCAAGGACCTGAGCCGTTTCTCGCGCAGAACGGGCAAGGGACTTGCCGAATTTGAGGATCTTGCCGAGCGCGATATCCGCATCATTGCCATCGGCGACGGGGTGGATTATTATCAGGATCACATCGACGACTGGATGAAGATCAAGCTCTACTTCTTCGTCAATGAAATGCCCGTCACCGACACCAGCCGCAAGGTGTCCGATGTCATTGCCTCCCGCCAGTCAAAGGGCGAGTGGATATGTTCGGTTCCTTTCGGCTATGTCATCACCAACTCCAAAAAAATGACCTTTGAAATTGACGAGCCGTCCGCCGAGGTAGTGCGGCGGATATTCGCCTACTATATCGATGGCTGGGGCTACAAAAAGATTGCAAACCATCTGACAGACGAGCACATTCCCACGCCGCGAATGAGAGAAAAAGCCCGCAAGGAAGCGCAGGGCGACGAGTACAAGGGCAAGGTAAAGGAAACATGGAGCATCGTGACCGTCTCCGAAATTCTTTGCAACGATTTCTATATCGGCACACTGCGTCAGCACAAATTCAAGCGGAAAAAGATAAACGGAAACGATGTGCCGCTTGATGAAAGCCAGCATATTGTGTTTGAAAACCATCACGAGCCGATTGTCGACTACCGTACCTTTGCCGTTGCCCAAGAACTTCTGAAGCAACGCACGACCACCCACTACCGCGGTCAGAAGAAGTACGCCAACAACTACTCCGGCTACCTCTTCTGCGGTGACTGCGGCTCGCCGATGTTCTCGCGCAGCCGTCCCGACCTTGCCGACGCTTACATCTGCGGCACCTATCACACGCGCGGCAAAGCCGGATGCACGACGCATCATATCCGTGTGGATGTGCTTGACCGCGAACTGAAACGGTACATCGCCAAGGTCTGCGAAAACTCCGAAACAATGATAAAACAGCTGGCAACCGAAATCAGCTTTGAACCGAACGCGGTGAAGGACAGTGCCAAAGCCGCGGAGGAGCTTGCAAAGCTCATCGAGCAGGAAAAGGATTCACTCAAAATCCTGATGCGGCAAAAATCCCGCGACCTCGCCCGCGCAAAGGGAAACGAGGATGTCATCATGGAAACCTACGACGCGCTGATTGAGGAAAGTGCCAACCGGATTCACGGGCTGGAAAATCAGATCGCCATGACGGCGGACACGAGAAATACCATCATCAGAGCCAACCGCCATGCAAAAACGGTGCTGGAGATCTTCCACGATATTCTGAGCAAAGAGAAGCTGGACAAGCGTGACATCGGGCTGATTGTTGACCGCATCATCGTATACGAAAACCGCATTGAGATCAAGTTGCGAGACGACGTGGACGCGCTTCTGCGGTGCGACGATGAAGCACAGACGGAGGAAATCGCAAATTTTAACGGGGACACGGAGAATATCGAAAGAACCGCAGAAAAATACAACTCTGTGGTGGTTCAGTCAGCAAAAAATCAAGCTGATAAGGTTTTTCGTGTCAATGTTATCAGTGGCGGCGACCCCCTGGAAATCTATACAGACCGCGAGGGCGAGGTCATATTCAAGAAGTATTCCCCCATCGGGGAGCTGTCGGCGTTTGCGGGGCAGTATGCCGAGACTCTGCACAAGACCTGCGGGCTGTGCGTTGCGATCTGCGACCGTGACAGCGTGATTGCCTGCGCCGGCATCCCGCGCAAGGAGTACAGCGACAAGGCGCTGTCTGAGGCGCTGGAAGGCATTCTGGAAGGGCGGAGCCTGTACCATTATGCCGAGGGGCAGGAGCGTAAACCGCTGGTGCGTGACAGTGACAGCCACTATATCCACTGTGCCATGCCCATTCTGAGCGAGGGGGACATTGTGGGCTGTGTGGTGTCCGCCGCGCAGGCGGAGGAAGGCGCCGGGGATCGCGCGTCTGTCAGCCCGGACGTGGAGGCAAAACTCATCCAGACAGCCGCCGGATTTCTCGGCAGGCAGCTGGAGGCATAAGCACCGCACGCACTACAAGAATCCCGCCCCGTTCCTTCGCCTGAAGCGGAGGGCGGGGCGGGATTGGTATAGGCGTTTGTGCAGAGGCTTCCGCAAGGCAGTCCCCGCGTGACGCCGCCGGGGCTTTCGGCTCCCGGCAGGCTGTCATTCGTTCGCTTTCATTGCTTCCACCATGTCCACGCGGCGGATCTCACGTGCCATGAGGCGGTTGCAGAGAAGCGTGAAGCCGACGGAGATCAGGAGAGCAAACAGATAGCTGCGCAGGTAGACGGTACGGCCGAACATGACCTGATCGATCTCGACCGTGCGGATGACGAAGGAATGCAGCCAGACTCCGACGCCCAGCCCAACCAGCGCGCCGAGAAAGCTCAGCGTATTGGTTTCGCGGAAGATATAGCGCTCGGTCTCGCGCGGGTAGAAGCCCAGCACCCGGATGGTCGCGAGCTCCTTGCGGCGCTCACATATGTTAACGTTGGTCAGGTTGTACAGCACCACCATGCACAGAAGTCCGGCGGACAGAATCAGCACGAACACCACGGCGTCGATGCTCTTGATGCTGTCTGCGAAGGTCTGCTTCAGACTCAGCGAGGAACGCGCAAACAGCACGTGCTCCCCGGCAAGCGCCCCCTGAGTCAATGTGTCCGCGTCAATACCGTCGGCGGCACGGCACAGCAGTGTGGTAAAGGACGGCTCCTGCCCGAAGGCGGTGCGGTAGGCTTCCGGCGTCAGGTAGGCATAGGCGGTCAGATAATTTTCCGTGATGCCGGAAACAGGGATATCCGCCCGCTGTCCGGCGGCGTTTTCCAGCGTCACACGGTCGCCTGCGCGCACGCCCAATTCCTCACACAGCTTTTCGGTCAGCACGACGCCGGAATCATCCAGCGCGATCGGCTTCCGGCTCCGGCGCTCCCGCAACGTGATGAAATCCGGGAAAGCGTCCGGATCGGCGGGGACGCAAATGCTCACGCTTCCGCCTGTGCCGCCGGACAGCACCTTTCCGTTCTGACTGGAGAAGGAGAGGTGTGCCGCGATCCGGGTTTTGTCTGCGAGGAAATCCCGCAGTGCATCGTCGGATTCCGCCGCATCGGCGGAGTCCGTGAGGACCGTCAGCTGGTACCGGTAGATCTCCCCGTACTGCTTATCCACAATGTCGTTGATGGAATCCCGCAGTCCGAATCCGGTCAGCAGCAGGGCACTGCAGCCCGCCACCCCGACCACGGTCATAATAAAGCGCTTTTTGTACCGGAACAGGTTGCGCGCCGTGACCTTGATCGAGAAGGGAAGCCGGCGCCATACGAAGGGAATATGCTCCAGCCAGATGCGCTTGCCCGCGCCGGGCGCCTTCGGGCGCATGAGGGCGGCGGGGCAGGCGCGGAACTCCGCCCACGTTGCCCACAGCGTCGCCAGCAGGATACTGCCAACCGTGACCGCCGCCGCCCAAATGGCGATGTCGGTGCGGAAGGGCGTTGCGGTATCCGGCAGGAAATACATCATGCCGTAGGCACTGCTGATGGCGGCGGGGAACAGCCTGAACCCGACCGTAAGCCCGATGGCGCATCCCAGCACCGATGCGGCAAGGCTGTACAGAATGTACTCGGACAGTATCTGCCCGCCGGAGAAACCGATTGCCTTCAGCGTGCCGATCTGGGTGCGGTTCTCCTCCACCAGCCGCGTCATGGTGGTCAGCGCCACCAGCAGGGCGACCAGGAAGAAGAATACCGGGAAAATGTGACACAGTGCCGCCACCTTGCCGACATTGCCCTTGTAGCTGGCAAAGCCGGTGTTGTCCTCCCGCGTGCGGAACAGCCAGCCGGTGTCCCGCGCCAGCTCCAGACTGTTCAGCGTGCTTTGCGCGGTTTCCAGCCCTGCCTGCGCCTCGGTCAGGACGGGCGACTCCGGCGCCTCACCGCCGGATGCGTCCAACCGCGCTTGCAGGGCATCGGCAGTTCTGTCCAGATCCCGCGCCAGCGCGGCGGCACCCGGCTGGGAGGAGCCGGCAAGTGCTCCTGCCGTGCGGCGCGTTGCGGCGATCTGCTCCGGCAGGGCGGCAAGCAGGGTGCGCTCGGTCTGCCGGGCGCTCTCCAGTGACTGCACCGTGGCGCGCAGGCGGCGGACTGTGTCCTGCACCTGCGCCTTCAGCCCGTCGATACGCGCCGCGGCGCGGTCGGTGGCGAACGGCGTGTACCGATCCGCAAACTCCGCGACCAGCGCTTTGTACGCATCGCCGAAGGCGTCCAGCGCGGCGGCGCCCTCCAACGTCAGGAACAGGTCGGTGTATGTGTCCCCGGTGAACAGTGCCGCCGGGGTGTAGACCATGTGCGTGATACTGCCTGAGCCGACCGCGGTAGGCTCTGCCACCACGCTGATGCTCATGGGGCTCTCGCAGATCCCGACCACGGTCAGCTTCGTTGCCGTGACCTTGCCGCACAGCGTACCGTAGTCGGTATTCTCCCGCGAGATTTCCAGCACGTCCCCGATATGCAGTGCCTTCTCGGTGTAACGACCGGCGGTGGTCTGTACCACGCACTCGTCCGCACGCTCCGGCATACGCCCGTCGGTCAGGCGGAAGCGGTTAAGCGACAGAAATCCGTCCGTACCCAGCGTGCCCATAACGCGCGCTGTCGCGGTGATGCGCGGCTCGTCCGCCGTTTCCAGCACCATATCGGCGCACCGGGCGGCGAGCAGTGCTTCCACGCCCGGCAGGGCGGCGACGGCTGCCGCGTCATCCTCCGTGAACCCGACCGGCGCCTTAATATCCAGATCGTACAGTCTGTAATCGTCGAGGTAACTGTCTGCCGTTTCGAACATATCCGGCGAGGCGGCGTACAGTCCTGCCAGAAAGCCGGAGCCGAGCGCCACGATTGCCACAATGGACAGAAAGCGGTTGAGACTGGAGCGGATGCTCCGCAGAATATTTATGCGTCTTGTTCTTTTCATCTTTTTTAACGCGCCGCGCCGCCGCTTACCATTCGATCTGCTCGATCGGCGTCGGGGTGCGGTTCACCTCGGTGCCGACCGCCTGCCCGCTGCGGATGTGGATGACACGATCCGCCATCCGGGTCAGGGCGCTGTTGTGCGTGATGATGAGTACGGTCTTGCCCGTCTCCCGGCAGGTGTCCTGCAGCAGCTTCAGCACCGCCTTGCCGGTCTGGTAGTCCAGCGCACCGGTCGGCTCGTCGCAGAGGATCATCTTGGGGTTCTTCGCCAGTGCGCGTGCGATGGAAACGCGCTGTTGTTCGCCGCCCGAAAGCTGGGCAGGGAAGTTATCCATGCGGTCGGCAAGCCCCAATTTTGTCAGCACTTCCTCCGCCGGAAGGCTCCCGCGGCAGATTTCCGCCGCCAGCTCCACATTTTCCCGCGCCGTCAGGTTCTGCACCAGATTATAGAACTGGAAAACGAATCCGACATCGTTCCGGCGGTACTCGGTCAGTGCCCGCCCGCCGAGACCGGTTATCTCCCGCCCGTCCAGCCGGACGTGACCGGATGTGGCGGTATCCATGCCGCCCAGAATGTTCAGAAGGGTGGTCTTGCCCGCGCCGCTGTGCCCCACGATGACGCACAGCTCGCCCTTCTCCACGGTAAAGCTCATGTTGTCCAGCGCGCGTGTTGCGGGTGGATAGAGCTTGCATACGCGGTCAAATTCAATGTATGCCATGTGTCGGTACTCCCTCCGTCCGTATGCGGCGGGCGCGTTACGCCTTCCGCTCGGCGGTGAGCATCAGGCTCAGGTATACCTCCGGCATATGGTGACCGAAGAGCTTGCTCATGTCGCCGCTGACGTAAAGTGAGGAGACCACCTGCATGAAGGGGTAGAAGTCGCTGTCCTCCGGAACGGACAGCAGCTGGCTGAGATCCAGCGGCGTGCCGTTTCCGCCGGGCTTGGTCGCCTGTATGAACATATCCGCCAGTGCGCGCGACAGATCGTAGGCGCTCAGACCGTCCGCCGACAGACCGGGGCCGGTCAGGGAATGCTTATCTTCATAATAGGAAGTGATGGTGGGCGAAAGCGCGCCGATGGCGTCTGCCAGCGTTTTCAGCTTGGCTATGGTTTCCGCGTTACCCGGCAACGTGATATCCTTGCCCGCGCGGAAGAATCCCAGCGAAGCCATCGGGGTGACCGTCACGGGGTCGCAGGGGTTGATGATGTTGAAAATATTGGAGCAGTCCACGTCGGGCGTTTTGCGGACGGTATTGGGCGAGGCGAAGGTGTAGACGAACACGTCTTTCGTTCCCCGGTCGGCGTTGAGCAGGACGCCCAGCAGGTTGGCGCACGCAGCGCCGCGGCTGTGTCCGCTGACCAGAATGACCGGATCCTGAACGGTCGCCAGCACGGACTTCAGCCCCTCATAGATGTCCTGTGCCGCGAGGTAGAAGTTCTCGGCGAACGCCGTGTTCGGGTCGCGGGACGGAACGATGTCCGCGTTGGAGTACCACTCGCCCGCGTTGGTGCCGCGGATGGAAACCAGCAGAACGGTGCGCTCCCTGCCGCCCCACGTCACGGTCTTCTGACCGACCGAGTAGGCGCTGGTATGGGAGGGATCCTCATCCGGCTTGTCATAATTCTTGTGCAGAATCGCCTTGAATCCCGCCTTCTCCAAGCGCTGGGTACTGCCCTCGCGGGTATTGCCCGTGCAGAGCCCCAGCAGCTGCTTGGCGAGGGCCCACGAAAATTCCGTGCTGCTGTCCGGCAGAGTCACATCCGTAACGGTGTCCAGCCGGATCTCCGGCTCGACGGTTCCGCCGGCTGCGGTGGTCTGCTCGGGCGCGGTGTCGGTTTCGGTGTTGTTCTGATCCGTTGCCGATCCGGTCGCGGCGGTTGTCGGCTCGGTTGCGGTTCCGGTTGCCGCATCGGATCGTGTTTCCGTGTCGGAGTCCGACGCTGCGTTCCGGCAGCTGCCGAGCAGGCAGAGCAGGAAGGCGGCGGACAGCAGACCCAGGACGGACAGCAGGCGCAGAAGGCGGCATCGGGAAGCTTTTCTGTTTTTCATGTATTGATTCTCCTTTTTTGTTTGGGTGGTGTATAAAAACGGTATCAGTATACCACAAAAGTGTTTCCGGAGTGTAAACAACGGGAGAAACAATTTTGACCGCTGCGCTCTGCATTTGTATATTTATTCACATATATGCATATTTTGCCAAGTATATGCATCTTTCCTGCTGTCAAAACAGTGTGACGCCGCCGCAAAGGAAAGTACGCCTGTTTACCCAAAAAGAACAAATGCTTCGCTGACACTTGTATGGTTTCGCACAAAAATGCGACCGGCGCACGGTACACAATAGGAAGACTGCAAGCAAGTTCTGCGCGCGCAGCCGTGGAAAATGCAGGGGCTGATACCCGAAAAATTGTTGTGCAAAAATAAAAAATCGCAGAGCGGCGGGAACGGCATTTTGGAGGTCGGAGCGGGCTTTTTGACGGCACAATAAAGGCTGTCCGATGTCCGCCGGGAGCATCTCGCCCCTGCCCCTCCGGTATACCGGAACCGGAAAGTCGTTATGCGGTCGGAATAACCCGATCCGGGCGGGGTTGGTCGTGTAAAAACAAATTATTTCGGTCTGAATAAATATGTGTATAATGACCATTGACAAAAAACGACACGGATGCTATAATGTTTTTTATTCCTGAACATAGAACGTGTCGGAATGGAGGTATAGCGGAAAATGAAAACGAAATGGCTGCACATAACGCTCCTGATGATTGTGACCTGCCTGATTCTTGTGGGTCTTTTCGGGTGCGGCTGCGGCAAGACGCCTTCGGGGGAGACCGGTACAGAGTCCGGAACCGAATCCGGAGCACCGGATGACCAGACGGGCGGAGACGCGGTTGCGTACTATTTCTACGACGCCGATGCGGATGAAGAGTACTTCATCATGCTGGGCAAGGGTACGGACAAGGTCACGTTCGCGGTGAAGAACACCGTCAAGACCGGTACATACAGACTGGAAGGCACGAGCCTGTCCATGTCCGATGGCAACGGCTGGTCGCAGACTGCCTCCCTGGACGGCGATACCGTTACGCTGACCTACGAGGGCGCGGAGTACCGCTTCCTGAAGAAGATATACTACACGGTCAGCTTTGACACGGCGGGCGGTTCCGCTGTGGCTCCCGTGACCGTGCTCAACGGCAAGACGCTTGCCGGAGCAGCCGCCCCGACCCGCGAGGGCTACGTTTTCCTCGGCTGGTACAAGGATGCCGCGTACAGCGAGTCCTTCCGCGTCGCCTCGGAGCCTGTGACCTCCGATGTCAAGCTGTTTGCCCGTTGGGCGGAGAAGACCACGGGGCAGACCGAGTTCACCGTCAACTTTGATGCCGGCTACGAGGGGGAGACCTTCGCACCGATGCAGACGGTCGGCGGCAAGCTCTACGGTGCGCCCGTTCCCGCCGCCCGCGAAGGCTATACGTTTGCCGGCTGGTGGGTCAGCATGAGCAACACCGCCGATGAGATCACCTTCCGCTTTGAGGAGCCGACCGGAAAGACTGCCGGCACGCTGTTCACGGCGGATACGACACTGTTCGCGCTCTGGCAGAAGACCGGAGCCGCCTGCGACGATCCGATGGTTCGGCTGGAGGCGGGTGCCGCCGTATGGGATGCGGTCAACGCCGCCGCGTACACGGTTCGCGTCACGGCACCGGACGGCAGCGTCACGGTTGCCGATCAGCGCACGACCGGTACCGCGTTCCAGCTTACCTATGAGCAGGCGGGAACCTACCGCGTGGAGGTGACGGCGGTCGATGCCGGCGGCAACGCCGTGTCGGGTACGACTGTCCGGTACTATGTCAACAAGGTGCTGGGGCGCGTCACCGGTCTGTCGGTTGTCGAGCCCGCCGTGCTGGTATTCCGCGGCGTGGAGAACGCCCGGAAGTACCTTATCACCGTGTCCTGCGGCAACAAGGATCATAAGCATGAGGCTTTCGACAACGGGCTGTCCTGCTTCTATGATTTTTCGACCTGCGAGATGCAGGAGGGCGGCATCCGGTTTACGGTTACCGCAGTGGCGGACGGCTATGCTTCCTCCACGGCGACTTTCACCTACGATCGTCGGCTGGATGCCGTGAGCGGACTTGCCTTCCGCAATGATACGCTCAGTTGGAATGCAGTCCCCGGCGCGACTTCCTATACGGTACGGGTCGGCGACAGCACCTATACCGTGACCGGTACCGTGCTGGATCTGTCCGCACTGGCGAACGGAAGCTATACCGCATCGGTTACGCCTGTTACCAAGGGCTACAATTCCCCTGCCGCCACGGAGCTGGCGCTGGAGAAGGCGACGCTTGCCGCTCCCGCCGACCTGCGGTTGGTCGGAACCCGGCTCACCTGGTCGCCGGTTGTCGGCGCTTCCTCCTATGAGATCGTGCTGGACGGCAGGTCGCAGACCGTGACCGAGCCTGCCTGCGACCTGGCGGACGCTGTCAAATGGTCCGAGGGCGCGGATTATACGCTGACCGTCAAGGCGGTGGGCGCCTCTGCTTCCTCCGCACCGGTCAGTCTGACCGTGCGCTATAACGCTCTGTTCCCGACGCTCACCTATCAGGGCAGTATTCTTTCCTGGAGACCTGTCGTGGGCGCGACTGCCTATGATGTGCAGGTCGGCGACGGCGCTGTCCTGACTGTGGACAGCGGTGATAGCTTCTGCCTGATCGAGAATCTGGAGAAGGCAGGGGAGAACACCCTGCGCGTCCGGTTCCACAACGGCAACTATGTGTCCGCTTGGGTTGAGACGACCGTGTTTGCACATGCCGTGACGCTGGACAGCCAGGGCGGCAGTGCGACCGGTACGCTGTACAAGGCGATTGGCGACAGGCTGACCTTGCCCGCTCCCGAGAAGACCGGCTATGTCTTTGATGCATGGTACACGGTTCCCGGCGGTCCCGAGACCAACGGCGCCGCCTTCCGCGAGACGGTCTTTACCGGATCGGGCGAGACGGTTCTGTATGCCAACTACAAACCCCGCACATTCACCGTTACCTGCAACGGCGGCGAGGGCACGACTGCCGCTACCGCCGAGGTGTCCTACAACCGCAACTATGTGCTCGCGGTTCCGGCAAGTGACGATCCCACCCGTGCGTTCGGCGGCTGGTTCAGCGCCCCCTACGGTGCCGGTATTGCCTACACCGATGCCGAGGGCAACTCGCTTGCTCCGTGGACACAGCTGGAGGAGAATGTCACGGTTTACGCCTTCTGGGTGGATTCCGTGCTGAAATACACGTTAGTCGGGAACGGCTATGTCGTGACCAAGGGCGACCGCATCGGGCTTGTCAGCTCCGTGACGGTTCCCGCGACCTATCGCGGCGTGCCGGTCGTGGAGATTGCCGGCAGTGCGTTCAAGGATTGCACCGGTCTGACCGAGATCAACCTGCCGAACACCCTGACCCGCATCGCGGTTTCGACTGCTTTTGAAGGCTGCACGTCGCTGAAGGCTGTCAACGTCTACGCGGTTGACGGCAGTGCGACGGCACGTTACAGCTCCGATGACGGCGTCCTGTTCGACCTTGGCGACGAGAGTGCCCGCCACAGCGCACAGCCTGTCCTGATGCCTATGGGCAGAACCGGCGCGTACCGCATCCCGGACGGCGTGGAGATCATCCCGCGCGGCGCGTTCGCCGGGAGCAGTCTGTCCCGCATCACCATTCCGATGTCTGTCAAGGAAATCGGCATTGAGGCGTTTGCGAATTGCACGAAGCTTACATCTGTTATATTTGAAGAAATGAGCACCGGCGGCAAGGTCAGTACACTGACTGTCGGCGACCGGGCGTTCATGAACGATGAGGCACTGACCTCCGTCACACTGCCTGCCCGTCTCGGACGGATCTCGCTGGATCGCTTCACCGTGACGGACGGTGTGATGGATACCGAGAACGTGTCGGATGCGTTCTATGGCTGCACGGCACTGGCATCTGTCCGCGTGACCGGCGGCACCAAAAACGTGTATACATCCGTTAACGGTATGCTTCTGTCGGACAACGGCAGTACCCTGCTGTATGCACCGGCGGGACTGGCTGTCGAGAATCTGACGGTTCCCGATGGCGTGACGAAGATTGCCGCAGGCGCTTTCCTGAACTGCATGGATGTGAAGGGCAGTCTGGAGATGCCCGGCCGTGTGGCTGTCATCGGCGATTATGCCTTCTACGGCTGCGACGGACTTACGTCCCTGACCTTCAAGAGCGGTCTTGGCAATGTCACGGTCGGAACGGGGGCGTTCTGCTGGAGCGGACTCTCCTCCCTGACCTTTGAGGACGGCAGCCGCGTGACCGGACTGGGCGCCGGTGCGTTCGAGAACTGCAGCGGTCTGGACGGTCAGACCCTGACGCTTCCCGCCAGCCTGGAGAGCATCGGTGACCGCGCCTTTGCGGAATGCGGCACACTGGAAGTGACCATTCTGGAGGGCAAGAAGACCCTGCATTTCGGCGACGGCGTGTTCTCCGGCTGTCAGATCGGCACGCTGACGCTGCCCAAGAACGTGACGGCACTGCCGAACTTCTTAGGCGGTCTGTCGGTCGAGCGCATTGAGGTGGACGCGAACAACCCGGCACTGGCAACGGTGGAGGGTGTCCTGTACGCCAAGGGAAGCGACGGCAAGCCTGTGACGTTGCTGTTCTACCCCTCCGCCAAGACGGATCTTACCTTCACGGTGCCTGCTACCGTAACGGCTATCGCCGAGGGCGCCTTCCGCGAACACTACTACCTGGAGGAGATCGTAATCCCTGCCGGTGTGACGTCTATCGGTGCCAACGCCTTTGAGGGCGCGGAGCTGACCAAGGTGACGTTTGAGAACGGCTCGGATGCGCTGACGATCGGCGCGTATGCCTTCTATTCCTCCAAGCTGACAACCATTGAACTGCCCGCCCGCACCAAGTCGGTCGGCGCCTATGCATTCGCCAAGACGAGCAAAGTCACGGCGGTGTCGCTGGGCGGCGCGTCCGTCATCGGGGAGCGCGCGTTCTACTCCTGCGGTAACTGGAGCGGCTTTGCACTGGAGATCCCCGCGTCCGTGACGGAGATCGGGGAGAGCGCCTTCCGCGGTGCGGTTATTACAGACCTGACCTTCGCTTCCGGATCCGGACTGACTCTCGTCTCCGCCTACGCCTTCTATGAAATGAACGATGGCGACAGCATGGAGAACGATATCGTGATTCCCGCGTCTGTCGTTGTCATCGGCGACCACGCCTTCGATTGGACAAAGGCAGGGTTTACGGTGGAGAAGGGAAGCAAGCTGACCACTATCGGCGCGTATGCGTTCGCACACGGCAGCATGACCACCTTCACGGTACCCGCTTCCGTCGAAAGCGTCGGAGCCTATGCGTTCTACAGCAACTCCAAACTGACCGAGCTTCTGTTTGAAGACGGCGACAAGCCGCTCACCTTCGGTACCGCCTCGGACGGCGAGGAGGGGCACGTCATCAACAGCACCGGCATTGAGACACTCAAGCTGCCTGCCCGTCTGACCGTGCTGGAAAACAGCGCGTTTGAAAACAACTATTCGCTGACTTCCGTGACCTTCGCGGAAGGCAGCCGGCTGACCACCATCGGCAATGCCGCGTTCCGGTTCGGTTCGGTTACGGAGATCGTGATCCCCGCGTCCGTCCGGAATACCGACCGCGTTGCCATCGGTTCCGAGGCGTTCTATTACAGCGGACTTACCAAAGTGACATTTGAGATGGGCGGATCTGCCGATACCGCGCCCCTGACGCTGGGCGAGAATGCCTTCGCCTCCAACAGCTCTCTGACTGAACTTGTCCTGCCTGCCCGCCTTGCGTCCTTTACCGATGCGAGCGGCAATACGGTTGCTCCCTTTGCCAACGGCGCTTCGGTGTTCAACGGCTGCGGGCTGACCGATATCCGCATTGAGGGTAACGGTACAAGCGAGTATGTTTCCAAGGACGGTGTGGTTTACACAACGGGACTTGAGACGCTGGTGTATTGCCCGTCCTACAAGACCGGAACCGTGACCATTCCTGCCGAGGTCCGGAAGATCGGGGAAAAGGCATTCTACCAGTGCCAGAAGCTGGAGGGTGTGGTTTTCGCTTCCGGCAGCCAGTGCACCGAGATCGGTGCGAAGGCATTCTACCGTTGCTACGGTCTGACCGAGCTGGTTCTGCCCGACAGTGTGGGCGTCATCAACGAGGATGCGTTTTTCCAGTGCAAGGCACTGGTGAGCCTGACGCTGCCCGCCGGACTGACCTCCTTTGATCCTTCCATCATCAATGCCTGCGAGGCGTTGCAGAACCTGAACGTCAGCACCGCGAGTAAGTCTTTCCGCTCTGTGGATGGCGTGCTGTTCACGGCGGACGGCAAGGAACTGGTTTACTACCTGCCTACCCGTGCCGATGCCGCCTACACGGTGCCGGACGGCGTGGTCATCCTGCGTGAGAGCGCCTTCACGGGTAACAAGATGCTGACTTCCGTGTCCCTGCCCGCATCGCTGACGCTGATTGATACCTCTGCGTTCAACTCCTGCGGCGCGCTGGAGACAGTCGAATTCCGGAAGGGCGGCACGGAACTGCTGGTTATCGGCAGGATGGCGTTCGCCAACACCGCCCTGACCTCTGTTGACCTGCCTGCTCGCGTGGCGTCGCTGGGCGACTGGGCGTTCAACCGGACTTCGCTTTCCAGCATCACCTTCGCTGAGAACAGCAAGCTGGTCACGCTGGGCGACAGCGTGTTCGGCTCCACCAAGCTGAATGCCGTTACCCTGCCTGCCGGTATCGTTTCGATCGGCGAGCTGACCTTTGCAAGCTGCGAGAACCTCATGACCGTGACGTTGCCTGAGGGTCTCAAGACGCTGGGTGCGGAGACCTTCCGCGGCTGTACCGCGCTGGAGACGGTCAACCTGCCTGCCAGCCTGGAGACGGTCGGCAACGGAACCTTTGAGGATTGCCAGTCCCTGAAGAATGTGGTGTTCGCCGCGTTCTCCAAGATCAAGACACTGCCCAACACCACCTTCCGCGGTTGCACGGCACTGGAGAGCATTGAGCTGCCTGCCAGCCTGACCGAGCTGATGGGACAGGGCGAGAGCGCCGAAAGCAACGGCCCCGGGCTGTTCGCGGAGTGCTCGTCCCTGCGCCATGTCACCTTCGCCGAGGGCAGCAAGCTGACCCGCATCGGGCAGTCCGTCTTTGACGGCACGCCGCTGGAATCCATTACGATTCCGAACACGGTGTCCAGCATCGGCAACTCCGCCTTCTCCGGAACCAAGCTGCGCGAGATCGTTATCCCGCGGACCGTGACCCGGATGGGCTACGGCGTGTTCCAGGCTTGTGAGCTGCTGACCAATGTCCGCATTGAGGGCGGCATCACGACTATCCCCGACTTCACGTTCTCCATCTGCACGGCGCTGACGACCTTCACGGTTCCCGCGTCCGTGACCGAGATCAAGTCCGATGCCTTTGAGGGCTGTGAGTCGCTCCGCGCCTTTGTGGTGGAGGACGGGAACACCGCCTTCCTGTCCCGCGACGGCGTTGTGTATAACAAGGATTGGACGATCTGCTACTTCCCGCCCGCCAAGGAGACCTATGAAATCCCGAAGCAGGTGACGGTTCTGCCGGACGGCTTCTTCTCGTCCACCAGCATCAAGTCCGTGACGGTAGAGTCCGGCAACTCCGCATTTACGGTGGCTGACGACGTGCTGTATACGGCGGACAAGAGCCGGGTCATCTTCTTCGCGGTCGGTAAGACTTCCTTCACGATCCCCGCCGGTATGACTGCGGATGACATTCTGGAACTGCTGGGTGCGGCACCCTCGCTGCAGGAGATCCTGGTCGAGGAAGGGAACCCGCGCTTCCGCTCTGCGTTCGGCGCTCTGTATGATACCGAGTGGAACCTGCTTGCTGTTCCGGCGGCACGCAAGGTGTTCACCATCCCGAAGGAGGTTACGGGACTGCCCGAGGGCATCTTCCGGTACTCCGGCATCGAGACGGTCGATTACGAGGAGGGCGGCACTGCTCCGCTGGTGCTGACCAGTGAACGCGATGGCGTCTTCGGAAGTACCACGACACTGAAGACCGTGAGCCTGCCCGAGCGCACGACATCGGTGGATGCACTGACATTCATGAGCTGCACCTCGCTGGAGGTTGTCAACCTGCCCGCGTCCCTGACCGAACTGGTCAGGATCACGTCCAGCCGCTATATGCCCTTCTTCAACTGCACATCGCTAAAGGCGGTCAATGTTGATCCTGCCAACACGGTGTATCGGTCTGTGGGCGGCGTGCTGTACGACATGGACTGGAATGCGCTGCTGTACCCGGCGGGCACGACCGAGTTGGTCATCCCGCACGAGGTCACCACGGTCAAGTCGCTGGCTGCGTTGAAGAACCTGGTAAGCATCACCTTTGAGAAGGACGCGGATGGCAATGAGGTTCCCGGCGAGACGCTGACCTTTGCCAGCGGTGCGTTCCGGAATCTGGAAAACCTGAAGTCCGTGGAACTGCCCGCCCGTGCGACCGGCATCAATGCCAAGACCTTTGAAGGATGCACGGCGCTGACTACGCTGACTGTTTCCACCGGCAATACCGAGCTGCATACCGATGCGTATGGCATCCTGTATTCCAGGAACGCAACCGGCTGGAGCCTGATCTTCGTGCCCGGCAGTGTCCGGCTGACGACCTACGTCATCCCGGAGGATGTGACCTACATCAACGCCTACATGTTCCTGCATACCGGCGTGACGGCTATCGACTTTGCCGGAAGCGGCGAGGGTCCCGAGCTTGTGCTGGCGGATGGAGATTATACCTTCAACCAGGAGATTTACGAGTGGTACTACGCCGGCGTGTTTGCCAACTGCAAGTCGCTGCAGTCCGTAAGACTGCCTGCCCGTCTCAAGACTGTCGGTAGCGGAGCCTTCTACGGTTGCACTTCGCTCACCTCGGTCACGCTTGACGAGAGCCTGACCTGCATCGGGGAGGGTGCCTTCGGGCAGTGCACCGCGCTGACGGAATTCACTATCCCCGCAGGGGTCACGACCATCAAGGACAACGCCTTCGGAGGTTGCACTTCCATCACGAAGATCTTCATTCCCGGTACGGTCCAGACCATGGGCTGGGGTGTGTTCGCTTCGTGGACGAATGCGCAGACGATTTATGTGACCTTTGCCGATGCGGAGTCCCGCCCTGACGGCTGGAGCAGCCGCTGGACGGATGACGCAACGGTCGTCTACGGTGCGACTTCGGCAGTCTGACATATGGGTACCCCCAAAACTTCCCTGCCACCCTGCGGCGGCCGTAAGACCGCCGCAGGACGCGGGGAATGTGTGCGTTTTGTCCGAACGGTTCGGAAAAGGAGAGATTTCCCATGAACAAGAATCCTATGTCTAAAAAATTCAGGAGCCGGATGGTGCGGTCAGGCGTTTTGGCGTCGGCTGGCTACGGGCTTCTGTTCGGCGCCTGCGCCGAATTTGTCGCCGCCCTGACCTGCTGGTTGCTGGACGTCCGGGCGGTATGGCTGCCGCTTTCAGTGGGACTCGGTGTTGCACTGGTGGCAGGCTTTGTTACCTTTTTTGTCAGGTTTCGCCCGAATGACCGCCGGGTTGCCCATCGCATGGACAGCATGGGACTGGAGGAACGGACGGTCACGATGATGGAACTGGAGAAGGACGACTCGCCGATTGCGAAGCTGCAGCGGGAGGACACCGTCAAACGTGTGTCCGAGGTCACGAAGGAGCAGATCAACCGCTCTTTCCCGCTGTTTGTAATCCGACGGGGCGTTTTGGCTGTTATGATTGTGTCACTTCTGATGGCGGCAGGCATGACCACCGTCATGGGGCTGACCGAGGCAGGCGTCATTACACCGCCGGACATTCTCACGCCGGAGGAGGAACGCAATGTGTACGTGAACCTGATCTACGGCGTTCAGGGCGGCGGCGACATTGAAGGAGATGCGGAGCAGTCGGTTCGCCCCGGAGAGGACGGCACGCAGGTAGTGGCGGTCGCCGAGGACGGCTGGATGTTTGTCCGCTGGAGCGACGGCAACAGGGATCCCGCGCGCACGGACAGATCCGTGACCGAAGATATGGAGATTACTGCCATCTTTGAGGAGGTTCCCGAGGACGAGGACAAGGACGACAACGACAGCAAGGTTGACGGTGACGAGGAAGGCGATTACGATAAGGACCTGAGCGATCCCAACGAGAATGACGGCAACGGCATGGGCGGCAGCAACGGTGACGGCGGCGAAGGCGACGGAGAGGGCGAAAACGGCGACGGCAGCGGTAAGGGCGACGGCGGACAGCAGGGAGACGGCAAGGGTAACGGTCGCGGCGACGGCGCCGGCGGCGGTTGGTCGGACGGCAACCAGATCATTGACGGCAAGACCGATTACCGCGATGTGTATGACATTTATTACGATATGGCGATGGAGATCGTCCGGAACGGCGGCGAGCTGCCCGCTGACCTTAAGGCATTCATCGAGAAGTACTACGGCAGTATCTGACATCATCCGAATCCGAGGGAACGAAAACCCATGCATAGGACGCTTCTGAAGCTGCATCTGCCGACGGTTGTCGTGCGGGAGCTTTCAGAGCGCCCGCAACAGGGCAGCATGAAGGGAGCCGCCGGGAGCGTCCGGAGGTTCCCTGAATCCGTGTTTTACCACAAGTATAAAAAGATAAAGGGAGATCATCATGATTAACGAGGAAAGCATTCAGAAGTTCCGGAGCGTATGCGACAACATTTTCACGCAGATCCGCCGGGACGTTATCGGGCAGGACGAGGTCGTCGAGGGAACCGTCATTGCCATGATCGCGGGCGGCAACGTGCTGCTGGAGGGCGTGCCCGGCGTGGGCAAGACCCGACTGGTGCGCAGTCTGGGGCGGGTATTTGATCTGCCTTTTTCCCGCATTCAGTTCACCCCTGACCTGATGCCTGCCGATGTCACGGGTACCAACATTATCGTCAAGGATGAGAACGGAAACTCCAGCTTCCAGTTCCAGCCCGGTCCCGTGTTCAGCAATATCGTGCTGGCGGACGAGATTAACCGTGCAACGCCCAAGACGCAGTCGGCACTGCTGGAGGCTATGCAGGAGCATACCGTGACTGTCATGGGTGTGTCCCGGAAGATGAAGGAGCCCTTCTTCGTGCTGGCGACGCAGAACCCCATTGAGCAGGACGGTACCTACCCTCTGCCGGAGGCGCAGATGGACCGCTTTATGTTCAACCTGATCGTGCCCAACCCCGGTCTGGACGAGCTGATGCAGATCGTCGATATGACGCAGAAGACCATGGCTGAGGTGGCGGATGCCGCCTGCAGCGGTGAGCAGCTGCTGGAAATGCGGGCGACCGCTTCCCAGATTCCCGTGGCGAACGAAGTTATGCGGTACGCCATGACGCTTTGCTCCGCAACGCACGCCGACAGTGAGTGTGCATCCGAGGCGGCGAAGAAGTATGTTCGCCTGGGTGCCAGCCCCCGTGCCGGACAGGCGCTGATTTCTGCCGCCAAGGTGCGCGCCCTGATGCAGGGACGGTACAATGTGGCGTACAGTGACGTCAATGCGCTGGCACTGCCGGTTCTGCGGCACCGCATGAAGCTGAATTTTGAGGCGATTGCAGACCGTGTTCCCGCAGACGATATCGTCCGCATGATTGTTGCAGAGGTCAGCAAGCGCTTTGATGTGGACGGCACCGTTGCTTCCGTGGACACCAAGGAAAGCACTGCCGAGGGAAAGAAGAAGCGCGGCTTCGGCAAGAAGACGTCGTAATATATACAGGAAAGGATGCTTTTGCCGTCGGGCAGAGGCACGGGCTTGAGCCACTATGAAGGGTTCTTACTTGAATGACGCATTCTTCAGCCGTCTGGAGACCTGCGCATTGCGCCTGCGTGCGGACCTGTCCGGATTTTTCGGCGGGAAGCACCTGGTCCGGACGTACGGGCAGACGGTTGAGTTTGCGGACTACCGCGAGTATATGCTGGGGGACGATATCCGCCGCATCGACTGGAATCTGTACAGCCGCTTTGAGAAGTATTTCATCAAGCTGTTCACCGATGAACGGCAGATGCACACGCAGATATTCCTGGACTGCTCTGCCTCTATGGGCAAGGCAGACCCCGACAAGGCAAATTATGCGGTGGCAATGGCGGCGGCGCTGGGGTTTCTGTCGGTACATAACATGGACAAGGTGTCCTTCAAATTGATACGCGGCGACCGGGCGGAGGATCCCTTCGGATTGCTGGTTGGCAAGCGGGCGTTCTTCCGCGCTGTTTCCGAGCTGGAAAATCTGACCTTCACCGGAGATTCGGACATCGGCACCGCCGTCACGGGCTGTGAAACCGGAACGCGCGACGGACTGACGGTTATCATTTCGGATTTCTTCACCGACAGTGACTGGCGTAAGGCGGTTAACTTCCTGAAGTACAAGAGCCGGCAGGTTCTGCTGGTGCAGGTCTTGACGCGGGAGGAACTGGATCCGACCTATAACGGGCACGTCAGCCTTATCGACTCCGAGTCCGAGGATATGATGGATGACCGGAACATGAAAATGCGTATCAACCGCGGGATGCTCTCCGCATACGGGGAAGCAATGAAGGATTTTCAGAACGAAATAGCGCATTTCTGCGCCTCCCGCGATGTCGGATTCATGTCCGTAAACACGCAGGAGCCGATCGAGCGCGTCCTGTTCGGTGAATTGCTGAAGGTAGGTATATTGCAATGAGTTTACTTGCTCCTCTTGGGCTTCTGGGTCTTCTCGCGGTGGCGGTGTTGATATTTATCTATATCATCAAGCCGAACTACCAGCAGAAGATCGTTTCCAGTACATACATCTGGAAGCGAAGCCTGAAGTACAGGAAAAAGCGCGTGCCGGTCAGCCGGCTGCGGAACATCCTGATCTTCCTGTGCCAGATGCTGGTGCTTGCCTCCTTCGCGATGCTCCTGGCGCGTCCTGTGATTCCGTATGTTGCGGAGACACCCAAAAACGAAAAGGTCATCATCCTGGATGCTTCCGCCGGTATGCGCGTGTCCACGGGCGGCGAGACCCGCTTTGAGCGGGCGGTGCGCGAGATACGCCGGCAGGCAGAGAGCATCCTTTCGCAGGATGATATGATCCTGTCCGTCATCGTGGCGGACAGCGACGCGCACTATCTCGTTTCGCGCCAGACGCGGGACGGCTTGGCTGCGGTCGGAATGGCACTGGACAGTCTGGTCAGCCCGGAGCTGAAATGCAGCTACGGGACCGCTGACATGGAGGGCGCCGCCACGCTGGCGCAGGATATCCTGAAAAAGAATTCCGAAACAGAGGTCATCCTCTATACGGCGACCGAGTACATAGACAAGGGCAACTTCACGGTGGTCAATGTGGCGGACGAGAGCGACTGGAACGCCGCAATCCTGTACGTGCAGCCGACACTGGAGGAGAGCAACAGCTACTCCTTTACGGTGGGCGCCGGGTGCTACGGGCAGTCCCGTTCCATGACGGTGTACTGCGAACTGACCGGTATCAACGGCGGAGTCGGTACACTCAAGGTCAGCAAGACCGAGTATTTCACCGAGGCGGAAAGCGAGCGCGAGCTGCTTTTCACGACCGATGATTTCGGCGGCGTTCCGGTGACGTCCTACGCATCCATGCTGGTCTATCTGGACGAGAACGACTCCTTTGACGGCGACAATACCTATGATGTGTACGGCGGGCAGAAGCACACCGTGCGCATTCAGTATGCCAGCTCCCAGACCAACAACTTTTTCTCCGGCGTTCTGCGCTCCCTGCGTCAGGCACAGCGCGGCTCCTGGAACATTGAACTCAAGACGACCAACAAGGCGGCTGCCGCGACCGAAGGCTTTGACATCTACATCTTCGAGGGTGCCACGCCGGACGTCCTGCCGACAGACGGCGTGGTGATGCTGGTCAATCCGGACAAGGCTCCGGAGGGAAGCGGTCTGCGCTTCGGCGACCGGGTGAATATCAACAGTGACTCCACGCTGGCATCCGGACAGGCAAGTCCCATCACGGCGAATATGAACCCCGACCGCATCACCGTCGCCGAGTACCGCGAGGTGCTGTCTGCGGACGGTTACGATGAGCTGATGTACTACAACGGAAACCCGGTCATTCTGGCAAAGGATGAGGAAAACGCTCATGTCGTGGTGCTGTCGCTCAACCTGAAGATGTCCAGTCTGGGCGTTGTGCTGGATTTCCCGATCATGATGTACAATATCTTCAACCATTTTATTCCCGTGACGCTGACCGGAAATGCCTACGAGGTGGGCGAGACGGTTACGGTCAACGGGCGCGGCTCAGACCTGACCGTGAGCGGCGGCGGCAACGAGGCGCAGTCCTTCGCAACGCTTCCGGGTACGCTGACGCCTACGGTTCCCGGCGGGTACACCGTCACGCAGAAGAACCTGCGGGGCGAGTACGTGGTGGACCAGTTCTTCGTGCATATCCCCAACAGCGAGAGCAACATCACCAAGCGGGTGGATGAGTTGCCGCGCATGTATGCCGAGAAGACGCAGGTTGACGGCGACCGCGACCTGCTGGTATGGTTCGCGGGGGCGGCATTGGTGTTGCTGGCGGCTGAATGGCTGTTGCACGCCAAAGAAAATTCTGTCTGAAAGGAGCGGTAGCCGTGTCGAATTTCCGTATTACATTTTCCAATCCGTGGCTCCTGCTTCTGCTCGTGCCGCTGGCGGCGCTGACGCTGATCCCGCACTTCCGCGTGGCGAAAAAGTTCCGCCGGAGCCGCAACCGCGTCATATCGCTGGCACTGCACAGCATCGCACTGATCCTGTGCGTGCTGTTGCTGGCAGGCATGACCTTCCGCTATGAGGTGCCAAACCGGGAAAACCAGCTCATCCTGCTGGTTGACGTGTCGGACAGCGGTGCCGAGGTCGAGGAAGCCCGGAATGAATTCATTCAGACCGTGCTGAATGCCTGCGATGAATCCTGCGAGGTCGGTATCGTAACCTTTGGCTACGGCACCGTCTACGCCGCTCCGCTGTCGGCGGATGCGCGGGAGGTATACCGCCAGTATCTGGAGGCGGACAAGCCGGATACCGGTGCCACCGATATTGCGACGGCACTGGAATTTGCGGCGGCGCAGATAACCAAGCCCGCGACGGCGCGTATCCTGCTGCTGTCGGACGGCGTGGAGACCGACGGGCGTGCGTTGGCGACGGTCAAGACGCTGACCTCCGGCGGTATCGGCGTGGATGCGGTAGACATGACCGCCCCCACGCACGAAGAAATTCAGATTCTCGGCGTGGAGATGCCGGAGGACAAGGTTCTTGTCGGCAAGGCAGTCACGCTGAAGGTGACGGTGCAGAACAACTATCTGTCCGCCAAGAAAGTATCCCTGGTGGTCGCGGACAAGGGCTTTGATGGGGACGCGACCGACTTTGAAGTCAAGCCGGGCAAGCAGACATTGGAAGTGCCGGTCACCTTTCAGGCGGCGGGACTGCATGACCTGCGCTTCTCCCTGACAGCCGGGGACGACAACCTGAGCCAGAACAACAGTTTCCAGTCCTTCCTCAACATTCCGGTGTTTGAGAACGTGCTGGTGCTGGAGAATCAGCCGGGCGAATCTGCCGATCTGGCGGCGCTGCTGGGCGAGGACTTCCGCGTCACGGTGCTGAATATCCATACCGATGCCGACCGTCTGCCGACGTCGGCGAAGGAGCTCTGCGCCTACGAGCAGGTCGTGCTGGTCAATATTGCGAACAGCGACCTGACCGGCAAGGATGCCCCCAACGGCTTTGACCAGGCGCTGTACGATTATGTGTACCGGATGGGCGGCAGCCTTCTGACCGTCGGCGGGCAGAACGATGTCGGAGCCGACGGCAAGCCTACCCCGCACGCCTACAACCGCTCCGATCTGTCCGGAACGCTCTTCCAGCAGATGCTCCCGGTTCAGGCGATCGACTACACGCCGCCTATTGCGGTCATGCTGGTCATCGACTGCTCCGGTTCCATGAGCAGCGGACGCTTTGAGGCTGCGCTCCGTGGTGCCGAGGAGTGTTTGGATTCCCTGACAGAGCGGGATTACTGCGGCGTTATGGGCTTCAGCACCAGTTCGACCGAGCACGTCAGTGTCATGCCGGTTTCTCAGAAGGAAACCATCCGCACCGCAATCCGGAACCTGAACGATGAGGGCGGCGGAAGCGGCGGTACGATTTTCTCGGACGCCATCGACCAGGCGGGACGCGCGCTGGCAGCCGTTTCGGTGGAACGGCGGCACATTATCCTCGTGACCGACGGTAACCCCAGCGACCACCTGGATCAATCCGGTGCCGATGACAACAACTACTACGGCAGATATGTGGATTACAACTACGAGCAGAGCAACATCACCATGTCTGTCATTACCGTGGGCATGAGTAGCGGAAACCGCGAGCAGATGCAGAAGACCGCCGAGCGCGGTCACGGTCACTACTACGACGTTAGCCTTGAAGATTCCGAGGGAACTATCAGCATCAATATGCGGCAGGATCTGGCGGCGGCGGCAGTCGCGGAACTGCAGGGAGGCATTTCCTTCGTGCCGAAGATCAAGGATCAGACCGCCGTGTTTGAGGGACTGGATTCGTCCGCCGTCATTCCGGCGCTGAAGGGCTACTACGGCACCAAGGTCAAGGACGGTGCCCGCGTGCCGCTGATCCATGATTATGTGCCGATTTATGCCGAATGGGATCTCGGCGCCGGACGGGTCGGAAGCTTCCTGTGCGATCTGGGCGGTGAGTGGTCGGCGGAGTTTATGGCGGATGCGGTGGGGCGCACCATCGTCCGGAATATTTCGTACGATCTGGCACCGGATACCGATCTGGAGCCGGATGCAATGGACTATGTCCTGCGCACTGACCGCGACAACTACACAACGCGGCTGGATGTCTATACGGCAACAGCCGAGGGGGAAAAGGTTTCCGTGACCGTCATGCCGGTGTCCGAGAGCGCGAAGAACGCCTACAACGGCAATATTCCGGTAACGGCATTGGGTAACGGGATCAGCTTTACCTTTGAAATAAAGCACGAGGGACTGTACCGGGTGAGCATCGCCAAGACTGATGCCGCCGGGCAGACGCTGTCGTCGGTGTCCTTCTGCCAGAGTTTTTCGTACTCGGAGGAGTACAACGCCTTCCGTGAGGAGGGCGAGGGCGCGGCACTGCTGGCGGAGGTCGCGGCGGATGGCGGCGGCAGGGTGCTGAGTGACCCTGTGGAGGTATTCTCTTACTTTGTGCGGTTCCTGCCGCGCGAGACAGACCCCCGCATGGTATTCCTGATTATCGCTATGGTGTGCCTGCTGCTGGATGTGGCAGTGCGCAAGTTCAAATTCAAGTGGATCCACGAGATCGTGCGCGACAGGCGCGCAATGAAGACGCTCGGCGGAGGGGGGCACGGTGCGGAATGAAGGTTCTGACAAAGTACGTGCCGTATACCCGCACGACCGGGTGCGAGAGGAGGGGAAGGGAAATGAGACGACCGACCGTATATAGCCTGCGTCGCCTCGTGCCGCTGGCACTGACGCTTTGCGTCCTGCTCGGCGCGGTACTGCTCTGCACGGCGTGCAGTCGCGGAACGCCGCTGTCGGCACCGACCGGAACGCGGCTGGATGAGATCACCCTGACGCTCAGCTGGAACAAGGTCAAGGGCGCGGCATACTACACCGTGCGCATACGCCCGGATAACGGCTCGGATGCCGTGGAAAAGGATGCCAGCAAGCCCAGTCTTTCGCTGGAAAGCCTTACGGAGGGCAGCTATGAGCTGCGCGTCCGCGCGGTTGCGGGCGGCTCGGCGGCGGACACGGAGGACTCCGGCTGGTCGGAGCCAATCCGCTTCACAAGAGAGCACGAAACCGGGCTGGCTTTCCGGCTGATCGAGGACGGGACGGCGTTTGAGGTTTCCGGTCTCGGCACCGCCACGGGGGAGATTACGGTTCCGGACACCTACCGCGGACTGCCTGTCACCGCCATCGGCGAGCGGGCACTGTATAACAAGAACACCGTGACCGGCGTGACGCTGGGGGAGAACATCCGGCGCATCGGGAAGCAGGCGTTTGCCAACTGCTCTTACATGACGCACGTCAATCTCCCCTCCGGGCTGACCGAAATCGGGGATCAGGCGTTCCAGAGCTGTCGGGCACTGGAGGTGCCGATGCAGATTCCGGACGGGCTTTCCGCGATCGGTGAGCAGGTGTTTGCATACTGCCGCAAGCTTCCCGCCGTATCGCTGGGTGCCGGTGTCAAAGAGATAGGAAACGGCGCGTTCAGCGGCTGTGAGAGCCTGACCGCCATCGTCATCCCCGACCAGATCACACGGATAGGGGAGGACGCTTTTGCCAAATGCACCGCGGTGACATCCCTGTCGGTCGGGCAGGGCGTGACCGAGATCGGAAAGAATGCTTTCCGGCAGAACACGGCACTGCCTGCCGTCCGGCTGAGTGAGCACGTCAGGACGGTGGGGGCGTACGCTTTTGCCGACTGCACCGCGCTCCGGACGCTGGACATGACCGACAGCGTGACGGCGATAGGCGAGAGTGCCTTTTCCGGCTGTTCCGGACTCGCGTCCGCAGGTGTCCTGCACCTGAGCACGGCGCTGGACAGCATCGCCAAGGAAGCATTCAAGGGAACCGCTTTCTGGGAGGCAGCCGACATGGTTTACCTGAACGGCTGGTTGCTTGCCTGCAAGAGCGGAGACATGACCGGTAAGGTGATTGAGCCGGGGACGTTTGCCATTGCGGATTACGCACTGGCTGGATGCAAGGGCTTTGCTGATATCACGATCCTGCCCGACAGTGTAATTCTGATCGGGGAGGGCGCCTTTTCCGGATGCAAAACACTGACGGGACTGGTCATCGGGAGCGGCGTCCGGCGGATCGGCAACAAGGCGTTTGCCAACTGCACCTCGCTGAGCCATGCCATTCTCGGAGCCTATGACCCCGACGCGGATACGCTCACGGGGGCGAGCGCCCTTGCGTATATCGGCGATTCCGCGTTTTCCGGATGCGGCTCGCTTCTCACGGTGTCCCTCCCGGAGACCGTGACCGGCATCGGCTCCTTCGCGTTCCGTAACGCGGGGCTGTGGACGAGTGCCAAGGACACAGTGTATGCCGGGAACTGGCTGGTCGGCTGTAAGGAAGATGCCGCGGGCGATGTGACTATCGCGGACGGGACGGTCGGCATTGCCAATTATGCTTTCTATAACTGCAAATTTATCGGTGGTGTGACCATCCCGGACAGTGTGCGCAGTATCGGGCGAGGCGCCTTCTACAACTGCCGCAAGCTGGCAAGCGCGACGCTTCCCGCCGGGCTGACCGTGCTGGAGGATTACACATTCTATCACTGCGATGCGCTGACCCTGCCGACGCTGCCCGCCACGCTGACCGGTATCGGTCGCTCGGCGTTCTACAAGTGTGCGTTGGGGGAGCAGAGCAACGACACGGCACAGGATACGCTGGTCATTCCCGACAGCGTGACATACATCGGCGCGTTTGCCTTCTACGGGAGCGGCTATAGCTACGCCGACCCGGACAAGGTGGACACGTACATTGCCGGCGGCATCGACATTCTGGTGATCGGCTCCGGCGTACAGACGGTCGGCGAGCAGGCGTTTGCCAATTTCCCGTCCCTGCGCCGCGTGACGCTGGGGGCGGAGGTCCGTTCGCTGGGCGACAAAGCGTTCTATAAATGCACCATGCTGGAAACGGTGGATTTCGGCAACAGCAGGCTGGAGAGCATCGGTGGGCGCGCGTTCTACAAGTGTGCGGCGCTGACCAAGATCACGTTGCCGGAGACGCTCCGTACAGTCGGGGATTACGCCTTCTACAAATGCACCTCGCTGACGCGGCTGTCGCTGGGAGGTGCGGAGCGCATCGGCGACTACGCCTTTTCGGGCTGTACCGCGCTGGCTGAAACTGTCCTGCCGGATACGCTGACGTCAATCGGGCGGCAGGCGTTCCGCAACTGCACCTCGCTGAGCGGACTGGTGCTGGGCAACACCCTGCAGAGCATCGGCGAGCACGCCTTCTACGGATGCCGCGGGCTGACGCTGTATGCGGTGCCGGAGACGGCACCCGCCGGCTGGGATGCCCGGTGGAATTCCTCCTACCGCCCCGTGCTGTACGGCTGTCAGGCGGAGGACGGCGTTCTTTCCGGTTTCACCAAGCGCGAGACAGCGACTGCCAACTTTAATGAGACAACATCCGTAACGGCACCGGTTCGGATCGGATACGGCTTTGCCGGATTTGCGACCGAGGCGGGCGGCACGGCGGTGTACGCCGCCGCGGATTTCGGGAAGATCCCGGAGGGCACCGCGCTGTTCCCGGTATGGACGGACCCCGCCGCCTGATGACCTGAAACCTGATATCTGACACCGGAGAGGTTTTTGACGGGATCCGATATCTTCCTACAGAAAGGATATAAACGCATGAGAAAACATTTTTCGGCGGCGCTTGCGCTGCTACTCCTCTTTACGGGGCTTCTGCTCCTGACGGTTTCCTGCAATACCACGGGATCCGGCAACGGGACCGGCACCGGGACCTCCGGCGACAGATCCGTATTTATCGGCAAGGACAATATGCCGCAGGTCCTGTTCGTGCAGGGCAATGAGCTGAACCTGTCCGGCGGCAAACTGACCGTGAACGGGAAGGAGGTAGACCTGACTGACAAGGACGTGCAGGTCACCGGCTATGACAAGGACAAGCTGGGCGAGCAGACTCTGACCGTTACCTATAAGGGAAAGTCCACGTCGCTGCACGTTACGGTTGTGCCGCGCGTGCAGACGGCGGAGCAGTACCTGTACTTCCAGGGTGAATCCATGGATGCCGTTTCGCTCCGGCTGAAGTTCACGCGCGATGACGGCACATCCTTCACCGTCAAGGCGGGCGACGAGGGACTGACCATTACGGGCTTTTCCTCTGATGCAACGCAGGATGAGCTGACGCTGACCGCCTCCTACCGCAAGGGAACGGATGACCTGTCCGGCAGCTTCACGGTTTCGGTGGTTTCTCCGGAAGTCAGCTTCAAGAAGCCGCGCAAGACGGCATACGGCAGCCACGAGACGGCACTTGACTGGCTGGGCGCTTCTCTGACGCTCAAGTCCGCCGACGGAAAGACCACGCGGAACATCGCCGTCACCGATCTGACCGCTTCCGGCTTTGATCCGTCCGTTGCCGGCGCGGACGCCCCGTCCGTCACGCAGACGGTACACGTCTTCTACCTTGGACGGGAAATGGCAACCTTCGATATCACCGTAACCTACAGCGAGGTTTCGCAGGTGCGCGACATCGCGGCGAATCTCATGAGTCTGGACTGGTCGGTGTATATCCGTCCCGACCCGCTCATGCACTACCCGGCAGGCACTACCGAGGAGCAGGGGCGCATGGCGATGCAGGCGCTGAGTCTGTATGAGTCGCTGTCGGACAGCGATGCCGGACTGATCACAGTCAACGAGTTCAACGCGATTGCGCGGCTGGCGGTTACTTACGGATACAACACGTGGCAGACCACGCTGGACGAATCGTACAAGGGCGTGTTCACCGTTTCCTACGGCGAGGTATCCTTTGACGCGGCGACCCGCGCCGACGCGCAGAAGGGCTATGACCGCCTGAATGCCGGGGAGGATGCGCGCGATGAGGCGACTGCACTGATCTATCAGTACAGCACCCTGCTGAACAACGAACGGTTCCTGAAGAACAGCAAGGATGTCCTGCTGTACGAGGGCGCCGAGGAGGACGGCAAGAAGGTCGAGCTGACCGTGGACGCGATGGCAACCATTGTCCTGCCCGAGGGAACCGTCCGGCAGATCGCGCAGGTTCTGGACAAAATGCTGACCATGGAAGATACGCTGAGCAAGGTTCCTGCCGGCTGGAGCGTGGACGGGCTGAGTGCCTATGCCGCCGACATTGATGCCGTATATGACCTGCTCGGCAAGGTCGATGCAAGCGCCGTGTCCGACAGCTCCGTGTATGAGCTGGTCAACAGCTGGCGCAAGGGTGGGGATTTCTTTGAAATTCTGTACCGGTACTACTACGGGCTGTGCGCTTCCGAGGATGCTGCGGTCGCCAAGGCAGCCAGCGAGAAGGTCAACAAGCTGACGGATTACCGTCTGCCCACGCCGCTCAAGGAGATCAGCCCGCCCTATGTGTACGGGCATACACTCCAGACCGCTATGCAGAGCATCGCGGGAAGTCTGACGGGCGAGGAGGACGCGGTGCCGAGTCTGATAGAAAGCACCATGTTCCTGTACTATTACCGGCAGGCGGTCGAGGGGCAGGAGAAGATTCTTGCCACAGGCGATGCCATGTACATCGACCTGTACAATCTGCTGTACGCTTCCATCCTCACCTCCATGACGACAGGGGACTACGGCTACTATGAGCTGAACGGTACTTCCTCCTACGACAGCGTCTATACGAAGGTATGGGATGCTTACATCGCCGTCTGGGAAAAGGCGGAGGAGGATCCCTCCTACGTGGAGACCGAGGAGTTCGGAACGGGCGTTGCCGCTATGTTCCGGGCATTTGTGGAACTGCGTCCCAACCAGCAGTACAACTTCCTCAAGGCGCTCAACTACCTCTACTCGGATTACCATATGCCCACCATGGCGCTGTACCCCGACGATAACGGGCTGTACTCCAAGTTCGCCACCTATATCTACGCCTACTATATGAATAAGCTGGGCGTTCAGCCGGATGCGGCATCCGAGAGCACCGGCTTTGACATCTTCACCGACCTGATGATCGCGCTGGAGGCATATGCCAACAACGATGCGAATACCTTCGGGCAGTGCATGGCAGAGGTGCAGACCAAGTACAAGGCATGGAGCGGCACGGATAAGGACGCGTTTGACCGCAACCTGAAGTTCCTCTATGACCGCTACATGAATTACTTTGCCATGTTCGACAAGACCACCGACGCGGACGGCAAGGAGGTATACCGTTACCGTGGTGCCGATTGGGGCGAATACAAGGAGATCGTGGAGCAGTTGGATGCCGAGCTTGCCCGGGCACAGCTGGCACAGCTGTACATTGATTACCTGTCGCAGTTCACCGGGGAGTCGATCCCGATGTATCTGGCGTACATTTCCTCCTACGAGCGCATTCGGGTTCTGGCTGACCGGCTGTTGGCGTGCGGCAACGAGGATATCCTGCGCAACTACTACTACCTGCCGCTGGGCGAGAAGCAGGACGGCGATACGCTGTACGCCGGCGTCTACGATGCGGAGGGCAACTTTACCCGTTACCTGACATTGCTGGGCATCAACATGGAGGAGTACAGCAAGGCGGACAATCTGCGCGCGTTCCTGCGGAACAATACGGACTACTTCTGGAGTGCGGTCGAGCTGGTGTATCCGCAGATTGCCAACCCCGGCACGAGGTTCACGTTTGACGATGCGCACGTCAACGCGCTGATGGAGTCCTTCCGCGCCCTGTCGCCCGACGAGCGCTACCTGCTGTTGACTGTGGATTCCCTGAACATCTACTACGGCGGTCTGGAGGCATACTATGCCTCGATCTTCAGCGATTCCGAGGCGGAGAAGAACCTGGCATCGGCACTGCTGGGGCTGGAGATTCAGTATATCTCCTACCTGGAGTTCCCGGATCGGTCCTACACGCTGGAGGACGGATCGGTCATCAGCACCAAGGAGTACCTGCTCCGGACATGGACATCGGTCAAGATCGCGTTCTCGTCCCTGACACTGGAGGAGAGAAATGACTTCCAGGATCACATGGGCGTGATGTACGATGTATACCGGAATATCTGTGACAACCTGACGATTGACTGACAGACTAAGAGCGGGGGTAAAAACTCATTTTGAGTTTTTATCCCCGCTCTCTCTGCAAACAAGGAAGGCTCTGCCCATTCCGCACGACCGATCGGCGGAATGGGTGGAGCCTTTTTGATAATGGTGCGGTCGTAATGCGACCGTATGCGGTTTACGGATTCGGTACCGGAAATGCGGCAAGCACCGGTCAGCTCACGCCCAGCAACTCCGGCAGATCCGGCAGGGCAGGGCACTCCCGGAAGGCAGATCCTGCAACCATACAGGGAGAGGCGGGCAGATGCAGTGTCCGCAGGGAGGCACACCACGCAAAGGCGGCGTCCTCAATGATGCGCAGACTGTCGGGCATCCGCACCGTTTCCAGCGATACGCACGCGGAAAACGCGGCGGCGCCGATGCGGATCAGACGACCCGGCAGGCGGACATGCAGCAGCTGACGGCATCCTTCAAACATACCGTCCGGAATAGCCGACAGGCTGTCCGGCAGGACTACGCTGTGCAGGCGCGTGCAGTAGGCAAAGGCGCAGTTCCCGACCAGGCGCAGGCCGGCGAGATGACCCAGCCGAAGTACGGGCAGGCGCTCGCAACCGATAAAGGCGCGGTCGCCGATGCAGGACAGCCGGCTGTTCCGACCGAGTCGCAGATCAGACAGGGAGGTGCAGAAGGCAAATGCCCGCCGCCCGACGGATTCGACCGTCTCCGGCAGGGAGACGACGCGCAGGGACTGACAGCCGGAGAAAGCCTTGTCTGCGACCGCGACCACCCGCAGCCCGTCCGGCGCATATGCCGGCACGGTCACGGATATGGGGGATGCGTTCCTGTCTGCCAGCCCGGTGACGGCGCAGGTCTTGCTGTCAAATGCCGCATAGGTCAGCGCCGGGTACAGCCCGTTGCGGCCTGTGCCGGTTTCGCAGCAAAGATTCAGGTTTGTCATACTCGTTAACCGTAGCTTTCGTCGGACGAAAGCACCCTTTCCGTGGCATTGTGGTTTGTCCTGCCTGTCAGGCAGCAGTGACCGCCGACGGCGTTTCGCCGTTTCCGATCCTGCGATACGCCGTTCTTCTGTTTTTCCGTGTTTTCTTTCGTTTTTCTTGGGACAAGCCCATTATAGCACAGCTTTCCTGCGAATGTGCGAACAAATTGTAAACAAAGGCAAAACAAAAGCGAAAAATTTTCTTAAAAAGGAATTAAAACGGATGCATGGTGCGGCATTGTTCGCCGCAATTCGACCTGATTATTCTTAATTTGGAAAATGTCGTCAGGCTTTGACAGTGGGGGCAAAGAAGCGCACCCGGATCCGACGGCATACAGTTACTGTGGCAAAATGATGAAAACCACTTGCAATCAACCGCTGCATATGGTATAATTTACGTGGCACGCCGGTTTCCCTGCATGGGGAGTATATGACCGCAGGTGCCCGTTTATACATACACGGAGGATTCCGTATTATCTGTCCGGCAAGGACACGAGAGGAGAAGCATATGAACACCAAAGAAATCCTGCATAGCTTTGCTTACCCGGGTGCCGCCTTCCGCGGCAAGCCGTTCTGGTCATGGAACGGCGAGTTGCGCGGCGAGGAGCTGGTGCGGCAGGCACACATCATGAAGGAGATGGGGCTGGGCGGCTACTTCATGCACTCGCGCACGGGACTCATTACCGAGTACCTGGGCAAGGAATGGTTTGAACTTATCAACGAGGTCGCGGATGTCGCCGCCGCGGACGGCATGGAAGCATGGCTGTACGATGAGGACCGCTGGCCTTCCGGCTCGGCTGGCGGAAAGGTCACGGTTGATCCGCAGTACCGCATGAAATCGCTGGTCGTCACCGAGATGCCGATGGAGCGGTATGAGAGCGGCGAGGCGCCCTTTGCCCTCTATGTCGGCAAGGTGGACGGCATCAATCTCTGGGGTTACCGGGAGCTGACGGGGGATCTGTCTCCTGCTGCTGTCCGTGCCGCCGCAGAGGAGCTGGCGCCTGCCCATGCGGACGAGCCGGGCGAGTGGCGCGTGCTCCGCTTTGACATTGTGCCGGATGCCTGCAACTCAAACTATAACGGTACGACCTACATTGATACCATGAGCCGCAAGGCGACCGACCGATTCATTGAGCTGACCCATGAGCAGTACCGCGAAAAGTGCGGCGACCGGTTGGGCACCTCCATCAAGGGCATCTTCACCGATGAGCCGCACCGCGGGCGCTGCATGGATGACCGGCGGGAGCAGGATGGGATCATGATCTGCTCCATGTGCTGGACGGACGATCTGTTCGGGGAGTTCCGCCGGCGTTACGGCTATGACGCCCGTCCCATCATTCCGGAGCTGTTCTACCGGATGCGCGGCGAGCTGGTCGCGCCGATCAAGCTGCATTACATCGACCTGGCGGATAATCTGTTCCTGGAGAACTTCGCCGAGCCGCTCAATGACTGGTGCGAGAAGCACGGCATCGTCTTTACCGGGCACGTCCTGCACGAGGATTCGCTCATGAATCAGACCGTGCCGGAAGGCTCCCTGATGCGTTTTTACGAGCATATGGGCTATCCCGGCATTGATTGCCTGACCGAACACAACCGGTGCTACTGGATCGTCAAGCAGCTTGCTTCCACCGCCCGACAGACCGGCAAGCGCTGGATGCTGTCCGAGCTGTACGGCTGTACCGGCTGGCAGTTCAACTTCAAGTCGCACAAGGCGGTCGGTGACTGGCAGGCACTGTTCGGTATCAATCTGCGCTGCCAGCATCTGTCGTGGTATACCATGGAGGGCGAATCCAAGCGCGACTATCCCGCTTCCATCCTGCACCAGTCCCCGTGGTATAAGGATTACGCCAAGGTGGAGGATTACTTCGCACGCTTCGGGCTGGTCATGTATGAAGGCGAGCCGGACTGCGACGTGCTGGTGCTCAATCCCATTGAGTCGCTGTGGTGCCAGGCATATGCCGGCTGGGCGCACTGGCTCAGCAATGCGTCCGCCGATGTCGCTCCGTACGAGGAGCGCTATGCACAGCTGTTCCATATGCTGACCGACCGGCAGATCGACTTCGACTACGGCGAGGAGGACATGATGTCCCGGCTGGGCGGCGTTTCGCGCGGGGCGGACGGAAAGCCCGTCCTGACAATCGGCAAGGCATCCTACCGCACCGTAGTGGTTGCGGATATGCTGACCATCCGTCCGACGACGCTGGCATTGCTGCGCCGCTTCGCGGATATGGGCGGAAAGGTCATCTTTGCGGGCGACCTGCCGACTTATGTGGACGCGGTGCGCTCAGACGAGCCTGCCCGCCTTGCTGCGGATTGCGAGACCGTTCCCTTTGACGGTGAGGCGCTGGCGGCGGCTGTCCGGGCAAACGGCGGCGCGTATGTCAGTGTCACCCGTGCGGACGGCACGCCGGAAACCGATGTGTTCGCGCAGGTGCGGCGGAATTTCGGCGGAGACGGCTACGCGGTGGTCGTGCTGAACACGGATCGGGAAGCCGGCAGGCGCGGCATGACGCTTTCGCTCCGTGTGCCGGACGGGTACGCCGTGCAGGAGTGGAATATGGAGACCGGCGAACGGTATGACGCATCGGCACTGGCGCATCGCGCGGGGGACTGCACGGCGATTGACCTTTCGCTGGAGCCGGCAGGCACCCGTTGCTTCGTGCTGACGCACGAGGCGGAGGCTTTGCCGCCCGTCCGGACGTGGCGGACAGTGGCGGAGGCGACCGTGCGCGGCGAGTTCCTCTGCAACCGCGACGAGCCGAACGTCTGCGTGCTGGACTGGACGCGCTGGCGCTGGGCAGGCGAGCCGGAATTCCATGCGTTGGCAGAAGTGCTCAAGGCAGACCGGCAGGTGCGTGACAGTCTGGGACTGGAGCACCGCGGCGGTGAGATGCTGCAGCCGTGGTATGCCAAGCAGTATGATACCAAGCACTACGGCGAGCTGGAGCTGGAGTATGCATTTGAGATCGGGGAGATGCCGGAAGGCACCGTGTATCTGGCAGGGGAGCGCCCGGAGCTGAACCACTATGCCATCAACGGCGTGGCGCTGACCAGCACCGACATCAACGATTTCTGGATTGATGACTGCTTCAAGAAGATGCAGATACCGGCAGGCGCCCTGCGTCTGGGACGGAATACCGTGACCGTGCGGGTCAGCTTTATGCGCACGACCAACATTGAGGCGCTGTACCTGGTGGGCGAGTTCGGCGTGAAGGCGCAGGGGCAGATCTGCACCCTGACCGGACTTCCGAAGCGCATCGGCTGTGAGAATTATGAAAACTACGGACTTCCTTTCTACACCGGTTGCATGACCTACCGCCTGACTCCGGAGCAGTACAGGGGCATTCTGGGCGATGCCGCCGATCAGGCAGAGCGCATTCTGCTGTCGCCTGCGTCCTTCACCGGCGGGTGCGTCAAGGTGAGCGCGATGGGCAGGACGACCGTGCTGGGATGGGAGCCCTATGAGGCGGACGTCACCGAGGCAGTGCGCGCCGGGGCGTCCATTGACGTGACCGTAGTCGGCACGCGCCGCAATGTGTTCGGACCGCTCCACCAGATTCCGAAGATCGCGGGCGCTTGCGGCCCCGGAAACTTCATGACCGAAGGCGCGGGCTGGACGGATGAATACAGCCTGATAGACAGCGGACTTACCGGCATTACGCTCCGGGCGCAGGTCTGACTCTCTTGTAACATGAAGGAGGATATTAGGGATGGATACAAAGAAATTTGACAATCAGGGCACACGGGTGGTAGCACACCGGGGACTGTCGGGGTTGGAGCGTGAGAATACCGCATCCGCCTTTGTCGCGGCTGGCAACCGTCCGTATTTCGGCATCGAGACCGACGTCTATCGCACCAACGACGGGCATTTTGTCATCAATCATGATGGGAATCTGCAACGCATCGCCGGAGAGGATCTCGGCGTGGAGGGGCTGTCGTGGGACAGCCTCCGCAAGATCGTGCTGTTTGACACCGACGGCACTAAGGGACGGTATGATCTGCGGCTGGCAAATTTGGAAAATTACATCAGCATATGCAAGAAGTACGAGAAGTACTGCGTGCTGGAGCTGAAGAGCGTTTTCACGCAGGAGGAGACCGATGCCATGATCCGCCTGATCGACGGACTCGGCTGGCTGGATCACGTCATTTTCATTTCCTTCCACTATGAGGATCTGGAGAAGGTGCGTGCCACATTGCCGGATCAGCCCTGCCAGTTCCTGACCGGGGAGAACGGCGACGGGCTGATTGCCCGCCTGCGCGATGACAGGATGGACATTGATATTCTCCATACCTCGCTGACCCGTGAGCGCGTGGAGGCAATGCATGCCGCCGGGCTGAAGGTCAACTGCTGGACGGTGGATGACCCGGAGCGTGCCGCCGAGCTGGCATCGTGGGGCGTGGATTTCATTACGACCAATATCTGTGAGGGAACGAGGGGGCTGACTCGGACACTCAACTGAAAAGGAGAGGATGCGTGTTATGAAAGAGACAACTGGCGCAAAGACGGAGAATCATACTGTTGAGATCGGCAATCTTCCAAGAATGAATCAGAGCAAATCCACGCAACGCATGACGATGAGTGCCCGTATGAATACATTTTTGACTATTGCTCCGTTTGTTTGTGCTCTCTTGGTCGCGGCAATTCATTGCCATATCGATTCGCCTCCGATGGGAAGTGTTGAGGTATGGATACCCAATTGGGTTGCCTACGGTGTAGCGCCCGCCGCTGTACCAATATTTCTGATGATCTCCGGCTTTCTGTTTTTTCTCACGGCGGATTCAATGCGTCAAGTGGCAAAAAAGATGTTGCGTCGCGTTCGGACAGTGTTGCTTCCCTTTCTTGCATGGTCTGCTGCTTACTATGTTGCGTTCAACGCGGGAGCCTCTTTGCTGGGAAGTGAAAATGTACACGTGGACTGGAGCTTGCTCGGCATACTGAAAGGTGTTATATTTTACAAGTATGCCTACGCCATGTGGTTCATGTTTGTTCTGGTAGGTTTGGTGATCCTGTCTCCTGTAATTTACTGGATTTTAAAAAGTCGTATCGCTACGGTGGCGGTGATAGGACTTGCATCGGTTATGGCGGTGTTGCAGCCGCTGTTTCATCTGAATCTGGAAATCGTGATTGATGGAGAATCCAAAGTTCTGTTTGCGTGGAATTGTTTCCTTGCCTATTTCTGCGGTTGTGCCGCCTCCAAAATTGATTACGAGGCATGGATAGACCGGCTGACACGCATATCATATCCTGCTGTTGTCGCCGGACTTGCTGTTACCGGAAGTCTGGATACGTTAATTTTCGGGAAACTAATTCCGTGCTTTCATGAGCGGATTGCCGTCCCGGGCGTGACGGTTCTGATGGTTATTCTGCTTTTCAAGATTGCACACGATAATCAAAACGCGAATGCTCGTATAATTCCTGCAGTTTCCACTATGTCTGTTTACGGAATACATCCGATAGTAGCGCTAATCACGTGGCAGCTGCTGTCCCGACTCCCCATTCCCATGTTGGCGGTATACTTCCTTCGGGTCATTTTGACATTGAGCATTTCTTGTGCAGCGTCGGTCCTGATTCGGAAGATTAAGCCGCTCAACTTCGTGCTGAATGGGAACAGACAGTAGCATGTCAAAACGCTTCATCAAATTCATTGGCTACCGTGCGCCGGCACAGTACATAAAACACAACAAGAATATGACGAACAGTCAGAAAGGTACTACTATTATGAAAAGAATCATTTCAATCCTGTCGGTCATGATGGCACTTCTGTGCGTCCTGACGCTTGCATCCTGCGCAGACCTCCTCAGCACCACAAAGTTTGAGCGCGGCACCCGGACGGATGAAGCTTATACCAACACCTCCGCAGGGCTGGCTTTCGTCAAGCCCTCCGGCTGGGTCTTTTATACCGACGATCAGTTGGAGCAGACCTTCAAGGTTAGTAAGGACCTGCTCAAGGATCCGGACGCAATGGATAAGGCGGACGTCAGCTCCCTGTACGAGTTCATGGCTGTTGATTCCTCCACCGGAAACAATGTCGGTCTGGTCGTTGCCAAAGGCAACGGCGTGACGAGCGTTGAGAAGTATGTCGAGCAGGTCAAGAAGGAGCTGTCCGACCAGATTACAGACGGCATGACCGTGACCTTCAGTGACGGCACCTCCAATGTCAAGCTGGGGGACGGCACGTGGGTGACCTACTCGGCGCAGGTCAGCACGAACGGTGTCAATATGACGCAGTATTACTTCGCCCGCAAGGTCGGCAAGTACTTCCTGCAGATTACTGCTACCGATGTGTCCGGTATCGGGCAGGCGGCGTTCGAGAAAATGTTCACCGTGCCCTCCGCCGAAACCGGAACGGCATCATAAATCATAACGCCTGCCGATAAAAGCAGGGGGTCGTCCGGCGGCGATCCCCTGCTTTTTGAGAGTATGGCAGGTGTTTTCCGGAGGGTGAGACGGGTTGTCCGGAGCCTGCGCCGTTGCCCGCCTCCTGCCACGCAGAACGCAAAACCAGCCCGGTATCCGCAAAAGGGAAACACTGTTGTGCCGGAAACCTGCAAAAAGCCCTTGCAAAACCGGACGGTTTGTTGTATAATAAGGGGTGTGGTCAATGCATAGTATGCATGAATCTGTTCCTGAGCAAGAAAGGAAAAGGAATATGTCAATACGTTTCAGTCAGCAGTATGCCGCCCCCTTCGTTCGCCCGGAGGAGTGCGCCCAGTTACAGCCCATGGTGAACGCCGCCCATGAGCTGCTCATTTCGCATAGCGGCGCAGGCAGCGATTTCCTCGGCTGGACGACACTGCCGGAGGATTATGACCGCGCGGAATTCGCCCGCATCAAAGCGGCGGCGGAACGCATCCGGAAGTCCTGCCAGGTTTTCATTGCCATCGGCATCGGCGGCTCCTACCTCGGTGCGCGGGCGGTCATCGAGTTCGTCAAATCCCCGCTGTATAACAATCTCCGCAAGGATACCCCCGATATCTACTTCGCCGGAAACTGCATCAGCGCCTCCGCCCTGTCCGAGCTGGTCAGCCTGTGCGAGGGACGTGACGTGTGCGTCAACGTTATCTCCAAGTCCGGCACCACGACCGAGCCTGCCGTGGCGTTCCGCGTTTTCCGTGAGCTGCTGGAGAAAAAGTACGGGAAGGAAGGCGCACGGGAGCGCATCTTCGTCACGACTGACCGGCAGAAGGGCACGCTCAAGCACTTTTCCGACGAGGCGGGATACGAGACATTCGTTGTGCCGGATGACGTCGGCGGTCGTTTCTCGGTTCTGACAGCAGTCGGACTGTTGCCCATTGCGGTCGCGGGCATCAACATTGATGAGCTGATGGCGGGTGCCGCCGACGCCATGCGGCAGTACAGCAGTCCCGACCTTACGGCAAATGACGCTTACCGGTATGCCGCCCTGCGCAATATCCTGTACCGCAAGGGGAAAACTACCGAGATCCTGGTCGGCTATGAGCCGTGCGCAGCCATGCTCAACGAGTGGTGGAAACAGCTGTTCGGCGAGAGCGAGGGCAAGGATCAGAAGGGCATCTTCCCGGCGTCGGTCATCTTTTCTACCGACCTGCATTCGCTGGGACAGTATATCCAGGACGGTACACGCAACCTGTTTGAGACGGTCATTTCCATCGAGAATAACCCCGTCTCCTTCCCGATCCCGAATGACCCCGCCAATATTGACGGGCTGAACTTCCTGTCCGGAATGGATCTCAATACCGTCAAAAAGACCGCCATGCAGGCGACGCTCCTGGCGCACAACGACGGCGGCGTGCCCAACCTGCTGCTGGAGCTGAGCGACCGGAGCGAGCGGACACTGGGACAGCTGATCTACTTTTTTGAACTGGCGTGTGCGATTTCCGGGTACCTGCTGGGGGTCAACCCCTTCAATCAGCCCGGCGTAGAGGCATACAAGAAGAATATGTTTGCTCTGCTGGGTAAGCCCGGCTATGAGGATATGAAGGCGGCGCTGGAGGCACGCCTGTAAGCCAACGCGTTATGGTGTCTGAAAGAAAGCAAAAACGCGTTGCCTACCGTCAGCAGGTCATGCGGCGTCTTCCGCTGGCACTTCTGTGTGCGGCGGCACTGTCCTTCACCCTGTTCCTGTTCACGCCGATGGACATTTATGCGGGTAACCGCACGGAATTCCTGTTTTCCTTCACGGATATGGGCGGCTGGCTGCTGGCATTGGCGCTGGTCGGGACGATGCTCTTCGGCGCGCTCATAGCCCTGACGCCGCGGCGGGTGTCCGCCGTCATTGCCGCCGTAGTGTTCTGGCTCGGCGTGATGGGGTATGCGCAGGGTATGTTCCTCAACATCGGGCTGAAATCCCTGCTGGGGGACGGCGGCGCAGGGGATACGCCCCTGTGGCTGTATATACTGGATACCGCCCTGTGGGTTGCCGCCGGTGTTGCCGCCGTGCTCGGTGCGCTGAACATGGAGCGTAAGAGCTGGATACGGACGGCTGCCGGTATCGCGTTGGTAGTCGTGCTGGGCATGCAGGTCGTGGGCAGTGTGTCGATTTTCGGCAAGGTGTTCGCACGGGACAATGCTGCCGCCGGCACATCTGCCGCCGAAGGCGCGGCATCCGAAGCGCCGTCTGCCGGGCTGACCGGGGATGGCGCCCGGCTGGATGCATTGAATTCCCGGGAAAAGGAAAACGGGAAGAGCAGGGAAAAGACGGGGGACAACAAGGACAAGGATCGCCACAGCGACCGGGAAAAGCCCGGCGCACAGAAGGTTTACCTGTCGGATGCGGGGCTGTACAGCGTCGCGCGCGGCAGGAACACGGTGGTGTTCGTGCTGGATCGCTTTGATTACGACTACTACCGCGATGTGGCGGAGGACGATCCTGACTTTTTTGCGCCCCTGACCGGCTTTACGTTGTTTGACGACAACCTGTCGCTGTACTCGCGCACCTACCCGGCAATCGGCTCCATGATAACCGGCGTGCGGCAGGAGGATGCGGACGGGAACCCGTTCGGCTGGGATGCGGATACCTACTTTGCGTCCGCCTATTCCACCTCGCCGTTTTTGCAGGAGCTGAAAGCCAACGGCTACGAGATCCGGCTGTACACCGGACCCTACTACGGCTACCGCAGTGCCGAGCCGCTTGCGGGAATTGCGGAGAACGTGGAGGTATCGGACGGCTACCGTATTTCCAACCGGGGCGAGCTTGTGCAGTATATGATCGGGCTTGCCGGCTATCGCCTGCTGCCGCACCTGCTCAAGAATACGATCCATGTCACGACTGCCATGTTCAACAGCCTGGTGCAGTATGTGGGAGAGCACCCCGCCTACGTGCTCAACGACTGGGAAACCTTTGCGGGATTGACCGAGCACGGACTGACCGTAGACGCACAGGGCGCGGAGAATGCTTTCCGATTCATTCATCTCAACGGCTGCCACGGCCCCTGCCACATGGGCGAGGACGGCAGCTACCGACTGTCTGCCTCCATCGAGGAAGCCACCAAGGGGAGCTTCAACCTGATCTACCACTATATTGCGGAGCTGAAGCGGCTGGGGCTGTATGAGAACGCTACCATCCTGATAACCGGCGATCATCCGTGGGGACGGAGCAACGAGCAGGATCCTGCCGAGCCGCGCCTGACGCCGGTGTTCGTCAAGCCTGCCGGAGCGTCGCAGGAGCCTTTGCGCACATCCGGCGCGCAGGTCTGCCAGGAGCTGAATATGCAGGCGTTTCTGGTAAAGTCCTCCGGGCTGACCACGGAACGCGACTGGGGTGTGTCGTATCTGGAGGTTCCGGAGGGAACCGACATTGCGAGGCGCCATCTGTTCGCCGTCAGCCATAAGGGAAAATACTATATCAGCGAATTCACGGTAAACGGCAACGGGCATGATTTTGCCAACTGGAAAAAGACGGGCAGTACCCCTATCGGGTATCTGTACAGATAAAGGAAACTCTAAAAAATCGGGGATTAAAAACTCATTTTGAGTTTTTAATCCCCGATTTTGCGGTTCCCCTGCGTACCAATCGCAGGTTGTTTCAGCCCAGCTTTGCCGTCTTGCCGAACGAGGCGCGGACTGCCTCAATGGCGGCGTTCCGGAAGCCGTTTCTCTCCAACGCCGCAACACCTTCAATGGTCGTTCCGCCGGGACTGCATACCGCGTCCTTCAACTCGCCGGGATGCTTCCCGGTTTCCAGTACCATGGCGGCACTGCCCCGGAGCATGGCGGCGGCATAGGTCTGCGCTTTGGCACGCGGCAGTCCGCACGCGACGCCTCCGTCCGCCAACGCCTCGGCAAAGAGATAGGCAAAGGCGGGACCGCAACCGGTCAGCGTTCCGGCTGCGTCGATCAGCTTCTCCGGCAGTTCGTCAATAAGCCCCGCCCCCGCCATCAGGGTGCGGAATTCTGCTGTATCCTCCGCCGTTACGTGCGCGTTGGGAGCGCACAGGATGACACCCTGCCCGATGGCGCAGGGCGTGTTGGGCATGATGCGCAGGATCGGTCTGTCCGCGCCGAACAGCTCCTCCAGCCGCGAAAGACTGACTCCTGCCAGCATGGATACCAGCACCGTGCCGGGGGAGACGGAAGACGAAATCTCTGTCGCCAGCTCTCTGATCATGCCCGGCTTGACGCCCAGGAACAGGAACCGGCTGGTGGCGGCAAGGGCGGCATTGCTGTCGCCCGCCGGACAGCCCAGCCGTGCGGCGGCGGCGCGGGTATGCTCCGGCGTGTGGCAGGTGACCGCGATGCGGTCGGCGGGTACTGCGCTCAGCGCCGCTTGCGCCAATGCGCCCCCCATGTTTCCGGCGCCGATGAAGCCTGCGGAAAATGTTAAGTCCGACATTGCTTTTTCCTCCTGTGATCCGTTACCGGATCTGTCCGTTTCCGGTGACGATGTACTTGTAGGTGGTCAGCTCGCAAAGTCCCATGGGACCGCGGGCGTGCAGTTTCTGCGTGGAGATGCCTATCTCACAGCCAAGCCCGAACTCGCCGCCGTCGGTAAAGCGGGTGGAAACGTTTACGTAGACGGCGGCGCTGTCCACGGCGGCGGTGAAGCGGCGGGCGGCGCCGGCATCGGACGTCACGATGCACTCGCTGTGCCCGGTGGAATGGCACGCGATATGCGAGATGGCATCCTCCAGGGAGTCCACCACGCGCACCGCCAGAATGTAATCCAGGAACTCCGTGTCAAAATCCCGCTCTCCCGCAGGGGTACCCGGAATGATTGCCGCGGCGGTACTGTCCAGCCGCAGTTCGACCGGCACCTCGCCACGCGCGGTCCGTTCGTCCACGACAGCCGCCCGGAGCCGGGGCAGAAAATCCGCAGCCACCGCGCGGTGAACCAGACACACCTCCGCCGCATTGCAGACCGACGGGCGGGAGGTCTTGGCGTTGACCATGATACGCACCGCCATATCCAAATCGGCGGATTTGTCAACATACACATGGCAGATTCCGGTTCCGGTCTGGATGCAGGGAACCGTTGCGTTCTCCACACAGGCGCGGATCAGTCCCGCACCGCCGCGCGGAATCAGCAGATCGACCAGCCCGTCCGCCGTCATCAGCTCGGTTGCGCTCGCTCGGCTGGTATCCTCCAGCAGGTTGATGCAGTCCGGCGATACGCCGGGGATTTCCGCCGCCGCAATGCCTGCCTTGAGTGCCACCATGACCGCAAGGCAGGTGGCGTGCGCCTCCTTGCCGCAGCGCAGGACGCAGGCATTCCCGCTCCGGAGCGCCAGTGCCACTGCGTCGGATGTCACATTGGGGCGGCTTTCGTAAATGATTGCGATCAGACCGAACGGAACCCGCACCTTGCGGATGACCATGCCGTTGGGGCGCGTGACTTCCGACAGTACCTCGCCGACCGGGTCGGGCAGGTGCGCCACATCCCGCACCCCCTGCGCCATACCGGCGATGCGCTTGTCGGTCAGCAGGAGCCGGTCTGCCATGACGGGCGTGATGACCCCGGCAGACGCCGCCATGTCTCGCGCGTTGGCGGCAAGGATGTCGCCCTCGTGTGCGAGCAGACTGTCTGCCATGCAGAGCAGGAGGCGTTCCTTGTCCGCCTGACCGACCGACGCCAGCGCGCGCGACGCCGCCTTGGTTCTGACCAGTATCTCGTGGGTGGTCCGCATACTCATACCTCGCACGTCCGCTTTCCGGACAGAAATTTTGTGCCGACCGGGCGTCCCTCCGCTATATCATACAGCAGGAGCGGATCCTGCCCGTTGGCAATCACCATATCCACGCCCGCCGCCCCGGCAATCTGCGCCGCCCGCAGCTTTGTCACCATGCCGCCGGTGCCGAGTGCGGAGCCTTTTCCGCCTGCCAGCGACAGAATATGCTCATCCAGCTTTTCCACGACCGGGATCAGCCGCGCGTGCGGGTTGATATGCGGATCTTGGTCATACAGCCCGTCGATGTCCGAGAGCAGAACCAGCAGGTCTGCGTTCACGCTGGCTGCCACCGTTGCGGACAGCGTATCGTTGTCCCCGATGCCCAGCTCCTCCGTGGAAACGGTGTCGTTCTCGTTGATGATGGGCAGAACGCGGAATGCCAGCAAACGTTCCAGCGTGTTGTGGAAATTCTCCTTGCGCACCGGGTCGTCGATGTCCGGTGCGGTAATCAGCAGCTGTGCCACCGTATGGTTGTGCTCGGCGAACAGCCTGTCGTAAATGTACATCAGCTCGCACTGCCCGACGGCAGCAGCCGCCTGCTTGGTCGGAGCGTCCGAGGGGCGCGTGCTGAGGTTCAGCTTGCCGACGCCCATGGCGATGGCGCCGGAGGACACCAGAATGATTTCGTGCCCGGCGTTCTTCAGGTCGCTGATGACGCGGCACAGGTCTGCCACGCGGCGGATGTTGGTCCGTCCGGTGGAATGGGTCAGGGTAGATGTTCCGATCTTGATAACGATTTTCATGTCTTTTTCCGATTCCTGCTTTCCGATAATTCCGCGTGATTACACTTTGTACGTTAAAAGGTATGCATTGCCCGCCGGTCGTTTACGGTTCGGCGGGGGCTTCCGCCGGCTTCTTTTCCACCGGGTCTATCATATATTTCCGGATGACCGGCCATGCCGCATAGGTGTACATGAATGCCGACAGCGCGGGGACAATGAAGAAGGGGATGGCAATGATGCCGTATATCCGCATGGGGATGCATACCATGACCACTGCCACGCACAGCCCCAGCAGGACACCGATGCCTAGGATAGCCATCAGATTCCGCTTGATGCCCAGCGCCGTAAAGATCAGCGCGTTCTTGAGGATCTTGCGGGTCTTCATGTCGAAGGTCACCAGCATGACATAGATATAGAAACGCATCACGCTCCAGATGATGAACAGCGCCACGATCATGATGTACATGAAATTGGTGAAGCCGGACGGCGCCGCATAGTAGAAGTACTGGAAATCAAAGCCGAGCGCAAAGAGCACCAGGCAGTCCAGAAGCCCCAGGAAGAACCCCTGCTTCAGGTTGCGGCGGATGGCGTAGAAGTAGTCCGAAATGATAAAGACGCCCTCTCCCTTGACCAGATTCCGCAGGATGTAGGCAGAGCCGACCTTCTGCCAGCCGTACGTGACAACCTGAAAGACAGCCAGTCCGGCGATGATCCACCAGATGGGCGTATTGTACGCGTGTACGCGGAAAAGACCGGAGAACAGGCTGAGCAGTGTATTTCCGGTTGCCGTCGGTGCGGCAGTCTGCGCACCCAGCAGGGCAGGGTACAGCGCAAAGTACTGACTGTCCGCCTTAGGTCCCGTGAAGTACGCAAAGAAGCACAGCAGGGGCGGCAGAAACTGTACCAGCAGCAGGAGGTTGACCGATATCAGCTTCCAGAATTTGCGCCCCAGCAGCTTGAAAAAATAGCCCAAAGTGGGTGTGGTGTCCTCCCCTTTTTCAACGCCGCGCCCGTCCCGCATGGGGTTGAGCAGGCGCAGGGGACCTTTACCTTTTTTTGTGGAACTCATGGCTGTGTACTTCCTTCTTGTTTTTCGGCTTGATGCTTTCTGAATTACGATCAGAGAAAGACCAGTGCTGTATACAGTCCGCAGACAGCGGCACCTGCCACCGCTGCCGCCAGCAACCCTGCCAGATGTCGTTGCATGAGCGGGGACAGACCGCGCACGCCGGACGGATGCTGGAGGGCAGGATCGGAAATATTGCCTGCCGTTGCCCGGCACCACAGCGACAGCGTGAGCCGCAGAATGAGCAGCAGAGCGGTGCGGAGCAGGAACGGGATCGGCGACCTGCCTGCCAGTACCAGCGCACCCAGCGCGGATCCGTCGCACAGTCCGCGCAGGGCAAGAATCCCGGCGCAAAGTGCCCCGCCGCAACAGCACAGCCCGGCTACGCCAAACAGGATGAGAGCGGGCAACAACGCCAGCGACACCCGCACCCAGAACAGGAGGGGATGTATGCCTGCCGGCAGATGGGCGGACACGACGCGTACAGCATCGGCGCTGTCCATGCACAGGCGTGCAGACAGGAAACCGCCTGCCAGCGTGCCCAGCGAGATCAGACTGTCCGCGCTCAGCCATCCCCTGAGGGGCAGGCGGGACAGCGTATCCCTGGCGGTTGCGGCAAATGCGGACAGCGGGAGCAGAAACCTTCCGGGATTGTGACTCATGACAAACACCTCCGTTACAGAACCGTATCGGCAGAGTGTATGAGCGCGGGGCGGTCGGTATGCCGCGATGTCCGGAATGTTACCCCACAGTATAGCAAAAAAATGTGTTTCTGGTATGAACAAATGCGGCGGGGAAAAAGTATTTTTGCGCGAGGCGGGAGCTCATTCCGCCTCGCGTGTCAGCTCCTTGATCCAGGTATAGCGATTGACTTTGATACAGCCGGGGATGCATTTGAGAACCTGATCGGCGTTGAGACAGCAGATGACTGCCACCGGGGACCATTTGAACACGAACGCCGCCAGCAGGGACAGCGGGATCACGATCAGCCAGATGTTGATAAGGTCATCCCAAAAGACGAACCGGGCATCTCCGCCGCCGCGGATAAGTCCGATGATGGTGGGCATTTCATAGGCGGTGCCGAAGCCGGTGAAGCACAGCACCAGAATGAACTGCTCTGCCAGATGATAGGTTTCCGCCGACATATCATACAGCGACAGGATGGGGTAACGCAGGGCGAACAGAAGCAAACTGGTACACAGCCCGATTCCGAGAAACATGAGCTGCAGCGTTCGGGTATATGCCTTGATCCGATCCATCTGCCCACTGCCGATGGCGGTTCCGATCAGGATGGATGCCGCCGACGCCGCACCGACCGAGGCGACCTTGAGCGTCTGGAACAGTGTGGATGCCACCGAATTGGCGGCGATGGCGTTCTCATTCATATGCCCCAGAATGGCGGTCTGGAGAGCCACCGCCACGCCGAACATCAGGGACGTGAACAGCATGGGGCGGATCAGCCGGAGGAAGTCCTTCATGAGCGCACGGTCGGGGCGGAAGATGTCAGCGATGCGCCAGCCGAGCTTTTTGTCAGCCCGCAGAGCAAATATAAGCACCACGGCTAATTCCATGGTACGCGCCGCCGCGGTGGCGATGGCGGCACCGGTCGCGCCCAGCGCGGGTGCTCCCAGATGTCCGCCGATCAGCAGGTAGTTGAGGGAGATATTGACCGCCAGCGCCGCAAGGGAAACCCAGAAACCGATGCGCACGGTTTCCACACTCCGGAGCATGGCGAGCAGGATCTGACTCAGGGCGAAAATGAGGTAGGAATATTTTATAATGCGCAGGTACTCCACTCCGGCGGCACGGATGGCGGGGTCGGGCGTGAAGATGGCGAGGATAGCTTCCGGTGCCACGCAAGCCGCCACGAACAGGAACAGGGAGATACCCGCGCCGACCAGAAATGCGCCGGGCAGGAATTTCCGTATGGCATCCGGGCGGCGCTTGCCCCAGTATTGGCTTCCCAGCACGACAATGCCGTCGCCCACGCCCATCATGAGCTGCTGAAAAACGAACTGGATCTGATTGACGGCGCTGACGCCGGACATGGCGATCTCGCTGTATGCGCCGATCATGACGTTATCGGCGAGGTTGACGCCCAGTGTGATGATGTTATACAGCACCAGCATGGACCAGATGGAAAAGAAGCGCTTGTAGAACGCCGCATCGCGGACGAGCGTATCGGATTGCATGATAAACAGTGCCTTTCTGACAGAACATCAAAAAGCGAACCGTTTCCGGTTCGCTTGATGAATACAAATTACTTGTACTTTCTCTTGCGGGCTGCCTCGGACTTCTTCTTCCGCTTTACGCTGGGCTTCTCATAGCACTCGCGCTTGCGCAGCTCCACCAAGGTCCCCGAGCGGGCAACCTGACGCTTAAAGCGACGGATTGCGCTGTCCAAAGGCTCGCCTTCCTTGACTCTTACCTCTGCCATTCCTGTTTTCCCTCCCCTCGCATCAGCCGGAGATGGTCCCCCCGATATACGAGGCGAACTCTGCCCCCATTATACCCGATTTCAGGTGAATTGTCAAGAGGAAAATGAAATTTTCCCGAAATTCCGGGGGCGGGATCACTTTTCTGCATCCAACTTCTTTTTTTCACGGCATTTCTGCGGATGAACCGTGCGGCGTTGACTGACGGCGCGGATTGGTAATTATCTGGCTGTCTTTACGATAGTAATTTCCGATACCGTTCCCTTGTAAAACATGGATCCGGATACTTCTTTCGCAACATACGTATTCTGATCTGTAAGATTTCCCCGCGCGCAAAGAATCTCTTTTTCCCGCTCACCCGAGATGTCGTAAATACGGAGCTTTACGTCGGAAGGGGAGATACCCGAAAATTGCATTCTGATGGGAATGGTCAAATCCTTTGCTGCCCACTCGCCTTTTTTCGCCTCGAAATCGTACCAGAAATGCAACGTTTTTTCCTCGTATATTTTTCCGTCCGACTCTGCGAAAGAAAGCAGTACATCCGATACCCAGCCAGGGTGGTACTCCCCGCCGCTTTCGCATGAGTACGTAACAGGTATTGTTTCGCCTGTCGCGGCATTCCTGATTTCGGAAGAATTCAGAACACCTTTGTTAAAAATCCAATCCTTCTCGCTTGCGTATGTGGAATCCTTTTCATCAGGATCAAAAGTTTCGATTGAAACTACATACCCCCCGTCACTACAACTAAACGTTGACGGGATGTTGTATGCATCCAAGTGAACCGGGGTGGTTGTTTGATCCTTTATCCATTCACCACATAAATGGTAATTGGAATCAGGGTTATACAGTATCCGGATAGATTCTTTGTCGGAAATTGTATAAACCATAACGCAATTCTCACTTGGAAGTTTCCTGTTCTCGTCTGGGACGCGGTAGCAAGACGCAAATGTGCACAGGACTGACAAGAGTGCCACGGCGAGCAAGATGATTCCGATTGCTTTTTTCATGTATGAAGTCCTCCTCGTAAATTCATTCCCCGCAAAGACTGAAACCGTATCGCAGCCGTCATGGCGGGGACAGCCTCTTACGTAAACAGTATACACTGTGATTTATATAATGTCAATAGGTAAGTTACAAAATGACGGGGCAACAGTCCGGATAACAAAAAAGCGGTCTGCGAAAAAAGGCATGGCAGGCAATTTTTGAATCATTTTTGCAAAAGCTCTTGACATATGCGTTCAAGTGTGCTATAATACCCGTGTTTTGCGGCGGGTTCCCGTCCGCATACCAATCATCTTAAGACAGCAGGTTCCCGTAAAAGCGAACGCTTCCCTGCCGAGGAGTCATAGTCGGGGATCCCCACAGCAGGGGGTCGCCTTGTGTGTCCTTCCTCGGTCGGCGTCTGCCGGAACGGGTGAAGGATCTTTTTTTGCCGTGCCGCCCTTGCGGCGAACGCGGCGCTATATTCCATATGGGAGGTGAAATACAAATGCCGAGTAATGCTATTCTGGAGCAGAAGGCGAAGGTTGTTGCCGACCTTGCCGCTCTCATCAAGGCGTCCGCTTCCGGTGTTATCGTGAACTATCAGGGTATCACTGTTGAGAAGGATACTGCTATGCGGAAGGCTCTGCGTGAGGCAGGCGTCAAGTACATGGTTGTCAAGAACACCATGACCGGACGTGCCTGCGAGGAGTGCGGCTACGGCGCGCTGAAGGCGAACCTGAACGGTATGACCGCTATCGCTATCAGCGAGTCCGACCCCATCGCGCCCGCCAGAATTCTGAAGGAGTACGACGAGAAGATCGAGTCCTTCCAGATTCTTGCCGGATACGTGGACGGTGAGGTGCTGGACGCCGACGGTGTCAAGGAACTGGCGGCAATTCCTGCAAAGGAAGTGCTGATTGCCAAGTTCTTGGGCAGCATCCAGTCCCCGCTCTACAAGTTCGCTTACGCTGTCAAGGCTGTTGCCGAGAAGCTGGAGGCTCCCGCCGAGGAGACCGCTCCCGCCGCAGAGGCTGCTGCCGAGGCGTAAGGTACGCTGTCGCCTGACAGAGGGGCTTCTGCCCACCGTGTCTGCCTGACAGGAAAGCGCTCCGGTGTTGCCGGAGCATCCATCAAAAACATCACATTTCAGGAGGTATATTGAAATGGCTAGCGAGAAGATTACCGCTATTGTTGAGGAGATCAAGGGCCTGACCATTCTGGAGCTCAATGAGCTGGTCAAGGCTGTCGAGGAGGAGTTCGGCGTTTCCGCTGCCGCTCCCGTTGCTGTTGCCGGCGGCGCCGCTGCCGCTGCTGCTCCTGCCGCTGAGGAGAAGACCGAGTTTGACGTTGTTCTGACTGGTTTCGGCGACAAGAAGCTGGGCGTCATCAAGGTCATCCGTGAGATCACCGGTCTGGGTCTGAAGGAAGCGAAGGATCTGGTCGAGGGTTGCCCGAAGAACGTCAAGGAGGGCATCTCCAAGGAAGATGCCGAGAAACTCAAGGAGCAGCTGGTTGCCGCCGGCGCTACCGTCGAGATCAAGTAATTTCCGCCCATGTGTATCCGCATTCCGCGCCCCGGGGGAAGGGGCGCGGGGTGCGCTCCTGCTGTCAAAAAGCGCTCTTTTCCTGTCGGAGGAGAGCGCTTTTTGCGCGTGTCGGGGAGGACTACCGGTTCCCGGTGCGGCTGGGCGGACTGCCTTCACCGCCCAGTGCCGGAAGCGCCGGCAGTTCCGTCAGATGAGAGAGCAGAACGTCGGGTCGGATGCCGTCGCCGGTTGCGCAGGCGCCCAACCCGATGGCATACATCCCCGCCCGGTGTGCGGCAAGAATGCCAGCCGAGGCGTCCTCAACCACGGCGCAGACATCCGGCTCCAGCCCGAGCAGTGCCGCCGCACGCAGGAAAACCTCCGGATCCGGCTTGGAGGCAGTTATCATGGTGCCGTCCGTCACGGCGTCAAAAGCCTGCTCCAGCTCTGTGCGTTGCAGGATCAGCCGGGCGTTGCGGCTGGACGAGCCGACTGCCAGCCGTAGCTTCCGCTTGCGTAAAATTTCCAATACGGCACGCACCGCAGGCGGGATATCTGCCGCGGTCAGCGTTTCCAAACTTGCCTGATACAGGCTGTTCTTCCGCTCGCAGAGAGCGGCTTTTTCTTTGTCGCCGAGACGGACTTCCGGCTTTATTGCCAAGAGCCGTTCCAGACTTTCCGCGCGGCTGACGCCCCGCAGACGGTCGTTGGCATCGCGGTCGAACGGAATACCCAACTCCTCCGCGATGCAGGACCACGCGCGGAAATGCAGTTCGTCGGTATGCACCAGTACGCCGTCCAGATCAAAAATAACCCCCCGGATCATGATGCTTTTCATGCTTTTTCCTCCTCCCGGAAGGTGCTGATCCGTTTCAGCCCGTCGCCGAATGCAGTCAACTGCGATTCGCTGATGCCCAGAAACGCGAGGGACGTCAGGGCGCGCGGCGTGAGTGCCAGCAGATCCGGCTCGTCCCCGGTCACGATGGCGTATGCGCGCGGCAGAAGCCGCCGCATGAGCGATGCCGCCTCCGGGTTTTCCACAATATCCGCCAGCGGCGTGTCCGGTCCGAAGGGATGCACCAGCGCCGGGAGCGGAGCGCACCGGAAGAGGAAGTCTCCCGATATATCCTGGTACACCGTCCCGTCCGGCAGGATCACCCGCGCCCGCACCCCTTCCGGGACGCGCCCGGACACCGTAAATGCTGCATCCTTTCCCACGCGCCAGCCGATTTCAAACCGACCGCGCGGGGATTCAAAAGCCATATCCAGCCGGTGCAGTGCCGCGCCGGGGTGCGGCTGAATCCGCGCCATGTCCCAGCCGGGGGATTCCGGCATCAAACCGGCAATCCGGCTGACCAGCGCCTCGCAGACCGAGCCGTAGGCATAATGGTTGAGCGAATTCATGCCTGTCCCGCTCAGATGTCCGTCCGGCAACAGGGAATTCCACCGCTCCCAGAAGGTGGTCGCGCCCATGTCCAGTTCATACAGCCATCCCGGCGGGGTGCGCCGGAACAGGATGCGGTAGGCGGCATCGTCCATGCCGCAATCAAACAGTACCGGCAACAGGAACGGCGTACCCAAAAAGCCGGTCTTCATGACCCAAAGATCGCGTGCCAGCCGCCGGGCAAGCCCGTCTGAGACCGCCTCGCGCGTCCGGTACAGCCGGAACGCCAGCGAGAGCACGTGTGCCGTCTGTGTGTCAACGCACAGGCGCCCGCCGGGCGTGAAATACTCATCCAAAAATGCGCGCCGCACCCGGTCTGCCGCCGCTTCGTACCGGCAGACATCGGCGCTGTTTCCCAGCGCGGCTGCGGCGGACGCGCATACGGAAAGGTCGCGCCACAGGAACAGATTGGTGATATAGTCATGCTCGGTGCCTCCGTCGCGCGATTGCGGCGTCATGCCGTCCCCGGCGAGCCAATCCCCGAAGGTGAATGCCCCCCGGATCAGCCCCTGCCCTGCTTCGCGCGCAAGCAGGCAGTCCGTGTAGGTCTTCATTAGAGGGTAGTGCCGCGCCAGCGTCTCCCGATTTCCGTAACGCTCGTACAGGGTCCACGGGAGAAGCACACCCACATCCGCCCATCCGGCTCCTCCCGCGCCTGCTTCCCCCTTCAGGGACGGAGTATACATGGGCAGGTCGCCGGCATAGTAGCGAACCTGCTCAATGCGCAGATCATTCAGATACTTTTCATAGAATGCCCGGCAGTCGGAGAGATAGCACGCCGTTCCGGCGAATATCCATGCATCGGCTCCCCAGCCGAGGCGCTCGTCCCGCTGCGGGCAGTCGGTCGGAATGTCCATGAAGTTGGCAAGCTGTCCCCGGCGCGCGGCGGCAATCAGTGCGCCCGGTTCCGGGCGGTCGCAGGAAAATGACAGCGTGCATTCCCCGGCGGAGGACAGAATCAGCGCCTGAAACCGCAGCCTGTCATTTTCCTGCGGGGAAAGCCCGCTGAGCCGGACGTAGCGGAATCCGAAATAGGTGAACAGCGGCTCCAGAACCCGCTCCGCTCCGTCCCCGGTCACGGTCAGTGCCGCCCGCGCCGTGCGCAGATTGTCCCGGCAGAAACAGCCGTCCTGCAACAGCTCGCCGTGCTCCATGACAAGCGTTTTTCCGTGCGGCAGTGCACCCGTGACGCGCAGGATGCCCGCCAGATTTTCGCCGAAGTCCAGCACCGTCTCGCCGGCGGGCGTCCGCAGGCGCACCGCCTCCCGGATGCCGTGCAGGCGCACGGGGGCGCCGGGCGCGTACACGCGCGTTTCGGGCAGAGTTCCGCCTGCCGGGACGCAGGCATACCCGTCCCGGCACGGGCGGGTGAAGTCCCATACCTCCCCGTCATAGACGGAGGTGGAGATCAGCGGAGTGGTGCGCGCCCGCCAGTGCGTTACGTCGGTCGTCGTGACAACCGGTACCCGCGCGCTGCCGGAGCCGTCCGGAAAATACAGCTGCGCCGACAGCAGGTACCGGTCGCCCCAGACGCACCCGCCGGATGCTTCCGCTTTGTCGATACCGTAGCGCCCCCGGTACCAACCGTCCCCCAGCCAGACCGTCAGCAGATTGTCCTCCCCCGCACGCAGCAGGGCACCGACCGGATAGGTGAACACGCGGACGTAGGCGTCGTAATCGTTACAGCCCGGCGTCAGGTAGTCCTCCCCCACCCGCACGCCGTTCAGGTATGCCCGGAACATTCCGAGTCCGGTAATCTCCAGCATTGCCCCGGCGCAGACGCCTTCCGCCCGGAAGGTCGTATACAGGGCGACAGGTCCGCGCGGACAGCGCTCCTCCGGCGTGATCCACAGGGGCGTTTCGGTTGTCTGTCGTGTCTGGCACATGGCATTCGGCTCCTTTCGCGCACGGCTTTCCGGCGTTACTTTCCAGTTTTGCCGCCCGGGGGGCAGTTTATGCCGGTTCTGCGTGCAGGATCTGAAAAATACCATATTTTTAGGGGTACCAATCCGAGCGCGTTTCGATTATAATAGAGTACAGGTACCCCGGATAAGGGCGATGCCGCGCAATGCCGGAGCGCCCGCTGCGCATAGCGCGCTGCGCATAGCGCGGTGTTGCCTGAACATTGCCATGAAAGGATGCTTTGCATATGGAACTTATCGTAATCAGCCCGACCCGGCTGAAAATCATGCTGACCGAGCCGGATATGCGCCGGTACGCCCTGTCCGCCGATACGGCGGGCTGTGCCGACGGCGAAACACGGCGATCCCTGCGGCGTCTGTTTGACGATGCCCGTAAGGAGACCGGCTTTGAGACCGAGGGGGCGCGTCTGCTCATCCAGCTGTACGCCTCGCGCACCGGCGGCTGTGAGATATTCGTCACCAAGCTGGGCGATCAGAATGCCGAGACCGAAGCGCTGAGCGCACCGGAAGAGGCGCTCCTGCGGCGGGTGTTCGGAAACGCCCCGTCAGGATCAGGCGAGGGCAGGGCAGTGTCGCCGGAGCCCGCCCGGCTGACGTCCTCCTGCCCAACCTGTGTCGGCGTGCCGGCTCCGGCGGAAACCGCCACGCGCCGGACGGCGCTACTGCTTCCGGATACGGAAACCCTGCTGCGTGTCTGCCGCCGCCTGTCCGGGCTGGGCTACGCGCAGGAGAGCAGTGCCTACATACTGGACGGCGGGGAATGCTGCCTGTTCCTGCGGGTTCCGGACACAACCTTCTTCCGCCTGCCGCTTGCTTTTGCTTTCCTGACCGAGTACGGACAGGAGACCGATGCCGCCCACCTGTCCGACTATCTGTCCGAGCATGGTGCGCCGCTGTGCGAATGCGGCGCGGTCGGGGAGCTGGGGAAGTTATGTGACCGGTGATGGACGGAACTATCCCCGCGTGGAGTAAATCGGCGTTTCCTTCAAAAGCAACGCCTTGGACAGCCGCCGGGATCACAACGTCATCGGGGGTGTTAAAAAGCTCAAAACGAGCTTTTTAACACCCCCTTGGATGGTCGGTTATGTATGCGTGTTACGAATAGAGCGGGTATTTCCGGCACAGCTCCGCGACGGTGCGGCGGCATTCCTCTGCGCTTGCCTCAAAGTCAGAGGCAGTGAGCTTGATGAGGTGCGCGACGGTTGCCATGTCCGCCTCGGTCAAACCGCGCGTGGTGACGGCGGGCGTACCCACCCGGATGCCGGAGGTCACGAAGGGCTTCTCGGGATCGTTGGGAATGGCGTTCTTGTTGACCGTGATGTGAACCTCGTCCAGCCGCAGCTCCATCTCCTTGCCGGTAACGCCCATGGGGCGCAGATCGACCAGCATCAGATGGTTGTCGGTTCCGCCGGAAACAAGGTCAAAACCCTCCGCCAGCAGGGCATCTGCCAGCGCGCGGGCGTTGCGTATGATGCGGTGCTGATAGTCCCGGAATTCCGGCTTGAGCGCCTCCCCGAAGCAGACCGCCTTGGCGGCGATGATATGCTCCAGCGGTCCGCCCTGGATGCCGGGGAAAATGGCTTTGTTTACCTTTTTGGCGATATCCTCATTATTGGTCAGGATCAGACCGCCGCGCGGTCCGCGCAGAGTTTTGTGCGTGGTCGTGGTGACGACATCCGCATAGGGCAGGGGAGAGGGATGCTCCCCGGCGGCGACCAGACCCGCGATGTGTGCCATATCCACCATCAGCAGGGCGCCGACGCTGTGCGCGATCTCTGCCATGCGCGGGAAGTCGATGACGCGGGGATAGGCGGACGCGCCCGCCACGATCAGCTTCGGGCGGACTTCCTTTGCCTGCGCTTCCAGTTTATCATAATCAATGCGGTGCGTGACGGTGTCAACGCCATAGGGGACGAAGTGATAGTACAGTCCGGAGAGGTTGACGGGGCTTCCGTGCGTCAGGTGCCCGCCGTCGGCAAGGCTCATGCCCATGACCGTGTCGCCTGCGTGCAGGAGCGCGACATATACGGCGGTGTTCGCCTGCGAGCCGGAGTGGGGCTGTACATTGGCATACGCGGCGCCGAACAGAGCCTTGGCACGCTCAATCGCAAGGTTTTCCGCAACGTCCACACAGCCGCAGCCTCCGTAGTACCGGTGTGCGGGGTACCCCTCTGCATACTTGTTGGTGAGGACACTGCCGGCGGCGGCAAGTACTGCTTCCGAAACGACATTCTCCGATGCGATAAGTTCAAGTCCGTCCTGCTCGCGCGCAAGCTCCGCCCGGACGGCAGCGGCGATTTCCGGATCGTGCGCCGTCAGGCACCGGTCGGTGCTGCGGATCCATTCATTCATGACCATGATACAACTTCCTTTCAGATTTTTGTCCTGTTCCGGCTCCGGCAGAGAGACGGACGTTACACCATATTATTATACGGGAAACGACTCAAAAAAGCAAGCCGCCTTTTTCACAAAGAAGCAAATACACGAAATTTTTTTGTATATATTATTGACAATGGGCGACACTTATGCTATAATACCGTCAAGAGTGGGAGTATGCCCACTTCGCGGAAAGACGTCCGTGTGGGTACATGGACCGACTTGGGACGGAAAGAGGGGGTTGCCAATGGAAATTGCAATAATCGCACATGATCTGAAGATGGAGCTTATGACGCAGTTCTGTATTGCCTACTGCGGTGTTCTGAGCAAGCATAATCTGTGTGCCACCAGTACAACGGCAAAGTATATTTCCGAAGCCACCGGCCTTCAGATCGAGCGTCTGCTGACCGGCGAGCAGGGCGGGGAACAGCAGATCGCTTCGCGCATCGCGTACAACGAGATTGATGTGCTCCTGTATTTCCGTGACACCAGACCTTCTGCATACAGCGAGTCGGACAATGAGCTGCAGCGGATGTGTGATATGTACAACATCCCCGTGGCGACCAACATTGCCACCGCAGAGGTGCTGATTATGGCGCTGGATCGCGGCGACCTGGATTGGCGCGATATCCTCAACCCCCGCTCCGAGTATAACCGGAAGCGGAAGAAGCGCGCATAAGCGCCCTTTGACAGACCGGGGCAGAGGGCTATGCCGTTTTTCTGCGGCGTGGCGTCGGAATGCTCAGGGATTGCCGAAAAAACAGTACGGACAGCCGCCGTGAGCGGTGTCCCCCCGTGCGGAACAAGCCGACCGGAATCGCGGCGCACAGAGAGGAGGGAAGGGAACCCGGTTCCCTTGCTGAGATCCTTCCCGCAGGATGCGCCGGTCGCGTACCGCCCGCACGGACAGGAGCAGGCTTTTTGCCTGCCGCCTGCTATACCCATAACCGCATACGAGTGAAACCTTCGGGTGGAACCGTGTATGGTACAGTCCGGGCGCGCCCTTTGCGGTGACGCCGGAGCGTTGGATCATGCACCCCGGAGAGCGCTGCCGCAGGGCAGTGCTTTTCGGGGTTTTGATATTTTCGAAACGGAAGCAAGGAGAGAACAGAAAGCCATGAGAATCAATTTTGGATCCACACAAATGGAATTTGATGCGCCCCTGACGGTATATGATGCCGCAGTCGCCGCGGGACTCATCAGTCGTGCCGTACTGGCGGCGCACGTGAACGGCAAGCTCTGCGCACTGACGCAGATGCTGGACGGCGATGCCGACGTCGAGCTGCTGACCTTCGCGGACGAGGACGGGAAGCACGTTTTCCGCCACACAGCTTCGCATATCCTGGCGCAGGCGGTCAAGCGTCTGTATCCGGAAACCAAGCTGACCATCGGTCCCGCCATCGAGAACGGCTTCTACTATGACTTTGACAGCGATGTTTCCTTCACGCCCGATATCCTTCACAATATCGAGGCGGAGATGAAGAAGATCGTCAAGGAGAACGAGAAGATCGAGCGCTTTGAACTGCCCCGCGCCGAAGCGATCGCGTTCATGCAGGAACACGACGAGCCGTACAAGGTGCAGCTGATTGAGGAATTGCCGGAGGGCGAAGTCATCAGCTTTTACAGGCAGGGCGAGTTCACCGACCTGTGTGCAGGACCGCACCTGTTTTCGACCGGCGCCGTCAAGGCGTTCCGGCTGACGCAGTGCACCGGCGCTTACTGGAAGGGCGATCAGAAGAACAAGATGCTCCAGCGCGTGTACGGCACGGCTTTCCCGACCAAGGAAGAGCTGAACGACTATCTTGCCGCCGTGGAGGACGCCAAGCGCCGGGATCACAACAAGATCGGGCGTGAGCTGGAATACTTCACCACGGTGGATGTGGTCGGACAGGGATTGCCCATCATCATGCCCAAGGGCGCACGTGTCATCCAGACGCTTCAGCGCTGGGTTGAGGATGTCGAGCAGGCGCGCGGCTGTCAGCTGACCAAAACACCGCTGATGGCAAAGCGGGAATTCTACAAGATTTCCGGTCACTGGGATCACTATCTGGACGGGATGTTCGTGCTGGGAGACCCCTACGACGAAACCAAGGAGTGCTTTGCCCTGCGCCCCATGACCTGCCCCTTCCAGTATCAGGTGTACCTGAACAAGAAGCGCTCCTACCGCGATCTGCCCATGCGGCTGACCGAGACTTCGACGCTGTTCCGCAACGAGGATTCCGGCGAGATGCACGGACTCATCCGCGTGCGCCAGTTCACGATCTCGGAGGGGCACTACATCCTCAAGCCCGACCAGCTGGAGGACGAGTTCCGCGGCTGTCTGGATCTGGCGAAGTACTGCCTGGAGACCGTCGGACTGCTTGACAAATGTACCTTCCGCTTCTCGCAGTGGGATCCTGCCAATCCGAAGAACAAGTATGAGGGGACGGCGGAGCAGTGGGAGGAGTCCCAGGCGCTTATGGCGAAGATCCTGGACGACCTGCACGTCAAGTACACGGTCGGCATTGACGAGGCGGCATTCTACGGTCCCAAACTGGACATCCAGTACCGCAACGTCTACGGCAAGGAGGACACGCTGGTCACGATCCAGATTGATCTCCTGCTGGCAAAGCGCTTCGGCATGACCTACGTTGATTCTGACGGACAGGAGAAGTACCCGTATATCATTCACCGTACCTCGCTCGGCTGCTACGAGCGGACGCTTGCCTACCTGCTGGAGACCTATGCCGGCGCCCTGCCGATGTGGATGGCGCCCGTGCAGGTGCGCGTCCTGCCGATGGGAGAGGGCGAGCTTGCCTACGCGCAGGAGCTGGCGGACAAGTACGCGGCTGCCGGTATGCGCGTAGAGGTCGACAGGAGCAACAACACAATCGGGTATAAGATTCGCGCCGCCCAGCAGGAGAAGATTCCGTATATGCTGGTTGTCGGCGGCAAGGAGGTCGCCTCCGGGACTGTTTCGGTCCGCTCCCGCAAGGGCGAAGTGACGAATGATGTGCCTGCCGAGGAATTCATGCTGAACGCCCTGCGCGAGATTGCGTCCAAAGCGCGCTGACAGGATCCGCTTCACAAATCACACCCAAAATCGGAGGTACTACCTTGGAACCCAACAACAACTCTACCCGGGACAGCCGGCAGGAGGATCACACGGTGCGCGAAAAGCCGCCTGTGCGGCGTATTCTGCTGACCTGCCTGCACGTGATTCTGACCGTCCTGCCGGTGGTCGCCTGCGGCACGGCAATATACCTGCATGCCGTTTACCCCAACGAAAAGCTGGAGGAACTGTGGTTCTACCTGTCCAACGGCGCGGGGGATTCCGGATCCAGCACGTTCCTGAAGGGAGCTGCTGTCGTCGGTCCGCCCTGCCTTGTCGTGATCGCACTGCTCCTGCTGCTCCAGTACGACGTTTTCCACAAGCGCCGCACGATCCGGCGCAAAGCCGGAAAGTCGGGCGCGGAAAAGGAAATCCAGATCTACCCCATCCGGCATAAATGGGCGTTTACAGCCGCCGTGTTCGTGATTCTGATCGGCATCGGATTTCAGCAGATCGGCGTCTATACCTTTGTGGCGGCGCAGTTCCGCGAATCCAATTTCATACATGACCATTATGTGGATCCGCGCGGGACGTCTACCCGGCTTTCCGACGATACTGCCGCTACGGGCGGTGACGAGCCGGTAACCGGTGAGTCGGCGACAGAGGCGCCGGCAACGGGCGAGCCGGCAACGGATAAAGACATTTGGAGTGGATACAAGAACCCGAACTATTTGGTCAAGGCGCCGGAAAAGCGCCGCAACCTGCTGGTGATCGAGGTGGAATCGTTGGAAACCACCATGTTCACGCGGGAGCAGGGCGGTGCGTGGGAGCATGATGTCATTCCGGATCTGTACCGGATGCTGTTTGACGAGGATGCCATATTCTTCGCCAGCGACGGCGGCACGCGCGGTACGCAGGATGCTTATGGCAGTACGTGGACAACCGCCTCGCTGATTGCCAACACGGCGGGCATCCCCTTCAAGGTGCCGGTCGGCATGAACAACTCCTATCACTCCAAAAATTTCCTCAAAGGCGCATACTCGCTGGGTGATGTCCTGCGGGATTTCGGATACCGCAATGTGCTGCTTTCCGGTTGCCGCACCACCTTCGGCGGCGTGGCGGAATACTTTACCTGCCATGGAAATTATGAGATCGTGGATCCCCTGAACCTGCGTTTCCGAGCGGGTGCCGAAACTTATTTCAGCAGGCCGATTCCCAAGTCGCAGAAGAATGAGTGGGGCTTCTCGGACGAATTTACCTTTGATGTGGCGAAGGACTTTCTGACGCTCCAGGGTGACATTTCCGACCAGCCGTGGCATTTGCTCATCAGCACCATTGACACGCACTTCACCGGTTACACCTATGAGGCGGATCCCGAAAGAGGCTACAAGGGAAGCGTGACTTCGTTTGACCGTCAGCTGGAGAACGTTTACGCTACCACTGCCCGCAGTATCGTGGAGTTCGTGCAGTGGGTCAAGCAGCAGCCGTTCTATGAAAACACCACGGTTGTCATCATCGGCGACCACGTGAATATGCTAAACAGCTTTTGCGACAAGAGCGATGCCGATCTGCGCGGGCGGTACAATCTGATCCTCAACTCTGCCGTGACTACAACCAATACCAAGAATCGCTCCTTCACGGCGCTTGATTTCTTCCCCACCATGCTGGCGGCGGCTGGCTTTACCATTGAGGGCGACCGGCTGGGGCTGGGTGCAAACCTGTTCTCTGACCGTCCTACGCTGGCGGAGACATATGGGCTTTCCTTCATGAACGATGAGTTGGAAAAGAAATCCGATTTCTATATCGACTATATCATGGGGCGTGAGGACTACGAGGATCTGGAATCCAGAGCGGATAAAGAATAGGCTAAGGACGGACTGACTGAATCAGCCTGTCAAGCGGCAAAAGCCGGGCGGAGATTCCGCCCGGCTTTTGCCGCTTTACTGTTTTCCGATTTCGTTCTTTCAGACAACAACGCCGTACACTTTGCCGTATATCGTGCCGCCGACGTGCCCCCGGACATCTCCCATGACATCGCCCCGGATATCTCCGCCGATGTCGGCGCCTTCCGCTATATCGCCGTTGATGTTTCCCCGGATGTTGCCGCCGACTGTGCCGACCACATCGCCGTCCACGTCGCCTTCCAGGTCACCGCCGATAGCGCCGCTCAGTCTGCCAAGAATTTTTCCGCTGAAATCTCCGCCGATAGCCCCGTCGAGATCCCCGTCCAGCACGCCGCAGAAATTTCCGCCGACGTTGCCGGTCAGGTTACCCAGCACGGTTCCCGTGAAGTCACCCCCCACGCAACCGGAAAGGTTGCCGTCCAGCAGACCTTCGAAATCTCCGCCGACCGTTCCGGAAAGGTCACCCCACAGCTGTCTCGCGCATACATCGCCGCCGACTGCGCCCTCCAGATTCCCATCCAAAAGATCGCTCTGATAGTCTCCGCCTATGGAACCGCGCAGGTCACCCATGATTCTTCCGGACATATCGCCGCCGATACTGCCGGTCAGATCGCTGTCGAGAACACCCTGGAAATCTCCTTCTACCGTGCCGTCCAGGTACCCCAGCAGTGTGGTACGCACGTCCCCTCCGATCGTTCCGTGCAGGTTCCCATGCACCTCGCGGGTCAGCAGGTCGCCTTCCACGGTGCTGTTTATGTCGCCGTATACGGGACCCAGAATGTCCCCCTGCACGCATTCGGTCAGCGTTCCGCGGATGGGTCGGACGATATCCCCCTCACCGAAATTCCGCAGGGAACGTGTGTACTCTGCATCGCCCTGCCGCTTCAGCTCCCGCCGTTGCCGGTCAGCTTCGCGGGATTTGCGATCCTGCTCCCGCCGTTTGCGGTCTGCCTCGCGGCGCTGGCGGTCGTTTACCCGCCGGGAAAACCAAGCCTGCCGCTCGGCGGTATCCTGTATCAGAGTCACGCGCTGATCGTTGATCCGGGTGCAGTTGCAGGGCGCGTTGCCGCGGCTGTCACCGTTCCCGTTCCGTCCCCGCTTCGCCGATGCATTTCTTCCTGTGGCGGATTGCGCCTGCCTTATCCCCTCGCGGAACTTCTCGCGGACATTGACTCCCTGCACACCCAGGCTCTCCAGAATGCTCTGCACCATGCCCATCGCCTCTTCGGCTTCTTGCATGGCACCGGTGAATGCTTCCCACTGCATGGCGTTCATGCCGGAAGTCCCGTCATCCTCGTCATCCTCGTCATCCTCGTCATCATCGTCGTCATCGTCCCGGTATTCCTCTGCGGCGTTGGCGAAGTCCTCCGCATTGGCGGCGTACTCTTCTGCCTCATCGGCGGCACACCGGGCATCAGCCGCGGCGCACCGGGCATCCTCTGCCGCATTCTGTATGGCAGCCATCTGTTCGCGCATCTCTTGACGGAAGGCTTCCAACTCCTCGTGCTCGGCGGTATCCAGCAGCCGCTCGGCTTCTTCCGCCGTAATGCTGCCGTTTTCCAGCAGCTGCAGAATTTCCAATTTGTTTCCCATGTTCTGAACCTCTCTTTCTTCTTCACATTCCTGTGTTTGATTTTTTGTCCGGGGGAACGGTCACTTTACTTCAACTTCTCCAAAAGAGCAGGAGACATTGATATACACAGTCGGTGTGCCGGCATCCTTCGGCTTTTTGCGCTTGTTCTCACAGCCGCCGAAGGAGCAGACGGGGGCGATCTCTGCCCGAACGCCTGCCGGCAGCAGGATCGTCAGCTGACCGAAGGAGCAGTTCGCATCAATCACCGAATTGTCCTGCACCAACGCCTCGCGCAGGTCAAAGGTCATCTCGCCGAAAGCGACTTCCAGCGTAGCGCTGGTAAAGCTCTTTCCTGCCATATCGTAAGTCTGACTGCCAAAGCGAACCGTGTAGTCTGTTCCGTCCCCGGCAGACATACTGACTTCCGCGAAGGAGCCGTGCGTCCATTTTTCCATACGGCGGTACATCCGGCGCATCTTCCAACGGCGGAACAGCGGGTTCAGCAGGATGCGCAGTCCGATCAAAATCAGCAGAGCGCCCAGAACAACGACCAGTGCCTTCCGCATGGGCAGGACGTCCAGCTTGGAGAGGAGGATCAGCGCACCGCCGCCCAGACACAGTGCCCAGAACCACGACCACGGATTGCGGAGCAGGAAATAGACGGCAGGTACGATCAGGAACAGGGAGCCCCAGCCGGGGAAGAACAGCGTGAAGTTTTCCCACGGCAGGAATGAGACCTGATTGCCAATGTACCCGACGCCGACGCCGATGACGCACAGGGCAAGGAACAGGCGTGCAAGGTACCTGCGGACGGCGCCGCCGGAGATCTTGTCGTAATCGGAATAACGGTAACTCATGGTGAATACCTTCCTTTCATGTGACAGCACGGCTGTCTTTTTGGTTTTGGGGATCTTACAGTCCGCGCAGGCGGGATGCCGCTTCGGCGGCGGTGATGCGGTGCTGGGCAAGCAGATTCAGAATATCCCGCCTTGCCTGCGCCTTGTCGGGCGTTTCGGCGTTTTCCGGTTGCGCAGCCCGTGCGGCGGGGTTGTCCTGCTCGGGCGCATCGGGTGTGCTCAGCCCCAGCGATGCAATCAACCCGTCCAGTGCCGCCCGGACGGTGGGGTAGGATACGCCCATTTCGCGTTCCACGTCCTTGATGCTGCCCCGGTTCTTGATGAAGGTCAGCAGGAAGCGGGATTCCTCCTGGGACAGCTCGCAGAAACGGCAACCGGAAAATTCTCCCTCCAGCCGGGAGCCGCAGGTCGGGCAGGACAACTGCGTGACGGTCAGCTTGCCCTCGCAGATGGGGCACTTGTGTGGCATACGGTACATTCGGTACGTCTCCTTTCGGCAGGCAGGGACGCTCCAGCACGGATTCCCGGGGGTGCGATGCCCTGCGTTACGTGCAGTATAGCACATAAAATTCATTTTGTCAATGTACTTGATAAAGATTTTTAATTTCAAAATCAATTTTATTTATTTTTGGCGCATTCGTGGTGCCTCCGCCTCTGAAGCATCCGTAACAGGAAACGACCGCCATGCCGGGACGGCATGGCGGTCGTTTCAAGGTAATACCGCCAAGGCATTCACTGTGCATTGCGCGGTATGGAGAGCGGGTTACTGCGCCTCAACCCACGGCACGTTCGCGCCTTCGGTCAGGCGGGTGACGCCGAGGCGGTGGCAGTCACGGTAAAAGAGGTCGCAGAGGGCATCAAAGCGGGCAGGATAGGAGAATTCACCCCGTTTGGCGTCCAGCTTGAACCAGCGGTGGCACAGCCCGCTGCGCTCCACATGGGCGGCGCACAGGGCGGAGGAAATGCCGTCCGGGACATCGCCGCCTTCGCGCGCGGCACGGTAGGCATCTGCCCACAGGCGATCCAGCATGGTAAGCTCTTCGTCCGAAATGAGATCGTTCCAGAGAGCGGCGGCGCTGATGACCAGATTGAAATGAACATCCCGTACCTTGTCCCGGATGAAGGTCAGATACTGCCGTACATATGGCGCACCGCCGCCGTAGTAGGCGTTCAGAAAGGACTCTGTGCCGGACTCTACGTCAAATTCGGGATTCCAGAGCAGATTGGCAAGCAGGTAGGCACGCAACTCGCCGAACTCGCCGGACAGACCTTCGTTATAGTTGCCTTGCTCGAACACGCCGCAGACGTTGTGGTCGCGGAAGAAGCGGATGTTGTCCTGCAACGTCTGGAAGTTCGGATACGGATTGAGGTATTGGGCAAAGTCCGTGGTATAATCCCAGATATACAGCTGACGGCATATCTGCGACCAGCCGCGGATGGCATCCGCCGAACCGGCGTTGTTGGCGCAGTCGGAGATCGGGTGCGAGGAGCAACCGCCGGTACACATCCGGATGGCGACATTGTGCCGGGGATGCGTCAGCTTGGGCGGCTGAGTCGAGTACTGATACGCCAGCGTGTCGAAGGTGACTTCCGGGAATTCCGGCTCCAGTGCCTCTGCAACAGCGTTGACAAAGCGGATCAGCGAGCCGGAAGGCGCGCCTTCCTCCTCGTTGACCGCCCGGCAGGCAGGGCAGGTGCAGTAGGAGCCGATGACGAAGCTGTCATTCTGCGAGACCGACACCAGCCGCGCCTCCGGATTATCACGGAGCCACGAGCGGATGCCCTCGATCATAATGCGCAGGACATCGGGGTTGGACAGGCAGGGCTGACTGTACAGGTGCTTTGCAGTCCGTTTGCCGTCGATCAGTGCGTAGTATTCGGGATGTTCGGCGAAATACTTTTCGGGCGGGAGCAGCAGGTCGAAGGTATGCACGAAGTGCGGTCCGGCGTAGCCGATGCCGCCGCCGACTTCGGCTGTCAGATGGCGGATGTGCTGACCTGATTTCAGTCCCGTTCCGTTGATGCGCAGTTTGACGGCGGTCAGCGGATCGGTGGTGCCGATCCAGTACAGGTCGCGGTAGGCAAACGGGGATGCCTCGGTCACATCCAACCCGTCAGGCAGAGACAGCTCCGCCGGGTGGGGGATCACCTCGGTGTCATGGGCGAAGAAGCGGCAGCCGAAACGCTCGGCAAGGGCGAACACGGCGTACAACACCCCGCGTCCGTTCTGCCCGACAAGGTGCAGGTCGTTGCCCCGCACAACCAGCCGGAAGGCATCCGGCGGCATAGAAGGGTCAGTCCGCAGGATGATCGCGGGTGCGGACTGGCTCCGCGCTTCGGTGATGCCGCAGAGTGCGTTCAGATAGTGCAGAAGCTGTGCGGCGGCAGTCTCATACACGGCACCTTCCGGGCGAAGAACGCGGACGGCGGTGTCTCTTTGCAGAGTCCAGGAGTTGCTCATGGTATTTCCTCCGATAAAATAAGTATGTGGTTTCTGTGTATCCGGAGCGTCAAGGAAACGCTGCAGATCAGCGGCTCCTTAAGGCATTACCGCGCAATTCCGATGGTGCAATTGCGCAGTCGGGATTTTTCGTCAGACAATACAAAAATTCGCAGGCTGTAGTAGAGCTACTGACAAGAATTTTTGTGAAGTATGACGGAAAAGACGCAAGCAAGTGTGCCATGCGTGGATTGCGCGGTAATGCCTTAAACTTCCGGTGTATCGTCCCGGCGGCGCTTGCCGTGCAGGAAAGCGCAGGCGGCAGCGGCGGCAAGCGGCATAAGTGCCGGCACCGCCGAACGACATCCGCCGGAGGATGTGCCGGTTTCGGATTCGGTTTCCGTGACGGTGGCTTGGGTGCTGTCCGTGTCGGTGGCAACAGTCTCTGAGGCGGTCTGCGCGGGGGCGGCGGTGAAAACGTACTTGAAGCGTCCGCCCGGTGCGGTATCGCCGCTGGAGTAGAAGTCCATCACGTCCCCGTCCGCCTGCGCGTTGTCGCTCCATTTGAATGCCAGCGTAAAGGTGTCGCTCTCCAGTCCCAATGCCGCGCGCGGCACTGTGATGACAAGCCGATCCTCCGTGACGGCGTAGGCGAGACTGCCTGCTGCTTCAAAATTCCAGCCGCCGGTGAATCTCTCCAGTGTTGCCTTGCCGTTTTCCGGGCTTTGGCGGTTGATGATGTACTCAAAGGTTTCCCAACTCTGCTCACTTTCCCCGACATCCAGGAACAGACGCATCCATGCCTTGTCGGTTTCCGGCGAGAGAGGTCGTGCCGTGCGCACATAGAAGTACAGGTTCTCGCGGTCATACGTGACGCGGGATTCCACAATGTCGTTACGACCGGTGCGGTTTTCGTAGTGGTAGCCGCGGTAACCGTCCGCGTTGCGCTCCAGCGTGTTGCCTGCGTAGCTGCGGAAAACGGGGGATACGCTGTCCCAATCAATCGCGGAACCGGAGACGATGCCCGTGCTGGGCGCATCGGGCGTGGGGATGCCCTTGAAGCGGCGGATGTAGGAGACCATCTGGTAGTAGAAATGATCCTTCAGAACACCGGTAGACGGCTCGATATCGCGGGAGAAGCCGTCCAGCGCGTTGTCCGGAATGGCGTTGGGATCGCCCCACATCTCCCGCGTGCGTCCTGCTTCCCACTCGTTCCAGCCGGTGATGTAGATGAACGTGGGGTCTACCGAAAGGGCGTACTCCCACTGCTCGGCAAAGTTCAGCCCGTGCGTGATGGCGTACTCACTGCTGTCGGGACCGTTGGCGTGGGTATAGCCGCGTCCGAATACGTGATCCCCTGCGTTCATGGCAGTCAGACCCTTGCCGGCAGACCAGTTCTGCGCTACCGAGACGCACATCTCCTCCACCGTGTCGGTTCCCTTGCGCATCATCTTTGCCTGCGGGTAGATGGAGATCCATTTCCATGCCGTATTGTGGCGATGCCCGTTGTCGGGCACAAACTTGACGCCGTTACTGCCCTCGTGCGGCAGGATGAGGTCATTCTCGGTGGTGTAGCTGGGATTGATTACGCGGAAGGTGAAGAATTCCTGCGCATCGGTGCGCTTTTTGGAACGGAGCTGCGTGGGATTGCCGAGCAGGAGCGGTTTGCCCTCCCAGCGGAACCACAGATCCTCATACAGCCCCTTGGCATAGATTCTGTCATACAGCTCAATGATCTGATCCGCCGCCTGATCGGCATAATACATATTCAGCATGGCGGAGATCTGCGGCGTTTTCACGCCGTCGGCGCGTGCCTCCGCCCAGACTTCGCACAGCGTCAGGATGGCGCCGATGAAGTTTTCTGTTCCGTTGGTGTTGTCGAAGAACACGACATCCACCCCGGCGTCTGCCAGAAGCTCTGCGTGCTTGCGCAGAACCCAGCGGTCGATGCCGTTGTTATAGTAGCCGAACAGCGGCTCGTTCCAGAAACAGGTTGTGACGCCGCCCCACGCGGGGTGGTCGTAATCACGGACGGCTTCGGGGTATTTGGCGACGATCTCGCTCACGTTGACAATGTCGCCCTGCGTTTTTGCCAGCGACGCGTGCCATGTGTGGTAGAACAGCCCGACATATTTTCCCTCACGGATGCCGCCGGCAGTCTTGCTGTCCGGCAGTGTGCGCCCCAGCCCATCGGTTGCCGCCCATGCACCGGAGCTGACAAAATCCTGCGCATTGGGCGTGGATGGCTTTTCCGTGGAAATGTCGGTGCCGGTCAGCCGGCTGACCAGCGAAAGCCCGGAGGCAGACGTGTGCAGGTAGGTCACGGAACGGTCGGTGCGCGCTTCGCGCATCTCGACCGCGAGGCTGTCTGATCCGCCGGACAGCACCAGCAGGTACTCCCCGGCTTTGAAATCGCCGGGAAGCGTCACCCAACTGCCGCGTCTGATCCCGGTGACGGTCGCACCGGCGCACGGCTTTTCGGCGATGCTCTTGGCATAATTGCCTGCCCACGCATACAGGGACAGCGTCAGACTTCCGCCTTCGGCGGGGACGGCGGAGACGTACACCTCGCAGCCTGTAAAGGCGGACGCCGCCCGGAACTGCACGCCGTAGGTATCGGTGTTGCCCATGGCGTAGGTCACGGTGTCCCCTGCCGGGTAGAGATCTCCGGCGGTGGGCTTAATCTCCTCGGCATCCGGCTGTGCCGGGCTGAGCGGCAGGAGCGGGCTGCCTGTTCCGCCTGCGCAGGTCAGCGTGATGCGGGCGCAGGACGCAACCTCCGTGTCGTCTGCAAAGTTGCGGGCACGGGCAGAGGTGCCCGAGAGCGACCAGAAGCCGACCTCCTCCGAGGCGGAATCCGATGTGTTGATGATGTAAAGCAGGTATTCGCCTGCCGGGTACGTTCCGTCTGCCTCCATGCGCAGCACCGAGTTGTCGGGGAAATTGATGAACTCCTTGGTGTCGATCGGATCCCCCGAACGGGTGGTATCGTAGGAGCTGTTCCACGGGTACAGGGCAAACCGCAGGGAACCGATGTTGTTGTTCCAGCTTGCACCCAGCAGGGAAATGGTAGAAAACGGAACCGCTGTGCGGAACTGCACGGCGTAGGAGCCGCGCACCTGTGTCGCGGAGCCCGCCATGCCCTGGTCGAACAGATCGACGTCCACTGATTCGCGCAGGCTGATGTCCACTCCGACCGGTGCGAGTTTGAGCGCGCGGATATTGGGACCGGCTGTGCGGCAGTCTACACGTATGACCTGCTCGCCTGCCTCCAACCGGATGGTTGCCTCGGAGCTGTCCACAAAGTCGCGCCAGCCGCGTCCGGGAACGGTATTGTTCAGATCGACGGACGCATCACCGCAGGACACGGTGTAGCTCCCGGTGCTGTCCAGCCAGCCGAAGGAAAAGCAGAAGTGATAGTCGCCTGCTTTTTCGACGGAAACCGGGATGGTAAACCAGTCGCCCGGACGCACGCCGTCAAAGTAAGGGTCGCCAAGCGATGCCTCGCGGTACAGGTTCCCGCCGTGTGCATCGCTCTGCTCGGATACATAGATAACCGTTGGAGCGGAAGCGGATATCGACACCCGTTCTGCGGCTGAAGCGGGGAGCGGCTGGATCGGGAGTCCCGCCGCCGTCAGCAGACAGGCGAGCAGGAATGTCGGTATACGGAACTTGTTTCGTGTATTCATGGGAAGTCTCCTTTCAACCGGAAAATTCATTCGGAACCTGTTGCCATTGTATCATACAGCCGCCGAGATGTCAATAGTCCGGTGCAAAACATGACGGTTTCTTTTTGCCGTGAATTCCCGAAGTAAATTCCACTGTGAAATTTACTTCGGGAATTCACTCTCATAATCTCACCACGCAATTTTTTTGCAAAAAAACCTTGACAAACCGAAAAATGTATGGTATACTATCCCGGCAATGAAGTGAAGCTGCCTGGCTTCCACCGTACCGCCGCGGAGCGTGTCCGGTCAATATCCCGCGTTCGGTTCTGTTCGGACGCGCGGAATGGAGTGCTTCTCCCCCGCACGTGGGGAGGTGCCGCGCCGGGCTGTTTGCTTCGGAGCGGCTTATTTTTTGGAAATCTCTGCGGAAATTTCCGCTGTTCCCGCATGGCGGTGGCATCATTGCCGCGCCTGCCGCAAACGGAATGCCCGGGAGATCTCCTTACGAAAAATCAAAAACAAAATCAGGCAAGCAAGAGGAGGTGCGTACCCATAGGCACGAATGCAAAGGAGACCCAGACTCTCATCAATGAGGCTATTGATGTACGGGAGGTTCGTGTCGTCGACGCAGAGGGACAGCCGCTCGGGATCATGAGTTCCCGCGAGGCGCTCAGACTGGCTTACGACAAGGATATGGATCTGGTTCTGATTGCTCCCCAGGCGCAGCCGCCGGTCTGCAAGATCATGGACTACGGCAAGTACTGCTTCGAGAAGCAGAAGCGCGAAAAGGAAGCCAAGAAGAAGCAGCAGACCGTCGAGCTGAAGGAGATTCAGATCTCCTACCGCATCGACACGCATGACTATGAGACCAAACTCAATCAGGCACGCAAGTTCCTGTCCTCCGGCAATAAGGTCCGGGTGGTCATGAAGTTTCGCGGGCGTGAGATGAGCCACATGGCGATGGGACGGGATATTCTGGAAAAGTTTTTGGCGGATACCCACGAGGTGGGGAGCTGCGACAAGAAGCCGGTTCTGGAAGGACGTTTCATGAGCATGGTCATCAATCCGCTTTCCAACAAAGCCAAGTAAAGTCCGTGTGCCGCACCTGCGGAACACGGTTCCGCAGGGCAGAGGATTGCGCTGCCTGTCAGACAGGGAACAGCCCGATGCGGGAGTTCCCGTAAGCCGTCCGGCTCGTACTTCCGCAGGGAGCCGGACGGCTCTGCACGGTTCATGATTCAGCCCGCCCGCAGGCGGGGTTCCATGATAGACCTGCACAAGACGCGGGTCACAAATATTACGAAAGAAGGATAACCAAAATGGGAAAGGTTAAGACACATCGCGCTTCCGCCAAGAGATTCTCCGTGACCGGAACCGGCAAGGTGAAGATCTTCCACAGCTCTCACCGCCACAATCTGGGCAAGAAGCCCTCCAAGAGAAAGAGAAATCTGCGCAGCTCCGCGATCCTGAGCGAAGCGATGACCGCTAATGTCCGCGCCCTGATCCAGAAGTAAGATCGGCAGGACGACCTGATAACAGTATAGGAGGAAACGAAAAATGGCAAGAATCAAGGGCGCGATGATGACCCGCAAGAGAAGAAATAAGGTTCTGAAGGCAGCCAAGGGCTACTGGGGAAGCAAGTCGAAGCACTTCAAGATGGCGAAGGAAGCCGTCATGAAGAGCGGCAACTATGCCTTTGCCGGTCGCCGCAGAAAGAAGAGAGACTTCCGCCGCCTGTGGATCACCCGTATCTCCGCCGGTTGCAAGACCAACGGAATGAACTACTCCAGCTTCATGAACGGGCTGAAGAAGGCGGGCGTTACCCTGAACCGCAAGATGCTTTCCGAGATCGCCATCGCCGATCCCGCCGCTTTCACCGCTCTGTGCGAGCAGGCGAAGGCTGCTCTGTAATTCACCCGCACGACAAAACCCGGTGACAGAAAACCGGGTTTTTGTCATGATGGAGGGGATCTCCGTATGTCCCGCACCGCCTGTCCGGCGCGCGCAGGACAGCCGGGAAGCCCCGGAAAGGAACCGATATGCCCTTTTCCTTTACCGAAGCGCCGATCGCCTCGCGGCAGAACCGGCGCATTGTCGGTCTGTGCAAGCTCGCCGACCGGGGGGAGCGTGAGCGCACGGGACTGTTCCGTTTTGACGGCGTCAAACTGCTGTGCGAGGCTGTCCGCCGGGAGGTGCCGCTGACGGCAGTCTTTGTCCGCGCGGGCAGTGCCGGACGCGTGACGGAACGTATGGCGGAGCTGTACGGATTGGAGCCGGACGCGCTCGGCTGTCCGGCGTATGCCGTGGAGGACAGCCTGTTTGACCGGATTTCGGAAGAAAATGCGCCCGAGGGCGTGATTTGTGTGGCAAAGGCTCTTGACAAACGCCACAAAATGTATACAATAAATGGGAAGGACTTTCCCCCCGTCCCGGCAGGACCCGCCGTCCTGCTGGAATCGCTCCGGGATCCGGTCAACGTCGGGGCAGTCATCCGCACTGCCGCAGCGCTGGGTGTCGGATGTCTGATCCTCAGCAGGGACTGCGCCGACATCTACCATCCGCGCGCAATCCGTGCCGCTATGGGGACACTGTTTTCCATGACGGTTCTGCGCGTGGATGACCTTGCCGCCGCGATAGTCGGGCTGCGTCGATCCGGTCGCCGGGTGTATGCCGCCGCGCTGGATGCGGATGCCGTTCGGCTGGGGACGTTCGCCTTCGGTGCGGAGGACTGCGTCGTGATTGGCAACGAGGGGCACGGGCTGTCGCCTGCCGTGATTGATGCCTGCGACCACAGTGTGTATATTCCCATGCAGGGCGATACGGAATCGCTCAACGCCTCGGTGGCGGCGGCACTGCTCATGTGGGAGCTCCACAGGGGCAGGCGGGAGGGCTGAGCGGCAGGGAAAGCCGAAGCACCCTTTCAGGCGCGTTCCTGATCTGCACAACCTCATAAAATCAACGTTTCCCCGAGAACCGAAAGGAGACTGCGTTATGCCACAGGACAGACTGTTTGATATCTGGTTCGCACTCCGGGTCGGAATTGCCAGCCGGGAGTTTTCGGCTGTGCTGGATTCCTATGAGTCCACCTACCAGCTGTTCAATGCCGACGCCGCCGAGCTGGAGCAGCTTCCCTGCGGCGAGCGACTGCGGACTGCGCTGGGCGACAAGAGCCTGGACGAGGCATACCGCATCAAAAGCTACTGCGAAAAGGCAGGCGTCCGCCTCCTGTTTTGGCGGGACGCCGAGTACCCTGCCAGCCTGCGGACACTGCTTGATCCACCCGTCCTGCTCTACTGCCTCGGCAGACTGCCGGATTTTTCCCGGTGCCTGTGCATCAGCATCGTCGGGACGCGCACCATGAGCGAATACGGCAAACGCATGGCGTATAAAATAGGCTATGAGCTGGCGGCAGCAGGCACCGTGCCCGTATCGGGCATGGCGCTGGGTTGTGACGGCGTGGCGACAGCCGGTGCCTTGGCAGCAGGCGGACATCCGGTCGCCGTGCTGGGCAGCGGCATTGATATCGTGTACCCGTCCGGGCACCTGACGCTGTACAGGGAACTGACCGCGCATGGCACCGTTATGACCGAATATCCGCCCGGAACGCCGCCGGAGGGACGCAATTTTCCTGTCCGCAACCGCATAATCAGCGGGCTGTCGCAGGGAACCGTGGTCGTGGAGGCGGATGAGCACTCCGGCGCACTGATTACCGCCCGCACCGCTATCCTGCAGGGGCGGGACATCTTTGCGGTGCCCGGCAACGTCGGGGAAGTCAATTCCTCCGGCACCAACGCTCTGTTACGGGACGGCGCGTCCATGGTACTGAGCGCACGGGACATTCTGGACGCGTATGCGTTCCTGTACCGCGACAATATCAACTGGGTGGGGCTGACCCGCGCCGAACAGCGTTCCGAGCCGGATGATGACGCCCTGCGGCGGTACGAAATCCAGACCCGCACCGTGTCCGCCCGTGACCCGGGGACGCGGCGGGACGGCGCCAACCGCCCGATGCGGCGCGCCCCGGCGCCGGCGCCGGAACAGACCGGACACATCGCCCCCGCGCCGGAACCTGCGGCACGCAGGCAGGAGCCTGCCCCGGACGTCACACGCACGCCTGTGACAGACAGCGACCGCTCCGGAAAGGCGCTGGAATCGCTGAACGAGACACAGCGTGCCGTGTTCCTCGCCATGCCGCTGGATCACGCCGTTCCGGTGGATGCGCTGATGCGGGAGGGCTTCTCCATGGGAGACGTCCTTGCCGCCATGACCGTGCTGGAGATCCGGGGACTCATTACGTCCCTGCCCGGCGGGCTGTACGCGCGCCGCTGAGCGGTGCAGAATACCGCCCGATGTCCGGGCAGTACGCATCTGTCCCGCCGTCATTGCGCGGTATCGCCCATAGCATCTTCCCCCTGACACAGGGATTACATCATACATGAAAGGAAACCGTATGGCAAATCTGGTTATCGTGGAGTCGCCCTCCAAGGCGAGCACCATCAAGGGCTATCTCGGCTCCAACTACAAGGTGGTAGCTTCGGTGGGTCACGTCCGTGATCTTCCCAAAAGCACCCTCGGCGTTGACATTGAGAATCATTTTCAGGCACACTATATCAATATCCGCGGCAAGGGCGATCTCATCAAGGAGATACGTAAGGAAGCCAAAGCCGCCGGCAAGGTCTTTCTTGCAACCGACCCGGACCGCGAGGGGGAGGCAATCTCGTGGCACCTTGCGAATGCACTGGGCATCCCGGTGGAGCAGGTACAGCGCGTGACATTCAATGAGATCACCAAATCCGTGGTCAAGGCGTCCATCAAACAGCCCCGCCCGCTGGACATGAACCTGGTCAATGCCCAGCAGACCCGCCGTATTCTGGATCGCATTGTGGGCTATAAGCTGTCCCCGTACCTGTGGAAGACCGTGCGGAGCGGTCTGTCCGCCGGGCGTGTGCAGTCGGTGGCGACCAAGCTGATCGTGGACAGGGAGAACGAGATCCGCGCCTTTGTGCCGGAGGAATACTGGACGGTGGATGCGGTTCTGCTTTGCGCCGACGGAAAATCCGTCCGGGTGCGCTTTGTCGGCAACCGGGAGGGCAAGGTGCGCTTGACCTGTGAGGCGGATGCCCGGCGCGTCGTGGACGACGTGACCGGCGGAACCTTCTCGGTCGCATCGGTCAAACGGGCGACCCGCCGGAAGAATCCGCCCCCGCCCTTTACCACTTCCACCATGCAGCAGGAAGCATCCCGCAAGCTGAATTTCCAGTCCTCCCGCGTCATGCGCGTGGCGCAGGAACTGTACGAGGGTGTCAACATCGGCGCGGAACTGGGCGGCACGCAGGGTCTTATCACCTACATGCGTACCGATTCCCTCCGCGTTTCCGCAGAGGCGCAGACCGCCGCCGCCGAGTTGATCCGCGGGAGATACGGCGAGCGGTACTGCCCCGAAACACCCCGCGTATACAAGGCGCGCGCCGGTGCGCAGGACGCACACGAGGCGATCCGCCCGGCACGGGTGGAGATTGAGCCTGCCATGGTGCGCAAGTCCCTGACGCCTGACCAGTACCGACTGTATAAGCTTATCTGGGAGCGCTTTGTCGCCAGCCAGATGGAATCCGCCGAGCTGGAAACGCTGACGGTCGATCTGGAATGCAGTGGCTGGGTGTTCCGCGCGAGCGGATATACCGTGACGTTCCCCGGCTATATGGCAGTCTACGAGGAGGCAGCCGATGACGGTCAGCGTAACCGCCGGGCGGACGACCCGGAGGAGCAGCGCGACCTGCGCATTCCGCCCCTGCGTGAGGGGGAGCGGCTGCCCTGTACGGCGGTCGAGCCGGGCAGACACTTCACGGAGCCGCCCCCGCGCTACACCGAGGGCTCCTTTATCAAACTGCTGGAGGAAAAGGGGATCGGACGTCCGAGCACCTTTGCCACTATCGTGTCCACCATCACCACGCGCGGCTACGTCAAGCGCGAGGGAAAAGCGCTGGTGCCAACTCAGTTGGGCGAGGTGACCAACGATATCATGCTCCGGAATTTTGCCACCATTGTGGACGAGCATTTCACCGCCCGCATGGAGAACGACCTGGACGGGATCGAGGAAGGCAAGGAGAGCATGGAGGACGTGCTGAGCCGGTTCTGGAACGGCTTTGAGAAGCAGCTGGAGCAGGCGGAAAAGCAGATAGGATCGGTCAGCGTTTCGTTGCCGGTTGAGGAGACGGACTTTGTCTGCGACAAGTGCGGAAGCCGCATGATCGTCAAGAACGGTCGGTTCGGCAAGTTTGCCGCCTGCCCGAACTACCCCACCTGTAAATCCACCCGTCCGCTGACTGACCCGGTCAAGAATCCCGCCGAGGCGGCACCGACCGGTATGAAGTGCGAGCTGTGCGGCGCGGATATGGTCCTGCGTTCCGGACGCTATGGATCCTTCTATGCCTGCTCGCGGTATCCGGAATGCAAATTCACAAAGCAGAAGACCAAGGAGATCGGCGTTCCGTGCCCCAAGTGCGGCGGACAGATCGTGATGAAGAACGGACGCAACCGCGCGGTATTCTACTCCTGCGAAAACTACCCGAAGTGCGATTTTTCCTCGTGGGATATGCCCACCAAGGAGAAATGCCCGCAGTGCGGCGGGATGCTGTTCCGCAAGAAGGGGAAGCCGCTGCTGGTCTGCCATGCGGAGGGATGCGGCTACTCGCGCCCGTATGAGCCGGAGGACACACCGCCCGTCCGGGACGGCGGAGGGAGCGAGGCGTGAGTATGCCGACTATCCACGTATACGGAGCCGGACTTGCCGGCTCCGAGGCGGCATGGCAGGCGGCGCGACAGGGAGTTGACGTTGTTCTGCATGAGATGAAGCCGCACAAGATGACGCCTGCCCACCACAGCCGGGGGTTTGCGGAGCTGGTCTGCTCCAACTCCCTGCGCTCCGACCGGGTGAGCAACGCCGTCGGACTGCTCAAGGAAGAACTGTCCCGGATGGGCTCGCTCATCATGGAGGCGGCACGCGCCACGCAGGTTGCCGCCGGCTCGGCACTGGCGGTAGACCGGGACAGATTCTCGGCGTATATTACGGAAAAGCTCTGTGCCCATCCCCGCATCACAGTCGTGGAGGAGGAGGTGTCCGCTATCCCGGACGGGCAGATTACCGTTGTCGCAACGGGACCGCTGACCTCCGACCCGATGGCGGCATATATCCGGACGCACTTTGCCGGAGACGGACTGCACTTCTTTGACGCGGTGGCGCCCATTGTGGACGCTTCCACCATCAATATGGATATCGCCTTCTTTGCGTCCCGCTACAACAAGGGGGACGCGGATTATATCAACTGCCCCATGACACGTGAGCAGTACGATGCATTCTATCAGGCACTGATCGGTGCCGAGGAGGCGCCGCTCAAGGAGTTTGACCGGGATCTGCAAAAGGAGCTGAAGGTGTTCGAGGGCTGTATGCCGGTCGAGGTCATGGCACGGCGCGGGTATGATACGCTTTGCTACGGTCCGCTCAAGCCGGTCGGACTGACCGACCCGCGCACGGGTGCGCATTCCTTCGCCGTGGTGCAGCTGCGGCGGGAGAATCAGGAGGGCACCATGTACAATCTGGTCGGTTTCCAGACCCACCTGACATTCCCGGAACAGCGGCGCGTGTTTCGCCTGATCCCCGGACTGGAGAATGCGGAATTCCTACGCTATGGCGTCATGCACCGCAACACCTACCTTCCCTCGCCGGATATGCTGGAACCGGATTACTCCGTGCGGACGGTTCCGAACGTGTACTTCGCCGGGCAGATGACCGGCGTGGAAGGGTACATCGAATCGACCGGATCCGGTTTTGTGGCAGGAATCAACGCTGCCCGCCGCGCGCTTGGCATGGAGCCGGTCATTTTCCCGACCGAGACCATGATCGGCGCGATGGCAAACTATGTCAGCCGGGGCGGCATCGGGGATTTCACCCCCATGAATGCCAACTTCGGCATTGTCCCTCTGCCGGAAAAGAAGATCAAGGGCGGCAAGCTCGCCCGCAACGAAGCGCTGGCGGCACGTTCGCTGGCATGGATCGATTCTTTCGTGGCAGACCGGGAAACGCCGGAGTCCTGAGAGACTCCGGCGACCTCTCCCCTTACACCGCCTGTGCGGTCAAAGAAAAGGAGCCTGTATGCAACAGAAAAGAATTATTGTAGACTGCATGGGGGGCGATCGCGCCCCCGGCGAGATGCTGGCGGGCGCTGTCGCCGCCAAAGCCGCTCTGGGCGGGGAGTACCTGCTGGTCGGTGTCCGGGCGGAGATGGAATCGGCTGCCCGCGCACGCAGCATCGACCTGTCCGCGTTTGAACTCCGGGATGCGGGATCCGTCATCGGGATGGAGGATGACCCCATGTGCGTTCTGCACGCCAAGAAGGACTCGTCCATGGCGGTCGCTTTGCGCGCTCTGCGGGACGGGGAAGGGGATGCCGTGGTCAGCACCGGCAACACCGGTGCGCTGTTCACCGGAGCCAGCCTGATTGTCAGGCGGATGCAGGGCATCCACCGCGCCGCCATTGCCACGGTGCTGGCGTTCGAGAAGCCGACCCTGCTTATGGATTCCGGTGCCAATGTGACGGTACAGCCGGACTTTCTGCCGCAGTTTGCCGTCATGGGTGCGGCGTACATGAAGGGGCTGTTCGGCATCGAGATGCCCCGCGTTGGACTGCTGAACAACGGCACCGAGGCGTGCAAGGGCACGCCCATGCAGACGGAGGCGTACCGCCTGCTGTCCGGGATGCCCGGTATCCGGTTTGTCGGGAATGTCGAGCCGAATGCCCTGCCGTTTGACGTGTGTGATGTCGCGGTCACGGACGGCTTTACGGGCAATATCTGCCTGAAAGCGTATGAGGGCGTGAGCAAATTCATCCTGCGCGGGCTGAAGGATATTTTCATGACCAGCGTACTGACCAAGCTGTCCGCGCTGGGTGTAAAAAAGCCGCTGGCGCGGTTCCGCAAGAAGGTCGATACCGCCGAGTACGGCGGAAGCCCCATTCTGGGACTGTGCAAGCCGGTTATCAAAGCGCACGGCTCTAGTGATGCGCGCGCCTTTGCCAATGCCATCCGGCAGGCGACCCGTCTTTGCGAGTCCGGCGTGCTGGACGGGCTGGAGGCAGAGATTGCCGCCGGCGCCGGAATGGGCGGGGAAGGCTGATCCGTCGGGTGCGCTGCGGACGGGAAAGAAAAGGAAAGGAACGGGATGAGCCATGGGGCATGAACGGGAACGCACATTACCGATAGATACAGACTGTCTTGCAGCATTGGAGAGCCGCATCGGCTACCGATTCCGCGACCGGGCACTGCTGTGCAGGGCGCTGACGCACTCCTCCTACTCCAATGAGACGGGACAGCGCAACCATCACCTTCTGTGCAACGAGCGGCTGGAGTTTCTGGGCGATTCGGTGCTGTCGCTGGTGGTCAGTGAGTTCCTGTTCACGACCTATCGGGAGCTGCCGGAGGGAGATCTGACCTGCCTGCGCAAGGACGTTGTCTGCGCGGATGCGCTGGCACGGTACGCCCGGCAGATCGGTCTTGGCGACTGCCTGCTGCTGGGTATTGGAGAGGAGAAAACCGGGGGCAGGGACAAGGTAAACATTCTGGCGGACGCCTTTGAGGCATTGCTTGCCGCCATGTTTGAGGACGCGGGGCGCGGCGGGGACGCCAAGGATGTCATAGCCGCGTTCCTCCTGCCCTTCGTGCGGCGCGATCTGCAGGAACTGGAGAGCCGGGGCGGGGACGGGGACTACAAGACCCCCCTGCAGCAGCTGATTCAGCAGACCGAGGGGGACGTGCTGGAGTACGTCCTGATCCGCGAGGATGGCCCCGACCATATGAAGACCTTCGAGGTGGAGGCAAGGCTGAACTCCAACGTCATCGGACGCGGGGTGGGGCGCTCCAAGCGTAAGGCGGAACAGGCGGCGGCGCGTGATGCGCTGAATCTGTTCGGAGTAAAGTAAAAGGAGACCGCGCGTGTACCTACAATCAATAGAGTTGCAGGGCTTCAAGTCCTTCCCGGACCGGACAAAGCTGGATTTTGAGCCGGGCACGGGCGTCGGAACGGACGGCAGAGGTGTGACCGTCATCGTCGGTCCCAACGGGAGCGGCAAATCAAACATCGCGGATGCCATGCGCTGGGTGCTGGGGGAGATATCCTCCAAGACCTTGCGCGGGAGCAAGATGGAGGATGTCATTTTCGGCGGTGCGGACAGCCGCCGCCCGATGGGCTATGCCGAGGTGTCCGTGACCTTCGACAATACATCGGATTTCTGCCGGCTGGACTGCCCCTATGACCGCGTGACCGTCACGCGGCGCTATTTCCGGAGCGGAGAGTCGGAATACCTCATCAACCGCAAGCCGGTGCGCCTCCGGGATATCTACGAGCTGTTCCTGAATACCGGTATCGGGCGGGACGGCTACTCCATCATCGGGCAGGGACGCATCGCCGAGATGATCTCCCGCAAGAGCGAGGAACGCCGGAGCGTTTTTGAGGACGCGTCCGGCATCGCGCGTTACCGCGTGCGAAAGACCGAGGCACAGCGGCGGCTGGATACGACCGAGGCGAACATGGTGCGCATCCGGGATGTCTTTTCCGAAGTCGAGGCGCAGGTCGGCCCGCTGGCGCGCGAGGCGGAAAAAGCCAAAAAGGGCATTGTCCTGCTGGAGGCACGCAGGCAGGCGGACATCAGCCTGTGGCTGTATGATTCCGGACGTTTGCTGGGCGAGATCGATGCGGCGGCTACGACGCGTTCCCACGCGGAGTTTGACCTGTCGCAGGCGCAGGATGCCCTGCAATCGCTGGAGGTACAGAACCAGCGCCTGACCGAGATGAACCGGGGGAGCCGGGAAACGGCAGGACAGCTGACAGGGGAGATTACCGCTGTATCCGAGGAACTGCACCGGCTGGACAGCGAGTACCGGGTGCGCGAGAGCCATATTCTGCACGCGGGCGAGAGCATCGGGGCGGCGGAGGAGGCGATCCGCGCGGCGTATGCCGCCCGGGACGACGCACGCGCCCGGGAACGCGATCACCGGGAGAAGGAGGCATCCCTGCGCCGCAGACTGACCGAGATGGAGGCGGAGTATGCCGCCGGGACGGTGGAGCAGGAGACGCTCAGGCGGCGCATCGACGAGCTTTCCGAACGCATTGATGTGACAGGGGCGGACATCCGCGCGCGTGAGGCGCAGGCGGTGGATGTGCGGGTGCGCCTGTCCGTGCTGGAGAACGCGCGAAACAGCGGGAGCGACCGCGGGAGCGGGATTCTTTCGGACATGGAGCGCTATGAGGAAACGGCTGCGTCGCTGGCGGCGGATGTTGCCAGACGCCAGAAGGGCGTGGACGGGTATACCGCATCGCTGAACGAAAATGACGCTGCCCTGCGCGCGGCGGAGAATGCCCTGACCGTCTGCAATGAGCAGTATGGGCAGGCGCATGAGGCGCTGAATACCGCCAAACTGCGGCGGGATTCGGTTGCCCAGCGCATCCAGACCTTCCGCTCCATGGAGGAGCATTATGAGGGCTATACGGGGGCGGTTCGGTTCGTAATGAGCCGTTACGCCGCCGGGCGGTTGTCCGGCTTCGGCGGGGAACCGTGCGGGACTGTGTACGGTCCGCTCTCACAGCTTGTCCAGGTGGAAAAAGCCTATGTTACGGCGGTGGAAACGGCGCTGGGCGCCAATCTCCAGCACATTGTGGTGGAGAACGAGGCGACCGCCAAGGCGGCGATGTACGCGCTCAAACGCGAGAACGCCGGCAGGGCTACCTTCTTCCCGCTCACCTCCATGCGCGGGCAGAGTCCGACGCCGGAGATGACGCAGGCGGCTGGTTACCCCGGCTATGTCGCCGTGGCGGATGCGCTGCTGACCAGTGATGACCGCTTCCGGTCGGTGCTGTCCTCGCTGTTGGGGCGCACGCTGGTGTTCGACACCATCGATCATGCCACAGCCATGGCGAAGGCACTGCGGTACCGCGTCCGCGTGGTCACGCTGGACGGACAGCAGATCAACGTGGGCGGTTCCTTTACCGGCGGTTCGACCTCCCAGCGGGGCGGTGCCCTGAGCCGTGCGGCGGAGGTGCGTGCCCTTACGGAGGAGCAGAAGCGGCTGGACGGGCAGGTCAGCGAGGCGGAGCAGGAGCTGATCCGCCTGCGGGACGCTGTCCGGGAGGCGGAGGAGCAACGCGATGCCAAGCAGGACAGGCGCGATCTGCTCCGTGCCGTTCTTGGGAATGAGACGGCGGCACTGAATCAGGCAAAGGCGAAGCAGGACGCAAACAGGACACTTCTGGATAAGCTGCGTGACGACAGCGACCGCATCCTTGCCGAAAGCAGGCAGTACGAGCAGGATATGGAGAGCCTGCGTGCCGAGGAAGCGGCGTTGACCGCCGCCATCGGCGAGGTGCGTGCCGTGCGGCAGCAGGCGGACGCCGACCGCGGCGATGCCGAGGACGCGCTGAACAGCCGCACCGAAAAACAGACCGGGCTGTATATCGCCTTGAGCGAGGCGCGCAAGGATGCCGATACGCAGGCGACCTTTGCGGACTCCTGCGCGGAGCAGGCGGGTAAAGCGGAGGCGGATGCGGCTGCGGCGCAGGAGCGGATTGCCGCGCTGACCGAGAGCCGCACCGGCTACCGGCGCGAGCAGGAGGAGAACCGCCGCCTGTATGCGGACGGCGAGCAGCGGCTGGCGGCACTGTCGGCGGACAAGAGCCGTGCGGATGCGGACAGTGCGCAGTACGAATTGCGCCTGACAGCCCTCCGGGAACAGATCAACCGCAAGTATGAGGATAAGGAGACGCTGTTCCGCGCATTCACGACGGCAGATACCAAACTGACCGGGCTCAGAGCCGAGAAGGAAAAGCTGGATGCCAAACTGCACGAGGACTACGACATGACGTTGCCGGAGGCGCAGACCATGGCGGAGGCGATGCATTGGGAGCCGGTCACGCCGGAGAATCGCCGCGAGGTGCTGGCGACTCAGACCGACTGCCGCAACCGCTTGCGGGCGCTGGGGCATTTTGACCCGGACGCAGTGGAGAAGTATAAGGAGGTCTACGAGCGCTGTGAAGCCATGCGCACGCAGATTGCCGATCTGGAAAAGTCCCGTGCCGAGCTGACCGGCATCATCGCCAGGCTGGAGGACGAGATGAAGGTCGCCTTTGCAACGGCATTTGATGCTATCAATGAGAATTTCGGAAAGACCTTTGCCGAGCTGTTCGGCGGCGGCTCTGCCGAGGTATCTCTGACAGACCCCGACAATATCCTGGAGAGCGGGATCGAGATCAAGGCGGCACCGCCCGGGAAGATCATCAAGAGCCTGATGCAACTGTCCGGCGGCGAGCAGGCATTTGTCGGTGTGGCACTCTTTTTCGCCATCCTCAAGGTAAACCCGACGCCGTTCTGCATTCTGGACGAGATTGAGGCGGCACTGGACGAGGTAAACGTGGAGCGGCTGGCGCAGTACATACGGCGTTATGCGGACGAGACGCAGTTCATCATGATTACGCACCGCCGCGGCACCATGGCGGCGGCAACACGCCTGTACGGCGTCACCATGCCGGAACACGGTATTTCCAAGGTGCTGACGCTGGATGTGGCGGATATTTCCAAGAACAAGGAGGGAAGCTGGAATGGGCTTTTTAACTAAGCTGTTCGGCAAGAAGAACAGGAACGAGGATATACCGGCGGAGGAACTGCCGGCAGAGCAGGCGGACGAGGATCCCGATGGGGAAGGTGCCCTGACTGCTGAGGAGGAAGCCGCCGCCGAGGCGGCGGAGCAGGCGTTTTTTGCGGAGCATCCGGAAATTGCCGGGGAAGACATCCTGGACGAGGAACTGAGACTGGAGCAGGAGCAACAGGAGCGAGAAGCTGCCGAGGAAGCGGAGAGCGCAGATAGCACGGGGAGCGCTGAGAGCACCGGGAATGCCGAGGACATGGCAGAACCTGCGGAAGAGCCGGCGGAAGAGCCAGTGGAATCCGAATCAGCGGACGTGCCTGTCGAAGCAGTAGCCGCCGAAGATACGACTACCAAGAAATCGTTTTGGGGACGGCTCCGGGCAGGGTTGACCAAAACGCGCAATGCACTGTTCGCGCCGGTGGACAGCCTGCTCCGGAATTTCACCAAGGTGGACGAGGATCTTCTGGAGGAACTGGAGGAGATCCTGATCAGCGCTGACGTGGGCATGACCGCGACCGAGGAGATACTGGATCAGCTCCGTGACCGCATCCGCGACGGGCGGCTCAAGGAGAAGGAGCAGGTCATGGACGCACTGCGCGAGATCATGACCGGCATGATCGGGGAAAGCCAGCCGTTGCGGCTGGAAACAAGCCCCAGTGTAATCCTGGTCATCGGGGTTAACGGTGCCGGAAAAACAACCTCCATCGGCAAAATTTCCAAGCGCCTGAAGCTGCAGGGCAAACGCGTGGTCGTGGCGGCGGCGGATACCTTCCGCGCGGCGGCGATTGACCAGCTGGCGGTCTGGTGCGAGCGTGCCGGTGTGGAAATGGTGAAGCAGAGCGAGGGCAGTGACCCTGCCGCCGTCGTGTTTGATGCCATTGCGGTCGCCAGAAAGCGTGCCGCCGACGTGCTGATCATTGACACCGCCGGACGCCTGCAAAACAAGAAGAATCTGATGAACGAGCTTGCCAAGATCGACCGCGTCATCGACCGCGAGCTGCCGGGTGCCAGCCGGGAGACCTTGCTGGTGCTGGATGCGACCACGGGGCAGAATGCTGTTTCGCAGGCAAAGGAATTCAGCCAGGCGGCGAATATTACCGGCATCACGCTGAACAAGCTGGACGGCACAGCCAAGGGAGGCATCGTCATTGCTATCAAACAGGAGCTGGGCATCCCGGTCAAGTTCATCGGCGTGGGCGAGAAGATCGACGATATGCAGGAGTTTGACGCGGCGGATTTCGTCCGGGCGCTGTTCGGAGAATGAGCCATGGCGGAGGGCACGATGCATATTTTGCTTGCTTCCCGCAACCGGCATAAGATCCGGGAACTGGAGGATATTCTCGCGGCGGATATTTCCGGCGTCGCCGTCCATTCACTGGATGAGGTAGGCTTTGCCGGGGATATCGACGAGAACGGCACCACATTTGACGCGAACGCACGGATCAAAGCGCGCGCGGCGCGCGCTGCGGCGTTGCGGGCGGGGCATCCTGACTGGTACTGCCTGGGCGACGATTCGGGGCTGTCCGTGGACGCGCTGGGTGGCGCCCCGGGCGTGTACTCCGCGCGCTTCGCCGGACAGCACGGCGATGATGCCGCCAACAACGCCCTGCTCCTGCAAAAGCTGACCGGCATCCCGGCGGCGGAGCGCGGAGCGCACTTTCTTTGCTGTATCGCTTGCATCACGCCGGACGGGCGTGAGCTGACTGTCTGGGGCGACTGCCCCGGCGTTATACTGGATGCTCCGCGCGGGCAGGACGGATTCGGCTATGATCCGCTGTTTTATCTTCCCGATGCGGGTATGACCTTCGCGGAGCTGAGCGGCGCACGCAAGAACACCGTCAGCCACCGGGGACGGGCGCTTGCCGCACTGGCGGATGCGCTCGGAAAACATTGATATGACGAAAGGAGTCCATATGTCCAACCTGTACACATCCTATCCCATCCCGGCTTCCCTGAACTCTGCCGCACGCGCCTACCTGCGCAGTCTGGCGGCGGATATGAGCCCGGTAACGCAGATCGGCAAGGGCGGTCTGACAGAGAATCTGATTGCTACTGTTTCCGACGCGCTGGAGGCGCGGGAACTGATCAAACTGTCCGTGCTGGAGACCGCTGACTGCACCGCGCGCGATGCCGCCGAGGCGCTGGCGGAGCAACTGCGGGCAGTTGTTGTCGCTGTCATAGGCAGGAAGATTATCCTGTTCCGCCGACCGCTGAATCCGAAGAATCGGCGCATTGAACTGCCGGGGAGGGGAACCGTATGAATTTCCACTGTAAGAGGGCATCTGTCCGCGCGGCGGCGCTTTGCCTTGCCGCCCTGCTTGCTTTGAGTCTGCTTGCCGGATGTGCGAAGCCCAACCCGCAGTCGGTGCTGTACCGCCGCGGCATGAGCGTTGTCTATACCATGTGTGACATGGCAAGCTCCGATTATCTGCGCCTGCTGTACGGAGAGAGAGCGGCGGATATGCTGGATAAGACGCAGGAGGACGGCACGACTCTCCGCGGGCAGATGGACGCGGCACACTACAAGACCGCAGACGCTGTATTTTTGCTCGATGCGACAGTGCCGATGTCGGACGGCACCACGGACGGTCTGTCGGAGGAATTGCAGGAGCTGTACAGGATTCAGTCTGCCGTGGGGCTTTCCGGTTACCTGTCCCTGAACGCGGGGGCGGACAGTGACTGGATATCGCTGTCTGCTATGCTGACAGCAACCGAGCTGTTTACCTGCGAAGGCATCCGCGAGAACACGGTTTTCCATTACCTGTATGTGTTTCAGGAGGGACTGCCCATTATCGTCACGTACCGCACGGGACGCGACGGAGCGGTGTGGGCATCGGGGAAGCTCCTGTATGACAAGGGACTGAACCTGACTTCGGCGGCGGAGCTGAAAGCCTACATGGAAGAAACATACAAAACGCTCCGGGATCTGACCGTAGAGAGAGTACACTGACGGTATGCGTATCGGTATTTTCGGCGGTACCTTTTCGCCGGTACATAACGGACATATCGCGGCGGCGCACGCCTTTATGGAGAAGATGTGGCTGGATGTGCTGTACGTCATGCCGACAGCCCTGCCGCCCCACAAGCAGCTGCACGGCGATGCCGCTGCCGCCGACCGGCTGGAGATGCTGCGGCTGGCGTTTGCCGGTATGGACGGGGTGATCGTCAGCGACATGGAAATCCGCCGGGGCGGGCGAAGCTACACCGTGGACACGCTGCGGCAGATGCACGCCGACCTGCACGGGGATGACCGCCTGTTCCTGCTGATGGGAACGGATATGCTGTTGTCCTTTGACAGCTGGCGGGAACCGGACGAAATATTCCGGCTATGCTGGCCGGTCTACATCCGCCGGGAAGCGGACGCGGCGTTGGACGGAGAGATAATCCAGCGGATCGCACGCTACCGGGCGGAGTACGGGAAAACGGTCTGCCGCGTGGATGCACCGGCACTGGAGGTGTCCTCCACGGAGATCCGGCAGGCGGTTGCCGCCGGACGATCCATCGACGACATGGTGCCGCCAGCCGTGGCGGCATACATCCGGGAAAAGAATTTGTACAGGGAAGGGGACGGGACGCATGGCAATGACAGGGGAGAATGACCGGCAGAGGCCGGTGTCCGGCGGTATCGACAGGGCGATGCTGGACGGACTGGCGGCGGAGGTTGCCGCATCGGGGCTGTCGCCCAAGCGCCTGCGTCACGTCCTGGCGGTGCGGGACATGGCGGCACGGCTGGCGGAACTTTACTGCCCGGAGGACACGGAGATTTTGCAGGCGGCGGCACTGCTGCACGACATGACCAAGGAACTGTCCCCGCAGGAGCAGATCGCACTGTGCGACCGCTACGGAATCCCCCGGACACGGGGCGATGTGCTGGCGCCCAAGTGCTTTCATGCCATGACGGCTGCCGCACTGATCCCGGTGATGTACCCGGCATTTGCGGATCCGCGCATCGTGTCGGCGGTGCGCTGGCACACGACAGGACGCGTCGGCATGACACTGGACGAGAAGCTGATCTATCTGGCGGACTACATCGACGAAAGCCGCACCTTCCCGGATTGCGTGACGCTGCGGAATCTGTTCTGGGACGCGCACCCGGAGCAGATGGAGATGCCTGCACGGCTTGCGCATCTCCGCACCGTGCTGATCGTGTCCTACGACATGACCATAACGGGACTGATCCGGGACGGCGTTCCGGTCAGTCCGGACACTTTCCTCGCCCGCAATGAGCTGCTCTGCGAGCAGAACGGGCTGTGAAGGAAACAGAGGCAGTACCGCGCATGGTGGCGGAACGGATACCGCCGGGACTTTGGCCGTGCGTGCGCGGCATTGCCACGGAAAGCGCTGAGAAACGAGGAAACGGAAAGAAAGGAACGAATGAATATGGATAATACTGATAACATGAATGTGAATATGGATATGCAGACCGGGGCGGAGGAACGCCCGGAGCCGCTGACAGGTGCGGATCCCGGCACGCTTGCCAATGCCATTGCCCATTTTCTGGACGGCAAGAAGGCGCGTGACATACGCATCATCAATATGAAGAACAAGACCGATATCTGCGACTACATGGTGTTGGCGACAGGTACTTCCTCCACCCACGTGCAGACGCTGGGCGGCGAGGTGGAGTATCAGATGAGCCGCCGGTGCGTGGAACCGCTCCATGTGGAGGGACGCGACAACCGCAACTGGCTGGTGCTGGACTACGCGCACGTGCTGGTACATGTGTTCACCAAGGACACGCGGGAATTTTACAATCTGGAAAAACTGTACGCAGACTGACCGCTCCGGTTCTCTGTCTGCCATCACACACGGAAAAGAAAGGAAACAGTATGGAACAGCGCGTATCAAAGCACAATTACTACCTTGACATTGCCCAGACCGTCGCGGAGCGCAGCACCTGCCTGCGGCGCAAATTCGGTGCCATCATTGTCCGGAATGATGCAATCATCTCGACCGGCTACAACGGTGCGCCGCGCGGGCGCAAGAATTGCGACGACATGGGCTTCTGTATGCGTGCCCACCTGAATATACCCCGGGGCGAGCGGTACGAGCTGTGCCGATCCGTCCACTCGGAGGCAAACGCGATCATCAATGCCGCGCGTGACCAGATGCTGGGTGCGACGCTGTACATGACCTGCGTCAACCCGGCGGACGGTTCGCTGTTCGCGGGGACGAACAGCTGTTCCATGTGCAAGCGGCAGATCATCAACGCAGGCATTGAACGTGTCATTATCCGGGATACGCCGGAGGAATACCGCGTTATCCGTGTCAGCGACTGGATCGAGGACGACGATTCGCTGACCGGCGTTTTCGGGTATTGAGGCAAAGGGAAGGGAGAGACACGTTAATGAAAAGAACGGGACTCCGGCGCACGGCGGCACTGGCTCTGGCACTGATCCTGTCTGTCGGGACGTGCTTCGCCGGATGCGGCGAGAAGCTCCGGGAAACGGGCGGTGTCATCAAAACGCAGGACGGACAGAAAACCTACCGCCATGCCTCCACGACCTACGAGGCGGTCGAGGTCGGAAAGAAGGTCGGAACGCTGACCGATACGGGCGGCGGCTCCGGCACGGTGTATGCCATCGAGGGGCTTTCTGCGGATGAGTGGCTGGTTACGGAGGAAGGGTATGTTCTGTACGCAGACGGTGTCCATCTGCCGACGCTGACCGAGATGAAGCCGGACGCCGTGCAGGTCTGTGCCTATCGGCAGTCGATCCATGTTCTGCGCACCGTTACGGGGGCGGATATCCTGTCCGATGCCGTGCGTGCGTATACCGAAGGGGAGAATATTGAGTATCTCGGGCTGGAGGCGCAGCACTCCTATAAGCTCCGCTTTACCTCTGCGGCATATCCGGCACTGTATTTCTCCCTGCTGTATATAGAGTACGGCGAGGATATGGTATTGGACGGTGTGAACTACGGCAGATATTTTCTGCGCGGCGTCTTTGACGGCAGATTCGTGGCGGTTGGGGACGGACTGCATCAGCTGATGTTCGGCGGCGAAACCACGGAGACAGCCTCCGAGACCGCAAGCCAGCCGGAAAACAGCGGGAATGGGGGATGAGAATATGACGGAACAGGACAACCTCGACAGCCGCGAGAATCGGCAGACTCCGGAAAGCCCGGAAAACGCTTCCGCGTCGGAGCGCCCTGCACGGGCTCCGCGCCTGCGTGCGGAGCGGATGCAGAAAATACCGGCTCACCTGGAGGGATGCGCCGCGTTGGAGAAGCTGTGCTTCCGGGAGCCGTGGAGCGCCCATAGCCTGGAGCTGCTTTGCACGGACGGGATCGGTGTCGGGTTCCTCTGCACCGGGAGCATCCCGCCCGGCGGGGGGCAGGGCGTTGTCGCATACGGTGGCATGATGGTAGCGGTGGACGAGGGACAGATCACCAATATCGCAGTACACCCCGGATGCCGCCGGAAGGGGTACGGGCAGGCGGTACTGACCGCCCTGATCCGTTATGCCAAGTCGGCGCACCTGGCGTCTGTCACGCTGGAGGTGCGCCCGTCCAATCAGGCGGCGCTGGCGCTCTACCGCCACAGCGGCTTTTCCGAGGTTGGTCGGCGGAAGAATTTCTACACCAAGCCCACGGAGGATGCCCTGATTCTCACATTACGGTTGAAGTAAGGGCGGTCTGCGCTGCTTACGGCTGGGTACTTCTGAGAATTCATCGCACAGCGGATCGGCGGAACCGTTCCGTCATTCGTCACACAGCTTGCTTGCAGAGGGATAAGCCGTGATCGGCGCCCTACATGATATTCCGAACCGAGAAGCGTTCCAGTCTGTCGAGGTCATTCAGTGCCTCCCGCAGGACAGCCAGCGCGGCGGCATAGTCGGTGTCACTGCCGGAGACGGCATACGCCCGTGCCGCCGCGATCTGTTCACGTACCCGGTCGAGAATCGGGAAGCTGACCGAGAGGGACAGCCCGGTCTCATACCGATTGAATTGCGTTTCCAGCCCGTCCAGCAATCCGGGAGTGTCCGCGTCCGGGATGACGGGCAGTGCGTCTGCCCGGGTACGCAGCGCGGCAACGCTGCCGCGCACGAATACGGCATTGGCGGCGACTGCGCACAGGATCAGGCAAAGCAGAACGGCTGCCGCTATGACGGCGGCGGTCGGTGTGCGGCTTCTCATGAGGTACGGCGCGGCAGGATGCGTACCGTTCCGCCGTCATCCGTCAGCAGCAGAAAAACCCGATCCGGTGTCAGACGGTGCGCCGCCAGAAGCTGATCCAGCCAGCGGCGGTCACGCCCTGCGAGTGTCAGATTTCGGTCGTTAATCACGCCGTCATGAATAATCAGGTGCATGATGCCCGGCTCGGGCGGATCGATGCCCAGTTCCCGCGTGGTTGCCTGCCGCTCGGTGGCGCGCAGAGCAACCGAGAGTTGTCCGTTCGGTTCGGCGATGGCGTACTCCACCTGATCCGGGTCGGACACCCCCTTCTGACGCAGATGGGAGAACAGCTCCTCCGCCGATATGCGGCTTTTTTTCATGGCGGCGGCGTCCGGCTTGCCGTGCCGGATCAGAATGGTGGGACGCACCGACAGCGCTTTCTTGAGCACCGGAACATGCAGCAGCAGTCCGGAGAGCAGAACCTCCAGTGACATCAACGTCAGGACGGGCACGATGGCGAAGGCGAGCGGGATGTCTTGATTGGTGATGGGCAGGGACGCCACCTCGGACAAAAGCAGAGTCGTGACCAGTTCGGATACTTCCAGCTCGCCCAGCTGGCGCTTGCCCATGACGCGCATGGTTACGACCAGCGTCAGGTAAATAATCAGTGTGCGCAACAGAATCGTCAGCATAAAAAACCTCCCGGACACACAGGATATGCATAGTGTGTCCGGGGGATCTTTTTATATACGGCGGAATGTTTGCCAGCCGGGCGCCGCAGCATCAGAGGACAAACAGCTTGATCATTTTGATTGCCGTGCCGTCCGGGTAGTCGCGTACCTCGCCGAGCGCGAAGAACGTACCGTCCGCACCGTACAGCCGCAGGCGCGCTCCGGTCGGATACGGCTGACGCAGGTTCAGTCGCGTCTGATACAGCTCGCACCCGCTCCGGCACAGCTTGGTGTGAAACTCCGACAGGGACAGGCGCGGCAGGTCGGAGAACAGCGTCTCCACCGGCAGGAGACAGGCGACGCGTGCAGCAGGCTCCATGGCAGCCAACTCCTCCGGCGTCCGGCAGGCGGAGACGGGGTAGCCGCTTGCCGCCGTGCGGCGCAGTGCCGCCATGGTGCCGCCGCATGCCAGTGCATCGCCGATGTCGGCGCACAGGGTGCGGATGTAGGTGCCGCCGGAGCAGGTGACGTGCAGACGGAAGTCGGAGGGCAGGGAAGCCGGCTCTGCCGTCAGTGCCCGTATCTCCACAGGGCGGGGTTGCCGCTCCACGGTGCCGCCTGCCCGCGCGATGTCGCACAGCTTGCGCCCGCCAACCTTCAGGGCGGAGTACATGGGCGGAATCTGGCAGATTTTTCCGCGGAAACGCGGCAGAACCGCATCCAGTGCCGCACCGTCCGGCAGGCTGACAGCCGGAGCGGTCGACAGAATGACGCCGGTTGTGTCCTCGGTGTCGGTGCGCAGTCCCAGGCGCAGAACGGCTTCGTAGGATTTTTCATCGTGCGACACATACTCGGATGCCTTGGCGGCTCGCCCCAACAGCAGGATCAGCACGCCGGTCGCCATGGGGTCCAGCGTGCCGGTGTGCCCGACCTGCCGGGTACCGAACAGGCGGCGGACACGGGACACGACATCGTGCGAGGTCATGCCTGCGGGCTTGTCTATAAGCAGAACGCCGTCCGGTGCGGCGCATTTTTCGGCAGTATTCATGGGTACCTCCGTCGGATAACTTCTGTGCGCATTGTATCACATCTGCCTGCCGCTGTCAAGTCACAAATAATTAACAAACAAATGCCGCTCCGGCAGTTGACGGCTGTTCGGATTGGTGCTATAATTTGGTATAATCGGGGGAGGATGGGTTTTTTCAAAAAGCCTGTTTTACCCGGAAAAAGTACGTAAATCGGGTCGGCGGCAACCGGAAGGCGCATCTCTCTCTCTGCGGGGCAGGCGCCGGTCGGGTCAGCCGGTCAGGAAAGGAACTACGGTTTATGGATATGGAAAAGAAGGACACCATGGGTCGTGCGGCGATTGTTTCGCTGTTTGACGAGGGCACCTTTGTCGAAATGGGTGCGTTTGTCCGCAGGCAGGGAGAGACGTATGACGCTGTGCTTTGCGGCTACGGAGCGGTCGGCGGCAAGCTGACTTTTGCCTTCGCGCAGGACGCCGATCGGCAGAAGGGTGCTTTCGATGCGGTCGGCGCCGCCAAGATTGCCAGACTGTACGAGCAGGCGGTGCGCACGGGTGCGCCGGTTGTGGGCGTACTGAACAGCGCCGGCGCGGTTGTGACCGACGGGGCGGGCGCGCTGTCGGCATACGGACAGCTGATGAAGTGCGTTTCGGATGCCTCCGGCATTATCCCGCAGATCGCGCTGGTTGAGGGCGTCTGCGGCGGTATGGCTGCCGTTGCCGCCGGGCTGTTCGACTTCACCGTTACGGTGAAGGACCGATCCGAGCTGTTTGTCAATCCGCCCTTCAATGTCGGCGGGGAGACGGGAACTACGGCGTATGCAGCCGCAAACGGGCTGTCCGCACTGACGGCGGAATCGCAGGATGCCGCTGTTGCCGCCGTCCGCACGCTGGTCGGACTCCTGCCCCGCAACAATGCGGACAGTGCAGACACCGATCCTGCCGATGCGCCGGATCGCCCCGTCAGTCCTGCCGGCAGAACGGGTGTTGCGCTGGTCACGGAGCTTGCCGATGCGGGTAGCTTTACCGAGCTGTACGCCGCCTGCGGGCAGGAGCTGACGGTCGGACTCTGCCGCATGGGCGGTATGACCGTGGGTGTGGTTGCCGGAAACGGTGCCGCCGATGAGGGCAGGCTGACTGCCGCCGGTGCCGCCAAGGCGGCGCGCCTTGTGAATTTCTGCGACGCCTTCTCGCTGCCGGTTCTGACGCTGGTGGATAACGCCGGACTGGCGATGCGCGCCGATCCCGCTCTGGCGGGGGCGCTGGGCAAGCTGGCTTCCGCTTATGCCGGCGCGACCTGCCCGAAGGTGACGGCTGTGACCGGCAAGGCATACGGCGCCGCCTTTACCCTGCTCGGCTCCCGTGCGCTGGGGGCTGATCTGACGCTGGCTCTGCCGGATGCGGTGGTCAGCGTGATGGATCCTGCCGCGGCTGTTGCGTTCCTGCGCAACGGCGATGTGACTGCCAAGACGCCCCGCGCTTCGGTCGAGGCGGCGTGGACGGCGGAAAACCTGGCGGATGCCGCCGCCGCAGGCGGTGACATCGACGACGTAATCCCCGCCGAGGAGCTGCGCGCCCGCCTGTGCGCCGCGTTCTATATGCTCTCGGACAAGGCAAGCGGTACGCCTGACCGCAAGCACGGCGTGCTGCCTCTGTGAGAGGAGCGTTTCCTATGAATATGTTTACCCTTCAGACCCTTGCCGCCAAGGCAGAGCAGTCCGGCGAAGATCTGGGCGGCTTTATGTCGCCTGAGCGGCTGGAAATCGCGGGGCAGGTCGTGCTGATCGGCATGGGTATGGTGTTCGCCGTGCTGGCGCTGCTGTGGGGTGTGCTTGCCATTTTCGGCAAGGTGATGACCTCCGGCAACAAGAAAAAGGCTGCGAACGAACAGCCCGCCGAGGCACCTGCCCCGGTCGCGGCACCTGCCGAACTGCCCGAGGAGATGCCTGCCGGGGAGACCGGGACTGCGGCGGAAGATGACGAGGAGCTGGCCGCCGCGCTTACCGCAGCCGTGGCTGCCGCTATTGCGTCGGACGAAGAACTGTCCTCCCGCTTTGCCAGCGGGTTCCGCGTGGTTTCCTTCAAAAAAGCCGGGCGCTGACAGCCGGGCACCGAATCTGCCTATTTTTATGCTGATGTGAAAGGATATACTGTCATGAAAAAGAGATTTATCGTTACGCTGAAAAACGGCAACACCTACGACATGACCGTTGAGGAGGTTGATGCCTCCGCCGCTGTGACCGTTGATGCCCCTGCCGCGCCCGCCGCTCCCAAGGCGGCTCCCGCTCCGGCACCCAAGGCTGCCGCTGCCGCCGGCTCTGTCGCTGTCAAGGCGCCCCTGCAGGGGACTGTCATGAAGGTCAATGTCAAGCCGGGCGATACCGTCACGAAGGGCGCTCCCGTGGCTGTCATTGAGGCGCTCAAGATGGAGAACGATGTGCCCGCGCCGCAGGACGGCGTGGTGGCAAGCGTCGATGTCAAGAGCGGCGATTCCGTCAAGACGGATCAGGTTCTGCTGACTCTGAAGTAAGACGACCTGCTTTGAGACTTGTCCGGGCATAGCCGGTGTTCCGCCCCGGACGGAATGAAAGGAAAACCACTATTATGCTTGATAGTTTGTTGAATTTTCTGACCAAGACAGGCGTCTGGCAGCTGCTTTTCAAGGAAGGCGATCAGTTTACGCTGGCGGGGCGCGGCTGGATGTTCAACACCGCCTGCTGGCAGACACTGGTCATGCTCCTGATTGTCGGAGTGTTGGTCTACCTTGCCATCAGACGCGGCTTTGAACCGCTTCTGCTCCTGCCCATTGCCGTCGGGATGCTGCTGACCAATCTGCCCGGCGCGAACATCTTCCATTTGGAATACTTCATCGCGGATGAGATAGATTACGCCTACATTCTTCACCACGGCGGATTCCTGGATATGCTGTACCTCGGCGTCAAGCTCGGTATTTACCCCTGCCTGATCTTTATCGGCATCGGTGCCATGACCGACTTCTCCCCGCTGATCGCCAATCCCAAGAGCCTGCTGATCGGTGCGGGCGCGCAGCTCGGCGTGTTCATTGCGTTCGCTACGGCGCTCCTGTCCGGACAGTTCAGCCTGGCTGAGGCAATGTCCATCGGCATCATCGGCGGCGCGGACGGACCTATCGCCATTCTGGTGACCAAGACGCTGGCGCCGGTTCTGCTGGGCGGAATTGCCATCGCCGCATACAGTTATATGGCGCTGATTCCCATGATCCAGCCGCCCTTCATGAGACTGCTGACGACCAAGAAGGAGCGCGCCATCCGCATGGAGGCGTTGCGTCCGGTTTCCAAGCTGGAAAAGATCCTGTTCCCGCTCATCGTGACCGCAGTCGTCGGTCTGATCGTGCCGGATGCGCTGGTGCTGATCGGTTGCCTGATGTTCGGAAACCTGCTCAATGTCTGCGGCGTGACCGACCGTCTGTCCAAGACGGCGCAGAACGAACTGATGAACATCGTCACCATCTTCCTCGGCATCTCGGTGGGGGCAACTGCCAGCGCGGCGAACTTCCTGCGCCCGCAGACTCTGCTCATCATCGCGCTGGGGCTGGTTGCCTTCTCTATCTCCACCTGTGGCGGACTGCTGACCGCAAAGCTCATGAATGTCATCTGCGGCGGTACCATCAACCCGCTCATCGGTTCTGCCGGCGTGTCTGCCGTGCCGATGGCAGCGCGCGTCTCCCAGCTTGAGGGACAGAAGTATGACCCCACCAACTTCCTGCTCATGCACGCCATGGGTCCCAACGTGGCGGGCGTCATCGGGTCGGCAGTTGCCGCCGGTGTGTTCCTTGCCTGGGTGTAATCGGAGATTCCCAAAAGAGAAAGGATTGTGTGATTGAAATGAGTCAGGTAAAAATTACCGAAACGGTTCTGCGTGATGCGCACCAGTCGCTGATTGCCACGCGGATGACCACCGAGGAAATGCTCCCGATCCTGGAAGCTATGGACGACGTCGGTTACTACTCCCTGGAGGCATGGGGCGGCGCGACCTTTGACGCCTGCATGCGCTTCCTGAATGAGGACCCGTGGGAGCGCCTGCGTAAGATTCGTGCCCGCGTCAAAAAGACCAAGCTGCAGATGCTGTTCCGCGGACAGAACATCCTCGGCTACCGCCACTACGCGGACGATGTGGTGGAGTACTTTGTGCAGAAGTCCATTGCCAACGGCATTGACATCATCCGCATTTTCGATGCGCTGAATGATCCCCGCAACCTGAAGACCGCGATCAATGCCACCCTCAAGGAGGGCGGGCACGTGCAGGCGGCGTTCAGCTATACCACCGGTCCCGTGTATACGACCGAGTATTACCGCAATTACGCCAAGCAGCTGGAGGAGATGGGCGCAAATTCCATCTGCATCAAGGATATGGCGGGTCTGCTCAAGCCGTATGAGGCGTATGAGCTGGTACGCACGCTCAAGGAAAGCGTCAAGATCCCGATCCAGCTGCACACGCACTATACTTCCGGACTGGCGTCCATGACGCTCATGAAGGCGGTCGAGGCGGGAGTCGATGTCATCGACACCGCGCTGTCCCCGTTGGCGATGGGAACCTCCCAGCCGCCCACAGAGTCCATGGTCGCCGCACTTGCCGGAACCGAGTACGATACCGGTCTCGACCTTGCCAAGCTGGATGTGCTGACCCGCTACTTCACGCCTCTGCGCGAGAAGTACCTCAAGAGCGGACTGCTTGATCCCAAGGTGCTGAAGGTCAATGTCAATGCGCTGATGTATCAGGTACCGGGCGGAATGCTGTCCAATCTGATGTCCCAGCTTAAACAGGCGGGCAAGGAGGATCAGCTCACCGCCGTGCTGGAGGAGGTGCCGCGCGTCCGTGCCGACGTCGGGTACCCTCCGCTGGTTACGCCCTCGTCCCAGATTGTCGGCACGCAGGCTGTTTTCAATGTGCTGACCGGCGAGCGCTACAAGACCGTTACCAAGGAGTTCAAGGACATCGTGCTGGGCAAGTACGGCAAGACGCCGGTGCCCATCAAGCCCGAGTTCGTGAAGAAGATCTGCGGAGACGCCCAGCCGATCACCTATCGTCCCGCCGACGACCTCAAGCCGGAGATGGAAACGCTCCGCGCCGAGATGCCGCAGGGGCTGATGGAGCAGGAGGAGGACGTTCTGTCCTACGCACTGTTCGACAAGGTCGCCCTCAAGTTCTTTGAGTACCGGAAGGCGCAGAAGTACGGCATTGACGGCGCGCACGCCGATGCTGCCGCGGGAATCCATACTGTCTGACCGACAGCCAGAGAAGTGCCCTTTGCGGCTCCGCCCCCCGGACGGAGCCGCGTTTTGCCCATCGTGGCGTAAACGCGAACGAACCAAGCGAAGAAAGGAGACATTATGCCGCACGTAACCGATTATATCCAGTGGCGGGGGGATATTCCCTTTGAAAACGATCCGCTCAACGAGGTGGACAACCTGATTTTCTGCCTTCTTTCCTATGTCGAGCTAGATGGCGCAGTCCCATCCACCCCGGACCGATGTGTGACGCTCAGGGAGGCGGCGAAGGAGTATTTCTTCACGCACGATCCCAAGGATGAGCGCCCGCTGGGACTTATCGTGCCGCGGGAAATCGTTGCGCTGTTCCGTCAGATGGCGGATGCGCCGCGCTACCGTGACCTGCAGCTTTGCGGATACGTCAACGAGATTTGCGAGAAAAAGCAGGTGCAGTTTTCCGCACTGACGATCCGCCTGCCGGATGATACATGGTTTGCGGCGGTGCGCGGAACCGATGATACCATCGTCGGCTGGCGGGAGGATTTCAATCTGTCCTGGATGGACGAGGTTCCGGCACAGCGCCTGACGGCGGAGTATCTGGACAATCTGCCGCTGACGAAAAACTCCCGCCTGTACGTCGGCGGGCATTCCAAGGGAGGCAATCTGGCAGTCTGGGGGGCGGTTCACGCCTCGCCCGCAACGCGGGATCGGATCGTCCGGGTATACAGCAACGATGGCCCCGGATTCTCGGAAAAAATGCTGGAGTCTGAGGCGTACCGTACACTTGCCGACCGCATCGACAGCCTGGTGCCGCAGTCCTCCCTGGTCGGGATGCTGCTTTCACATGATGAATGCGATGTCATCCGTAGCAGTCAGCTCGGCATATTCCAGCACAACGGACTGTCCTGGGAGGTCATGGGCGGTTCCTTTGTCCGGGCGCACCGGCTGTCCGGGAGGGGCGTGCGCAATGACAGCGTGATTCGCGCCCGCATTGATTCCATGACCATGGAGGAACGCAAAAAATTCACCGAGCTGTTCTTCGGCATTCTGGAATCCACCGGCGCACGCACGCTCACCGAACTGAACGCAGGCTCGATCCGGAACGTTATCATCATGCTCCGCACGGTAAGCGATATGGACAGGGAAACCAAGGAGATGGCGCTGTATCTTATCGGAAAGCTGTTCGATATCCGTCCGCTGACCGTGCCCCGCAAGCAGAAAAAGCGGGGTGCCGTCCGCTTTGAGTTCGGCCTGACCGTCGGACGGAGGAAGTCTGCGCCGATGCAGGAACAAAAGCCCTGATACCACATAAAAAGGGGTTATCAAAAAACTCATTTGAGTTTTTTTGATAACCCCTTTCGCGTATTAGGAGGCTTTCTTTTTGCGGATGAGCAGTACCGCCGCCGTTGCACCGCCGCCGAGGACGACTATCGCAAGGGCAACCCAAATCCACATAGAGGAGCCGGCTGGTTCGGGAGGTGTGACTCCCGAATCGACCGTGACTGCCGCCTCAACCGTGAACTTTGTCGTGGCATCGCCGCTCTCGGAGCGGATGGTGAGTGTATGCTCGCCATCCGCAAGTGTCGCAAGGTAGCCTGCCTTCAGCGTAACAAGGATACTGCCTTCGCGCGTTTCGTAGCTGTCCGACGGAACCGTGTTGCCGTCCACAAGAACTTCGGTAAAGTCCGCGTATGCGGCATCTGACCGGAAGGTCAGCCCGACCTCACTACCTTTGCTCCACCGGCTGTTCTTGCCGTCCGTGATGGCGGGGGCAAGCTTGCCGATGGCAACCGCGGGCTTTCGGTAACCGCAGACCGTGCATTCCGCATGCTTTTCGCCTGCCTCGGTTACGGTTGCTTCCCTGTCGGTCTTCCATGCAAAGGTGTGTGCCGCCTCGTCCTTCTTGTCTTCGCAGGACTTGCAGGCGTGCCAGTGCCGTTCGGCGTCCGTGAGCCAATCCGTGCCGTAGTCATGCGTGTGCGGGATATCCTCCCACACGGCGTAGAATGTCATGTTCGCCGTCACGTTGCAGGAGGCATCCGGAATAGCAGAACCGGTCGCGCTGGTTGCCCAGCCCCCGAACTGCTTGCCTGCGGGAGCGGTAAAGCCGCTTGCGGGGAGCGTAAACGCACCTGCGGGGACATTCTCCACATTTTCCATTGTTCCCGTGCCGCCGTTGGCGTCGAAACTGACGGTGTAGGTCGGCGTGGGTACCGTCACGCGGATGACGCCCGCATCCGTGCGGAGCGCCACCCCGTTCCCGGCGCGATCGACTGCCTCGGCTACCAGAAACTCCACCGCATAATCCTTTGCCGGCGCGGTGCTTTTGACCTCGAATTTCAGCGTGACCAACGTGCCGTTTCCGGACTCGTTTTCCTTGCCGGCGGCTTCCAGAAGAACCACAGCTTTTTCAGGGTTGGGGGTGAATGCGCCTGTCATGACGTCTCCGGGCAACATGTCCTTCAGCACAAGGGCCGTTGCGTCATAGGAAAATTTCAGCTTCATAACATCCATTCCGGGGTTGTCCGCGACAGTGACAGCCACGTTCACGGTATCTCCCGGATGAGCCTGCGTCTCTGCCGCCGCCACCGTGGCGGGAGTTGCCGCATACGCGGTAACTCCCAGTGACAGGGTCAGGGCGATGATGAGTATGCCTGTAAGTAATCTTTTCATATTCCACCTCGTTATGCACCAAGTCCCGTGCCGATTTCGACAAGATACCTGCGCAGGCACGCCAGATCCGCGAGCGTTACGGCTCCGTCCCCGGTCATGTCTGCCCCCGGGAATATTTCGACATCCTCCTCTGCAAGGTACCGGCGGAGCCTTGTGATATCCAGCGTATCGACCACACCGTCGCCGTTTACGTCACCCGGCAGGACATCCCGGATCAGGATGTTTGCCTGTCCGCCGCACAGGAGGATCGTTTCCTCGGATGCGTTGTTGCAGGACACGATTTCGAGCGCTATGCGGTATTCGCCGAGCGCCGCCGTGTCGGATACCTTAAAGGTCAGCGTCAGGAGCGTGCCGTTTTCCGTTACGTCGGTCGCGTTGTCGAAGAGGAACAAGCCTGCCGACGGGTTGCGTGTTGCGTTGCCGAACAGCTCACCCGCGACGGCGCTCTCAAGCGTCATCGCGCCCTTCGGATAGGAAATACGGAAGGCAAGCGCCGCAATGCCGGGATTGTTTGCAAGCGATACAGTGATGCGCACGGTGTCGCCCGCTCTTGCCATACTGCCGGAGACCGACAGGAGCGACATACTGTTGTCCTTTTCGGCTTCGCCACAGACGGAGCAGATCCGCTCGCAGGTGTTGTCCGCCAGGTTCAGTGTCCATTCCCCGAAGACGTGTCCCTTTGCCTCTCCATAGGCGTAGGTGTTCGTACCGACCCCGCCGCAGGAGCAGATGTAGTAGTACCTTGCCGGCTCCGTGCAGGTGGCATCACCTGCGAGGTACTCCGCTAGCGGCAGCGCCCTGGTGAAGCTGTGCGTGTGCGGCGTATTCCGGACCGACACCGCCGCAACGGTTTTCACTGTACCGCAGGCTATCTCAAAGTATGCCAAGCCATCGGAAACAGCCGTCACAACGCCGTTGGCATCCACCGTTGCGATTGCCGGGTTCAGTGCCCGGAAGGTTATCTTGCCTGCACTGCCCGTGACGGTCAGATCGGTCATCAGGTCAAGCCTTGCACCGGCATCCAATTCCCGGATTCCGCTGTAGAACAGCGCGGTGATCGGGTCGGACGCCGCGTCGGTAATCAGAACGTACTCGCTTTCAAATGCCGCCATTTCGATGCCGTTGTAGGTCAGAATGCCCTTTTTACCGACCACCTTTACGGATGCACCGACTTCTATCGGGTCATCGGGGGTAAAGCGGAATTTTGTCGCCACGTTCTGTCCGACAGTCACATCGTTCTCTCCCGCCTTCTGCTTGTTTCCGAAAGCGGTGAGTGCCGCATTGAGTGCTTCCACATTGCCGTCAAGCGCATCACCGCCGAGCAGGACGGAAACAAGGCGTTTCGCGTCATCCACCAGCACGGGGCGGTCAAAGGTAAAGTCAATGTACGCGCCCATCGCACCTGCCCGGACTGCTTTCAGCATCGCGGGCGAGGTGGAGACCATGCTCATGTTGACATCCAGATGCGCCGGAGGAACATCCAGCTCGATGCTCTCGACCGTGTAGTAGCCGTCCTTTTCAAAGACGACCTTCCACTTGCCTATGAGAACATCCCAGCCGTACTGTCCGTCCGCGCCCGAGATATTCGGGTTCGGGCCTTCTCCGTGCGCCTCGGAATCCCACTTGACCCACTCGCCGCTTGCCGTGTCCAGGTAGTAGACCGTTGCGGTCACATTTTCCAGACGATTCTCCTCCGTACCCTCGAAAATATAGCCCGATGGGTCGATATAATAGTCAGGATCGAATGACCAAACGCAATCCAGGGGGAAGCCGTTGGCACCGCGCTTGATATTCGGTTCAGCCGGCGGGGGCGGATAGCCCGGACGGTAGCCGTGCTCCTTGAAGAATTCCATCTCCTCCTGCTGTTTTTTCATCTGCTCGTTGAGCTGTGCCATTTTGCGGTACTGCCCGTCGACGTCCTGATCTCCGAGTACGGTTTCGATGACCAGATCTCCCACAACAGTCACTGCGGTGCCGATGCCGGAAATGCCCATCACCGATTCCACACCGATGCGGAGAGCTTCTGTCTGCTTGTAGTCGTTGTACGCTTCGCGCTGTTCGGGTGTCAGGTTGTTTTTCCAACCTGCGGCATCCGCTTCGCTTGCCGCATAATCCGCAACGCTGTCCAGCGTTGAGTAATCGGAGTATGCGCCAACTGCGGTTCCGACCGCCTTTCCGACCGTTCCCCAGCCGGCACTGCTGACGTCTGTCGGCTTGATATCCGGCAGAATCACGGCAGGATCATCAGAGGTCATGGCGAAGCGGATGCTCTTTCCGTCCTCGCTCCTGCTCGCTCCGCTCGTTACCTTGGTGAGATACTTGCCGCCGTCCATCACGGCGACATCCATGCTGATCTGCGTGTCCAGTGCCTTGCCGCTGAAGTCGTAGTAGTTCTGCACCGTTCCGACGAGCTTGCCCTCCGGGTTGTAGATTTCCAGAAGCGGTCTGTAAAGGATCAGCGCCTTGCCGAGGATCGGAAGCAGCGTCTCCTTGGTTATCGGCTTGTCGGAATTGTAAAGCTCGGCGTACTTTTCCCATGCGCGGTAGGTTTCGGCAAGCGTCCAGCCGTTTGTCGGGGCGTTTTCCTTTACGGTCCAGCCCTTGGGCAAATTGTACTGCTTTTCGCTTGCGGCGTTCCTTTCCTGCTCGGTTTTCCGCATATCCTTCAGCTGTACGGTCGGCATGCCGTTGTAGGGCTGCTCCGCGACAAGCTCGTATACCACGCTGAACTGCTTCGGCGGGTTGAGCGCATCGCCCAGCATACCCGTTCCGGTGTAGCAGCCCAGTTCCTCATCGTACTCCAGCCTGATGGCGAAGTTATCGCATTGCGTGGGAACATTGCCGATTGCATAGACATTGCAGACTTCCGCCGGCTTGTCGAACCACGCGCGGAATGTAAAAATGTCCGTTCCGTTCCAGTTGAGGGTAAAGCGGTAGTTATTGCTCTGCTGCTGTTTGCAGCCCTCCCGGTCGGCGCGGTTCGTGATGGTTACGTAGTGCATCGGTGAGGTTTCGATGCCATATGGGGTGTAATGGTCGAAATCCCACTTCTGCAGAACAGGCGCATCGTAATACATCCGTATATTGTTGCTGTTTTCCAGCATCTCGGTCTCGCCTGCGCCGTTCTTGTACTTGAATTTCAGCTCCGCCTTGTAGGTGTGCGGATAGCTGTCCGGCTCGCTCATCGGAATTGGCAGGATGCCATAGCCGGTGGAGCGGTTATAAAAGCCGTACTTCTCCAGGAAAGCAGAGGTGAGCCAGTAGCAGTTATTCTCCTTGTCATAGCCTGCGGTAAATGAGCAGGACAGGTTGTCGGGGGGAATATTCTGCTTAAAGCCCACGATCCTCGTGGAGCTGAAATACGAGGCATTCGGCCATAGCGTGTCGATATACGTCACCGCTCCGTCCACATTCAGCGCAATGGCAAAATCATCGGTGTTCGCCTTGAACGAGACCCACTTGCACTCAAATGCCTTGTAGCTGCCACCCTGAGCAAAAGCGGTGTATGCGGTATCCCGGTAGTCATCCACCGTGTAATCCGGCTTGTAGTACGGACTCGCAGGATTCAGTCTGTCATACTCCGTCGACGTCGTTTTCCCGGTGATGGCGTTTGTAAACAGGCGACGTTCCAGCCCCCAGTATGTGCCGAACCTCGTGCCGAGATTAAAGTAGAAGATGCTTTGTACCGGCTGGGTTATTCCGGGTCCCAACAGAGACGTGCCGTTGCGCAGCGCTTCGTGGAACATCACCTCGTTGGTACTTACCTTCATGGGCACACTGTAAGCGAATATGTCATGATCGATCTCACGAACGAATTGCAGACTTCTGCTGCCCTGTGGCGTGATGATATAGCACCGGATGCTGTTGTCCGACTTCAGATCCGCCTCGGAGATGCAGAAGGATACATCGTGTGAGATGATTCCCGGTTGGAGCTCCAGTTCACGGGAAGACTGCTCCGTGCCGTCCAGCATGACGTTGAACGCGCCCGCAGGCAGAGCGATCAGACTGTGGTAGCCGGCGGCGCCGTTTTGCGTGAGCCTGACGAGGTAGCTCCCGTCCTTTTGCTGTTTTACGGATTTGATATTCGTGTCGTGATCGCCGGTATACCGCGGAATCCGGTAGAGCAGTTCGTAATCAGCCGTCAGTACAATGGGTTCCGGGTAAGCTGTTGTTATATCGTTAAAATCGAATCTTGCGGCTGTCCCGCTGTTGCAGGCATCGACCCAATACGAATACACGGAGGCGGTGTAGTTTTCCACGTATCCGACCCACGCCGCGAACAGAGTCTCCGGAGGGGAAAGAGGGTCGGATATATTGACCCGCAGAGAGGATTTTGTAATAAGTTGCTTCGAGTTGTTGAAAATATAGGCAAATGCGCCGTCATGCGGGTTCCCGTCTTTGTCCTCAAGTCGGAATTCATAGATGCTTTGGAACCCCAGCCGGAAAGACCGTTCATGCGGCGAAAGGTCGTCAAGAATCCATTCCGCGCAGTATGTGCCGAGATGCTTCAGCGATTCGGAAATATCCTTTGTCGAACGGGGGCGAATGATCACGCGCTGTCCGTTCGTCAGCTTCGGAATTCGGACAGATGCCCCGTTCGCGCCGAGTGAGGACAGTATCGGAGTATCCCCGATCAGCACGAAATACTCAAACGCCGGGATCCTATTCCCGACCAGATCGGTAGGACTATTTACCGTGTAGTACTCGGTCTTTGAATCATCAATTCTGAAAACCGTTTCTGCGGTTTCCTTATTCAGTACGAAGGATTGAATAGCGGTAAGCGATTTCAGCAGGTCATAGCGTTCCTGCGCGGCATCCGGCAACATCAACATTGTATTGATGGGTCGGGGAACAGCAATAAGTTCTCCACCCAATGCGATAACGTGGGAGGGAACCACGCTGTTGTCGGATTGCAAGTGGATTGCTTTTTTCGTCCCGTCCTGCGTATAGAAAAGATGCCTTTCATATTGGTTCCGGCCTGCGCCATCCATGCGGATGCTGATGAGGGAGTTTATGCGGATTTCGTATTCGCCATTCAATACGTCGGCGAGCGACAAATACCGGGAGTCATTCCACTGGATGTTGCCATTTTTGCCGAATATCTGGACAGATATGGACTTCGCTTCGGCATTACGCGACTCAACAAACACCTCCGCGGAAAGAATTCCGTCCGCACCGAGCGTATACTCTTTTCTTGTGAAGGCAGTCGAAATTAGGACAGTGGCGCCCTCCACGGAGTATCCCGAGGGGTCGGTGAATTTCAGCTTCACGGTCTGCTTTTCAATCTTTTGCGCCTTTACCGTCATCGTGTGATCGGTTCCTTCCAGGCGGAACGACTGGGACGGGATGTAATAGTCGTCTGTCAACCGGGAATCAATGCTGAGCAGGTAGTCGCCGGGTGTTGCTGCCTTCAGCGGGAGCTCGATTTCGCCGCTCGCGTCCAGTCTGAAGGAGAGCTGGTCGTTGAGATTGCTCCGCAATGTGCCCGTAATACCGTCCAGAGGTGCATCGGATTTGAATTTCAGACGGATGGTTTCGATTACGGTCTCCTGTAGCTGAGACCTCAGCAGAACATCCGTGTCGGACTGCCAGAGCATGAAGAATCTGTGCTGGCTCGGCAGGTATGCCACAACGGATCCGTCCTCGGAATACAGTGTCGTGTCGGCAACACTGTACGAGACACTGTATCCGCCGACATCGGGCTTCAGGAGCAGGACGGTTGCCTCGCCGTTTTGGTCAAGCGTTACCGTCTTCCGGTAGTCCCCCATGGTGCTCACCTGAACCGAAAGACCCGCAAGGCTCTTGCCGGAGGCAAGGGAGAACCGGAACCGGATCCGTTGCGCCTGCAGCGACTCAAAACCGGAAAGAGGCGCAAGCGTATACTCCTTGCTGTCGTTCAGGGTGATATTCTGGTACTGCGGCATTCTGTAAAAGCCGCCCTCGACTTCGCAGTATTCCTCGCAGACGCGGTAGAACCGGACTGTTCCGCCGCTATACCAGAACGCGCTGTCTTCCCCGTTTGTCAAATAGCCGTTTTCATCCACCGAGTATCCGTCGGACAATCTGGCGGGTGTATACAGCAGAGTGGTGCCGTAGGGCGATTTGAAGCGGACGAATCCGGAGATGGTATGCGGCGGCAGCACCCTGTCCGCCTCGGCGGCAACGGCGATTTTGTCCACCTCGTAAACCGTTCTTCCGTCTTTTAGCACCGAAAGGGTGTAGGTGCCGGCGGAAAGCCCGTCAAAGGAGTAGAAATTCGTTTCCGATTCCGTCAGGACGGGCAGGGTATAGGTCGCGTTCCGTTGCTTGCCCCGGAGGACAAGCTGCATATTGCCTGCGGCGGCTTTGGCGAACGGCGCGTTACTCACGCTCAGCGCGATGGAAACGCTCGATGCAATCAGGCACGGGAAGCCCTCCGCCGCCCGCTCGGCGACGACGGCACCGTTTTGGTAGGCGGTTACCTTGACCGACCGGATTTCGTAGACGCGGCTGAGCTTCCACAAGCCGTTCCATGCCGTACCCGCGTTGCCGAGGTCTATGGTTCTGACCTGCTCGGTCGTCTTGTCATCCAGCGTTTTGTATACGACGGTTGCAACGACGCTGTCGATGCCCGCGCCGATCACGGCACGTATACCGAGCGTTCCGCCGGTAATGGCGCCCTCGCGGTTGCGGTCCAGCGTAACGTCCAGTTTGTCGATGCTCCAGCCGTCGGGCGTTTTTGCCTTGACGGTCACGCTTGCGCCGGACTCATTGCCCGCGCCGTCATACGCTGTTATGTGGTAGGAGTATTCCGTACTGACCGCAAGACCTTCGTCGGTGAAGGTGCGCCTCGCCGTGTCCCGGATCAGCACGCCGTTGCGGTAGACGCGATAGCCTGCCACGCGGACGTTATCCGTCGCGCGCGTCCAGGTCAGTATGACATTCGTGCCGCTCACCTGCGCTCTGACCGTTGCGGGAGTGGTGGGCTTTTCGGTGTCAGGGGAACCTGTCGGCTTGCCCATGGCGGAAACCGCAGTGCTGCGCTTGCCGGCAGCGTTCTCAAAGATCAGCTCATAGGTGTAGACCCGCGCGCTGTCCAGATGACTGTCGGTATAGGCGGTATGCGTCTCTGACAGGAAGCCGAGCGTTTCGCCGTCGCGCGTGATCCACAGCTTGCCGGTTCCGACCGGTGCATCCCACGTGAGCTTCAGCTCACCTGCCGCGCCGTTGACCACCCGGAAGCCGGTGATGGGATTGACGGTGGAGGAGATGCTTTCCACGCGCTTTTCTGCGATCGCGTCCGGTTCGTCCGGAAGCGTCGAAAGCGCCGAGAAGGTATAGCTTCCGTGTTCGGTCAGCGGCACGCTCAGTCTGTATATGCCGCTTTCGGGAAGTGTCACGGGAGTGAGCGTTTTGGAGGCGCCGCCCGGCGTCGTATAGGAAACACGCACGACCGCACCTGCTTTGCCGCCGATGGTCAGGATCACGTCATCTGCCGCCGAATCGGCAGCTGTCAGCGTGACAAAGTGCGTGCTCGGCGCTTCGGACACAACAAAGGAAAACCGGGATTCCTGTGCGGCAAGCACGTTTTCGGTATCGTCCTTGCTGCCCGGGTCGCCGTCAAAGGAGACGACCGCCTCATATTCACCCACTTCGAGCTTTCCGAGGCTGAGTCCTGTCCAGTCGGAGAAGGTCTTTTCCTGCCAGGTTCCGCCTGCTTTGCGGTATTTTATCCTGAGGACGTACTGCGTTACCTCCCCCGTAGTTCCCATTTTGGGATCGTCGCCCGTGGAGCGATACAGATCCGCAATACGCAGTCCACCCGTGACGGTGGCGTGGAGGTCGATGAGAACATCCTCTGCCGTTGTAAATTCGCTCTGCGCGGGAGACGCAAGGAAGGCTTCAATCCCCCTGCCGTTGATGGTGAATTCCGTCTGCTCCAACGGGAGCATGACCTTGTAAACAATACCGCCCCGCCAGTTGAAGTTGTACGAGGTCAGCTTTGCATACAGCGCGGTAACGCCGCTGTCCAGCAGGAGCTTCTGAGAACGGTAGACCGAGATATCCCCTTTCTCGCTGTTCGGCATCTCCTGATTGCCGAGTATGGGAAGAAGGGTGACGCGCGAATCCTCGCTGTTGTTGTTTACGGTGTACTCCCTGAATTCTTCCCCCTTGAGAATGAGCGTTGCACCCTCGGCAGGGACATCGACATGACGGTAATAAACCGCGGCTATGTCATTCTTGTAATCAATTGTAAAGCCGCCGACGTAATACGATCCGACCGGAACACCGCCCTGCACGCTGACCGCGAAGGTGTGACCGCCGTACTCCACAAACAGCGTTGGGGCATACACTTGGTTGTCCTCGCTGCCGAGGCAGACCCGCAATGCGCCGAACTCCAGATCCGGGACAGCTATTGTCCGGGTCGGATTCTCAGGGTCATACCGGAAATAGTCAAAATATGTCACGCCTCCGCCCTTGCCGCCGAGCGAAACCGACACGAACACCTCCGTGGTCGCGTCCCAGCTGCTCGCATCAAGGAAAAGGGTGCGCGAGCCATCGTCGCCGCGTTCGTTGCCGATCCTGGAGGGCGTTTCAATCTTCCCGTTGCGGATAATCATGGCTTCGCCGTACACATCGCCATCCCCGTTGAAGCTCTCCATGCGGATTGCCATCATTTTGCCAAGCCTGACGTGGACAGTTCCGGTTGCCTCGTTGAACTGATAGGGCAGATAGCCCGTGTACGGCGCGTCGCTTGGACCAAGCGCGGTATCCAGCGCGAACCGGGCAGTCAGAATATAGTCGCACTCCGCAATCGGCATTTGCGGCCAGTTGTTGTTGCCGGATTCCAGAATGCCGTTGTCCGGATCAAACAATCCGCCGCCGTATTTGGAGTAATACTCTTGTGTGTCCGCAGGGTTTGCGCTCTTCATACTGAAAGAGTTGGCGTTTCCGAAGCGCCATGTGTCCGAGTCGGGGAACGCTTCCATCTGTACCTCGCCGCCGACCAGCAAATTGCCCCTGTTATCGACAGCCTTGGCATCCACGGTCGTCTTTTCGCCGTAGACCAGTGTATCCGCTCCGATATCAAGGGTTGTGATGATCCTTGTGGGGTCGAAGTCGATTACCCCCATTGAGCTGACATCGACTTCCCCGAGCAGATGCGTCACATGATAGTACCTGTATACGGTTTTCCAGGATCCGCCGGCAGATTGATAGGTCATGCTGATGCGGTCGTAAATGCCGACTGCAAGATGCTGCATTGCGGGCGACAGATATACAGTCCGGATTTCCTTTTCGTAGGCACCCAGCGATACGCCGTCGCGCGCGGTGCGGAGCCGGCTTCCCGATGCGGCGATTGTCCAGCGGTCGCCTTCACCGAGGGAATCCACAGAGGTGACGGTTACTTCCTGCGCCGCGTCGATATCTGCCGCGAGCGATATTTCCATTTTGTTGCCGTCCTGCACGGCGGTTGCAAGAATTAGGTAGCGCCTTTCGGCATCCCGGACGAGGAAGCGGAATTCGCCGTCCGAGAGGCAGAGCGTCAGGTCGCCTGCGGCGTCGGTCACGCCGACCTGGATTTCCGTATCCCCGTAGCAGAGGAAGACGTCCGCCCGGGCAAGCGTTACCGCATCACTGCGGAAGTGAAGCGTTGTCTTCTGCACCTCATCGCCGCCGAGTATGATCTCCGGTGCAAAGGCAGTCGTTTCGATGTAGACCATATCGTCCTTAATAAACGAAAATGTCAGCAGACCGCCGCACTGGTCGAACAGCTGTTTAGCGACCACGAGGTCGGGGCTCAGGGCGCTTCCTGCCGTCGCGACGAACTCTCCCGTTTCGGCGTTGCGGATCGTGACCTCACCGGAAATCTGGCTTCCGTCCGCATCGTAGATGTATACATTGGCTGTCGTTACCATCAGGCTGTTGCGGATAATGGCGGTGTACTCCGAAAAATTTATCACCGTCGTTGCATCCTTGCCTGCCGCCGCTTCCGCCGCCGTGCGGTAGAAAATCTTCAGCGTGATTTCGCCGTCCTCAAAGGAGGAGGTGTCAAGCGTAAATATATACTCTGTTTGCGCCGTTTCCGTTTTGGCGACAGGCGCGGAGGTATACAGCACCGTGCCGTCCGCTTTGCAGGCGACCAGTGTTGCGTCCTTGGCAAGTGAAGCGCCCATGGTGAGCTTTCCGACAATCTCCGCCGTGCCCGTCAGCACATTGCGGCACGCGATGCTTCCCTGGATCGTGACGCGCGTCGCCTTTATGGCGTCGATAAACGCCTCCTTGACGCTGTCCTGCATGTACGCCATGTCGTTGAAGCGGTAGACGTGGTAGGTTTGATAGGAATCGGTCTGCCCGCCGTGACCGTATACGTAAAAATTCTTTACGGCGTTGATTGCTTCGGGGTTCGTCCTGCCGCCGAGCAGGGAGAACATGACAGCCGTATAGCCCGCAATCGCCGCGCAGGAAGCGGAGGTGCCGGTGAAGGTGGTGTATCCGCCGCCGCGGTCTGTCGTAAACAGAGCGCGGCCCGTATGACCGACATAATCAATTCCGTTTCTGTCTCCCTGCTTGTGCTTGAAGGAGTAATAATCGTTGGTAGCTAGGCTGTAATCTCCGCCGAGGACCGGGTAGGCGCCTGCCAGATCGGCGGGATAGAAGCCCTCATAGGTCTCCCGGTAGAGCATATCATCGGTGTTTCCGCCCGCGCAGAGCGCCAGCACATTCTGCCTGCGCGCATCGCGGATGGCATTGGCAAGTGCGGTCGGGTAGTAGGCGGTCTTTGCGCCGAAGGACATATTCAGGATGTCTGCGCCGTTGTCGATCGCCCAATAGATGCCGCAAACGACATCGGATATTCTACCGTTTCCGTTCTCGTCAAGTACGCGCACAGGGATCAGTTCCACCGGGAACCTGCCTGCCATGCCGCTGAATCCCAAGCCGTTGTCTGCCTCGGCTCCGATAAGACCGGCGACCTTTGTGCCGTGCCCGTCCGCACCGACGTCGGAGTTGACGCCCTTGGAAATTACCTCATCGTTGATGGCATCGTAGCCCGTGACCACACGGTTGGCGAGATCCTCGTGGGTCGCGTCAATGCCCGTGTCCAACACGGCAACGCGCACGGTGTACAGCGAACTGAGTCCTGCTTCATCGCCCACTTCACCCATGAACTTAAGAAAAGGAGCGGACACCTTCGTCTTGCTCATATCGGGGTCGGCAGGCATCGTTCCGAAGTCCTCGGCAATGCCCGCCGCCGCCAGCGTGTAGTTGTAGGTGACCGACTCGATGTTCGGCATTTTTTCATAGCGCACAGCTTCCGCGTAGGAACCGTCTACCAGCAGCATGTTGCCGCCGAGTGTCCGCCCACCGTATACTGCCCTGAATACCTCAAGCGCGCCTGCACTTGAAAATTCAAGGATCAGTCCGTCGCTGTCGCCTGTCGGGTATTCGACCTTCGATGACGCCACATCGACCGCCTCTGCCACAGCCTGCATCGGGATTACGCCGAACAGCATGATGACGCTGAGCATCAGGCACAGTGCTTTCGTGAGTTTCCTGTTCATAACCATGTTCCTTTCCATGATGGTGTAATCACTTTCGTGCGTTTCCGGACTGTCCGTCCGCTTCGGCAGTGCCGGAAAACGCACCGGGAACCTGCTTCCGATGTAGCGAGGTGCCCTGTGGGTTGCTTGTATTCAGTATAGCATAATTTTGACTGTTTTTCAATAGGATGTTTATATATTTTGGAACGTTTTGTGTGCATATGGTGTTCGGACAGGACAATAAAAGCGATTGCCACCGCCCGGATATCCGGGCAGCGGCAATCGCGCAGGTTTCAGGGACTCCCCACGGAGTCTCCCGTTATTTATGCAGGTTATATGCAGGCATACCGGCGGTGCGGACACCGCGTGACGCCGCGGGCAGGTCACCGGATCCGCACACGGAAGCTCTTCCCGCATCGGGGACAGCGGACGGTATGCTTGCCTGCCTGACGAGGCAGACGCAGTACCGAGCGGCAGGCGGGGCAGGCACGGAACACGTGCGTTTCCGTGTCTGCCGGACGCGGCGTGCGTTTACAGTTACAGAAGGGGGACTTCACCTTGCTCAGGAAACAGAGCCATGCGGCGTTCTCGCGCTGGCGGGCGGCGATGTTCCGCGACAGGAAGCGGCAGACCGACCAGACCATTGCCCCGACTGACAGCACGTACAGTACCGCGCCCGCAATGCGGAAGCCGGGCAGGGAAGTGCCTGCTCCGACAACGCTCAGAGCGGCGCCGACAAACAGCGCGACCAGTACGAAAATCAGTAACGCGCTGTACAGAGCATCGTTGCGGGCGTACCGCCCCATGAAGAACCGGGTAAGCTTCCCTCGGAAATCAGCCATGTACAGCCTCCCCTCCGGTGCCCGTGCGTTTGGCGTTGGCGAGCATCAGCTTGATGCGGTTTTCCTGATTGATCTGCGTAGCGCCGGCGTCGTAGTCGATGGCGACCAGATTGACTTCCGGATGCCGCTCCTTGATAGGCTTCATCATGCCCTTGCCCACGATGTGGTTGGGCAGACAGCCGAAGGGCTGTGCGCAGACGATATTGCGCACGCCTTCGTCGATCAGTTCCAGCATCTCGGCAGTCAGCAGCCAGCCCTCGCCCATTTTCATGCCCATACCCATGTAGCCCGCCGTCATGGTGGCGGTATGGCGGAAGGAGGTCGGCGGCGTGAACAGGTCGTTCTCCCGGATGGCGCGGATCAGATCGTCCTGCTTGTGCAGGAAGAAGCGATATGCAATCTTATAGATGCGGGACTTGAAAAAGCGCAGTCCGTACAGTTTGTAGTCCATGATGGAGTCCGTGATGGAGTACAGGAAGAAGTCCACCAGCCCGCCCATGACAGGTTCGGCGCCCTCGGAGATCAGGAACTTTTCCAGCTGATTGTTGCCCAGCGCGGAGAATTTGACGAATATCTCGCCCACGATGCCCACCTTGAGTTTGGGCGCCGTCCGGCGGGCGCCGACGCCGTCAATGGCGGCGAAGTCCGCGATGATGCGGCGGTAGGTTGCCTTGACATCACGGTAGCGCAGGCGTCCGGAGGTCATCTCCTCCGCCAGACGGGTGCTCCACTCGTCCGCGAGTGCCTCTGCCGTGCCGGGAACGGTTTCGTAGGGGCGGCACTGATTGAGCAGGAGCATGATGAGATCTCCGTACAGGATGGCGTACAGTCCTTTGTGCAGCAAGGGGAGCGTGATTTTGAAGCCGGGCATCTGCTCCAGTCCGACCGTGTTGAGCGAGATGACCGGTACATAGGCGTAGCCTGCCCGGATCAGCGCCTTGCGCAGCAGCGCGATGTAGTTGGAGGCGCGGCAGCCGCCGCCGGTCTGCGTCAGCAGCAGGGCGACTTTGTGCGGGTCGTACTGTCCGCTCTCCAGGGCGGCGATGAACTGCCCGACGATCAGAATGGCAGGGTAGCAGGCATCGTTGTGGACGTACTTCAGTCCGGCATCAATGACCGGGCGGCTGTCGCCGTGCAGTCCGATCTCCAGCGGCTCGGTCTTGTAGCCGAACCGCGCGAACACGCGGGACACGATGCGGAAATGGCGCGGCAGCATGGTGGGCATGAGAATGGTATAGGTCTTGCGCATTTCCTCGGTAAAGATGACACGCGCCGGTTCGGCGTTCCGATCCGGCGTGTCGCATCCGGCACATCCGGCGCAACCGGAGCCGTCAGCGCCCGCGCAGGCGGTGCGCCGGTCTTTCGACGTCTCAGGCATGGTTCTGTCCTCCCTTCATGGCGGAGCGCGACGGCGCGGCAGAAGTCTGTGCCGTCTGCCCGGCGGTTGCGTCCGGGAGCGAATGCGGCTTTTCCGCCAGCTCCAACGCTCCGATAAGGCTCCGCAGACGGATAGTCACGGCGCCCAGATTGGTGATCTCGTCGATTTTGATCTGCGTATACAGCTTGTCGCCGCGCTCCAGTATCTCCCGCACCTCGTCCGTCGTGATGGCATCCAGTCCGCATCCGAAGGAAACGAGCTGTACCAGCTGTACATCCGGGTGCGCAACGGCGTACCGCGCGGCGGCATACAGGCGGGAATGGTACGTCCACTGGTTCAGCACATGGACAGGCGCGGGTTGAGTCAGTCCGGTGATGCTGTCCTCTGTCACGACGGCAAAGCCGAGAGATGTCGCCAGCCGATCGATGCCGTGCCCGATCTCCGGGTCGATGTGATACGGTCGCCCGGCAAGGATCATGATGCGGCTCCCGCGCTCTCTCGCCCACGCGACGGCTGACTCCCCCTCGCGCCGGATGTCCGCCATCCAGGCTTCGTAGGCAGTCAGTCCCGCCTGCACGGCGCGGCTTATCTGCCGGTGCGTAAAGCCGCCGAAGCGATCCTTCAGCAGGCGGTACAGCTCCTTCGCCAGCTGCCTGCTGTCGTTGATATTGAGGTAGGGGTACAGGAAATTGACACCCTGCAACGAGTCCATGTTGCCTGCCAGCAGTTCGGAGTAATAGGCAACCACGGGGCAGTTGTAGTGATTGTCCCCGGTGTGTTCGTCCATGTTGTAGGTCAGGCAGGGGTAGAAGATCGCGTCCACGCCGCGCGCGATCAGATCCTCCATATGCCCGTGCATCAGCTTGGCGGGATAGCAGGCGGTGTCGGACGGAATGGAGTACTGTCCGCGCAGGTACAGACTCCGCGAGGAAGGACCGGAGAAGATCACCCGGAAGCCAAGCTCGGTGAAGAAGGTGAACCACAGCGGTGCCAGCTCGTACATACCCAGTGCCAGTGGCAGACCGACTGTGCCGCGTCCGCCGTCGCGGGCGGATTCCGCCAGCGCCTCGATCTTTTCGCGCTTGTAGCGGTGCAGGTCGGGGACGATATCGACGCCTTCGGGCAGTTTTCCGCCGGCACCGCGTTCGCACTTGTTGCCGGAGATGTACTTTTCTCCTCCCGCAAAGGTGTTGATGATAAGGTGGCAGTTGTTGCCGCACCCGTGGCAGGTGGCTGCCTTGGAGGTGTGCGTGAAGGCGGCGACGCCCTCGGCGGACAGGGTGGAGGACTTCTCAAGTCCCAGCGAACGGGCGTACAGCGCCGCGCCGTAGGCACCCATCAGTCCGGCGATGCCGGGACGAATGACTTCCCGCCCGATCTCGCGCTCAAAAGAGCGGAGAACAGCGTCGTTGAGGAAGGTGCCGCCCTGCACTACGATCTCGTGCCCCAGCTCATCGGCACTGCTGGCGCGGATGACCTTGTAGATGGCGTTTTTGACGACGCTCCGGGAAAGACCTGCCGAAATGTCGCCGACACTGGCGCCGTCCTTTTGCGCCTGCTTGACCGAGGAATTCATGAACACGGTACAGCGTGTCCCCAACTCGACCGGCGCCTTTGCAAACAGACCCAGCCGCGCGAATTCCTCCACACCGTAGCCCATGGATTTGGCGAAAGTCTCAATGAAGGAGCCGCACCCGGAGGAGCATGCCTCGTTGAGCATGATGGAGTCGATGGCGTTGTTGCGGACCTTGAAGCATTTGATGTCCTGCCCGCCGATATCCAGGATGAAGTCCACGTTGGGATTGAAGTAGCGGGCGGCGGTGAAGTGCGCCATGGTCTCGACCAGCCCCCGGTCGATGTGAAAGGCGTGACGGATCAGCTCCTCGCCGTAGCCGGTGACGCAGGAGCCTTTGACGGTGATATGATCGCCGCACAGGCGGTATATTTCGGTGAGCTGTTCCTGCACGATGCTGACCGGATTGCCCCGGTTGGAGTCGTAGTAGGCGTACAGAATCTCCCCGTCCCCGCCCATCAGCACCAGCTTGGTGGTGGTGGAGCCGCAGTCGATGCCCAGGAAAGCATCGCCGCTGTAATCCGCCGGGTATACCGCCTTGGCGGTCGCGCGGTTGTGGCGTTCGCAGAATGCGCGGTACTCCTCCTCAGAGGCGAACAGCGGCGGGGTGTGCGCCGTTGTGGGCATGGAGCGGCAGGATTCCTCCACGTCAGCGAGCAGAGCGTCCATGTCGGTTTCCCAGTCTTGCCCGGCGGCGTACAGTGCCGCGCCCAGCGCGACCGACAGCCGACCGTATTCCGGGAACAGTGCGTGTTTGTCATCCAGCTTCAGCGCTTCCCGGAATGCCGCGCGCAGTCCCTGACAGTAGTACAGGGGACCGCCCAGGAACATGACTTTTCCTCCGATGCGCCGTCCCTGCGCCAGTCCGGCGATGGTCTGGCTGGCAACGGCGGCATAAATGCTGGCGGCAATGTTTTCCTTGGCGGCACCCTGATTCAGCAGTGGCTGGATGTCGGTCTTGGCGAATACGCCGCACCGCGAGGCGATGGGGTAGATGCGCGTGTGGCGCAGGCTCAGCTCGTCCATTTCCTCAATGGTCAGGTCAAGCAGGGTAGCCATCTGGTCGATGAAAGCGCCCGTGCCGCCGGCGCAGGTGCCGTTCATACGTTCATCCAATCCGCCGTCGAAGAAGATGATCTTGGCATCCTCCCCGCCCAGTTCAATGACGGCGGATGTGTCCGGTTCCAGCCGACGCACGGTTTCGGCCGTGGCAAAAACCTCCTGGACGAACGGGATATTCGCCGCGCGTGCCAGTCCCAGCCCGGCGGAGCCGGATATGGCGACGCGGACGCGTCGATTCCCAACCAGCGGCTGAACGCGCCGGAGCAACTCCAGCGTCTTGGGACGCACCTGCGAAAAGTGCCGCTCGTAGCAGGAGTAGACCAGCCGCCCGCTCCCGGCGGGACATCCCGCCTCGCCGCAAAAGACGACGATTTTAGCGGTCGTGGAGCCGATATCAATGCCGATAACGGCGACCTCGCCGTCGCCCATGGTCAGCGATCCGGGGACACCCGATGACTGCAATGCCGTTTTGTTTTCCGTTTCGATCTGCATATGTGAATCTCCTGTTTCCCGGCAGGGGGACGCCTGTCGGGTTTCCTGACAAAATACCTTCTTATATGATACCACGCAAAAATGAACCCCGTATAAACTGCCCGCGACGCAGTGTGAATTTTTCTGCGAAACAGAATCACCCGGAGGCATATATCCTCCGGGTCACTGCGGTTTGTTTGGGATCACGCTTTGCTGAACGGCAATTTTTCCAGCTCCGCCCGGCTGTACCGGTAGCGGTTGCCGCAGAAGCGGCAGACGATCTCCAACTCCTCCGGTTTTCCCTCGGCGACTTGCTCCGCCAGCAGTTTTTCCACCTGAGCGCGCCCCAGCGATGCCATGACGGCGTCCATCCTCTGCCGGGAGCAATTGCAACGGTAGCCGACCTCCAGCTCGTCGAAAATATCATACGGGATACCCTGCAATGCGACATCGGCAATGGCGCGGTTGTCCATCCCGTCTCCGATCATGCGGCTGATGCGGGACAGGGCACCGGCGTTGCGCTCCAGTTTGGTGATGGTACCTTCATCGGCAAAGGGGAGCAGCTGGATGAGGATGCCGCCTGCCGCCCGGCAGGAATGGTCGGTGTCTACCAGCACGCCCAGCGCACACAGCGTGGGGATCTGTTCGCTTTGCGCGAAGTACCCGGTCACGTCTTCGGCGATCTCGCCGCTGGTCAGCGGAGCCGAGCCGACCTCGGGCTGTTCGCCGCCCAGATCCTTGATGACCTGTACCAGCCCGTTGCTGCCGACCAGCCCGCCGACATCCAGCTTTCCGTCTGCGCGGAGCGGCAGATCGGCGTTCGGATTCTGCATGTAGCCGCGAACATTGCCGCGCCAGTCGCTGACGGCGAGTATCCGCCCGGCGGGTCCCCCGCCGTCGATGGACAGCGTCAGGGTATCGGTTTCCTCACCCAGCATACAGCCCATCATGGAGGCGACCGTCAGCGTGCGCCCCAGCGCGGCGGTTGCCGTTGGGGACGGAGTGTGGCAGCGTATGGCGCTGTTTACGATGTCGGTTGAATGGATGACGTGGATGCGGGCGCTCCCGTCCTGCGTCATGGCTCGAAGAATTTTACTCATGATACTCCGTTTTTCCTTTCCGTACCGTGTCCGTCCGGGCACAGGTACCAGTCCCCGGTCTTGCGGGTGCGGGCAACGATGTGCCAGCGCGTATCGCTTTCCCCGGCGGGAGTGAAATCAAACCCGCCGAAGATGCCGCACAGGTCAAAGCCGGCGCGATCCAATGCTGCTTCCAATTCCCCGCGGCTGAAGCAACGCTCGGTCTGCTCCTCGTCGGTGCGGACATAGCGCCCGTCCTTCTCCTCCCGGAACACCGACAGGTAGAAGCGGCACAGGTGCGTGCCGGGGTCGTACTCGTTCTGCCAGCCGCAGTATACCGCCGGCGCGCTCGGTTGTCCGTCTGCCGCCGGGGCGGTATCCTCCAGTATGTAGGCATTTCCGCCGTAGACCTTTTCAAAGGTTACAGGACTGTTTACATCAAAGACCAGCAGTCCGCCCGGCGCGATATACAGGTACAGGCAGGCAAGGCAGGCGTCCAGGTCGCCGTCTCCGCACAGGTAATTGATGCTGTCCAGACAGCAAACGGCGGCGTCAACCGTGCCGTACAGTTCAAAGGAGCGCATATCCTGGCAGAGGAAGAGCGGTGTCGTCACCCCGGCGGGCAGCTCGTCCGTTCCCGCTTCGTCCAACAGCCGGATCGTGCGTTCGGTGCTTTTGCGGTACGCCTCGGCAAGCATATCCTCACTGCCGTCAATGCCGATCATGTCATACCCCCGATCGGCAAGGGGGAAGGTCATGCGCCCCGTTCCGCAGGCGAGATCCAGCACGATGCGCGGGCGTGCGGGCAGGAAGCGGTCAAAGCACGCCTCCAGAAAGGCACTCCAGCGCCCGTAATCTATCTCCCGGTTGAGGCAGTCGTACACGCCTGCCAGCGCCTGATAGCCGCTGTACACGGTCAACTCCGGTCGGTGCCGTCGCCCGACTGCTCTGCCGCGTTCAGACGATCCAGCACCTTGTTGTAGCCATCGTTTCCGTACTTGAGACAGCGGTTCACGCGGCTGATGGTGGCGGTGCTGAGTCCCGTCCGTGCGGCGATGTCCGTATACACGCAGTTGTTGCGCAGCATCCGCGCCGCCTGCATCCGGCGGGACATTTCCTGCAGTTCAGAAACTGTGCACAGATCCTCAAAAAAGCTGTAGCAGTCCTCGACTGTTTCCAGCGTCAGGATGCCCCGGAACAGGCAGTCCAGTTTTTCGTCCTTCAGTTTGCTCGGCATGACTGTATTCGTCCTTTCGCGCGCAGACGGCGGCACCGACCTGTGCGTCTCCGTCTGTTTTTTGGGGGGTTCAGCAGGGTTTTCTGCTTTTGCAATTTTTGCGGCAGAGGCTTTCCGAAACTTTCCCGTTCTTCTCCCTGCGGCAGACCTGCTATGCTGTAACAGTATAGCACATTCCCTCGCTGAAGTAAAGAAGAATTTGTAAACTGTCAGGGGCGGCTATCCTTCGCGAAGAAAAGCCGGGGACTCCTGGTAGGGAAGTCCCCGGAAACCATTACGATAATGGTCGCCCGGAGATGCCGCGTGGCGGTTCCGCCGGGCATCGCGGAGCCGATTCCGCCGCGCCCTCATATTCCGAGGCACAGCGATGCAATGCCGAAATAAACCAGCAGAGTCAGCGTGTCCACGATGGTGGTGAGGAACGGGCTTGCCATGACAGCCGGGTCAAAGCCAATCCTCTTTGCGCCGATCGGCAACAGTGTGCCGATGAGCTTGGCAATCAGGATCGCCGTGGCAATGGTCGCGCAAACCACCAGCGACACGCGGACATTTTCCCACGTGAAGTGCAGGCGGAAATCCACCAGCATGGTTTTGACAAAGCAGGCGGTTCCGACGGTCGCGCCACAGAGCAGTGCCACGCGGAACTCCTTCCACAGGATCCGCAAGACGTCGGACGGCTCAATATCGCCGACCGACATACTGCGGATAATGGTCACGGAGGTTTGCCCGCCCGCATTTCCGCCGGTATCCATCAGCATGGGAACAAAGACGGTCAGTATCGGGAGCGCCGACAGCGCACCCTCAAAATGCCCCAGAATCGTGGAAGTGAAGGTCGCGGATACCATCAGCAGCAACAGCCACGGGATGCGCTTGGACCATGTTTCCAGAACGCCTGTCTTGAGGTATGGCTTGTCTGTCGGAACGATAGCCGCCATCTTTTCGATGTCCTCGGTCACCTCGTCCTCCATGACGTCCATGGCGTCATCGACGGTGACGATACCGACCAGCCGGTGTTCTCTGTCCACGATCGGCAGTGCCAGCAAATCATACCGGGAAATCAGCGAGGCGACCGTTTCCTTGTCGTCCAGCGTGGAGGCGCAGATGACGTTTTCGTCCATGATATTCTCGATGCTGTCGTCCGGCTTGGCGAACAGCAGTGTCCGCAGCGGGACGATACCCTGCAGAACCCGTGCCGCATCGGTCACGTAGGCAACATACACGGTTTCCTTGTCAATTCCGGTCTTGCGGATGTGGTCTACCGCCTGCGCGCAGGTCATATCCCGGTGCAGGTCGATGAATTCGGCTGTCATAACCGATCCGGCGCTGTCCTCCGGGTAGGCAAGGAAGCGGTTGATGGCGGCGCGCGTTTCCGGCTGGGCATTCCGCATGACCCGGTGCACGATGCTCGCGGGCAGCTCCTCCAGCATATCCACGGCATCGTCCAGCGACAGGTCCTCCACGATTGCGGACAGTTCCCGGTCGCTCATGGCAAGGATGATGCGCTGCTGCTCCTCGACATCCAGTTCGGCAAACACGGCTGCCGCCTGATCCTTGCTCAGCAGCTTGAACACTGCCGGAAGCCGCGCTGCCGGCAGTTCGGCGAAGAAGTCCGCAATTTCAACAGGCAGCAGCGCATCCAGTTCCGCGCGGAAATTCACATACCGGCGGGTGTTGAGCATATCAGTCAGGCGCTCGAAGGTGTCCTCGACCTCCTGCGTATGCTGCTCGGACTCGGTCGGCTCCTCTTTCCCGTCCCCCTCGTGGGGTGTATCGGTCTCCTCCGGCTCATGAGCCGGATCCGGTTCCGGGGGATGGGGCATCTGACATTCTTTGGGTGTCGTATCGGCTGTACTTTCACAGCCGATACCTGCCCCTGATTCGTCAGGTGTCATGTTCATGTCTGTTCCGTCGTCTGACGGCACGGCGTCGTTCCGGTTCAGGCGCTCATCGCGCCCGTCGTTCGTGTTTTCGTGCTTCATAACGATCCATCCCCCGTTTCTTTGCTTGATTTGAACGTGGGGCAGTCGGCACGCAAACCCGCTCCCCACCGGCAAGCGGTCGGAACATACCGTCCGCAAGCGGTAACAGTATAGCACCGTCGGCAGGATTTGTCAAGCTGTTTTTTGGATTTTTACACGATTTGGGCGCGGTTTCGTCAGATTTTCATCATTTTACGGAATTAGTATGCCCGCCCTTCTTTTTTTCGTCTAATTTTATGGTTTTTCTCCGGATATATCGGATTTTGCCCGTTCCGCGCGTAAAAAAAGAGCCGGAGAATCCCGCGCGGGACTCTCCGGGTTCATGCTTACTTCAGAACTTGTCGCTCAGTTTGTACTGGAGGCAGGGGCAACCGTTCTCGATGGGGTACACGATTTCGTTGGGTGCCGCCCAGCGCACGGCATTCTTGAGAATGCGCTGTACGTACGGGTTATAGAAGGAACGGCAGAACTCGTGACCGGGCTGGAAGTAGAAAATCTTGCCTGCGCCACGGTAGTAGCACAGACCGGAGCGGAAGATAAACCCGTCCTCATACCAGCTGCCGAACACCAGCTCGTCCGGCTGGGGTACGTAAAACGGCTCGCAGTACAGCTCCTCAAACAGCTCAAAGTGGTCGGGGATACCGGCGGCAATGGGATGTCCGGGCAACAGATTCCACACTATTTCGTTCTGGTCACGTCCCCACGACAGGTTGCCGTTTGTGCCGACGACCTCCCGGAACACCTTGGAGTGATGCCCGGAGTGCAGGACAATCAGTCCCATTTTGCCGCGGTAAACGCGGTCGCGGATCTTGGCGACCAGCTCGTCCGACACCTCATGGTGTGCCATATGTCCCCACCAGAACAGCACATCGGTGGTGTTCAGCACCTCGTCGGGCAGACCCTGCTCCGGGTCGTCCAGCGCCGCCAGACGGATGTTCAGAGTCGGATCGGTCTCAAGGAAGGACTTGATGCATCCGTGGATGCCGTCCGGGTAGATGTCCCGGCAGGCAGGTTCCTGCCGTTCGTGGCGGTACTCATTCCAAATGGTAATGTTCAACTGCTTCTCTGCCATTGTTTTGGTCTCCTTTACCCATTCTAATATATTATTGCTCTCAAAAACAGAGGGTCAGACATCAATGCACAGCCCGTCATAAGCGGGTGTGACGCCCAGCGGGGCAAGGCGCTCCCGCAGCCGATCCGGACCGGTATGCAGGGTGCGTGCCATGTGCGACACGTAGAATCTGACGTCCGGGGCAAAGCGATCGTACTTACGGAAGGTGCGGAGCATCAGCTCCAGCATATCCAGCGTATTGTGTTCAAAGCTGCGCCAATCATCCGGTGCCGTCTCGCCGCAGGTCAGCTCCAGCACCACGGCATTGACGGGCTGATCCTTGATGGCGTTCCACGAGGTCGTGGGTATCCATGCGCTGTCACAGCCGTAGTACAGCAATCGCTCCCCGTCGCCGATAAGATACAGGCGCGTTGTTTCCTCCGGATCATCGGTCGCGTGATTGGAGCGCAACGACAGTACCCGGTACCCGCCGATGGGGTAGGCAAGCTCCGGTCGGACACGGGTATCCACGAAAGCAATGCGGCTCGTGCGCGCATCTCCGAGTGCCGCACGCAGGCTGCGCAGGCACGCCATATCGCCCCACAGGGTACAGTCCCGCCCGGCGCACAGGCGCTCGACGGTTTCCGGGCAAAAATGATCGCTATGCGTGTGGGTGACAAGGATATTCTTCACGCCGTCCAGTATATGTGGGTCATTGCTATGCTCCGCATAGTGAAACACGTGCGGACCGGGATCAATCAGCAGATCGCGATTGACCAGCACCGACGAGAATCGCCGGTGAAAAACGCCGGGTGTGTAGGCGTTAATGTCCCAGTCCGCCGCGCCGGTTCCGAGAAAGGTCAGTTTCACAGTACAACACCTCCTGCCATCGCGCCGTCATGCGGTCAGCCGAGCACCGACGAAGCGATCTGCTGAGCCAGCGCGCGAACCGCTTCCTCCTGACCGGGTGCCAGCGTGGAACGCAGAGTCAGCGTCGGCTCCAACACAGTGGTGTTTTTCAGCGGCGTCAGCAGTTCGCGCATCAGCTTGCCGGAAGCGGGCGCCCAGCTGCCGTTTTCAATCAGCGCAACCGTCCGCCCCTGCCAGTTGTGCGCGACCAGATCGTGCAGCAGTGTCTCCATACTCACAAAAATGCCGTTGTTATAGGTCGTTGCGGCAAAAACCACGTGCGACACACGGAACGCCTCTGCCAGCACATACGACGGATGCACCGCCGACACATCGAACATCCGGATGCGGTGCACGCCTGCCTCGGCAAGATAGCCTGCCAGCAGTTCGGCTGCCGCCTTCGTGCCGCCGTAAACCGATGCATACGCAACGAGAACGCCGCGCTCCTCCGGCGTATAGCTGCTCCAAAGGCTGTACTTCTCCAGAACCATCCCCAGTTCTCCGCGCCAGATGTACCCGTGCAACGGGCAGATGCGCCGGATATCCAAAGCTGCTGCCTTCTTCAGTACCGCCTGCACCTGTACGCCGTACTTGCCGACGATGTTGGTATAGTACCGCCGCATTTCCTCCATGTAGCCCGCTCCCAGATCTGCCTCGTCCGCAAACAGGTTGCCGGACAGCGCACCGAAGCCGCCGAAGGCATCCGCCGAAAACAGCGTGCCGTCGGTCTTGTCGTAGGTCATCATCACTTCAGGCCAATGAACCATCGGCGCCATGACAAAGGTAAACGTATGGCGCCCGGTGCAAAGCTCCTCGCCCTCAGCGACCAGTCTTGTGCGTCCGGTCAGGTCAAGCCCGGGGAAAAACTGATTCAGCAGGGTGACGGTCTTCTTGTTGCACACGACAACGGCGTTCTGCCAGCGGGTAAGCACCGCTCCCAGCGTAGCGCAGTGATCCGGCTCCATGTGCTGGACGACAACATAGTCCAGATCGGCTCCGTCCAGCGCCTCGGCAGTTGCCGTCAGGAATGTATCGGCTACCGCTCTGTCCACCGTGTCAAACAGGACATTCTTCTCATCCCGGAGCAGGTAGGCGTTATAGGATACCCCCTCCGGTACAGGGTATGCGCTCTCAAACAGTGCAAGACGCCTGTCCGAGGCGCCGACAAACAGCAGGTCGTCCGTGATTTTCCGGATGCTCATGTAATTATCCTCCATTACCGTACAGTGATTTTTTCTTTATTATATGCAGACCCCCCGCATGGGCGGGGGGCAGGCTGCGGCAATGCCGCACAACGATGGTGGCGCAGATGCGCCGCCAAGGTATTGATCGCGCATTGTGTGGTGCTGCCTTTAAGTATGTGCGAGGTTTGCCGCCCCCCAGACGGCAAGCGCGTGATCCTCCTCGCCGGTTCCGCCGCTGACGCCCAGCCCGCCGATCAGAACGCCGTTCTCATACAGGGGCACGCCCCCGCCGAAAGTCACGATGCGATCCAGATTCTGCAAGCCGTAAAACGTTCCGCCGGGCTGAACCAGTCTTGCCAGCTCGGCAGTCGGCATTTTGACAGCCACCGCCGTATATGCCTTGCGTACCGCCACCTCATAGCTGACGAGGAACGCGCCGTCCATAACGTGCACCGCAACCGGATTGCCTTGCGCATTCGCCACCGCGATGACAGCCTGCTTTCCTTCCGAAAGCGCCTTGCGCTCCACCGCCGCGATCAGCCGGGTAGCCCGCTCCAGATCCAGCACAGAGCCGCCGCCGACACGCGCCAGCACGGCTTTCAGTACGTTCTCAACTGTTGGATCAACCGGGACGGCATCCGCCGGGGCAGGTACAACCGCTGCTGCCGGAGCGGTCTCTGCCGCAACCGGTTCACGTGCCGCCTTGTCCTTCTCCTCCTCGCTCAGCCAATCCGCATACCGGGCGGCGGCAAGCAACCAGTCGCCCAGTCGGTTCATGTACACCTTGAAGGCACCGGGGACGGCATAGCGCCTGTCCATGGCGATCAGCGCGCGTTCCGCCCGCCGCACCGTTGAACGCGCCGCATCCAGCCGTGCGGACTGCTCACAGCCACCGGGCAGGGCGCCCTGCCAATCGCTCCCGCGCTTGTCAGTCAGTACGCCGACCATGCGATCCGTATCAGATTCCAGAAAGGCGATTTCCTCAGAGGAAAACACGAATTTTCCGCTCCGGGGATCCGCCAGCCCTGCCGCCAGCGTGCGGAGCGTCGTCTGTACCCGGACGAGCTTGCCTGCAAAATCCGGGCATACTGTCACGCAACGCACCAGTCCCAGCGCCGCCACGGACTCCTCGGCACCGCCGATAGCGGCGACCCGTTCGTCTGCTTTGGACACCTGAGAGCCGGGCAGAAGGGAGGTCAGTCCCTTGTCGCCGTTGCCGGTATACAGCGTCCCTTTCTCCGGTTTTCCGTTCCCCATGTATCGCACCTCGTTCCCACACGGCACAAGCCGCGCGTCACTTGCGGATGCCACCTGTCACAGACACGTGACCGGTAGGCACTCCAACACAGAGTATATTATACAACAAATCCATCCCTGCGTCAAGAGGGATTTCCGAAATTTCACCGGATGGCGGCGGCAAAAGTCACCCAAAGAAGCCCCCGCGCCAGCGGGGGCTTCTTTGGAATGTTGCCTTATGTCGCGTTTCTCTTACGGGTCACGAGCACGACAGCCATGGCACCGGCACCGAGCGCAATGATTCCAAGGATTATCCAGGCCCACACACATGCGGTGCCTGTCGAAGGAGATGCAATCTGCGCTCCGACATGGAAGCTGATCGTTGCATCGCCGCTTCCGGATCGGATGGTGATGGTGTGCTCACCCTCGGAAAGTGTCCCGAGGTAACCTGCTTTCAGCTCGATGATGATACTGCCCTCGCGCTTATCGTAGTTGTCGGAGGAGATCACATTGCCGTCGACGAGGACCTCTACGAAGTCGGCATATGCCGCATTGGACCGGAATGTCAGTCCGTTTTCGCTGCCCTTGTTCCACCTGCTGTTTTCCCCTTCCGTGATAGTGGGAGCGAGCTTATCGATGGTAACAGCAGGCTTCTGATAGCCGCAGACCGTGCATTCCTCATGCTTGGCGCCCTTCTCGGTCACAGTTGCTTCCCTGTCGGTTTTCCACTCGAAGGTGTGAGCCGTTCCGTCGCGCCTGTCTTTACAAACAGCGCACTCGTGCCAATGCTGCTCGCCGTCCTTTGTCCATTCGGTCTTGTATGTATGAGCAGTAAGCTCTCCATACGCCTGACCGCATACTGCACAGACCGCTTTTTCTTTGCAGGTCGCCGTGCCGCCCGTGTGATCGGTCAGTTGCTTCCCGCAAACATCACACTTGTGATCCTTGTTGTCGTCCGCGCACTCGCTCAGCGTCTTACCGCACAGGTCACACTTGCGTTCCATGGGTTGCTCGTCGTGTCCGGATTGTAGCCGTAAACGCCGTAGGAGCTCGGATATGTCGCGCCGAATTTGCTCAGCTCGTACACGCTCTGACTGTTGTCAAAGCCGTTACAGCCTACCGTGTCGATATCCGGGAGATAATAATTGTACATGACGTGGCGGAGATAGAAGGTGTTGCCCTCCGTGGGCTTGAACATATAGGTTATCTCCGGCGCGTCGTTGTATGCGATCACGCTCTCCCATTCATGCTCATAATAGGATTTGAACTGCGAGGAAACCTTGAGCGTCTCCACCGTCAGGCACGCCTGCGCTTTCTCGCCGGTTACCCATTCGCCGTTGTAGCTTCTCACCGCCGTGACAACGGGCAGAACATCGGTAAACTTTTCGCCGATGTGGTCGGCAAGGTCGGGCGTCTGTATCTTGAATTCATAAATCGGCACGATAATATCGACATGGCATTCGTGCAACGAATTGTCATTGGAGAACGTCGCATAATAGGTGATGCGTGCCGTACCGGGCGAATGCGTCGTTACATTGCCGAATACGTCAACCGTTGCGACCTCAGGATTGGAGCTCTTCCATCCGCGAGTGTTGACCCTTGCATACGTTGCGTCCTCCGGAACCAAGCCTCTCCAGAGGGAGATCTCGTCGGAAAGCCCCATGATGTAAGTGCCGACTTCGCTTTCGTTCTTTGTCAGCACCGTGTCCGTACCGTAGATGAGCATTCTGTATCCGGTTGCGTGCTTTTCGTATTTCACCGTTACGGTGTTGGAATACACCTCGTATTTCACGCCGCTGACGTAGCCGATTGCCACCACGCGGAACACATACTCTCCGGGAATCATGTTTTCCGCCGTTGCCTTGTTGAAGTATTCGTCAAGGTTCCATACGCCGGTTTCGCTGTCCTGGAGGCTGCTGCTCGTCGGACCTATGTCAAAGCCGCGATAATTGGCGGGTGCTTCGATGACGTCAAGGCGATATCTTCTGAAGCCGCCCCAGTCGGCGATGCGCTCATTGCGGCTCGCGCGGATTGTAGTGCCCTTGCCGTATTCGGCTTCCGAGGCACTTGAGGATATCGTCACCGTGCGGAGCGCGGCATAGTCCACGCCTTCGACATTGAAGAAGCAGGTAGACCAGTAGTACTGATGTCCCTTTCCGTCCGGCGAGAGGTATTTCACGCCGTAGCGGTAAATGCCGTTCCGGTCGGTGCAGAGCAGGCGCTGATAGGTTCTGCCCTCCTCCTTGACTTTTACGTCCTCAATCGAGAAGCGCGCGTCGCCGAAGGAGACATTTTCCCATGTGTTTCCGTCGAGATACTGCCAGATGATGTCATACTGATCGATCGGGGTGTTGTCATAGGGGTCGAGCCAGCCGCCGTCGTCCAGATAATCCTGAAGCCCGTGGTTGAGCCATATCTTCTGTCCGTATTCCAATTTCGTGCTTCCCTCGCCCTGACTCTTCCATTTGTAGCCGGGGACGCTTCCGCCCTTGTTCTGAACCGTATATTTTATCTCGCCGGACGAGAACACCCTGCATTCCTTCTCAAAGGTTGCGATGGTCTTTGCGTTTAGATTGTTGCTCTCGCGGAAGGTCAGCGTCACCTTAAGGAAAAGCGGCCCCGTTTTCCCCGTGATTATCGAATAGGGCGTTGTGCCGTCCATCCTGAATTCGTTGGAGAGCCAGTAGTTTACGGGCTTGGTGCTTGAGTTCGTGCCCTCGTAGTACCTGTATGCATAGGAGACTCTTACCCTGTCGGAATAGCCCATATCCTTGATGCTCTTGACGCATTCGTCCGTGAGGGCGACATTATAGACCGTGTGTCCGCCTGTCGTGGGCTTGTCGGAGATGGTCACCTTGTAATCGAAGTCTATCTTGCGCGATTCAAAGTCCGTCGCCGTGAAGTACCAGTCCTGAATGCCCTCATATACCGTGTGGTACCGGTTGTTCCATGCCTCGGACACCAGCACGCGGATGTAGTATTTCGCGCCTATCTCATATCTCGGCCATGCGTTTGTCTTGGAGTCGCGCAGGTCGCGGAGATTGAGCCGCGGCTTTTCGCTGTAATGCTCGGCAATAGGCGTGCTTTCGCCGACCTTATAGAGATAGAACATATAGAACAGACGATACCAGCTGTTCGGGTTGTAATCGTTTTCCAAAACGCTTGCGTTCTTGCCCCAGTAGGACTGATAGCCTACGTTGATGACAAACGCGTCGTTGGGATGATAGTACGTCGTGTCATAGCCGGGAGCGGCTTCCAGCGTGATTTTCTCGCTCGGTCTCGATACGCCGTCGGTTGGCATGCTCACTTTTGCTCCGCAGAAATAGAGCGTGTCGCCGCCGCCGATGGTCGTATAGCTCATGCTGCACGAGCTGTCGGGATTGAGACCGTCAAAAATGGCGATTCTGCCGGGCTTCATATCATCATAAATGCCGACCGGACCACCATAATCATGCGCATAATGAAGCACTTCCGCGTCTATAACGCGCGCGTTGAATCTGCCGCCGTTGACGGTGAGCTTGCCGTGCTCCAGAGCGTCTGCATTGCGCAACTTTCTCCATCCGTACCACGCTCTTCTCTCATATCCGCCGGAATAAACGTCGGCGCCGCCGGCACCCTCGATATATCCGTCGTTTATCAAAACGGTGGAGCCGGGTCTGCCCTCGATGGCGGCAAAATGCGTTCCTCTGCCGTAGACGTCGCCGCCGTTCAGCTCAAAATAGCCGCCGTCCTCAACCGTGACGCCGCTTCCCTGAAGCTGCAGTCGCGCATTTCCGGTATGATTAAATCCACCCTTTATGAAGCCCGCGGAATCAGTCTTTGGCACGTTGTGATAGTACAGCTTCTTTGAAGCGCCGGTGCTGATCTCGCCGCCGTACATCGTAAAGCGTCCCTTTACGGATATGATATTGCGGTATGGCGTTTCCGAAAAATACATCGGCTGACCGAAGAATATCTTTCCGTTTTTGCCGGTGGAATCATAGAGATAAAAGCTCGCGTCCTCCGTCACCGTCATCAGATAGTAGAGGTACTCCGCATTTTCGTTGGTAGGATCCAAAACATAAGCTTTCGAATATCCCACGCCGGTGTGCTCATAGGAGATATTGTAGCCGTTCATATCCAGGTGCTTGACGCCCTTGATCTGAATGCCGCGCGTCTTGCCCCAGATGGGCAGGTCGTTTTTATCGGAAATGTCGATATGTCCCACGAGCTTTATGTGGTATTCGTAGGGAGAGGTCAGCAGATTGATCAGCTTTTTCATGCGATCCTCGTGCTTTTTCTCTCTGCCGACTTCGACCCATGTCGGCTCTGCCGCCGCCGCTCTGCGCGGGGTGGCTGCTATGGCGGCACTGCCTGCTGCCGCCACGCTCGCGGCAGGCTCGCCCGCGTCCGCCGCCTGCGCCCGGATCATCACCGTGCCAAGCTCCGCAAACGGCATGACGCCCAGCAGCATGACCAGCGTCAGGAGCAGAGCCAGCGTTTTCCGTAGCGTACTTTGCGTTCTGTTCATGTTGTGTTCTCTCCTTTTTCTGTTGTTGGGTTGGGTTTGTCCGCCGGCAGCCTCCTGCCGCAGACATGGCAGTAGCGCGCGCCCGGCTTTGCGACCGTGCGGCATCCCGGACACACGGTGTGCCGGGAAAGGTACAGCTCATAGAGCGTCCTGTCCGGCAGGGGAGCGTGACAGCCGCGGCACCGCGGCTCACCCGGTGCGGCGAGCTGCCCGCATTCCGGGCAGACGCGCAGCTGCTTCATGCACGTCTCACCGAAGCCGAGCCTTGCGCGGTCGTCCTCCTGCAGTACCGCCTCATGCATCCGCCGCTCCCCCCTCTCCCCGCAGGTCCGCGCCGCAGGCGGAGCAGACCGCGTCGTCCTTCCGCGTTTTCGCCCCGCAGGCGGGGCAGAAAGCAATCCGGGCTGTCCACGGCGCACAGTCCACGCATTGCAGGCTGTCCACGTTGTACATCGCGTTGATCACCCACCTGCCGCATCTGCCGCACCGGTTGAACTGCCGCCTGCCCTCGCTTTCCCATGCCGCCGCCAGCGCGTCCTCCGGTCTTTCGCCGCGATATACCTCCGTGGCGCATCCCAGTGCGCCGGATGCATCGCAGTAAAAGCGGAAGCGCCAGCCGCCCGCGTCCTGGATGACCTGATACTTCGCCGTCGTCCTGCTCTCCATCTGTGCCGCGTCCCTCCTTTTTTTTCGGTTTTCGGGGGGTAAAAAAATCCGGTTCCCGCCGCTTTTGCTCTTGCTTTATTCCCGGCTCTGTGCTATAATGGGAATCGGGTACCGTAGGAAAAGTCGATCCGCCCTCGCTCCGGCAGGGGGATCTACACGTACATTATACTTATTTTTACGGATTTGTCCCCACACTTTTTGAGCAAAAGGGTGGGAAAAACTCAAAAATTTTTCGCTTTCTCCCACCCTTTTTTCAAAAAAAGGTGGGGAGAAGCCAAAAAACCACAACGTGCTGTCCCAAAGGAGGCGTCCGAAATGAAGAAAGTGCTTGCCGTCCTGCTCGCCGCGATCTTTGCTCTGTCCTGCCTTTCCGGCTGTCGGGAGCAGCCCCTGCTTGATCCGCATGATCCCGTTGTGCTGACGCTGTGGCACACCTACGGCGAGCAAGCCGACTCGCCCATGAACAGGCTGATCGACAGATTCAATTCCACCGTGGGCATGGAGCGCGGCGTCGTCATCCGCACCACGCTGATAACCGTCGCCGCCAAAATAAGCGACCGCCTTGCCGAGGCGCAGGACGGCACGCCGGGCGCGGTGCCGCTCCCGGATCTGTTCTTCTGCCACAACAACGATGCGGCAGGGTTCGGCGTGGACAGGCTGCTGGACTGGAACGACTATTTCACCGGGGCGGAGACCGCCGCCTTTGTTCCCGATTTCCTTGCCGACGGCATGGTGGACGGGCGGCTTGCGGTACTGCCCGTGTCCAAATCCACGCACGTGCTGTACCTCAGCGGCGGCGAATTTGACCGCTTTTCCGCGGCGACCGGCGTAACCCAGGAGAGCCTGAACACATGGGACGGGTTCTTTTCCGCGGCGGAGAAATACTATACATACTCCGGCGGAAAGCCCTTCTGCGCCCTTGACTATCTGCTCCGCGCGGTGGAGCTGTACGCCGTGTCGGCGGGCGCGGACGCCTCCGCCTTCTACAGGGACGGTTGGTATGACTTCTCGGATGCTTCCCTGAAGGCGGCGTACCTGCGCTTTGCCGAGGCTATCGCCAAGGGGCATATCGTGGTTGCCGACCAGTATTCCAACACGCAGGTGATGACGGGCGAGACGCCCGCCGGCATGGGCTCGTCGGCTGGCATCCTGTACTATAACGACACCGTGACCTATCCGGACAACACCTCCGAGCCGATGAGGCTCCGGGTTTGCCCCATGCCGTATGTGGACAGCGCACGCCGGGTGGACACGCAGGCGGGCGTGGGGCTTTGCGCGGTGAAGTCCGATGAGCGGAAAGCCGAGGCGGCTTCCGTCTTTGCCCACTGGCTCACGGAGGGCGGGCGAAATCTGGATTTCGCCGCCGAGACGGGCTATATGCCCGTGACCGCCGATGCGTACGCCGGGCTTGACACGTACACCTTCCGCGATGACGGCTACCGCAATCTCTACACCGCGCTGAACACGGTCAAAAGCGGGTACACGCTCCTGCGCGAGCCGTCCTATGCGGGCTACTACGGCAGGGTGAACGGGCTGTATGCCGAGATCCGCAAGGTGCAGTCTGCCTTCCCGGCGCGGATACAGGGCGGGGAGAGCGCCGCCGCGCTTGCTGCGGAGCTGTGGGAGCTTTTCCGCACGGTGAAATGAAGGGGGGATCGGCTTGAACAGACTTTCCTTCCGCCTGCCGCGACGAAGCATGAAGACAAAGCTGTTTCTGTATATGCTTGTCCCCGTTATTCTGATCCTTGTCCTGCTTGCCTCCTGCCTGTCGCTGTTTGATCGGTTCAAAACGCCGAAGGACACGCTCGCGGAGCGGCTGGATATGCAGGCGATGAGCTTTGAGCAGCAGTTGCTTTCACACCGGAGCAGCCTGATTACGGTCGGCGCATACCTGTCCGGGGACGCCGCAACGCTGATCGAAGCCTACCTCGCGGACGCAGGCATTTCCTTTGACGAGCTGTCGGACGGCGCACGGCTTGCCGACCTGCAGGAGCGCATCATCGAACCGCTCCGGCAGTATCTTTTGCAGGCGGAGTGCTCGGGCGCATTTGTCCTGCTCAACGCCACGGCGGGTAAGAACGCCGCCGAGCCGACGCGCAGCGGGCTGTACCTGCAGGTGAACGGCTACGAAGCCGACCGCCGCGAAATAATCCTTTATCGCGGGATACCCTCTGTCGGTAAGGCGCACGGCATCATGCCGCACCGGAAATGGCGGCTGGAAGCGCAACGGAACGTCATCCGGGGCTGGGACGACAGTCACAGTCGCAGTCACAGTTACAGCGATCCCGCCCGGATGCCGGCGCACACCTACCGCTTCACCGAGATATTCACCCTGCCCGGGATGTCCGAGAAGGCGATGCTGCTCATGCTCCCCATACGGGGCAGTGACGGGAAAGCCCTCGGTGTATGCGGCTTTGAGGTGTCCGAGAGCTGCTTTGCGCGTCTGCACAGCCAGACCACCAAGCTTTCGCATTTCACGGGGCTTCTGACGTATGACGACGACAGCCACATGGACGGCGACAGTATCATCTCGTTTTTCTCCTGCGGCGCGGATGACGGGTATTACCGTGCGCCCGGCGGCGTGCTTGCCGTCTCAGATTTCGGCGACGGGATCCTGAAACTGACGGGCGACGACAACACCTATCTCGGCATGAAGCGCTCCTACAATGACGCACGCACGGGCGGGAGCTTTGCGACGTTCGTCATGACAAACAAAAGCGACTACGACAGCGCGGCAATGGACACCATTGTCAAGAACCTGCTGTTGATCGCCCTGCTTACGGCACTGTCCATCGCTTTCTGCGTCTTTTTCAGCAGGAGCTATCTTGCCCCCGTGCTGAAGTCGCTGGAGCAGCTGAAAAGGGACGAGCAACGTGCCCATCGCGGCGCGCCTGTTGAGATAGATGACCTGCTTGCTTTTCTTGCCGAGAAGGACAGAAACAAGCAATCGGTCATCGACGGACTGAAGCTTGAGATGAAGGAGGCAAACGAGGAGCTTTCCAGGATACAAAAAGAAAAAACACGTATTCAGGAAGAATACGTGCGTGCCAAAACGCAGATCACCCGGCTGACTTCATCCTCTGCGCAGGAGGTTGATCCGGAAGGGTATGCTCATTTTACAGCCAATCTCTGCAAGCTGACGCCGAGGGAGCGGGAGATTTTCGACCTGTACCTGGGCGGCAGGAACGGCAAGGAAATCCGTGATGTCCTCTGCATCAGCGAAAACACGCTGAAATACCACAACAAGCACATTTACGAAACGCTGAATGTATCCTCGCGCAAGGAGCTTTTGCACTATGCCGCGATGCTGGAAAAGGAAGCTGTGCAGGTCGGCGGGGAGGCTTGAATGCAACTGCAGTCCGGGGCACCGGGAAGGGAACCGATAAGAACGGCAAAGAAAAGAAACCGGCACCGCCGCACATTGCGGAACGGGTGCCGGTTTCTGCAGGAAAAGCACGCCGGGTAAAGATTACGCGCGCGTGACCTTTCCGGAGCGCAGGCAGCGAGAGCAAACCGCCACGGTCTTCGGAGTACCGTCCACGATCGCCTTTACCTTACGAATATTGGGCTTCCAGGTACGATTGGTCTTCCGGTTGGAATGGGACACATTCTGCCCGTACACTACACCCTTTCCGCAGATACTGCACTTTGCCATACTTGACACCTCCTTACTGTGGTTTCGGGCCTGTCAGGTCATGACACGCCTGCAATCATAAGACAACAGCCTGTATTATACCACAACTTCGGAGAAAACGCAAGAGTTTTTTCAAATATTTTTGCTTTTTTATGTTGGCAGTGCAGCTTTGTTATCCAAGGCTTCGGAGTGTAATGCCTCCGAAGCATCGCGGGCGCGCTTTTCATTGCCGGAGAAAGTCTGAAAATATATTATCAGGCAGGAAGTTTTGTGCCTTGACAAGTCGGAGCGACTGCCACCGAACAGACGGTACAGAAGTGTCATTCTGTATCGCAATCGCTTACTTCATATACCTTTCGCACATCGGCACGTCTGCCTCCAATCAGAAGCCAGCAGGCAAGCATGGCAACAGCGCCGCCTATCGTGACACATAGGCGATAGTCGGCAATTTCTCCGAGAAATCCCATCAGCAAAGAGAAAATGCTTGCGCCGGCGGTTAACATCACTCCGTTGAATGCATTGATGCGTGAGCGCAGTTTTTCCGGAATATAGCGTTGCACGGCGGCATTCCGCATAATTGCACTGTTACTGCCCAGAAATCCGCATATCCCACGGTTGACCAGCATAAGCGGATAAGGAAGCCAGAGCAGGCACATATCCATTGCTTCATAAATCTGATAGACAAAAAATGCGAAGCCGTATCTCTTTTTCTCGGGAATGCTGATTCGGTATTGCATTGCGCTGCCGATTGACCGTCCGATGAATTCCACCACGGAAAATGCGGAATACATGGCAGCGGTGAATCCCGGGAACGTGCGGAAAAATGCCACCAAAATAGGGGAAAAGCCGCTGGCAACGCCGTTGGTTACAGCCATATATCCGTAGATACTGCGCAGACCGCGCTCTTTTTTCAAATACTGCACAGCTTCCCGTATGTCATTGCCCCACGCCCTGAGCGAATATGGCTCACGGTGCTTGCGCTCGGTTTCGTCCAGACGGATAAAGCTCTCCGTGATAGCCGCCGCCAGTGAGAATCCGCTTTGCGCGATCAGGATCCACGCAACGCCGAGCGTATCAAGCAGAATCGCTGCCAGCGGTGTCATGATGACCTTCAGCACCGGATAGAGCATGGAGGACACCGCATATCCTTTTTGCTCGGCACCTTCCGGAATCAGCTCCGGATAAATGCTGGTGAACGCCAATTCGTCCACTGCGCCAAGGCAAGCCAACAGCAAAGAAACAGCCAGATAGCCCACATAGGAAAAGTCAAAAAACAGCAGCCATATACCCATTCCGGCAAGCAAAACTGCATTTGCGGCATCGCCCGCCACCAAAAACGATTTGCGGGGGAGCCTGTCCATAAACGGCGCAATCAAAACAGGGAGCAAAAGGTACGGCAGAAGCTGGATCGCTACGATCAGCGCGGACGCCAGTGTGCTGCCGGTTTCATCAAACACCAGGAAAGCCAGCGCAAAGCCGCCGGCGATTGCGCCCAATGTACCGATGGCAGATGCAAAAATCACCAAGCGGAAGTTTCGCGTCCAAAGTTTTACTGTTTTCATATATCTCACCTCCGCACATAGTATAGCACATCGGTGAGGTAAATGAAAGTCCGTGTATTTGGGAAAGTTGCTTCGGAAAAACGGGCTTATATGCCGCTTACAGGGACTTTCCAGGAAACTCTTCCAACAGCTCGCAGGCTTTTTTGTATTGCCTTGTCGCCTTATACCACTCCAGCATCCAAGGCAGGTGGAAAATCGCAAAGCCGGAGGGCAGCTCGTTCCGGATGCGCGCAAAGCTGTCTGAAAGAAGCAAACCGTATTCATCGCGGGAAAGGTAGTCGGGGTGTTCCAGCCGATACCGTACCAGCCGCAGAAGCTGTAACACGAGGGAATGCTCCGGCTCGCTGACACCCATGTCTTCAGCCCGGCTCAGGGCACAAAGGGCTTCCTCCCGCCGTCCGGTCTTTTCACAGCAGATAGCCAGCTTGTGCAGGGACAGCAGAGTGGGTTGCTCCTGCTCCGAGAACCACGCGTATGCCTCCTCGTAGCGTCCGGTTTCAATCCACGCCGACGCCGTGTTGTAGCCGATAGCCTGCAGGGCTTTTTGGTCTTGCAGATCCTCCGCCAGCCGCTTTCCAACCTGGTAGTGACGCTCCATATTGGGAAGATCCTGCCGATTGCAATAGGCACTGCCGAGGAAAAGCTTTGCATCCAGCATGATCCTTGCGGCACCGTCCCTGCCTGCCATGTCATAGGCGGTCTGCAAACGGTCCACGGCGGCGGAGTAGTTGCCGGTGTTATAGTCGGCAATGCCCAGCGACAGGAAAGTATATGCGTTCGGCATGAGGCGCACTGCCTCATCCGCCCGTCCCTGCAAAATTCGTTGCAATGCCAACTGCCGTGTGCCCATGCAGGGCTCAAGAGCGCCATCCAGGGGCGCTTCGGACGAAAGCAACGCCAAATCCAGCCACGCCGGGACTGCCCGATAGCATTCTATATCCTTGCCCCGCAGCAACTCGTTCAGCTTTGCGTGCCTACCGTCAAACAACAGCTCCCAGCCGTGATTGGCGAGTTCGGCGGCTTCCTGCTCTGTTCTTTTGTCACACTTCAAATCCAGCCGCTCCATGAGCAACTGTAAAATCTCCTCCGATGGCTCTGCCTTGCCGGTTTCGATTTTTGACAAATACGAAACTGCGCAAATTCCTTTGCACAATCCCGCCTGACTCCAATTCCGCTGTATCCGGGTGCGGTAAATGAGATAGCCTTGGTAATTCATGCGCCTACCCCCTCGTTTTCAGTTCGCCAAGTCCGAGCTTGTGATATCTCATTATAGCATAGATCTTCCCGTTTTTCAACCGCACTCCCCATACCTTTATTTGCAAATTGTTTTTGAATGGTGATGGATAAAAACAGCCGCACCCGAAAGTGCGGCTGGAAAATCTTAGTTTTCTTCGTGCTGGCACTGGTCAGCAACTACAACTGCTGCGATGCCAAAAAATGTAGGATACAGAGAAACATAGTAAAGAACATTGTCTAAAATGTCATTCTCGAAAACAAAGTGCAAAATCATTCTTGGAATATGAATAAACAATAAGACGGCAAAAATCTTCAGCAAAGCTTTAGCAAAATCAGACCAAGGTTTTTTTGCGGTTAAATAATATTTCAACCCAAAAAATACAGTTATAAGCTGAATTATCGGGATGAATTTTAAAATCTTTTGCTTTTTTAATGTCATATTACCTTTTTCTTTCGTGAATATTACGAGTTGCTTGGTCGTTTACCATGAACCCGGTGCAGCAGTTACTGCTCCTCGACAGCCGTCTGAACGATGGAGATGGTCAGATTGCCGTTGAGCACCCGCAGTTCGTCCAGAAACTGCTTTTCCTGCCTGTCATCCTTCATGACGATGCGGTAGTCCAACCGCACGAGCGTGCCGTAATCCTCGGTGCGGATGCGGTTCAGATGATAGCCGCGGCAGTACTTTTTCAGCACGTTGTCAAATACGCCGGTATAGTCCAGGGATTCCGGAACAAGGATGCGAAGCTGCTTGCCCTTGCCGCCGAGCCGATCCAGACCGATCAGCGACAGGATGACAAGCAGGAGCAGGATAGCTCCGACCGCCAGCGCGCCGAAGCCGATGAACCCGATGCCGCAAGCCATACCGGATGCCAATGAGAGGAAAAAGTAGATAAGATCGCGCGGATCCTCTACCGTGTTGCGGAAGCGCACCAGCGCGAGACCGCCGCCGATGGAGATGGCGCGGGCGATGTTGCTGCCAATGCACAGTACGATGACAGAAACGATGGGACCAAGCATCAGCATGGTCATGGCGATGGAGGGACGCCAGCCCGTGCGGCGATGCGTGAACATATATACCAGCATCAGCGCCACGGCAAGCCCCAGAGAACTGCCCACGATAGTCAGTGCACGCCCCAGCGTGATGGGGCTGATATCGACGGTTTTCAGAATGTAATCCATGATCATTAACTCCTTGTCGGTGCGCGGTCAGTGCAGCAGCCGCAGCACGTGTTCTTCTTCCGGGTGTGCCTCACGGGCACGCTCGTAGGAATACAGCTTGAAATTGGTTCCAACCTTGGAGAAGGTGTGGAAGGAAAGCCCGAAATCACTCATAATCCGGCAGAACCACAGTGGTACCGCACCGGAAAACTTGACCTCGATCAGAGTTTTTCCGGGGGACAGAGCAGGATCCCCGTACCGCCCCAGCGCAAGATCCAGATCGTACCGCCGGGTCAGAATGTTGCTGTCAAAGGTCACACGGAAGCTCGGGTCGTCCCGCCCGAAAAAGGCATTCCGCACGTAGCTGACATATATTTTCGGATAAACTGTGTTGTGGGCGCGGTAGTAGTCGATCTCCCGCAGTACCTGCTCATCGATGTACGTCAGTTCCTCCGGATGCTGTCCGGTCTCCAGGTAGGCGAGCGCATTCCGGTAGGGAATCTTGGCGCGGCGCTTGGTGCCGACGCCGGCGCATTTCTTCTTCAGCTCCAGAAACACTTTCGTGTCCGCGTCCGGTACGCCGTAGCTTCTGAGACGCAACTTCTCCTTGTACCATGGCAGCGACACCGAGGTGCGTATGACGTCATCCGCGTCGTCGTCAAAGTATAGGTTGCAGATCATGTATGGCTTCCCGTCCACATTGAAGGGATCCGGCGTCATGTACTCCTCCATGCACGCCTGCAGAGCGGGTATCATCTCTGTGGAGACTGTCATTTTTTTCTCCATGCGTTTGAATGTGTTGCCTGCCACAAGCCTGCCTCCTTTCGCTCCGGACGTTGCGCGCGGTATATCGGTATATTCCGCGCCTGGTAGAACCCGTACATTATACATCCTGTTTGTGAAAAATGTATGAATAATCCGGTAACTTTAGGGAAATTCACACAGATTTTCCGGTGGAAACGGAAAGCGGATTGTTTTTTTATCCGAAGACTGCCCGCCGTGCCGGAATTTGCATGAGAATGTGCCTGCGCGGCGGCGCACACTACTTCCCGGGGACTTCTGAAAATTTCGCTCACGGTGAATCGGCGGCAGCTTTCCCGCGATCTGCCGAAAACTGCGGGACGGAGTATGCGGAAGAGTCCTTTAGCGAAAGGAGTTGGTGTGCGATGCATGCTACACGTAGGATACGGAACACAGGGGACTGGAAAGCCGCGCGGATGCTCCGGGCGGCGGCGCTTCTGCTGGCACTCTGCCTGTCCGGCGGCGTGGCTCTGCGGACGGGCGCGACAGGGGAAACCTACAACTGGTACTGCGCCCATGTGCGGGGGCATATGCAACCGCGCGCGGACGGGCGGTTTGCCTTCATCCGCGACTGCGGCGGCTTTTATATCGACGACCGCCCGGAGCATACGGCGGCGGACGGTGCGGACAAGGTGGTCTATCTCACATTTGATGCGGGCTACGAGAACGGAAACGTGGCGCGGGTTCTGGACGCGCTGGCGCAGGCGGATGCTGCGGGGGCGTTCTTTGTGCTGGGCAATCTGGCGCGGCAGAATCCCGACCTTATCCGCCGGATGGCGGCGGAGGGACATCTGGTGTGCAATCATTCGTATGCGCACCGGGATATGACTTCGTGGAGCGCCGATGAGATAGCGGCGGAGCTGACGCGGCTGGAGGACGCCTGCCGGGAGGCGGGCGTGGAGACTGCGAAATTTTTCCGCCCGCCGGAGGGGCGCTTCAGCGAATCCCTGCTCCGGGCTGTCATGGCACAGGGTTACCGGACGGTGTTCTGGAGCTTCGGCTATGCCGACTGGGACAACGACCGACAGCCTTCCCCGGCGGCTGCCAAGGCGAAGATACTCGACAATCTCCACAACGGCGCGGTCATCCTGCTGCACCCCACCTCGGCGACCAATGCAGAGGTGCTTCCGGCACTGCTCGCGGAGATACGGGCGCAGGGATACCGCTTCGGGACGTTGTATGAACTGACCGGCGTGCCGGAGCCGGACGCTCCGGCATCCGATGCGGAGGGGACGGATGGGTAGGCGGGGCAGGGCATCCGCCTGCCCCCGGAGCCGGACGGGACAGGTGATCTGGCTGGCGGCGGCACTGTTGCTTTTGGCAGTCGCGGTGCTGGCGCTGTGGCTGTATGAGACGAACGGTGCGCCGGACGGGCAGTCAGCCGAGACCCGACAGGTTCCCCCGATCCCGCCTGCCGGCGGCGAGGGGCTGCCGCCGGCGGTACGGAATGGGCAGGCGGTCGTGCAGACGGTCGCGGACACCGCCGCCGTGGTCAGCACAACCGCCCCGACGGATGCCGATGACGGCAATATCGTATACTACCGCCGCCGAAACGATCGCATGGAGATAGCCCTCAGCTTTGATGATGGCCCCCACCCGACGTACACGCAGGAGATCCTGTCCATCCTGGCGGAGTACGGTGTGCCGGCGACCTTTTTCATGGTCGGCGAAAATGTGCTGTACTATCCGGAGGCGGCGGAAGCCGTGCTGGCGGCAGGGCACGAGATCGGCAACCACAGCTACGATCACCGGCGGCTGACAAAGCTGAACGAAGCAGGCGTGCGCAGTCAGGTGTCGCGCTGTGAGGAGGCGCTGGCGTCGCTGGGTGAGTACCGCCCGCACCTTTTGCGCCCGCCGGAGGGAGCCATGAACGCGACGGTGCGCCGCGTGGCGCGTGCGGAGGGGTACCGCCTGATCCTCTGGGACATCGACACCCGCGACTGGGCACACACGCCGCCCGATACCATCACCCGCAACGTGCTGGAGTCGGTGCAGGCAGGCGATATCATCCTTATGCACGATTATATCGGTCACGACAGCCCGACACCCGCTGCTCTGCGCCGGCTCATTCCCGCACTTTTGGAGCGGGGGTACCGTTTCGTGACGGTCAGCCGCCTGATCGACGGCTGACGGGGGCTGTCAGACCTTGTCGGACGGATGTGAATTTTTTGTAAAAGGTGCGGAGTACGATGCCATTCCTCCTGAGTATGTGATATAATAGGGATGTTTGACGCTCGTAAGAGGTCGGGACGATTGCGATACGGCGTCACGGCGGAAACCGTGTGCCCCTGCTTTATGCATACAAAGGAGCGGCTTGTGACAGAAATACTTGAGTCGGTTGGCGCATTTTTTCGCGCCAATATATGGACCCCCGTGTCCTCCATGACCTGGAAGGACGGATTGGATATCCTCCTTCTGGCGGTTCTGTTTTATTTTTTATATTCCTTCGTCAGCGTCCGGCGCGCGGGTAAGCTGCTCTTCGGGTTGGCGACCGTGGTGGTGCTGTACGTGGTGACCGGTTGGCTGGATCTGCGCGCCGCGCACTGGCTGCTGTCCGCGGTGGCGTCCTTCGGCGTTATCGTGCTGGTCGTGATCTTTCAGCCCGAGATACGGGACGCGCTGGATAAGCTCGGCTCTACCGTGTTTGACCTGCGTTCCGGCGGGCGCAGCGGTCATGCCGCCCTGACCAACACCATCAACGAGGTCGTGGAGGCGGCGTGCCAGATTGCGCAGCAGGAAAAGGACGGCGCCCTCATCATTTTGGAAGGCTCTACCCGATTGGGGGAGTTTGAAAAGAGCGGTATCGCGCTGGATGCCCGCGTTTCCTCCAGCCTGCTGACCAATATCTTTGTGGATCGTTCCCCGCTGCACGACGGCGCCGTTATCATCCGCGGCGACCGGATTGTGGCGGCGGGCTGTAAACTGCCGCTTTCCACAACGGATAAGACCGGACTGCGCCTCGGCACCCGGCACCGGGCGGCGCTGGGCATTACGGAGCTGAGCGACTGCGTGGTGGTCGTGGTGTCCGAGGAACGGCATGTCATCTCGGTGGCGAACAACGGATGCCTCAAGCGGGACTATAACAAATCCATGGCGGATTTTGCCACGGGTGAAAAGGAGATACAGAACCGCTTGCGGGCAGACCTGTTCCTGCTGATGACCGGCTCGGCTGACCCCACCGCCGATACGGGCAGTAAGGACAGTGACCGGCACCGGAAGAAATACCGCGTCCGGAGCACGCCTGATGCGGACGATGTTCCTGAGGTTCCTGCGGACGCTGACGAGCCGGACGTACAGGACGGATCGGAGAACGGCGGGGAAGACGTGACGTCGAGAAAGGCTTGAACGATATGGCAAAATATGAGATCAGGCAGGACGACCGCAACCGGCGTCGCGTCCGGATCAGCCGTAAAAGGCTGGAACTGCACTGGCCCGCAATGGCTGTCTGCCTGCTGTTGGCGGTGCTTCTGTGGCTGTATGTCGTCAACGGAGGACTGCGGCAGGGATACCGTGAGCCGCCCGTTACGGAGTCCGGGGCGGCGGAGAACACCGTGCCTGCTCCGGACGCGGCATCCGTGCAGACTGCATGCGTGCAGACTGCATGCGTGCAGACTGCAT